>Ga0209941_1000076_pt1 | contig 208656 bp, 199 predicted proteins | sample ThiBiot_300_plan_FD_183945 | JGI IMG/M metagenome (GOLD analysis project Ga0209941, IMG submission 183945) | Wastewater bioreactor microbial communities from Cape Town, South Africa - Thiocy_solids_1 (SPAdes) | ecosystem: Engineered > Bioremediation > Thiocyanate > Unclassified | place: South... | reverse complement strand
TGACTGGCGCGATCTTGGCGCCGCATGAAACACAACGGCGGGTGGTCAGCGGCAAGACGGGCACTCACTCTTCGGGATCACCGGGGAAGAGCAAGTGCGGGCCTATTGACTACGGACGGCGAAATGGTGACACCTTTGCTGGGAGCGTTACGCGAGCATCCAAGCCACGGCGGCCTGGCAGTGGAGTTCGGTTGTGTCGACGCGCGGGATGTCTGGCGCGTCCTCTGCGCGCAGCAGCATGCCGAACTCGGTACAGCCGAGGATCACCGCCTGCGCGCCCGCGGTGTGCATCCGGCGCATGATCGTGATGAAACGTTCGCGCGATGCCGGTTCAATGCGCCCCTTCACCAGCTCATCGAAGATGATCTGGTGCAGCGCGTCTTGTTCTTCCGATGTCGGCACGCTGATGGACAGGCCATGGCGTTCCAGCCGTTCGCGGTAGAACGGCTGGGCCATGGTGAAGCGGGTGCCGAGCAACGCGGCGCGGCGGTGGCCGTCGGCCAGCAAGGCGTGGGCGGTGATGTCGGCAAGGTGCAGCACCGGAACGCTGACGGCCGCCTCGACCGCAGGCGCCACCCGATGCATCGTGTTGGCGCAGATCAACAGGCCTTCGGCCCCGGCGTGTTCCAGCCGGCGCGCGGCACCTGCGAGGATGCGGCCGGCCGCATCCCAGTCATCGGCGTGTTGCAGGCGCGCGATCTCGGCGAACTCGACACTCCACAGCAACAACCTGGCCGAGTGCAGGCCGCCCAGGCGTGCGGCAACCAGCTCGTTGATGCGCTGGTAGTAGTGCATGGTGGATTCCCAGCTCATGCCACCGATCAGCCCGATGGTTTTCATGCCGCGCAACGCCCAATGGATTGGCGGGAATTCTCGCACAAGGTAAAACCGCGGTCGGAGTCGACTTTCCGGCAGAACGGGGTCAGGTTCACTTATCACTGGTCAGAAAGTGAACCTGACCCGCTTTGGTGGAGAAAAAAGCCCGGGTGGTCGGCCAGACCCCGAACCGGAACACAGAGAGTAGACTGGCGCCGCAGGTTCAGGGCATCCGTATCGGGTCGAGGTGGCTTCCAATCCCCGTGCCGCACCGCCATGTTCAGAACGACATCCCTTCCGCGATCCATCCTGGGCAGCGCCGCCTTGCTGGCCGGGGCCGCCGGACTGATCAGCCTTCCCGCGCACGCCGACGACGACAGCTGGCACGTGGCGGTCCGCGCCGAACAGGCGGCGCCCGGCGGCTGGGTCCGCGTGCGGGAAAACGCCATCCAGGGCACGCAGCTGCCCATCCACGGCGGGCTCGGCGTCGACCATATGCAGACGATCAGGCTGGACGCCTGGAAGCCGCTTTCCGACACTGGCGAGTTGCACTTCGGGTTTTCCACCAGCCGGTTGGACGGCCACACGCAGATCGGTACGCCGGTCTACTACAACGGCACCACCATCGCCCCCGGGCGGCTGGACACCATCACCCGTTTTCAGGATTTCATCGCGTTCGACGCGTCGTACTGGCACCGGCTGGCCGACTTCGGCAACGGCGGCCGCCTGTGGGGCAGCGTGGGCGCGACCTACGTGATGCTCAACTTCCGGCTCGACGGCACCATCGCCGCGGACAGCACCGGCCACGAGTTGAAGGAAGACTTCTACGTGCAGGAACTGCCCGTGCCCACGCTGGGCCTGCACCTGCGCTATCCGTTGACCGACGCGCTGAAGCTCACGGCGGACATCACGCTGGGGCGGCTGCCCTGGGTCAACAGCCTGCGCACCGAAGGCGGCCAGGTGCGGCTGGCGCAAACCAACGAAGAAGAGGCACTGGGCCTGGAATACAGCTTCGCACCGCACTGGCAGGCCGTCGCCTACATCGTCCACCGCTATCTCGGGCAGGACGAACGCAGCCGGGAAGACGGCAACGTCATCCGCCTCAGCTCAACCGGCATCGGCCTCGGCGTGGGCTACCAGTTCTGAGCTTTCGGGAGGGCAAGGGTAACGAACGGGGGTAACGAACGGGGTCAGGTTCACTTAGGTAACGAACGAACGGGGTCAGGTTCACTTACATCCTCCCCAAAAGTGAACCTGACCCTGAGGTTTCCCGACCCCGTTTTTGGCCGCAAGACAGGCACTCACTCTTCGGGATCACCGGGGAAGAGCAAGTGCGGGCCGCCTCAGAGGCAATTATCGCGATTCGATTGCCTCCATCCTCTTATTTGAACTCGCAACTCACAGATCCGCCGAGCAGCGGACGGGAAGATACTTGTCGTCGACATCAAAGGTTACGCAGTGCCAACGCACCTGCCTGTCGTGTCGCACGGCAATCAGCAGTACCTGGCGACCGGCAAGACGCTCGTCCGCCGTCGCTGCATCAAACTTGAGCAGCAGGCTTCCCTTGACGACCTCGACTTCGCTTACGTTGTGCCTGTGCAGATCCGCAGGCGGCAGCAACCCAGCCGCCTTGTTGTCTTCTGGCAGCCTGCCATGGTCTTGCAGGTAGGCTTCGACGGTATCTCGTTCAGACGCAACCGACGCGAATGCCTCGGCCACCTGTCTTCGCACGTCGTTGACTTGGTCCAGCGACACGGCAATCCATGCCAGGGTCGCCATCACAATCCCCCCAATCACGAACTGGAACATCCGAAGCGCCCCTCCCTGCTTCGTGTGCCGTGCAACAGGCGACCTCACGCCCGTGTCACTGGCCCGGCGTAGATGCCTCACCGGCGCTGAAGTGCCGAAAACGCCCGGGATCGCGAGACGTACCAGGAACACCAACGCCGCAAGCATGAGGAACGCAAAGAAAAACGTCTGCCACCCGACGACAGCCCAGAAGATCCAGGGACTCTCGTCATGGCTGTAACAAGTCACGCGCGACGAATACCGACCCGCCGCGCAGGCCACCCCGTCCAACCCGTCCATGGCAATGGAGGCATAGCAACCGACGAACAACACCAGCAGCGACAACGCGATCACGAAGTGGGGAGCCGCCTTCAACCCCTCCCTTTCATGGAAGAACCGCGCCCATGCAAACCACAAGATCACCCCGATGGTGAACAGGGCGACTGCCGCGTAGAGAGTGGTGTTCGAATCGACAAGACGGAGCAGGTGTTCCACGTGCAAAAGTCCTTTTTGCGGTTCAATGCTGATTCGGGAACGGGGTCTGGTTCACTTCCGAACGGAGGATAAGTGAACCTGACTCCGTTTTGGACGTGATTGAGGTCGACTACGCCCCTTTGTGTACGACGCCATTGATCGTCACAACTGGCCCGGCGCAGTCGAGCAGCACCTCGCGCACGTCGGCGGGAAGCTCGTCCTGCAAGTGGGCGTACATGGCGAGCACATAATTCTTCAGCTCGTCGCATGACAACCCCCGCTTGACGCGACGCACAACGAACGGGGTCAGGTTCATTTACATCCTCGCCAAAAGTGAACCTGACCCCGTTTTCCGTTTTTGGTTTTTGGCGGGCTGAGCCGCGGCCTCACGGATGCTTGGGGTTACACGCAAGACAGGAGGATGCCGCTTCATTCGACTTTGCTGCCGTCAAGCGGCGATCGGGAAGCACCGCCTCGGCGGCCACCTCGATCATCAATTCGGGCCGGAACAACCCATCGACCTTCAGCAGCGTACTGGTCGCCTGTGCCTCCGCGGGCAAGTAGCGAGCGCGCACCTCGCGCAACACGGCCAGCTGGCTCAAGTCGGTGACGTACATGTCGGTGCGCACCACGTCGTTGAAGTCCAACCCGGCGCTGCGCAGCGCAATCCGGAGGTTCTCGAACACCTGCACGCATTGCGCGCGGAAATCACCCGCGCCGACAACCTTGCCCTGAGCATCCATCGCCACCTGCCCGGAAATGGATACCAGCCGCCCAGGCGGCGCGATCACCACATGCGAATAACCGCGCGCGGGCGGCAGTTCAGGCGGATTGATCGCCTGGCGGGCGGCCTGGGCGTGAGCTACACCGGCAAGCATCCACGCCACGCCAGCGAGGCACGGCAGGAATCGACGGGTGCCGGCGGCACAGGAAAACCGATTGCGCATGGGTATGCTCCTCGAAGAATGGGAGCGGCCAACGTAGCAGCAAAAACAGGAAGCAGGGTCGCCTTGAGCTCGCCCACCTTAACGAACGGGGTCAGGTTCACTTACATCCTCCCCAAAAGTGAACCTGACCCCGTTTTCGCTTCCCGTTTTCGCTTTTGCCTGGGCGTGAGCTACACCGGCAAGCATCCACGCCACGCCAGCGAGGCACGGCAGGAATCGACGGGTGCTGGTGGCACAGGAAAACCGATTGCGCATGGGTATGCTCCTCGAAGAATGGGAGCGGCCAACGTAGCAGCAAAAACAGGAAGCAGGGTCGCCTTGAGCTCGCCCACCTTAACGAACGGGGTCAGGTTCACTTACATCCTCCCCAAAAGTGAACCTGACCCCGTTTTCGCTTAGCGCATCAGCTCGGATGTGGCTGTGCCGAACAATGGCGCTGCCGAAACGTTCCCGGAGCTTTGTCCTTGAACACGCATCGATGTCTACTGTTATCAGCTCGGCCTCGCTCCAGCGCATCATTGCCGCCAGTGATAGAGAACCGCCTCCCGCGCCTAAATCAAGGACCGCGGCGGGCTCAGGACCTGTCATTTGCTCAACGAGGAACGCTCCAACCCTATCTTGCGTGTAATAGCGCCCCAGCTTGTCGGACCCCCCAGTTTTCAAATATGCCGGCGATATGTTTGTAGGCATGCTGCGGAGGCCTCTGTAGCTAGTCGGTAGCAGCCTCGCTCACCGATACGACTTTGAAGTAGCGCGGATGCCAAAATTACGCACCCACGCATATGATCACGCGAGGATTGGAGACAGGATATCAAACCATCGGCAACTTCAACTCCTGCTCCTTCGCACACTCCACCGCAATCTCATACCCCGCATCCGCATGCCGCATCACCCCGGTCCCCGGATCGTTCCACAACACCCGCGCAATCCGCTTGTCCGCCTCGGCCGTGCCGTCGCACACGATCACCACGCCGGAGTGCTGCGAATACCCCATCCCCACCCCACCGCCATGATGCAACGAAACCCAGGTCGCGCCGCCGGCCACGTTGAGCATCGCATTGAGCAACGGCCAGTCGGACACCGCATCGCTGCCGTCCTTCATGGCTTCGGTTTCGCGGTTCGGTGAGGCGACGCTGCCGGAGTCGAGATGGTCGCGGCCGATCACCACCGGCGCCTTCAGCTCCCCATTGCGCACCATTTCGTTGAAGGCGAGGCCGAGCTTGTCGCGCAGCCCCAGCCCCACCCAGCAGATGCGTGCCGGCAACCCCTGGAAGCTGATGCGCTCCTTCGCCATGTCGAGCCAGCGGTGCAGGTGGGCGTCGTCGGGGATCAGCTCCTTCACTTTCTGGTCGGTCTTGTAGATGTCTTCCGGGTCGCCGGACAGCGCGACCCAGCGGAACGGGCCGATGCCGCGGCAGAACAGCGGGCGCACGAACGCGGGCACGAAGCCGGGGAACGCGAACGCGTTCTCGCAGCCGACGTCCTTCGCCATCTGGCGGATGTTGTTGCCGTAGTCGAAGGTGGGGATGCCCTGCGCGTGGAACGCGAGCATCGCCTCGACGTGGGTCTTCATCGACAGCTTGGCGGCGCGCGCGGTGCCGACCGGGTCGATCTTGCGGCGCTCGAACCACTGCTCCAGCGTCCAGCCCTGCGGCAGGTAGCCGTTGACCGGGTCGTGCGCGCTGGTCTGGTCGGTGACGGCGTCGGGACGCACGCCGCGGCGCACGAGTTCCGGCAGCACGTCGGCGGCGTTGCCGAGCAGCGCGATGGATTTCGCTTCGCCCGCCTTGGTGTATTTCGCGATGCGCGCCAGCGCGTCGTCGAGGTCGCTGGCCTGCTCGTCGACGTAGCGGGTCTTCAGGCGGAAGTCGATGCGGCTCTGCTGGCATTCGACGTTGAGGCTGCACATGCCGGCCAGCGAGGCGGCCAGCGGCTGCGCGGCGCCCATGCCGCCGAGGCCGGCGGTGAGCAGCCACTTCCCTTTCAGGTCGCCGTTGTAGTGCTGGCGACCCATCTCGACGAAGGTTTCGTAGGTGCCCTGGATGATGCCCTGCGAGCCGATGTAGATCCACGAGCCGGCGGTCATCTGGCCGTACATCATCAGGCCCTTCTTATCGAGCTCGTTGAAGTGCTCCCAGGTGGCCCAGTGCGGCACCAGGTTGGAGTTCGCGATCAGCACGCGCGGCGCGTCGGCGTGCGTGCGGAACACGCCGACCGGCTTGCCGGACTGCACCAGCAACGTCTCGTCGTCCTCCAGTGTGCGCAGCGCTTTCAGGATCGCGTCGAAGCACTCCCAGTTGCGCGCCGCCCGCCCGATGCCGCCGTACACCACCAGCTCGGCCGGGTTCTCCGCCACGTCCGGATCGAGGTTGTTCTGCAGCATGCGGAACGGCGCCTCGCTGAGCCAGCTCTTGCAGGAAAGCTCGCTGCCGCGCGGCGCGCGGATGGTGCGGGTGGTGTCGATGCGGGTGGGTGCGTTCATCACGAAAGGCTCCGGTGAGTCAGACCACGGAGTATAGGCCAGCGGCCGGCTGCGCCACTTCGGGGCCGCGGCAGCGGCCCGTGCCGCGACGTCGACTGCGGCCCGCCGCTGCTGCCGGCCGGCGTCGCCGCTTCCGACGATCCGCTGCTGCCGGCGCGCGTGCGGATGCCCAGCTGCCGCACCAGCGAGGAAAGCCGTCTGCCCGGCGGCGCCACGCCTTCGCCAACGCAAGCGACGCGATGAAAGCCGATCCGGGCACGTTCGCGGTGCCGCGCCATCCGCACCGCACGCTCGCGCCGCGATCCCCGACCTTCCCCGCGCACATGGCGCCGGCGCCGCAGCAGGGCCTGGTCCGCCGCGACGGCGTGCCGCCGGGCCTGCCCGGTCGGCGTTGAACCGGCACTGGCACGTCGCCGGCCGTCGCGGGAAGCTGCCCCACCGCGCCACGAACGAGGAGCACGCCGATGTCACGCCGAACCGTACTGCTGCTGTTGCTGACCACCTGGGCGGGCGCCGCCACCGCGGCGCCGCCGGCCATGGACAAGCCGGCCTGCGAGGTCTGGCAGCGTGAACTGTCGTTTGCGCAGAGCGTGCAGCGGCATGACGCGGCGGCATTCGCCGGGCACGTCATGGCGGACGCGACCTTCGACGCGAACACGCCGCAACCGACGCGCGGACTGGCCGCGGTGCGCCAGCACTGGGCGGCGTTCATCGCCGGCAAGACGCGGCGGGTGGACTGGTACCCGCAGCAGGTCGTGGCGTCCGGCGACGGCACGCTCGCGTATTCCAGCGGCGCGTACCTGTTCGAGAACCTGGCACCGGGCGCGAAGCCGCGCTACGTGACGGGCCGGTTCGCGACGGTGTGGCGACGCGCCGGCGACGGCGTCTGGCGCGTCGCGTTCGACGGCGGCGACGCCGGCAAGCCGGCGAACGATGCGGACGTCGCCGCGTTCCATGCCGGCCGCCGGCCGGATTGCCCGGCCGCCGCAGGCACGAACTGACCCAGGCCGGCGGGCGCAGGCGTGCCGGCGCCCGCCACCCTGCCATGGCGCCGATTGACCGCGCCATCGCGGCGGCACAGACTTCCCGCGGGAACCCCGGAGTGACCGTCACCAGTCATTGTGGAGGTTGCCATGCAAACACCAAGCCTGAAAAACCGGCTCACGATCGTCGCCGCGATATTCGTTGCCGTCAGCAGCGCGCAGGCGGCGGCCGCCAAGACACCGAGCGACGCCCAACTGATCGCGAGCGCAATGCACGCGGCGCCGGCGCGCGTCGCGAAGAATGCGACGGTCGTGGTGATGGGCGCGGACGGCGCGCTGCGCACGTTGCGCAAGGGCACGAACGGCTTCACCTGCATGCCGGACAACCCGTCGACGCCGGGGCCGGACCCGATGTGCATGGACCCGAACGCGATGGAATGGATCAGCGCGTACATGGCAAAGCAGACGCCGCCGGCCGGCAAGCTCGGCCTGATGTACATGCTGGCCGGCGGCACGGACGCGAGCAACACGGACCCGTATGCGCAGAAGCCGGATGCGGGCAATCACTGGATCAAGACCGGGCCGCACCTGATGATCGTCGGCGCGGATCCGGCGTTCTACGCGAACTATCCGAAAAGCGCGGACCCGGATACGGCCGCGCCGTACGTGATGTGGGCGGACACGCCGTACGAGCACCTGATGGCGCCGGTCAAGTGAGGCGCCGCCGCGAGGCACGCACGACGCTTGCGCGGCTGGACCGCGCGGGCTGATGCCCAGGCCGGTCGCACCCGCCGCCCCGACCGGCCGGCTCCGGGCGCGGCATTGATGTCCGAAAACGGCGAGTCGGGCCGCGGCGGCGGTGTTAGCCTGCCGCCATGAACGAAGCGCCCACCCTGCCCGCTGTGCATGTCTGCGAACAAGCCCGGCTCAGCCGCGACGCGCGCTTCGACGGGCTGTTCTTCACCGCGGTGAGCAGCACCGGCATCTATTGCCGGCCGGTATGCCCGGCGCCGGCGCCGAAGCGCGCGAACGTGCGCTATTACGCGAACGCGGCTGCCGCGGAAGCGGCCGGCTTCCGCCCGTGCCTGCGCTGCCGGCCGGAGCTCGCGCCGGGCAACGAGCTGTGGCAGCGCGGCGAGCATGTCGTGGCGCGCGCGCTGAAACTGATCGAGGCCGGCGCGCTGGCGGAGCAATCGCTGGACGAGCTGGCGGCGCGCGTCGGCATCGGCGCGCGGCAGTTGCGCCGGCTGTTCGTCGAGCGCCTTGGCGCGCCGCCGGTCAGCGTGCACACGACGCGCCGGCTGTTGTTCGCGAAGCAACTGCTGACCGAGACCGCGCTGCCGGTGACGGAAGTCGCGCTCGCGTCCGGCTTCCGCAGCCTGCGCCGCTTCAACGCGGCGTTCGCGCAGGCGAACCGCATCGCGCCGCGCGAGTTGCGCCGGCAGCCGCGCGCGGCGGCGGGCACGGCGCTGGTGCTGCGGCTTGGCTACCGGCCGCCTTACGATTTCGCCGGCCTGCTCGGGTTCCTGCGCACGCGCGCGCTGCCGGGCGTGGAGCTCGTCGACGAACGCAGCTACGCGCGCGTGTTCGGTCCGGCGGACGCACCGGGCTGGCTGCGCCTGAGTGCGTGGCCGGGCGGCGAGCATGCGCTGCAATTGCAACTGCATTGCCCGCAACCGACGCGATTGCTCGGCGTGGTGACGACGCTGCGGCGGATGTTCGACCTGGACGCGAACCCGCAGGCGATCGCGGACACGTTCCGCCACGACGCCGTGCTCGGCCCGCTGGTGGCGCGCCAGCCCGGCCTGCGCCTGCCCGGCGGCTGGGACGGTTTCGAGATCGCGGTGCGCGCGGTGCTCGGCCAGCAGATCAGCGTGGCGGCCGCGCGCACGCTGGCGACGCGCCTCGTGCAGCGCTGGGGCGAAGCGTTGCCGGCCGCGCCGCTGCCGGGGCTGGAACGGTTGTTCCCGACGCCGGCCGCGCTGGCGCAGGCGGACCTGCGCGAGATCGGCTTGACCGCGGCACGCGCCGCGACGATCAGCGCCATGGCGCAGGCGCTGCTGGACGGCCGCGTGGATTTCCGCGCGGAGCAGTCGCTGGACGCATTCGTGGCACGCTGGGTCGCGCTGCCCGGCATCGGCGCCTGGACCGCGCACTACATCGCGATGCGCGCGCTGGGCGACCCGGATGCGTTCCCGGCGGCGGACCTGATCCTGCGCCGCGAAGCAACACCGGATGCCACGCCGCTCAGCACGAAAGCACTGACTGAACGCGCGGAAGCGTGGCGGCCGTGGCGCGCGTACGCCGTCATCCATCTGTGGCGCGGCGCATCGGAAGCGCCGCCGCCACGCCAGCGAAAACCGGAAGCGAGCGCATGACGAACCTGCCCGACACGATCTATTACGACGAGATGGACAGCCCGGTCGGCACGCTGCGCCTGGTGGCGGATGGCCGCGGCCTGCGCGAGATCCGCTTCGAGCGCGAACGCCATCCGAAGCGGACGTATTCGGACTGGGTCCGCGCCGCCGCGCCGTTGCAGTTCGCCCGCGTGCAGCTGCAGGAATACTTCGCCGGCGAGCGCCAGCACTTCGAGCTGCCGCTGCACCCCGTCGGCACGCCGTTCCAGCTGGAGGTCTGGCACGAGCTGGGGCGGATTCCGTACGGCGTCACGATCAGCTACGGCGAACTGGCCCGGCGCATCGACAAGCCGCTGGCGGTGCGCGCGGTCGGCGCCGCGAACGGACGCAACCCGCTGCCGATCGTGCTGCCGTGCCACCGGGTGATCGGCGCGGACGGCAGCCTCACCGGCTTCGGCGGCGGCCTGCCGACGAAACGCTACCTGCTGGACCTGGAAGACCGCGTCGCGCACGGCGACCTGTTCGGCGGCAGCGATGCCACGCGGGTCAGCGGTGGCTGATCTCCAGGCAGGACTCGATGAACGCGCGCACCTTCGGCGGCGCGTGCCGGCGGCCGGGCTGGAATGCGTCACCGAGCGGCAAGACCCGCGGACGACCGATTCGGCAGCGTGCGGCTGCCGCCGAACCGGACCCTGGTCAGCCGCCGGGGAGCGACCTGCCCGGCACGTCATTCGGGATCACAGTCCCAGCTCGCTGAGCCCGGGATGGTCGTCGGGGCGGCGCCCCAGCGGCCAGTGGAACTTGCGTTCCGCGGCCTTGATCGGCAGGTCGTTGATGCTCGCGTGGCGTACCGCCATCAGCCCGTTCGCGTCGAACTCCCAGTTCTCGTTGCCGTAGGCGCGGAACCAGTTGCCGGCATCGTCGCGCCATTCGTAGGCGAAGCGCACGGCGATGCGGTTGCCGTCGAACGCCCATAATTCCTTGATCAGCCGGTAATCCAGCTCGCGCGTCCATTTGCGCGTGAGCAGCTGCACGATCTCCGCGCGTCCGTTGACGAACTCGGCGCGGTTGCGCCAGCGGCTGTCGGGGGTATAGGCCAGCGAAACGCGTTCGGGGTCGCGGCTGTTCCAGCCGTCCTCGGCGAGGCGGACCTTCTCGATCGCGGTTTCGCGGGTGAACGGGGGAAGCGGCAGGCGCTGTTCGGCCGATGGGGACATGACGATGCTCCGGGTTGGATGGTGCGGGCTGTCGATACAGGCCTGTCGCCGCACCAGAGTAGACAGGTCTGTATACAGATTGAAGTAGACAGACCTGTATGTAAACATCTTTGCGCATTTCATCGGACCGCATTTCATCGGAGAGCAGCGTGAGCATGCCACCCACCGACCGCGCGATCCCGGCACGCCAGCGCATCCTGGAGACGGCCGACCGGCTGTTCTACCAGGAGGGCCTGCGTGCCACCGGCATTGACCGGATCATTGCCGAATCCGGCGTCGCCAAGATGTCGTTCTACCGGCACTTCCCGTCCAAGGCGGACCTGATCGCAGCCTTCCTGGAAAATCGCCACGAACGCTGGCTGGACTGGTTCGAACGCGCCGTGGAAGCGCGCCTCGGCAAGGCCGGCGCCGGACTGGAGGTGATTGCCGACGTGCTGCGGGAATGGTTCGACGAGGCCGACTTCCGTGGCTGCGCGTTCATCAACACGGTCGCCGAGAGCGGCTCGTCCGCAGACGACGCCAGCCGCATCGCGCTGGCGCACAAGAACGATCTCGCGGCATACCTGGAAGCGCTCGCCAGACGCCTGCACCTGGCTCGGCCGCAACAGGTTGCCGCGGCGGCGATGATCGTCATCGAGGGCACCATCGTGCGCGCCCAGATGACCGACGACGCCGACGTGGTCGCAACCTGCCGCAGCCTGCTGAAGAACCTCGGCCAGGCCGCGATGAAGGCGGATCGCAAGAGCCCGCGCTGAGCTGTTGCCCGAGCCCCCGGACAACCGCCCGTAACCTCCCCGTGCCGCCAACCCGCGGCAATCGACTCGCCGCCACACGCCGTCCGGGAGTGGCTTGCCGTGCATCGACCGTCATGTATACACTGTATACATGAAACGCCTGACCACTGCCGAGAAGATCCTGCGCGCCGCGCACAAATTGTTCGACCGGGAGGGCGCCGAAGCCGTGACGATGCGCCGCGTGGCGGACGCGGTCGGCATCACGCCGATGGCGATCTATCGCCACTTTCCCGGCCGCGATGCATTGCTGAAGAGACTCTCCGACGACAGTTTCAACGCGGTCGCGCACGCATGGGACGCGCGCGCGCAGGCCCCGGACGTGCTCCAGCGCCTGACCGCGCTGCTGGAACCCTACCTGGATTACGCGCTGGCGCATCCGCACCTGTTCGACCACGCCTTCTCGGTGCGCCGCGACGACGCGCGACGCTATCCGGAGGATTTCCGGGCGGGCCGCTCGCCCACCTTCAACGTGGCCGTCGAGACGGTGGCCGAGGGCATGCGCCTGGGCGTGCTCAGGAAGGACGACCCGCACGACGTGACGATGTCGATATGGGCGCAGCAGCACGGCCTGATCGCGCTGTACCGCGCCGGCCGCTTCAGTTTCGACGAGACGCAGTTCCGCGCCTTTTACCTGCAATCGCTGGGGAGACTGATCGATGGCATCAAGGCTTGATCGTTCCACGCCGTGGGCCTGGCTGGCGGCGACGACGCTGGGCGCGCTGTGCTGGTGGTTCGGCAGCGGCGTGCATCCACAGTGGTGGCTGAGCTGGCTGGCGCCGCTGCCGGTGCTGCTTCTGGCGCCGCGCGTCCGTGCGCGCTGGGCGGCACTGGCCGCCTTCGTGGCGTATGCCGTCGGCAGCGGGAACCAATGGGATTACCTGCATGGCCACATCGGCCTGCCGCTGGGCACGATCCTGGTCGCGATCGGCATGCCCGGCGTGGCGCTTGCGCTGTGCGTGCTGCTGTTCCGGCGCCTGCTGCTTCGCGGTCACGCGGTCGCCGCGGCGTTCGCGGTGCCGGTGCCGTGGGTTGCGCTGGAATACGTCAATACCCTGCTCTCGCCGCACGGCACGTTCGGCAGCCTTGCCTATACCCAGATGGACGCGCTGCCGATCCTGCAGGTTGCCGCCCTGAGCGGGATCTGGGGCATCAGCTTCCTCGTGCTGCTGCTGCCGGCTGCGCTCGCCACACTGTTCTGCGCGCGAACCTCAAGGCAGGCCCGCAGGGCGATCGCGTTCGGCGCCGTGCTGCTGCTTGGTACGGTCGTCGGCTACGGCGCGTGGCGGCTGCGCGCACCGGCCGCGACGACGATGCGCATAGGCCTGGTCTCACTGGAAAAGCCGATCCGCCCCGCCCTGCAGGAAGCCGACGGCCAGGCCCTGGAGGCGCGCTACGTGGACGCGATCGACCGCCTCGCCAGTCAGGGCGCGCGCGCCGTGGTGATTCCGGAGACCTCGTTCGCCACGGGCGACACCACCATTGCGGCCTTCGCCAAGCTGGCGCGACAGTACGACCTGACGCTGGAAGCGGGCATCGACTTCAAGGGCGACCCGCGGGCCGAGCGCAACATGGCGATGGTGTTCCGGCCTGATGCCACCGTGCCGGTCACCTACAGCAAGCATCACCTGATTCCCGGCTTCGAGGACCACTACACGCCGGGCGACGATTACCGGATGCTCGGCGGCTCGCCGCGCGTGGGCGTGGCGATCTGCAAGGACATGGACTTCCATGACATCGGCCATGCCTACGCCGCGCGCGATGCACAGCTGCTGCTGGTTCCGGCATGGGACTTCGGCATCGACGGATGGCTGCACAGCCGCATGGCGATCATGCGCGGCGTGGAGAGCGGCTTCGCCATCGCGCGCGCGGCCCGCACCGGCCGGCTCACGCTGAGCGACGACCGCGGTCGCGTGGTGGCCGAGGCCTCCAGCGAGGCGCGCGACGCCGAACTGATCGGCGACCTGCCGCTGCGCGCGACGCACACGCTCTATGCGCGCTGGGGCGACTGGTTCGCCTGGCTCGACCTGGCCGCGCTGCTCGTGCTCGTGGGTATGGCGATACGCCCAGCGCGTCGCTGAGCGCGCCGATCAGCCGCCGCTGCGTTCGGATGCCGGCCGCGCCTGCGGCACCACCCGCGGCAGCTCGGTCGCATCACGCGCGCGGTCGAGCAGATCCTGTTGCCGGGCGCGCTCGCGATCGCGTTGCGCCTGGTCGGCCTGGTCGAGCTGCCGCTGGGCGCGTGCATCCTTCGTCATCGGGCGCTTCGCGTTGTCCGACACGCTCTGCTGCAGCTGCTGCTGCAGCTGGCTCTTCTGCAATTCGTCGCGCACCTGCTGCTGTTGCGCGTCCTGCTGGAACCGCACGTTCGGCGGCACCGGGCGGATCACCGGCTGCGCGCCGGACTGCTGCCAGGCGCAGGCGGCGCCGAGCGGCGCCGACGCGAGCACGCCGGCGAACAACACCCGCCACAGCGGGAAATGCCCAACGAGACGTGTAATGGTCATGGCAGTGCGCGATCATGCGGGGAAGCTCGAATCCATCGTAAGGCCCCCTGCATGAAAATCCTGTTTCGCCTGCTGCTGTGTTCATGGGCAGCATTCAGCTTCGGCTGCGCCACGCAACGCCCGGTCGCGCCGGTCAGCAAACCCGTTCCGCTGCTGCTGGTCTCGATCGACGGCTACCGTCCCGACTACCTGCAGCGCGGTCTCAGCCCGACCCTGGCGATGCTGGCGCAAGGCGGCGTGCAGGCCGACTCGATGCAACCGGCGTTCCCCTCGCTGACGTTCCCGAACCACTACACCCTCGTCACCGGCCTCACCCCGGATCATCACGGCGTGGTCAACAACACCATGTTCGACCCGCGCCTGGGCAAGTTCTCGCTGGGCAGCCGCAAGGCGGTCAGCGACGGCCGCTGGTGGGCCGAGGGCACGCCGATCTGGGAGACCGCCGACCGCCACGGCCTGCGCACCGCCACCATGTTCTGGCCAGGCTCGGAGGCCGACATCCACGGCCACCGGCCGGATTACTGGCAGCCGTTCGACGCCAGCGTCACGCCCGCGCAGCGGGTGGACCAGGTGCTGGCCTGGCTGGACCTGCCGGATGCCGAACGGCCCGGCTTCCTCACCCTGTACTTCGACGCGGTCGACCATGCCGGCCACGTCTACGGCCCGGACACGGCGCAGGTGAACCGCACGCTGCGCGAAACCGATGCCGCGCTGGCGCAGCTGGTCGCGGGGCTGAAGCAACGCGGCCTGTTCGAGCGCATCAACCTGATCGTGCTGTCCGACCACGGCATGGCCGGCGTGCCGGAGGCGAACAGCGTGCTGATCGACCAGCTGATCCCGCTCGACCGGGTACGCACGGTCAGCCTGGGCGTCCTGGCCGGCTTCAACCCGGCCTCGGACAGCGCCGCGGCGCGCGCCGATTTCGCGCAGGTCGAGCAGACGCTGACGCGGCCGCAGCCGCACATGCAGTGCTGGGACAAGACCCGCGTGCCGGCGCGACTGGCTTACGGCAGGAATCCGCGCGTGCCGCAGCTGCTGTGCCTGGCGAACGTGCACTGGCGCATCACCACCAGCGAACACGCGGCGAAGCGCAAGGGCCGGCTGAGCCTGGGCGAGCACGGCTACGACAACGCCGAGCCGCTGATGCAGGCGCTGTTCGTCGCGCACGGCCCGGCGTTCCGCGTCGGCGCCAGGGTGCCGGCGTTCCCGAACGTGGACGTCTATCCGCTGATGACCCACCTGCTCGGCCTGCCCGGCGCCGCGAACGACGGCGACTACGAGGCGGTGCAGGGCATGCTCAAGCCCGGGATTTGAGATTCGGGATTCGCAAGAGCACCGCATCGCGAGTTTCGGCTCTGCGAATCGCGAATCCCGGCTACCCCATCGCCCCGCGGCTCATCGGCGCCGGCGGCGTGGCCACGTCGACCAACGGCTTCAGCCGCACCAGGCCCAGCGCGATGGCGAGGCCGGCCAGCACCAGCGCGCCGGTGAACAGCGCCACCCCGTTCCAGCCGTGCGCCGCATAGAACAAGCCGCCGCTGGCGCCGGCCACGCTGGAACCCATGTAGTAGCAGAACAGGTAGACCGACGCGGCCTGCGCCTTCGCCGCGCCGGCGCGGCGGCCGACCCAGCTGCTGACGATGGAGTGGCCGCCGAAGAAGCCGAAGGTGATCGCCACGATGCCGAGCATGACCAGCGGCAGCGGTCGCGCCATGGTCAGCGCCACGCCGGCCAGCATCAGCGCGAACGCCGACCACAACACCTTGCGCCGGCCGAGCTTGCCGGCCAGGTGCCCCATCCACGCCGAGCTGAAGGTGCCGATCAGGTAGATCGCGAAGATCGACCCCACCACCGCCTGGCTCAACCGGTACGGCGGCGCCATCAGCCGGTAGCCGAGGTAGTTGTAGACGGTGACGAACGCGCCAAGCAGCAGGAAGCCCTCGGCGAACAGCCACGGCAGGCCGCGGTCATGGAAGATGCCGTTGAAGCGTCCCGCGACCGTGCGCCAGCGCAACGGCTGCGCCGTGAAATGCCGCGAGGCAGGCAGCATGCGCCAGAAGATCAGCGCAGCCACGATGCCGAACAACGCGACCGCCGCCACCCCGACGCGCCAGCCGAAGAAGTCCGCCAGCACGCCGGTGATCAGCCGCCCGCCCATGCCGCCGACCGCGCTGCCGCTGATGTACAGGCCCATCCCCAGGCCGATCGATTCGGCGTCCATCTCCTCGCCGAGATAGGTCATCGCCACCGCCGGCAGCCCGCTCAGGCTCAGTCCGAGCAGCGTGCGCACCACCAGCAGCGCGGACCAGTCCGGCATCAGCGCGCTCACCAGCACCAGCAGCGCCGAGGCCAGCAGCGAGGCGACCATCACCGGCTTGCGCCCCAGCGCGTCGGACACGCCGCCGGCGAACAGCATCGCGACCGCCAGCACGCCGGTGGTCAGCGACAGCGACAACGCCGCGGCCGCCTCGTTCACCCCGTAGTGCCGGCTGAACTCCGGCATCAGCGGCTGCACGCAGTACAGCAGCCCGAACGTGGACAGGCCGGCGGCGAACAGCGCCAGGTTGGTGCGGCGGAACGCGGGCGTGCCGTGGTGGACAAGCCCGTGGGCAGGATCGGTCATCGGCTCGCTTTCAATCCGGAGCACGCGACGCCCCGAGCGCGGCGAGTGTAACTCGCGCCCGGCTGCGCGGGTCCTGCCGGGCTACGCAGTCGGCGCCGAACGGCGCCGGACACCGCGCGCGAAGAACGCCACGATCAGGCCGAACAGCTCCATCGCCAGCAGGTTCTCGAGCAGCGAAAGCGCGGTGAAATGCGGTTTCGCCGCCGCGGACAGCGGCACCACCACGTACTCCATCACCACGAACACCACCACGCCATAAAGCAGGCCGGCCGCGACCCAGTGCCGGCCCAGCCAGGCCAGCCGCGCGGCGGCGAACACGAAGATCGCCGCGATCAGCAGCGACATCGCCCACTGCAACAGCAAGCCCAGCATCGCGACCGGCAGGCCGCCCTGGAAGGCGGCACGCCCGAGCAGCCCGCTGGCGATCGCGCGCATGATGATCAGCGGATCGACGCGGTTGATCAGCGCCGCGGCAAGAATGTCGAGCGAACCGGCGACGAAGCCGCCATAAAGGATGGCCCTGCTGCGCGGGGTGTGGATGGCTGTCGGCATGGGCTTCTGCGCTGGCGGTGCGGAGGTTCCGGAATACGCCGTCGCCCACGCATCAGCACGTGCCAGCAGTCATGCTGGCTCAGGCGCTGCGGTCGCCGCGCAGCGCGCGCACGGCCTCGTCGTGGCCCGCCGCGCCGCGCCCGCTGAACCAGCCGAACAGCGCGATGCCGACGACGATCGCCAGCGCGCCGAACGCGGCGTAGCCGCGCGGCCAGGCCTCGCCGAGCAGCAGCACGCCGAGCAGCGTGGCGAACAGCAGCTCGGCCGCCTGCATGGCTTCCACCGCGGCCAGCGCGGTCGGCTCGCGGCGCACCATGTCGGTGGCACGGAAGAACAGGATGGTGGCGATGGTGCCCGAGGACAGCGCCACGCCGCCGGCCAGCAGCGCCTCGCGCAAGCTCGGCGGGCCGACCGCGAACCAGGCGACCACGGCGAACGCCAGCCACAGCGGCCAGCTGCACAGCGTCATGCCGAACACCCGCTGCACCGCGTTGAGCCGCGTGCCGCAGTGTTCCAGGTGCAGCAGCAGCTGGCGGTTGCCCAGCGGATAGGCGAACGCGGACAGCACCACCGCGCCGATCGCCAGCCAGTCGCCGGCGCGCAGTTGGCCCCGCGCATGGCCCCATTGCAGCGCGAACACGCCGGCCACGATCAGCGCGCCGAGCGCCAGCGTGCGCCAGGCCAGCCGGCGCCGCTCGTCGCGGTAGATCAGCGGCGCCAGCAGCGGCCCGGCCAGCACGGTGGTCTGGAAGCTGCCGGCGACCAGCCACGACGGCCCGCTGCTGGCCGCCCAGGTCAGCGGCACGCCGAACAGCACGAAACCCACGCCGCTCCACAGCAGCCACGGCCGCGCATGCCGGCGCAGCTCGCGCGGCAGTTCGCCCAGCCCGCCCTGCAAGGGCAGCACCACGGCGAGCATCGGCAAGGTCAGCAGGTAGCGCAGGATCACCGCCCACGCCCAATGTCCGCCGCCGGCGACCAGGCTGCGGTTGAGCACATAGGTGAGCGTGAAGAACAGCGCCGAGCACAGCGCCAGTCCCACCGCGGCAAGGGCATGGGTGCGCATGCGGCGCCATCGGGCAAAACGCGAGTGTGACAAATCGCGCTGCGTCTGCGAAGCATCCGGTACGGCGGCGGGAGTACACGCGAAACGCCCGCCGTGGCAGGCGGGCGTTCCGGTCAAGCGATGGCGGACGGAAACCCGCTCAATTCCAGCGGCCGCCGCTGCCACCGAAGCTGTAACGGCCGGCGCCGAGCAGCATGATCGCCAGCGCGGTGCCGAGGAACATGCCCTGCAGCTCCAGCGCCCAGCCGCCGGTATCGGCCAGCGTGGCGAGCTGGCCCATATGCACCAGCCCGATCGCCACCAGCATGTTGATCACGATGATCAGCGCACCGACCCGCGCCCAGTAACCGAGCAGCAGCATCAGCGGCGCGACCACCTCGCCCACGTACACCCCGTAGGCGATGAACGACGGCAGGCCGGCACCGGTCACCACGCCGATGATGTAGCCCGGCCCGTGGATCAGCTTGGACACGCCATGAAACAGGATCAACCCACCCAGCACGACGCGAAGCACCAGCTTGCCCAGATCCGCAGAACTTTGCATGGGACTCTCCCCCGGTGGTTTTCGGAAAACCGTCGTCGACGGCACGCAACGCGCGCACAGGCTAAACCGATTCTCCGCCCGCCGCACGGGCCGATCCCCGCGAGCGGCCGCGGCGCCTTCAGGGCGATGGGGCCAGTGGACGCACGCGCAGCCCGTCGGCGATGCGATCGTCCGGATACGCGACCACGCGCTCGCCCTGGCGCAGGCCCGCCACGATCTCCGTCGCGCCGTCGCCGCGCATGCCCGGAGTGACCTCCGTCAGGCGCGCACGGCCGCCGGCCACGCGATACACCGCCCAGCGCCGGCCGTCGCGGAACAGCGCACTGGACGCCACCTGCAGCACGTCGGCGCGACGCCCCACCTCGAACTCCACCTCGACCCGGTAGCCATCGCCCAGCGACGCCCACTGCGCGCGCGGCGCGGTGATGTCCAGCCACACCAGGGTGCGCTGCTCCTCCACGCCCAGCGCCGAGACCTTGGTGAAACCACCCGGCTCGATCCGCGCCACCCGCGCCGGCAGCGCCTCCGCGCCGCCCCAGCGCAGGATCCGCGCCGACGACCCCGGCCGCAGCAGGGTCGCCTGCTGCGACAGCGCCTGCACCATCACCTCGAGCTGGCGCAGGTCGCCCAGTTCCAGCAGCGGCTGCCCGGCCTGCACCGGCGCCGCGCTCTCCTGGAAACGATGCAGGATCACGCCGTCGATCGGCGCCCGCAGCTCGACCACCTGCCCGCCGCTGCGGCCCTGCCCGAGCAGCAGCGCCGCCAGCGCCGCGCGCTGCTGCCCAGCCGCGCGGCGCTCGGCCTGCGCCGCCGCGGCCGCCGCCTGGGCGCGGGCCAGCCGCGCCTCGACCTCATCGAGTGCGGCCACGCTGACCACGCCGGACGCGCCGAGCGTGCGCATGCGGTTGGCGTCGCGCGCGGCCAGTTCGGCATCGGCCTGGGCGGCGGCGAGCCGCTGCTGCGCCGCCTGCATCGAGGCCTGCGCAGCCTGCTCCTCGGCCAGCAGGCGGGTGCGGTTGGCCGGGTCCAGCAAGGCACCCTGCAGCGGTTCGATCACCGCCAGCACCTGCCCGGCCTTGACCGCGTCGCCCTGCAGCAGGTCGATCCGCCGCAGCGTGCCGGCGATCGGCGCCGACAGCACCCAGCGCCGCGGCAACTGGGTACGGCCCTCTTCCTCGAAGCGCTGCACCAGCGGGCCGCGCGTGACCGTCACCACGTCGAGCGAGCGCGGCGCGGCCTGCAACGCCCACCATGCCACGGCGGCGATGGCGACGGCCGCGACGACGGCAATGATCCAGCGACGGTGCTTGATGCTCATCGGACGGTTCTCACTCACGGGTCTTCAGTACGGCGATCAGGTCCAGCCGCGCGATGCGCCGGTGCACCAGCAGCGCGGAGACCACGCTGGCGCCGAGCACCATCAGCCCGGCGAACGCGTAGGTAGCGGTGGTCAGCCGGATCGGGATGCGGAACAGCTCGGACTGGAAGCCCTGCACCATCAGCCAGCACAGGCCCCAGCCCGCGGCGAAGCCGAACGGCAGCGAGATCGCCACCAGCAGGCCCAGCTGGCCCAGCAGCAGCGCGCTCACTTCGCCCTCGGTCATGCCCAGCACGCGCAGGCTGGCCAGTTCGCGGCCACGTTCGGACAGGCTGATCCGCGCTGCGTTGTAGACCAGCCCGAAATTGATCACCCCGCCGAGCAACGCCGCCACCCAGGTGAACACCAGCAGGCTCTCGCCCATGGTGGCGTAGAAGCTGCGCACCGAGGCCAGCCGCGAGCTGATGCCGGCCACCCACGGGCGGCGGTCCAGCCGCGCGTAGACGTCCGCTTCGGCGCCGGGCAGCACGCCCAGCAGCACGCCGGAAATCACGTCGCCGTCGCCGAGCAGCCGGTTCAGCGCGTCCAGGTCCATGTAGCCCTGCGCCCCGATCGTCTCGTGCACGAAACCGGCCACACGCACGTCGCGCACATGGCGGTGCCCCTGCAGCGCCTGCACTTCGACGGTGTCGCCGGGCGCCAGCGCCAGCATGCGCTGCAGGTAGTCGGTCAGCAGCACGCCATCGGCCGGCGGCGCCACCGCGCCCAGCCGGGCGTCCAGCGGCCGGCGCAGGCGCGCGGCCGGCGGCAACCCCTCGATCACCGTGCGATAGCTGCGCAGCCCATGGACCAGCCGCACCGGTGCCGTGCGGATCGGCTCGGCCTCGCGCACGCCGGGCAGCGCGGCCAGCTCGAACAGCGCCTGGCGCGGCGCCGGCTCGATGAAGCTCACCGCCAGGTCGTGGTGCTGGGCCAGGCTGAGCTGGGTATCGACCATGTAGCCGACTGCGTCGCCCTGGAAGCGGCCCACCATGATCACCGCACAGGCCAGCGCCAGCCCGAGCACGGTGAACACGGCGCGGCCGGGACGGCGCTCGAGGTCGCGCAGGACCATCCGCGCGGGTGGCGACAGCCAGCGTTGCAGGCCCAGCCGCTCGATCAGCGTGGGGCCGAAGCGCGGCGGCGCCGGGGCGCGCATCGCCTCGGCCGGCGGCAGGCTGGCAGCCGCGCGCAAGGCCATCAGCGCGCCGGCCGCGGCGGCGGCCAGGCTGACCGCGACGCCGGTGGCGATCGCCCAGGGACTGAGCCGGTAGGCGAGGAACGGGAAGCGGTAGATGCCCTGATAGACGTGGGCCAGCCAGCTGCCCAGGGTGGCGCCCAGCCCGATGCCCAGGCCCGCGCCCAGCAGCGCGATCGCCGCGGCCATGCCCAGGTAATGCACCGCCAGCGCGCGATGGCTGTAGCCGAACGCCTTGAGCACGCCGATCTGCTCGCGCTGCGTGCCGATCAGGCGCATCAGCACCACGTGCAGCAGGAACGCGGCCACGCCCAGGAAGATCGCCGGGAACAGCCGCGCCATGGTCCGCAGCTGGCGCATCTCCTCTTCCAGGTAGCGCGCCGAGGTCTGCTCGTGGCGACCGTAGGCGCCGACCCCGCCGTAGCGCGCCAGCGCGCTGTCCAGCCCGGCGATCACCGCGGCGGGCCGCGCCGCCGGCAGCAGGCGCAGCACCACGTTGTTGAACGCGCCATCCATGTCGAGCGCCTTCTCCATCGCGTGGCGGTTCATCCACAGCACGGCATAGCGCTTGAAGTCGGGAAAGACCGCGCCTGGCGGACTCTGGTAGACGTACTCCGGCGAGGTGCCCACGCCGACCACGCGCAGCCAGCGCTGGCGGCCACGCAGGGTCATGCGCAGGCTGTCGCCGACGCGCAGCGCGTGCGCCGCGGCGAACGCCTCGCCCACCACCACCTCGTTGTCGAGTTCCGGGTCGGGCAGGCGGCCGCTGCGCAACTGCACCCGGTTGAGCAACGGCTGGCCGCCTTCCGGCGGCAGCGACACCACCTCGGCGCGCACCGGCTCGTCGAAGCCGGGCACGCCCAGCGTGCCCAGCGCCAGCAGCCGGGCCTGCACGGTCTGCACGCCGGGCAACGCTGCCAGGCGCGGCAGCAGGGTATCCGGCGCGCGCACCAGCGGCGCCCACAGGTCGGCCAGCGCGCCTTGCCGGTAGAACTGCTCGCGGGTCGCGGTGAGCGATTCGTAGGTGGACTGCGACATCACCAGCGTGGCGACGCCGCCGGCGATCACCAGCGCGATCGCCAGCGCCTGCCCGCGCAGGTGCCACAGGTCGCGCCGGGCCTTGCGCGTCAGCGCGCTCACCAGTGCAGCTCCTTCGCCGGCACGCGCCGCGCCGGGCGCTCCTCGCGCACGATGCGGCCGTCGCCCAGGTACAGCACGCGATGCGCCATGCGCGCGATGTCCGCGTTGTGGGTGATCACCACCGTGGTGGTGCCCAGTTCCGCGTTGACCCGTTCCAGCGCCTCCAGCACGCGCACGCCGGTGGCCGAGTCGAGCGCGCCGGTGGGCTCGTCGCAGAGCAGCACCGCCGGCCGCTTGGCGATCGCGCGGGCGATCGCCACCCGCTGCTGCTGGCCGCCGGACAGCTGCGCCGGGAAGTGGTCCATGCGGTCGGCCAGGTCCACCCGCGCCAGCGCCTCCTCCGGCGTCATCGGCTGCTCGGCGATCTCGGTGACGATCGCCACGTTCTCGCGCGCGGTGAGGCTGGGTATGAGGTTGTAGAACTGGAACACGAAGCCGACGTGCTCGCGGCGGAACAGCGTCAGCTCGCGCTCGCTGGCGCCGGTCAGGTGATGCCCCTCGTACCAGACTTCGCCGGCGGTGGGCGCGTCGAGCCCGCCCAGGATGTTCAGCAGGGTCGACTTGCCGCTGCCCGAAGGCCCCAGCAGCACCACGAACTCGCCGCGGAACAGGTCCAGGTCGACCCCGCGCAAGGCGTGCACCTCGACCTCTCCCATGCGGTAGGTCTTGGCCAGGCCGCGGGCGCGAAACACCGCCTCCGCGGCCGGCAACGGCGTGGTCACGGCCATGCATGCGCTCCGCCCGACAGCCGCCCGAAGGCGGCGATGGGGTTCAGGCTAACGGCAGCCAGCGCGCGCGTTCATGACTTCAGGCAACTTGGAGCGAGTCGACCACGCGCCGATAACGCTGCGCGATGCGTTCCTCGTCGCGATGGCGGAAGTCGCGCACCTGCCAGCGCCCGCCCACCATCACGTCGCGCACCAGCGGCGTGTTGCCGGCGAACAGGAAGCTGTCCAGCGCCGAGCGCACGTCGCGCGCGGCGAGCAGCGGCGAGTCCTCGTCCAGCACGATCAGGTCGGCGCGCGCGCCGTCGCGCAGCTCGCCGACCGGCCGGCCCGAAGCCTGCGCGCCGCCGCGCAGCGCGGCGCGCCACAGCGTCTCGCCCACGCTGTCGCCCTGGTGCCGCGCGGCGATGTTGCGGTGGCGGGTCGAAAGGCGCTGGCCGTATTCCAGCCAGCGCAGTTCCTCCACCGGCGAGATCGAGATGTGCGAGTCCGAGCCGATGCCGAGCGTGCCGCCGGCGTCCAGGTAATCGGCCAGCGGAAACAGGCCATCGCCCAGGTTCGCCTCGGTGCTCGGGCACAGCCCGGCCACCGCGCCGCTGCGCGCCAGCTGCGCGGTTTCCGCCGCGGTGAGATGGGTCGCGTGGACCAGGCACCAGCGGGCATCGACGCCGGCATGCCCGAACAGCCATTCCACCGGCCGCGCGCCGCGGGTGGCCAGGCAGTCCTGCACCTCGCCGACCTGCTCGGCGATGTGGATGTGGATCGGCCCGCTGGCCGCCAGGGAGCTGGCCAGCACTTCGCGCAGCGCCGGCTCCGGCACCGCGCGCAACGAATGCAGCGCGATGCCGACGCGCACGTCGTCGTTCTGCCGCCGGCGCAGCGTTTCCAGCAGGCGCAGCCAGGCGTCGACGGCATGGCCGAAGCGACGTTGGCGCGCACTGAGCGCGCGGCCGTCGAAGCCGCCGCTCATGTACAGCACCGGCAGCAGGGTCAGGCCGATGCCGGCCTCGCGCGCCGCTTCGATCAGCGCCAGCGACATCGCTTCGGGTTGGACGTACGGCGTGCCGTCCGGCTGGTGGTGCAGGTAATGGAATTCGCACACGCTGGTGTAGCCGGCCTTGAGCATCTCGACGTAGAGCTGGGCGGCAATCGCCTGGAGTTCGTCAGGGCCGATCGTGGCGGCGAACGCGTACATCGTCTCGCGCCAGCTCCAGAAGCTGTCCTCGGCCTTGCCGCGGCGCTCGGCCAGCCCGGCCATCGCGCGCTGGAACGCGTGCGAATGCAGGTTCGGCATGCCCGGCAGCACCCAGCGGCCCAACCTCTCGACCGGTGCATCGGTCGGCGCCAGCAAGCGTCCGTCGGCGGCCACGCCCAGCGTCGCATCGGCCTGCCAGCCGTGCGCGCGCCATAGCTGGTCGGCCTTGATGCAGGCAACGGCGGTGTCGTCATTCATGGCTCGGGGCTCCGCTACACGATGCCGCGCAGTGTAACCGCCTCCGTGAAATCCCCTTCACCCGCGTTTGCCGCCGTCCCGGGCATGATCGGACGATGATCCGCAAGAGCAGCGAGAACGCCCCGAAACTGCGACTGCGCCTGGCCACCCCGGCCGACGTGCCGGCCCTGGTCCAGCTGACCGCGCGCGTCTACACGCCCGAATGGGGGCACTCCGCCGAAATGCTGCGCTCGCAGCAGACGCACTTCCCGGAAGGCCAGTTCGTGGTCGAGTACGAAGGCGCGATCGTGGGCTATTGCGCCACCTTCCGCATCGACGAGGCCACCGCGCTGGCACCGCATACCTGGATGCAGATCACCGGCGGCGGCATGGGCTCGCGCCACCGGCCGGACGGCAACTGGCTGTACGGCATGGAAGTGGTGGTGCACCCGGCCTACCGCGGCATGCGCATCGGCCAGCGGCTGTACCGGGCGCGCAAGCGATTGTGCATGGACCTGAAGCTGCGCGGCATCGTGTTCGGCGGGCGCATTCCGGGGCTGGCGCGGAACATGGCGCGCTACGGCAGCGCCGAGGCCTACGTGCAGGCCGTGGTGGAAGGCAAGCGCCGCGACCCCACGCTGAGCTTCCAGTTGTCCAACGATTTCGAAGTGCTCGGCGTGCTGCGCGCCTACGTGCCCTCCGACCACGAATCGCTGGGCTACGCCGTGCACCTGGTGTGGCGCAACCCGCAGCTGCTCGACCAGCCCGACATTCCGCCGATCACCTCGGCGCGACTGCTGCCCGACTCGGTGCGGGTGGCCTCGGTGCAGTACCAGCAGCGGCGCATCAAGTCGTTCGAGGAGTTCGCCACCCAGGTCGAGTACTTCACCGACATCGCCGCCGACTACAGCGCCGATTTCGTCACCTTCCCCGAGCTGATCACGCTGCAGCTGCTGTCGATCGAGAACACCGAGCTGTCGCCGGTGGAGTCGATCCGCAAGCTCAGCCACTACACGCCGCAGGTGAAGGAACTCTTCAGCCGCCTGGCGGTGCACTACAACATCAATATCATCGCCGGCACCCACCCCACCGAGCAGGCCAACGGCGACATCCACAACGTCTGCTACGTGTGCCTGCGCGACGGCTCCGTCCACGAGCGCGAGAAGCTGCACCCCACGCCGAGCGAGCGCAACGTATGGAACATCACCGGCGGCGACAGCGCGGCCACCGTGCAGACCGACTGCGGCCCGATCGGGGTGATGATCTGCTACGACGCCGAGTTCCCCGAGGTGGCGCGCTACCTGATCGACCAGGGCGCGCTGATCCTGTTCGTGCCGTTCTGCACCGACGTGCGCGAAGGCTACCTGCGCGTGCGCTACTGCGCGCAGGCGCGCGCGATCGAGAACCAGTGCTACGTGGTGCTGTCCGGCAACGTGGGCAATCTGCCGGGCGTGAACAATTTCGACATCCAGTACGGCCAGAGCTGCATCCTCACGCCCAGCGACTTCCCGTTCGCACGCGACGGCATCGCCGCCGACTCCACGCCAAACATCGAGACCGTGCTGTTCGCCGACCTGCGCCTGGAAAGCCTCGCCCGCGCGCGCAACGCCGGTGCGGTGCAGAACCTCAAGGACCGCCGCTTCGACCTGTACGAGACGCGCTGGCGACCGCGTTGATCGGCCGCACGCTGCTGCAGCTGCTGCGCGGTCTGCGATAATCGCGCCATGTCCGAGTCGCCTGAACCCGTATCGAAGTCGACGAATCCGCGCCTGCAGGCACTGCTCGGCCACGAGTTCTTCGCGCCGCATCACTGGAAGCGCCGACTGGTGCTGTGGTCCGGCGCCGTGCTGGTGGCGCTGGCGGCGATCCTGTTCGCCAAGGCCAGCACCTGGTCCTACCACCTGTTCCTGGCCATCCTCGGCCACGGCAGCTGGATTCCGCTGGTGCTCACCCCGCTGGTGTTCGGCCTGCTCGCCTGGGCCACCGAGGGGCGCCTGCGCGCCACCCGCGGCAGCGGCATCCCGCAGGTGATCGCCACGCTGCACGTCGAGGACGCGGGGTTCCGCGCGCGCATGCTGGCGTTGCCGATCGCCGCGGGCAAGATGGTGCTGACCCTGGTCGCGCTCGCCGTGGGCGCCTCGATCGGCCGCGAGGGACCGACCGTGCACGTCAGCGCCGGGCTGTTCCACGCGCTGGGCCGCCGCTTCGGCTTCAGCGACCCCAAGGCCGCCTCGCGCTTCATCCTGGCCGGCGGCGCCGCCGGCATCGCGGCGGCGTTCAACACGCCGCTGGCCGGCGTGGTGTTCGCGATCGAGGAACTGGCCGGCACCTTCGAGCACCGCTTCAGCGGCCTGCTGCTCACCGCGGTGATCATCGGCGGCGTGGTTTCGCTGGGCGTCATGGGCAACTACTCGTACTTCGGCGAAGTCGAGGCCAGCCTGCCGCTGGGCCACGCCTGGCTCGCGGTGCTGCTGACCGGCGTGGTCTGCGGCCTGCTCGGCGGGCTGTTCGCGCGACTGATCCTGCTCAGCCGACACGGCCCGCTGGCGCAGGTCGGCCGCCTGCGCGCGCGCTGGCCGGTAGCCTTCGCCGTGGGTTGCGGCCTGGCGCTGGCACTGCTCGGCGTGTGCACGCACGGCAGCGTCTACGGCACCGGCTACGACCAGGCCCGCGCGATCGTGCAGGGTGCGGCCGACATGCCGGAGCAGAGCTTCGGCATCGCCAAGCTCGCGGCCAACGTGTTGTCGTACTGGGCCGGCATCCCCGGCGGCATCTTCTCGCCGGCACTGGCGGTCGGCGCCGGGTTGGGCCAGAACATCGCGCACTTCCTGCCCGGCGCACCCGCGGCGGCGGTGGTGTTGCTGGGCATGAGCGCCTACCTGGCCGGCGTCACCGGTGCGCCGCTGACCTCGGCGGTGATCGCGATGGAGCTGACCGACAACCAGGACATGGTGATCCCGATCATGGCCGCCTGCCTGCTCGCCCGCGCAGCGTCGTCGCTGTTCTGTCCGACGCCGGTGTATCGGGATTTCGCCGAGCGGATGGTGCGCGACTTCGAGAAGCAACGGGCTGCGCGCGCCGAGCAGGTGCCCGGCGAAGTACTGCCCGCCGCTGGCGAAACCAGCGCCTATACCGAACCTGCCGCACCGGCGGACCGGACCCGCCCCAGCCAGCCATGACGGAATGAAACGATGAACGAACCACGCTGGGATCGACTGCTGCTCAACGCCACGCTGGCCACGTTTGCCGACGACACGCGCTACGGCCTGATCGAGCATGGCGCGATCGCGCTGCACCATGGCCGCATCGCCTGGGTCGGCCGGCAGGTGGACCTGCCGGATGCACCGGCCGCGCTCGCCGTCACGGTGGAATCGCTGGACGGCGCGCTGGTCACGCCGGGACTGGTCGACTGCCACACGCACCTGGTGTTCGGCGGCGACCGCGCGCACGAGTTCGAGCTGCGCCTGAACGGCGCCAGCTACGAGGAGATCGCCCGCGCCGGCGGCGGCATCGTCTCCAGCGTCAACGCCACCCGCGCCGCCAGCGAGGAGCAGCTGTTCGCGCAATCGCTGCCGCGCGCCCGTGCGCTGCTGGCCGACGGCGTGACCACGCTGGAGATCAAGTCCGGCTACGGGCTGGAGCCGGACAGCGAACGCCGCATGCTGCGCGTGGCGCGCCGGCTCGGCCGCGAGCTGGGCATCACGGTGCGCACCAGCTTCCTCGGCCTGCATGCGCTGCCGCCGGAATACAAGGATCGGCGCGACGACTACGTGGCGCTGGCCTGCGACGAGATGCTGCCCGCGCTTGCCGCCGAGGGCCTGGTCGACGCGGTCGACGCGTTCTGCGAAGGCATCGGCTTCAGCCGCGAGGAAACCCGCCGCTTGTTCGAGCGCGCGACGCAGCTGGGCCTGCCGGTGAAGCTGCATGCGGAGCAGTTGTCCGATCTGGGCGGCGCTGCCCTGGTCGCCGAATTCGGCGGCTTGTCGGCCGACCACCTGGAGTACCTGGGCGAAGCCGGCGTCGCCGCCATGGCGCAGGCCGGCACCGTCGCGGCGCTGTTGCCCGGCGCGTTCTACGCGCTGCGCGAGACGCAGTTGCCGCCGGTGGCGGCGTTGCGCGAACACCGTGTGCCGATCGCCATCGCCACCGACTGCAATCCCGGCACCTCGCCGCTGCTGTCGCTGCGGCTGGCTGCCGGCATGGCCTGCACGCTGTTCCGGCTCACCGCCGAGGAAGCGCTGCGCGGGGTCACCGTCAACGCCGCCCGCGCGCTGGGGTTGCATGATCGCGGCACGCTGGCGGTGGGCCAGCGCGCCGACCTGGTGGCGTGGAGCGTGCGCCGGCCCGCCGAGCTGTGCTACTGGATCGGTGGCGGGCTGGCCCGCACGGTCTACGTGGCGGGCGAGCCGGTCTCGCGGCGCAGGCCGTCCAGGCGCTCGCCCAGCGCCGCGTAGAACGCATCCGGCAGCTGCGCCTGCACCGGCACCCGCCACCAGTGCGGCCGGGCGAAAGGCCGGCATTTGACCGCGTCCTTGTCGGTCATCAGCAGCGGCAGGTCGTCGCCGAAATCCAGCTCGGCCGGAACGAAGCGGTGATGGTCGGCGAATGCGTGCTCGACCGGCTCGATGCCGGCCGCGCGCAGGCTGTCGAAAAAACGCCGCGGGTTGCCGATCGCCGCCACCGCGTGCACACGCTGGCCGGCGAAGCTTGCCAGTGCCTGCGTGCGACCGCCGTCCAGCGCGACCGCCTCGCCATCGCGCAGCTGCATCGGGTACTCGCCGGCCTCGGCCGCGCCGCCGTTGCACACGCGCAGGTCGACGCGCCGCAGCCGGACGAGCGGTTCGCGCAACGGCCCGGCCGGCAACAGCCGGCGGTTGCCGAAACGGCGCACGCCGTCGATCACGCAGATTTCCACATCGCGCGCCAGGCGGTAATGCTGCAGGCCGTCGTCGGCGATCAGCACGTCGCAGCCGGCATCCAACAACAGTCGCGCCGCGGCGGGGCGGTCGCGCCCCACCGCCACCGGCACGCCACTGGCGCGGATCAGGCAGGGCTCGTCGCCGACCTGCGCCGGATCCGGCGCGTCGCCCAGCAACAGCGGCTCGCGCCGGCTGCCGCCGTAGCCGCGACTGACCACGCCGGGCCGGTAGCCTCGCTCGCTCAAGCCGGCGGCCACGGCGATGGAAAGCGGCGTCTTGCCGGTGCCGCCCACGCTGAGGTTGCCGACCACTACCACCGGCACCGGCAGGCGCACGCTGTGCAACCAGCCGTGCCGGTAAAGCGCGCCGCGCAGGCGGACCGCGCCGCCATACAAAGCCGCCAGCGGCGCCGTCCACCACGGCGCGCGGCGATTGCCGTACCAGGCCGATTCGAGCGTGTCGATCAGCGCCACGGACGGCCCTCAATCGCTGCCGAGATTCACGGCGTGGTCGTGGAACTGCATCCGGTGCAGCGCGGCGTACTGGCCGTCCAGCGCAATCAGCTCGGCATGGGTGCCGCGCTCGATGATGCGACCCTGCTCCATCACCGCGATCTGGTCGGCGCCTTCGACGGTGGACAGGCGATGCGCGATCACCAGCGTGGTGCGGTCGCGCATCAGGCGCTGCAAGGCCTGCTGGATCAGCTGCTCCGATTCGGTATCGAGCGCGCTGGTGGCCTCGTCCAGCACCAGGATCGGCGCGTTCTTCAGGATCGCACGGGCGATCGCGATGCGCTGGCGCTGGCCGCCGGACAGCATGTTGCCGCTCTGCCCGATCGGGGTGTGGATGCCCAGCGGCAGGTGTGCGATGAACTCCATCGCATTGGCCGCCTCGGCGGCGGCGACGATGTCCGCCTCGCTGGCGCCGGCCAGCTCGCCGTAGGCGATGTTGTTGGCCACGGTGTCGTCGAACAGCACCACGTTCTGCCCGACCCAGGCGATCTGCCGGCGCAGCGAAGCCAGCGTGTAATCCCGATAGTCCTCGCCGTCCAGCACGATGCGACCTGCACTGGGTTCGTAGAAACGCGGCAGCAGGCTGGCCAGGCTGCTCTTGCCGCTGCCGGAGCGGCCGACCAGGGCGGTCACCGTGCCAGGCGCGCAATGCAGGTCGATGCCGCGCAAGGCCTCGAAGTCGTTGCGCGGATAGGTCAGCCGCACCTCCTCGAAACGCAGGTCGCCGCGCGTGCGCGCCAGCTCGCGCGAGCCCTGGTCGACTTCCGGCGGCAAGTCGATGGTGTCGAACAGGTCTTCGGCCGCGGACAGGCCACGCTGGATGTTCGCTTGCACGGTGGTAAGCCGCTTCAGCGACGGAAGCATGGTGCCCATCGCCGTCAGCACGGCAAAGAACACGCCGGGCGACATGCTGCCGAGCACGTGCGGCCGCGTGCCCAGGAAGACCAGCGCCGCCAACGCGCTGGCGGCGACCAGTTGCACGGTCGAGCTGGATGCCGCGTTGGTGGCGGCGATCTTCAGGTTGAGTCGCCGGGTATGCTGGGTAATCCGCTCGAAGCGGTCCGCCTCGTGCGCCTGGCCGCCGTACACGCGGACTTCGCGATGGGCGCCGACCGATTCCTCCACCGTGCCGGTGACCGAGCCCATGCTGCCCTGGATGCGCCGGCTGATCTGCCGATAACGCCGGCTGACCACGGTTGCCACCAGCGCGATCGCCGGCACCATCACCAGCAGCGAGAGAGTGAGATAGGGGCTGTAGTAGAGCATCACGAACAGCATCGCGATCACCGTGAAGCCGTCGGTGATGGCGATCTTGGCCGCGCTGCTGGAAGCGGCCGCGACCTGCTCGCTGGTATAGGTGATGCGCGACACCTGCTGGCCCGACGGCTCGTTGCCGAAGAACGGCGCCGGCAGCTTCAGGTAGGCAGCGAACACGTCGTGCTGCATGGCCTGCACCACGTGTCGGCCGATGTAGGAAACGCCGTAGTCGCTGACGAAGGTACCCAGCGAACGCACGCCGAAGATGCCGATGATCCAGATCGGCATCCAGAAGATCAGGAACGGATCCTTCAGCGTGAACAGCTGGTCGATCATCGGCTTCAACAGCCCGGTGAACAGGGCCAGCCCGCCGCCGTCGACGAGCATGCCGGCCATCGCCACCAGGCCGATCGGCCAGTGGCGCTGCGTGTAGCCGAGCAGGCGTCGGTAGGTCCGCCAGCTCCCGCCGTCAGGCGCAGCGGCCCGGTCGACGCTCACCGGCCGACGTCCGGCTTGCCCGGCGTGGTGGCGATCGACAGCCGGGTGAAGCCGAGCTGGCCCAGCGCGTCCATCGCGGTGACCACATTCTGGTTCGGCGTCATCGCGTCGGCACGGATCGTCACCGGACGCGCGCGGTCGTCGCCCGCATTGCGCGCGATGGTCTGCTTCAGCGCCTCGATGCCCTCGCCCATCACCTCGTCGCTGCCGACGTAGAAGCGCCCGTCGCGGTCGATCATGATGGTCAGCGCCTGCGTATCCAGGTCGCGGTCCTGCGTGCTCGCCTGCGGCAGGGTCACCTGCAGGCGCGAGTGCTGGATGAACGTGCTGGTCAGCACGAAGAACATCAGCAGGGTCAGCAGCACGTCGATCAACGGAATCACGTTGATCTCGAAGTCGTCGTTGCGGCGGTCGTTGCCGATGCGCATCGGTGTGCCTCAGCCCGCGCTCGGCGCGACCGGCGCCGGCGCACGCCGCGGACGCACCGGCGCGGTCGCCGCAGCGGAAGCCAGGGTCAGGTCGTCGAGCAGCGCCGTGGCCTGCTTTTCCATCTCCACGCGGTAGCCGGCCACGCGCGAGCGGAAGTAGCGGTGCAGCACGTAGGCGGGAATCGCCACGGTCAGGCCCGAGGCGGTGCAGATCAGCGCCTCGCCGATGCCGCCGGCCATCCGCGCCGGATCGCCGATGCCGCCGGCCATCACTTCCATGAACATGCGGATCAGGCCGATCACCGTGCCGAACAGGCCCAGCAGCGGACCGATCAGCGCGATCGTGCCCAGCGTGTTGAGGTAGCGCTCCATGCGGTGGACGACGTGGCGGCCGGTATCCTCGATGCGCTCCTTGATCAGCTCACGCGGCTGCCGGCGCACCACCAGCGCCGAAGCCAGCAGTTCGCCCAGCGGCGAGCCGCTGGCCAGTGCCTCCAGATGGCCCGGATCGAGCTGGCCGGAGCGCGCCCACTGACGCACTTCCTCGCCCAGCCCGGGCGGCAGCACCGACTTGTGGCGCAGCGTCCAACAGCGCTCCAGCACGATCGCCAGGGCAATCGCCGAGCAGATCAGGATGGGCACCATCGCCCAGCCGCCAGCCATCAGAATTTCCAGCACTTTTCGACCCCGACGCACAACCTGACAGGAAGCGCGCATGATAGCAGTCTCGCCCCGCCGTACTGCGGCATGCGTGGCATTCCCCGCCGGCCCGGTCACTCGCGCCAGTAGCGCGCCTGCCGCCGGCGCCAACCCGGTCCGCGCCGCGGCGGCGCGTCGGCGGGGAAATCCAGCGGAATCGCGCCCTGCCCGGCCGTATCGAACACCGGCACGCGGGCCTCGGCGTAGCGCGCCATCACCTCCGGCGTCGGGTGGCCGAAGCGGTTGCGCCAGCCCGCCGACACCAGCGCCAGCCGTGGCCGCACGGCGGCGATGAAGGCCGCGCCGGACGAGCTCCGGCTGCCGTGGTGCGGCACCAGCAGCACCGGCGCCGGCCCGGGACCGAGCGCAGCGGCAACTTGCGGCTCCGCCTTCGCACTGATGTCGCCAGGCAACAACAGGCGCCCGCCGCGGCCCTCGACCAGCAGCACGCAGGAACTGTCGTTGTCGCGATCGCCGGCGCCGCGGGACGGGCTCAGCACGCGAAAGCGCACGCCGTCCCATTGCCAGGCCTGGCCGGCCTCGCACTGGCGCATCGGCACGCGCATCCGCGCCGGCTCGCCGGCATAGCGCGGCGCCTGCGGAAACGCGTTGGCGACCGCTTCGGCACCGCCGGCATGGTCGTTGTCGCCGTGGCTGACCATCAGCATGTCCAGCCGGTCGATCCCCAGCGCATGCATCGACGGCAGCACCACCGCTTCGCCCAGGTCGAAGCCGGACGGATAGCGCGCGCCGGCGTCGTACACCAGCACGTGCTCGCGGGTACGCAACAGCACCGACAGGCCCTGCCCCACGTCGAGCACCCACACCTTGAACGCGCCCTCCGCCGGCGACGGCAACGGCGGCCACAGCAGCGGCAGGAACAGCAGCAGGCCGAGCCAGCGCAACGGCACCCCGCGCGGCAGGAACAGCCACAACGCGCCGAGTACGGCCAGCAGCAGCGCATGCGCCTGCACCGCCGGCAGGTACCACTGCGCGCCCGGCCAGCCCGCCATCTGCTCCAGCAGCCACCACTGTGCGTGCGCCATCCACGCCGCCAGCCACAGCACCGGCGCGGCCAGCGGCGGACACAGGCCGAGCAGCAGCATGCCGGACAAGGCGCACGGCACGATCAGGAAGCTGACCACCGGCACCGCGACCAGGTTGGACAAGGCGCCCACCAGCGAGGCCTGGCCGAAGAACCACAAGGTCAGCGGCAGCAGCGACACCGTCATCAGCAGCTGCCCGGCCGACAGTTCGTGCAGGAATGCGCGCAGGCCGCGGCCGCGCGGCTGCAGGCACAGCATCAGGAACGCCACGCCGACGAACGACAACCAGAATCCCGCCGCCAGCACCGCCAGCGGATCGACCAGCAGGATCGCGATCAGCGCCAGCGCCAGCGACTGCGCGCCGCTGCTGCCGCGACGGCTGCAGCGCGCCAGCGCCACCACCGCGATCATCAACAAGGTGCGCACCGTGGGCAGGCCGAAGCCGGCCAGCGCGCTGTACATCGCAGCCACCAGCAACGCCACCGCGGCCTGCGCCTGCGGCCGCGGCAGCCGCAGGCCCAGCCGCGGCCACAGCGTGTAGGCCAGCCACGCCAGCCACACGCCGAACACTGCCGCCACGCCGACATGGAAGCCGGAGATCGCGATCAGGTGCGACACACCATTTGCGCGTGCCACCGCCCAGTCGCGCTGCCGCAAGCCGCGCGTGTCGCCGACCGTGAACGCCTGCAGCAAGGCCGCGTCGTGCCGGTCGCGCACGCGCGCCGCGATGCCGCGGGCCACCGCGTCGCGCACGCCGTCGACGCACCAGCGCACGCCGGCCAGCGGCGCGTTGTCCGGGTCGTCGCGCACGTAGCCGGTGGCCACGATGCCACGCTGCAACGCCGAACGTTCGCTGTCTGCACCGCCGGGATCGAGCAGCCCGCGCGGCCGTTTCAGCCGCAGCGACAGGCGCCAGCGCGAGCACGGCCGCAGCGGCGGCGCGCCGTCGTACCAGGCCACGGTGACGCGGCCGCGCAGCGCGATCGGTTGGCCATCCAGCGTGGCCCGTTCCACCTGCAACGTGAAGCGGCTGGCGTCCGGCTGCGCCAGCGGCAAGTCGGCGATCGTGCCGATGGCGACGAAATCACGCCCTTCCAGCGCCCGCGGCAAACGCGCCTCCATCGCCAGGCCGCCGCGCCACGCCGCCCACGCGATGCCGACCGACAGCCAGGCCAACCAGCGCCAACGCGGACAGCGCCAGGCCAGCGTTGCGGCGAGCAGCAGCGACAGGGCCAGGCACCAGGACGGCGGCAACTGCGGCAGCCATTGCACCAGCAGCACGCCGGCCAGCAAGGCCGACGCCGCCGTGATCGCCCCCTGTCGCGCCATGCCGCGTGCCCCGTTCCATCCTGGAAGAAGCCGAGCCTAACGCGGCGGATGCGCCGATGAAGATGAAAAGCGTGTAGGCGCCCGCCGGAAAAACACGAGGTCGGCTCTTCCCCGGTGCCATGGGGAAAAGAGCAACAGCGTCAGGCTTTCGGATGTTCCTGCAGCACGCCGTTGTGCAGTACCAGGGTACGGTCCATCTTCGCCGCGAGGTGCGGATCATGGGTGACCAGCACGAAGCTGGTGCCGATCTCGCGGTTGAGCTCCAGCATCAGCGCGTAGACCTGCGCGGCATTGCCCTCGTCGAGGTTGCCGGTGGGCTCGTCGCCCAATACGCAGGCCGGCCTGGTCACCAGTGCGCGCGCCACCGCGCAGCGCTGGCGCTCGCCACCGGACAGCTCGGACGGCTTGTGATGCGTGCGCCCGCCCAGACCGACCCGCTCCAACAAGGCCGTGGCCTGCCGCTGCGCCTCGGCGATCGCGGTGCCGCGGATCAGCAGCGGCATGCACACGTTCTCCAGCGCGGTGAACTCGGGCAGCAGGTGGTGGAACTGGTAGATGAAGCCGAGCGAACGGTTGCGCACGCGGCCGCGCTCGGCGTCGGAGAGTTTCGACAGCACGCGGCCGTCCACTTCCACTTCGCCGGCGGTCAGCGTGTCGAGCCCGCCGATGATGTGCAGCAGGGTGCTCTTGCCGGAACCGGAGGCGCCGACGATCGCCATCGTCTCGCCGCGCTTCAACGTGAAGCTGACGTTGCTCAGCACCTCGGTGCGCAGGCCGCCTTCGGCGTAGGTCTTGGCGACGCCGCTGGCGCGCAGCACGTGTTCGGTGACGGGTTTCATGACGGCCTTATTCATAGCGCAGCGCCTGCGCCGGCTGCGTGCGCGAGGCGCGCCAGGCGGGATAGAGGGTGGCCAGCAGCGAGAAGGTGAAGGTCAGCAGCGCGGTCCAGCCCACGTCGTGCCAGTCCAGCCGGCTCGGCACCTCGCTGATGTAGTAGACGTCCGGCGACAGGAAGGTGACGTGGAAGGTGTGCTCGATCCACTTGATGATGCCGGGCAGCTTCCACGACAGCAGCGAACCGAAGCCCACGCCGAAGCCGATCCCGACGAAGCCCACCAGCACGCCCTGCACCATGAACATGCCCATGATGCTGCGCGGGGTGGCGCCGAGCGTGCGCAGGATGGCGATGTCGGCCTGCTTGTCGGTGACCAGCATCATCAGCATCGAGATCAGGTTGATCACCGCGACCAGGATGATCAGCGACAGGATGATGAACATCACCATCTTCTCCATCGACAGCGCGGCGAACAGGTTCGCGTTGGTGTCCATCCAGGTCTGCACCCGGTAGACCTGGCCCAGCTGGTCGGCCAGCTCACGCGCGACCGGGCGGGCGTTGAACAAGTCGTCGAGCTTCAGGCGGATGCCGGTGGGGCCGTCGAGGTCGTTGAGCTTCTCGGCGTCGCTCATGTTGACCAGCGCCAGGCCGGAGTCGAACTGCTCCATGCCCAGCTCGAACGTGCCCACCACGTGGAAACTGCGCATCCGCGGCACGCTGCCCATCGGCGTGGCTCGCAGCTGCTGCACCACCATGGTGACGCGGTCGCCGACGGTGACGCCGAGCGTCATCGCCAGCTCGCGACCCAGCACGATGTTCCAGCTGCCCGGAGTCAGCTCGGCGAGCTTGCCGTCGAGCATGTGCTTGTCGATGTCGACGACCTTCGGCTCCTGTGCCGGTTCGATGCCGCGCACCAGCGCGCCGCTGGAACGACGGGCATTCAGATAGGCCTCGCTCTCCACATACGGCGCGGCGCCGAGCACGTGCGGGTTGGCCTCGGCGACCTGCAGCGCGCGCGGCCAGTCCTGCACGCTCTGGCCGACACCGGAGACGGTGGCGTGCGAGATCGCGCCGAGGATGCGCGAGCGCATCTGGTAGTCGAAGCCGTTCATCACCGACATCACCGTGATCAGCGCGATCACGCTGATCGCGATGCACACGATCGACACGGTGGAGATGAAGGAGATGAACTGGTTGCGCCGCTTGGCACGGGTGTAGCGCAGGCCGATGAAGAGTTCGAGCGGTCGGAACATGGACGGGTCGCTTGTGGGAGTCGCAGGGCGGGCCGCCCGGTCGCCCATTATCGGGCATTCGCTCGGACCGTGCCGCGCCGGCAAAGTTGCCGCCCGCTCACAGTCGTGGCAGCGCCTCGTGCGGCTGGACCGTAGCCAGGCGCATGCGCAGGCGCCGGCGGATGTCGGCATCGCTGTTGTCCGGCGCCAGCAGCAGCACCTGCGTGCCCCGCTCGGCCGTACGCAAACGCAGCAGCACAAACGCGCCGAGCACGCGGAACGAGGCCAGCGTGGCCGGTACGTCCTGATGATCGGCCAGGTGCAGCGTCCAGACGTCGTCGGCACTCCAGCCGGCCGCCACGACCGGACCGGCGGCCAGGCGGCGAAGCGCATCCCGGGCCGCCAGCGCCACCAGCATCGCCAGCAGCAGTTTCAGCCACGCCGGCAGCGCGCTCAGCGCCACCGCAAGCACCGCCAGCCCGGCGACCAGCAGCAGGACCCGCCGCAGCAGATGCGACGGCCGGTACTCAAAGCCGATGGCGGGCGCGGATGTCATCGATGATCGCCTGCCAGTCGGCCCGCTGCGGGCGCGAGTGGCCCATCACCCAGTCCCACAGGTCCGGATCCTGCACGTCGAGCAGTTCGTCGAACGCCTGGCGCTGCGCCTCGTCCGCGTCGGCGAAGCACTCGTCCAGCCAGCCGCCGAACAGGGCGTCCAGTTCGCGGGTGCCGCGGCGGGCGCGCCAGCGCAGGCGCTTGATGCGTGCTTCATCCATCACGAGGCTCGGTCGTTGTCCACGAATGCGAAGTGTAGCGCTGCCCCGGAACGCGACAGGCCGCGCGTGGCGGCCTGTCGCGTGCGGAACCCGGGCAGCGTGCTCAGACCGAGCGCCGCTCCACCATCAGCTTCTTGATTTCCGCGATCGCCTTGGCCGGGTTCAGGCCCTTCGGGCAGGTGCGCGTGCAGTTCATGATGGTGTGGCAGCGATACAGCTTGAACGGGTCTTCCAGATCATCCAGGCGCTCGCCAGTGGTTTCGTCGCGCGAGTCGACGATCCAGCGATAGGCCTGCAGCAGAATCGCCGGGCCGAGGTACTTGTCGCCATTCCACCAGTAGCTCGGGCAGCTGGTCGAGCAGCAGGCGCACAGGATGCACTCGTACAGGCCGTCGAGCTTCTTGCGGTCTTCCGGCGACTGCAGGCGCTCCTTGTCGGGCACCGCGCTCTGCGTGCGGATCCACGGCTTGATCGACGCGTACTGCGCATAGAAATGGGTAAGGTCGGGCACCAGGTCCTTCACCACCGGCATGTGCGGCAGCGGGTAGATCTTCACGTCGCTGCCCGCGACGCTGTCGATCGCGCAGATGCACGCCAGCGTATTGGTGCCGCCGATGTTCATCGCGCACGAACCGCAGATGCCCTCGCGGCAGGAGCGGCGCAAGGTGAGCGTGGGGTCGATCTCGTTCTTGATCTTCAGCAGCGCGTCCAGAACCATCGGGCCGCAGGCGGCCAGGTCGACCTCGTAGGTGTCGATGCGCGGGTTCTGGTCGTCGTCCGGGCTCCAGCGGTAGATCCGGAAGGTGCGCGGCTTCTTCGCGTCCTTCGCCGGGTAGTGCTTGCCCGGCTGGATCTTGGAGTTTTTCGGCAGTGAGAATTCAGCCATTGGTATGCATCCGCAGTAGACAGAAAGGACCGGGACGGATCAGGTTCGCACGCAACGCGGTGCCCTGTTCCCCATTCCCCATTCCCGCACTCAATACACGCGCTTCTTCGGCGGCACCACTTCGACCTCGTCGGAGAGGGTGAACATGTGCACCGGGCGATAGTCGAAGCTGGTCTTGCCGTGCTCGTCCACCTTGACCAGGGTGTGCTTCATCCACTCGGCGTCGTTGCGCTCGGGGAAATCCTCGCGCGCATGGGCGCCGCGGCTTTCCGGTCGCTGCTCGGCCGAGTGCATGGTGCCCACCGCCTGGTCGAGCAGGTTGGCCAGCTCCAGCGTCTCGATCAGGTCGGAATTCCACACCAGCGAACGGTCGGTGACCTTCACCTGCTTGAACGAATCGTGCACCTTGTCGATCTTGGCGCAGCCTTCCTTCAGCGTCTCGCCGGTGCGGAACACCGCGGCGTCGGCTTGCATGGTGCGCTGCATGTCGAGGCGGATCTTCGCCGTCGGCAATTCGCCGTCGGCGTGGCGCAGGCCGTCGAAACGCGCCAGCGCCTTGTCCAGCGCGCTGGCCGGCAGATCCTTGTGCGCGGCACCGGGCTGGATGATCTCGGCGCAGCGATGCGCCACCGCGCGACCGAACACCACCAGGTCGAGCAGCGAGTTGGAGCCGAGGCGGTTGCCGCCATGCACCGACACGCAGGCCGCTTCGCCGATGGCGAACAGGCCCGGCACCACGGCGTCGACGTCGTCGCCCTTCTTCTGCACCACTTCGCCGTGGTAGTTGGTCGGGATGCCGCCCATGTTGTAGTGCACGGTGGGCAGGATCGGAATCGGCTCCCGGGTCACGTCCACGCCGGCGAAGATGCGTGCCGACTCGGCAATGCCCGGCAGGCGCTCGTGGATCACCTCGGGGCCGAGATGCATCAGGTTGAGGAAGGCGTGGTCCTTGTGCTCGCCCACGCCGCGGCCTTCGCGGATCTCGATGGTGATGGCGCGGCTGACCACGTCGCGCGAAGCCAGGTCCTTCGCGCTGGGCGCATAGCGCTCCATGAAGCGCTCGCCCTTGGCGTTGGTGAGGTAGCCGCCCTCGCCGCGCACGCCCTCGGTGATCAGGCAGCCGGCGCCGTAGATGCCGGTGGGGTGGAACTGCACGAACTCCAGATCCTGCAGCGCCAGGCCCGCGCGCAACACCATGCCGCCGCCGTCGCCGGTGCAGGTATGCGCGGAAGTGGCGCTGAAGTAGGCGCGGCCGTAACCGCCGGTGGCCAGCACCACGGCCTGGCCGCGGAACACGTGCAGCGTGCCCTCGTTCATGTCCAGCGCCAGCACGCCGCGGCAGACGCCTTCCTCGTCGAAGATCAGGTCGGTGGCGAAATACTCCACGAAAAAGGTGGCGTCATGCGCCAGCGCCTGCTGGTACAGCGTGTGCAGGATGGCGTGGCCGGTGCGATCGGCGGCGGCGCAGGTGCGCTGCGCGGTGCCCTTGCCGTAATGCGTGGTCATGCCGCCGAACGGGCGCTGGTAGATGTGGCCGTCCTCGGTGCGCGAGAACGGCACGCCGTAGTGCTCCAGCTCGATCACCGACTGCGGCGCGTTCTTGCACATGTACTCGATCGCGTCCTGGTCGCCCAGCCAGTCGCCGCCCTTCACGGTGTCGTAGAAGTGGAAGCGCCAGTCGTCCTCGCCCATGTTGCCGAGCGCGGCGGCAATGCCGCCCTGCGCCGCCACGGTGTGCGAGCGGGTGGGAAACACCTTGGTGATGCAGGCCGCCTTGAGGCCCTTCTCGGCGAGGCCGAAGGTGGCGCGCAGGCCGGCGCCGCCGGCGCCGACCACCACCACGTCGTACTTGTGCTGCTGGATCTTGTAGCTTTCCACGGTCTCAGACTCCCAATGCGATGCGCAGCACGGCCAGCACGCCCGCCAGCGCGCCCAGCACCGCGAGGAACTTGATCGCCACCAGCAGCACCACTTCCTTCCAGCGGGTGTGCACGTAATCCTCGATCACCACCTGCAGGCCGAGCACGGCATGCCAGAACGCGGTGACCACGAACAGCATCAGCAACAGCGCGTTCCACGGCCTGGCCACCAGCGCCTTCGCCGTGGCGTAGTCGGCATGCAGCAGGGAGAGCACGGTGACCACGAACCACAGGCCGAGCGCGATCAGCGCGGCGGCGGTGACGCGCTGCACCCACCAGTGATCCGCACCGTGCTGCGCCGAGCCGAGGCCGCGCGCGAACTTCATCGGATGGCGCAGCTGGCTGCGCACGTCGTCGGTACCCACGCGCAGGTTCATGCAGCACCTCCTTGAGCGAGCACGCAGGCCCAGATCAGCACCGTGAGCACGAAGCTGCCGATCACCGACAGCCAGCTCGAACGCACGAACTGGGGAATCTTGTAGCCCGCGCCGGTGTCCTGCACCAGGTGGCGGATGCCGTTGCACAGGTGATAGCCGAGCGCCCAGGTCCAGCCCACCAGCAAGATGAGGCCGACCGGGCTGCCGGTGCAGCTCTTGAATTGCTCGAAGGCCGCCTCGCCGGAGGCCAGCGCCAGAATCCCCCACACCACCAGCAGCGTGCCCACGGCCAAGGCGATGCCGGTGGCGCGATGCAGGATGGAAGTCACCATCTGTATCTGCCACCTGTAAACCTGCAGGTGTGGGGAGAGCGGTCGTTGCGTGTCTGCCATGGCGGCTATCCTGATGTGGAATCGCTGGTGCCCATGCCGCACCTTCCCCTGTCCTGATGCGCGACGACGACGAGCGCCGCGCGATCGTTCAGAAGTCGATACAGCGCCCGTTTTTTTCCCAATCGCCATAACGCGTGGGATCGGGAGCCGGCTTCTCCCCCGATACCTTGTCCGTCGCCGGCCTGACAGGCACGGCGGTCGTTTCCGTCGGAACGGAAACCGGTGTGGATTCGGCTGGAGGGAAGGTATCGGACATGGTTTTTAGAAGCCGCCAAAGGTTAATACTTGCGGCAATGCAGTACAACCATGCGCCACGCATCGGCGCGACCGCATCGCGATGCCGCCACTTGTGCCTCGCGCCACCCATCCCCAACTCCAGCAGCCTCATGCCGACACATCATTCCGCCGAAACACTGTCGATCGAAGGCCCCGACGCAAGGGCTTTCGCCCACGCGCAGTTCAGCAGCACAGTCAGCTCGCTCGCCGTCGGCCAGTGGCAATTCAGCGCATGGCTCGATCCGCACGGACGCGTGCGCGCGCTGTTCCAGCTGGCCCGACTCGCCGACGAGCGCTACCTGTTGCTGTTGCGTGGAGGCGACGCCGCGTCGATGGCCGACGCACTGCGCCGCTTCGTGTTCCGTTCGAAACTCGACGTGGCGGCACTGCCGCCGCGCGCGCTCGCGACCGGCCCGGCGCTGGCGCTGCACACGGCCATCGACGATGGCGAAAGCGTGTCGTTCGGCTGCGACACGCACAGTCTTCGCGTCATCGCCTCCGGCGCGGGCGACGACGCGTGGCGCCTGCCGCAACTGCGCGCCGGCTGGCCGTGGCTGCCGGCGCGACAGTTGGACGAACTGTTGCCGCCTGCCCTGTCGCTGCAGCGCCTGCATGCCGTCGCCATCGACAAGGGCTGTTACCCCGGCCAGGAAATCGTCGCACGGCTGCACTTCCGCGGCGGCCACAAGCGGCACCTGCATCGCGTCACTTTGTCGCAAGCGGTAGTCGCCGGCGACACGCTGCGGCGAGATGGACGCGAGGTCGGTTGCGTGCTCGATGTCGTCGTCACGGACGACGGCATCGAGGCGCTCGTCGTGTTGAGCGATGACATTGCCGCAACGGTTGGCGCCGGGCATCCGCATGCATTCGACGACGACCTCGCGCTCGACATCATCGCGTCATGGCCGGCGTGAGCGACGACCGACGACGCAGATGAATTTCGCGTGCAACGCGCATCAAGGGACCGTGAGCGTCAACTGAACTTCGGCACCCCGGCACTTGCCAGCGACGAATTCCGCCACTAGGCTCCGCCGATCGAATATCGCGGCATCCGGAACACGGGGTGCCGATACACGCGACGAACCGGAAGAATCCGAATCGGCGCGACCCGGCAGCAACAACGCCGGATGGAACATCGCCTCGCAGCCAACGAGTGCGCAGTAGTCGAAGGCAACACGGCCAAACGGTCGCGCAACGCCCGACAACATCCAATCCCCCGAGCGGCATGAGCTGCCGTTCGACCCGCCACAGTCCCGTGGCAAAGCGTCATGGCCACAAGTTTCGGCCATGGCGATCGATCCAGGTGGAACGGTCTGCCCGCCCGTCCACCGCAACGGCGCCCAAAGCTGCAGTCTGCTTTGTGCGTACAGCACGCTGGAGGCAGAACCATGAAACTTTCGATGCTGTTGTGGCTGACGACCCTGATGCCCCAGCCCGTTGCCGACCAGGCTTGCCTGGCCACCACCGTCTATCTCGAGGCACGCAGCGAACCGATCAACGGCCAGCTTGCCGTGGCGGAAGTGGCGCTGCGCCGCCGCGATCGCGGCCGCTGGGGCGACACCGTCTGCAAGGTGGTGACATCGCCCCACCAGTTCGCCACCACGACCACGCCGGGCTCGTTCGAGATCACCAACCTTGAAGCCTTCGACAAGGCCTGGCAGGTGGCCGGCATGTCGATCCGCAACTGGCAACTGCCGCTGGCGCAGCGCCGCATGCTGGTGCCGCGCGCCGACCACTTCGCCACCACCGCGATCTCGCCCGCATGGTCGCGCAACCGCCCCAGCGTGACGATCGGCGAACACGCGTTCTACGCGGTGAACTGACCATCAGCGGCAATGGCACAAAAAAGGCCCTCTTTCGAGGGCCTTCTCATTTTGGACGTCCAGACGTCCGTACGCGAACTACTCAGCGCGCATAGACATGGTCGCCGCGAACTTCGACGTAGTCGCCGCTGCGGACACCGGGGTTCTCGCGCTGGGTCACCGTGGCGTACTGGCCGTTGTCCAGCCGCACCACGATGCGCCACGCCACCTCGCTGCCGCTGTTGCGCTTGCCGATCTGGTTGCCGACGACGCCGCCGGCCACCGCGCCGGCCACGGTGGCGGCCTTGCGGCCGTCGCCCTTGCCGACCTGGTTGCCGAGCACGCCGCCGGCCACCGCGCCGATGATCGCGCCCAGCGTGCCGCCATTGCCGCTGCCGCCGTCGATGTAGACCTGCTGCACTTCCTGCACCACGCCGCAAGTCTGGCAGCGCACGTTGCGGTCGCCGTAGCCGTCCTGTTGCACCGGGTAACCGCGGTTGTAACTGCCATTGCTCCCGTACGGCGAGGTGGCGCAGCCGGCGAGAGCCAGGCCGGCGCTCATCGCGGCGGCCAGGGCGAATTTGCTGCTCAGTGCATTCATGAGGTCAGTTCCTCTTGCGGGGGTTGCTTCAGTGGGCGTCGGACACGGCGGTCACGCCTTCCTGCACCTGCACCCGGTCGCCCGGGTCATGGTCCATTCGCACCGTGCGGGTGACGCCGTTGTATTCGTAACGGACGTCGTAGCCGACGATCTTGCTGCTGGTGTTGTTGACGGTTTCGCACTTGCGCTCCACCGTCGAGCTCACCTGGGCATGCTGCCGGCTGGCCTGGATGCGGTTGCCGGCATAGCCGCCACCGACCGCACCGGCCACGGTGGCCAGCGTCTTGCCCTTGCCGCCGCCGACCTGGTTGCCGACCAGGCCGCCGACGACGGCACCGATCGCGGTGCCGGCAATGCGGTGCTGGTCCTTCGGCGGCTCGGTGTGCGTGACCGTCTCGTCGTGGCAGACCTGCCTCGGGTTGTTCACCGTCGAACGCACCGGGTCGACGCTGACCACCCTGGCGTACTTGATCCCGGCGTCCGCACTGGTGCCCGCGTCGGCGGAGGCGTTGGAGGCGCCAGCGTCCGCATTGCGATTGCAGGCCGAGAGGCCAGTCGCGAGTACGGCCGCAATGGCGACATTGAGTACATTGGCTGTCAACCTGTTCATCACGATCCTCTCCTTTTTGTCTTGTTTGGCGGCATGGCTGATGCCTTCGGCACCGGCGCAATTACCTGCGTGGCCATTGAACCGTTTTTCAACTGAATCGCAGCTAGCTCACGCTCGTTACATTATCTTCACGCCACCGCCGCAGGACTCTCTGCCAGTGCACGAAAAACGCATCCCGATTCCGCTCGTCGACAGTCACGTGCATCTCGATGACCTGGCGTTCGCCGGCGATCGCGAGGCCGTCATCGAACGCGCCCGTCGGGACGGCGTCGATAGGCTGGTCGTTCCCGCCGTGGATGCCAGGAGCTGGCCGAAGATCCGCGAACTCTGCGCCCGCCATGCCGGCGTGCACCCCGCTTACGGGCTGCATCCGATGTTCCTGTCCCGGCACGCGCCGGAGCATGTCGACAGCCTGTCGTCCTGGCTGAACGAGAACCGCCCGGTGGCGGTCGGCGAGATCGGCCTGGACTTCCATGTGGACGGCCTCGACCGCGACCTGCAACGTCACTACTTCCAGCGCCAGCTGCAGCTGGCTCGCGAGCACGACCTGCCGGTGATCGTGCATGCCCGCGGCGCGCTGGAGGAAGTCATCCTGACCCTGCGCCGCAGCGATAGCCCGCGCGGCGTGGTGCACAGCTTTTCCGGCAGCGAGCAGCAAGCGCGGCAATTGTGGGATCTGGGCTTCCACCTCGGCATCGGCGGCCCGGTGACCTACGAACGTGCGCAGCGCCTGCGCCGGATCGTGGCACGGATGCCGATCGAGTTCCTGCTGCTGGAAAGTGACGCCCCGGACCAGCCCGGCGCCGCCCATCGCGGCGAGCGCAACGAGCCGGCCCATGTCGTCGAAGTCCTGCGCTGCGTCGCCGCGCTGCGCAACGCGCCGGAAGCGGACATCGCCGCCGCCACCAGCGCCAACGCCCGCCGCCTGTTCGGAATCGACTGAGGCATGGGCCATCCGTCACTTGCACGTGCCGACCGGAGTTTGCTAGTTTTTACTTCACCAGTGAAATATGAGTCAGTGAAATGGCATGCCTGACAAACTGCATCGCGATGATGGACGAAGGCATCGGCCGGGTCAGCCAGATCATCCCGCAGATGCCGGCGCTCGAAGCGAGATTGTGCCGGCTGATGCTGATGCTCGGCGACTCCATCGAGGAGGAACTCGAGTTCAAGCTGAAGCCGTTCAAGCTCAACCACAGCGAATTCCTGACCCTGATGATCCTGTACAGCCGTCCGGACGGCAGTTCGACCCCGGGTGAGCTGTGCGAGTACGCCACCCAGGGCGCCACCAACATGACCCGCATCGCCAATGCGCTGGTCAAGCGCGGCCTGATCACCCGCGGCAGCAGCGAGGCGGACCGCCGCCGCGTGCTGATCCGCATTACCCCGGCCGGGCGGCGTTTCGTGCAGAAGATGCTGCCGCCGATGTTCCCCCGCGTCGCCACCATGTTTGACGGTTTCAGCGACACCGACAAACGCCATCTCGATCGCCTGCTGCGCAAGCTAGCCGGCAACCTGGGCCAGCTCGGCGAAAGCCGCCTCCCATGAAGGACATCCCGATGAAACATGCCCCGCTCCGCGGTCGCACGGCGTTGGCCGCCGCGATGGTACTGGCGCTGGCCGGCTGCGCCGCCGCACCGGCCCGGCTCGACAAACCCGCGCTGCGCAACGACGCGCCGCTGGCCGGCCTGCAGGCTCCGGCTCGCGCCGGCTGGCCGGCCGCCGAATGGTGGCGCCAGTACGACGACCCGCAGCTGGATGGCCTGATCGGGCGCGCCATGCGGCAGTCGCCGGATCTGGCGCTGGCGCAGAGCCGCGTGCGCAACGCCGAACAGTCGGCGAAGCTGGCCGCCGCGCAGCTCGGGCTCACGGTCAACGGCAGCGCGCAGGTGACGCGCGAGCGGCTGAGCGACCACGGCCTGATCCCCAGCCAGTTCCTCGGCTTCAGCTGGTACAGCCAGGCCGACCTTGGCGTGCAGCTGCAGTACGACTTCGACTGGTGGGGCAAGAAGCGCGCGACGATGGAAGCCGCGCTGGACCAGGCGCGCGCCGCCGAGGCGCAACGCAGCGCCGCCGCGCTGGCGCTCCAGTACGCCGTTGCCGACACCTACTTCGGCTGGCAGGCCGACCAGGCGCGGCTGCAGCTGGCCGAGCAGTTGCTGGCCACGCAACGCCAGTTCGCCCATATCGCCGAGCTGCGCGTGCGCCAGGGCGTGGACCTGCCCGACGAGGCGCAGAAAGCCCGGGCCCAGCTCGCCGCGACGCGCGAGATGCGCGTGGCACTCGACGGCTCGGCGAAGATCCGCCGCGCCGCGCTGGCCTCGCTGCTCGGCGTTGCACCGGCCGAGCTGCCCGAACTGCAGGTGCGACCGTTGCCGGCAAGCGAGCGCGGCCTGCCGGCGAACGGCGGCCTGGACCTGATCGCACGCCGCCCCGACATCGCCGCCAGCCGCTGGCAGGTCGAGGCCGCGCTGAAGCGGACCGACGCCGCGCGCGCCGAGTTCTTCCCCGACATCAGCCTCACCGCCCTGGCCGGCCTGTCCAGCATCGACATGGGCAAGCTGCTCACCGCCGGCAGCCGCGTGTTCGAGCTGACACCGGCGCTGCACCTGCCGATCTTCAACGGCGGCGCGCTCGAGGCGAACTACGGCGTGAGCAAGGCCCAGCTCGGCGCCGCCGTGGCGCAGTACGACAGCACCGTGCTGGCCGCCGCGCGCGAAGTGGCCACGCAGGCGCTGGGTGCCGAGCAGGTCGCCGCCCGCCAGCGCGAGCAGCAGGCCCGGCTCGACGCCAACCAGCGGCTGCTGGCGAACGCGCAGGCGCGTGCGCGCCAGGGCGTGCGCGATCTGCGCGAAAGCCTGGCCGCGCAAGCCGCGCTGCTGCAGCAGCGCGACGACGCCGCCCAGTTGCAGGCGCAGGCGGTGAGCACCGACCTGGCCCTGATCAAGGCGCTCGGCGGCGGCTACCGCGCCGCCGACGCAGCCACTGCCTCCACTTCCCCTTCCGTTACCACCGGAGCCGCCCGCCATGAGCGCCACTGAATCCGCCAAGACTTCCGCCAACGACAGCGGCATGGCCGCCAAGGACTCGGCCAAGCGCCGGCGCGCGCTGCTGATCGTGGCCAGCGTGTTCATCCTCGCCGGACTGCTGTGGTTCCTGCTGTGGTTCTTCGTGCTGTCGACCCGGGTGAAGACCGACAACGCCTACGTCGGCGGCAACCAGGTAGCGATCTCGGCGCAGGTGCCGGGCACGGTGGTGGCGATCCTTGCCGACGACACCCAGCACGTCGAGGCCGGCCAGGTGCTGGTGAAACTGGACAGCACCGACGCCGACACCCGCCTGGCGCAGGCGCGCAGCGCACTGGCCCAGGCGGTGCGCGGCGTGCGCCAGCAGACCAGCTCGGCGAGCAGCGCCGACGCGCAGGTGGTCGCCGCGAAGCTGGACCTGAAGAAGGCCGAGGCTGACCTGCAGCGCCGCCTGCCGCTGATCGCCGCCCAGGCCGAATCGCCGGAGATCGTGCAGCACCTGCGCGACGGCGTGGAGCAGGCGCGCGCCGCGGTGAACGCCGCCGAAGCGCAGTCCGCCGCCGCGCACGCGGCGATCGAAGGCACCGACGTGGCGCAGAACCCGGTGGTGCTGCAGGCCCGCGCGAACTTCCGCGCCGCCTGGGTCGCCGCGCAGCGCAACGCGATCTACGCGCCGGTGTCCGGCTACGTGGCCGAGCGCAGCGTGCAGCTGGGCAATAGCGTGCAGCCGGGCCAGCAGCTGATGACCGTGGTGCCGCTGCACGACCTGTGGATCGACGCCAACTTCAAGGAAAGCCAGCTGCGCCACATCCGCATCGGCCAGCCGGCGAAGATCGTCTCCGACCTCTACGGCGGCGATGCCGTCTACCACGGCCAGGTGGTCGGCCTGGGCGCCGGCACCGGCAGCGTGTTCTCGCTGCTGCCGGCGCAGAACGCCACCGGCAACTGGATCAAGGTGGTGCAGCGCGTGCCGGTGCGCATCGCGCTGGACAACAAGGAGCTGGACCGGCACCCGCTGCGCATCGGCCTGTCCACCGACGTCACCGTAGACATCCGCCATGACCAGGGCAGCGTGCTGGCCACCGCCGCAGCGCCGCAGCCGGTGGCGCAGACCGACGTCTACGAGCAGATGGCCAGCAAGGCCGACGCGGAAGCGGAGCAGATCATCCGCGCCAACCTGCCCCACGCCACCGCCGCGAACTGAGCCGGACCCCCATGGCCGCCACGCCCAACGATGCCGCACCCGACGCCCCGCTGAAGCCGCTGCACGGCGGCCCGCTGGCGCTGCTCACCATCGCCGTCGCGTTCAGCACCTTCATGGAGGTGCTGGACATGACGATCGTCAACGTCGCCGTGCCGCACATCGCCGGCAGCCTCGGCGTGAGCCCCAGCGAAGGCACCTGGACGATCAGCTCCTACGCGCTGGCCAGCGCGATCATGCAGCCGCTCACCGGCTGGCTGGCGCGCCGCTTCGGCGAGGTGAAGACCTTCGTCGGCTCGGTAATGATGTTCGTGGTGTTCTCGATGCTGTGCGGCCTGGCCACCAGCATGCCGATGCTGGTGATCGGCCGCCTGCTGCAGGGCGCCGGTTCCGGCCCGATGGTGGCGCTGTCGCTGACCCTGCTGCTGTCGAACTACCCGAAGGAAAAACAGGGCATCGCGCTGGCGCTGTGGGCGATGACGGTGGTGGTTGCGCCGATCTTCGGCCCGATCCTGGGCGGCTGGCTGACCGACAACTTCTCGTGGCCGTGGATCTTCTACATCAACCTGCCGGTGGGGCTGGGTGCGGCGGTGGTCACCTGGGCGCTGCTGCGCAAGCGCGAGACGAAGACCTTCAAGGCGCCGATCGACATGGTCGGCCTGGCCCTGCTGGTGGTCGGCGTGGGCTGCCTGCAGTTCATGCTGGACAACGGCAACGACCATGACTGGTTCGCCTCGCCGATGATCCTCGTGCTGGGCCTGGTCGCGCTGGTCTGCCTCACCTTCCTGATCGTGTGGGAACTGCACGCGAAGCATCCGGTGGTCGACCTGTCGCTGTTCCGGCAGCGCAACTTCACCGTCGGCGTGGTCAGCCTGTCGCTGGGCATGTTCGCGTTCTTCGGCATCAACGTGGTGTTCCCGCTGTGGCTGCAGATCACCCTGGGCTACACCGCCACCTGGGCCGGCCTGGCCACCGCGCCGGTCGGCGTGCTGGCGTTCCTGATCGCGCCGGTGCTGGGCAAGAACATGCACCGGCTGGACCTGCGTGCGGTGGTGACGTTCGCGTTCCTGGTCTTCGCCGGCACCGCGTACTGGTTCTCCACCTTCGACAGCGCCGCCTCGTTCTCCACCCTGGTGGTGCCGCGCTTCGTGATGGGCCTGGCGATTCCCTGCTTCTTCATTCCGCTGAACCAGGTCTACCTGTCCGGCCTGCCGGTGGACCAGATCGCCAGCGCCTCGGGCCTGGCCAACTTCTGCCGCACGATCGGCTCCAGCGTTTCGACGGCGATCATGGTGACGCTGTGGCAGCATCGCGGCGAGACCCATCACGCCTCACTGACCGAATACGTCAGCCCCGGCCATCCGGCGGCCACCGAGTTCGTCGGCCAGCTGACGCACGGCGGGCTGTCGCACACGCAGAGCCTGGGCCTGGTCGACCAGCTGCTGACGCGCGAGGCACTGACGCTGGCGGTGAACGACGTGTTCTGGGCCTGCGCGATCCTGTTCGTGCTGCTGATCCCGGTGCTGTGGTTCGCCAAACCGCCGTTCGGCAGCGCCGGCGGCGCAGTGGGTCACTGAGTGCCGGCACTGCAAATGCTGCGGCTACCGGCCGCAGCATGAAAACCCGCCACCGGCTGGTGCGGCGCAATATCTTCTGCTAGCGTTCGCCGCATGGCACAAACAAAGCGCACCATCAAGAAGTATCCGAACCGGCGTCTGTACGACACGGAGATCTCCAGCTACATCACGCTGGAGGAAGTCCGCCAGCTGGTCCTGGACAACGAGGACTTCGAAGTCCGCGACGCCAAGACCGGCGAGGACCTGACCCGCTCGGTGCTGCTGCAGATCATCTCCGAGCACGAGGACAAGGGGCAGCCGATGCTGTCGCCGCAGTTGCTCAGCCAGATCATCCGCTTCTACGGCGACTCGCTGCAGGGCTTCATGGGCCCTTACCTGGAGCGCAGCCTGCAGGTCTTCCTGGACCAGCAGACGCAGTTCCGCAGCCAGCTCAACAGCCTGATGGGGCAAACCCCCTGGAACACGCTGAACGACCTGACCGAACGCAATCTCGCCGCGTTCCAGGCGCTGCAGCGCGGGCTGATGGACACCGCCGCGCAGGTGATGCCGACCCCCGGCGCCGGCAGCCGCAGCAGCAAGAAGTCCGGCTGACTCCAGCCCGGCCGACGGCGCGCCTGACGCGCCGTCCGTTTCTTCTCCCGATCCGATCGCTGCAGCACAGCATGTGCTGCCTTGCGCCATGATCGAACCACCGGATGCATCGCCATGAGCCATTCCGCCCTCCCCAAGCGCGTCGCCCTGGTCACCGGCGGCATCGGCGGCATCGGCACGGAAATCTGCCGCCAGCTGGCCCGCGCCGGGCGCCAGGTGATCGCGCTGGACCTCGCTTCGCGCGAAGAGCGCCTGGCCGTGTTCCGCGACGAGGTCGCCGGCTTCGACGGCGCCATCGGCTTCGAGCCGGCCGACGTCAGCGATTTCGACGGTTGCCGGCAGCAGGTCGAACGCGTCGAACAGCGCCACGGCAGCATCGACATCCTGGTCAACGCCGCCGGCATCACCCGCGACGCCAGCCTGCGCAAGATGACGCCGCAGCAATGGCACGAACTGATGCGGGTGAACCTGGACGGCGTGTTCAACATGTGCCGCCACGTGGTCGAAGGGATGACTGCACGCGGCTTCGGCCGCATCGTCAACATCAGCTCGGTGAACGGCCAGACCGGCCAGTTCGGCCAGACCAACTACTCCGCCGCCAAGGCCGGCGTGCACGGCTTCAGCATGGCGTTGGCGCGCGAGACCGCGCGCAAGGGCGTCACCGTCAACACCGTCTCGCCTGGTTATTGCGACACCCCGATGGTCGCCGCCGTGCCGGCGGAGATCCGCGCGCAGATCATCGCCGGCATCCCGGTCGGCCGGCTCGGCGCGCCGGCCGACATCGCCCGCGCCGTCGCCTTCCTCAGCGCCGACGACGCCGGCTACATCACCGGCGCCAACCTGCCGGTGAACGGCGGCTATTTCATGAGCTTCTGAGCGAAGCAGTCGGCAGGGCACCCGGCCATTGCCGCGCGGCCTCCCTTTCGAGCGGCGGCAGGGTCAATGCACCAGCTGGTTGATCTCCATGATCGGCAGCAGGATGGCCATGACGATCACCAGCACCACGCCGCCCATGACCAGGATCATGACCGGCTCGAGCAAGGTCAGCAGCACCGCCAGGCGTCGTTCGAGCGTCTGCGTCTCGAGCTGCGCGGCGCGTTCGAGCATGGGCTCCAGCTTGCCGCTCGCTTCCCCGCTGCCTACCAGGTGCAGCATCAGCGGCGGAAAGATCCGCGTCGCCGCCAAGGCGCGAGCCAGCGTGTCGCCTTCGCGCACGCGTTCGATGGCGGCCTTGATGCCGGCCTGCATGGCCAGATTGGACATCGCATTGGCGCCATAGTCGAGCGCGGCCAGCAACGGCACGCCGCCGCCGACGAGGATGGCCAGCGTACTGGCGAAGCGCGAGGTATTCAGGCCGCGGACGACCGGCCCGAGCCACGGCAGGCGCAGCACGAACGCATGCCAGCGGCGCCGGAGATGGTCGCGCCGGAGCGCGACGCGCGCAGCGAATCCGGCGCAGACGCCGGCAGCGGCGAAATAGATCCCGGCATCACGCAGGAAGTCGGAAACCGCGATCAGCGACCGGGTGAGCAGCGGCAGGTGCTGCCTCGACTGCTGGAACACCTGCACGATCTGCGGCACCACGTAGACCAGCAGGCCGGTCACCACGCAAATGGCCACGAAGGTAACCAGCGCCGGGTACAGCAGCGCCAGGCTGGTTTTCTGGTGCAGCACCTGGCGGGCGTCCAGATAGTCGGCCAGGTGCTGCAGCACGCTGGGCAAGGCACCGGACTCCTCGCCGCCGCGCACCAGCGCCCGGTAGTAGTCGGGAAAGTGGCGACCGTAGATGCCCAGCGCCGCGGCGAGCGACAGCCCGGCGGTGACTTCGGACTTGACGCCGCCCAGCACCTCGCGCGTCCTTGGCGCCGACACTTCCTCGATCAGCGCACCCAGCGCATGCTCCATCGTCAGGCCGGAGGCAAGCAGCGTCGCCAGCTGGCGCGTCAGCAGGCTCAGCTCGGCCGCAGGAACGCCGCGCGACCAGGCCTGCCTTGCCCGCTCGCGGCTGCGAACCCGATCGACGCGCTCCGGATACAGGCCCTGGCTGCGCAACTGGGCACGGGCCTGCCGCGGCGAATCCGCCTGCAGCAGGCCGGACCGGACACGCCCGCCGCCGTCGAGTGCTTCGTAGCGGAACGCCTCCATCGCGTCACCGCGCGCGGGTGACGCGCAGCACTTCTTCGAGGCTCACCGTGCCTTCTGCGGCCAGCCGCATGCCGTCCTCGCGCAGCGACCCCATGCCGCACGCCCGGCCCCGTTCGCGCAGCGTCTGTTCGTCGACGCGGTCATGGATGAGCCGGCGCAGACCGTCGTCGACGACAAGCAACTCGTAGATGCCGGTACGTCCCTTGTAGCCGGAACGGTTGCAGGCTGCACAGCCCTGCGGCGCATGGAAATTGCCGGCGGAAGGCTCCAGGCCGAGTACGCGCAACTGCGCGGCGTCCGGCGCCAGTGGCCTGCGGCACTCCACGCACAGTTTGCGCACCAGACGCTGCGCGCCGATGCCGATCAGGCTGGACGCCAGCAGAAAGGGCTCGACGCCCATGTCGACCAGGCGGGTGACGGCGCTCACCGCGTCGTTGGTGTGCAGTGTGGAGAGCACCAGATGGCCGGTGAGGCTGGCCTGGATCGCGATCTGCGCACTCTCCAGGTCGCGTATCTCGCCGATCATGACCACGTCGGGGTCCTGCCGCAGGATCGTGCGCAAGGCCCGCGCGAAGGTCATGCCGATGCGGCTGTTGGTCTGCGTCTGGTTGATGCCGTCGAGGTCGTACTCGACCGGGTCCTCGACGGTCATGATGTTGAGCGCCCTGGGGTCCAGCCGCGACAGCGCGGCATACAGCGTGGTGGTCTTTCCCGAACCGGTCGGGCCGGTCATCAGGATGATGCCGTGCGGCTCGCGGATCAGCGCATCCATCTGCGCGAGGGTGGCCGGGGCCATGCCCAGCCGCGAAAGATCGAGTCGCCCGGCCTGCTTGTCCAGCAGGCGCAGCACGACGCGTTCGCCGTGCCCGGTCGGAATCGTCGACACGCGCACGTCGATCGGCTTGCCGGCCGCGCGCAACGCGATGCGGCCGTCCTGCGGCAGGCGCTTCTCCGCGATGTCGAGCTGCGCCATGATCTTCACGCGCGACACGATCGCCGTGTGCAGCGCGCGCGCCGGCTCGATCAGGTCGCGCAGCGTGCCGTCGACGCGCAGGCGCACCACCGAACGCGCCTCGAACGGTTCGACATGGATGTCCGACGCACCCTCGCGCAGCGCCTGGGTCAGCAGCGCATTGATCAGGCGGATCAACGGCGCGTCGTTCTGGCTGTCCAGCAGGTCCTCGACCCGCGGAATCTCCTGCAGCAGGCGCGACAGGTCCAGATCCTGCGCCAGGTCGTCCGCCAGCGCAGCGGCTCCTTCACCGGCACCGTCGTACAGCGCGGAGATGCGCTCGTCGAACTCGGCGGTGCCGACCCGCCGCGCGCGAACGGGTACGCCCAGCGTGCGACGCAACTCGGCCAGGGCATCCGCCGAGACGCCATGGCGCACGGCGACTTCGGCCGCGCCGTCGGCCAGCCCGGTGACCACCACGCCATGGGCCTTGGCGAAGGCATACGGCACGGGCGGCTTGGTCAGCATGGAGAACTCACTGCCCGCGGCCGGTGGCAGCCGGCGCATCCGGCAGCGCCGGCAGCAACGGCGGCGGATCGTTGCGCCCTGCCGCGCCGCGCACCGGCTCGGCATGGATCTGCCGGCCGCGGATGTAGTCGTAGCGCTCGCTGGTCAGCGCGTCGGCCTGCTGCGCATCGCTCAGGATCGTCGGGCGCAGGAAGACCATCAGGTTGGTCTTGCTGCGCGAATGGTTGTCGTAACGGAACAGTCCGCCCAGCAGCGGCAGGCTTCCCAGCACGGGCACCTTGGACACGCCGCCGTTGATCGAGTCCTGGATCAGCCCGCCCAGCACGATGATCTGCCCGTCGTTGACGAGAACCGTCGATTCGATCGAGCGCGTGTTGGTGATCACCCCCGCGGGGTTGGCGGTGTCGGCCACGCTCGACACTTCCTGGTAGATCTGCAGCCGCACCACGCCGCCCTCGGAAATCTGCGGACGGATCTTCAGGGTCAGCCCGACGTCCTTGCGCTCGATGGTCTGGAACGGCGATGGCGTGGTCGCCGCGCCCGACACCGCGTACTGGCCGGTGATGAAGGGGACGTTCTGGCCCACCACGATCTTCGCCTCCTCGTTGTCGAGGGTGAGCAGCGTGGGCGTCGACAGGATGTTGGCGTTGGTGTCCGTTTCCAGCGCCCGCGCCAGCAGGCCCAGATTCAGGATCTGCACGCCGCCGACCGTCACCGTGCCGCGAACCGTGCCGATGTTCAGCCCGGGGCCGATGCGGGTCGGGTTCTGCGCGATGCCGATGATGTTCTGCCCGGCACCGCCGAAGTTGGTGCCGCCGAACACCTGTGTGCCCGACTTCCCGAGGTCGCCGAGATCCTGCCACTGAATGCCGAATTCGCCTGCCTTGTTCGCGGTGAGTTCGACGATCAGCGCCTCGACGTAGACCTGCAGGCGCCGCGCGTCGAGTTTCTCGACCACGGCACGAAGGTTGTTGTAGACCGCATCGGGCGCCGTGATGATGATCGCGTTGGTGGCGGCGTCTGCCTGGATGATGCCCGGAGCGGTTGCGGGTTCGCCTGATGATTGCGTGGTGGCGGCTGCCATCGACGACAGGCCGCTGCCGGCCGTGGCCTGCGTTCCACTGCCGCCGGCGAACCCGCCATTGCCGCCCGGCATGACCGTTTCAGCCTGCGCGCCTTGCCCGGTGGCCTGTGCCGGCGCCGCCACGGCGCCCGAGTAGATGCCGCGCAGGGTGTCGGCAAGCTTCACCGCTTCGGCGTTCTTCAGGTAGACCACGTGCACGTTGCCGGCGGCACTGGTCGGCGAGTCCAGCATGGCCGCGAACTGCCGGATCTGGGCGAGCCGGGCCGGATCGGCGGCGCGCACCAGCAGGCTGTTGGAACGCGGATCGGCAATCACCGCGATGCGCTGGACGGGATCGGTTCCTTGCAGCGTCTGCACCGCCTGCGGCGCCGGCGCGAACAGGTTGTTGATCGTCCGCGCCGTGTCCAGCGCGGACGCGTGATGCAGGGCGATCATCGCCAGACCGGCATCGTCCGGCTGGTCGATCGCCGCGATGATGCCCGCCAGCCGCACGAGGTTGCTGGCGTAGTCGGTGACGACCAGGGCGTTGCTGTTTTGCAGCGCGGTGATCGTGTTGTTCGGCGCCACCAGCGGGCGCAGCGTCGGCACCAGCTGCGCCGCCGACTGGTGGCTCAAAGCAAAGACGCGGGTCTGTATCCCGTCAGCGGCCGCAGGTTGGCCGGTCGTGACGTTGCGATGCAGCTTGGCATCCGCTTCCGGCAGGATCTTGACCAGGCCACGGTCCTCGACGGCCGTGAATCCCTGCAGCCGCAGTGCCGACAGGAACACCTCGTAGACGGCCGTGCTCGCCACCGGCTGGGCCGAGATGATGTTGACGGTGCCCTTGACGCGCGGGTCGATCACGAAGTTCTTGCCGGTGATCTGCGCCATCGCCTTCACCACGCCCTCGATATCCGCGTTGACGAAATTGAGCGTGACGGTCTTGTCCGGCGCCGGGCTTTCCGCCGGCGGCACGTCGGCAAGCGACGGCGGCGCGTACACGCCAAGCAGTACCGCAACGATGCAGGCGGGCCACAACCAGTGATGTTTCATGCGTGTCGGCATAGCAAGGAAATGGCCTGGAATGGTCAGCGGACGGGGGTGCCCGACGCAGTGGCGGGAGCCTGGGCAGGATTCGGCCAGGCCAGGGTTTCGCGCGATCCGTGGCGCTGCAGGATCACTCGTTGTGGAAGCACTTCCTCGACGCGTATGCCCGGCGCGAGATCCCCACCCGCACGCACTACCCGGGTTTCCCCGGCGCCGAGCTGCAACAGGGCGTAGCCGGAACCCGCCGGTTGACCGGCGACGACTCCCAGTAACCTCACCGCCAGCCCGGTCGGCGCATCGGCCGGGGCATCGCCCGCCATGCCGCCGAACAAATTGCCGGCGGCCACCAGGCGAGCAGGCGATTCGGAAATCTCCACGGATCGCGACAGCGGCGACGGCCCGCACCACGCCCAGGTCCAGTAGGCCAGCACGAAGCCCAGCAGCGACAACGCGAGGGCTTTCGACGCGGAAGCGACCGCCGTTGGCGCAAACTTCGATCGTCCCGACAACATGTCTTTGTCCTCTCTGTGCATGGGTTGGATGGCCGCGGCAAGAGCCGGGTTCCCGCGACGATCGTCCGTCACGGCTTCCCCCCGTGCGCACGCGGCATGCCGCCGCCGAGCGGCGAACCGGGTTGCAGCACGAAGTCGCCGTCGCCACGTTCGATCGCAATCATCCGCAGCAGCGGCGCCAGCTGCGGCCGGTAGCGGGGATCGACCCGCGCCGTGGCGGCAAGCGCCAGCGGGCCGCTGCCGCGCCACGTCGCGCGACCGTCCAGGCGCAGCGGACCGTCGAGGGTGCGCAAGGTCGCATCGAGCGAACCGCCCCCACCGCCGAGGCGAAGCTCGTAGCTGCCCAGTGGCGCCACCGCGGTCAGCGCGGAACCGGCGCCCTTCCACGTCGCCACGGCGTCGACCGAGGGAACCCCGTCCACCAGCGAAAATTTCGCGGCGTGCAAGACGATCTCGCCACGCAGGCCGAGCGGTGCCATCCGCGGCACGGCAACGCCGATGGCGCTGGCGGGCAACGAGAGGTCGAGGTCGGACAGTTCGACCGCGTGCATCGAAAGACTGAGCGGGAAGCGTTCCCCGGCGCGATCGACGGCGACGGCGAAGTCGAGGCGCCCGTGCCGCAGTGCACGCATCTGCAGGGACCAGGACAGGTCCTTGCCGACGGCGTGGCCGGCCGCGTCACGCACCTCCAGCAAGCCGTCGCCGGACCACAGCGTGCCATGTGCCTGCGCCAGACGCAGTCGCCCGTCGCTGGCGCGCTGCAGACCGACGTCGAGCAAGCTTGCAGGCGCCAGCACGACCAGGAACAGCACGTAGGCAGCAAGCACCACGCAAACGCCGGCAGCGAGTCCCCGCCATGTGCGCCCGCACATCATCGGCCGGGCCGCTCGAGCGTCGCGGTCACGCTGACCTGCCCGTCCACGGGCTGCGCCTCGATGCGAACCGCGGCCAGGCGCAGCTGCTGGGCCTGCATGGCGTCCGCCCACGCCAGCCAGTCGGCGAACGCGACATTGCCGAAGACGAGCTTCACCTGGTGCGCGTCCACCAGCTCCATGCTCACCAGCGAGCGGGCCAGCCCGCTGGCATCCAGCTGGCGCTGCACGAGCTGGCGCAGGTCCGTCGCCGACGGCGGCGATGCCGGCATCGTGCGCAGGCGGACGATCTCGTCGGCTTGCGCGCCCTGGCGAACAGCCTGCGCGCGCAGCTGGCCAACTGCCGGTATCAGTTGCCGGCGTGCCTGCACGGTGTCCTGCAGCAGCCACGCGTAGAACACCAGGCCGAGACCGAGCGTCGCCGCCGCGATCACCCGCCGCTCCTGCGGGGCGCGCGACATCCACCATTGGCGAAGCGCAGATTTCACGGCGACCTCGGCGTCAGGGTGAGCGTGCCGCGACCGGAGCGGCGCGCCGCCGGCGGAGCCTCGACGTCGAACCCGGCCTGGCCAAGGCGGGTTTCGATCTGGCGCGCGAGCGGCCCCGGGCCGGCGAATTCCAGCGTCATGCGTCCGTCTTCGTACGACAACGCGTGCAGCTTCGCCTCCTGCACGCCGGACAGTGCCACGGCAACCTTGCCGAGCATGACCGGAAAATCGCCGGCGTCCGGCTGGTTGGCGGCGTGCCGAACCCGGGCCACTTGGCGACGCGTCTGCAGAACCGGATCGGCCACCGCGACGGCTGCAGGAAACAGCGCGCGGAAACGCGCCTCCATCTGCGCGCGCAATTGCTGCTGCTCGGCGCCCAGGCGCACGCGATCGACCAGCAGCGCGACCGAATGCATCGCCAGCGCCGCCAGCAGGACCAGAGCCACGGAACGCCAGCGCGCCAACGCGGCCGCTGGCGGACGCCAGCGATACCGGCCGCCGCGATCGATCCGGGGTCCGGCCATCGCCGGCGCCGTGCGCCAGTCGTGCGGCGGCGCGAGCTGGATGTCGACGCCCAGGCTGCGTTGCCACGCGCCGACGTCCGGCTGCGCGGCGGCGTTGGCCGGATGGAGTGCGATCGACACAGGCAGCGCATCGTGTGTCCGCGCGTTTTCGAGCAGCAGTTGCAGCGCCAGTGGCGGCGTCTGCCGGTCGCCGCAGTCGGTGGCGCCGCCTTCGAACTCGCCGGTGCGCACGTAACCATCCCGCCCGTTCCAGGCCAGGCTCCACTCGCCAGGCTGGATCGGCAGCAGCAGCGTCTCGCAGTACACGCCGTCGACGCGGATGCCGACGGCACCCAGCGCGTCGCGCCAGCCCTGCAGGCGCTGCCGGTCGACCGCCGCAAGCACGTCGTCGCCATCGGCCTGGCCCAGCCGGCTGACCTGGTTGGCGTCCGGGTCGGAAGCCAGCTTTTCCTCGGCCGCGTAAGCCAGCAGCGCGGCGGACCGGCGCCTGCCTGTGGCCGGCAATCGTGCCCTCGTGAGCAGCACCTGGCCGGCGGCGAGCACCAGTTGGACCTGCGCGGCGCCCTGCGGCAGTTGCGCCAGCGCGCCCTTGCCCGGCTGGCTGCCGCCGTGGTCGTCGAACAACACCCACTCGCATGTCGCAGGCGCCGCCAGCAACGGGCAGTGGATGCGCAGCACGCTCATCGGATCTTCCGCCAGATCACGGCGGGACGGCGCGTCGCGTCGTTCCGCACCACCAGCAGTTGGCCGCGAGCCCGGGCCTTGCCGTAGGTCACCCGCAGGGTGACCAGGAAATAGTCGCTGCCGACCCGGATGTCCTGTTCGGGCACCGTCGCGTCCCTGCCGAGCTGGCCCAGGAAATCGGCGTCGTTGCGATAGAACGTGCCGCTGCGGCGCGCGACCAGCATTCGTGCCGCATCGAGATCCAGCCCATCGACCACCGCGGCCAGCACCTCGGCGGGAGCCGTGTTCACGTTGAGCGCCGTGGCGGCCGGCAACGCCGTCACGAAGGGCGCAAGACGGGAGCGCACGCTCGCGTCGAAGCCGCGCACCCATGCCAGCTCGTCCAGATCGACCAGTGGCCGGTTCGCGGCAAGATGCGGATGGCCGAGCGCGCCGTAGTACGCATCTTCCGCCCCGCCCGACGGCTGCGGCGCGCCGTCGGCGTCGAGCCAGTCGGCAAGTGCATCGGCCAGCTCCGCCGGCAGGCCCAGGATCGACAACAGGCGCTGGAAGCGCGCGTACTGCGCCAGGTCGAGCTTGCCGTCCCGCACCAGGTTGTTGAGATTGAACAGGCCCTGCTGATCGTCGATGCGGCCCGCAAGCTCGCCGTTTTCGAACGGCATGGGCGGCAGCCGCAGCGCCCAGGGTTCGCCCGGATGGTCGACGTCGCCGCTGGCGCGGCGGTCGTCGCGGAGCACGGCGCCAGCCCAGTCGCCGCCCGCCGTGACCAGTTCCTCCGCCTGCACGCGATCGGCGGCCAGCACGGACTGCCGGGCCCACGTACCCAGCGCCGCCAGCATCGCCGCGGCCGCCACCGCCGCGAACGCCATGATGGCCATCGCCATCAGCAAGGCCGCGCCGCGCATCCGGCGACTCATGGGGCCACCGCAAAGATGCGTACCACGGTCTCGCCCGAGCCGAGCATCACCTCCAGGCGCACCGCAAGCGGCAGCGCCGGATCGCTCGGCGCCATCGGCCAGGCGCTGTTCCAGGTGTGCGCCGGCCCAAGGTACTGCAGGCGAAAACGCTTCACGCCATCGAGCACCGCGTAGCGGGTCGGCAGCGTGTCGGCCGTGCGATCGAGTGCCGGCCAGACCCACCATTCGACCTGGCCGGTGCCATTGATGCCGTAGCCGACGCGATACGGCGCATCGGCTTCGCCCGTCCCGGCAAAGCGGGTGAACTCCAGCAACGGCGCCTGCACCGCATCGGGCCGGCCCAGCCAGGCAGGCGAGCTGGCGGACGGGCCACGCACGCCGCGCGGTGCGGCAAGCTGCACGTCGCGCTGGAAGCGCGTGAAGAACGAGGCGACATGCCGCCACTGGAGCGATTCGGCCTGGATCCGGTCGCGCGATGCCATCACCACGCCGAGCCCGCGATAGGCCATCAGGGCAAGCAGCGAAAGCACCAGCAGCGCCGCCAGCAGTTCGATCAGGGTGAATCCGCGGCTCGCGCGGGACTGGCCGGCATTCACGGCGCATCTCCCGCCGGGTTCACCACGAAGCCCGCGACGTGGGCGAGGAAATGCGCGGGCCGCGGTGGCGCGAACACGTAGACGTCGACGCGGCGAAAGTCGGGATTCGGCGTGGCGGAAACTTCCTCGCGCCAGCCGAGCTCGATGCTCCCCTGGCGCTGCGTGCCCGTCAGCACGCCGGGCGCCAGCCAGTCGCCGCGCGCACGGTGCCCGGCCAGGCGGTCCGCCGCGACCCAGCCGGCAAACAGGCGCGCGCGCAGCTCGTCGACGTGGCTCGTGCTCTGCGCCGCCACGCGCAGCGCGGCAAGCAGCGACACCGCGACGATCGTCATCGCGACGAGCACTTCGACGAGGGTGAATCCGCCCGATCTATCGCGTTGCCATGTCGCCATGCGTTTCTCCTTGTCCAGGCGCTATTCGCAGGTCACCGACCGGCGAGGCGGCAATGCCGTAGCCGTCCGCACCGAGCGTCAGGTCCATCGAGAACGCCGCCATCGAACCGTCGACCGGAAACTCCAGGCGCAGGTCCGGCTGTACCCTGCCCGCCTCGTTGCGCAGCTGCGAAATGACCATGCCGCCCGACAGCTCGCGCGCACGCAGCAGATCGTCGTCGCGGATCTCCGACCATGACTGGTCGCTACCCTGACGCCAGAACCGGTACCGATGGCCATCGGACGTCCACGCGATGGCGGTGCCGGTGACCTGCGCCTCCTGCGCCGCAAGTTCCATGAGTTGTGCCAGCCGCTCGGCCTCGACCTGCAGCAGATCGCGATGGCGCGGTTGCAGCTTGGCGCTGACCGTGCCGACCAGGATGCCGATGATCAGCACCACGACCAGCATCTCCATCAGCGTGAAGCCGCTGGTGCCGCGCCGGCCGACCGCCTCATGCATGAGCGCGGGCCTGGCTCACAGCATCCACGAACCGATATCGGCGGCGTTGCCTTCGCCGCCCGTCGCACCATCGGCACCCAGCCCGTAGACATCGATCTCCCCGTGCACACCCGGGTTCAGGTACCGATAGGGGTGGCCCCACGGGTCCCTGGGCAGGCGCCCGATGTAGCCATCGGGCTTCCAGTTCGGCGGAATCGGATCGGACTCCGGCCGGGTCAGCAGCGCCTGCAGTCCCTGTTCGGTCGTCGGGTAGCGCTGGTTGTCCAGCCGATAGAGCTGCAGGGCCTGCATCAGGCTGGCGATGTCCTGCCGCGACGCGATCACTCGCGCCTCGTCCGGTCGACTCATCACCTTCGGCACGACCAGTGCCGCGAGGATGCCGAGGATGACGACGACCACCATCACTTCGAGCAGCGTGAAGCCACGTTGAGAGGAGACATGCAGCGGCATGATGGCGTCATCCAAGGTTGTGCAGAAAGATGAGAACCGGACATCGGCGGCGCGTATCGACTCCGGCGCCGACAGCACCGACGCGTTCGACGAAAGCGAACCGTCGGGGTTGAGATGCAAGCGACCGCTCGCGGGTTCCGCCTGACTCGTGCGAGCGCACCGACCCGATACGCAGAGGGTTCGTCGGTCACCGGAATCTTCCAGGCGGTCGTAGCCGCAACGGGAACCTTCCGCGAGCTGCTGCGTCGGTTGGCAAACGGGCACTGATGCCCCGCATCCGGGAAGTCTGCTGCGGATGCCTCGCATCGGAGCGGCTCGTTCGTCGATACGCCAAGAGGGTCCCAAGTGCGGGTTCATGCCGGTCGGCAGGGGGAACTGCGGCCGAAAAAAACAGGCAGACGGAGCGTTTCGTCTTGATTCGCGGCATTCAACGAAGAGGAAATACCATGAGCACGTTCATGCGCAGGAAATGGTTGCCGGTGGCTGTGTCCCTCGCGCTCGGCGCGGGCCTCGCCGGCTGCGGCAGTTCCGGCCACGGCAACACATCGACCTCGCCGCAGGCGGGACCGGCTCCGACGGTGGTCTCCACTACGCCGACCAACGCCGCCACCGGCGTGCTGAACACCGCGGAGGTCAGCGCCACGTTCGACCAGGCGATGGATCCCACGACGCTGAAGAGCGCCAGTTTCAGCGTGAACTGCCCTGCCGGCGCAGAGCCCTTCGGGTCCGTCACGTACGATCCGGCTACCCACAAGGCGACTTTCGTGCGGGTAACCGAATCGCCCACCAACCCGGCGCAATCGGAGGTGGCCGAACCGATGCCGGCGAACGTCACCTGCACGGCGACGATCAGCACGGCCGCGAAGAACTCCGCCGGCGTGGCGCTGGCGAAGGATGTCGTGTGGACGTTCTCGACCGTCACCGACACCGCGTTCCTCGACGAGGGCAAGAACATCTTCCGTTTCGACACCTTCGGCGACGAGACGCAGTGGACCGACACGCTGAAGATGAATGACGTCATCGCGGCCGCGGTCGATCCGAAAACCGCGCTGGCCGTCGGCCTGAAAGTGGATGCCGAAGCGCTTCCGCCATCTGTGGTGGCAGGCATCCAGGACGGCAGCATCAGCCTGACCAGCCCCGACACGACCCTGGCCCTGATCAGCCTCGACGCCGTGGTCGGCATCAAGGGCACGGTGGAGAACGTCAACGGCAAGAGCACGCTGACGCGCGTCGGCATCACCTGCGCGCTGTGCCACTCCACCGTCGACAATTCGTTCGCGCCCGGCATCGGCAAGCGACTCGACGGCTGGCCCAACCGCGACCTGAACCCGGGCGCGATCATCGCCTTGTCGCCCGCGCTGACGCCGGAGCAGAAAGCCGTCTACAACTCGTGGGGCCCGGGCATGTACGACCCGCGCTTCAACATCGACGGGATCAACGGCCCGCAGGTGATCACGCCCGCGTTCGGCCTGCAGAACATCCACAAGATCATCGCGACCGGCGACGGCGACGACCTCGCCTACTGGAACCGCTACGTCAGCGTGACCCAGATGGGTGGGCACGGCAATTTCGCCGACCCGCGCCTGGGCACCTCGGGCGTCGACATCACCCACGGCAGCGACGACCTGGTGACGGCGAAGCTGCCGGCATTGCAGGCCTACCAGTTGTCCATCGCGGCGCCGGCCGCGCCGGCCGGCAGCTTCGACACGGCAGCCGCGGCGCGCGGCAAGCTGCTGTTCGAGGGCAAGGCGAGGTGCATCAGCTGCCACAGCGGCCCGGAGTTCACCGACGCCAACACGCGCCTGCACGATCCGAGCGAAGTCGCCAGCGAACCGGAGGCCGCCGGCGTGCCGAGCTATGCCTCCCGCAGCGCCACCAGGAAGTACCGCACGGCTCCTCTGAAGGGCGCCTGGCAGCACCCGCCGTACTTCCACAACGGCTCGGCCGCCACGCTCGACGACGTGGTGGCGAAGTACAACGCGAAGAAGTCGCTGGGACTGACCAGTGCGGAAATCGCCGACGTGGCGCAGTACGTGAAGTCGCTGTAGCGCATCGGCCGGCAGCGGGGCAAGACGGCGGCGCCTGCGTGCGGGTGTCGCCGCCTTCGGCGGCGCGCCAGGCCGGAAGGCCGCAGGCAAGCCGTCGCCGCAGCGACTCGCGGATCAATCGCCGGTGCCGCCGTTTTCTTCCACCGCAAGCCAGGCCATCAGCACTGCCGTCATCGCCGCACACCGCATCCCCAGAAACGGAAAGGCATCGCCGAACATGGCACCCAGGGTCTCGCCGAGCGATTCGCGCAGCAGCCGGCGCGCCCGGTGCAAGCGGGTTTTCACGGTCTGCGGCTTGATGGCGAGGCGAACGGCGGTTTCTTCCACGCTGCACTCTTCAAGCTCGCGCAAGAGATAAACCGCACGAAACGTGTCCGGCAGGCGCTCGATGGCGTCGGCGAGCAGCCGGTGAATCTCGTCGCGGGCGGCGAGCGACATCGGGTCGCCGCCGGCGGAACCGGAGCGGGTCCGGCTTGCCCAGTACGGATCCGGCGCCGACGAGTCGATCTGGTCCGGCCGGACCATCGGATGCCGCTTGCGCAGTTGGCTGCGCGCCTCGTTCAGCAGAATGCTGACCAGCCAGCTTCGCAACGGCGCATCGCCGCGGAACGTGCCGAGCTTGCGATATGCCCGCACGAAGGTTTCCTGCACGATGTCCTCGGCTTCCGTGTCGTCGTCGACTACGCCGCGCGCAATCCGGTACAGGAGCCGGCCGAAGCGTTGCATGATGTGCCGGAACGCCTCGTGATCGCCGCGCACGGCCAGCCCGGCCAGCGCATTGTCGTCCAGCGAGGCGTGGTCGATCGACACCAAGGCGGCGGACGGAAACACAAGTTCTTGCATGCCCTTTGGATGCAAAAGCCTGCCGGCGGTTCCGGGGCGGCCGTTGCCGCCGCCGGTCGGGCGCCGCGCCACCGGCGCCAACCTGCCGCTAAACGCCGACTGCATCGTGAGCTTCCGAGCCCAAGCCAAGGCTCCGCTGCGGAGTCTCCGGACGTCGCTGGCTACGAAATTTGGGCATTGACCCGGACCGGGCCAGGTCGTAGTTTCCTGCGATCCGGTTGCCCATCTGTCCTGGGGGGGACTTCTCGCGCACCGGACCGCAAGACGCGTCCAAGCGGGGAAAACCTGCTGGAGCGTCTTCCCAATTCACGAGGAGGGGAAACACTGATGATGCACAAACCACTTGCCGCGGCGCTGCTGGGCGCCATCGGCCTGGTCGTCATGTCCGACGCCGGCGCAGCCACGCACGCTCGCGTGCAGGCTCCATCGATGGGCAAGATCGCGCCCGCCGCGCTGGCCAGCCGCATCGGCCTGGACGCCGATGCCGCGCTGTCGCCGCGCCTGCAGGCACGTACCGCCCACGGAACCTTGAAAACCCGCGAACAACAGACTTTCCGCGGCGTGCCCGTATACGGTCGCCAGGTCGTGGTGGAACGCGACGGCAGCGGCAACGTGCTCGGCGTCAGCGGCGACGTTTCCCGCGGCATCGGCCGCGACCTCGCCTCGGTCGCCCCCGCCATCAGCGGCGCCCGCGCCACCGCCCTGCTGCGTGCGCACGCCGGCCTGCTGCCGCTGGGCATCGGCGTCGACGGCATCCAGGACAGCGACATCCAGAACGCGAAGAGCGACCTGTACGTCTATGCCGAGGGCAACCACGCCCGCCTCGCCTACCTCACCTCGTTCTTCGTCGACCGCAACGGCCACCCGACGCGCCCGATGGCGATCATCGACGCCAACACCGGCGACGTGATCCAGTCCTGGGAAGGCCTCACCACCAGGGGCAAGCCGGGTGGTGGCGGCGGCGGTACCACCGGCACGCCTGCGCTCGCCACCGGCGCCGGCGGCAACCTGAAGACCGGCCAGTACTTCTACGGCACCGACTACGCCTCGCTGGCGGTCACCCAGTCCGGCTCCACCTGCTACATGCAGAATCCGGACGTGACGACCAACAACATGGCCGGCAGCACGCGCAAGGGCACGCTGTGGAGCTTCATCTGCCCGAACAGCAGCGGCGACGCCGCCAACGGCGCCTACTCGCCGATCAACGATGCGCACCACTTCGGCAGCGTCGTGCACGACATGTACAACAACTGGCTCGGCGCGCCGCCGCTGAGCTTCTCGCTGGTGATGAACGTGCACTACGGCCGCAACTACGAGAACGCGTTCTGGAACGGCTCGTCGATGAACTTCGGCGATGGCGCCAGCTACTTCTACCCGCTGACCTCGCTGGACGTCACCAGCCACGAAATCAGCCACGGCTTCACCGAGCAGAACTCCAACCTGCAGTACTCCGGCCAGTCCGGCGGTATGAACGAGGCGTTCTCGGACATGGCCGGCGAAGCGGCCGAGTACTTCGACCGCGGCCACAACGACTGGCTGGTGGGCGCCGAGATCATCAAGAACGGCACCGCGCTGCGCTGGATGTGCACGCCGACGCTGGACGGCAGCTCGATCGACAACGCGGCGAACTACACCGGATCGCTCGACGTGCACTATTCCAGCGGCGTCTACAACAAGGCGTTCTGCACGCTGGCGAAGACGTCGAACTGGAACACGAAGAAGGCCTTCGAGGTCTTCGCGCACGCCAACGCGATGTACTGGTCGGCCACCTCCACGTTCAACGCCGGCGCCTGCGGCGTGGAAAGCGCCGCGGACGACTACGGCTACTCGCGCAGCGACGTGGTGGCGGCATTCAACGCCGTCGGCGTGACCTGCCAGTAGGCAACGAGGAAGTATGTGGTCAAAGAAGGGCCGGTCCGCCAGGACCGGCCCTTCTTGCTGGCTTCGAGAAACCGCGGTACCCATGCCGGATCCATCGACGCCACACGCGAACACCTCGCGCGGCAGCGCCCATGCAGCCCGGAATGCGCTGCCGGGATTGCAGTCGCGCGCCGCTTGCGGAACAGTGGGCGGACTCCATCCACGGACCGCAGCATGGTGCAGCAACCCATCTCCCTCATCGGCGGCGGCCTGGTTGGCGCGCTGTTGGCGCAGCAGCTGGCCGGACGCGGCTTTGCCGTCGACGTCTACGAGAAGCGGCCAGATCCGCGGCTGGCCGGCTTCAGCGGCGGCCGCTCGATCAACCTGGCGCTGGCCGAGCGCGGGCTGCAGGCGTTGCGCACGGCCGGCCTGGCCGACGACGTGCTGCAACGCGCGGTGATGATGCGCGGCCGCATGGTGCACACGCAGGACGGCGCCAGCGCCCTGCAGCGCTACGGCGTGGACGACAGCGAGGTGATCTGGTCGGTCTCGCGCGGCGCGCTCAACATGCTGCTGCTGGACGCCGCCGAGGCGGCCGGCGTGTGCTTCCACTTCGGCCAGTCGCTGGTCGGCGCCGACTTCGCACGGCAGCGCATCCGGCTCGCCGACGAGGCCGGCACGGAGTGCGAACGGGATGCCGGGCTGCTGATCGGCGCCGACGGCGCCGGCTCCGCGGTGCGCGCGGCGATGAACGCACACGCACCGCTGGGCGAACGCGTCGAGTCGCTCGGGCACGGCTACAAGGAGCTGGAGATCCCGCCGGCCGGCGCGTTGCCGGCCGCGGTGCGGCAGCCCAACGGCGGCCGCGACCAGTTCGCGCTGGAGCCGCATGCGCTGCACATCTGGCCGCGCGGCGGCTACATGTGCATCGCGTTGCCGAACACCGAAGGCAGCTTCACGGTGACCTTGTTCCTGCCGGCGCAGGGCGCCGCACCGAGTTTCGTCAACCTGCCAGACGCCGCCGCGGCGCGTGCCTTCTTCGCCGCGGACTTCCCCGACCTGCTGCCGCTGATCCCGCGCTTCGACGAGGATTTCGACAGCCACCCGGTCGGCACGCTGTCCACGCTGTACCTCGAGCGCTGGCACCTGGGCGGCCGCGCGCTGCTGCTCGGCGACGCGGCGCACGCGATCGTGCCGTTCCACGGCCAGGGCATGAACTGCGGCTTCGAGGACACCGTGGTGCTGACGAACCTGCTGGCCGCGGCGCCGCACGACAGCGCCGAGGTGTTCGCCGAATTCCAGCGCGTGCGCCAGCCGAACGCCGACGCGATCGCCACGATGGCACTGGAAAATTACGTGGAGATGCGCGACTCGGTGGCCGATCCGCACTACCTGGCCAAGCGCGAACTTGGCGCGAAGCTGGCCGAACGCATTCCCGGCCACTACATGGCGCGCTATCGGCTGGTGACGTTCACCCACGTGCCCTACGCCTACGCGCTCGCCCGCGGCCGGGCGCAGGACCAGTTGCTCGAACGGCTGCTGCGCGACACGCCAAACGTGGCGGACATCGACATCGAGGCCGCCGCGCGGCTGTTCCAGTCGACGCTGGAACCGCTGCCGAGACTGCGCCATGGATGAGGCCCTGCTCGAGGCATTTCGCGGCACCGCCTACCACGTCTGCCTGGACACCGTGACCTGGGCGACGATACGCGTGGACCTGCCCCTGCCGGCCCCGCTCGTGGACGTGGTCGGTGCGCGCCCGTGGGCCTTCATCACGGCATGGAATCCGCAGGCGCGCCGGCGCCGGCCGGCGGAAAACCTGGCCCTGCAGCGCGAACTGCTGGCCGCGCTGCAGGGCCAGTCCGGTGTCGTCGTGCATCCGGCCCTCGGCGTGGGCACGTCCGGCTGGAGCGAACCCAGCCTGTTCGTCGCGGGGGTGGGCGTGGAGGCGCTGGATCGGCTGGCCAGAGACCACGGGCAGCTGGCCTACGTGCACGGCGAGGCCGGCGGCGTCGCCCTCTTGCGGGTGCTGGATTGACCCGCACAGCGGCAGCGCGCCGCATGGACAAGCGCCCTCGGCATTGCGGACAATGAAGGCAATGACTGCCGCCAGTACCGCCGTGCCCCTGCTCGAAGCGCGGGCCTTGAGTTTCCATCGCCAGGACGAACCGGTGTTCGCACCGCTGGACTTCCGGTTGCATGCGGGCGAACTGGCCCTGGTCGAGGGCGACAACGGCAGCGGCAAGACCACCTTGCTGCGCATGCTGGCCGGGCTGCTGCACGTCGGCGCCGGCGAACTGCGCTGGCGCGGCGAACCGCTGCAGCGCGACCGCTGCGCCGGCGAGATCCTGTTCCTCGGCCACCAGCTCGGCCTCAAGGCGGATCTCAGCCCACGCGAAAACCTGCGCATCGCCGCCGGCCTGCACGGCGTGCGCGGCGGTGCCGACGCGGCCTCGGTACTGGCCCGGATCGGCTTGCGCGGCTACGAGGACGAACCGGTGCGCCGGCTGTCCGCCGGCCAGAAGAAACGCGCCGCGCTGGCCCGCCTGCTGCTGCTACCGGCCAGCCTGTGGCTGCTCGACGAGCCGTACGCGAACCTCGACCGCATCGGCATCGCGCTGGTGAACGACCTGCTGGAAGGCCACACCGACGCCGGCGGCGCAGCGATGGTCACCAGCCACGGCGCGGTGAGTTTCCACGGCGGCGAGCCGCGACGGATCCGCATGCATGACTAGACCGGGCCTCGCCAGCGCCTGCGCCGCGATGCTGCGGCGCGACCTCACCCTCGCCTGGCGCCGCCGCGGCGACATCGCCATGCCGGTGCTGTACGCGCTGATCGTGACCATGCTGTTCCCGTTCGCGCTGGGCCCCGAGGACACCTTGCTGCAGCGGATCGCCGGCGGCGTGGTGCTGGTCACCGTGCTGCTGGCGATGCTGCTGGCGCTGGACGCGATGTTCGCCAGCGACATCGAGGACGGCTCGCTGGAACAGCTGGTGCTGGCGCCGCAGCCGCTGGCGCTGCTGCTGGGTATGAAGATCCTCGCCCACTGGCTCGCCACCGCGTTGCCGCTGATCGTGATCGCGCCGCTGCTGGCCGCCATGCTGCACCTGCCCGGCGCGGTGATCCCGGTGCTGCTGCTGGCGCTGGCGCTGGCCACGCCGCTGCTCAGCCTGCTGGGCGCAGTGCTGGTGGCGCTGACGGCCGGCACCCGGCGCTCTGGTATGCTGCTTGCCTTGATGTTGCTGCCGCTCTGCGTGCCAGCCGTGATCTTCGCCGCCGGCGCGGTGGCGGCCGCCCAGCAAGGCCTGCCATGGTTGGCGCCGGTCGCCTGGCTCGCGGCCGCGCTGGTGCTGGCCGTGGTGCTGGCGCCGCTGGCCTGCGCGGCGGCACTTCGCATAGCCCTGGACGCATGACTGTTTATGTCTGACTGGATTCCACTCTGGTTGCACAAGCTCGGCTCGCCGCCGACGTTCTATCGCTTCGCCGGCAAATTGCAGCCGTGGGCGATGGCGCTGGCGCTGCTGCTCGGCGCCGTCGCGCTGTACGGCGGCCTGGTGCTGGCGCCGGCCGACTACCAGCAGGGCGACGCCTACCGGATCATCTTCATCCACGTGCCGAGCGCGTGGATGAGCATGTTCATCTACGCGGTGATGGGCGTGGCCTCGTTCGTCGCGCTGGTGTGGCGGATCAAGCTGGCCGAGGTGGTGGCGATGGAATCGGCGCCGATCGGCGCGGCGTTCACCTTCATCACCCTGGTCACCGGCTCGCTGTGGGGCAAGCCGATGTGGGGCACCTGGTGGACCTGGGACGCGCGGCTCACTTCCGAGCTGGTGCTGCTGTTCCTGTTCCTGGGCGTGATCGGGCTGTACCACGCGTTCGAGGATCGTCGCCAGGGCGCGCGCGCGGCGGCGTTTCTCGCCATCGTCGGCATCATCAACGTGCCGATCGTGCATTTCTCGGTGAACTGGTGGAACACCCTGCACCAGGGCAGCACGGTCAACGTGTTCGGCCAGTCGAAGATCTCCGCCGCCATGCTGTGGCCGCTGCTGACCATGACCCTGGCCACCAAGTTCTACTACGCCGCCAGCCTGTTCCGCCGCGCGCGCACCGACCTGCTGGCGCTGGAAGGCGGCAAGGACTGGGTGCGCAAGATCGCCGAAGACGAGGCCGACCGATGAGCGCCCTGCAGCACTTTCTTGCGATGGGCGGCTATGCCGCCTACGTATGGCCGGCCTACGCAGTGTTCTTCATCGTGCTGATCGCCGACACCCTGGCGCCACGCCTGCGTCGCCGGCGCGTGCTGGCGGAACTTCGTGCCCGCCTGGCGCGTCAGAACGCGCGACAGGAACGCAAACCCCTTTCCACGCCAGCGTCCCCCTGAGCGGGGCGGTCGACCACCATGCCCATGAATCCCACCCGCAAGCGCCGGCTCACCATCGTGCTGGCCATCCTCGCCGCGGCGGCCGTCGCCGCCGTGCTGGTCGTGCTGGCGCTGCAGAACAACATGAACTACCTGCTCACCCCGAGCCAGGTGCAGTCGGGCGAGGCCGCCGGCTACAAGACGTTCCGGCTCGGCGGCATGGTCAAGGCCGGCTCGATCCAGCGCTCCGGCGATTCGCTCAAGGTCACCTTCACCGTGGTCGACGCCGGCGGCGCGATGCCGGTGGAGTACACCGGCATCCTGCCCGACCTGTTCCGCGACAACCAGTCGGTGATCGCCACCGGCCACATGGACGGCGCCCGCTTCGTCGCCACCGAGGTGCTGGCCAAGCACGACGAGACCTACATGCCGAAGGAACTGAAGGACGCCATGGCGAAGGCGCACGAAGGCAAGCAGATCAAGGAAGCAGGAAATGGGGAATCGGGCATGGAGAACCGCTGAACCATGAACGCCACGCTCCACCGCTTTGCGAATCCCGTCCCCCGTATCCCGAATCCCGGCACCCGACCATGACCCCCGAACTCGGCCAGCTCGCGTTGATCCTCGCCATGCTGCTGGCGCTGGCGCAAAGCATCCTCCCGCTCGTCGGCGCCTGGCGCGGCAATCGCGCGCTGATGGCGGTGGCGCGCCCGGCGGCGGCCGGCCAGGCGGTGTTCGTCGCGATGGCGTTCGCCATCCTGGCATGGGCGTTCCTGCGCTTCGACTTCTCGGTGCAGTACGTGGCCGACAACTCGAACCTGGCACTGCCGTGGTACTACCGCTTCGCCGCGGTGTGGGGCGCGCACGAGGGTTCGCTGCTGCTGTGGATCCTGATCCTCAACGTGTGGACGGTGGCGCTGGCCGCGTTCAGCCAGAAGCTGCCCGAGGTATTCGCCTCGCGCGTGATCGCGGTGATGGGGTTGATCGCGGTGGGCTTCCTCGCCTTCATCATCTTCACCTCCAATCCGTTCGGCCGGTTGTTGCCGATGCCGGGCGACGGTGCGGATCTCAACCCGGTGCTGCAGGACCCGGGCATGACCATGCATCCGCCGATGCTGTACATGGGCTACGTCGGCTTCTCGGTGGCATTCGCGTTCTCCGTCGCCGCCCTGCTCGGCGGCGAACTGGAGCAGGCTTGGGTGCGCTGGGCGCGGCCGTGGACGAACCTGGCCTGGGCCTTCCTCACCTGCGGCATCGTGGCCGGCAGCTGGTGGGCCTATGCGGAGCTGGGCTGGGGCGGCTGGTGGTTCTGGGACCCGGTGGAGAACGCCAGCTTCATGCCCTGGCTGGTCGGCGTGGCGCTGATCCACGCGCAGGCGGTGACCGAAAAGCGCGGCTCGCTGCGCGCCTGGACCATCCTGCTGTCGATCTTCGCGTTCTCACTGTCGCTGCTCGGCACCTTCCTGGTGCGCTCGGGCGTGCTCACCTCGGTGCACGCGTTCGCTTCGGATCCGCGCCGCGGCGTGTTCATCCTGGCCTTCCTCACCATCGTGGTCGGCGGCTCGCTGCTGCTGTATGCCCTCAGGGCACCGAAGGTTCTGGGCGGCAAGCCGTTCCAGGTGGTGTCGCGCGAAACCGCGCTGCTGATCAGCAACCTGATGTTCGCGGTGGCCGCGGCGATGGTGCTGCTGGGTACGCTGTTCCCGCTGATCGGCGACGCGTTGAACCTGGGCCGCATCTCGGTCGGCCCGCCCTACTTCGGCTTCCTGTTCCCGCTGCTGATGCTGCCGGTGGTGCTGCTGCTGCCGTTCGGCCCGTTCCTGCGCTGGGGCAAGGGCGACATGCCGGTGCTGAAGCAACTGCTGCTGCGTGCCGGCATCGCCGCCGCGGCCTGCGCGATCGTGGCGGCGTTCCTGGTCGACAGCCAGCCAAAGGCGATCGCCGGCATGGCGGCGCTGGTCTGGCTCGTCGTCGGCGTACTGCTGTACGCACTCAAGCGCTGGCGCGAGATGCCGCGCGGGCGTCGCTACCCGGCCGAGATGGCCGGCATGCTGCTGGCGCACCTGGGCGTGGGCATCTTCGTGGCCGGCGTACTGCTGTCCGAGTCGCTCAGCGTGACCCGCGACGTGCGCATGGCGCCGGGCGAGGCCCAGCGCATCGGCAGCTACGACTTCCGCTTCGACGGCGTGCACCACACCACCGGCCCGAACTGGACCGCCGACCAGGGCACGGTCACGGTGACCCGCAGCGACAAGACGATCGCCGTGATGCACCCGCAGAAGCGCACCTACCCGCGCGGCCAGGTACAGACCGAATCGGCGGTGGATGCCGGCGTCACCCGTGACCTGTACGTGGCGCTGGGCGAGCCGATGGACGCGAACGACATCGAAGGCGCCTGGGCGCTGCGGCTGTACTACAAGCCGTTCGTGCGCTGGATCTGGGCCGGCGGCCTGCTGATGATGCTGGGCGGCCTGGTCTGCGCCACCGACAAGCGCTTCCGCCTCAAGCGCAGCGCCGGCGCCGAAACCGGCACCCACGCGGCGGACGGCCCGCTGGCGCAGGAAGCGCGCGCATGAGCCGGCTGTTTCCGTTCATCGGTTTCATGCTGCTGGTGGGCCTGTTCGGCTTCGGCATCTGGTGGAACACCCAGCACGACCCGAACGCGATCCCGACGCCGCTGCTGAACAAGCCGGCACCCGCATTCGACCTGCCCAAGCTGTACGAGCCCGCGCAGACGGTCAGCAAGGCCGACCTGCTGGGCAAGCCCTATCTGCTCAACGTGTTCGCCAGCTGGTGCATCGAGTGCGGCGTGGAGCATCCGGTGCTCACCGCCGAGGGCCCGACCCTGGGCGTGCAGCTGATCGGCTACAACTACAAGGACGCACCCGACGACGCCAAGGGCTGGCTGGCGAAACACGGCAATCCGTACGACCTGCTGATCGCCGACGAACCCGGCAACACCGCGATCGACTTCGGCGTGTACGGCGCGCCGGAGAGCTTCCTGATCGATGCGAAAGGCGTGATCCGCTACAAGCACATCGGGCCGCTGACACCCGAGGTGGTGGCGAAGGAACTGAAGCCGGCGATCGCGGCGATGCTGAAGGAGACGCCGTGATGCTGCCCGGGCTTCGTAGGAGCCCGCTCGCGGGCGATGCTCTTGTGCCGGAATGCGGGATTCGGGATACGGGATTCGCGAAAACGAAAGCAAAAGCATCGCCCGCGAGCGGGCTCCTACGCGTGTTGTTGCTGCTTGTGCTGGCGTTCGCCGGCCTCGCCCACGCGCAGGCGATCGAGCCGATGCCGTTCAAGGACCACGCGCAGGAGCTGCGTTTCCAGCACCTCACGCGCCAATTGCGCTGCCCGATGTGCCAGAACGAGACGCTGGCCGATTCCAACGCGCCGATCGCGCGCGACCTGCGCAACCAGATCTTCCGGATGATGCAGCAGGGCAGGAGCGACGAGCAGATCAAGCAGTACCTGGTCGCGCGCTATTCCGATTTCGTGCTGTACGACCCGCCGCTGGACCCGCGCACCTGGCTGCTCTGGTTCGGCCCGCTGCTGATCCTGCTCGGCGGCGCCGGCGTGGTGCTGGTGGCGATCCGTCGGCGCAACCGCGCCGGCAGCAGTACTGAAGCACCGGCCGACAAGGGGCCGATCGACAACGGGGACGACTGGTGAAGACCGCTTTTCTGATTGCCGCCGCCGCGATGGTCGCGGTGGCGCTGGCCGCGCTGTTGCTGCCCCTGCTGCGCCAGGGGCGCCGCGACGGCCGCCCGCGCGGCGTGTTCGCCGTGGCCCTGCTGATCGCGCTGGTGCTGCCGCTGGGCACCGGCGCGCTGTACCTGCTGGTGGGCACGCCGGCCGCGTTGAACGGCGTGACCGCCGCGGCCACCGCGCCGATCAGCATGCAGCAGGCGCTGACCGAACTGAACGCGCACCTGAAGCAGCAGCCGGACGACCTGCAAGGCTGGATGCTGCTGGCGCAGACCAGCAGCGCGCTGCGCCAGCCGGCCGAGGCGCGCGACGCATTCGATCAGGTGCTGCGGCTGGCCCCGAACAACGCCGAGGCGATGGTCGGCTGGGCCGAGAACGATTCGATGATGCGCAGCGACCACCTGATCGAAGGCCGCGCGCTGGAACTGCTCAAGCGTGCCGTGCAACTGCACCCGGACAGCCAGCGCGGCCTGTGGCTGCTCGGCATCAGCGACTTCCAGCGCGGCGCCTACCGCGAGGCCGCCGCCACCTGGCGCCTGCTGCAGCCGCAACTGGAACCGGGTTCGAACGTGGCCAAGGCGGTCGCCGAGCAGATCGCCGTGGCCGATGCCCGCGCCGGTGGTGCACCAGCCGGTGCGTCGAGCAGCGCCGCCGCTGCCGCCCCGCAGGGCGCCACGTTGCAGGTGCAGGTGGCGCTGGCACCGGCGCTGAAGGACAAGCTCGCTCCCGGCGACGCGCTGTTCGTCTACGCCCGCGCCGAGAACGGACCGCCGATGCCGCTGGCCGTGGCCCGGCTCGACCCCGCCCAACTGCCCACCACCGTCACCCTCTCCGACGCGATGGCGATGACGCCGGCCTACCGGCTGTCCTCGGTCCAGCGCGTCTTCGTCGGCGCGCGGATCAGCCACAGCGGCCAGCCGGTCGCCCAGCCCGGCGACCTGGAAGGCGACGCCGGCGTGGTTGCGGTGGACAGCAAGACGCCGGTCAGGATCAGCATCGACAAGGTGCACTGACGATGGGCGACGCGCGCCGCTATCTCGCCCTGCCCTCGCCGTTCGCGATGAAACGCGGCGGCGAACTGCACGGCGCGCACGTGGCCTACGAAACCTGGGGCACGCTGAACGCGGCGCGCGACAACGCCGTGCTGGTGCTCACCGGGCTGTCGCCCAGCGCGCACATGACCTCCTGCGAGGAAGACCCGTCGCCGGGCTGGTGGCAGGAAATGGCCGGCCCGGGCAAGGCGATCGACACGGATCGCTGGTTCGTGATCTGCGTGAACTCGCTGGGCAGCGACAAGGGTTCCACCTGCCCCGCCTCGATCGACCCGGCCACCGGTGAAGCGTACCGGCTGGGCTTTCCCGAACTGGCGCTGGAGGACGTCGCCAACGCGGCGCACGCCGTGGTCGCCAGCCTCGGCATCGGCCAACTCGCCTGCCTGATCGGCTGCTCGATGGGCGGCATGAGCGCGCTGGCCTACATGCTGCTGCACCCGGGCAGCGTGCGCGCGCACATCAGCGTGGACACCGCCCCGCAGGCGCAGCCGTTCGCCATCGCGATCCGCTCGCTGCAGCGCGAGGCGATCCGGCTCGATCCGCAGTTCGACGACGGCCGCTACGACATCCATGCCGAAGAAGGCGGCCGCTACCCCGACCTGGGCATGAGCATCGCGCGCAAGCTCGGCGTGATCACTTACCGCTCGGCGATGGAATGGAACGGCCGCTTCGCACGCATCCGGCTCGACCCGGAGCAGCGCGAGGACGAGCCGTTCGGCCGCGAATTCCAGGTCGAGTCCTACCTCGAAGGCCACGCCCGCCGCTTCGTGCGCCACTTCGACCCGAACTGCTACCTCTACCTGTCGCGCGCCAGCGACTGGTTCGACATCGCCGAGTACGGCCACGGCAGCGTGCTGGAAGGGCTCAAGCGCATCCGCGTCGAGCAGGCCATGGTGATCGGCGTCAGCACCGACATCCTGTTCCCGCTGCAGCAGCAGGAGCAGATCGCCGAAGGCCTCGAAGCGGCCGGCGCGCGGGTGGAATTCGTCGCGCTGGATTCGCCGCAGGGCCACGACGCCTTCCTGGTCGACATCGACAACTACAGCCGCGCGATCGGCGGTTTCCTGAACCGGCTGCCGGCCTCCCGGCCACTGCACTGCTAAGATCCGTTCCATCACGAATCAGACCGAGACCGTCATGCTCACCCTGGATTTCCCCGGCAGCCGCGCCCTGATCGACGCGATCGACGCCGCCGTGGCCAAGCCGACCACCCACGAGCTCACCGACAGCCTGCGCCACAGCCTGTGCAAGCTGATCCGCGACAACGCCGTCACCCTGCCCGAGTGCGTGTTCGAGGCCAACCCCGACCACTACGCCCGCCGCGAGCTGTACCGCAGCGAGCAGCACGGCTACTGTGTGGTGGCGATGACCTGGGGCCCTGGCCAGGGCACGCCGATCCACGACCACGACGGCATGTGGTGCGTCGAGGGCGTGTGGCACGGCGCACTGGAGATCGTGCAGTACGAACTGCTGGAACACGACGCGCAGCGCTACTGCTTCCAGCCGGTCGGCTCGATCCAGGCCGGCGCCGGCTCGGCCGGCAGCCTGATCCCGCCGCACGAGTACCACAGCATCTGCAACCCCAGCGACAACGCGGTCACCGTCAGCCTGCACATCTATTCCGGCCCGATGACCCGCTGCTCGGTGTTCCGCCCGCTGCCGGAAGACCGCTGGTACGACCGCGACGTGCGCCAGCTGGGTCTCGACCGCGTGCACTGAACCCGGCATAATTCCCCGCTCGCACATGCCGGTGTGGCGGAATGGTAGACGCGGCGGACTCAAAATCCGCTTCTGGCGACAGAGTGGAGGTTCGAGTCCTCTCACCGGTACCACGAACAAATCAGCCATTTGCATCAACAAAAGCCGCCATCGAGCGGCTTTTGTCTTGGTCCGCCAAATGCTGCCCTGCGCGTGGTCGGCAAGCTCGGCGGGGGCGGCGTCGCACATCGGCTCTCACCCGGCGCCCTGCCTTGGATCTCACGGGGTGAGATGGAAGCGCGATTCACTGCGCTCCCGCCCCGCCGAGTCCCTGCATGAACGCCCTGCCCGATCGCTATGCCACCGATGACCTGGCGCTGCGCCGCCCCGGCGATGGCCTCAGCCTGGCCCAGCGCCTGACCAAGCGCTATGCCGGCTGCATCACCGGTGCATTCATGGTGCCCGGCCAGGAAGGCTCCTTTGCGCCCTTGCCCGAGGAGTTGCCGCCGGCGCTGGCGCAGGCGCTGCGTTCGCGCCGCATCGAGCAGCTCTACAGCCATCAGGCCCAGGCCTGGGCAGCGGCGCAGGCGGGTCGGCACGTGGCCATCGTCACTCCCACCGCGTCGGGCAAGTCGCTCTGTTACACGCTGCCAGTCATCGCCGCCGCGATGACGGAGCATGCCAAGGCCCTGTACCTGTTCCCGACCAAGGCGCTGGCGCAGGACCAGGTCGCGGAGCTGCTGGAGCTTAACCAGGCCGGTGCGCTGGGGGTGAAGGCCTTTACCTTTGATGGCGACACCCCGGGTGACGCACGGCAGGCAATCCGGCTGCACGGCGACATCGTGGTGAGCAACCCGGACATGCTGCACCAGGCGATCCTGCCGCATCACACCAAGTGGGCGCAGTTCTTCGAGAACCTGCGCTACGTCGTGATCGACGAGGTGCATACCTACCGCGGGGTGTTCGGCTCGCATGTGGCCAACGTGATCCGCCGCCTGAAGCGCGTGTGCGCGTTCTACGGCGTGCGGCCGCAATTCATCCTGTGCTCGGCCACCATCGGCAATCCGAAGGAGCACGCCGAAGCGCTGATCGAGGATGCGGTCACCGCGGTCACCGAGAGCGGCGCGCCCACCGGCGACAAGCACGTGCTGCTGTGGAATCCGCCGGTGGTCAATCCGGACCTGGGCCTGCGCGCCTCGGCGCGGTCGCAGACCAACCGCATCGCGCGGCTGGCCATCAAGTCGGGGATGAAGACGCTGGTGTTCGCGCAGTCGCGCAGCATGGTCGAGGTGCTGACCAAGTACCTGAAGGATGTCTTCGACAGCGACCCGCGCAAGCCCGCGCGGATCCGCGCCTACCGCGGCGGCTACCTGCCGAAGGAACGGCGTGCGGCGGAACGCGAGATGCGCGCCGGCACCGTCGACGGCGTCGTCAGCACGTCAGCGCTGGAACTGGGCGTGGACATCGGCGGCCTCGATGCCGTGGTGCTCAACGGCTATCCCGGCTCCGTCGCTGCCACCTGGCAGCGCTTCGGCCGCGCCGGGCGGCGCCAGCAATCCGCGCTGGGCGTGCTGGTGGCCAGTTCCGACCCGCTCGATCAGTACCTGGTGCGGCACCCGGAGTTCTTCCAGGGCGCGCCGCCGGAACACGCCCGCATCCAGCCCAACCAGCCGCTGATCCTGCTGGATCACGTCCGCTGTGCCGCCTTCGAGTTGCCGTTCGTCGGCGACGAACTGTTCGGCACCGAGGTCGCCACGCCCTGGCTCGACGTGCTGGGCGAGGAAGGCGTGCTGCACCGCGAGGGCGACCGCTGGGAGTGGATTGCCGACAGCTATCCGGCCGTGGCCGTGTCGCTGCGCTCGGTCGCCGACGGCAACTTCGTGGTGGTCGACCGCACCAATGGCCGGCAGACGATCATCGCCGAAGTCGACTACACCGCCGCCCCGGTGACGCTCTACGAGGGCGCCATCCACATGATCCAGTCCGTGCCCTACCAGGTGGAGCGGCTGGACTGGGTGGGGCGCAAGGCCTACGTCACGCGCACCCAGGTGGACTATTACACCGATGCGATCGACTACACCAAGCTCAAGGTGCTCGATGGCTTCGATGCTTCCCCCGCCGGATGTGGCCAGGCGCAGCACGGCGAAGTGCATGTCGTGCGGCGCGTGCCGGGCTACAAGAAGATCCGCTTCTACTCGCACGAGAACATCGGCTACGGCCCGGTGAACCTGCCCGACCAGGAGCTGCATACCACCGCGGTGTGGTGGCAGTTGCCGCAAGCCGTGCTGGACTCGGCCTTCGAGCAGCGCCAGCAGGCGCTCGATGGCTTCCTCGGTGCGGCGTACGCGCTGCACGTCGTCGCCACGGTGGCGGTGATGGCCGAGGCGCGCGACCTGCAGAAGGCCGTGGGCAGTGGCGACGGCGCCTGGTTTGCCAGCACGGACGTGAATGGGCAGGGGCAGGTCCGCGGCGCCGATGGGCAAGCCGCGGCCCTGGCGACGGATGCGCCGTTCACGCCGACGATCTACCTCTACGACGCCTTTCCCGGTGGCATCGGCCACAGCGAGCCGCTGTTCCACCGACGCGAGGATCTGGTGGCGCAGTCGATCTCCCTGATCGAGCGCTGTGACTGCACGGCCGGCTGCCCGGGCTGCGTCGGGCCGGTGCTGGCGGCAGACGAGGCGGCCGCCACGACTCCGAAGGCGCTGGCCTTGCGCGTGCTGGCGCTGCTGGTGGCGTTGTGAGCGATCTGGCGGCGCGCTTGCGCCAGCTGCGCACGCAGTCGGGCCTGCCGTCCCCGGCCTCCACTCCCCGGTCCACGCTGTCGGCGGACGTGCTGGGACTGATTCGCCGGCGTACGCGCCTGCGGAGCGTGGCGCCGGGCGGCCCGGCGAACGACCGGCTGGTGCCGGGGACCGAAATCGCCCCGGGGCTGTTTCTTACCGAAGCGATCATCGACTGGGGGCGTCCTGCGCCCATGATCGACACGGCTTTTGCGCGCTGGCCGGAGCCGGTTGCCTCGCGCCGGCTCCTGCACTTCGACACCGAAACGACCGGCCTGGCCGGGGGCACGGGGACGCGCGCATGGATGATCGGCGTCGCCGACTGGCTGGACGACGGACGCTTCCGCGTGCGCCAGCTGCTGACGACCACCATGGGCGCCGAATCCGCCATGCTGCGGATGTTCGCTTCGTGGCTGCAGCCGGACACCGTACTCGTGAGCTACAACGGCAAGTGCTACGACACGCCGCTGCTGACCACCCGCTTTCGGTTGGCCCGGCTCCCGAATCCGCTCTGCGGGTTGCCACACCTCGACCTGTTGCATCCCGTGCGCCGGCGCTGGAAGGGCGCGTGGGACAACTGCCGCCTGGCGACCGCCGAGCGAGAGCTGCTGGGCGTCGTGCGGGAAGACGACTTGCCGGGCTCGGAGGCGCCGGCCGCCTGGCTGGGCTATCTGCGCGGCGGCTCGGCGCTGAATATGCGGCGCGTCCTGGCGCACAACCATCAGGACCTGAAAAGCCTTGCCGGCGTGTTGCTGCACATGGCGGCGCTGTCGTCGTGACGAGGCTGAAGCGCCGGCGCTGCGGTCATCCCACGGGAGAACGCTGAAACCGTCAGGCGCCGCACCGGCTCTGACCGGTCTCCCGCTACGCCCTTGCCCGCCTACAGCTCGCGCACCACGCGGAAACCGACGCGGCCGCTGCGCAGGTCGCCGTCGGCGCCCTGGCGGTAGGCCGAATCCACCTGCTCCGGCGAACTGCCCCACGAGCCGCCGCGCAGCACGTGGGAGTGGCAGCCCGGGTTGATCCAGGCGCTGCCGTCGTCGGGTGCGCGGATGTAATTGTCGTGCCAGCAGTCCAGCACCCACTCGGAAACGTTGCCGTTGATGTCGTACAGGCCGAACGGGTTGGCGGCGAAGCTCATTACCGGCGCCGGCCCCCAGTAGCCGTCGCGGTAGTTGCGGAAGGCGTGGCTCCAGCGACGGCCGCTGCGCGAGCGGTCGCCGGAACCGGTCAGGTTTTCCACTGTGCGCTTCGGCGCGCCGTCGCCCCACCAGTAGCGGCTGCTGGTGCCGCCGCGCAGGGCGTATTCGAATTCCGCCTCGCTGGGCAAGCGGTAGGTCTTGCCGGTGCGCTGGCTGAGCCAGTCGGCATATGCCTTGGCGTCGTTCCAGGAGACGTTCACCACCGGCAGGTCGTCGTCGGCCTTGCGCCCGGAGTAGTCGTCCTGCCAGGTGGCCGCGCTGTCGTCGCGCAGGGCGCCGCTGCGTTCGTCGTACACGCTGGCGCCGCCCAGCTTGACCGAGTCGGGCACGTAGTTGCTGGCACGCACGAATTCGCGGAACTGCGCCACGGTCACCGCGCTGCGCGCCATCGCGAAGCCCTTGCCGATGGTGACCGTGTGCTGCGGCTGTGCCGTGCCGTTGTGGTCATCGGCAGTGGAGGCGCCCATGCGGAAGCTGCCGGTGGGGATCACTACCATCGCCGGCGTCTTGCCCGGCAAGTCGACGTAGCGGTCGGCGAACACCTGGCCGGGTTTGTAGCTGGCGTACAGCCGCGCGTTGGTCAGTTGCTCGTCGAATGCCGCCAGCGCCGCCAAATCCGGGGCGATCGCGCGCACCTGCGCCGCCAGCTTCGCCGCCAGTTCCAGATTGCCGGCGTCCAGCGCCGAATGCGCCTGCGCCAGCATGCCGTTGGCCCGCTGCTCGCGCATGTCGTCCACGCGTTTGTGCACGTCGACCATCTGCTGCGAACCGGGGCGGATCGCCTGCGCTGCCGCCAGCTCGCGGTCGGCGCCGGCAAAGTCGTTCTGCGCCACCGCCGCCAGCGCGCGGTCGAGCACCGCCCGCTGCACCTGGAAGATGCCCTGCTCGGCCACCGCGTTCTGCGGATCGAGCTTCTGCACCTCGCGGTACAGGTCCAGCGCGCTGCCGCCGGCGGGCCGGTCGGCCTTGCCCTGCTGCAGCAAGCCGGCGGCCTTGGCCAGCATCGGCCGCACCTGCTCCAGGACTTTCAGGCTCGCCTCCAGCTGCGCCACCTCCTTCTCGGCGTTCGGCAGCGTGCGCAGCGCGCCGAGCAGGTCCTGCGCCGCGTCAGCGTCGCCCACCGCGATGTCCTGGTCGATCTCCGCCACCAGCCGCGCACGCACGTCGAACAGGCCCTGCGCCGCACGGCGGCTGTCCGGCTTGTCCTTCAGCGCCTGCTGGAACAAAGCGGCGGCGCTGTCCTCGGCGCCGACCAGCCGGCCGGCATGCAGCGCCCGGGTGGCCTGTTCCAGCAAGGCCCGCACTTCGGGCGGATCCGCGCTCAGCTGCTCGGGCAGGTTCGCGTTGTGGCTGCTGCGCGCGGCGATCACCGCCGCCGGCGCCAGCGTCAGTGGCGGCCCGGCATTCAGTTCGCCGATTGCCGACAGCCGCTCCGGTTGCAGACCACTACCCGGCGTGGCGGTGCCCAGCGACATCGAACGGAGCGGCGCCTGCGTCGGGTTGACGTGGAACAGCCGCGGGAAGAAGTGGTACAGCAGCGCGAACCCCAGCACGATCACCCCGAGCGTCCCGCCGAGCGCGCGCTGACGACGCAGGGTTGCGTTATTCGGCATGGATGGGCGTCCTTGGTGCGGCCTGTTATCGTGCGCCGTCCACCATAGGCAGAAACCGCCGACAGGGCAATCCGCGCCCGTGCCTTTCCAAAGGAGTACCGATGCCACCACCCGAAACCGCTGCCGCCGACTGGATCGAACGCCCCGACGCCTTGCAGGCGTGGCTGGCCGCGATACCCGCCGGCGCCGCCGTCGGCCTGGATACCGAGTTCATGCGCCGCAACACGTTCTACCCGCAACTGGCACTGCTGCAGCTGGGCTGGAACGGCCGCCACGCGCTGGTCGACCCGCTCGCCTTCGACATCGGCGCGGCGCTGCAGCCGCTGCTCGGCAGCGGCGCGGCGGTGACCATCATGCACAGCGCCGGCGAGGATCTGGAAACCCTCGCACCGCTGCTGCCGGAGGGGCCGGGCCAGCTGTTCGACACGCAGATCGCCGCCGCTTTCGCCGGCATGGGCCTGGGGCTGAGCTACCGCGCGCTGGTCGCCGAACTGGCCGGGGTGGAGCTGGACAAGGGCGAGACCCGCTCGGACTGGCTGCAGCGCCCGCTCACCGACGCGCAGCGCAGCTACGCCGCGCTGGACGTGGTGTACCTGAAAACCGTCCACGAACAGCTGGCCGAACGCCTGCAGCAGCGTGACCGCAGCGCCTGGCACGCCGAGGATTGCGCGCGCCTGCGGCTGCGCGCCAGCCGCCGCGAAGGCGACCCGCAGCCGCAGCGCGCGCTGCGCGGCGCCGCCGACTGGCCGCAAGCGCAGCAAGCCCTGCTGCGCCGTCTGCTGCTGTGGCGCGAACGCAGCGCGCGCCGCCTCGACGTGCCGCGCCCGTGGCTGCTCGACGACGCCCTGGCGCTCAGCCTCGCGCAGCAGCCGCCGCGCAGCCTCGGCGACCTCGAACAGCGCAGCCGCGGCCAGCGTGCGCTGCGCTCGGCCCAGCGCGGCGAGCTGTTCGAGCTGCTCGCCGTGCCCGTCGGCGACGAGGAAACCGCCACCACCGCGCGCATCCCCGGCCACCCGCAGGGCGAGGCGAAGAAGGCGCTGGCGGCGATGAAGACGCTGGTCGACAACCTTGCCGGCGAACTCGACCTGCCGCCCGGCCTGCTGTGCCCGCGCAAGGTGCTGGAGGAGTACGTGGTCACCGCCGAGTGGCCGGAATTCCTCGACGGCTGGCGCCGCCAGGTGCTGCACGAGCGCCTGCCCGGCCTGCTGCCCGGCTGAGTTTTTCTGGCGGGGGTCTTGGCGAACCCCTGGCACGCTGCTAACATTCGCCGCTTGCCGTGGGGCGGTAGCTCAGCTGGGAGAGCGTCGCGTTCGCAATGCGAAGGTCGTGGGTTCGATCCCCATCCGCTCCACCATTCCCTGCACGAAAAAGCCTCCGCTCTCCGGAGGCTTTTTTGTTGCGCCTGCTCCGCGTCAGCGGCCGTCGAGGGCGCCCGCCACGTCGGGGTCGAGACTGCGCAGGAACGTTTCGACCTCGGTGGTGTAGTCGCCGGGAGCACCCAACTGCTCGTTGATCTGTTCGTGCGAGAGATCCTCGGGCAGCACCTGCGCGCGCATGCCCAGCGCGACGGCCTTGTCGACGAAGGCCCGTGCCTGCGGGCAGGAGCTCGCGCGGCGGCTGGAGCACACCGCGAGGAACGGCGCGGCCGGCGCCTTGAGCTGCTGCAGCGGCGAGGCGGCGAGCCAGCCGGCGCGGTCGTCGCCGAAGGCGCGGTCGTACAGCGGCAGGTGGCGCGACTGCATGATCTGCACCACGTCCAGCGCGGCGCTGTCCAGCGCCACCGTGCCCAGCCACGGCGCGGCGCCGCGGTCGCGGGCGATGGACGGCGCGGCGGCCAGCAGTGCGACCAGGTGGGCGCCGGCGGAATGCCCGACCAGGATGAACCCGCGGCGGTCGCCGCCCCACTCGGCCGCCCTTCGCTGGGCCAGCGCCAGCGCCTGCGCCACGTCCTGCGCCTGCTGCAGCGGCACCGCGTCCGGCAGCATGCGGTAATCGGTCGAGATCACCACGAAGCCGCGCGGCACCCAGCGCGCCACCTTGTTCTGCACCACGTTGCGCATGGCCTTGTCGCCGCGGCTCCAGCCGCCGCCATGCACCAGGAAGATCACCGGCGCGTGCTGCGCATGGGGTGGCGCGTACACGTCGAAGCGCTGGCGCGGATCGCTGCCGTAGGTCACGTCACGCAGCACGCGCACGCCGGCCGGCAGCGCCAGATCCGCCGGGGCGGCGATAGCGCGGCGCTGCCGCCACGTCTCGCGCCAGGCGCCGGCCGACGCGTCCCGCCACGGCAGGACCGCGGGCAGTACCAGCAGGGCGATGGCGGCCGCCATCGGGGGTTTCAGTTTCGGCATCACGCATGCTCCATGGCGAAGCGGCCAGCGGCGCCCGCCGCCTGCCCACGCCCACGGCCAACGCGGCGGATGGCGATCGGTGTACACGCCGTGCCACGCGGCCCGGCAGGCCATGCGCTTCAGTGCGCGCTACCGGCCCCTGCCCCGCACAGTTTGTCCATCAGCTCGGCCTGCACGTTGCGGATGGGCTCGCCTTCGGCCGGCAAGGCACGCAGGTACTCGCCATCGGACTGCAATATCGAGGCGTTGGTGTTGTCGGCGAGGTAGCGCAGCAACGCGTTGTGGATGCGCTGCTGCATCTTCTTGCCTTCGATGGGGAAGGCGGTTTCGACGCGACGGTCGAGGTTGCGTTCCATCAGGTCGGCACTGGACAGGTACAGCACCGGCTCGCCGTCGTTGGCGAACCAGTATGCACGGCTGTGCTCAAGGAAACGACCGATGACCGAACGCACGCGGATGTTTTCCGACACGCCCTTCACGCCGGGGCGCAGGCAGCAGATGCCGCGCGCGATCAGCTCCACCTGCACGCCAGCGACGCTGGCCTTGTACAGCGCGCGGATGATCTTCGGCTCGGTCAGCGCATTGATCTTGAGGATGATCTGCGCCGGCCTGCCCGCTTCGGCATGGGCCGTTTCCTGCGCGATCAGTTCGAGCAGGGTCTTCTTCAGCGTGAACGGCGCATGCAGCAGCTTCTTCATGTGCAGCACCTTGCCCATGCCGGTGAGCTGGCTGAACAGTTTGTGCACGTCCTCGCACAGGGCCTCGTCGGAGGTGAGCAGGCTGTAGTCGGTGTACAGCCGCGCGTTGCCGGTGTGGTAGTTGCCGGTGCCCAGGTGCGCGTAACGAACCAGCTCGCTGCCCTCGCGGCGCTGGATCAGCATCAGCTTGGCGTGCGTCTTGATGCCGACCACGCCGTAGATCACCATCGCGCCGGCCTGCTGCAGGCGCGAGGCGAGGCTGAGGTTGGATTCCTCGTCGAAGCGCGCGCGCAGCTCGACCACCGCGGTCACCTCCTTGCCGGCGCGGGCGGCGTCGACCAGTGCGTCGACGATCTCCGAGTTCGCGTTGGTGCGGTACAGCGTCTGCTTGATCGCCAGCACCTTCGGGTCCGCAGACGCCTGGCGCAGCAGGTCGACCACCGGCGCGAACGACTCGTACGGATGCAGCAGCAGCACGTCCTGCTTGCCGATCACCTCGAACAGGTCCTCGGCGTGCTGCAGCGCCTTCGGCAGCGCCGGCGTGAACGGCGGGTACTGCAGCTTCGGATAGCTGACGTTGTTGGCGATGCGGAACAGCCGCGCCAGGTTCACCGGACCGTTCACCTCGTACAGCTCCGATTCGGCGAGACCGAACTGCTTGAGCAGGTAGTCGGTCAGGTCCTTCGGGCAGTTGTCGGCCACCTCCAGCCGCACCGCGTCGCCGAAGCGGCGCGAGTACAGCTCGCCGCGCAACGCCAGCGCGAGGTCCTCGACGTCCTCGGGGTCGAGCGTGAGGTCGGCGTTGCGGGTCAGCCGGAACTGGTAGCAGCCGAGCACGGCCATGCCGGGGAACAGTTCCTCCGCATGGGCATGGAGGATCGAGGACAGCAGCACGTAGTTGTCGCCGTCCTCGCAGATTTCCGGCGGCAGGCGGATCAGCCGCGGCAGCACGCGCGGCGCCGGCACGATGGCCAGGCCCGAATCGCGGCCGAACGCATCCACGCCGTCCAGACGCACGATGAAGTTGAGGCTCTTGTTGACCAGCAACGGGAACGGATGGGTCGGGTCCAGCCCGATCGGCGTGACCAATGGCGCCACTTCCTCGCGGAAATAGCGGCGTACCCACAGCTTCTGCTTGTGCGTCCACTGCGTGCGCCGCACGATACGGATGCCGTGCGCAGCCAGCTCCGGCAGGATGCGCTCGTTGAGGATCGCGTATTGCCGCGCGATCTGCCGGTGCGCGATCTCGCTGATCTCCGCCAGCGCCCGCTTCGGCGGCATGCCGTCGGGGCCGATCATCTCGTGGTCCAGCGCGATCTGCCCCTTCAGCCCGGCCACGCGGATCTCGAAGAACTCGTCCATGTTGGCGGAGAAGATCAGCAGGAATTTCAGCCGCTCCAGCAGCGGCGTGCGCTCGTCCAGCGCCTGGTCCAGCACGCGGATGTTGAACTTGAGCTGCGACAGCTCGCGATGGATGTACAGGCGGCTGTCGGCGAGGTCGAGCCCGGGCACCAGCGGCGCGGCGTCGTTGGCAGCTGGCGCGGCGGCGGTCGGCAGGCTCTCGCGAATCAGGCGGCTGTTCATCGGTGCACCGGGTCCGGCAAAAGGGGATGCGGCATCCCGCATGGTAGCCCGCCACGGACGGTGCAGGTCGAGCCCCGCACCGGCGGGTCAGGCAAGGCTCAGCCTGCGGCAGTTTCCTGACCGCCAGATGACACTTGCACTGCGACCGAACGACCGGCACATGCGAGCCGATGGCAGTTTGCCCTATGGTGGCCGCTCCCCGCCGGCACCCACACGCCGAACCCGCCCCACCCCCGAAACGAACACCCCATGCAGACCCGCGCCGAGACCGCTCCGCTGTCCCCTGCCGCCCTCGCGCCGCCCATAGATGCCGCCCGGGCTGGGGAACGCACCCAGTTCACGGTGCTCGGCGGGATCAGCTTCGCGCACATGCTCAACGACATGATCCAGTCGCTGATCCTGGCGATCTACCCGCTCCTCAAGCACGACTTCCAGCTCAGTTTCGCCCAGGTCGGCCTGATCACGCTGACCTTCCAGCTCACCGCTTCGCTGCTGCAGCCGCTGGTCGGCATGGTCACCGACCGCCGGCCGATGCCGTACTCGCTGCCGGCGGGCATGGGCTTCACCCTGTGCGGCCTGTTGCTGCTGGCGACGGCGCCGAATTTCCCGGTGCTGCTGCTCGCCGCGGCGCTGGTCGGCACCGGCTCGTCGGTGTTCCACCCCGAATCGTCGCGGGTGGCGCGGATGGCTTCCGGCGGACGGCACGGCCTGGCGCAGTCGCTGTTCCAGGTCGGCGGCAACACCGGCTCGTCGCTGGGGCCGCTGCTGGCCGCGTGGATCATCGTGCCGCACGGGCGCGGCAGCGTGGCGTGGTTCTCGCTGGCCGCGCTGCTGGCGATCGTGGTGCTGCTGCAGGTGGGGCGCTGGTACGGCCGGCATCATGCGGTGCGCCGCAAGGCCGCGGCGGGACGTTTCGAGATCCTCGCGTTGTCGCGCCACCGGATCGTCGGCGCACTGCTGGTCCTCGGCCTGCTGATCTTCTCCAAGTATTTCTACCTGGCCAGCCTCAGCAGCTATTACACCTTCTACCTGATCCACAAGTTCGGCGTGTCGGTGCAGAGCGCGCAGGTGCACCTGTTCGTGTTCCTGTTCGCGGTGGCCGCCGGCTCGCTGATCGGCGGCCCGGTCGGCGACCGGATCGGGCGCAAGTGGGTGATCTGGATATCCATCCTCGGCGTGGCGCCGTTCACCCTGCTGCTGCCGCACGTGGGCCTGATGTGGACCGGCGCGCTGACGGTGCTCATCGGCCTGGTGCTGGCTTCGGCGTTCTCGGCGATCCTGGTCTACGCGCAGGAGCTGATTCCAGGCCGCGTCGGCATGATCTCGGGCCTGTTCTTCGGCCTCGCCTTCGGCATGGGCGGCATCGGCGCCGCCGTGCTCGGCGGCCTGGCCGACACGCACGGCATCGAGTACGTGTATCGCCTGTGCGCCTATCTGCCGTTGATGGGATTGATCACGGTGTTTTTGCCGGACATCGAAAAGCGGGTTCACGCCGCGTAGCTTCGCTTCAGCCTTTTGTTGTTCCAAAGCAAGAGCTTTCGTCCTCCTTCGGAGGCCGAGTCACTTTCTCTTTGCGTGCTCAAAGAGAAAGTAACCAAAGAGAAAGAGCACCCCGCTTAGCGCTTGCCGGGCGTCGGGCAACTGCTCCCTGCGTTGCCTCAACTCGGGCATCCATGCCCTCGCCTGCCCGGCAAGTCCGTGAGTCGGGGTCGGGCTTTTCGAGCGGGCATCGTGCCCGCGCGAAAAGGCGTTGCCATCCCTGGCAACGCCCGCTGCGCGGCCTGTCGACCCCGCCTCACCGCCGCGCAAGGGACCCCGGGTAGAGCAGCGGGCCATCGTGGCCCGCACCCGGTGATGAAGCTGAAGAGCCAAAGCGGCAGAGCAGCGCTTTGCCGCTTTGCTCTTGATCTGGTTCTTCTGAAGAGTGCGCGCCGGGAGCGCGCTGCTCTACCCGGGGCCCCTATGGCGCGGCGGGTGGGCGAAGGAAAGGCCCCGCAGGGGTGGCCGGCAGGGATGCCGGCCAGTTCGACGTCAGGGCAGGAGCCCTGTCGGCGAACCCCCGTAGCCCACCCGCGCACCCGCAGGGCAGGATGCCCGGAGGGCGCGCCATCGGGGTGGCCTTTCTCTTGGGTTACTTTCTCTTTGGCCACGCAAAGAGAAAGTAACTCGGCTGCCGCAGGCAGACGAAAGCTCTTCGCTCTAAAACTCTTCGCCTTGAATGAAGCAAGAGCATCGCGCACACAGTGCGCTCCTACAAAAACTCAGTGAGCGTCGATCACCACCGGCTCCGGCTCCAACATGACACCGAACCTGTCGCGCACGCCGTTCATTACCTGCTGCGCCAGCGCCCACAACTGCGGTCCGGTGGCATGGCCGTGGTTGACCAGTACCAGCGCGTGCCGGTTGGAGATGCCGGCATCGCCTTCGCGCAAACCCTTGAAGCCGGCCGCCTCGATCAGCCATGCGGCAGAAAGTTTGCTGCGGCCATGGGGTTGCGGCCATGCAGGGAGGCCAGGGTGCTCGCGCTGCAACGTGTCGGCCAGTGCGGCGTCGACGATCGGGTTCTTGAAGAAGCTGCCGGCGTTGCCGATCACCGCCGGGTCGGGCAGCTTGCGCGTGCGCAGGCGCATCACCGCCTCGGCGACGTGGAACGGCGCAGGCTTGTCCACGCCCATGCGTGCCAGTTCCTCGTCGATGCCGGCGTAGTCGGTGCGCAGCGGACGGCTGCGCGGCAGCACGAAACGCACGGCGGTCACGATGTAGCGCCCGGGCTCGTGCTTGAACAACGAATCGCGGTAGGCGAAGGCGCAGGCGGCGTGGTCCAGCGTCGCCACGCGGTGCTCGCGGGTGTCCCACGCTTCCACGCTCTCGACGAATTCGCCCACTTCGCAGCCGTAGGCGCCGATGTTCTGGATCGGCGCGGCGCCGACCGTGCCGGGGATCAGGATGAGGTTCTCCAGGCCGGCGTAGCCCTGGCCCAGGGTCCAGCGCACGAAGTCGTCCCAGCGCTCGCCGGCAGCGACCGCGATGCGCGCGCTGTCGCCATCGCTTTCCACCTGCGCGCCGCGGGTGGCCATGGCCAGCACGGTGCCGTCGAAGTCGCCGGTGAACAGCAGGTTGCTGCCTTCGCCCAGCACCAGCAGGCGGCGGCTGCGCACGGCGGGGAAGTCCAGCAACTCGGGCAGTTTCGCCGCGTCGCGGATCTCTGCCAGCAACTTCGCGCGCGCGTCCACGCGCAGCGTGTTGCGCGCGGCGAGCGAGGCGTTTTCGATGAGCGTGTAGCCGCCCATGTCGGTACGTTCAGACGACATCGGCGGCCTCGCGCTGGCGACGGATCTCGTTGACGCATTCGGCGACCAGCGCCGGCCCGCGGTAGATCAGGCCCGAGTACAGCTGCACCAGCGAGGCGCCCAGTTCCATCTTCTCGGCGGCATCGCTGCCGTCCAGGATGCCGCCCACGCCGATCAGCGGAATGCGTCCCTGCAGCCGCGCGTGCATGCCGGCCAGCACTGCGGTGGAGCGATCGAACAGCGGCTTGCCGGACAACCCGCCGACCTCGCTGCCGCGCGGGTCGTCGGCCACCGCGGTGTGGTCGATGGTGGTGTTGGTGCAGATCACGCCGTCGATACCGGTGCGCAGCAGCACCTCGGCGATCGCATCCAGCTCCGTCTCGGACAGGTCCGGGGCAATCTTCAGCAGCATCGGCTTGCGCCGGCCGTGCTGCGAACCGAGCCGTTCCTGCGCTTCGCGCAACACCGCGATGAAGCGGCGCAGCGTGGCCTCCTGCTGCAGGTCGCGCAGGCCCTGGGTGTTCGGCGAGGAGATGTTCACCGTGACGTAACTGGCCAACTCGTACACGCGGGTTAGGCACAGCAGGTAGTCGCTGACCGCCTTCTCGTTCGGCGTGTCCTTGTTCTTGCCGATGTTGATGCCGAGCACGCCGTGGTAGCTCGACTGCTGCACGTTGCGCACCAGCGCATCGACGCCGGCGTTGTTGAAGCCCATGCGGTTGATGATCGCCTGGTGCCGCGGCAGGCGGAACAGGCGCGGCCGCTCGTTGCCCGCCTGCGGCCGCGGCGTCACCGTGCCAACCTCGATGAAGCCGAAGCCCAGCGTGTCGAGCGCGTCCAGGTGCTCGGCGTTCTTGTCCAGGCCGGCGGCCAGCCCGACCGGATTCGGGAAGGTGATGCCGAAGGCCTTGGTCGGCAGATCGCCGGGCGGCCTGACCAGTCGGTGGGCGAAACCGCTGCGCTGGGCCACGCCCAGTGCATACAGGGTGGCGCGGTGCGCGGTCTCGGCGTCGAGCCTGAACAGCAGCGGGCGCAGGATGTCGTACATGGGTCAGACCAGTTGGCCCGCGAACGCGCGGGCGGGGTGATCGAAGGGTGCCATACCGCTTCCGCCAACGCCCTCGAGCCACCGGCACGGGCGCATGTGGCGGTTGCCGCGTACGGCCGCGCCGGCGTGGAACCACGGGATCGTGCGCCACTCAACCATGGAGCATCTGCCCGCCGTCGACCACCAGGGTGTGGCCGGTGATCCAGCCAGCCCACGGCGAGGCCAGGAACAGCGCGGCGTGGGCGATCTCCTCCGGCGTGCCGAAGCGGCCGAACGGAATCTTCGCCAGGGTGGCGCGGTACAGCTCCGGCTGCTCGCGCCGGCGCCGGTCCCACAGGCCGTCGGCGAACGCGATCGAGCCGGGCGCGATCGCATTGACGCGGATGCGCTGCGGCGCCAGCGCCAGCGCCTGCGAGGTGGTGTACTGGCTCAGCGCCGCCTTCACCGCCGCATACGCCGCGCCGGTGGCGCGCGGACGGAACGCGGCGATCGAGCTGGTGTGCAGGATGCAGCCGTGCGGCGACGCCGCCAGGTGCGGCAGCGCCGCGCGCGAGGTGCGCACCGCGGCCATCAGGTCCACGTTGAAGCCGGCCAGCCAGCTTTCGTCGCGCTCGTCGAAGCCATAGCCGCTGGCGTTGTTGACCAGCACGTCGATGCCGCCGAGCGCCGCGGCGGCGTCGGCCACCCAGCTGGCGATGGCGTTGGCGTCGGCCAGGTCGCAGCTCTGCGCATGTGCCGGCACGCCGTGGGCCGCCAGCGCTTGGCGCGTCTCTTCCAGCGCCGTGGCGCCGCGGGCGCAGACCGCGACGGCCGCGCCAGCTTCGGCGAAGCCCAGCGCGATGCTGCGGCCAATGCCGCGGCTGCCGCCGGCGACGACGACGCGATACCCGGAGAAATCGAAGGCCGCCGTCATGCGGGCGTCAGTGCCAGCCCGCAAACGCGAAGCCGAACACCAGCACCGCAATCAACAGGAACGCGCCCAGCACGCACAGGGCGAGTTGCACGTAGCCGAGCACCAACCCGGCCACCGCCATGCCATCGCCCTCGGTGCGGTTGTCGAGCGGACTGCGGCGGATCTCGCCGCGCGCCAGGTGGCCGCAGATGATCGCCACGATGGCGCCGATGAACGGCAGCACGCACCAGGCCAGAATGCCGAAAACCAGGCTCACCACGGCCAGCGAGCTGGTCGTGGTGCCCGGACGGTAGGACGGTTGGTAGCTCATCGGGTCGCTCGCTCAGGCAGGAGGTGGATCGGCGCCGTCGTGTACTGCCGGCCACGGGCGGCGAACCGCCCGCGGCCGGCGCATGCCATCACAGGTCGAACTTGATGCCCTGCGCCAGCGGCAGCGCGTTCGAATAGTTGATGGTGTTGGTCTGCCGGCGCATGTAGACCTTCCACGCGTCCGAGCCGGATTCGCGGCCGCCGCCGGTTTCCTTCTCGCCGCCGAACGCGCCGCCGATCTCCGCGCCGGAGGTGCCGATGTTGACGTTGGCGATGCCGCAGTCGGAACCGGCTGCCGACAGGAACTGCTCGGCCGCCTTCAGGTTGTTGGTGAAGATCGACGAGGACAAGCCCTGCGGCACGTCGTTCTGCATCTCGATCGCCTCGTCGATGGTCTTGAACGGCATCACGTAGAGGATCGGCGCGAACGTCTCGGCCTGCACCACCTCGTCCGAGTTCTTGAGCCCGGTGACGATGGTCGGCAGCACGAAGTTGCCCTTGCGCTCGGTCAGCGCCTTGCCGCCGGTGCGCACGGTGCCGCCCGCGGCCTTGGCCTTCTCGATCGCGGCGAGGTAGACCTGCACCGCCTCGGCGCTGTTCAGCGGCCCCATCAGCGTGGTGGCCAGCGTGGGATCGCCGATCTTGCCCTCGACCTGGCCGTAGGCTTTGACCAGGGTGTCGAGCACGCCGTCGAAGATCGACTCGTGCACGAACAGGCGCCGGGTGGTGGTGCAGCGCTGGCCGGCGGTACCGACCGCACCGAACACGATGCCCGGGATCGCCAGCTTCAGGTCGGCGCTCTCGTCCAGGATGATCGCGTTGTTGCCGCCCAGTTCCAGCAGCGAGCGACCCATGCGCCGGGCCACGCGCTCGCCGACCATGCGCCCGACCCGGGTCGAGCCGGTGAAGCTGATCAGCGCGATGCGCTTGTCGTCGACGAAGGCCTGCGACAGCTCGGTGCCGGCGTCGTTGAACAGGAAGAACAGGTCGGGGAAGCCGCCGGCCTTCAGCGCCTCGTTGCAGATCTTCATGGTGGCGATCGCCGACAGCGGCGTCTTCGGCGACGGCTTCCAGATGCAGATGTCGCCGGCGATGGTGGCCAGCATGGCGTTCCACGCCCACACCGCGACCGGGAAGTTGAACGCGCTGATGATGCCGACCAGGCCGAGCGGGTGGTACTGGTCGTACATGCGGTGGCCGGGGCGCTCCGAGTGCATGGTGTAGCCGTACAGCATGCGGCTCTGGCCCACCGCGAAGTCGGCGATGTCGATCATCTCCTGCACTTCGCCGTCGCCCTCGGGCTTGATCTTGCCCATCTCCAGCGCGACCAGCGAACCGAGCGCGTCCTTGTGCTTGCGCAGCGCCTCGCCGCACAGTCGCACCGCCTCGCCGCGGCGCGGCGCCGGGGTGGTGCGCCATACCTTGAACGCTTCCTGCGCGCGCTGGACGATCACTTCGTAATCGGCGGCGCTGGACGCGTGCACGGTGCCGAGCACCTCGCCGGTGGCCGGGTTCACCGGCTGCAGCGCGCCGGCGTCGACGGTCTTCGACCACTCGCCCTGGCCGAGATAGCTGCCGGACTGCCCGCCATCGAGGCCGAGCGCGCTGAGGATTGCATGGGACATGGGGGTCTCCTGGACATGCGGCGCCTGCGGGCGCCGTGGGTGAAATCGGCAATTGCCCATTCTAGCAGGCCGGCAAGCACGGCTCCCCTCCTCCCGGCATGCTGCGGGAAGAACCGGACGCCGAGCCCCTGCCTGCAGGGGAGGACCGGGGCGGGGTCGCCCCTGATCCCGTTCTTCCGCCAGTGCGCAATCGCGCCATGGCGCGATCCATGCGAAAATCCCGCCGCTGCCCTCGTAGCTCAGTTGGATAGAGCGGCCCCCTCCTAAGGGGCAGGTCGGACGTTCGAATCGTCTCGAGGGCACCAGTTCCGCAACGCGAGGGCCGGCCATGCCGGCCTTCGCGCTTTCCGGTTCAGGAACTGCACGACAGCATCGAGCAGCCGGCCTTGTGCCGCGCCCAGTCGGGGCGCCTGCGCGCGAACGCCTCGCGGCCGGGCTGCTCGTCGTACGGATGGCGCAGCACCTCCAGCAGTTCGTGGATGCCGGCGACGTCGCCCTGCTCGGCGCGGTCGATCGCCTGCTGTGCCAGGTAGTTGCGCAGCACGTAGCGCGGGTTGGCCAGGCGCATCCGTTCGCGGCGCCGTTCGGGCGGCAGCGGATCATCGGCCAGCCGCGCCGCATAGCGGGCCAGCCAGTCGGCAAGCGCGGGCTCCGCCGCGCGCCGCTTCGCCTCGTCGTAGAACGTGTCGGCGAACGGCGCCAGCGCGGGCGCCTGCACGTCCACATCGGCCAGCGCTCGAAACCACAGCGTCATGTCGATCTCGGCCTGCTGCATCAAGGTCTGCAGCGACTGCATCAGCGCCACGTCGTCGTCGCGGCATTCGGCCAGGCCCAGCTTGGCGGCGACGTTGGCGCGGTCGGCGGCCGCATACGTGGCGGCGTAATGCTGCAGGCCTTGCTCCAGCGGCCCGACGCCGTCGAACAGTGGCGCCAGCGCACCGGCCAGGCAGCTGAGGTTCCACCACGCCACGTTCGGCTGCTGGCCGAACCGGTAGCGGCGGCGCTGCGCGTCGGTGGTGTTCGGGGTCCAGTCCGGGTCGTAATCGTCGACCCAGCCGTACGGGCCGTAGTCGATGGTGAGGCCGAGGATCGACATGTTGTCGGTGTTCATCACCCCGTGCACGAAACCCACGCGCATCCAGTGCGCCACCATCGCGGCGGTGCGCTCGCACACCTGGGTGAACCACGCCGCGTACAACGCCTCGCCTTCCCCGTCGAGTTCGGGGAAATCGCGGCGGATGGTGAAGTCCACCAACTGCCGCAGCAACGCGACGTCGCCGCGCGAAGCGGGCAGTTCGAAATTGCCGAAGCGGATGAACGAAGGCGCCGCGCGGCACACGATCGCGCCCGCTTCCGGCGCGGCGTGGCCGTCGTAGAACATGTCGCGCAGCACCGTCTCGCCGGTGCCGACCAGGCTCAAGGCGCGCGTGGTCGGCACGCCCAGGTGGTGCATCGCCTCGCTGCACAGGAACTCGCGCACCGAGGAACGCAGCACCGCGCGACCGTCCGCGCCGCGCGAGTACGGCGTCAGGCCGGCGCCCTTCAGCTGCAGTTCCCAGCGCTCGCCGGCGGCGTTGACCACTTCGCCCAGCGCGATCGCCCGCCCGTCGCCGAGCTGCCCGGCCCAGTGGCCGAACTGGTGCCCGCCGTAGTTCGCCGCGTACGGCTGCATGCCGTCGAGCAGCGCATTGCCGCCGAACAGCCGGGCAAATTCGGGCGCGGCGACGTCCGCCGCGCTGAAACCCAGCGCCGCCGCCATCTCCGCGGAATGGGCCAGCAGCCGCGGTGCCGCCACCGGCGTGGGGTCGACCCGCGAGTACAGCGCGCCATCGACCTGGCGCAGCCGTGCGCCCTGCTCCGGATCGCCGGGCAGCTCGCGCACGAACGCATTGTCGAAACGAAGATCGAACATCCGGGTGCCTCGCGGGACTGCAGCCTATATCCGGGCGGCATCGGCGCGATGCAAGGCCGGGCCACGGGATGCGGCGCGCGCTCCGGACGGCTAGCGCGCCACGGCCTGCCCGCGGCGCGCCGGACGATGGATCGCCTGCAGCCGCCGGTAGACCGCCAGCACGGCGGCGCCGTAATCCCGCGCCAGGGCCGGCGTGTGGCTGTGGTAGTAGCCCACGCCGAGCACGCGGTCGCGGGTCTGGCGCATGCCGTCGCGCAGGATCTTTGCGGCCACGGTGATGTTGGTGCGCGGATTGAGCAGGGTCAGCGGGTCGCGCACCGCATCGCGGTGCATCGGGTAGTAGACCTGCATGATGCCGACGTCCTGCACGGCCGAACCGAACTGGCTCGCCTCGGCCATCGCCAGTTGCACGTCGTGGCGATCGCCGCGCACCAGGTGATCGTTGACACGGAACAGCCAGGGCGTGGGCGCGACCTTGCCGTCCGGGTACAACGCCTTCGACTCCACCAGCGCGATGCTGTACAGCAGCAACGGATCGACGCCGGAGGCCTTGCCGATCTCCGACCACAGGCTGTCGCGCGAGGTGATGTCCAGGTCGGGCTCCTCGATCGGCATCATCAGGTCCATCGTGCTGACCTCGGCCAGCAGCCTGCGGTCGGCCGCGACCGGCCCGGGGCGGGTCGTCGGCGAAACCGCCGGCTCTTCGGTCGACACGGGTGCCGTCCGCGCGGGCGCCGGCCTGGTCGGCAAGGCTGCCGCGCGCATGGCCGATGCCGGCTGCGCCGATGCAGCGAGTGTCTCGCTGACCGGCCTCGATCCCGTGTCGGGATGCGCCATGCCGAAGCGCAGCAGCACCAGGGCAACGCCGGCGGCGGCGCTCATCGCCACGCCCGCCAGCAGCCAACGCCGCTGCACGCTTGCCCACCCAGACCGCGCCGGCATGCATGACCGCATCCACGGCACGATGCGCATGCCGGCAAACCGACGCGGGCTGGCGGCCAGCGCCGCGTGCCAACCGTCCAGTGGCCACGTGGGCGGCAGCAGCCAGCGCTCCGCCTGCGGCTGCGACGCACACGGGGACAGCCGCCCGGACATGCGCCGCGAACGCATCCACTGGGCCGGCGCCGGCATCATGACCGGTGCGGCAAGCGGACCGCATGCCGACGAAACGCCGCGTTTCCAGCGTGCCGGCGCCATCAGATGGACGCGGCCCGGTACCCGCAGGGTGCTCCGCGCCGTCACGGCACCCGTGGCCGGATGCCGGCCATCGCCCGCGACGCGGCCACGGCGACTGCCGTGCGAGGCATCTGCGGTCACTGGGGTCGAGCCGTCCACGGGGGATCCTGTTCAGGGGCACGGTCGCGGCCAGCTCGCGGTGCCGAAGCCCGCCATTAAATCAGGTTTGCGAAGCCAGTTCCCGCATCCGGCCGCATGGCGTTCACCGGCAGGCATGCCCGAGCCGGCACGCCAGTCAGCCGCTATAGTCGGCTGCCGCCTGCTGCGAAAACCGCATGAAGCCGACACCCGCCAACGACCTCAACGCCGATGCGCTGCCCGAGGACGCGCCCTACCTCGCCGCCACTACGCGCTGGCTGGAACGTGCGGTGATCGGGCTGGACCTGTGCCCGTTCGCCCGCGCACCGCATGTGCAGGGCAAGCTGCGCCTGCGCGTGAGCCATGCGCGCGACACCGACGCGCTGCTCGACGATCTCTGCGGCGAACTGCAGTCGCTCAACGCGCTGACGCCGGAGGAATGCGAGACGGGCCTGCTGATCCACCCGTTCGTGCTCGGCGACTTCCTCGACTGCAACGACTTCCTCGACGTGGCCGACGCCGCACTGCAGACGCTGGGGCTGGAAGGCGAATGGCAGGTGGCCAGTTTCCATCCCCGCCACCAGTTCGCCGACACCCTGCCGGACGACGTCGGGAACCTCGCCAACCGCTCGCCGTATCCCACGCTGCACCTGCTGCGCGAATCCAGCATCGAACGCGCGACGGAGACGATGAGCGACACCGACAGCATCTGCCGGCGCAACATCGAGACGCTGCGGCGGCTGGGCATCGATGGCTGGCAAAAGCTGTGGCGCAACGACACGGATTGAACACGGCCATCCAACCCGGAGTTCACACTCGCGCCGGGTGAAGCTGTCACACTGACGAGTGAAAAACGTCCCCGACCCCTACGCCGAAAGCGTCGACCCCGACGTGCAATGCACGACCTGCGAAGCCGTGTGCTGCCGCCTCACCGTGGTGCTGATGCCCGAAGACCGGGTGCCCGCCTGGCTGGTCGATTATGACGAGCACGGCATGGCGATCCTGGCCAAGGGCGAGGACGGCTGGTGCGCCGCGCTGGATCCGAACACCTTCCGCTGCACCATCTACGCCGACCGCCCCGCCATCTGCCGCCATTTCGCGATGGGCAGCCCGAGCTGCCGCGACGAGCGGCACAAGTGGTTCGGCAACGCGATTCCCACGGCAGTGCACGTGCTGTAGGTGAGCAAATCACCTGACCGTACCGGTCAGGTCACCGTCCACGTAAAACCTCCCATCCGGTTTCAACGTGAACGTGGATGACGCTACCGGACAACCTGGTGGGCTCCGATGGGTCGTGAACGTCATGGATGCTGTTTTGCCATCCCCTTCTTCAAGGATCGACTCGGCCACTTCGATCTCGTTGGCACCCGTCATCCAGAGATAACCACCCACCGGCGTTTCGCCCAAATCCCCCAATCGGGCATAGACCAACCCCACCGCGTGCGCGCTACCACGGCTCGGGCGATCTTCCACATCGAAGAACCTGAATACGACAGTTCCGGCGCCGCCTTCGGTGAACTTCGTGTCCACTGCCAAACGCCCAAAATCCCGCAACGGGATGACTTGCCTGCGTTCAAACCTCAGTGCCGGGCAGTTTGCGGTGCCCTCTTTCGCGATAGCAGGTTGCACAATAAGGAACAGAACGCCAGCAAACGCACCGAGCAAGTAACGCATCGCGACGGTCCCTCGAAATTCGTGGATGGTGGTTATGGATTGCTGAAAACCGGCGCGACCTCGCTGGCATCGAGTGCGCGCCATTCGCCCGGCGGCAGTGCGCCCAACGCCAGCGCGCCGATCGACACCCGCTGCAGCGTCTCGACGTGATTGCCGACAGCGGCGAACATGCGGCGCACCTGGTGGTAGCGGCCTTCGGTGACGGCGAGGCGCGCGTGACGCGGTCCCAGCACCTCCAGTGCGGCGGGCGCGAGCGGGGTGGTTTCCCCTTCCAGCAGCAGCGTGCCGCTGGCGAACAGTTCGCCCTCGTCGCCGCGCAGGTCCTGCGCCAGGGTGGCCTCGTAGAGCTTGGTCACGTTCGCCTTCGGCGAAATGATCCGGTGCAGCAGCGCGCCGTCGTCGGTGAACAGCAGCAGGCCCGAAGTGTCGCGGTCGAGCCGGCCCACCGTGGACAGCGCCGGCGAGCGCACGCGGTAGCGCGGCGGCAGCAGGTCGTAGACCACCCGGCCCGGATCCTTGCGCGAGCAGGTGACGCCCAGCGGCTTGTTCATCATCAGCGTGAGCCCCGGCGGCGGATCGAGCGGCTCGTCGTCGACGCGGATGGCCTCGTACGGCACCACGTCGTCGGCGTACAGCACCTCGCCGTCCGCATCGGTGATGCGGCCGGCGCGGAACAGCTGGGTCACGTCCTTGCGACTGCCGTAGCCCAGGTTCGCAATCAGCTTGACCAGTTTCATCCGCGCACCCCGACCGCCTCGATCACCTTGAATCCTTCCCGCACGGCCAGCGTGCGCACGTCGTGGAAACGCGAGGCCAGCACGGCCTCGTACGGCAGATGCCGGTTCGCCACGATCAGCAACCGGCCATCCGGCAGCAGCGCCTCGGCCGCACTGACGATGAACGCGCGGCCCAGCTCGGGCAGGTCGGCGCGCCCCTGGTGGAACGGCGGGTTGCTGACGATGGCGTCGTAGCGTCGCGCCAGGCCGCGGGTCACGTCGTGCCAGTGCACCTCCACCGCGACGGCGTGGCCGCTCTCCCGCACCGCCCGCGCCAGGTTCGCCCGCGCCGGTTCCAGCGCGCGCGCCTCGGCTTCGTACAGGTCGAGTGCCGCGACCCGCGGACAACGCGCAATGACCTGCGTGGAAAGGTAGCCGTAGCCGGCACCGAGATCGGCGACGCGGCCGTGCAGGTCCGCCGGCAAGTGTTCGGCCAGCAGCGCCGAGGCGCGGTCGACGCGGTCCCAGGCGAACAGGCCGGGGCGGCTGGCGTAACCGTCGGCGATGGCGCGCGGCGCGTCCAGCGCCAGCCATTCGGCCAGCAGGCTTTGGTCGATGCGCTCCGGCGACGGCGTGCACCAGAACACCCGGCACTTGTGCTTGGAGAGGTGCTGCACGGCGCCGGCCAGTTTCGCCAGGTCCGCCTCGCCCGACTTCGCGCCCTCGGCATTCGGCATCGCCGCCAGCAGCGTGCCGCCCGGCGCCACGTGCGTCAGCGCACGGGCGAACAAGGCGCGCGCCTCGTCGCGCTGGCGCGGCGGCAGCAACAGCACCAGCGGAAATTTCTCCTCGACCGCTGCTTCGCCCACGCGCAGGCCGTTGCGGCCCAGCTCGTCGGCAAACGGCAGGAAGCCCTGCTCGCACAGCCAGCCGGGCTGCGCCATCTCGCGCAGGCGCACGCCGGCGCGGGCGCGCAGGAACAGCACGCGGCCGTCCGCCGGCAACGGCAACTCGCCCGACTCGAACGGCACGAACAGGGCCGCCAGCGCCGCATCCGGCGCGGCCGCGAAAAATCCGCCGGCAGTCACGTCATCCCTTCCACACCTCGAACAGTGGCGGCATTATACGTGGCGGCCGGCGCGCCGCCGCGACCTATACCGCCCGGCCCATGCGGTCGATCCAGCGGTACATCGCCCAGGTCACCGCCACGAACAGCACGCCGCCGATCCAGATCGCGGCGACGTGGAAGTTGTCGCCCACCAGCGCCAGCGGCGCGTTGCGGTCGGCGAAGCCCAGCTTGTCGGAGAACGCCACCAGCGCCGCCACGATCACGCCAAGCAGGCTCTCGCCCACGATCAGGCCGGAAGCCAGCAGCACGCCCAGCTGCTTGGTCGCCTCCGCCTTCGGGCCGCGATCGGCACGCCGGTCGAACCACGCGCCAACCAGCGCGCCGACCACCACCATCAGGGTGGTCGAGGTGGGCAGGTAAATGCCCAGGCCCACCGCCAGCGGCGGCAGCCGCATCGACTTGCCGGTCCGCGCCAGCGCCTCGTCCAGCACGATGACGCCAACGCCGATCGCACCGCCGATGGTGATCAGGCTCCAGTCGATGTTGCCGGTGATCACGCCCTGTGCCAGCGCCGAGATCAGCCCGGCCTGCGGCGCCGGCAGCGCCCGCGCGGGGTCCACGCCCGGCGCGCCGAGGAAGCCGTAGGCCTGGTTGAGCAGGTCCAGCACCGGCGGGATCACCAGCGCGCCGGCAATCACGCCGATCACCAGCGCCCACTGCTGCAGCGACGGGGTGGCATCCACCAGCTGGCCGGTCTTGAGGTCCTGCAGGTTGTTGTTGGCGATCGATGCCACCGCGAACACGATCGCGGTGATGAACAGCGCGAACGCGACCAGCGCCTTGCCCGCCTCCTCCGGCATCATCGACTTCACGCCCAGCACCAGCAGCAGCGCGGCGATGATCACCACCAGGATGCCCACGCCCGACAGCGGGCTGTTGCTCGAACCGATCAGGCCGGCCATGTAGCCGCACACGGCGGAGACCAGGAAGCTCAGGATCACCACGAAGATCACGCCGCCGATCACCAGCAGCGCGGTGTGCTCGCCCAGCCCGCTGATGCCCGCAAAGTGGCCCAGCAGCCACGCCACCGGAATCAGGCACAGCAGGGTGATCAGGCCGACCATGCCGATCGGCATGTCGTGCTCGGTGCGCGGCAGCGTGGCCAGCTGGCCCGCCTTGCGCACGCGCGAGGCGGCCATCGCGCCGGCCAGCCCGCCGATCACCGGCTTGACCAGCTTGGCCAGCGTCCAGATCGCCGCCACGCCGATGGTGCCGGCGCCGACGAAACGCACGTAATGGCTCCAGGCGCCCTGCGCCACCGCGTCGGCGGCGCCGTCGGCCGGATGCAGCAGCAGGAAGTGCGGCACCGCCCAGCCCCAGCCGATCAGCGCGCCGACCAGCATCGCCACGCCCACCCACAGGCCGACCAGGTGGCCCACCGCGAACAGTGCGAACGACAGGCTGAAGTCGAAGCCGGTGGCGGCGCCCTTGTCGCCCACGCGGAAATAGCTGGACACCGCGGCGGCGAACAGCTTGGTCTGCACGATCACGTAGAACGCCGCCGAGACGACCGCACCGGCGACCACCGCCTTCAGCCCGGCGCCGCCGGATTCCACCGATCCGGCCGCTTCCTCCGAACTGGAGCCGACCTTGAGCACCTCGGCGCAGGCCACGCCTTCCGGGTACGGCAGGTCCGAGTCGGTGACCAGCGCGCGGCGCAGCGGGATGGTGTACATCACGCCGAGGATGCCGCCGGTGGCGCAGATGCCGAAGCTCATCCAGAACGGGAAGCCGTTCCACCAGCCGATGATGATCAGGCCCGGCAGCACGAAGATGATCGAGGACAACGTGCCGGCCGCCGAGGCCACCGTCTGCACGATGTTGTTCTCCTGCATGGTCGAGTTCTTCATCGAACGCAGGATCGCCATCGAGATCACCGCCGCGGGGATCGAGGTGGCGAAGGTCAACCCGGCCTTGAGGCCGAAGAACACGTTGGCCGCGGTGAAGACCACGGTGATCACGATGCCGATGATCACCCCGCGCAGGGTGAATTCGACGCGCGGCGATGCGCTGGACACTGGCTGTGCGCTCACAGGATGGCTCTCCCCCGGGTGAATGGCTGCGACGGAAGATAGCGTGGAATGGCCACCGAGGGTTACCCCCGGCGGGCCGGGGCGCGGTGTGGCGTAGAATGGCCGGTTTGTCGTCCCGAGGCATCGCCATGGCACTCAACGCCACCATCCACAAGGTCGAGCTGCAGGTCAGCGACATGGACCGGCATTACTACGCCACCCACGCGCTGACCCTGGCGCGGCACCCGTCGGAGACCGCCGAACGGTTGATGGTGCGCCTGCTCGCGTTCGCGCTGTATGCGGACGAGCGGCTGGAATTCGGCAAGGGGCTCAGCGACGAGGACGAGCCGGCGCTGTGGCGCAAGGCGTACACCGACGAGATCGAGCTGTGGATCGAGCTCGGCCAGCCCGACGAGGCGCGCATCCGCAAGGCCTGCGGCCGCTCGCGCCAGGTGGTGGTGATCAGCTACGGCGGCAACGCGGCGGAGATCTGGTGGAACAGGGTCGGCACGGCGCTCGGCCGCCACGGCAACCTCACCGTGCTCGACATCCCCGCCGGCACCGTGGCCGAACTGGCCGCGCTGCTGCAGCGTGGCATGCGCCTGCAGGCGCTGGTGCAGGACGGCCAGTTGCAACTGATGAACGAGAGCGACGCGGTCGCCGTCGATCCGCTCAGGCGCATGGACGCGGCCGAGCTGCTCAGCTGACGCCCCACGGCCGGCCACCATGCCGCGGTTTCCCGCATAATCCCGCCGATATCTTCAACATCCCGGAGTCACCCATGCGCTGGTTGCTGCCCCTGCTTGCCGTGTTCGCCCTCACCGCCTGCAGCACCCCGCCGCCGGCGCAGGCCAGCGGCCAGGTCGACAAGCTGACCGTGATCGACCAGAAAGTCGGCACCGGCGCCGAGGCGAAGGCCGGCATGGACGTGCTGGTGCACTACACCGGCTGGCTCTACGACGAGAACGCGAAGGACAAGCACGGCGCCAAGTTCGACAGCTCGCGCGATCACGGTGCACCGTTCAACTTCACGCTGGGCGCCGGCCGGGTGATCGACGGCTGGGACCAGGGCGTGGCCGGCATGCGCGTGGGCGGCAAGCGCACCTTGCTGATTCCCGCCGCGCTCGGCTACGGCGAGCGCGGCGCCGGCGCCGACATTCCGCCGAACGCCTCGCTGGTGTTCGACGTGGAGTTGGTCGACGTCAGCGCGCGCTGAACCACTTCCCGTACCGCCTGTAGGAGCCCGCTCGCGGGCGATGCTCTTAGCTCTTGCGAACCCTGCATCCTGGCCCCAAGAGCATCGCCCGCGAGCGGGCTTCTACGGGTAGTTCGAGGTACGAAGGCTCAATCGCCCCGCGCTGCCGCCTCACGGCCCTGCTGGCGAATCAACGCTTCCTCCCGCGCGTCGATGATCGACTGCATCACGCTGTCGACGTCGGCGATGCTTTCGTCGAACTCGAACTGGCCGCTGAGCTCGCTGTCCGGGTGCAGCTCGCCCAGTTCGTACAGCGCCCACATCTCCTCGCCGTAATGGGTGTCCAGCAACTCCGGCGCGAAGCGTGACAGGCTGATGGTGATGTTGCCCACGTCACGGCGCAGCATGGTGCGCGCATTGTTGTTGCCCGACGCGCTGACCACCTGCGGCAGGTCGATGATCACCGGGCCGTGCGGGCCCACCAGCACGTTGTACTCGGACAGGTCGCCGTGGATCAGCCCCACGCAAAGCATGCGCGCGACCTGCTGCATCAGGAAGCGGTGGTAGTCGCGGGCCGTATCGGCCGACAGTTCCACCTCGCCCAGCCGCGGTGCCGAATGGCCATCCGCGTCGGTGACCAGTTCCATCACCAGCACGCCGCTGAAGTAGCCGTAGGGTTTCGGCACGCGCACACCGGCGGCGCTGAGCTGGTACAGCGCGTCGACCTCGGCGTTCTTCCAGGCGGCCTCGGCCTCCTTGCGGCCGAACTTCGTGGCCTTGCCCATCGCGCGCGCCTGCCGGCTGCCGCGCACCTTGCGGCCTTCCTGGTACTGCACGCGCTGCTGGAAGCTGCGCTGTGCCATGTCCTTGTAGACCTTGGCGCAGCGGATGTCCGCGCCCGAGCGCACGACGTAGACGGAGGCTTCCTTGCCGCTCTTCAGCGGCCTGAGCACCGCATCGATCACGCCTTCGTCGATCAGCTCCTGCAGGCCCTTGGGGGTTTTCATGCGTGGGGGAATTCGGTCATGGGGAACGCGGCATTATCCCCGATCGACGGCCGCCGCGCGGCGGGCATCGAGCCGGTCGCGCGCCGCCGCGGCGATCTCGAACGAATGCCGCCGCGCCGCGTGCTCGAACACGTTGGCGGTGAGCAGCAGCTCGTCCGGCCGGTGCCTGGCGATGAACGCCTCGATGCCGTCCTGCACCGTGCCGGCGTCGCCGACCACCGCGCAGGCCAGCGCGCGCTCCACCATCAGCTTCTCCGGTGGCGTCCAGTACGCCTCGATGTCGTCGATCGGCGGCGGGATCAGTCCCGGCTTGCCGCGGCGCAGGTTGATGAAGCTCTGCTGCTGGGTGGTGAACAGCCGCCGCGCCTCGGCGTCGCTGGCGGCCGCGACCACGTTGAGGCCGAGCATCGCGTACGGCTGCTGCAGCCCCGCCGACGGGCGGAAGTCGCGCCGGTACAGCGCCAGCGCCTCGTCCATCGCGTCCGGCGCGAAGTGCGAGGCGAACGCATACGGCAGGCCGAGCTGCGCGGCGAGCCTGGCGCCGAACAGGCTGGAGCCGAGCAGCCACACCGGCACATCGACGCCGGCACCGGGCACGGCCCGCACCGGCTGCCCGGGTCGGGCGGGTTCGAAGTAGCCGAGCAGCTCCAGCACGTCCTGCGGGAACGCATCGGCACTGTCGAAGTAGCGGCGCAGCGCCCGCGCGGTGGGCTGGTCGGTGCCAGGCGCGCGACCGAGCCCGAGGTCGATCCGCCCCGGATACAGCGAGGCCAGCGTGCCGAACGCCTCGGCCACCTGCAGCGGCGCGTGGTTCGGCAGCATGATGCCGCCGGCACCGACGCGGATGGTCGAGGTGCCGCCGGCCACGTAGCCGATCAGCACCGCGGTGGCCGCGCTGGCGATGCCGGGCATGTTGTGGTGCTCGGCCAGCCAGTAGCGCTGGTAGCCGAGCCGCTCGCCCAGCCGGGCCAGGTCCAGCGTGTGGCGGAACGCCTGTGCCGCATCGCTGCCTTCGGTGACAGGCGCCAGGTCGAGGATGGAAAACGGGATCATGTCGGGCTCTTGCCGAATCGGATGGCCACGATGTGGGGGCTGCCGCGCGGATTGCCACCGGCGCCTGCGGCTGCGTCGCCGGCCAGCTTGCCCCGCGGCCGCCGGAACGGCTTAGACTTGCCCGCGTGTCGCGTGTCGCCGTCATCCAACCACAACGCGGAGAGCAGCATGAGCAAGGGCATGGACTCGAAGAAGAGCGAGAAGAAGAAACCGGCCAAGACCATGAAGGAAAAACGCGCCGCCAAGCAGGAAAAGAAGAAGAGCGCCAAGTAGGCCGGTCCGGCACCGCAGCCTCGCTAAACTTTTCCCGCGGGACGCCGATAGCCCGGGGCGAGTTGCCCGGGAGTCGGCGCGGCGGGGACCAGGGACACGAAACATGGGGAACATGTGGCGGCGCCTCTTTCGCGGCCGGCAGTCAACGGCACGGGCACGCCGCGCGCCACCGGTCGCCGCCACGCCGGCGCAGCCACCCCCGGCCGCATCCGGCGATCGACCGACGCTGCCGCCGGCGGCCATCCGGGACCGCTTCCACCGCTTCGTATTCGGCCTTGCCGACAGCCGCGCCGACGAACCCGGCGCGGCCGAGCTGGCCGCGCTCAGGCAACTGGAGCTGCTCGGCGCCCGCTTCGACATGCACAGCCTGCCGCGCCTGCCCACGGTGTTGCCGCAACTGCTGCGCGCGCTGAGGAACGACAATACCGGCGGCGGCGAACTGGCCCGGCTGATCGGCCGCGATCCGCTGATGGTTGGCGAAATCATGCGGGTCACCGGTAGCGTGCATTACCGCGCGGCACAGCCGATCACCAGCCTGCAACAGGCGGTGGTGCTGCTGGGCCAGGACGGGCTGCGCCGGGTACTCACCCAGCACGTGATGAAGCCCATCCTGCGCGCCCATGCCGGCGCGTTCGGGCATGCCGCCGGCGAACGCCTGTGGCATCACGCCGAGCGATGCGCCCACGCCTGCGCCTGGCTCGGGCGCAACAACCGCTGCGATGCGTTCGAGGCCTACCTGGCGGGCATCGTCTGCCATGTCGGCGACGGCGCCGTGATACGCCTGCTGGATCGCATCGGCCCGATCGGCGACGCCGAACCGCCGTCGCCCGGCTTCCTTGCCGGTTGTGCCGCCCTCGCCACGCGGCTGTCGCTGCAGGTGGCGCAGCACTGGGAGCTGCCGCGGCGCGTGGTCGAGGCGCTGAGCGAACGCCAGGCTCCGCCGACGCCGACGGGTTCGCCGCTGGGCAACGCGCTGGTGGTGGCCGACCTGCTGGCGATGGCGCAGTTGCTGGCCGAGCACGAGCGCCTTGCCGAGGACCCGGATCTCGGCCAGGACTGGCCCGAGGTCTTCGCGCCGGAGCTGGTGGCGCGCTGCCGGCAGGACCTGCAGCGCAACTTTCCCGCCACCTGATCGATCCGCGGCCCGCGCCGCCGCTCACTCGCCGCGGCGCAGCAGGGTCAGCCCGATCAGCCGCGACACCACCAGCGCGATGTACATCACCCCCGCGAACATCTCCAGGCTGGCCACCGCGCGGACGTGCACGGTGACCGGGATGACGTCGCCGATGCCGGTACTGGACAGCAGCGCGAAGCTGAGGAACAGCAGCTCGGTCCAGCTGCGCGGCGCCTGCGGGTTCACCGCGGCGGCAAAGCAGCCCGGCTGCAGCGTCTGGCACAAGACGAACACATAGGTGAACGCCCACACCAGCAAGGTGAAGGTGGCGCCGGCGGCGAACAGCTCGTCGGTGGTGGCGCGGCGATCACCCAGCATGTAGGCGATCAGGCAGCCGGCCGCGTAGAAGTAGAACGCCGCCTCCAGCGCCGCCCACCACGGCCGCAGCGACGGCATGTCCAGGGTCAGGTCGAGCACGTTGAGCAGCACCGCCGGCACGGCGATGCACGCGCTGATCCAGGCGCGCCCGCGCGTGCGCCGCACCATCGAGATCGCCAGCCCCAGCACCAGCACGCCGAACGCGCCCAGCAACGCACGCGCCGGGCGCGTGTGCTCGATGAACGGGTACAGCAGCAGGCCGCTCAGCTGCACCAGCAGCAGGACCGCCGAAGGGTGGCGGATGACCCGCACCAGCCAGCGCAGGTGGGTGAAGCGGAGCATCCTGCCGGCGGATGCTCCCGCGTCGATGTCGTTCATGCCTCGCTCCTTGCACGCATCGGCAGATGGCCGCTGCAGTGTAGACCGCGGGGCCGTCGCGGCGGGAGGCGGCTGCGCCTCCCGCCGCCGGTGTCACTGTGCGCTGACGCTGACGTCGTCGATCACGAACGACGTCTGCAGGCTGGCGTCTTCCACGCCGTAGAAATTGACCTGCACGGTCTGCCCCTTGTACGCATCCAGGCTGATCGTGCGGGCCTGGTAGCCGCTGGCGGCGTCCTTGTTGGAGAAGCTGGCCAGGGTGACGTACTTGCCGGTGGAGGTGATCAGCTGCACCTGCAGCTTGTCGTATGCCGTGCTGCCGGACTCGGCGGTGTCGACGTGCAGCTGGAAATCCAGCGTGGCGTGGGACACGCCGGCCGGGATACTGATCGACTGGCGCACGTAGTCGCTATGCGCGCTGCCGTAGCCGTCGAGCCATGCCTTCCAGCTGCCGGCGTGGGCGGGCTCGCCGCTGTCGCTGGTGATCACGCCGCTGGTCTGCGTCCAGTTGGCCGTGCCGCTCTCGAAGCCGCCGTTGAGGATCAGCTGCACCGGCGCGCTGGCATTGGCGACGCTGAACGCGACCGCGCTGCTGCTGCCGACGTTGCCGGCCGCGTCGTAGGCCTTGGCCACCAGGCTGTGGCTGCCGTCGGCCAGCGTGGTCGAATCCAGCGCGAGGCTGTACGGCGCGCTGGCGTCGCTGCCCTCGAGCGCGCCGTCGACGTAGAACTCCACCCGGCTCACGCCGACGTCGTCGCTGGCCGTGGCGGCAAGCGTAATGACGCCGCTGCCGCCGCTCTCGCTGGCGCTTACCGTCGGCGCGGTGACGTCGCCGCCAGTGGAGGAACCCTGGCTAACCCACACCGGCGCCGACCACAGCCGCAGGCCGTCGGACTGGGTGATCTTGGCGTAGTAGAAATGCTCGCCGGCGCTCGGCGTTACGGTCGTCGTGGCCGTTTCCGACAGACTGGCCACCGTGCCGTTGCTGCCCGGCACGCCCTCGAACAGCTGCACCCGCTGCACGGTCTTGCCCGCGCTGCTGGCGTAGTCCACGTTGAGCGTGAGCGGGCCGCTGTTGGCGAAGCGCTCGCCCATCACGTGGCCGTTCGCGCTCAGCACGATCTGCGCGGTCTTGTCCTCGGTGGCGAACGCGCGGCGCGCGCGCAGGGCGGCGAGGAAACTGTCCATGCTCAGCGCCGTGTCCGAGGGAATCAGCACGCCGGTGCGGTTGCTGAAGCTGGCACCCCAGTTCGCGCAGTGGTTGTCCTGATCCGAACCCGGCGCGACGTGGTAGCCGCGTTCCAGGATGGTGTTGAACGCGGCCTCGTAGTTCGGCCGGCTGGTCTCTGTCTCGGTGGTGTTGGCCGAGAACGCCGAGCTGTTCAGCACCTCGGCCAGCACCATCACCTGGTCGCCGTCGGCGGTGTAGCCGAAGTTGGTGCCGCCGACCACGAACTGGCCGCTCGTCGCCGGATGGTTGAACTGGCCGATCCAGCCGTGCTGGCGCATCAGCGTGTAGAGCGAGGCGTAATCGCTCTTGGCGATGTAATAGTCGCCGATCAGCTGGCCGGCGCTGTTCTTCTCCCACTCGATCAAGCCGTCGGCGTTGAAGATGTTCATGTGCCCGCCGTTGCTGATCACGCCCCACTCCTGGCCGTAGACGGCGAGGAAGTCCGGGTGCGCGGCGCGGAACGACGCAGCCGCCTGCAGGCCGGAGGCGAACAGGTTCTTCGCGGTGGCCGGGTCGGCCGAGGTGTTGGTGCCGGTGGAGCCGTCGAACATGTGGTTGTGCTCGGAGGTCATCAGCATGTCCAGGCCGCGGTTCAGTGCGTACTGGTAGGCGTCGGCCGGGCCGTAGGCGCTGCTCTGCGGAGCCTGCTCGCTGTCGCAGGTGGCAAGGTCGCCGCCGCCATCGCTGTGGTTGGTCTGGCTGTGCAGGTCGCCGTACCAGATGGTGTACGGCAGCGAGCCGGCGGCGACCGCCAGCGTGTTCGCCGTCGTCGCACCGTGCCGCGGCAGGCCGCCGAAGGCGGGCATGGCCGCGGCGGCGACGTGGCCGACCTGGATGTCGTAGCGCTGCTCGATGATCTGCTCCGGCGCACGCTGCGCGGCGAGTTGCAGCGCCTGCGTCGCGATGCCAGTGCCGATCCGCCGCGCATTGTCCTCATCCAGCGCAAGCGCACGCAGGCGCACGGTGTAGTAGCCCGCCGGCAAGGGCTGGCGGCGCCCGTCCAGCCCGTCCCAGTCCACGCGCGCCTGCGCCGTGCGTGCGCGCAGCGCGGCCGTGCCGTTCCATTCCCGCAGCACCTGTCCGCCGCGATCGAGCAGCGCGACCTGCCACGCCACCGGCGTGCCGGCGCTGGCGCCGGGGTACTCGAAATGCATCACGATGGCTCGACCCGCATGCGCCTGGAACGGCACCTGCAGCGCGGCATCGAATTCCTGGTGGTCCGGCGCCGCCGGCGCCGCCGGCGCCGGACAACAGGCCACCCATCCCGCGAGCATCAGGCTGCGGGTGATCCATGTCTTCAATCGCATCGTCAAATCCTTACGTGTTGGCAAGGATTCCCCCGGCGCGTTTTATAGGCGACCACCGATGGCAGCGGTATGACCAAAATTCTTAGAAGCCGCCGTCCGGCGCCGGCGCGGCGCGGCGGTCAGGGCCGGTCCAGTCGCATCGGCCAGGTCAGCAGGCCGCTGCGGCTGACCGTCGGCGGCCCATTGTCCACGAAGCCGAAACGCCGATAGACCGGCACCGCCATGGCCGAGGCATTCAGCGTGAACCGCCGCGTGCCGGCGCGGCGCACCGCATCGCGCATGGCACGCCGCCACAGCTGGCGGGCGATGCCGCGACCGTGCAGGCGCGTGCTGACGAAGAACTGGAACAGGTGGCGGTCGTCGCGCATCGCCGCCACCCCGGCCAGGCATCCGTCCTCCCGGCAGGCGAGGTGGAAGCGCTGACCAGCAAGAATCTTGCTGCGGATCACCCGCGCGCTCATGCCGTGCAGCAGTTCCGCCGCGGCGCTGGCCGGCTGCTCCGGCAGTATCCAGCGCCGCGTCACCCGGCGCGCCAGCCGGCCAATCGCCAGCGCATCGTCCGGGCTGGCGAGGCGGTAGCGGATGGCCGTGGGCACGCGCTCAGGGATGGCGCGCATGCCACGCCGCCAGCGCCGCCTCGTAACGCTCGAGCGCCTCTTCGTAGACGTCGTAAACGCAGCGCACGCAGCCCTCGCCGCAGCAATCGGCGGCGTCCGGTTCGCTCGGGCGCTGCGGCGGCGGGTCGGCCGGATCGGCGGTTGACGAGGCTGGCGGGACAGGATTCACGGCACTCCGGACGGCAGCATGTTCCGGGCAGCGACTCGCCCGGAACATGATGGTGCCGCCGATCGCCGCCGCGACTCAAGCGGCCGCGGCGCAGCGGATCATTTCGCCGGCTTGCGGAAGCGGTAGATGAACTGGTCGGTATGGCCGCGTATCGACTTGTCGAACACCTTGATGTCGAGCGGGTCGGCCGGGTTGCGCAGCGCGTCGCTCTCGCCGTCGAACACGAAGCCGGCCGCTTCCACTTCCCGCTTCACCACGGCCGGGTCGATGCGATGCAGGGTGTCGGTGTCGGCGAGGCCGGAGCCGGCCGGGGCCGCGTGGTCGATCACCACGAACAGGCCGCCCGGCTTGAGTGCGTCGTAGACCCGCTTGTCGAAACCGGCCATGTCCACCGGGCCCATGAACGGATCGTGGTAGTCGTGATAATTCTGCGCGGTGAACACCAGGTCCACCGGCTCCGGCGCACTCAGCAGCGCCGCCGGCTGCTGCAGGATGCTGACGTTGGCGTAGTGCGGCGTGGCGGCCAGCTGGCGCCACTGCGCAAGGCTCTTGTCGGAATACTTCGCCATCTCGCCCGGCCACACCGTGTAGACGTGCCCCTGCGGACCGACGATGGCGCTGAACACGCGCGTCCAGTAGCCGCTGCCCGGCACCAGCTCCAGCACCTTCTGGCCCGGCTTCACTTCGGCGAACGCCATCACCGCGCCGATCTTGCGCTGGGCATCCTCGGCGCGATCGGCCTGGCGGGCCGGATCGTCGATCGCTTTCTGCACCGCGGCGGAAAGCGCCGCCTCGTGCGGTTTCGCCGCCTGGGCCAGGGCCGCGGCAGGCAGGGTGACGGCAAGCAATACTGCAAGGACGGCGGGACGCATGGTCGTACTCCTCAGTGAGCCAAGGGTTCGCCGATTGTGCTCCCGATTCGTGCCGCTGGCCCCGTGCCGCTTGGCACGGGGCAGCGCGACGGTTCATGCTGCATGCTCGACGCGGCCACACCCCGCCCAGGCCGGCCTCACCCACGCCCGCACCTGGCGCGCCCCAAAACAGCCAGACGACCTCCCGACCACCGTATCCGGAGAACCCGATGCCAAGGCGCCGCCTTCTTTCCGCACTCGGCCTTGCGCTGGCGCTGTGCCTGCCCGGCCGGCCGGGCCATGCGCAGACGGCCTCGCAATGGCAGGCGGCCCAGGTCGCCGCCGCGCAGAAGTCCGAGCAGATCATGCGCGAGGCCAACAAGCACAAGAGCCTGCTGGCCCAGTACCGGGTGATGCGCTACCCGTACGCCACCAATCCGGACCCGGCTTTCCACATCATCTTCGGCCAGTACCTGAGCTGGTACCAGACCTTCGTCGGCAATTATCCGGATGCCGCGGTCAGCTTCTCGATCAAGCAGCCGGCGCAGCCGGACGATCGCCCTTCGCCGCTGGGCAACCCCGACTACCGCGCCAGGCCCGCGCTGGAGGCGATTCCGGAGCTGGCCAGGAACTACCGCGCGGTGTTCTTCAACGAAGCGCACAACATACCGCTCACCCGCACGCTGACCGTGCAGTTGCTGGGCAAGCTGCGCGCGGAGGGCTTCGACTATTTCGCCGCCGAGACGCTCTACCAGACCGATACCGGACTGCAGGCGCGCGGCTACCCGGTCTCCGGCAGCGGCTTCTATACCGAAGAGCCGATCTACGCCGAGATGGTGCGCACCGCGCTGAAACTGGGCTTCAAGGTGGTCGCCTACGAGGCGCTCTCCGCCGCCACCGGCGATGCCCGCGAAGCCGAGCAGGCGCGCAACCTCTACCGCGAGGTGTTCAAGAACGACCCGCAGGCGCGGCTGGTGGTCAACGCCGGCTACGCGCATATCCAGGAATCGGGCGTCTACCTGGGCGGCTCCTCGATGGCCGAACACCTGCACAAGCTCAGCGGCATCGACCCGCTCACGGTGGAACAGACCATGCTGTACCCGCACCCGGCGGCCAGCGACGACCACCCCGACTACGCCCCGGTGATGGCGCAGCTGAAGCCTGCGGCGCCGATCGTGTTCGTGGACAAGCAGGGGCAGCCGTGGTCGCTGCGCCCGGGCTACGACGTCAGCGTGTTCTTCCCGCCCGAGCGGCTCAAACGCGGCCGCCCCAGCTGGCTGGATCTCGGCGGCAGCCGCAAGCCGTACTTGGTCAGCGGCGAGCGCTGCAACCATGTCTACCCATGCATGGTCGAAGCGCGCTACGCCGACGAAGGCGCCGACGCGATACCCGCCGACCGCCTGGTGCTCGACCCGCTGCCGCTGAACGCCACCACCAGCGACCGCATCAGCAACGGGCTGATCGAGCCGCACAGCCTGCTCTACCTGCGCCCCGGCAAGTACAAGCTGACCTATACCGACGCGGATGCGCATCAGCTGTTCGCCCAGGACGTCACCATCAAGGACGGCGACACGGGCTCCTCATCTGACCCCGTCGAGCCATCCGCGCCGGCGCAGCCAACGGCATCCGACACCACCACCCACGGGAAACGACTCCTATGACCCGATCCGCGATACGGCCGCTGCTCAGTCTGGGCTGCCTGCTGGCGACCTTCGCCGTCGCCGCCGCCAACACGCCCGGCCACGCCGACGACGCTCCCCCGTTCGGTTTCAGCGCCACGGCGGCAACCGCCCAACAGGATCTCGAACGGCGCTTCGATGCCCAGCTCGACCCCGCCGAACTGCGCAGCTGGCTGCAGCGGATGGCGTCGCAGCCGAACCAGGTCGGTTCGCCGCACGACAAGGCGAATGCCGAGTTCATGCTGGCGAAATTCCGCGAATGGGGCTGGGACGCGCACATCGAGACCTTCAACGTGCTCTACCCCACGCCGAAGAAGGTGGCGCTGGAACTGCTGGGGCCCAAGCCCCATGTCGCGGCACTGCATGAACCGGCCATCGCCGGCGATGCCACCTCCGGCCTCGCCGGCGTGCTGCCGCCCTACAACGTCTACGGTGCCGACGGCGACGTCAGCGCGCCGCTGGTCTACGCCAACTACGGCATGCCGGACGACTACAAGGAGCTGGCCCGGCGCGGCATCGACGTGCGCGGCAAGATCGTCATCACCCGCTACGGCGGCGGCTGGCGCGGACTGAAACCGAAGCTGGCGCAGGAACACGGCGCGGTCGGTTGCCTGATCTACTCTGACCCGCACGACGACGGCTACGCCAAGGGCGACGTCTATCCGCAGGGCGGCTGGCGTCCGGCGCAGGGCGTGCAGCGCGGCTCGGTGGCCGACATGCAGCTGTACCCGGGCGACCCGCTGACCCCGGGCATCGGCTCCACGCCGGGCGCCAAACGGCTGGCGCTGAAAGACGCGAAGACCATCCTGAAGATCCCGGTGCTGCCGATCTCCTACGCCGACGCCACGCCGCTGCTGCAGGCGCTGGGCGGCCCGATGGCGCCGGCCGGCTGGCGCGGCGCGCTGCCGCTGACCTACCGTGTCGGCCCGAGTACGGCGAACGTGCACCTGACCGTGCAATCGGACTGGAACCAGCAACCGGTCTACGACGTGATCGCGACGATCAAGGGCTCCACCGAGCCGGACCAGTGGATCGTGCGCGGCAACCACCACGACGGCTGGACCTTCGGTGCGTGGGACCCGCTCTCCGGCAACGTCGCCCTGATGGCCGAGGCCAAGGCCATCGGCGGCCTGCTCAAGCAGGGCTGGCGGCCGCAGCGCAGCCTGGTCTACGCCAGCTGGGACGGCGAGGAACCGGGCCTGCTCGGTTCCACCGAATGGGCCGAGACGCACGCCGCCGAGCTGCAGCGCAAGGCCGTGCTGTACGTCAATTCCGACACCAACGGTCGCGGCTTCCTCGGCGCCGGCGGCAGCCACTCGCTGCAGCACCTGGTCAACCAGGTGGCCGCCGGCGTGATCGATCCGGAAACCCACGTCAGCGTGCGCGAACGCCTGCGCGCGCACATGCGGGTGACCGGCAGCGACAAGGACGCCAAGCCGCAGGCCAAGGCCATCGCCGAGCTGGCGGCCGCCGGCGGCGACCTGCCGCTCGGGGCGCTGGGCTCGGGTTCCGACTACAGCGCGTTCCTGGAACACCTCGGCATCGCCTCGCTGGACCTCGGCTTCGGCGGCGAGGACGACGACGCCGGCATCTACCACTCGCGCTACGACTCGTTCGACCACTACGCGCGCTTCGGCGACCCGGGCTTCGACTACGGCGTGGCGCTGGCCAAGGTCGCCGGCCACGTGGTGCTGCGCACGGCCAACGCCAACGTGCTGCCGCTGCGCTTCGGCGACTTCAGCGACACGCTGGGCCGCTATGTCGGCGAGCTGCACAAGCTGGTCGACGACACCCGCAAGACCACCGCGCAGCAGCACCAGTTGCTGGACAACCACGCCTTCGCGCTCGACGCCGACCCGACGCGGCCGGTCGGCCCGCCTGCGCGCGACTCCGACATGCCGGCGATCGACCTCGCCCCGCTCGACCGCGCGGCGAAACAACTCGCGCAAAGCGCCAGGGCCTACCAGGCCGCCTACGACAAGCGTGCCGCCGCCGGTTTCGACCTCACCGCCGCGCAGCATCGGCAGCTCGACCGCCTGAGCGGAAGCATGGAGCAGCGCCTGACCGACCCGTCCGGCCTGCCCGGCCGCGTCTGGTTCAAGCACATGATCTACGCCCCCGGCATGCTCACCGGCTACGAGGTGAAGACCGTGCCTGGCGTGCGCGAGGCCATCGAGGCGCGGCGATGGGACGAGGCCAACCGCTACGCCGCGGACACCGCAAGGGTGCTCGATCGCTACCGCGCGCAGCTCGACCAGCTGACCGCGCTGCTGAGCGGCTGAGCGCGCTGTTGCCCCGGGGTGGCCCGCGCGCCGGGCCACCCTTGCTGCCCGATTGCTCGCGGCGCTCCGGATCGCTATAAGTGCTGTCGGGGAAGGGCGACCTGCAAGTGGCCGCCGGGCCATCACCAGGGGGAAATTCGATGAAGAAGGTGCGACGCTGGTTCGTTGCGGCCCTGCTCTTGCCGCTTGCCGCTGCGCTGCATGCCCAGCCGGTCCCGTTCGCCGAACTGGCGCGGCACACCCAGTACGAGACGGTCAAGATATCCCCGGACGGGGAGTATCTCGCCGCCACCGCCGTGGTGAAGGGTCAGACCGTGCTGGCACTGATCCGCCTGTCCGACCGCAAGGGCACGCTGGTTCGCCCGCGCGAGGAGGACGACGTCACCGATTTCTGGTGGGCATCGCCGACGCGCGTGCTGTACTCCGTCGGCACCCGCGTCGGCGGCTACGCGGCGCCGCTGGCGACCGGCGAACTGTTCGCGGTCAACGCCGACGGCAATGGTGCCGACATGCTGTACGGCTTCCGCCGACCCGGCATGAGCACCGGCTCGCACATCCAGCGTGCCACTGCGGAATACGGCAGCGCCCAGTTCATCAGCGCGATCGCGGACGACCCCAACCACGTGCTGGTGGCGATCAGCTCGTGGTTGGGCGACGGCAACGAGCTGAGCCTGCCGGCCGTCTACCGCATGAACGTGCGCGACGGCAGCAAGCACCAGCTCATCGTCGCCCCCATGCGCGGCGCGCAATTCGTCGCCGACCACCACGGCCGGATCCGCTTTGCCGCCGCCTGGGACAACGACGGCAACCTCAAGGTCTACCAGCATCCGGTCGACGGCGACGGCTGGCAGCTGCTGGCCGCGGAAAGCAAGAACCGTTCGGTCCCGATCGCGTTCAACCGGGACGACACGGCGGCTTATTTCACCTGCCCCGCCCCGGGCGCTTTCGGCATCTGCCGATGGGATCCGGCGAACCAGTCGCAGACGCTCGTGTGGAGCAACCCCACCGTGGAACCGGACAACCTGCTGCAGGGCCTGGCGGACGACAGCGTGCTGGGCGTGGGCTACATGGACGGCCGTACCGGCACCGCGCTGTTCGACGGCCAGTCGGCCGACGCCCAGACCCTGCTTGCCCTGATGAAGCAATTTCCCGGCGAGAGCGTGCGCTTCGTCTCCGGCACCCGCGACGGCAGCCGCAGCGTGGTGCAGGTGGAAGCCGACGTCGATCCGGGCACCTTCCTGCTGTACGACGCGAAGACGCACCAGCTCACGCCTCTGCTCGCGCGCATGTCGTGGATCGACCCGCAGCGGATGGCCGCCAAGGAACCCGTCGACTTCGCTGCGCGCGACGGCATGAAGCTGCACGGCTACCTGAGCCTGCCGCCCGGCCACGAAAGCGCCAAGCACCTGCCGCTGGTGGTGCTGGTGCACGGCGGCCCGTTCGGCGTGCGCGACCGCTGGGAGTACGACACCCTGGTGCAACCGCTGGCCACTCGCGGCTATGCCGTGCTGCAGGTGAACTACCGCGGTTCCGGCGGCTACGGCTACGACTACGAGCGTGCCGGCTGGCGCCAGTGGGGCGGCACGATGCAGGACGACGTCACCGACGCCACCCGCTGGGCCATCGCGCAAGGCATCGCCGACCCGCAGCGTATCTGCATCTACGGCGCCAGCTACGGCGGCTACGCGGCACTCGAAGGGGCGGTGAAGGAGCCGGACCTGTACAAGTGCGCGATCGGCTACGTGGGCGTCTACGACCTGCCGCTGATGTACCGTCGCGGCGACATCCCGCAATCGAGCTACGGCGAGGGCTACCTCAAGCGGCAACTGGGCGACGACCTGGCCGAGCTGGCCCGGCGCTCGCCGATCAACCAGCTCGACGCCCTGAAAGCCCACGTGATGCTGATCGTCGGCGGCAAGGACAAGCGTGTACCGCCGGTGCAGGGGCTGGACCTGCACGAGGCGCTGACGAAACGGCAGGTGGCGCACGAATGGCTGTACCGGGCCGACGAGATGCACGGCTTCTACACCGAGGCGCACACCGCCGAGCTGTACGCGAAGGTGGCGCAGTTCCTCGACGCGAACATCGGTTCCGGCGCGACGGCGACCGCGGGCACCGCCCAGACCGCTGCCGTGCACTGATCCGCCGCCAGAGGCGCGCGCCGGCCCGGTTGCGGCCGGAGCGCGCCGGCGGGAATCGCCCCGGGGACCGACAGGTCACCCCGGCGCGGCGCGGCCGATGTCGCGGCGATCCCTACCCAACTGATGGGCTACACGCGGTCGCCGCTGTTCTGGCAGAGTGCGGCGATCGGCTGCCGCGCAACTTCAGGGGAAAACTCATCATGCACGCGTCCATCCGGCTCTCGCTCGCCGTTCTGCTGGCGTCAGGCACTTTCGCTGCGTTCGCGGCAAGCGCCGCCGACAGTTCGAAACCCTATGCCCGCGACCCGGCCCAGCCGGTCGATCAGGCGTATACGGCGCAGATCCTCAAGTTCACCACCGATCCCTCGTTCAACTCGCCGCTGACCGACTACCTGCCCGCCTCCGCCAGCGTGCCCACGCCGGACCAGGTGCTCGGCCACATCGCCGGCGCGCCGGACTACCTGCCCCACGTGGCCGACGTCCACCGCTACTTCCGCGCACTGGCCGCGGCCAGCCCGCGGGTGAAGGTGTTCAGCATCGGCAAGAGCGAGGAAGGCCGCGAGATGATCGCGGTGGCGATCGCCGACGAGAGCCTGCTGGCCGACCTCGACGCGAACAAGGCACGCCTGGCCAAGCTGGCCGACCCGCGCAGCATCGGCATGGACGACGCCGTCGCCGACCAACTGGTCGCGCAGTCCACGCCGATCTACTACATCACCGGCTCGATCCACTCCACCGAGACCGGTTCGCCCACCGCGCTGATGGAGCTGGCCTACCGCCTGGCGGTGGACAACGCGCCGTACATCCAGCGCATCCGCTCGCACGTGATCACCCTGATCACGCCGGTGGTCGAGGTCGACGGCCGCGACCGCATGGTCGACCTGTACAACTGGCACCTGGCGCACCCGGGGCAGAACTATCCGCGGCTGCTGTACTGGGGCCACTACGTGGCGCACGACAACAACCGCGACGCGATGGGCATGTCGCTGAACCTGACCCGCCACGTGGCCGACACCTTCGTCGGCTGGCACGCGCAGGTGCTGCACGACCTGCACGAATCGGTGCCGTTCCTGTACGACAACACCGTGGGCGACGGCCCGTACAACGCCTGGATCGACCCCATCCTCGCCGGCGAGTGGCAACAACTGGGCTGGGACAACGTGCAGCAGATGACCCGGCTGGGCATGCCCGGCGTGTTCGCCCACGGCGACTTCGACACCTGGAGCCCCGGCTACCTGATGTTCATCGCCGCCATGCACAACGGCATCAGCCGCCTGTACGAGACCTACGGCAACGCCGGCGCCGACACCGTGCAGCGCATCCTCGACCCCGAGGAATACCAGCGCACCTGGTACCGGCCGAACCCGCCGCTGCCGACCGTCAAGTGGTCGCAGCGCAACAACAACAACTACCAGCAGACCGGCCTGCTCACCGCGCTGAACTACTTCGCCGGCAACGGCCAGCAGTTCCTGAAGAACTTCTACCTGAAGGCCAAGCGCTCGATCGAGAAGCCGCAGCTGGCCGGCCCGGCCGCCTACGTGTTCCCGGCCGACGACAAGCGCACCGGCTCGCGCGCGCAGCTGCTGCGCATCCTGCAGCTGCAGCACGCGGAGATCAGCCGCACCAGCGCGCCGGTCACGGTGACCCTGCCGAAACCGGGCGACGACAAGAAGACCGAAACGCGCACATTCCCCGCCGGCAGCTACGTGGTGCGCATGGACCAGCCGTACTCGCGCATCGCCGACACCCTGCTCGACCGCCAGTACTGGTCGCCGAAGGACCCGCAGCAGCACCCCTACGACGACACCGGCTGGTCGATGGGCGACCTGTTCGACGTGCAGGTGGTGCGGGTGACCGACACCGCGGTCCTCAAGGCGCCAATGACCCGGCTCGACGGGCCGGTCGCCGTCCCGCAAGGCCTGGCGGCGGTCGACATGCCGGCGGCAAAAAAACTGCCGCGCATCGCGCTGATGCACACCTGGCTGAGCACGCAGACCGAAGGCTGGTGGCGCATGGCGCTGGACAAGCTCGGGGTGCCATACGACTACATCAGCACCCAGGACGTGGCCAGGGCCGGCAACCTGCGCGCCAAGTACGACGTGATCCTGTTCGGTCCGGTCGGCGAGGCCAGCACGCAGCGCATCGTCGACGGCCTGCCGATGTGGGGCAAGCCGATGCCATGGAAAACCACCGCGCTGACGCCGAACCTGGGCCGCATCGACGCCACCGACGACATCCGCCCCGGCCTCGGCGAAAGCGGTGTCGCCAACCTCAAGCGCTTCGTGCAGGCCGGCGGCCTGCTGGTCACCGCCGAGGACACCGCGCAGTTCGCCATCGACGTGGGCCTGGCGCCGGGCGTGTTCACCACGAAAACCGACAAGCTGAAAGTCGTCGGCAGCGTGCTGCAGGCGAAGTTCGTCGACCGCGGCAGCCCGATCGCCGCCGGCTACGGCAGCGACGACCTGGCGCTGTACAGCGCGGCCGGCCAGTCGTTCAAGGTGTCCAACCTGGTCACCGGCGACAAGGGCCTGCCGACCGCGAAAGAGTTCCAGCGCCCGACCGGACGCGGTGGCCCGCACGACACCGACATGCCCGAAGGCCGCGCCTCGCTCGCCCCGGCCGCGCTGCCCGACGTCAAGCCGTGGCAGCCGCTGCCGCTGAACGCCGAGCAGATGCGCAACAACCCGTGGGTGATCCCCGCCGACCAGCGCCCGCGCGTGATCCTGCGCTACGCCGACGCCAAGAACCTCCTGATCTCCGGCCTGCTCGACGGCGGCGACGAGATGGCCGAACGCGCCGCCGTGGTCGATGCCCGCTACGGCAAGGGCCACGTGCTGCTGTTCGCCAGCAACCCGATCTGGCGCGGCGGAACGATCGGCAGCTATCCGCTGGTGCTCAACGCCATCGTCAACTTCGACAAGCTGGACACGCCGCCGGCGAAACCCTGAAGCTGGCGACCGAGCCGCCGGTCATTTCGACGGCGGCGCGGCCGGCTTCATCATGGCGTCGCGCGTCGCCTTGAACGGGTTGCCGTCGTACCACTGCGGCCACACGCCCGCATGGCTCAGGTACTGGCCCAATTCGTACAGTGCCTGGGTGTCCTGCAGGATGCCCTCAAGGTTCCAGTGCGGGTCGAACACGTCGTTCGTCGTGTGGTAGCGGTGCGCGGTGTAGTCGTCGGCCGCCTTCTGGCCGGCGGCACGGCCACCCTCGAGCAGGTCGAGGCCCGAACTGGCCAGCAGCGCCGGCACGCCGGCCCGCGCGAAATTGAAGTGGTCGGAGCGGAAGTAGAAACCGTTCTCCGGCGTGGTCTCCGGCGAGATCACCCGGCCCTGCGTCTTCAGCACGCCGGCGAGCAGGTCCTCCAGCTCGGACTGGCCCTTGCCGATCACCGTCATGTCGCGCGCGGGACCGATGACCGGCAAGGCGTCGACGGCGATGTCGGCCACCGTGCGGTTCAACGGAAACACCGGCTTCGCCGCGTAGTACTGCGAGCCGAGCAGGCCCGATTCCTCCAGCGTCGGCATGAAGAACAGCACGCTGCGCTCGGGCGGCCGCGCCTGCTGCGCGAATGCGCCGGCGATCTGCAGCAGCATGCTCAGGCCGGTACCGTTGTCGACGGCGCCGGCATAGACCTGGTGGCCCTTGCGGGCCGGGTCGGTGCCCAGGTGATCCCAGTGCGCGGTGTAGACCACCACCTCGTCGGGCTTGGAGCGGCCCTCGACCATCGCCAGCACGTTCTTCGATTCGATATGACCGATCTTGTTGTGCAGCGTGATGGACGCGGTCGCGTGCAGCGGCACCGGCTCGAAACCCGGCTTGGCCGCAGCCCGTTCGAGTTCGGCGAAATCGAGGCCGGCGGCAGCGAACAGCCGGCTTGCCGCGTCGCGCGTCAGCCAGCCGGCCACCGGCAACCGCGGCGACGGATCGACGCTGGCCGGCAGGCTCAACTGCGGCCCGACCGCGCCGTTCTGCAGCACGCTCCACGGGTAGCCGGCCGCGGCGTCGCTGGTGTGCACGATGAAGCACGCCGCGGCGCCCTGCAGCGCGGCCTGCGCGTACTTGTACGGCCAACGGCCGTACCAGGTCATCGCGCGGCCGTTGAACAGCTTGGGGTCGCGGCTGGCGAAACCGGGATCGTTGACCAGCACGATCACCGTCTTGCCCTTCACGTCGACATTCCGGTAGTCGTTCCAGTGCCAGGCCGGCGCATCCGCGCCGTAGCCGAGGAACACCACCGGCGAGTCCTTCAGCGCGACCTCGGCTTTCGCCTGCAGCGTCTGCGCCACCATGTCGGTGCGGTAGGCCAGCTTCAGCGGCTTGCCGCGGGTAGTGACGTCCAGGGTGACGTCGGTGTTCAGCAGCAAGGTGGAATCGGCCGGCACGGTCTGGTACCACGAGCCGTGGTTGCCCGGCTGCAAACCCATCCGCTTGAACTCGGCCACCAGGAAATCGGTGGTGCGCTGCGCGCCGATCGTGCCGGGTTTGCGCCCGCCGAACGCATCGGAACTGAGCGCCTGGTCGAAGCGCGCGAAATCGGCGGCGTTGATCGAGGGCGACCGCGCCATGTCCGCTTCGGCCGCTGCCGCCTGCAGCGGCAACATGGCCAGGCCCAGCGCCGCCAGCAGGATGGAACTCCTCACACGCATCGAAGCACTCCCGGCAATGGCATCGACCGCCTTTGTAGCGCGCGCCTGCGCGACTGTCCATGCGAGCGGTTGCGATCGCCGGCTGCGGCGGCAAACGTGCAAGCGCAGCCACACGGCACTCAGCCGTGCGGGCCGGCCTCGAACAGCCTGATCCGGTTGCGTCCCTCGTGCTTGGCCTGGTACAGGGCGCGGTCGGCGTCGATCATCAGCTGCCGCAGCTCATAGCCGCAACTGGCCGCGGCAGCCACGCCGAAACTGGCCGAGATCGGGATGCCGGGCGCATCGCCGGCATTCGAGGCAGCGGCGATTGCCGCGCGCATCTGCTCGACCCTCGGCAGCGCGCTGTCCAGTGTGAACTCGGGCAACAGGATGCCGAACTCCTCCCCGCCAAGGCGGCCGAACACGTCCGTGGAACGCAGGTGCGCCCGGCAGGCATCGACCGCGCGCTTCAGCACCCGGTCGCCCACCGCATGCCCATGCGTGTCGTTGACCAGCTTGAAGTGATCCAGGTCGATCAGCACCAGGCAGGCATCGCGCGCCGATTTGCGGCAATAACGCAACTGCCGCTCGACCTCGTTGACGAAGTGCTGCCGGTTGAAGATGCCGGTAAGGCCGTCGCGCCGCGCCAGCCGCATGAAGCGCAATTGCGAACGCTTGATGCGGTAGGCCCACAGGGCGATAGATGCCAGCACCAGCAGCAGCAACGCGATGTACAAGCGGCTGGTTTCCACCGCCTTGCGGTCCAGCTCTCCCTGCAGCGTGAGAATCCTGTTCTTCTTGTCGAGCCCCTCGATCTGCAGCTTCTTTGCCAGCACCTGCTGCTTGACGATCTGATAGGCGAGTGCTTTCGCGCTGAGCCGGCTCTGGTAGCCGTCGTGGGCAGTCATGTACTTTTCAAGGTACGCCAGCGAGTCCTTGCTGTCGCCCCGCGCCTTGGCGACTTCGTAAAGCACCCGATAGGCGCGGGCCGTCGATTCCGAATACTGCCTGCTGGCATTCGTCATCAGGGCGCTATTGGCAAATTTCACTGCCGAAGCAAGGTCCCCACTTTTCCAGTAAGCCGTGGCCAACGTGGCCTCGAACTGGGCAACCTGGGGCGGAAAGCCTGCTCGTCGAACCTTTGGATAGTGTGCCTGCAACAAGCGGATGGCATGCGCGAATTCCCCTTGCCGCATTGAGAAACTCGCCAATTCATACTGGAAGCCGAAGGAGAACAAGGTGTCGCCGGCCTTGTCGCAGGCTTCCGAACCATCGCGAAGCTGGTTAGTGGATAGCTGCGTGGCGCCACTCTCGAATAACGCATCGGCTTTGGAGAACCAGCCCATACATGCATTTTTGGCGTCGGTGCTTTCCTCGATTATTTGATCGGCATAACGAATGGACTCATCGTACTGGCCAGCCTCGCCGTACAGTTGCGTGGCGACACCAAACCCCTGTATGCGGACAACACTTTCCTTCATGGTCGGCAGCTGGTCCAGCAACGGACCAAGCTTGGCAAAAGCCTCCTCATACCGTGACTCAGCCACCAGAAGGTCGATCACCGTGGCACTGGCGCGAAACGCGAGAGTAGGGTCCATGGTTTGGTCGGCGATCGCCGTCAACGATGGCAGGGCTTCTTTGTAGTTGCCTGCAAAGGCAACCTGCCGTGCCATAAGGTAACGTTGATGCAGCTTCTGCTGCGGCGAGAGCTTCATTGCAACCGCATCGAGTTGCCTCATCAGCTCATTGAACTTGGCGTGATTGGAGGACTCGACGCTTTCGGCTTGTATCAGCAACTGCGCAGGATCGTCGGATACCGGCGCAGTCGCAGCCATCGCGCCAGCTTCAGATAAAAGCAGAAGCATGCAGCACGCGAATACCAACCCGTATCGGCCCACCCGGCCCATGAGCTAGTCAGTGATCGCAAGCGCAGGAGCGGCAAGCCGTGAAGCCTGGTTCTCAATCTCCATCGCTTTTCTTCTCCTTGTCCTTGTCATCCCTCTTCTCTTCATCCTCTTCGCAGCTGCCGTCACACTCCTCCTGCTCCTCGCCCGGTTTGGCAGGGTGGATCAGGCAGCAGAAAGGATCCTGACCCAGCAACGCCTGCAATCCCTGTTTATCCCCGGCAAGAATCGCCACCCGCAATTCCGGGGCAACCTCGGCGCCGGACAACGCGAGCCCAACCTCATCATGGGACGCATGGCGCCATTGCGCGTCCTGCCCCACCTTCTCCAGAAAATCGATCACATCGAACATCGGTCATCCCCCACGTCAGGGTGATTGATGGCTGGCTGCCTGATGATGGCCGCCTGAACATCTCTCTGCGGGTCTTTACCCTATTTTCCCCACGCGTTGCGCGCTGCAAGCAGCACACTCCGGCCAACGGCGGTCCAACGCTACACCCATCCTCCGGTGTCGTGCCATCGCATCGGTGCGGCTGGTCTTGCCTTGGGGACGGCAGGGGGTGGCAGCCACCCGACCCGGCTTACTGCACGCCGTCGACCGTCGCGGCAACGACAGCCATCTGCGGTTTCGCGCGACCGTCGCTGACGCTGACCCGGTTGCGGCCCTCGCGCTTGGCCCGATACAAGGCGTCGTCGGCGTGGATCAGCAGCTGGCGCAGGTCATGCCCGGAATGCTTGGTGGTCGCCACGCCAAAGCTGGCCGAGACGCAGATTTCCTCGGCGGCATCGCCGCGGACCACCTCCACGATCGCCAGGCGGATCCGTTCGGTCCGGCCCAGCACCTGCTCGAGCGTGCAGTCCGGCAACACGATGCCGAACTCCTCCCCGCCCAGGCGGCCGAAGATGTCGGTGGAGCGCAGATGCGCCTGGCAGGCATCCACCGCGCGCTTCAGCACGCGATCGCCCACCGCATGTCCATAGGTATCGTTGACCGCCTTGAAGTGGTCCAGGTCGATCAGCACCAGGCAGGCTTCCCGCCCCGACTTCCGGCAGGACTGCAATTGCTGCTCGGCTTCATTGACGAAATGCTGCCGATTGAATATGTCCGTAAGTCCGTCACGACGCGCTTGCCGCATGAAGCGCAGTTGGGAGCGCTTGATGCGGTAGGCCCAGAACGCGATGAAGGCCAGCCCGCCGAGCAGCAACACGATATACAGCCGACTGGTCTCGGCGGCCTTCCGGTCAAGGGCCTGCTGCAGTTGCAGGATCTGGTTCTGCTTGCTCAAGGCATCGACCTGGAGTTTCTTGGCCTGCACCTGCTGCTTGACCGTCTGGTACGCCAGCGCCTTGGCGCTCACGTCGTTGAGGTAGCCCTTGTCCGCTTGCAGGTATTTTTCGTGCCATTCGAGCGCGGACTGGAAGTTGCCCCGCGCTTTCTCGATCCTGTAGAGCACGTCGTAGGCCGCACTCAGCGGCTTGGTGAGTCCACTACGGCCCCCGGCGGCGATCGTGCCCTGGGCGAACTCGCGCGCTTGCGCGATATCACCCTTCATCAGCCAGGCCTTGGCCAGTTGCGCGTCGAAACCGGTCACCACCGGCGCATACTGGTCGTGCAGGACTTGTGCGTAATGCCGCTGCAGCAGGTTGATGGCGTCGTCGGCACGATTCATCCGCAGATAGGACTCCGCAACGTCGATACGCATCGAATTGGCGAAAATGCTTTCGCTGGAATCCGCGCAGGCATCCACTCCAGCCCGCCATTCCGGATCAGTGGCCTGCAGCGCTCCGCTGCTGTAACGGGCATGGAACCGGAGGTATATCGCCTTGCAGACACTTTCGCCCGGCTCGAGGTTGCCGAGCATTTCCTCAGCGTAGCCGGAAGCCAGGTCGTATTGGCCCGCAGCGGTCAGCAATTGCGAAATTTCGCCCAGGCCCTGGTAGCGGATCGACTTGTTGCTGATTGTCGGCAACTGGTCGAGCATCTGGCTCAAGCGCTCGAATGCCTCGAGGTAGCGGTGGCTGTCGCCGAGGATGTTGACCGAGGTGGCCAGTGCCCGGAACCTCAGCGTGGGATAGGGCGATTTCGCGATGATCTCGTCCAGCCGCGGATTCGCGCTCTCGTAATCGCCCCGGTATGCCAATTCCCAGGCTTCGAGGTAGCGCAGGTTCCATTGCTCCTCCCGCGTCAGGAGGGCAGGCTCCCGATCCAGCTGTTGCAGCAGCTCGACGAACTCGGGATGGTTCGAGGACTTGACGCGGTCTGCCCGCTTAAGCTGTTGCGACGGAGTCGCCGCTGTTGTCGGGGCAGCCACTGCCATGCCTGCAAACGAGACGCAGGCCAGCATGCTTCCTGTGAGAAGCATCCGACACATCATGCCGGACCCCGACATCACCTCAGATTTGAGGCGCTACTGCACAACAACCGGAGTGCAGCAACGAGTGGATGTGTTCCTCTGGCGGAACATCCTCTTCATCCTCCTCCCCGGACTCCTCTTCTTCTTCCCTTCCGGGCATGAGAATGCCGAAGCAGGTCGCCTCGCCGACCCATGCCCGCATTCGTACTGCATCCGCGGCGAGGAATGCCTCTCGCACCGACTGTTCGATCGGCGTGTCCGACAGGGCAAGAAGCAGGGCGTCTCGCGATGCATGCCTGAGCCGCGCATCCGCGCCCAGCCGCTCCAGAAACTCGATGACGTTCAACATCTCCCCCTCCAGATGGTTGGCCATGCCGGTTCCACAGACACGATCACCGGTGAATCGTTCTTCGGCCCTACGCCATGACGCGGCGCAACGGTGCGGCCAAACTTCGCCGCCCAGCCGGAACACAACGGCCGACGGTAGCAGCAAAATGGCTGCAATACATCCGCCTGCCCTCATTCCCCGCGCGCCATGCCTGCCGACCCCTGGCCCCGGATCGGCAGGCTGATTGCCGCCATCAGGCCCGGCGTTCCTCGAGAGCCTCATCGTCGTCATTCATGCCGGACATGAGCAGGCACTTGCAATAGATGTTCTCCGTCTGCAGCAAGGCCGAGATCTTCTGCTGATCCTGGGCCAAAACGGCATCGGCCGCATCCTGATCCAACAGGCTGCTGGCCAGTACGCGCCGCATTTCGGCACTGGAAGCATAGCGCAAGCTGGCGTTCTGACCGACGTTCTCAAGAAAATCGACGATATTCGACATGGCGTATCTCCCGGATAATAAGTGGATTGGAATGGCGCGACCGGCCTGGTTGCGGGGTGGAATGGTTTTGCCCCGCAACGAGGCTTCAAACCGCGCCGATTCATCCTAGGGACGACGCCAACGCCAACTTGCCGACTCGTTCACAAAACGCCGGCATCCTGCTTGATTTCCGCCTTGTCCAGCGCGTCCAGCCGCGCGCGCATTTCCAGGTCGGGCTGCAGCGGGCCGACCGGTGGCAGCACCACGGTGTCTTCCATGCCGACCTCCGCCTGCGGCAGCTCCGCCAGCCGGATCCGGCGGATGCGCGGCTGCTGGATCGGCAAGGTGGCGCCGCGGTAGATGGTGATCTCGTGGTCCAGCGGATACTCGCGCGCCAGTACCTCGACCAGCAGCTCGCGGTAGAGGGGGCCGGTGGAGAAGCGCGCCAGCGACTGGTCGCCGACCAGGCCCACCTGCCACAGCACCAGGTAGGCGGTCGGGTCGATCCGGCGTTTGTAGAACAGCAGCTGGCTGGCCTCGAAGTGCTGGCAGCCGTAGCGGCCCGGGTCGATGCCCAGGTCGGCGTACAGGCAGTCCTCGGCCGAGATGCCCGGCTCCATGTGCGCCTCGTAGCCTTCGCTGCGGGCCACCTCGATCGACTTGTGCGGCGCCCACGCGAACACCCCGGGGTGGCCGTAGAACACGCCGCAGACCCGCTTGCCCGCGCGCACTTCGGTGAGGATGGCCTCGACCATCTCGCGATAGGTCTTCATGCGCGACTTGCCCTCGCGGTAGTACGGCTGCAGGCTGCGCACATCCGGATGCATCTTCTGCAGCCACATCTCGACGATGCCGTCGGAGAGCCCGGCAAACACCACGTCGGCCTGCTCGATGTAGCTGCGCGCCAGCGGGCCGAGGTGCGAGCCCAGGGTCATGCCCAGGCCCACGCAGACCAGGCTGCCGGGTGAAGGTGCTGCATCCATGGTGGCTCGCTCGTCTTGGCGGAAAGCGGGCATTATTCACCCGCCGCCGACGGCCGCGCCACTTCAGTGGTCCAACGCTGCCCCGGGCTTCGCCGGCAGCGTCTCCAGCAGCGGCTTGATCAGCTCCAGCGGCAGCGGAAACACCACGGTGGACGACTTGCCGTTGTTGGACATGTCGGCCAGCGTCTGCAGGTAGCGCAGCTGCAGCGCCTGCGGCTGCTGCGACAGCAGCGCGGCGGCATCGCGCAGCTTCTCGGCGGCCTGCAGCTCGCCATCGGCGTGGATCACCTTGGCGCGGCGCTCGCGCTCGGCCTCGGCCTGGCGGGCGATCGCGCGCACCATGGTCTCGTTGAGGTCGACGTCCTTGAGCTCCACGTTGGCGACCTTGATGCCCCACGGGTCGGTGGCCTCGTCGAGGATCGCCTGCAGAGTGTGGTTGATCGAATCGCGCTGCGACAGGATCTCGTCCAGCTCGTGCTGGCCCAGCACCGAGCGCAAGCGGGTCTGCGCCAGCTGGCTGGTGGCCTGCAGGAAGTTCTCCACCTGCAGTACCGACTTGTCCGGCTCCACCACGCGGAAGTAGACCACCGCGTTCACCCGCACCGAGACGTTGTCGCGCGAGATCACGTCCTGCGGCGGCACGTCCATCACGGTCACGCGCAGGTCGACCCGGATCATCCTCTGCACGAACGGCACCAGCAGCACCAGCCCCGGACCCTTGGTGCCGGTGTAGCGGCCCAGGGTCAGCACCACGCCACGCTGGTACTCCGGCAGGACCTTCACCGCGGAGAACAGCAGCAGCGCGCCGAGAATCACCAGTACACCGACGAATCCGAACATGGTCATCTCCCGCCTTTCATGGATGGGCCGCGTCGGCTGGCGCCGGCTCGACCCGCAACAACAAGCCCTGTCGCGATACCACGCGCACCCGCGCACCGGCCGGCAACGCGGTATCGCAACGCACGCGCCAGCGTTCGCCGCGCACCAGCACCCAGGCCTCGCCGCCGGCGCCCACCGGTTCCAGCAGCTCGCCGATGTCCGCCAGCAGCGCCGCGTCGCCGGTGGCCTGATGCGCGCGGCGCGAACGGAACACCAGCCATACGATCAGCGCCAGCAGCGCGGCCGCGCCCACCGCGATGCCGGCGATCACGCCGAGGTTGACGCTGTAGCCCGGCACGCCGGTATTCATCAGCATCACCGAACCCGTCACGAACGCCACCAGTCCGCCCACGCCGAACGCGCCCACGCTGGGGTTGGCCGCCTCCGCCACCAGCAGGCCCACGCCCAGCGCCATCAGCGCCAGCCCGGCGTAGTTCACCGGCAGCAGCTGCAGCGCGTAGAGGCCGACCAGCAGACAGATGCCGCCGGCGATGCCGGGCAGCATCGCGCCGGGGTGCATCGCTTCCAGCGCCAGCCCGAAGATGCCCGCCAGCAGCAGCAGGTAGGCAATGGTGGGGTTGGTGATGATCGCCAGGAAGCGCGTGCGCGCACCCGGCGCGTATTCTCGTACGGACGCGCCCTTGAGCTGCAGCGTCACCTCGCGGTCGCCCACCTGCACCCGGCGTCCGTCCGCCTTGGCCAGCAGCTCGGCCACGTCCGCCGCCACGAAGTCGATCACCTGCTGCTGCGCGGCCTCGCTGGCGGTCAGCGTGGCCGCGCCGCGCACCGCCTGCTCGGCCCACGCCGCGTTGCGCCCGCGCAGCTGCGCCAGCGAGCGGATGTAGGCGATCGCGTCGTTCATGGCCTTGTGCGACTCGGCGTCGTCGGCGGGCGTCTCGTTCTGTGCAGCCGTGGCGGCCGACGCCGGCTGCCGGCCGGCTTTTGGCAACGGCATCGGCCGGCCGCCCAGCGCCACCGGTGTCGCCGCGCCCAGGTGGGTGGCCGGCGCCATCGCGGCGATCTGCCCGGCGTACAGGATGTAGGTGCCGGCCGAGGCCGCGCGGGCGCCAGCGGGGGCCACGTACACCAGTACCGGCACCGGGCTGGCCAGCATGCCGGCGATGATCCGCCGCATCGACTCGGCCAACCCGCCGGGCGTGTCAAGCCGCAGCACGATCGCCGCCGCGCCATCGGCCACCGCGCGTTTCGAGGCGTCTTCGAAATATTCGGCGGCAGCCGGGCCGATCGGGCCGTCCAGGGCGATCTGCGCCACCATCGGCCGGGCTGCCGCGGGTTGGCCGCTCGCCGCCGCCAGCGCAGCGACCGCCGGCAGCATGCAGCAGAACACGATCCATGCCACCCTCGGCCAGCGCTTCATCGGACCTGCCTCCATCCGATTCGTCATCGATGCAGCCATCGTAGCGCGGACAGCGCGCGCAAACTCGGCATCGCCACCACCGGCAAGCCTTCCAAGGGAAACCGTCATGCCAAGAATCGATATCGCTTCTGTCCCGGAACGCAAGGGTTCCGGCTACCCGCCGCCCTATGCGGCGAGCGCCGGCGAACGCCGCAAGCAGGCGCTGGGCGACGCCGGCGGCCTGACCGACTTCGGCGTAAACCTCACCCGCTTGCCGGCGGGCGCCTGGTCCAGCCAGCGCCACTGGCATTCGCACGAGGACGAATTCGTCTACGTACTGTCGGGCGAACTGGTGCTGGTCAGCGACGCCGGCGAGCAAGTGCTGCGCGCCGGCGATTGCGCGGCGTTTCCGCACAATGTGGCCGACGGCCACCACCTGATCAATCGCAGCACAGGGATGGCCGTCTACCTGGAGGTCGGCTCCCGCTCGAACGAGGATACCTGCACTTATCCCGACATCGACCTGCATCTGGAATGCGGCGCGGACCGTTTTTCGCACAAGGACGGAACGCCCTATTCCTGAATTCCCCCGCGGTCGCCCTGCAGCGGCCATTCCGCCAGCACCCGGTAATCCGGCTGGCCGACCACGCTGTGGACCAGCGCGAAGCGTTCGACCGGCCAGGTCACCGGCTCGATCGGCGCGGGGTCCGGCCGCGCGCCCTGGCTGTAGGCGATGGTGACATGCGGGGTGAAACTGCGCGCGACATGGCGCCCCTGCCCGGCCAGCACGAGCGCACGGCGCAGGTCATGCCACAGGCGTTGCAGCGGTTCGGGCACGCGCGCGCTGCGCAGGACGCACGGCGGCTGCCGGCCCGGGAAGCTGGCCGCCTCGTGCAGCACCCAGGCGAACGGCGCCATGCGCAGCCCGCCCGCGGCAGTCGTCGCCGCGTCGACCACCGCCTGGCGCAACAGCGCGTGGTCGCCCAGGAAATGCAGCGTGGCGTGGTAGCGCGCCGGGTTCACCCAGCGCGCGCGCAGGTCCGGCTGGCCGGCCTTGAGCGCGGCCGCTGCCTGCGCCAGCCGCGCCCGCGTCGCCGCATCCGGCAGCAACGCGAAGAACAGGCGATGCACCGGCGCGGACCCGCCCGTGCTGTCGCCGAGCAGATCGGCCTGCAGGGGGCCGTGGGAATGCGTTCGCGTAGTCATGGCGCGTGCCGGGCGTGAAATGCATGGCCGGGCGGAATCGACATCCTGCCCGCGTGGCCGGCGAGGATGCCACAGCAGGCCGGCCGTGGCGTGGATGCGGCGCCGGCGGCTTCATTCGGTGCCGTCCGCGCCCCACAACGCCTCCATGCCCACCGCCAGCTGCAGCTCGTCGAGGTCGACCACCTCGCTGACCGCATGGGCCGGCTCGTCGCCGCGCCGGCGTATCGGCACGCCGACGCGCAGGCCGTCCTGGGTGGTGATCGAGGCCACCTTCGGCATGTGCCCGGTCGCGCCGCGCTGGGTGACCACGGCGATGCTGCCGTTGCGCAGGCGCACGCCGGTGCCGGGGGGATAAACGCCCAGCGCCTTGATGAACCGCGCCGCCAGGTGCTCGTCCACCGCCGCACCTTCGTTCAGGAACAGCCAGCGCAGCGCCACGTTCGGCGGCATCGCCGGGCGCGAAGCGCGGCGGGCCACCCGCGCGCAGTACACGTCGGCCAGCGACAGCAGCTGGGCCGGCAGGCCGATCGCGTCGCCCGTCTTGCCGGCGGGATAGCCGCTGCCGTCGGGACGCTCGTGGTGATCCTGCACGATGTCCAGCCACAGCGCGTCGGTCACCCCGTGCCCGCGCAGCATCGCGACGCTGCGTTCGCAATGCCCGCGGACCGCGGCCCGCTGCGCGTCGGTGAGCGGCCCGCCCAGGGCCTGCAGCTGCTGCTGCAGCTCGAACATGCCGATATTCATCGTCAGCGCCGCCGCCGTCGTCGCCGCCAGCTCCGCCGGAGCCAGCTGTATCGCTGTTCCCGCGACCTGGCAGGCAATCGCCACGTTGACGGCGTGGCGGATGCTGTAGAGGCCCTCGCGGCGCATCAGGATGGAGGCCAGCGCCACGTCCGCGTTCAGCCTGCACGCACGCCGCAGCATGCCGGCCATGCGCGACACCTGCGCCGGGAAATCCGCTGGCGACGGCGCGTCGAGCAGTGCCCGCAGATGCCGTCGGGCCGAGAGCACCAGCGCCAGCGGCGAGGCTCTGGCGGGCTCCTTCGCGGAATCGCCAGGCCGCGTGTCCGCCATCAGCGCCTGCCGCATCAGCTTCTCGATCTGCCCGTCGCTGGTGATCACGTGCCCTTCGCACAGCAGCAGCGTGCCCTTGCCGTCGTAGGCATTGCAGGGCAGCGGCTGGCCCACCTGCAGTTCCGACGGATGGATAAGGCGCTTGGGCACATCGAACCTCGCGAACCGACCGAAACCCGTCGGGCGGGACGATGCCTGGCGGCGCCGTCCCCGAACCCCATCGTTCCCGCGGTGCGCCCCGCACACCACCCGCAGGCCCCGCGGACCCGCACATGGCAGATCGGCCAGGCGCACGGAAACTTGAGCCGGATGCCGGCTTTGCCGCACTGCCGCCGTCACCTGCGCCGGTTCCCGCAAGGCACCATCAACCGCCCGCGGCGCTTGCCGAAGCCGGTACGGCCGGCAGCACCTGGCCGGTCAGCGCCGTGCGGATCGCACGCAGCTTGGCCTTGATCCGCGCCTCGTTGGCCGGCCCCACGCGCAACAGCAGCTTCTGCCCGGTCGAGCGCGCCTCCAGCGCCGGATCGGCGTAGACGTAGAACGCCTTCGAGCGCACCACGGCCAGCGGCCCGGTCGGCTCCGGCGCGGCCAGCAGGTCGTCGATCGCCACCACCAGGCGATCGTTGAAATAGCCCGTCGGATAGCCCAGCTGCCGGTACGCCTGCTGGAACAGCGGATAGGCACGCACATACCAGGCCACCAGCGCCTGCGGATCGACGGCATTGACGACCTGCATGTACGGCGCATAGCGCGCGTAGTTCCGCTCGCCGAACAGCGTGGCGCCGCCGGCCTCGTCGACGGCGAAGGCGCCCTTGGGCACCCGCGCCGGCAGCGTGAACGCGGCCAGCCCGTCATGACGCGGCAGCGCATCGATGGTCGCCACGAAGCGGGCAATGATCTGTTGCGGCACCAGCAACGCGGGCACGTCGCCGCCGCCCAGCGCGGCAAGCGCGGCGGCCACGCCGGCGTCGCTGTCGTCCAGCGCCGGCAAGGCGCTGGTCGAAGCCGTTGCGGGCGCGATCTGCGCCTGTTCGATCGGGTGCCGGATCGCCGGCTCGGCCGGCGGCGCGGCAGCCGATGCCGAGGTTGCCGGCAGCGCCGGCGGCGGTGCGCCGGCGTGCATGGCCTTGCGCGCGAGGTAGGCCCCCGCTGCCACGACGGCCGCCACCACGACCACCGCCACGATCCAGCCGCCTGTCGATGTCTGCTTGCCCACGATGACTCCCTTGCGTCGAATATCGGATTTGGACTTGCCTGTGCGCGATTTGTTCATCACGACTGCCGGCGCGGCCTACCGTACCAGCTGGCCGGGCCGAAGCCGCAACCATCGATAACAACCAGGTCACGCCGCGACAACGCCACAAACGCTAAACGATGGACTGCGCCAACCCGCCTCGCCCGCGCGGATACTCCCGGGCCGATCGGCGTCATCCCGCGGCGGGCACCCATGCCGGAGCCGGAGGGCCGTCCCATGAAAACCCGCTGCGTATTCAGCACGCCCGACCTGGCCGCGGCACGCGTCGCGATGGCTGCGGCCCGCGCCGCCGGCGTCGACGACGGCGACATTTCGCTGGTCGCCCGCGGAGACATCGAGCTGGAAAAGATCCCCGACCACCTGATGCAGGGCCGCAACGATTTCTATCCCGCCGCCGTGCGCGGCGGCGCCTGCGGCGGCGGCACCGGATTGCTGCTCGGGCTGATCGCGGTGGCGGTGCCGCCGCTGGGCGTGACGCTGGCCGGCGCCGCGGCCATGGCCATCGCCGGTGCCGCGTTCGGCAGCTGCATCGGCGAGATGGTCGGCTTCGAGGTGCCGGACGTGGTCAGCCGCAGGTTCAAGGACGAGATCGCGGCCGGGCGTATCCTGGTGGTGATCGACGCCAGCAAGGACAAGCTCGGCGTGGCCGAGCCCGCCGTGGCGCGCACCGGCGCTACGCCGCTGCCGTTCCACGCGCATACCGCGCTGACCTAGGCCTTCAGCCGGTAGCCCGTGCGGAAGATCCACCACACCGCGGCCAGGCAGATCGCCAGGAACGCCAGCGTCATGCCCAGGCTGACGCCCACGCCGACGTCGGCGACGCCGTAGAAGCTCCAGCGGAAGCCGCTGACCAGGTACACCACCGGGTTGAACAGGGTTACCTTCTGCCACAACGGCGGCAGCATGTGGATCGAGTAGAAACTGCCGCCGAGGAAGGTCAGCGGCGTCACCACCAGCAGCGGCACCAGCTGCAGCTTCTCGAAGTTGTCCGCCCAGATGCCGATGATGAAGCCGAACAGGCTGAAGGTGACCGCGGTGAGCAGCAGGAACGCCAGCATCCACAGCGGATGCGCGATGTCGAAGCTGACGAACAGCCGCGCGGTGACCAGGATGATCAGACCGAGGATGACCGACTTGCTCGCCGCCGCGCCGACGTAGCCGGCCACGATCTCCAGCGGCGACACCGGAGCCGACAGGATCTCGTAGATGGTGCCCACGAACTTCGGGAAGTAGATGCCGAACGAGGCGTTGGAGATGCTCTGCGTCAGCAGCGACAGCATGATCAGCCCCGGCACGATGAAGGCGCCGTAGCTGACCCCGTCGATGCCGTTCATGTGCGCGCCGATCGCCGCGCCGAACACCACGAAGTACAGCGAGGTGGAGATCACCGGCGAGACGATGCTCTGCAGCAGGGTGCGCCAGGTGCGCGCCATCTCGAAACGGTAGATCGCGCGGATCGCGTGGAGGTTCATGCGCGCTCCCTCAGCAGGCCGACGAAGATGTCCTCCAGCGAGCTCTGCCGGGTCTGCAGGTCCTTGAAGTCGATGCCCGCCTCGCCCAGCCGGCGCAGCAGCACGTCGATGCCGCTGTGCTCGCCCTGGGCGTCGAAGGTGTAGACCAGTTGCCGGCCCTCGTCCGACAGTTGCAGCGGGTAGCCGGCCAGCGCGGCGGGAATGGCTTGCAGCGGATGCTGCAGGTGCAGGGTCAGCTGCTTGCGGCCGAGCTTGGCCATCAGCGCGGCCTTGTCCTCGACCAGGATCAGCTCGCCCTTGTGGATCACCCCGATGCGGTCGGCCATCTCCTCGGCCTCCTCGATGTAGTGGGTGGTCAGGATGATGGTGACGCCGCTGGCGCGCAGCGCGCGCACCATCGCCCACATGTCGCGGCGCAGTTCCACGTCGACGCCCGCGGTAGGCTCGTCGAGGAACAGGATCTGCGGCTCGTGCGACAGCGCCTTGGCGATCATCACGCGCCGCTTCATGCCGCCGGACAGGGTGATCATCCGGTCGTTGCGCTTGTCCCACAGCGAGAGGTCCCTCAGCACCTTCCCGATGTGCGCCGGGTTGGCGCTCTTGCCGAACAGGCCGCGGCTGAAGCTCACCGTGTTCCACACCGTCTCGAACGCGTCGGTGGTCAGCTCCTGCGGCACCAGGCCGATCTTCGCGCGCGCCGCGCGGTAGTCGCGCACCACGTCGTGGCCGTCGGCCAGCACGCTGCCCTCGCTGGGGTTGACGATGCCGCAGATGATGCTGATCAGGGTGGTCTTGCCGGCGCCGTTGGGGCCGAGCAGGGCGAAGATCTCGCCGCGGCGGATCTCCAGGTCGATCCGCTTCAGCGCCTGGAAGCCGGAGGCGTAGGTCTTGCCGAGCTGGCGAACGGTGATGACCGGCTGCATGCGATCTCCTGGGGAACGGATCGGCCGCGGGGAGCGTCGATGGTATGCCATGTCGCCTTGCGCATGTCGGCACCACGCCACTCGACGCCGCAGCCGCCGTGTTGCTAAGGTCGAAAGCGCGCCCCGGACATCCCATGAACTCGATCGAAGTCGCGTTGGCCATGCTGCTGGCCGTGGTCGGCAGCGGTTACCTGGTCCGCCTGCTGCCGTTCTCGCTGCCGCTGCCGCTGGTGCAGATCGCGCTGGGGGCGGTGATCGCCGGCGTGTTCAAGCACGGCGTGGCGCTCGACCCGGAGGTGTTCTTCCTGCTGTTCCTGCCACCGTTGCTGTTCCTGGACGGCTGGCGCATTCCCAAGGACGGCCTGCTGCGCGACCGCGGCACGATCGTGGCGCTGGCGCTGGGCCTGGTGGTGGCCACCGTGGTCGGCGCCGGCTTCCTGATCCACTGGATGATCCCGGCAATGCCGCTGGCGGTGGCGTTCGCGCTGGCCGCAATCGTGTCGCCGACCGACCCGGTGGCGGTGTCGTCGATCGCCGCACGGGTGCCAATCCCGAAGCGGCTGATGCACATCCTCGAAGGCGAGTCGCTGCTCAACGACGCCACCGGCCTGGTCTGCTTCCGCTTCGCGGTGGCGGCGGTGGCGACCGGCAGCTTCTCGCTGCTGTCCGCGTCGCTGACCTTCCTGTGGCTGGCGCTGGCCGGGCTCGGCGTGGGCGTGGGTTTCACCCTCGCGGTGAGCTTCGCGCAGCGCTGGCTGTCGCGGCATTTCGGCCAGGAGGCGGGTTCGCCGATCCTGATCAGCCTGCTGCTCCCGTTCGGCGCCTACCTGCTGGCCGAGCAGGTGCGCGCCTCGGGCATCCTCGCCGCGGTCGCCGCCGGCATCACCATGAGCTACGTCGAGCTCAGCGGCCGCCTGCTGGCGACCACACGGGTGCAGCGCACGGCGGTGTGGAATACCGTGCAGTTCGCCCTGAACGGCGTCATGTTCGTGCTGCTGGGCGAGCAGCTGCCCGCCAGCGTGCAGGGCGCGATGGCGTCGGTGGCGCAGAGCGGCCATCGCAATCCGTGGTGGCTGCTGATGTACGCGCTGGCGATCAACGCCGGGCTGGCGCTGCTGCGTCTGGCCTGGGTGTGGGTCTCGCTGCGGCTGGACCTGCTCAAGCTGCAGCACCAGGGCGCCCCGCTGCGCCGGCTGCACTGGCGCCTGCTGCTGGCCGTCTCGCTGGCCGGCACGCGTGGCGCAATCACCCTGGCCGGCGTGATGACGCTGCCGCTGCTGCTGCCCGACGGCATGCCCTTCCCCGCGCGCGAACTGGCGATCTTCCTGGCCACGGCGGTGATCCTGCTCTCGCTGCTGGCCGCCAGCGTCGGCCTGCCGCCGTTGCTGAAAGGCCTGCAGCTGCCGCCCGAGCCGGCGCTGCAGCGGGAGGAAAACCTGGCGCGCCGGGCCGCCGCCAACGCGGCCATCGCCGCCGTCGAGAAAGCCCAGCATGAACTGCTGGAGAAGGCGCCGGCCGGCGACGTCGATACCTACACCAGCGCAGCCACGCGGGTGATCGCGCTGCACCAGCACTGGCTGGACGAGGAGGCCTCCGGCGAAGACGAGGCGCGGCAGCTGCGCAAGGCCGACATGGCCGAGCGCGAGTTGCGCCTGGCCGCGCTGCAGGGGCAGCGCGAGGCGATCTTCGAACTGGCCCGCCACCGCCGCATCTCCGACGAGGTCTCGCGCCGGCTGGTGCGCGAAATCGACCTGCAGGAAGCGCGCTACCGCTAGACCGCCTGCGCTGCTTCCGCGATCCTTGGTCCCGAGCACACCATGCACAACCCCACGGAGCCAGACCATGCGCCTGTTCCACCGGTTGCTGATCGCGACGGCGCTGGCCATCGCCTGGCCCGCCACCGCCGCCACCTTGCCGAACCGGCCGGTGCCGTCGCTGGACCTGCACCGCTACGCCGGCCAGTGGCACGAGATCGCGCGCCTGCCGATGTACTTCGAGCGCAAGTGCCTGGACGCCGTGGTCGCCACCTACACGCCGAACCCCGACGGCACGGTCCACATCCACAACACCTGCCGCACCAGCAAGGGCCGGATGTCGGTGGAAGGCGTGGCGCGGATGAAGGACAACCAGCCCGCCGCGCTGGAGGTGCGCTTCGTGCCCGCCTGGCTGACCTGGCTGCCGATGGCATGGGCCGACTACTGGGTGATCGAGGTGGACGCCGACTACCAGTGGGCCGTGATCGGCAGCCCCGGGCGCAAGCACCTGTGGATACTCTCGCGCCGCCCCACGATGGACCGCGCACTGTTCCAGACGCTCAAGGAGCACTCGCGCCAGCGCGGCTATCCGGTCGACCGGCTGATGATGATCGCGCCGCTGGATTGAGCGCGGGGCGCATCACCGGCACCGACAAACCAGGCCAGCGCTTCAGTCGAGCGGAAAGATCGCCGCGGGCGCCAGTCCCAGCCCCAGGCCCACGATCAGGCGCAGGCGCGCCTTGAGCGGCTGCAGGTTGCCCACCGGCAACAGGCCCTGCGCGATCAGGTCGCTCTCCGCCCCCTCGCCGCGATAGGTGGAAGTCAGCACCGGGCCGGCCGCGCAACGGCTGGCGAGCAGCACCGGCATGCGCCGGGCCAGCGTCCCCAGCACCTTCGCCGCCGCCGGCGGCACATGGCCGCCACCCATGCCGGCGACCACCAGGCCGTCGGCGTAACCGCCCGCCGCCTCGGCGAGGCGGCCATCGTCGCCGCTGGCCATGGTCAGCAACTCGACCCGATGGGACAGCTCGCGTGGCCGGCCCAGGGTCGGGCCTGCCGGCGCCCCCCACAGGCGCACGCGGCCCTCGCCGACGACGCCGACCGGACCGGCACCGGGGCTGGCGAACGCCGCAGGACGGCTGGTGTGGACCTTGGTCGCCCAGCGCGCCGCATGGACCTCGTCGCCGAACACCAGCAGCGGCCCCAGCGCGGCCGCCTCGGCCCGCGCGGCCACCGCGATCGCCGCAGCCAGATTGGCCGGGCCATCCGAGCCGGCAAGCACGCCCGGACGCATCGCGCCGGTCAGCACCACCGGCAGCCGCGCGCCGCACATCAGCGCAAACAGGTAGGCGGTTTCCTCCAGCGTGTCGGTGCCCTGGCTGATCACCACGCCGTCCGGCGGCTGCGCGCCGGAAGCGAGCGCCTCGACGCGCTCCACCAGTCGCAGCACGTCGGCCAGCGACATCGCGCGGCTCGGCACGGTGAGCGCGTCGACCGCGCTGACCTCGACACCCGCCGGCAACGCCACCCCCGCCAGCAGCTCGACGGCACGGCCCGTCGGACGAAAACGGCCAGCTTCGTCGGCATGGCCGGCGATCGTTCCCCCGCAGGCAATCAGTGTCACTCGGCGCATGCGAAGCCTTGTCGGTCCAGGTCCACCCGGGCGCACAGCACGATGCGGTATCCGGTTTGCAGAAACAGTTACAGGTAACGCGATCGGCCGGCCTTGTCAAAGGCGGCCACCGACAACGGACAAAGCAGACTTGCGGGACACAAGCTTCCGCGTCGGGCGCCGGCTACTTCACGCTGCCCAACGGGCTTGGCAGGCAACCCGTCTTTTGCACGGTGTAGCTGACCCCGGCGATGCGCCAGCCGTCGGCGTTGCGCACCAGGCTGAAGCTGTCGATGCCGCAATGGGACAGCTTGCCGTCAAGATGGAAATCGTACGGTGCCCATACCTGGGCGAGGTTGCCCTGCACCGTCACCTACGCATTCCAGAGGTTCATACCGGAGCCCCATGGTGGTTTTCGACGACCGCCCGCCAGGCCGGAACCCGCGGGATGCGCCCGGGCGACGCGCGCGACGCCACCCTAAACCACGCCGCGCGATGCCGGCCCATGCCGGAAGCCACCCATGGCATGGCCGGCCAGCGCCTGGCGCGCGCGGGAAGTGCGTAAACATTCTCCGCACGGATTCAGGATAGGCTTCGACCAGGCATTGCCGCTACGCCAGGCGCCACGCTCGAACAGGTACGCATGAACCAACCGCCTTCTGTGCCGGAACCAGGCGCCGGCCTCACCTTCAGCAACGTCGTTGACCTTCTGCTCGACGCGGTCTGCGTGGTGGACGTCCACGGCCGCTACGTGTTCGTCAGTGCCGCCTTCGAGCGTATCTTCGGCTACGCGCCGGCCGAGGTCATTGGCCGGCCAATGATCGAGCTGGTCCACCCCGATGACCGCGCGCGCACCCTGCAGGCGGCCAACGAGATCATGGCCGGCCAGCCGAAGCCGCATTTCCAGAACCGCTACGTGCGCAAGGACGGCCGGGTCATCCACGTCATGTGGTCGGCGCGCTGGTCGGAGGCGGACGGGGTGCGGATCGCGGTGGCGCGCGACGTCACCGAGCTCAAGCGCGCCGAGCTGATGCAGGCGGCCCTGCACGCCATTTCCGAGGCAGCGCACTCGGCGGAGGACCTGCTGGCGCTGTTCCGGGATATCCACCGCATCGTCGGCGAGCTGCTGCCGGCCAGAAATTTCTTCGTAGCCCTGTACGACGCGGACAGGGACGAGCTGAGCTTCCCCTACTTCGTCGACGAACACGACTCGCCACCACCGACGCAAAGCCTGGCTTCCGGCACGCTCAGCAGCGAAGTGATCCGCAGCGGACAGGCGCTGCTGCTGACGCCGGCCACCCGGCTGGAACTGTCCGATCGGGTGCGCCCGATCGTCGGCGGCGATTCGCTGGAGTGGCTGGGCGTGCCGCTTGGCGGGCAACAGGGCGTGATCGGCGCGCTGGTGGTGCAGAGCTACTCCGGCGACGTGCGCTACAACGAGCAGGACAAGGCGCTGCTGCAGTTTGTCTCCACCCAGATCGCCGCGGCGATCGAGCGCAAGAAGACCGCGACGCGGATGCAATACCTGGCCCAGCACGACCAGCTCACCAGCCTGCCGAACCGCGGCCTGTTCCACGACCGGCTGCGCACCGCGCTGGCCGCAGCCCGCCGCGGACAGCGGCAGCTGGCCGTGCTGTATCTCGACCTGGACCGGTTCAAGCAGGTCAACGACCACCATGGCCACGACGTCGGCGACCTGCTGCTGCGCGAGGTGGCGGAACGCATCCGCCAGTGCGTGCGCGAATCGGACACGGTCGGCCGCATCGGCGGCGACGAGTTCGTGGTGCTGCTCGACGACACCGGCCAGGCCGATCATGCGGCCGTGGTCGCCGCCAAGATCGGCGCCGCCCTGCGACAGCCGTTCGAGCTGGCCGGCACGCGACTGCAGGTGTCGGCGAGCATCGGCATCGCGCACTATCCGACCCACGGCGAGGACGCCAGGCAACTGCTGCGGCGCGCCGACGATGCGATGTACGACGCCAAGCGGCAAGGCGGCGACCAGGCGCGGCTGAGCGGCACGCCGTAGCGCTCCGCAGCGTCGCCGCCGCGGCCCGCGCAGCGCTCGCCGGTAGCCGCCGATTCCGCCCTGCTGCTAGGCTCACGCGCGCACCGCGGCCGCGGCGGCGTCGCCCGCCCGCGCCGTTTCCCGCCACCGAACCGAAGGTCGAGCTGCCATGACGCGCCATGTCCACGGCTGAGGCCGCCGGCGGCATCGCCTTCGCGCTGGTGCAGGCAGGCAAGCGCTACGGCAGGCTGCAGGCGCTCGGACAGGTCAGCCTGGCGTTCGCCGCCGGCACCACCACTGCGCTGATCGGCAGCAGCGGCTCGGGCAAGTCCACCGTGCTGCGTCTGCTGCTGGGACTGGAGTGGCCGGACCACGGCCACGTCGAGATCGACGGCCGCGCCCTGCAGCGCGCCGACGTGCTGCCGCTGCGCCGGCGGGTCGGCTACGTGATCCAGGACGGCGGCCTGTTCCCGCATCTCACCGCACTGGGCAACCTGGCCCTGCTGCCGCGTCACCTCGGCTGGAGCCGCGAACGGATCCGCCAGCGCGCGGAACAGCTCGCCGCATTGACTCACCTGCCGGCTGGCGTGCTGGAACGCTACCCGGCCGAACTGTCCGGCGGCCAGCGCCAGCGCGTGGCGCTGATGCGCGCGCTGATGGCCGATCCCGACGCGCTGCTGCTGGACGAGCCGCTGGGCGCGCTCGATCCGGTGGTGCGGCACGAGCTGCAGGACGAGCTGAAGCAGATCTTCGACCAGCTAGGCAAGACGGTGATCGTGGTCACCCATGACCTCGCCGAGGCGGCCTGGTTCGCCCGGCGGCTGGTGCTGCTGCGCCAGGGCGCCGTGCTGCAGGACGGCGCGCTGCAGGACCTGCGCGAGCGCCCCGCCGACGCCTTCGTCAGCCGCTTCGTCGCGGCGCAGCGGCGCTTGCCGGAGATGTCATGATGCGCTGCCTGCTGGGCGCACTGATCCTGCTGCTGGGCAGCGGCCTGCTGCCCGCGCCGACGCAGGCCGCGCCGGTGCGCATCGGTTCCAAGCAGTTCACCGAGTCGGTGATCCTCGGCGAACTGGCGCTGGCCGGCGCGCGCGAGGCCGGCGTCGAGGCGGTGCACCGGCGCGAACTGGGCGGCACCCGCATCCTGTGGCGCGCCCTGCTCGACGGCGAGATCGACGCCTATCCCGAATACACCGGCACGCTCACCCAGGAACTGCTGCAAGGCCTGCCGGCGAACGCGGACATCGCCAGCCTGCGCGCGCAACTCAAGCCGCTGGGCATCGGCATCACCGACTCGCTCGGCTTCAGCGACACCTATGCGATCGGCATGCGCGATGACGTCGCCGCGCGGCTGGACATCCGCGACATTTCCCACCTGCGGCGACACCCCGCCCTGCGCTTCGGCTTTTCCAACGAGTTCATGGACCGCGGCGACGGCTGGCCCGGCCTGCGCCAACGCTACGGCTTGCCGCAGGCCAACGTGAGCGGCCTCGACCACGCGCTGTCGTACCGCGCGGTGGCCAGCGGCGCGGTCGACGCGATCGACCTGTACAGCACCGACGCGGAGATTCCCTACTACCACCTGCGCACGCTGCGCGACGACCGCCAGTACTTCCCGCGCTACGAGGCGGTCTACCTGTACCGCCTGGCGCTGGCGCAGAGCGCGCCCGCCTTCGTCGGCGCGCTGCGCAAGCTTGCCGGCAGCATCGACGAGGACGCCATGCGCGCGATGAACGCGCGAGTGAAGCTGCGCGGCGTGAAGGAAAACGTGGTGGCGGCCGATTTCCTCGGCATCCACGCGCACGACCAGGGCGGCGGCGTGGGGGCGCAGCTGCTCCAGCGCAGCGTCGAGCACCTCCGGCTGGTGGCGATCTCGCTGGGGCTGGCGATCCTGCTGGCGGTCCCGCTGGGCATCCTGGCGGCCCGGCGGCGGCGCCTCGGCCAGTGGCTGATCGGCCTGACCGGCATCCTGCAGACGGTGCCGTCGCTGGCGATGTTCGTGTTCATGATCCCGCTGCTCGGCATCGGCACCTGGCCGGCGATCGCCGCGCTATTCCTGTACAGCCTGCTGCCGATCGTGCGCAACACGCACGCCGGCCTGGTCGGCATCGCGCCGGAACTGCGCGAATCGGCCGCCGCGCTGGGGCTGCCGCCCGGCGTGCGGCTGCGCTGGGTTGAGTTGCCGCTGGCGACGCGTTCGATCCTGGCCGGCATCAAGACCGCGGCGGTGATCAACGTGGGCACCGCCACGCTGGCGGCGCTGATCGGCGCCGGCGGCTATGGCCAGCCGATCCTCACCGGCATCCGGCTGGACGACGTCGGGCTGATCCTGCAGGGCGCGGTGCCGGCTGCCGTGCTGGCGCTGCTGGTGCAGGGGCTGTTCGAACTGGTCGAGCGCCGGCTGACGCCGCGCGGGCTGCGGCTCGAGGCACGCCAGTAGGTCCGGCTCAAGCCCTCTTCAGGAAACAGACCTTCAGCACCAGTCCCTTGATCTTGTCCGAGTTGCCTTCGATGTGCTCGTCGTCGCCCTCGACCAGGCGGATGTTGCGGATCAGCGTGCCCTGCTTCAGCGGGATCGACGAGCCCTTCACCTTCAGGTCCTTGATCACCGTCACCGTGTCGCCACTGTTCAGCACATTGCCGTTGACGTCGCGCACCACCAGCGCAGCCTCGCCCGCCGGCGCCTGCGCCGCGATCGGCCACTCGTGGCCGCAGTCGGCGCAGAGGTAGTTGTCGCCATCGGGATAGGTGTTTTCCATCGCGCACCGCGGGCAGGCGGGGATATCGGACATCGGTCGATCCTGGTCGTTCGTCGAGGGCCGGCGATTATACGGGGCCTGCCGCACGCGTCACCGGATGCCGTCGGCTCGATTATGCTGAGCGTCCTGCCGCCGAGGTATCCGCCATGTACCGTTCCCTGCTGCTGTTGCTGGCGCTCGCCATGTCCGTATCCGTCTGCCGCGCCGCCGCGCCGGAGGAAGCCGCGCTGGGCGGACTCGACCACGTCACGTTCCCGGCGCCGCACCGCGTGGCCTCCGGGCGCCTGCAGGCCAGCGACATCCCTGCGCTGAAGCGCGCCGGCATCCGCCAGGTGATCGACCTCAGCCTGGACAGCGAGACGCCCGGTTTCGACGAGGCCGCCGCGGTGCGCGCGGCCGGCATCGGCTACCACAACCTGCCGATCCGCGGCGCCGCCGACCTGACCCGCGCCCGGGTCGTGCAGTTCGACCGCCTGCTGCGCGAGGCCGGCGAGCAGCCGACCCTGGTGCATTGCGCCAGCGGCAACCGGGTGGGCGCGATGATCGCCCTGCGCGCTGCGCTGCTCGGCGGCCAGTCGACCGACGCCGCGCTGGCGGAAGGCCGCCGCTGGGGCCTGAAGGGCCTGGAGCCGGCCGTGCGCGAACGGCTGCAGACATGGTCGGGCGACGGGTCGGACGCCGCCGTGCCGCCCGCGCGCTGAAGTTCGACGCCAATGGCATCGGTGCCGTGTCGCTTGCCGCGCAAAAGCCGATGCACAAGTTGGGCTACCATGCGCGCCTGCTTGGCTATCCCACGGCACGGACCTGGATTCGACCCCCGCATCGCCGCCTTTCTCCACGCCGCTACCCCTGCGCGCCGTGCTGCTGATGCTGGGCAGTGCCGGTTTCTTTGCGCTGATGGCGGTGTCGATCCGGTTCGCCTCGGCCCAGTTGCACCCGTTCCAGATCACCTTCTTCCGCAGCACGTTCGGCGCGTTGTTCGCGCTGCCGCTGCTGCACCTGCACGGCTGGCAGCTGCTGCGCACGCCGCGCTTCGGCTTCTACGTGATGCGTTGCGCGCTCGGCATGGGCGGCATGCTCGCCGGCTTCTGGGCGATCGTGAACCTGCCGCTGGCCGAGGCGGTGGCGCTGTCGTACTCCTCGCCGCTGTTCGTCACCATCGGCGCGGTGATCTTTCTCGGCGAGATCGTGCGCCGGCGCCGCTGGAGCGCGGTGGTGGCCGGCTTCATCGGCGTGCTGGTGATCGTGCGCCCCGGCAGCGCGGCGTTCACCGCCGGCAGCCTGGTCGCGCTGCTGGCGGCGGCGCTGACCGGCGCGGTGACGATCAGCATCAAGTCGCTGACCGGCAGCGAGCCGGCCGACCGCATCGTGCTGCTGACCACGCTGCTGTGGGTGCCGCTGTCGCTGCCCGCCTCGCTGGCCGTGTGGCAATGGCCGCACGCCGGCATCTGGCCGTGGCTGGTGCTGTCCGGCGCGCTCGGCACCAGCGGCCACTGGTGCTGGACGCGCGCGCTGCGGCTGGCCGATGCCTCGCTGCTGGCACCGTTCAGCTACCTGCAACTGCTGATCGTGGCGGTGCTGGCCTGGTGGATCTTCGGCGAACAGGTGGACCGCTACACGATGGCGGGCGCGGCCATCATCATCGGCGCGAGCCTGTACATCGCCCATCGCGAACACAGCCTGGCGCGCCAGCGGCGCCACGCGCTGCGCGCCGCGAACGCCGAGCCGCCGATCTGACGGCAGCCCGTTCCGCGCCGATCACTCTGCGTCAGACCAGACCGGCAGATCCGGCAGGTTGGCCATTTCCGCCAGCAGGTCCAGCGGCTCGGGCTCGGCGGCCAGCGCCAGCGGCCAGCGACCGACCACTTCGTATCGGGACTGCCCGAAGAAACTGCGGATCAGCACGAACTCGGACACGCGCCACTGGATCGCCGTGATCGATTCCTCGATCGCATCGACGGCATGGCCGTGCAGCATGGCCACGTGCGGCAGGAAGCTGGACACGCCGCTGACCTGCAGGCCTGCGCGAAGCTGCGCCGCGGCCACCGCCTTGCGCAGCTCCAGCGCCGCCGCGGTGGTGGCGCCGTCCGCGCACAGCACGAACGGAAACCGCCCGTCGCGGACGCTGAAGCGCATCGCCGAATCCAGCGTGGCCACGAAGCCCTGCGCGCGCACTTCGCCGGCCGCGGCCAGCAGCGCGCTTTCCAGTGGCTGGCGCAGCCGTTCGGGCTTGCCCATCGGGCACAACGTCAGGTGCAGGCTGTCGATGCCGACCGGCGTCCCGCTGACCCGATGCGACTTGCAGAAACGCTCGCCCACGCCGGCGATCGCACTGCGTGCCGGATCATCCGGCAGCAACGCAAAAAAATAGTTGATGCCGGCGGCAAGCTCGGATGGATTCGATGAGGTGGAAATGAGCGGTTCCTCCGCGCAATCACGCCAATGGCCGGTGGCCTGCTGCCCCGGCAATGTCCGGGTCGGCAAGCGAAGTCGGCCCGGACGTTGAAGTCCGAGCTTGCCGCGTGTCGGCGGGGCAAACAAGTACCGGAGATGCCGGGGCCCGTTCAGCGCAGCTGGCTGTCCCTGCTGCCGCGGCGGTTGTACAGGCCGGAACTGCGCTGCTCCGCGTCCTGCGCGGCCTGGCAGGCCACGCACAGGCGCACGCCGGGCACCGCCTGGCGCCGCGCCTCCGGGATCGGCGCATCGCACTCCTCGCAGTGCGCCAGGCCCGGGCCCTTGCGCAACTGCTGGCGCGCCCGCTGCACCGCATCGTTGACCGTGGCGTCGATCTGGTCCTGCACGGCGCCGTCGCCTGCCCAGCCGGTTGCCATGGCATACCTCCGAAAACTCGATGTGACTGCCGGGCGATCAGTGCGGCCTGGCCCGCAAGTCCCTGATATAACCCAGTTCGCCCAATGATCTGGGCTCGCCCGGCTTGAGTTTCAAGCAGTCCTGGTAGGCCCTGGTCGCCTCGTCCAGGCGGTGCAGCTCCACCAGCGCATAGCCCTGCCCGCGCAACGCGGTGCATTCCAGGTCGGGGCCGCGTTCCGGGCCACCGCTGATCGCCGCGGCGTCCTGGGCTTCCTTGTACAGGGCCAGCATTTTTTCCCAATCCCGGCTGCGCTCGTAGGTGAAGGCGAGTTCGCTCTTGTACTGGCTGTTCATCGGCGACAGCGCCAAGGCCTTTTCCAGCTCGACCCGGGCATCGGCGTAGCGGCCCATCTCGCTATAGGCATAGCCTCGCGCCCAATAGGCCCTGGCCCAGGCCGGGCCGATCACCTCGACCGAAGCATCCGCCTGCCCGCCCGGCGCCTTGTCGGCCACCGCCGCCGCGCCCGCGTAGTAGAGCGCATCGGGCATGCCTTCGGCGCAGTACACCTTGCCCGGCCTGCCGGCATAGCGCGCCTCGTACTTGGCGATCACCTCCGTCAGCGGGCCATCCACCGCCAGCTGGATCCGGCCGGACTGGATCATCTTCAGCGCATCGAGCACCTTCTGTTCGTCGGCATCGGCGGCCCGGTTGCCCGCTTCGTCGACCGACAAGGTGATGACGCGGCCCGGCTTGGCCGCGGCGTGCGGCGCGCAGCCGGCCAGCGTGAACGCGGCGGCCAGCACCGCCCCGGCGATCAGTCGTTCCATGGCGTTCCCCCGATGTGGCTCGGGGCGAGGATAGCCGAAGCGGGCCTGCGTCCATTGGCAGCAGGGCCAGGCCGGCGGGAAGTGCCAGAATGCGTCATTCACCCACGCCAGGAGAACGCGTCGTGAGCACGCCATCGCCCGCCACCACCGAGCCGCCCGCGCTGCGCAGCGACGAGAGCGTCGCCAAGCAGCTGTTCCTGGGCAACATCCTGGAAGAGAACCTGTTCCCGTACCCGCAGATCCGCGCACGCGACCGCGAGATGCTGGGCGCGATGACCGACGCGATCGACCAGTTCCTCGCCGACAAGACGGCCGAACTGAAGCAGTACGACCGCGACGCCGAACAGCCGGCCGAGTTCATCCAGGCGCTGCGCGAGATGGGCCTGTTCGGTCTGATCATCCCGGAGCAGTTCGGTGGGCTGGAACTGTCCAACGGCGCCTATGCCCGCGTGCTGGGCCAGACCAGCAGCCACGACAGTTCGGTGTCGCTGACCATCGGCGCGCACAGCTCGATCGGCATGAAGGGCCTCTTGCTGTTCGGCACCGACGCGCAGAAGCAGCGCTACCTGCCGAAACTGGCCACGGGCGAGATGATCGCCGCGTTCTGCCTCACCGAATCCGGCGCCGGCTCCGACGCCGCCTCGATCCGCACCAAAGCCACACGCAACGACGACGGCAGCTGGACGCTCTCGGGCGAGAAGATCTGGATCACCAACGGCGGCATCGCCGACTTCTACACCGTGTTCGCGCGCACCGACACGGCCGAGGGCAAGATCACCGCGTTCATCGTCGAGGCGGCGTGGCCCGGCGTGAGCCACGGTCCGCACGAGGACAAGATGGGCATCCGCGCGTCGAGCACCACCACCGTCGCGTTCGCCGACGTGCGGGTGCCGGCGGAGAACGTGCTCGGCCCGGTCGGCAAGGGCTTCAAGGTGGCCATGAGCATCCTGAACTCGGGCCGCACCGGCCTGGGCGGCGGCGCGGTCGGCGGCATGCGCTCGCTGATCCGGCTCGCCAGCGCGCAGGCGAAGGAGCGCAAGCAGTTCGGCCAGCCGATCGCCGAGTTCGGCCTGGTGCGCGAGAAGATCGCGCAGATGACGGTGGACTGCTTTGCCGCCGAGAGCGCGGTGTGGATGGTGGCGCACCTGATCGACGGCGGCGGCAGCGACTACTCGGTCGAGGCGGCGATGAGCAAGGTGTTCGCCAGCGAGGCGGTGCAGCGCGCCTCCTACGAGGCGCTGCAGATCGCCGCCGGCAACGGCTTCATGCGCGAATTCCCGTACGAGCAGATCACCCGCGACACGCGCATTTTGTCGATCTTCGAGGGCACCAACGAGATCCTGCGCCTGTACGTCGCGCTGTCCGGCCTGAAGGGCGTGGGCGCGGGCCTTTCCGAACTGAAGGCCGCGGTGGGCGACATCTTCAACGACCCGATCAAGGGCTTCGGCGTGCTCGGCAGCTACACCGGCCGGCGCATGCGCGAGGCCACCGGCTACGGCGTCGACCGCATCGCGCACGAACTGTCGCCGCGGCTGCGCAAGGTCGCCGCCACCTACGAGAAGTACACGGTGGAACTGTCCAAATCCTCCGACGCGCTGCTGCGCCGCTACGGCAAGAAGGTGGCCGACCAGCAGCACGCGCAGAAGCGCCTGGCCGACATCGCGATCGACCTGTTCGTGGGCCTGTGCGTGCTGTCGCGCGCCGACAGCCTGGAGAAGCAGGGCCACCCGGCCGCCAGCGAGGCGATCGGCATCGCCGAGGTCTTCGCCAGGCAGGCGCGCCGGCGCATGGCGCGCAACGTGCGTGGGCTGGAGCGCAACGAGGACGAGGCGATCGAGCAGTTGGCCGGCGCGGTGCTCGCGCACGACGGCTACCTGTGGGACGTGATCTGAAACCCGACGAAGAAGGAGAAACCCGCCATGAGTATCCCCACCGTCCGCGCCAGCACCGGCGATGCACCGTACGCGGTCGAGTTCACCGACGACCAGGGCAACCGCTGGCACGCCGACGAGCCGGTCGACGAAGGCGGCGCCAACACCGGCCCGGCGCCGCACCGGCTGCTGCTGTCCGCGCTGGGCGCCTGCACCGCGATCACGCTGCAGATGTACGCGGCGCGCAAGGGCTGGCCGCTGCGCCACGTCGACGTCGAACTCAAGTTCAACCCCGACGGCACTCCCGAGTCGGGCAACGACATCACCCGCGTGATCACCCTGCAGGGCGAGCTGGACGACGAACAGCGCGAGCGCCTGCTGCAGATCGCCAACAAGTGCCCGATCCACAAGGTGCTGACCGGCGAGGTGCGGATCGCCTCGCGGCTTGGCGGCGATTCGCCGTAACGCGCCCGACGCCCCGGTGCGGCCGCGCCATGGCCGCCCGGAAGGCCGGTCCGATGCGGACTCCGGGCCGGCATCGCGCCCCCGCCGCGTCCATGCTTCGCCCTACCTTGACATCACCACCAGGGTGGGAGTAGATGGCGGGCACGTGGCGCTTTCCGGGGAGAGAACGACCATGGTCTTCCAGAACGTGATTTGGGCGATCACGCTGGCTGGGATGGGGCTGGTGGCACTGGGCTTCATCTACGCCATCGCGCAGGCCGGCAAGCCGGCCGATCCCGCCGAAGCGGAGCGGGCACACCGAACATCCATCAGCTTGCGCCGCGCCCTGTTCGTGGCGCTTTTGCTGTTGGGCATCGGGATCGCCTGGGCCAGCCTGCGGCCCTTCCCCATCCCGCCGCAGCACCAGCCGCTGCAGGCGGCGCAGGTGGTCGAGGTGGTCGGCCACCAGTGGACCTGGGATGTCAGCCAGACCCACCTGAGGGCTGACGAGCCGGTGGAGTTCCGGGTGACCGCCAGCGACGTCAACCACGGCTTCGCGATCTACGCCCCGGATGGCCGCATCGTCATCCAGACCCAGGCGATGCCCGGCTTCACCAACAAGATCCTGTACACGTTCCGCACGCCGGGCACCTACAGGATCATGTGCCTCGAATACTGCGGCGTCGCCCACAACGGGATGACCGCCGAATTCGACGTCGCCGCGCGGGAGGACAAGTCATGAGCTCGCTCGAACTCTACCCGCAGGACGAGAAACTGCCACGCGGCGAACACGTGGCGTTCAACCTGTACATGATCACCGCCCTGCTGCTGTTCGTGCTGATGATGCTGCTCGGCCTGACCATGCGCATGACCCAGGCCGACTGGACGCCGGTCCAGGCCGCGATGTTCTACAAGGTCATGACCATGCACGGCGCCGGCATGGTCGGCACCATGAGCCTGGCCAGCACCGCGGTGATGTGGTTCTTCCTGCGCAAGTACGTGTCGCTGCACCTGTGGGCGTTCCTGGGCAACTACGTGCTGTTCATGCTGGGCGCGCTGTGCATCATCTGGGCAGTGTTCGTCGGCAACTTCGCCAGTGCGTGGACCTTCCTCTACCCGCTGCCGGTGCACTCGATGGGACTGTGGAGCAACGGCGCCGCCGCCGTGTTCATGCTCGGCTACCTGCTGATCGGCGTGGGCATGCTGCTGTTCTACCTGGACGCCGCGGCGGCGATCATCCGGCGCTACGGCAACCTCGCCCGCGGGCTCGGGCTGCAGTGGCTGTTCGGCGGCACGATCGACCCCACCCACCCCAAGGCCGTGGTCGCCGGCACCATGGTGATCATCGCCAACTCGCTGGGCATCCTCGCCGGCGCGGTGGTGCTGGTGATGTGCCTGATCAATGCCTACGACCCGGAAGTCGCGCTCAACGCGCTGGTGGTGAAGAACCTGATCTACTGGTTCGGCCACATGGTCATCAACGCCACGATCTACATGGGCGTGATCGCCGTCTACGAACTGCTGCCGCGCTACACCGGCAAACCGTACGGCATCTCGCGGCCGTTCCTGTGGTCCTGGGCGGCCAGCACCGTGTTCGTGATCATCGTGTTCCCGCACCACCTGCTGATGGATTACGCCGAGCCGCGCTGGATGCTGGTGATGGGCCAGATCATCTCCTACGCGGCCGGCTTCCCGGTGTTCCTGGTCACCGCCTACGGCGTGCTGACCAACATCCATCGCTCCGGCCTGCGCTGGAAGATGCCCTCGATGCTGGCCGTGCTGGCGCTGTTCGGCTGGGCCGCGGGCATCGTGCCGGCGATCATCGACGGCACCATCAGCGTCAACCGGGTGATGCACAACACGCAGTGGGTACCGGGGCATTTCCACTTCTACCTGCTGCTCGGCGTGTTGCCGATGATCCTTACCCTGCTCTACCACGTGGTCGGCAGCCGCCGTCGCGCGCCGGTCAACGGCGGCGTGGATCGGGCCGGCCTGTTCCTGTACGTGACGGGCGGCATCGCCTTCTGCATGGTGTTCCTGTACGCCGGCCACATGAGCGTGGCCCGGCGCTTCGCCGCGCACCTGCCGGAATGGCTGCCGTACGACCGGGCCGGTTCGGTCGCCGCGATGGTGCTGATCCTGGGCATGCTGCTGTTCGCCACGCGCATCATCGTCGGCCTGCTCAAGGCGCCGATCGATGCCGATCCTGCGCACCCTGCTGGCTAGCGCCCTGCTGCTGGCGCTCGGTGGTGCCGTGCTGACGGTCGCCACCGACGGCTTCCACGCCTTCACCAGCGAAACCGCGCGCCGCCTGGCAGTGCGGCGCGACCCGCCGCCGGTGCCGGCCGTGCTGCTGGAAACCCAGTCCGGCGCCCGCCTCGACCTGGCCGAGCTGCGCGGCCGCTGGGTGCTGGTCGACTTCATCTACACCCGCTGCCTGACCTGGTGCCTGGCGCTGGGCGGCGAGTTTGCGCAGCTGCAGGATCAGCTCGCCGCGCCGCTGGCCGACGGCCGGCTGGTTCTGCTCAGCATCAGTTTCGACCCGGTGCACGACACGCCTGCCGAGCTGGCGGCCTACCGGCAGCGTTTTCGCGGCCGCGATGGCGGCTGGATCGTCGCCCGGCCGACGAGCGAAGACGGCCTGCGCCAGTTGCTGCGCAGCTTCGGTGTCACCGTGGTGCCGGACGGCATGGGCGGCTACGTGCACAACGCCGCGATCCAGGTGGTCGACCCGCAGGGGCGGCTGGTGCTGATCCTCGATGCGGGCAACCCGCGGGCCGTCGCGCAGACCATGCGGGGCAAGCTGCCATGAGGATCGCCGGCCGGCAACGCCTGGCCCCGGCCTTTGCCGCCGTGCTGTTCGCGGCCCTGCTGCTGCCGCCGGCGCGGGCGTGGCTGGAAGGCCGCATGAGCCTGCAGATGCTGGTGCAGATACCGCTGCTGATCGCGGTCGGCTGGCTGTTGTCCGCCGCGTTGCCGCCACGGCTTGGCGAGGGCATCGCGCGCTGGAACCAGCACGGCATCAGCAGCGTGGTGCTGGCCAGCCTGGCCGGCATGTTCTGGATGCTGCCGCGCTCGCTCGATGCGGCGATCGGCGAACCGTGGATGGCGGTGGCGAAGTTCGCCAGCGTGCCCTTGCTGACCGGCCTGCCGCTGGGGCTGGGCTGGCCGCACATGGGCTTCGTCGTGCGCGGCGTGTTCCTGCTCGAACTGATCGCCACGTTTTTCCGGCTGGGCTGGCTGTATCTGGTTTCGCCGGTGCGCCTGTGCAACAGCTACCTGCTCGACGACCAGCAGCGCTCGGGCGAGGCCATGCTGGTGATCGGCAGCCTCATCCTGGCCGGCGTGATGATCAAACTGTTGTGGGGACGCTTCGACTCGACCTGAGGCGACCGCCCGGCCAGCCATGGCCGCGCCGATGCGCCCTCAGGCCCATCGCGGCAGGCGCAGCCGGCGCAGCGGCGCCGGCATGCCGCCATGCTCGGCGGTCAGCCCCGACATCACCAGCCGCCGGAACGGCGAGAGCCGCGCGCCCGCGCCCAGCGCCAGCTTGCGCAGTGCGCGCGCCGGGCGGCGGTCGTCGGTGTACAGGCCGGCCAGTGCGTTGGTGGCCAGGTACAGCGGCCGCGTGGCCAGCCGCAGCCGGCGTTCGTAGCGCGCCAGCAGCGCAGGCGCGGCGATGGGCCGGCCGGCGGCCCGCGCGGCGCGCAGTTCGCGCGCCAGCAGGTCCTGCCCGAGCAGGCCGAAATTGAAGCCGTGCGCGGTGACCGGGTGCATGCCCACCGCGGCGTCGCCGACCAGCGCGAAGCGTTCGGCCACGAAGCGCTTCGCGTACACGCCCACCAGCGGATAGGCGCAGCGCGGGCCGGCCACGCTCATCGTGCCCAGGCGCTGGCCGAAGCGTTCGGCCATCGCCGCCTCCAGCGCCGCGTCGTCCAGCGCCAGCAGCTCGCGCATCGCCGGCGGAGCCAGGGTCAGCACCACCGAAGACGTGTGCGCTTCGTGCAACGGCAGCAGCGCCAGGGTCTGGCCGTGGCCGAACCACTCCCATGCCACCTGCTCGTGCGGCACCTGGTGGCGCATGCGCAGCACCAGCATGGTCTTGCCGAAGTCGCGCATCTCCGCGCCGATGCCCATGGCCCGGCGGGTGTCGGAGAAGCGGCTGTCCGCCGCCACCACGAGCTGCGCGCGCAGCGTGTCGCCGTTGTCGAGGCCGACCTCGGCGCCGCCGGCGTCGGTACGCACCGAGGCCACCCGCGCGCCGGCGATCCGCTCGACCTCGGGCAGCGTCATCACCTCTTCGTATGCGGCGCGGCGGATCGCATGGTTGGACAGCAGCCAGCCCAGCTGTTCCTTGCCGGCTTCATCGTGGCGGAACATCAGGCCGCCGCGGTCGTCGCCGTCGAGCACCATCGCGTCGCGCAGGGTGCCGATCTCCTCCTCGCGCAGGCGCGCCCACAGGCCCAGCTCGCGCAGCAGGCGCTGCGAGTGGTGGGTGATCGCGATCTCGCGGCCGTCGTCGGCCGGCGCGATCAGCGCCGCCTCTTCCTGCCGCTCGACCAGCGCGATGCGCAGGCCGCTGCCGGCCAGCGAACGGGCGAAGCACAAGCCGGCAGGGCCGGCGCCGATGATCACGATATCGAACGACATGGGCGGAACGCTCCAGAGGGATGATCGTCGGCAGGCAACGGGGGCGCAGCGCCAACCCGCGCTGGCGCCGGTCGGGAAAAATCGGCGGCCGATGCCGCGTCAGCCGCCGCAGCCGCCGCAGCAGATCGACGGCAGCTGCACCACCTGTTTCGGCGCCACCGTCCAGCCAACCTGGCGCAGCACCTCGATCAGGTCCGCCGCCGTCGCCGAGGCGGACACGCGCAGCACCAGCCCGCTCATGTCCAGGTCGGCCACCGCGGTGGGGTCGACATTGAACAGGGCATCCTGCACGACGGCCGGATCGGGCGCGGCATCGGTCAGGGCAATATGGAATTCCATGGGATTTCCTCGTTTCATGGGCGCCGTATCGGCGCCGTCAACCGCCATGTTCGGCACACCCTCCGGCGGCCACCTTGACCCAGGTCAAGCGCGCGCCGGGCCATGTCGATCCGGTCGGTGGCCATTCGTCGCATGAACAACTCCTCGCCGAAGGCGCCCGCCATGGCCTTGCAGCTCTACGCCCACCCGTTCTCCTCCTACTGCCAGAAAGTATTGATCGCGCTGTACGAGAACGGCATTCCGTTCGAATGGCGCATGCTCACCCCGGACGATGCCGCCACCCACGCCGAGTTCACCGCGCTGTGGCCGATCCGCCGCTTTCCCCTGCTGCGCGACGGCGAACGCGCGGTGGTCGAGTCGAGCATCATCATCGAGTACCTCGACCGGCATTACCCCGGCACTGCACCGCTGATTCCCGTCGACGCCGACAGCGCGCTCGAAGCGCGCGCGATGGACCGCTTCTTCGACCACTACGTGCACACACCCCAGCAGAAGATCGTGTGGGACAGCCTGCGCCCCGCGGCCGATCGCGATCCCTACGGCGTGAAGGAGGCACGCGCCATGCTCGACACCGCCTACGCCTGGCTCGACCGCAAGCTCGCCGGTCGCTACTGGGCTACCGGCGGCGACTTCAGCCTCGCCGACTGCTCTGCCGCGCCTGCACTGTTCTACGCCGACTGGACCCACCGCATCCCGGCAACCTTCGGCAACGTCACCGCCTACCGGCAGCGCCTGCTGGCGCGCCCCTCGTTTGCCCGCGCGGTGGACGAGGCGCGGCCGTACCGCTCCTACTTCCCGCTCGGCACGCCCGACCGCGACTGAGCCAGCCCGCAGGAGACCCGCCATGCACCATCCACCCATCGTCAGCCGCGAGCAATGGCAGGCCGCGCGCCAGGCTCAACTCGCGGAGGAAAAGGCGCTGACCCGCGCGCAGGACGCCGTGAACGCCAAGCGTCGGCGCCTGCCGATGACGCGCGTCGACGACAGCTACACGTTCGGCTCACCCGCCGGCACGCACACCTTCGCCGACCTGTTCCAGGGCCGGCCGCAGTTGATCGTCTACCACAACATGCTGGCGCCGGACTCGGACCACGTCTGCCCCGGCTGCTCGTTCTACTGCGACCAGATCGGCAACCTCGACCACCTGCACGCGCGCGGCGTCACCTTCGCGGTGGTGTCGCGCGCCCGCGTGGCCGAGATCGAGCCGGTCAAGGCGCGGCTGGGCTGGAGCTTCCCCTGGTACTCCTGCTTCGGCACCCGTTTCCACGAAGACTTCGTGACTGCCGAAGGCGCGCCGTTCGGCCTGTCGGTGTTCCTGCGCACCGACGAGGGCATCTTCCAGACCTGGTTCACCACCGGCCGCGGCATCGAGCTGCCGATCAGCAGCTTCGGCCTGCTCGACGTCACCCCGTGGGGCCGCCAGGAAGTCTGGGAGGACTCACCCGAAGGCTGGCCGCAACATCCCACCTGGAGCCAGGTGAAGATCCACGACCAGTACTGAAGCCGCCGCCCCGCTTCGTAGGAGCCCGCTCGCGGGCGATGCCCTTAGCTCTTCCGAATCCCGAAAAGCATCGCCCGCAAGCGGGCTCCTACCGCGCGGGCGGGTCACTCGGCCGGCAGCGCCTCGGCACGACGCAGCCGGCGCCCTTTCCACAGGTAGCCGACGCCCAGCAGCACGAACCACACGGGGCTGGCGATCAGCGCCTCGCGGGTGTCCGGCTGCAGGCTGAGCAGCACCAGCACGAACACGAAGAACGCCAGGCAGGCCCAGCACATGAACACGCCGCCGGGCATCTTGTAGATCGACGCCTCATGCAAGTGCGGGCGCTTGCGCCGGTAGGCGATGTAGGCGAACAGGATCAGCGACCACACGAACATGAACAGCACGGCCGACAGCGTGGTGATCAGGGTGAACGCGGTGATCAGGTCGGGGATCAGGTAGATCATCGCCGCGCCCAGCAGCAGGCAGAAGCAGGAGAACAGCAGGCCCAGCGACGGCACCGCCGCGCGCGACAGCCGCGCGAACGTCTTCGGCGCGTGCTGCTCCTCGGCCAGGCCGTACAGCATGCGGCTGGTGGAGAAGATGCCGCTGTTGGCCGAGGAGGTGGCCGAGGTCAGCACCACGAAGTTGATCAGGCTGGCCGCGGCCGGAATGCCGGCCAGCACGAACAGCTCCACGAACGGGCTCTTGCCCGCTTCCACCAGGCGCCACGGCGTCACCACCATGATCGCGACCAGGGCCAGCACGTAGAAGATGATGATGCGCACCGGGATCGAGTTGATCGCCTTGGGCAGGTTGCGCTTCGGGTCGGCCGTCTCGGCGGCGGTGGTGCCCACCAGCTCGATGCCGACGAAAGCGAACACCGCGATCTGGAAGCCGGCGAAGAAGCCGCCCAGGCCCTTCGGGAAGAAACCGCCGTCGTTCCACAGGTTGGCCAGCGAGGCCCGGTGCCCGCTCGGCGAGGTGAAGCCCCAGGCCACCAGCGCGAAGCCCGTCACGATCAGCGCGATGATCGCGACGATCTTGATCAGCGCGAACCAGAACTCCATCTCGCCGAACAGCTTCACCGTCACCAGGTTCAGGCTCAGCAGCAACAGCACGCACAGCACCGCGGGAATCCACGGCGCCAGCGCCGGAAACCAGAACTGCGCATAGGCGGCGATCGCGATCACGTCGGCGATCGCGGTGATCACCCAGCAGAACCAGTAGGTCCAGCCGCAGAAGAAGCCGGCCCACGGCCCGAGCAGGTCGGTGGAGAAGTCGATGAAGGACTTGTACTGGAGGTTGGACAACAGCAGCTCGCCCATCGCCCGCATCACGAAGAACAGCATCACGCCGATGATCAGGTAGACCAAGAGGATCGACGGCCCGGCCAGGCTGATCGTCTTGCCCGAGCCCATGAACAGGCCGGTGCCGATCGCGCCGCCGATGGCGATCAGCTGCAGGTGCCGGTTGGAAAGGCTGCGCCTCAGGTGCTCGGGGTGTTCCAGCGATGCGGTCATGCGGCGCGCCTTGTCATGGAAAGCGGCCAACATACCGAAAAGCGCGCGCGGCATCCATGCGCTGCGCGCCGCTCTCCACCCGTGCCCGGCTCAATGCTGTCCGCGCGGCTTCGCCGGCAGGCTGTGCAGGTAGGCGTACAGCGCGCCGATCTCCTCGTCGGTGAGGAAACGGGTCACCCGCACCGGCATGTAGTCGGTCTTCAGCACCCGGCCGCCGGGCGCCACGCCGTCGCGCAGCGCCTTCTTCAGGTCGGCCTCGCTCCAGCTCGCCAGGCCGCTCGGGTCGGGCGTGAGGTTGGCGGCGTCGGGCCAGTCCGGCGGCGTGCCGGGGATATGCCCACCGGAGAAACCCTTGCCGTGGCAGCCGGCGCAAGCGGTGGCGAGGTAGGCGCCGTAGGCGGCAGTGGGGCCGGCCGGCGGCGGCGCACTGTGCTGCACCGTGTGGTCGACGATCTCCGCCGGCAGCAGCGGCACCTTGCCGGCCACGAACAGCACGCGCCCCAGCGGGCCGACCCGGTTCGGCGGCGGCGTACGCTGCACCGCCGGCACGCTGTGCAGATAGGCCAGCAGGTCGCCCATGTCCTGGTCGCCGAGGTGGCTGAACTCCTGCGCCGGCATGAACAGCAGCGGACGACCGTCCGGCGCCACGCCGTGGCGGATCGCGCGCACCCGGTCCGCGTCGCTGAGCCTGCCGCCCGGCCCGCCGGGCGTGAGGTTGGTGCCCGACAGCCGGGCGAACAGCGGATCGTCGATGAAGGTGGCGCCGCCCAGATCGGCGCCATGGCAATCCTTGCAGCCGCGGATCGCGGCGATGTGGCTGCCCCGTTCGATCGCCGCCGCATCGGCAGGCACCGCCGGCGCCGGCGGGTCGATCCGGTACACCTTCGCCATGCGCCGCTCGCTCAGCCCGTAGGCCGCGAGCAGCACCACCACCAGCAGCACCAGCACCACGGCCAGCAGGCGGCCGAGCCACTTCAATGCCTTGCGCATATCGTTCCCTCCCCATCCCCCGATGCGGAAGCGCACAGGCTAGCGCGATGCCGGACGCCATGCCATATGAACCCGGATCCAGTGCTGCTCCTCGGACATGCAAAGTCGAAGAAACCGCACAATCCATTCGCTCTATCTCGTCACTCTCAGCTCATGAGATGCAAACAGGCCAGGGTGGCGCACGCGCGATAGGCGCAACGACCAAGGGAACAGGAAGATGACGAGTTATTACGTCAACCAGAATGCACAAGCCAACGGCGACCATGAAGTGCACACCGCCGCGTGCCTCTACCAGCGCAGCCACATGCTGTATTTAGGCGAATTCCCGACATGCGAAGGTGCAGTGCGGGCAGCGAAGCAACACTATCCGCAGTCGAACGGCTGCTACACCTGCTCACACGCGTGTCACACGACTTGAAAGAAGGCGCTTGGTTAACCGGCAAGGTGGCCGGACAAGGAAGGCCGGCACCCTGCCACGCCGGATGAGACGACAGCATTCTCGAGGGACTTCACCCCAGCGCCGGGTAGCGCTGCACCAATGCATACGCAACCCGATTGCGCAGCGACTCACTGAGCGGAAGGCCATTTCGCCTGTCGAGAAAAGGGCCGTGGTACTTGGGATTGAGGACGATCACATCGGACCGGTGCGCATCCTTGCCGGTCGAGACAAACCAGCCTGGCAGCGCGACTACCGGCACGACCGGTACGGCCTCACCTGCGGCACCACGAAGGAACTCAGCCAGCCAGCGTGCCTCATGACGCGCCTGCTCCAGCGGCTTGTCCGTCGCATGGTCAGGGAAGCGGAGCAGCTTGCCGTCGTACTCGACCGTGGCGCTTTCCCTGCCCTTGCCAGCCGGTTTTTTTCGCGACTTGGTTTCGACCATGTACACCGCATGCGTGCCGATCACCACATGATCAAGGTTGAACTTCTCCGCAGGGATGTCATGAAAAACCTGGCAACCCTTGGACATGAGCGACAGCAACGACTGCGCCGTCATGAGCTCGGCGGCCAAGCCCTCACGCAACCTCTGGCGACGGGCAACAAGCCGGATGACCTTGTGCAGCGTCCAGGCCAGCATGGCCAGGAAAGAGATAGTCAGCACCCACCCGGAAATACCAAACCGTACCTTCGACCAATCAAGCTGCGGCAGCGCCCATGCGCAGAGCAGAAAGGGTCCGAGCAACGCAAACGTCATCAAGGCCTCGTCCAGCCCATCGCCTGACTTTTCCAAATCCTGACGCAATTGCTCTCCCGGCCCGTGATGCAGCTTGTCACGCAGTGGCGAACGTCGTCCGTCCCGCTTCTGCCAGAAGCGGAACAGGAAGACCGCCGCCACAAGCAGCGCCATCGGGAGCAATGCCGAAAGAATCGGGATAAGCACGTACATCATTCAGGCACCCTCGCCGTAGTGCGACGACGCGTCGCCTTGCGCTTGGCGGTGGGTAGCAGCGAGGTGAGCTGCTGGTAGCGCTCGAACAGGAACGCCACGCGCTCGGCGTCGCTGCTCAGCTTCGGCGGCTTGCGACCGGCGGCTTTCTCGGCGGCGACGTAGGCGGCGTCCACCGCCTTGTCGAGTTGCTGGTGCGCCTTGACCAGTGCTGGTGGCATGGCCAGCGGATCGTAGAGGTCGGCCAGCGTGGAGTCGGGGAATTGCGCGCGGGCATCCAGTACCGCCTGTGCGGCGGTTTCGATCGCCGCACGCAACCGCCCACTGTGTTCACCCTGAGCGTCGGCCGCGCCGGTGGCCAAAGTTGAAGGCTGCGGTGGCGACACTTCGACTACTCCGTCCTGCGGGCGGCTACGCTCAGTGCGAACGGTGGAGGGAGTGTCGCGCAGGTCGGGCCAGGGGAACGTGTTGTAAGTGAGCGAAGCCGAATACTGAAAGTCACTTTTCAAGCGGCCGCTTGTTTGCGTCATCCAAGCAAAGTGCATCTTTGAACACAACAGGGCAAAGGTCCATAAACCAGCTGATACCATGGTGTATAACTTATTGCTCGCAATAACCTCTCGCTTGAGGTAACCAATCGGGAGATAGTCTCGACGCTCCGAAGAGACTTCCGGAATGGCGAGATAGTCACTTGATGGCTGACGATCCTCAGCAAAGAGCGTCGGCTTTGCCGCCGCCTCTCTGGTCGGCAGCTTATTGCTCGCCAATCGAAAATCGCGGACCGCATCAATGCGACGCATGACGTGGGGAAGTTGGCGCAGCGAAGAAGGCTCCTTGTCGCGCAACCAGAGGCACCAGCGCGGATTACCGTTAATCAGTTCTTCCGCTCCAATAAATGGTCGAAAAAGCGCGCTGGCCTTTGGCTCAAGCAACAGGAATTGCGTCCGCTCGTCGTCCGTGAATATGTAGTGGCCGCCATCTACCGGCTTGCTTCCGTAAAGCATCGGATCACCTGAAACGATCGGCGTGCGGCGTTTCTCAAGCAATACGTTTGGCGCATCGACAAGATAGGCGTTGATGTTGCCGACCTGCACCTCGTGTGGATCAGCCCTCAGATGCTCGTACTCAAAGAGACGTTTGACCTTCACGTTGTCAAGGCCAAAACCAATGATCACGCAATGCACGGCGGCTTTTCCCCGTGCTTCGTTGCTCCAGCTGAAAGTGCGGTGAGCAAAATGAATGTGCATTCTCAGTCGGTACAATTCGTTCCACAGAACCCCGACCTGCTCGCCTTGACTGATCGAGTTGGTCGATACGAATGCGCAACGAATTCCTGTGTCATCAATGTACCTCGCTGCAAGCACATACCACGCAGCAACGAAGTCCAGCACCCCTGTACCTTTCGTTCTAGCAAACACAGCTTCAAGATCGGCTTTCTGTTCCGCACTTTGGTACTGCTTCCCAAGAAACGGCGGATTCCCCAGGATGTAACTCAGTTCCTCCGGCCTCACCACATCCCTCCAGTCGATCCGCAGCGCATTGCCATGCACGATCGTCGGCGCCTTCGTCAGCGGCAACCGCGCGAAGTATTCGCCGAACTGCTCGGCCACGCGCAGGTTCATCTGATGGTCCATCAGCCACAGCGCAACCTGGGCGATCTGGGCGGGGAACTCCTCGATCTCGATGCCGTAGAACTGGTCTACGTCGATGGCCACGTGGTCGGCCACGCCGTGCAGCACCGAACCCTGGCGTGCGTACAGCCGCTGCAGCACCTCGATTTCCAGCAGACGCAGTTCGCGGTAGGCGATGACCAGGAAGTTGCCGCAGCCGCAGGCGGGGTCCAGGAAGCGCAGGCCGGCGAGCTTGACGTGGAAGCTCTTGAGCTTGCCTTCGTTGCTGCCGATCTTTTCCAGCTCGGCCTTCAGCTCGTCGAGGAACAACGGGCCGATCAGTTTCAGGATGTTCTTTTCGCTGGTGTAGTGCGCGCCGAGGTTGCGCCGTGCCTTTTTGTCCATCACCGACTGGAACATCGAGCCGAAGATGGCCGGGCTGATCCGGCTCCAGTCCAGCGCGCTGGCCTGCAGCAGCAGGTCGCGCATGGCCGCGTCGAACGCGGCCAGCGGCAGCGGCTCGGCAAACAGCTTGCCGTTGACGTAGGGGAACTCGGCGAGCTGCGCGTCGAGCGTCTTCTGCCGGCGGTCCGGCGCCGTGTCCAGCACCTGGAACAGCTGGGCCAGCCACTGGCCGGTATCGGCGCCGTCGACGCCGGTGCGCTGGGCCAGCAGCTCATGGAAGGCGTGGCGCGGGAAGATGCCGGTGTCATCGCCGAACAGGCAGAACAGCAGCCGCACCAGCAGCACTTCCAGCGCGTGGCCGTCATAGCCGGCGGCTTTCAGCGCGTCGTGCAGCTTGCCCATGCGCTCGGCGGCGAGCACGTTGACCGGGTCTTCTTCCTTGAAGCTGCGGGCCTGGTAGCCGGCGATGAAACCGAACTGGCGCACGTGCTTTTGCAGATCCTTCAGCGCGAATTCGGTGGGGATCTCGCCGGTTTCCAGGTCGTACAGACGAAAGCGCTCGAAATCGCAGACCAGCAGGTAGCGCGGCAGCTCAGCGTCGGTGAGGCCGTGGAAGTAGTCGCGCGCCTGCGCATGTGCGCGATCCAGGTCCTTGCCGCGCGACTTGTGCTCGATCAGCAGCACGCCCTTCCACAGCAGGTCGATGTAACCGTCCTTGCCGTCGAGCTTCTTCACCTTCCGCTCGAAGTTCGCCACACGCCGCCGGCTCACCCCGAACACGTCGAAGAAACCGTCCCAGAACGACTTCGCCTCGGCGTCTTCCGATGACTCGTGCTGCCATTCACGCGAAAAGCGCAGCGCGCGGTCCTTGATCTCGTTCCAGCTCAGCGGCATGGTTTCTCCCCTGCATCAGGGAAGAATACGACAAGGCCGCCCCGCATGATCCACTCGTCCGCGACGCGGCCCCGGCTTCATGGCGCCTGATCCATCGAAGCGGCCATATTTGCAATCATCGTCACCCTCGCCATGCTTTTCCCCACGGAGTCCGCCACCATGCACGCCACCGGCCACTTCGACGTCAAGGTCACGCCGCAGACTCCCGACAACCCGCAGGCCCGGGCCTCCGGCCTCGGGCGGTTGTCGCTGGACAAGCAATTCCACGGCGACCTCGACGCCGCCAGCCAGGGCGAGATGCTGGCCGCTGGCGACGGCACCACGTCCGGCGCCTACGTGGCGCTGGAGAAAGTCACCGGCAAGCTGCATGGCCGCAGCGGCAGCTTCGTGCTGGTGCACCGCGCCTTGATGGTCGACGGCACGCCGCAGGAGTGGACCGTCACAGTGGTGCCCGGCTCCGGCACCGGCGAACTGGCCGGCCTCGCTGGCGCGATGACGATCGCCATCGCCGGCGGCAGGCACGGCTACGATCTCGCCTACACCCTGCCCGGTCGCTGAGCGCCCGGACCCGCCATGAAACCCCGGGAGGCGCCGCGATGAGCCAGCCCACGGAAACATCCGGCAGCACTGCGGCCCGCTCGCCTTCCGTGCTGCGACGGATCCCGGCCGGCATCTGGGCGCTGGGCATGGTCTCGCTGCTGATGGATACCTCCTCGGAGATGATCCATGCGCTGCTGCCGGTGTACCTGGTCAGCGTGCTTGGCGCCTCGGCGCTGGCGGTGGGCTTCATCGAGGGCGTCGCCGAAGCCACCGCGGCGATCACCAAGGTGTTCTCCGGCGCGTTGTCGGACTGGCTGGGCCGGCGCAAGCTGCTGGTGGCGATCGGCTATGGCCTGGCCGCGATCACCAAGCCGGTGTTCCCGCTGGCGGGCACGCTCGGCTGGGTGGTCGGCGCGCGTTTCGTGGACCGCATAGGCAAGGGTATCCGCGGCGCGCCGCGCGATGCGTTGATCGCGGACCTGGCGCCGGCCGAGCTGCGCGGCGCCTCGTTCGGCCTGCGCCAGTCGCTCGACACGGTGGGCGCGTTTCTCGGCCCCGCGCTGGCGATAGCGCTGATGTGGCTCGCCGCCGACAACATCCGGCTGGTGTTCTGGTTCGCGGTGCTGCCGGGCTTCGCGGCGTTCGCGCTGGTGGTGTTCGGCGTGCACGACGTGGCGAACAGCGGCGAAGGCAAGCGGCCGCGCTCGCCGCTGTCACGCGCCGAGCTGGCGCGCCTGCCGCCGCTGTACTGGGGCGTGGTGGCGATTGCCGCCGTGTTCACCCTGGCCCGTTTCAGCGAAGCGTTCCTGGTGCTGCGCGCGCAGGAACTGGGGCTGGGGCTGGTGCTGATCCCGCTGGTGCTGGTAGTGATGAACGTGGTGTACGCGCTGGCGTCCTACCCGGTCGGCGTGCTGGCCGACCGCTTCGACCGCGGCGCGCTGCTCGCACTGGGCGTGCTGGTGCTGGTGCTGTCGGACCTGGCGCTGGCGCTCGTCGGCGGCTTGGCCGGGCTGGCGTTGGGCGTGGTGTTGTGGGGCCTGCACATGGGCATGACCCAGGGCCTGCTGGCTGCCCTGGTCGCCGACGCCGCGCCGGCCAACTTGCGCGGCACCGCGTTCGGCATGTTCAACCTGGTCAGCGGACTGGCCCTGCTGGCGGCCAGCGTGGTGGCCGGCGAGTTGTGGGACGCGTTCGGCTCGCGCGCCACCTTCCTCGCCGGCGCCGGCTTCGCGGTGGTGGCGCTGTTCGCGCTGCTGCTGGTGGCGCAGCGGGTGCGCCGGAACCGGCCCGCACCCGGCTGAGCACCAGTGCTGGCCGCACTCAGCCCCAGGCGTGTTCGGGGTAGAAACGCTGCATCATCCGCGCGACGTAGGCCACCAGGTTCGGCCGCGCTTCCACCGCCCGACGCAGCGGCGTGTCGAGGAACGGCGTGACGGTGCAGGCGAGCATGCCGAACGCGGTGGCGTCCACGGCGCTGGGCGATTCGCCCATGAAGTACGGCCGGGTCCCCAGCAGTTCGGCCAGCGCGTCGATCGAACGCGTGCCCAATTCGGCGATCCTTGCGGGCGCATGCCGGCCGAGCCCCTGCGCATGCAGCTCGGCGGCCTTGCGCGCCTGCATGTCGCGGCGCAGTTGCGCACGCTGCTCCTCGGGCGCGCTGTCGACGAAGTGCGCCGGACCTTTGGCAAAATTGTCCGGGTCGATCCAGCGGAACCAGACCATCGCGAAGTACAGGTGATCCTCCAGCAGGCGCTCGATCGTCCAGGCCTGCGCGCGCTGCGGCGCGTCCAGCCCGGCATCCAGGTCCACGCCGTACTTGCGCTCGAGGTGCGCGCGGATGAAGGTCGAATCGCCGACCACCTCGCCGTGGTCGTCGATGAAAGGCAGCTTGCCGTTCGGCGCCTGCGGCGGGGTCGTCGAGACGCGGCCGTGGACCAGCCCGGCCATCTTCAGCTGCACCTCGGTCTTGAGCACGAACGGACTGCTGTCGGGCAGGCCGAAACCGGGACGACTGACGTAAAGGGTGAGGCCGGTTGACGACATGGGCGATCTCGATGAGGGAAAGTGCGCGCACTGTGGCGTGACGCTGCTGACAGCATCGTGTCAGCAGCGACTGTTTCGAAGCGGCCAGCGCGCCTGCCAAGGCAGCGACCGAATCGCTGCCGCCACGCCACCGGGACCGTCCGCAGGAACGCCCGGACGCCTCTACGGCAACGGCTGCTGCACCGCCCCGGCGTCCACCGCGCAGCGGCCATCGGCGCAAGACTGCGCCGCGGACGCCGCGCCCGTCGCCGCGCCGAGGCGCTGCTGTTCCAGTTCCGCCAGCAGCGTGCCGATCTCCGCGCCGAGCAGCAGGTCGTCGTACTGGCCGAACACCTGGCGGCGCAGTCGCCCCTGCGCGTCGATCAGGATCGTGGTGGGCGTGCCCTGCATGGCGTAGGCGCGCATGGTGCGCGGGATCGGATCGCCGTCCGGACCGGGCGCGTCGATGCCGACCGGGAAGCGCACGCGGTACTCGTGCAGGAACGCGCGCAGCGACTCCGGCCCCATCGCCGCATGGTGCTCGAACACCGTGTGCAGGCCGATCACCGCCAGCGGCGCGCCCTCGAACAGCTTCGCCACGCGCTGCGCCTGCGGGATGCCGTGCGCCACGCAGCCCGGGCACAGCATCTGGAACGCGTGCAGCAGCACCACCTGCCCGCGGAAATGCCCGAGGCTCAGCGGCGCGGAGGTATTCAGCCAGGCGGTGGCGAGCCATTCGGGGGCCGGTTGCGGCGTCATCAGAAATCTCCCTCCTTGATGTACGGGTAGGTCCACAGCGTCATCTGCAGCAGGCACGACTTCAGCCATGCAGCGTACATCTTCTCCACCTCGCCGGCGGCGTGCCCCTTGCTGGCGAGGAACGGCTTGAGCGTGATCGTCACCGGGTAGATCAGTGCGAACAGGTCGCGGAACGGCACGATGGCGGTCGAGGCGGCACCGTCGGTGCGGTTCTTCTTCGCGCGATGGTGGCGCAGGCCGATCTCGTGCTGGTAGTCGAGCCAGCGCTGGTCGTATTCGGCATCGGCGGTGTCGAGGATCCAGCGGCCGAAGCGCTTGCGCACGGCACCGAGGTAATCGCCCAGCGGCTTGCCGTCGGCGCTGCCGGCGAAGGAGGCCAGCAGGTGCGGCTGCGAAGCGACGAAGCCGTACCAGACGTCGAGGATCGCCTCGACCTGGTCTTCCACGATGCCGCGCGAAAGGCGCAGATACTTGACGTCCCCGTCGTCGAACAGGATGCTTTTCTTCATCAGTTCGAAGTCGCCGAGTGTCACGGGAGAACGCGCGACCGCACTGGTGCCGAAGGTGTAGCCGGGGATGGCGTGGGTTTCTTTCATGACCTGTTTCCTCTCGTTTCGCCAGGTTCGGGGCGCGGGCCTGCGCTCCGTGGCCAGGGACTCTAGCGACGGCACCGACGCACGTCAGGAAGGCACTTTCCGGTAAGGTGGTGACCACATGGGCGAACACGAACCCGCAACCAGCAGGCGGCCGGATACGGCGAACGCCGCTTCCGTCCCCGTTGCCTCGATGGTCGAGAGCATCGTCGGCTGCAAGTGGTCGATCCGGCTGCTGCAGCTGTGCGCGGAAGGCAACCACCGCCCCAGCGCGCTGCTGCGTGCCTGCGCGGGGCTCTCGGCCAAGGTGATGAACGAGCGCCTGCGCAAGATGACCCGCTTCGGCATCATGCATCGCACCGTGCACGGCGAGAAACCGCCGGTGGAAGTGGAATACCGCTTGACGCCGTTCGGCCGCCGCTTCATGGGCATACTCGACGAGGTGCAGCGGCTGCAGCAGGCGGTCGAGCGCGGCGCGATCGCGGACGGCGACGCCGCGGAACCGGCGCGGCGCAAGAACGCCTGAGCGTGCGACAAGCGCGCTGGTGCGAAGCCCCGGCGCGCTTCAGTCGTCTGGCGCGTGCGCTTCCGCGATCAGCGTGGGGATCAGTTCCGACACGGTCGGGTGGATCGGCACGGTGCGCTGCAGCTGCGCGGCGGTGGCGCCCACGCTCATCATGTCGATGATGCCGTGGATCGCCTCGTCGCCTTCGACGCCGAGGATCGCGGCGCCGAGGATCGCCTTCGTTTCGGCGTCGACGATCACCTTCATGAAGCCCTGCGTCTCGTCCTTCTCCACCGCGCGGCCGACCCGGCCCATCGGCCGCTTGCCGACCAGGAACGGACGCCCGCGCTGGCGCGCCTGCGCCTCGTTGATCCCCACGCGGCCCAGCGGTGGGTCGATGTACAGCGCGTAGCCGCTGACCCGTTCGCTGAGCCGGCGATGCTCGCCGTCGAGCAGGTTCGCCGCGACGATCTCGTAGTCGTTGTACGCGGTGTGGGTGAACGCGCCGTGGCCGTTGCAGTCGCCCAGCGCCCAGATGCCTGCCACGTTGCTGCGCAGCTCGTCGTCGACGGTGATGTAGCCGCGCGTGTCGGTCGCCACGCCGGCGCGGTCCAGACCGAGGTCGCCGGTGTTCGGCACGCGGCCCACCGCCACCAGCACGTGGCTGCAGGCGACGCGCTCGCCGTCGACCGTTGCCGCGATCGCCTCGCCCTCGCGCGCGAATGCGATGTCGCCGACATCCGTGCGTACATCGATGCCCTCGCCTTGCAGGATCTGGCGCACCGCCGTCGACACATCCTCGTCCTCGCGCCCGATCAGCTGCGGACCTTTCTCCAGCACGGTGACGCGCGCGCCGAAGCGGCGGTACATCTGCGCGTACTCCAGCCCGATGTAGCTGCCGCCGACGATCAGCAGGTGCGCCGGCACGCGATCCAGGCCCAGGATCGAGGTGTTGGTGAGGTACGGGATATCGCGCAGGCCGGGCATGTCCGGCACCGCGGCGCGGCCGCCGACATTCAGGAAGATCCGTGGCGCGGTGACTCGTTCTTCCCCGACGCGCAAGGTGTGCGCATCCTCGAAGCGCGCATGGCCCTCGATCACCGTGCAGCCGTCCATGCCGTCCAGCCACGCGCGCACGCCATGGCGCGCGTTCGCGATGACGGTATCGGCGCGCGACTTCACCTTCATCATGTCGATGCCCACGCCGCCGGCCAGCACCACGCCGAAATCCGCGGCGCGACGGGCCACATGCGCAGCGCGCGCGCTGGCCACCAGGGTCTTGGTCGGCATGCAGCCGGTGTTGACGCAGGTGCCGCCGAAAAACTTTCGCTCGATCAGTGCGACCGACTCGCCGGCCCGGGTCAGGCGGTTCGCCAGCGGCGGGCCGGCCTGGCCGGCGCCGACGATGATCGCGTCGAAGCGGCGGCTCATGGCGTCATCGCCGCAGGCTGCAACGCGCCGTGCATCGGCAACCCAAACCCGTGAAGAAACATGCCGTCACTCCCTGCATGAAAGCGACCGTTGTAACGCGAACCAGCGGACAGGCCCGGCAAATTTCCGTGAAGCCGCCGTCCATGGCGCGCGGTGCCGCTCATTCCCCGGCCGGGGGCGGCGCATCGAACCGGTAGGGCGTGCTGCGCGCCGACGCCCGCTGGCCGAACTCGCGAACGAAAGCCGTGAGCTGCCCATACGGTGCGAGCGGCACGGTCGCGCGGAAGGCCAGGTGCTCGACCAGGCAGAACAGCGAGACTTCCAGCACGCTCAGGTCACGCGGCGGCAGCGCGGCGATGACCGCCGGCAGCCGTTGGTCCAGCCACGCCAGCGCGTTGCGCAAGCCCGCCGCGGCCTTGACGAAGTAGACGCTGTCCGCCGGCAGTTTCGCCATCTGCGTGCCGAAGCCGAGCTGCACCTGCACCTGCATGGCGTGCCAGACCAGCTCCTGCGCATTGCGCGCCTGCAGGTCGCGCACGTCTTCGGGCCACACCACGCGCCGCGATTCCGGCGCAGCTTCCGCCAGCAGGCGGCAGATGTTCTCGGCGCCGAACACCGTCGCCCCGCCGATGCTGAGCACCGGCAGCTTGAGCGCGGGATTGCCTGCGTAGTCGCGCGCCTCCAGCGACGCCAGGTCGTACACCGGCGCGAAATCGCACGCCACGCCCAGTTCCAGCGCGAACACCCGCACCAGACGGGTGAAATGCGAACTGCTGCGGCCGGTGATCCGCGGCGCCGGATTCATGCCGGCCATGTCATGGGCGCCAGACACGCCGCCCCTCCGTTCCGTCGACCGTCACGAGTGCTTCCCCGAGCGGCCCTGCACAAACGCGACAAAACCCTCCATGTACGAGCGCAGCAGCTCGCCGGTGCGCGCATCGGCGATGGTGCCGTCGGCGTCGAACACGCTGCCTGCGCGCGACACCATCAGGCGGCCGCCGGTCCACAGTTCCGCGCCGATGGTGCGCAGCACCGGCAGCCACGCGTTCTGCGACAAAATGGTGCCGAAGCCGCCGGGCGAGGCGCCGACCAGCGCCACCGGCTTGCCGCCGAACACGCGCGGGATGTCGGCCGGCGGCCGGGTCAGCCAGTCCAGCGCATTCTTGGTCACGCCGGGGATGCTGTTGTTGTACTCGGGCGTGGCGATCAGCAGGCCGTCGGCCGCGGCGATCGCCTGCTTGAGCGCGGCCACTTCGGCCGGAACGCCGTGCGCGGCCTCGTCGTCGGCGTTGTACAGCGGGAACGCGGCGATCGACATGATCTGCAGCCGGCTGCCGTCCGGCATCGCCGCCGCCGCGGCGCGCAGCAGCGCGGCATTGAACGAGCCCTTGCGCAGGCTGCCGGAAAAGCCGACCAGTACGGCCATGATGCACCTCGGAACGGCGGCGGTAGCGGCAAGGGTAACCCGGAAACGATGGCGGGAATGGCGACCGCATCGACTCGCCGGCGTCACGCCGGATGGTGGCCGGGTTACGATGCCGCTCCTTCGCCACGCCATCGTGTTCAGGACAGCTTTCCGTGCCGTACTACTCCGGTCCCCTGCTCACCCGACCCGTCGCCGCCTCGCTGCTGGCCGCGCGCGACGCCGGCGCGGGCACATGGCGCGGTTCGCTGGACCTCGGGATATCGGAGGGCGAAGCCGCGCTTGAGGCCGACGGCTGGCGGTGGCGGGAGCGGCGCTACCCGTACCCGTCGACGCTGAAGGAGCGCACGATCTACTACTGGGACGGCGACGAATTCGCACCGGCGGCGCGCTACGCCGGCTCGCTGATCAAGCTGGTGCCCACCGAATGGGGCGCGCCCACCTTCGAGATCGACGGCATCAAGATGCTGCCCACCGCGAAGGAGTCGCCGGTCGCAGACACCCGGCGCAAGGTGGCGCTGGTCGAGCCGCGCGGCAAGGTGGTGCTGGATACCTGCGGCGGCCTGGGCTACTTCGCGGCCTGCTGCCTGGAGGCCGGCGCGGCGCGCATCCACTCGTTCGAGAAGAACGCCGACGTGCTGTGGCTGCGCACGCTCAACCCGTGGTCGCCGGACCCGGACGCCCCGGCCAGCGGCGGCCGCCTGCAGCTCGTCCATGCCGACGTGGCACAGGCGATCGCGCAGATCGCCGACGCCTCGGTGGACGCGCTGCTGCACGACCCGCCGCGCTTCGGCATCGCCGGCGAGCTCTACGCGCAGGCGTTCTACGACCAGCTGGCGCGCGTGCTGCGCAGGGGTGGCCGGCTGTTCCACTACACCGGCAGCCCGAACAAGCTCACCAGCGGTCGCGACGTGCCGCGCGAGGTGGCCAAACGGCTGGAACAAGCCGGCTTCAAGGCGCAGCTGGCGCTGGATGGCGTGCTGGCGGTGCGACGCTGAACCGGTGACGGGGCAGGCATCGGTGCCAGCCCCGCCCCGTTCCATTGCCTACTGGCGCGCGGCGATGATCCGGCCGAGGTAGTCCGGCGTGCCCTCGATGCGCACCAGGTGCGGGTATTGCGGGCCGTCGTGATAGTCCACCGGCACGGTGCGGTATTCGCCCTGGTATTTCAGCAGCAGCTGGATCGGCGCCTTGCTGCCCTTGGCCGCGGCGATCGCGTCCTTCAGCACGTCGCGCGTGTAGGCGTGACCGTCCACCGCCACCAGGGTCGCGCCGGTGCTGACGCCGGCCTTGAACGCCGGGCCGTTCCAGCGCACGTCGTTGATCCGGTCGTGCTTGCCGATGGTGAGGCCGATCGACCAGGCGAAGTTGAACAGGTGGCGGGACGACTCCGGCCGGCTGTCGTACTGCTTCTCGTACGCGCTCGGCTGGTCGGTGTAGACCAGCTTCCAGCCGCTGCCCTCGATGCCGTCCAGCAGCGGCGGGCGGCGCGCGTCGACGCGGGCATGCAGGAACGCAGCCCAGTCGTCCTTCGCCACGCCGTCCAGCGCCGCCACCACGTCGTCGAAGGTGTAGGTTTTCGTCACGAAGCTGCCGTCGTCGACGCCGAAGAACGCACGCGCGAAATCGTCCAGCGACTTGCGGCCATGGGTCAGCGCACGCAGCCTGGCGTCCACCGCCAGCCACAGCATCTGCCCGCCGCTGTAGTACTCCTCGCTCATCTGCCAGCTGCGGTACGGCAGGCCCGAGCGGCGCGCGGCGGTCGGGTCGTTGGTGGTGTCCTCCAGCGTGCGCCAGCCGAAGCCCGGGCGGTTGCGCTCGTAGTTGGCCGCGACCATGGCCAGCGCGTCGCGGAACTGTTCGGGCGTCCACAGGCCGGCGCGCGCGGTGAGCACGAAGCCCCAGTACTGCGTCTGCCCCTCGTACACCCACAGCAGCGAATCGCCCATCGGCACGTTGAAGTTGGGCGTCCACAGGTCGGCGCCGCGGCGGAACTTGCCGTTCCACGAATGCGTGTACTCGTGCGCCAGCAGGTCGCGGCCGGGCGCGGCGTCGCTCCAGGCGGTGAAGTAGTCGGCACCCAGCCCGTTCTCGCTGGACTGGTGGTGCTCCAGCCCGTTGCCGTCCAGCTCGTCCGACAGCGAGAACAGGAAGTCGTAGTGGTCGTAATGGTGCGAGCCGAACAGCTTGGTCGCCTGCGCCACCAGCGCGCGGTGCGCCTGCAGCTGCGGCGGGGTGATCTCCAGGTACTTCGGCGCGTCGGCGACGATGTCCATATGCACCGGCGCCTTGCCGCCGGGGTTGAGGTCGACGCGCTTGAAGTAGCGGCCGGCGTAGATCGGCGAGTCGACCAGCGTGTTGAACGGCACCGGCTTGAAGGCGGTGGTGTCGCCCGACTGCGAGGCCCGCTCCAGCGCGCTGCCGAACTGCCAGCCCGGCGGCAGCGTCACGCTGGGCGCGAAGCTGATGCCGCGCGTGTAGTGCCCGGCCGGGTACAGCGCCATCTTGTTCCACTCCAGCGCCAGCATGCGGTCGGTCATCTCGATCGAACCGTCGCTGCCGGTGCGGCCGGACAGGTACTGGAAGTCCGCCTCGATGCTGGCGACGCCGGCAGGCACGTCGAGGTGGAACGCGTACACGTCGTACTCGTCGCGCGTCCACGCCAGCGGCTTGCCGCCGGCGCTGAAGGCGAGGCCGGCCAGCATGGCGACCGGGCCGGTCGGCGAGTGGTCGCCGGGAATCCACTGCGGATACAGCAAGGTCAGCGCGCCGGGCTGCACCGGGATCGTCTCGTGCACGCGGAAGATGCCCTGCGTGGTGTCGCCGGCGTCGACGTGGATGGCGATCGTGCCGGGGTACGGCACGTCCTGCGGCGGCGGCACGCCGGCGCCCGGCACCGCCTGCGCGCAAGCGGCGCCCGCCGCAAGCGCGAGCGATACGGCCATGACCACGCGTGCCACCCGGCGTGACGCGGCAACCGGCAAGCCGGCGAAAAAGGCGACGGACATGAGGAACTCCAGCAGGTGGACCGAAGGGACCTCCACAACTTAGCACCACCGGCGCCGCACAAGGCGGGGCGGCCCGTGCGGAAGGCTTCAAGACGCACGGGTGCGGACTACCCGCCCGACCACCGGGTGGTCATCTGCCGCGGCGGCGTCTTGCCGATCCCGCGGTCGCAGGTCCGCCGCATGGCGCTGCGTGACCCGCCCGGCGCCGAACTGGCCGCCGAGGAGCCGGTGCGCTACCGCCCGCCGCGCGCTTGCAGCAGAATCGGGCCGTGCGCGAGCGGCGGCGCTGGACGAGGAAGCCGGCATCACCTGATACGCTGCGGCAACCCGCGGTGTTCCCAGAACGAATGCCCGGGGAATACGGAAACAGGGGGAAAACATGCCGGACACGATCCGACTTCTGGAAACCATCGGCCAGAACGCCGCTCTGCGCCATGCATCCGCCGACGAGCTTGCGCCGATGCTCGAACGGGCGAAGGCATCCGCGGCCCTCGGATCCGCCATCGCTGCCGGCGACAGTTCACGGTTGCCCGGGGCGTTCGGACACAAGGCGAACAAGGCGCCGCAGATCTCCAATGCACCGGGGCACGAAGAAGACGAACCCGGCCACGACGGCGACGACGAACCGCGCCATCCACTCGAAGCCGACCGCCGCAAGCCATAGTCTCGCGCGCCATGCCCATCAGCCGGCAAGGAAGAGGAACGGGGGTCGTCCTGGCCACCCTGCTTCTCTGCGCGCTGACGCAGGCGGGTCGCGCTGCCGCCCCTCCCCGGATCGCCGACGCAGGCGCCTTCCTCGATCAGACCGAGGACCTGCGCATCAAGGACCACCGGCAATTCACCCAGCGACTGGCGCGGATCCATCGCGAGTCGCCCGTGCTGACATCGGCGGAGCAGTGGCACCTCGAATATCTCGACGCGTTCGAGTCTTCGTTGCAGGGCCACTACGCTGCAGCGGAGCAGCCGCTTCGCGATGTGATCGACCATTCGGGCGACCCCACGCTCGCCGCCAAGGCGTTGGCGCTTCGCATGAACAATCTGGCGGTCGGACGTCGCTACGAAGATGCCTTCAAGTTGGCCCAGCAGCTCACGATCGAACTGCCGAGGATCCAGGACAAGACAGCCCGACTCCAGGTTCTCGGCTACCTGTCCCAGACGTTCAACCTGGCCGGGCAGACCGATCTGGCGATCAAGTACGCCCGGATGATGGAGGACACCGCGCCCTCAAGCATGACCTCGTGCTACTCGCGTACCAAGCTGGTGGCCGCGCTCTACAACGCCAAGCGGCTCACGTCCTCGAGCCCGGAACTGCAGCAGGTCATCGAGACGTGCGAATCGGCCGGACAGCCCATCATGACGACCGCCATGCAGCTCATCGTCGGCACGCTCCACCTGGAAGAACACCAGCCATCCCGAACGCTGTCGCTGCTCGACCGGATAGCACCCGCCATCCGGATCAACCATTACTACCCGCACACCCTGTCCGCACAGGTGCAACGGGCCCAGGCGTATGAACAGCTGGGCAGGGACGAGGACGCACGCAAGTCGGCGCTGGCCGCCTTGGCCATGGCCGCTCCGGACGACGTCAACGACTACCTCAAGGATGCCTACGAGGTGCTCTACCGGGTCGCGAAGCGGCGCGGCAACGCAGCCTTCGCACTGGCCTACTACGAACGCTATGTCGCCCAGGACAGGGGCTCGCTCGACAATGCCGCCGCCCAGGCAATGGCCTACCAGACAGTCCAGCAGCAGGTGCTGACCCGCAAGCTGGAAACCGAGGACCTCAGCAGGCAGAACAGCGTCCTCAAGCTTCAGCGGGCACTGGACGCCAAGGCCGCGGAGACCGGCCGGCTCTACATCACGCTGCTGATCATCCTGCTGTCGGCCATCGCGTTCTGGCTGCTCCGCACCATGCGCTCGCAGAGGCGTTTCAAGCGCATGGCGGCCCGCGACGGGCTCACCGGCATCCTGAACCACCAGCACTTCATCAACGAGGCCGATCGTGTCCTGCGCCTGCTGGAGAAGAAGCCCGGCCATGCCTGCCTGGTCTCCATCGACCTGGACCACTTCAAGCAGGTCAACGACACCCACGGCCACGCCATGGGCGATGCCGTGCTGAAGCAGGCCGTGGCCATCTGCCGGCAGCACCTGCGCCCCAGCGACCTGTTCGGCCGGATGGGCGGCGAGGAATTCGGCATCCTGCTGCACGAGTGCTCCCGCGACCAGGGCCTGGATATCGCCGAGCGCATCCGGACCGCCATCGGCGCCACACCGATCGGGCAGGACGGGCACCACATAGCGATTTCCGCCAGCGTCGGCCTGGCCTCCACCGACACCTGCGGCTACGGACTGCAACAGCTGTGCAAGGAGGCGGATGTCGCGCTGTACCGCGCCAAGCGCGCCGGACGCAACCGGGTGATCGCCGGCGCCGGCCACCTGGCCGAAGCCTGACACCCCGGGCCACTGCCGTTGCGGCCTCGCGACCCTTCAGAAAATCGGCGGCATGCCGATGACCGTAACAAATCTGAAGGATCCATTGATGCCACGACACGTCCGCACGCTCGCTTGCGCAACGACGCCACCCGCCGGAAAGCGGAGCCGCCGACCGCTGCGGCCGCGCCCGCCCGGCGCGTGCCGCCGGCACATGAGCGCACGGGGCGAACCCGCCCGCACCCACCACGCCTGCTGCGGCGAATGGCCAAGATGATGGTCGACCGCAGCAACCCCACCCGCGCCCCCAACCGCGTCAATTGGAACGACCCCGAGTTGCAGAAGCTGTTGAGCAAGATCGACGGCTGGGACCTGGACAACCGCGAGAACTTCCTGCGCGAAGAAGTGCAGATCCAGATCGGCTGGAGCGCCGGATCCGTGCGCACCGCCACCCTGGCCTGGAAGCGCGACAAGGTCATGGTGCTGGAAGCCAACTTCCTGATCCCCACCGGCGAATTCGTGCGCGTGGACAGCTTCGTCGGCGACGGCATGCGCAGCGTGTGGGGCGTGGTGGTCGAGGGCCGGGCGGGACGGCGCGCGGAAGATTGCAGCAACGGCGTGAACGTCTACTGGCTGCACGAGTGCTGACCGCGCCGGCTGGCGTGCGCGGTGCCCGCCACCTCAGCCGATGCGCAGCTTGCTCAGGAACAGGCCGTGCGCGCGATCCTCGATGCGGTGGCCTTCGCGCCCCTCGACGATCCAGCCCCACACGCTGCGCGTGCCGCCCGCATGCTGGCTGTCCACGCGCACGTGATCGCCCTGCGGCAACGGGAAACGGGTCAACAGCATCATGTTTTCCTCGTCCATCGGGATCAGCTGCGCCGGCTTGCTGACCACGGAGTTGGCCGTCCATCCGGAGCTGACCTGGATCTGCACTTCCTGCAGCGGATGGTCGCTGCGGTTGTCGAGTTTCCAGCCGTCGACCTTCTGCAGCAGCGCATCCAGGTTCGGATCGTTCCAGTCGACTGCGCCGATCGAAACGCTCGAGCGTGTCTTGTCGTGGCCCATGTGGCTGACCTCCGCCGGGTGAGTGCGAATGGACATGCTGGCGTGTTCCCCGCGGGCAACATACCAGAAAGACGGCCTGGCAACGGGGGCGGGAAAAGCAGTCATGGCCATCATCCGCCCCACCGGGGCGGCGCGGCAAAGCCCGCCCGGCGACCCGCCACGGCATCCACCCGGCCGCTTCCGGCGTATAAGCTTGCAAGTCCACCAGCCCGAGGAATCCGCCATGAACGCCTTGTCGAAACTCGCCGCGCTCGCCCTCGTCGGCAGCGCCGCCCTCGCCGCGCCAGCCTTCGCCGCACTGAAGGAAGGCGCCCGCGCACCCGACTTTTCCGCACCGGCCTACCTTGCCGGCCAGCCGTTCACGTTCAAGCTCGCCGACGCCCTGAAGAAAGGCCCGGTGGTGCTCTACTTCTTCCCCGCCGCACACACCCCGGGCTGCAACCTGGAAGCGCACCTGTTCTCCGAAGCCATCGACCAGTTCAAGGCGCAGCACGCCACGGTGATCGGCGTCACCGCCGGCAACACCTCGGAACTGGCGGCGTTCTCGCAGGAAACCGAGCACTGCGGCGGCAAGTTCGCGGTGGCCGCGGACGAGGGCGCGAAGATCGCCAGGAGCTACGACGCGCTGCTGCCGCTGCGGCCCGGCTGGTCGGATCGCACCTCCTACGTGATCGCCCCGTCCGGGCAGATCGTGCACGTCTATTCCGACCTGAGCCCGAAGCAGCACGTGCGCGAGACACTGGACGCGGTGAAGGCGCTCGGCAAATAGCACGCGCGGCGGCGAAAGCCGCACCAGCCGCCGCGCATCGCCCGATCGCGACGGCGTGATCCGGCCGGCCCGCCCAGGGCAGGCTGGCCGGTGTTGCCGTCGGGCCGGTGGCCGGAGAAGGGCGATCCTGCCCTTCTCCAACGCGCCGGATCAGGCGCATGCCTGCAGCTGGCTGCGCCGGATCAGGCGCCTGGCGTGCCCGCTGCGCGACGAGCCGTCCGTGGCCCGCACCAGTCAAGGCGTTTTTCGACCCCCTGCCCAGGGAGCTGCAAGCTCACGGTTTGATCGCCGAGATGCGGGTGGCCCAGTTGCCCAGCGCGCCGCGCGTGCCGCCGCACTGGAACAGCGGAGCGCTCAGGTACTGGCTGAGGGTGCAGGTCTGGGCGATGTACTCGGAGGCGGTCCAGATCGTGTTGCCGTCGGCCGCCGCCGCGCCGTAATCGCCCCAGCGCGGGCGGTCGCCGGCCAGGTAGGGGATGCCGGTGAAGCCGTCCCACGGTCCCGCGCCCGCCGCGGCGACGTGCACCTCGCCGGCGCCGAGCTTCGCGTCCAGCCCGGCATAGCCCGCGCTCGGATGGTCGTTCGGACCGACCACGGTGAAGGCGATGACGCCGCGCCCGCTCTGCGTGACGGCTGCCGCACCGTAGGTCAGGTTCGCGTCGGGCAAGGCCAGCGTGCCGTTGGCGGAGAGGCCGCCGGAGGCCGGATTGATCACGAAGTAGTTGATGCCCGAGCCGTGGCTGCCGTCGGCCAGCAGCACGTCGGTATCCAGCGTGCCCCAGAGCTTGCCGTTGGCGTAGCTCACCTGCTGCATGCGCGAGTCGTTCACCGCCATCGGGCGCGGCGTCGGGTAGACGATGTTGGGGTAACCCAGATACGTCGGCGCGCAACCGGTCAGCGCGAAGCAGTCGCGCAGCGGCGCACTGCCCGGCTTCTGCTGCGCCAGGCTGCTCGGCACGGCATAGGTCTGCACGGTCAGCGGCGACACGTTCAGCGTCAGTGCCGCCGGCGCACTGTCGATGGCCTGCGTGTTCGACACCGACCACAGCCACAGCGTGTTCGACGTGCCCGAGTCGTAGAACACCGCATCCGAGCTCAGCAGATACTCGGTGCCGCCGCGCGTGTCGACATACTGGCCGCCGGAGGAAATGGCCGGCCACACCGTGAACGCCGGCGCCGGAACGCTCGGGTCGCCGCCGTTGAACAGCGCCACGTTCGGCGCGGCGGCACCGCTGGCCAGCGCCTGCTTGGAGATGGCGTAGATCTGCGCGCCGTAGAAGCCGGGGCCGAACAGCGCGAACTCGTTGGTGGTCAGGAAGATCGCATGGGCGTCGGCGCCGATGTGCGGGTAGTCGCCCAGGCAGAAGCCGCCCGTGCAGCCGTGGTCCGGCGTGCCTTCGCTGCCGTTGTTCTGCACCGGCAGGCGGTAGATGTTCCAGGCCCCGGTCGGGTCGGCGCTCTGGCTGACCGCGATGTCCAGGTGGTTGGTGCCGGCCAGCGACGAGGTGGTGCCGACGCGGTCGAGCGTGAGCACCACCTGGAACCAGCGCTGGGTGCTCGCGTCGTAATAGCAGGACGGATCGGTGATGCTCGGTCCGTACGCCCCGGTCGTGCGGTTGATCGCCGCCGGGTAGCCGTAGAACGTGTTGAGATCGACCGGGCCGACGAGTTCGTTGCCGGCCTTGTCAAAGATCGACAGCACGTCGTTGACGCTTTCCATGACGAAGCCGTTGCCGGCGCACAGGCCCTGGTCGGGCGGCTCCACCGAGAACTGGTTGCCGCCGTTGGCGTAACGCTGGTCGTGGAAATCCAGGCCGTCGAAGCCGCCCAGCAACTGCGGGTTCGACTTGGCGCGCCGGGCATTGCCCATCCGGTTGCTGCCGGCATGGCCGCGGGCGATGCTGCGGTTCACCACCGGCTGCGGCCCGAGCTCGCTGCCTTCGCCCGAATCGGCATCGCCGGCGGTCATCGCCGGATCCAGTTCCAGGTTCGTCAGTGCCTGCCCGCCCGCGGGCGTGGTCGCGGGCGTGGTGATGCCTGTCTTGTGCAGCTTGAGGATGGTTGGCGTCGCAGCCAGCGCGCCCGTGGCAAATGCCATGGCCGCCACTGCGACGAGCAGTCGAGTCTTCATCATGTCGGTCTCCCGTTCGTGATTAGGTGACCGCGTCCCCTGGGACGCCGATGTCGGTCATGCCGATGGGCGTCCACGCAAGTACGCATATGTGGATATGCGCCCGGCCACGATACGCGCACGCGGGGCAAGCCGCCATCACCCGGCGGGAGCGGCAGGCGGCCGCCGGACACTCAGGGTTTGCGCGCGACGATGATCTGGCTGATCGGCATGAACTGGTCGAGCTGCTGCTTGAGCTGCAGCCCCTGCGGCATCTCCAGCACCGCGCGCCACGCCGCGGTCCAGTGGTCCAGCACCGGATGGGCGGGGTCGTACAGCTCCACCTCGCAGGCCCAGAACAAGGCCCACCAGATCGACCAGAAGAAGCCGTGCTGGGTGTGTTCCAGCACGACCAGGCCAGCGTCGTTCACCATGCGCGCGAATTCGTCGCGGCCGATGACGCGCAAGGCACCGCCGGGCTGCTCGCGGTACTCCGCCGGCAGCACCCGCTGCTGCAGCTCCTCCTGCAACGCGCCGGGCACGCTCAGCAGGTACAGCGCACCCGCGGCACCGACGCGGAACAGTTCGGCCAGGATCTGCGCCGGATCGTCCACATGCTGCAGCACTTCGGTGCAGATCACCCGCGTGGCCATGCCGCTTTCCAGCGGCAGCGGATCGGCCTGGCTGACCAGGCCGACGGGATCGCGCGCGCCCGCCTCGGCCAGCCGGACCTGCACCTCGCGCACCCGCTGCGGCTCGCGGTCGACCGCGACGACGCGGGCGCCGTGGCGGGCACAGAACACGCTGTTGACGCCACCGCCGCAGCCCAGATCCACCACCACGTCGTCGACGCCGATCGGCACGCCACGGAACAGCTCGCCGCTGTCTTCCAGGTACCAGCCACTGAGCCTGGCATCGCGCAGGCCCACCGCCGAGGCGTCGCGTGGCTCACCGTCGATTCCTGCTGCCGGCGATCCGGCGGCTTGCTCGCTGTGCTGGGACATGCTCGATCTCCATGCGGACGGAAGCGGCGCTTGCCACCCTGGGCGGCATCCACGCAGGCGTGCGAGCCTGCCCTGCTCCGACGTCCCGGGATTCAAGCACACCCGGCGGCAGAAAGGCGTGCGTCTCCGCTTGTCGATTTCCCGCCGTCCCGTTCGTCGGGCATGCAAGCGGACACATCGCGCCGCACCGGAGCCCCGCATGAGAAAGCTCATCGTTCCCGCGTTCATCAGTCTCGACGGCGTCATGCAGGCGCCCGGTGGCCCGGAAGAGGACACCGGCGACGGCTTCGCCCATGGCGGCTGGGTCTGGCCTTATTACGACGAGTCCGACGAGGAAATGGGCGGCGTGTTCTCGCGTCCGTTCGAGTTGCTGCTCGGTCGGCGCACCTACGACATCTTCGCCGCGTACTGGCCGCAGGTGCCGCCGGATGCGCCGCAACGGCGCATCGCCGATCTGTTCAACGGCACCGCCAAGCACGTCGCCACCCACCACCCCGACACGCTGGCCTGGCAGAACAGCCATGCACTGGGACCGGATATCGCCGCCGCAGTGCGCGAGCTCAAGCGCGGCGACGGTCCCGACCTGGTCACCCAGGGCAGCAGCGAGCTGGTGCACCGGTTGCTGGCCACCGAGCTGGTCGACGAGCTGCGGCTGCTGGTCTACCCGGTCCTGCTCGGCCGCGGCAAGCGCCTGTTCGACGACCGCGCGCAGGCCGCGGCCTTCCGCCTGGACGCATCGAAGACCTCGCCCACCGGCGTGCTGACCAACCGCTACCTGCGCGATGGCGCGGTGCGGACCGGCTCGTTCGAATAAGCCGGCCTCAGCCGGGGCAAGCCATGCAGGCGCCGGCGCTCACGGCCCCAGCACCCGCGGCACCAGCGCATGCCATCCCGGCGTGTCCCACAGCAGCTGGACGGCGATGGCGCAGGGCAGGAACAGGCCCAGCCAGACCACATAGACGCGGGGCACCGCCTGTTGCCGGAGCACATCCCACAGGAACAGCGGCGACACGATCAGCAGCGTGTAGAGGTCGGTCACCAGCGGACTCGCGTGGATGGACGGCAGCCATTCGATGCGGTCGATCGCCGCCTGCAGCGGCAACGCCACCGCCAGGAACATCATCCGCTTGTGAAAGCCGGGGTCGCGGCGCCGCGCGCGCAAGGCCAGCGCGATGAAGATGGAAAAGAGCACGCCGGCCTGCAGCTGCAGCAGCGCGATATTGTCGAGAAAGCGCAGCGTCTGCTGCAGCTGTTCGCGGACCGGCGAGGGCGCCGACTGGGCGCCGTGCCAGACCTGCTGGTAGATGGTCGGCACGAGGATGAAGCCGGTGACCACGATGGCCGGCACCAGCACGAACGCCACGCGCCCCAGCAGCATATGCCGCATGCGCCGGCCGGTCGCCATCAGCCAGGCCTGCGCCAGCAACAACAGCAGGAAGCTGCCCATCAGCGCTGCATGCACGTGCAGGATCGGCGGAAAAGGCGGCCTCGCCCCGGCCCGCACCATGGCGATCTTGCCTAGCGAGTCCGGCACGAATCCGGTCAGCGTGATGGCGATGAAGAAGGTCGCCATGAGCACCCAGATCCAGCGGTCGATGGCCAGGGCCAGCGGCCTGGCGGGCAGTTGGAGCGCTTGCGCGTGGTTCGTGGTCATGACGCCCCCGATTGGCTCTTGCCGCCTCGGACGGCCCGACCCGGTCGGCCCGTGTCGATCACGGTACCGGGAACGCGAGCGAGCCCGATGTCCCGCTGCCGTCGCTGCCCGGAAACCGGAGAACGGGGCGCGGGCGCCGCTGAAGCTGGTGTTTTCCCCCACCGTGCGGTCGAACGCCGCGAAGCATCCGTGCACGTCGCGCATGGTGAGCCTTCCGGAGCGGGGCCGCAACAGCCGGCTATACGGCCAAAAGCTGCCAGGGACAATGTGGCCGTGGAAGGTGTGGCTGCACGGCCGATCGGCCGGACCGCACCGATCCGGAGCGCGTCTGGAAGGCGCAAACCGAGCGCCCTTTTGCCGCAGACTCCGGCTACTCTGCCCGCTGCTTCCCCCTGTCCACGAACCGACCACGGGAGAACCGCGATGATCCGTCGATCCATGCTCCTGCCGTTGCTGGCGATCCTGCTGGTGGGCTGCGATCCGGCGCCGAAGGCGACCAGCGATGCCGCCGCCAAGGCCGCCCTGCCGCTGTTCGATACCTTCGGCGACCTGCGCCACGACGTGGCCAGCCGCGTGCCCCTGGCGCAGCGCTATTTCGACCAGGGCCTGCGCATGGCCTACGGCTTCAACCACGAAGCGGCCGGGCGCTCCTTCGCCGAGGCGGCGCGGCTGGACCCGCAATGCGCGATGTGCGTGTGGGGCCAGGCGCTGGTGCTGGGGCCGAACATCAACATGGCGATGGACCCCGTGCACGCGAAGCAGGCCGCCGCCCTCGCCGCGCGCGCGGCGAGCCTGGCGGCGACGGCGCGACCGGTCGACCGGGCGCTGATCCAGGCGCTGCAGCTGCGCTATGCCGACCCCGCGCCGGCGGATCGCGCACCGCTGGACCACGCCTACGCCGAGGCGATGGCGAAGGTGGTCGAGCAGTTCCCCGACGACGACGACGCGGCGACCCTGTACGCGGAAGCGTTGATGGATCTCTCGCCCTGGGCCTATTGGGAAAAGGACGGTGCCCCGGCCAAGTTCACCCCGCGCCTGCTCGGCGAACTGGAACGCGTGCTGGCGCGCAACCCGCGCCACATCGGCGCGATGCACTACTACATCCACGCCACCGAGTCCTCGCCCGAACCGCAGCGCGCCGAACCCTGGGCGGACGCGCTGGCGACGCTGGCGCCCGGCTCGGGCCACCTGGTGCACATGCCCGCGCACACCTACATCCGCGTCGGCCGCTACCACGACGCGACCCTGACCAATCTCGCCGCCACCACCGCGGACAAGGATTTCCTGGCGATGTGCCGCGGCAGCAACGGCGTCTACCCGCTGGGCTACGTGCCGCACAACTGGCACTTCGCCAGCATGACCACTGGCCTGACCGGCTCGCGCACGCTGGCGCTGCAGGCGGCCGGGCAGACCGCCCGGCGCGCCGACCGCGCCGCGATGGGCGAAGCGCCGATGGAGTTCATGCAGCAGTTCGTGGTCACGCCGCTGCTCACCCAGGTCCGCTTCGGCGACTGGGACGCGATCCTCCCCGATGCCGACACGCCGCCGGCACTGCCGTACCCGGCAGCGATCCGCCACTTCGCCCGCGGCATGGCGCACGCGCGCAAGGGCGCGCTGGCCGACGCCGCAGCCGAAGCCGACGCCCTGCATGCCATCGCCATCGACCCGGCCATGGCCAAGGTGAGCTTTTTCGACATCAACCACGCCGACGCCGTGCTGCGCGTGGCCGACGCCCTGCTGCGCGGCGAACTGCTGCGCACGCGGGGCCGGCACGCGCAGGCCATCGCCACCCTGCGCGAAGCGGTGGCCGCCGAGGACGCGCTGGCCTACAACGAACCGGCCGACTGGCCGCTGCCGGTGCGCCCCTACCTCGGCGCCGCGCTGCTCGAAGCGGGCGACGCCAGAGGTGCGGCGGAAGCGTTCGAGCAGGACCTGAAGACCTACCCGCTCAACGGCTGGTCGCTGTTCGGCCTGGCGCAAGCCCAGCAGCGACTCGGGCAGGCCGACGCCGCGCGCGAAACCGCGCAGCGGCAGGCGGCCGCGTGGCAATGGGCCGATGCGCCGCTGACGGCGGCGCGGTACTGAAATCCGGCATCACGCGGCAAGGCTGGCTGCCCCGGCGAAGGCGGCTTGCGCCGGCCGCGGCCTGACCTCGCCGGCAGCTTCCGGGAATCGGCTCTGCCGGCTCCCGTGCGGCTTCAGTCGTCATCGCCGCGCTCGGATTCGGCGTCGCCGCGACGATGGCACCTGACGCAATCGGTGGTGTCGCGGATGCCTTCCTTGCGGTGCTCGGCCTCGATCTTCGCGGGGGTGTGGGCGTGGCAGCCGTAGCAGGTGTAGCGGCTGAAACCGTTGCCGACGTGACATGTCGCGCAGGGCGCGTCGTGCTCTTCCACCAGCGGGAAATAGCGCGCGTGGTCGAAGCTGGCGGGCCGCCACCGCGCGGTGGCGTGGCACTGCCGGCAGTTGCCGCCGACCTGCCGGTGCAGGGCGTCCGTCGGCGGCGCGTGGCAGCTGGCGCAGCGCTCGCGGATGCTGCTGTCCAGCAGCGCATGGGTGAAGCGCGGATGCGCCGGCTGGGTGAGCTTGACCCCCGCGTGTTCGGTGTGGCAGGCCATGCAGTCCTGCCGGGCCAGCGCCTGATGGAACGGCAACATGCCGGCTTTGCGGGCCAGCGGCATGCCGGTGGTGGTGAGCCGGCCGATATCGGCCACCGCATGGCAGGCCGTGCAGCGACTCGCCGCCGCACCGCGCCACGGCGCGTGGCAGGCGAAGCAGTCGGTGGCCAGGGCGGCATGGCTGCGCGTCAACGGCCCCGGACCGATCATCAGGTCCGGGTAGACAAAGGCCAGTCCCACCAGCACCAGCAGGTTGAGCACGATGACCAGCAGCAGCCAGCGTTTCATTTCCAGCCCCAGAACAGGAAGATGCTGATGATGTGGGCCAGCGCCAGCACGCCGAACGCGAGCGCGATCGGAAAATGCACCCGCCGCCACTGCCGGACGACGTCGAAGGTCAGGGTGTCGACATGCAGGCGCTCCTCCAGGTCGGCCGGCGGCACCCCGAGCCGCTGCATTTTTTCCCGCGCCGCGAGCAGCCGCCGGCGCGAGCGCTCCAGCAGGAATTTCCCGGTCAGTCCGCTGCCGACGTTGATCAGCATGGCCCAGACCGCCAGCCAGCCCAGGATCGCGTTGAAGTGGATGCCCGCGTGCACCAGCACCAGCAGCGAGCCGAGCCACGCCATCCGCTCATGCAGGTGCAGCAGGCGCAACGGCTGCCCGATGTGGATCAGCTGCCGCTTGCGCAGCGAGTAGCCGAACGAGCCGACGATCAGCAGCACGCCGGGAATGCCCAGGTAGCGGCCGATCCAGGCCAGGCCGAGGTAATGCAGCACGGCATCGAGCAGCAGCGACAGCCCGGCGAGCGCAGCCAGCGACAGCAGGAACGGCAGCACCTCGCGCAGCAGCAGCTGGGCCTTCATCGAGTTCATGCGTCGAGCACCAGTCGCGACCGTGGCGTGCCCACGCACGGCAGGCAGCAGCCGGCGGCCACCGGGTAGTCGGGCGTATGCGCGTAGCCGACGCTGCCCTCGACCAGCACGGTCTCGCAACTGCCGCAACTGCCGGAGCGGCAGCCCGATTCGACAAGGATGCCGTGGCGTTCGGCGAAATCGAGCAGCGACGCATCCTTGCCGTCCCACTGCAGGGTGCGGCCGGAGCGGCGGAACAGCACCTCGAAAACGGCGCCGGTCGCGCCGGCGGTTCCTTCGCCGAGGCGGATGGATGCCGGCCCGAACGCCTCGAAGCGGATGTCCGCCAACGGCACGCCCCACTCGGCAAGCGCCGGCACCAGGCTCTCCATCATCGGCGTCGGCCCGCACACGTAGAACTGATGGCGGCCGGCCGGCAGGGTCCGGCGCAGCAGCGCCACGTCGATGTATCCGGCATGCTGGCAGTCGCCGTCGCCGGGCGCGGGGTTGTCGCACACCAGATGCAGGCGGAAGGCCGGATGGGTCTGCGCCAACTCCGTCAGCAGCCGGCCGAACGCCTGTTCCCGCGCGTCGCGCGCGCCGTAGTAGAGATGCACGCGGCGTCCGGGCTGCGCGGCGAGGCACTCGCGCAGCATGCACAGCAGGGGCGCGATGCCGATGCCGCCGGCGACCAGCACCACCGGCACGTCCGGGTCGGGGTCCAGCACGAAGCGGCCTGCCGGCGCCCTCACCTTCAGCACGTCGCCGACGTGCACCGCGTCGTGAAGATGGTTCGAGACCTTTCCCGCCGGAAGTTCCGGCCGATCAGGCGGCGCCAGCGCGCGCTTGACCGTGATGCGGTAGTGCGTCGGATCGGGCGGCTCGGACAGCGAATAGCAGCGGACGAGCGGGCTGGCCGGGTCGTCGCCGGCGGCGACGGCGAAGGTGAGGAACTGGCCGGGCACGAACGCGGGCAGCGCCGCGCCATCCAGCGGCGCCAGATAGAACGAACACTGGCTGTGGTCCGGATCCTCGAATTCGCGCCGCGTCACCCGGAAGTCGCGCCAGCCCGACCACGCCGCGCTCACCGTCGGCACCGGCACCGGTGCCGACGGCGCGGCAGCAGCCTCGCCGCGACGGCGCCCCACGGCGACGCCGATGCCGACCACCAGTTGCAGCAGCAGGGCCGTGCCGATGTACGTCAGCAACGCCAGGGCGGTCATGGCCGGCCACCCGGACGCGTCGCGCCGCAGCCGCTGGCCGGCGCCCACCCGCCGGCCGGATTCACGCGCGGTCGCCCCGCACGTGCCGAGGCTGCAATGGAGGGAGTGCTGGACATGGACCGGTGGCTTTGGTCGGGACAGCCGCAGGCTACGCCACGCATGGGGGTGCATATTGACCATGATCAAGGCCGCCGGTTGCTTCCCCGCGACTCCGCCCGCTGCGGCAGGCGGGAAAGATCGGGACACGGCGTCCCAGCCGCTGCCGTGGATCGCCCCCGGCAGCTTTTCCTCACCCGTGCACGAGCGCCTGATCCGACACGATCAAACCGTCGGCCAGGGTCAGCGTGCGATCGCAGGCGTCGGACAGGCGCGCGTCATGGGTGACCAGCAAAACCGCGCAGCCGAATTTCCGGTTGAAGCGCCGGAACAGCGCGAACACGTCGGCGGCGGTACGGCTGTCCAGGTTGCCGGTAGGTTCGTCGGCCAGCAGCAGGGCCGGACGGGTGACCAGCGCGCGCGCGATGGCCACGCGTTGCTGCTGCCCACCGGAGAGCTGGTCGGGTTTGCGCCCGGCAAGCTTGTCCAGGCCGACCTCGGCCAGCAGCGCCTGCGCCATCTCGATGTCCTCCCGCCGCGGCTTGCCGCGCGCGGCCATCAACGGCATCAGCACGTTCTCCAGCGCGGTGAACGCCTGGATCAGATGGTGGAACTGGAACACGAAGCCGATCGCGCTGCCCCGCAGCGCGGTGCGCCGGGCGTCGTCCATGCCGCGGGTCGGCTCGCCCAGCAGGTACAACTCACCGGCGGTCGGCGGATCGAGCAGGCCGATCACGTTGAGCAGGGTGCTCTTGCCGGATCCCGACGCGCCGATCAGCGCGGTGAAATCGCTGCGCGCCAGGCGCAGGTCGATGCCGTGCAACACCTCCACCTCGGTGGGCATGCCGACGTTGTAAGACTTGCGCAGGCCCTCCAGGCGCAGCACTTCCTGGCCCGGCTCAGACATGGCGGGTCGCCACCACCGGGTCCAGCCGCGCGGCGCGGCGGGCCGGGATCGCCGCGGAAATCACCCCGGTGACCGTGGCCAGGATGGTGGCGCCAAGCAGCAACAGCGGCGATACCGGGATCAGGAACAAGCGGGGACCGAAGGCGTTGAACACCCCCACCAGGCCGTAGCCGGCGCTGCCGCCGACCATCGACCCGGCCAGCCCGAACAGCGCTCCCTGCAGCAGGAACACCCGCAGCATCTGCCGGCGGGTGGCACCCATGGCGCGCAGGATGCCGATCTCGCGGGTGCGCTGCACGACGCTGACGGACAGCACGCTGGCGATGCCGAAGGCCACCGACACCGCCACGAACAGGCTGATCATGCGCGTGGACAGGCTTTGCGACTGCAGCGCGTTCATCAGCTGGGCGTTGGTCTGCATCCAGCTCTCGGCCTTCTGTCCGGTCAGTCGCGCGATGCGCCGCGCCACCGCATCGGCGGCGAAGATGTCCTTCACGGTCACGTCGATCACCGTCGCCGCCCCGGGCAGGCCGAGCAGCGACTGCGCCTGCTTCATGTCCAGGTACACGTAGCGGGAATCCAGTTCGCGCACGCCCAGCTCGAAGATGCCGGCAACGTTGACGACGCTGTCGCCGCCGCGACCGGCGTCCAGGCGCAGCTTGTCGCCCACGCGCAGGCCAAGGTCCCGGGCCAGCCGGCTGCCGATCACCGCGTCGCCGGCGCCGACGCGGAAGTGTCCGGCCACGATGTCGTTCCGGATCGGGATGATTTTCTGGTAGCGGGCCTCGTCGATGCCCATCAGCGCCACCGATTCGAGCGTGCTGCCGCGACGGGCGAAGGCGGGACCGGAGACCAGCGGCGATACCGCCGTCACCTCCGGCAGCGCATCCAGGGTGTCGCGGACCTGCTGCCAGTTGTTGATCGAACGCAGCCGTTGCGGGCGCTTGTCTTCCAGCACCAGTTGCACGGCGCCGCCCGCCGGCGGCAATAGCCGGTTCACCTCGTCCGGCGCCTCCACCTTGATGTGCGCCTGGGTGCCCAGCGTGCGCTCGATGATGTTGTCCTGCAGCCCGTTGATCAGGGCCGAGAGAAACACGATGACCGACACGCCCACCGCAACGCCGATCATGATCAGCGCGGTCTGCGCGCGGCCTTCGCGCAGGAACCTGGTCGCAATGGTCCATTCCAGCCACATCGGCGTTCAATCCAGCTTGATCGGCAGTTCGCCGCCGACCGCCGGCTCGGCACCGGTCCGCGGCAGCGCCTGCCCGGCCGTCCGCACGCGCGTGCCATCGCGCAGGTCCGCGGGGGCGCCGGCCAGCACCCAGTCGCCCGCCTGCAGGCCGCCGGTGATCTCGGTCACGGCCAGTCCGCGCAGGCCCAGTTGCACCCGCACGCGGCGCGCCTTGCCGTCGCGCACCCGCCAGACCGTGGCCGCGTGTCCATCGATGGGCTCCAGCGCATCGTTGGGCACCACCAGCGCCTGTGCGCGTCGGCCGGTTTCCACGTTGACCGAGACAGTCATGTCCTGCTTCAGGAAATCCGGCACCGGGTTCACCTTCAGGCGGATCTCCACCGAGCCGCGCTGGGGATCCACGCTGGGCGCGATGAAGCTGACCCGCGCGGGGAACACGCTCGTCGGGTAGGCATCGGCCACGCATTGCGCCGGCTGGCCCAGCGCCAGCACGGCGAGGTTCTTCTCGTCCAGCGGCACCAGCAGCTCGGTGTCGCCCTGGCGCGCGATCTCGAACAGCACGCGGCCCGGCTGGATCAGGTCGCCGGGTTCGGCGTTGCGGGTGAGCACGGTGCCGGCCACCTGGGCGCGGATGAAGGTTTTTGCCAGCGCGGCGCGCGCCGCGGCAAGGCGTTCGAGCACCAGCGCCTCGTCGGGGTTGCCCGCGGCCAGCGATTGCGCGGCCAGGCGCGCGCGTTCGGCCGCGGTGCGCGCCACCGTTTCAGCCTGTTCGGCCTGCTCGAGGGATTCGCGGGCAATCAGCTGGCGCTGGAACAACTGGCGCCGGCGCTGCGCCTCGCGACTGGCCTGGTCCAGCTGGGCCTCGGCCTGACGCACCGCCGCCAGTGCCTGCGGGCGCGCGGATTCGTGCAGTTGCGCCAGGGCGGCCTCGGCTTCGCGAACACGGGCGGTGAGGTCGTCGGCGCGCAACACGGCCAGGATGTCGCCGGCCTGCACGTGATCGCCTTCCTGCACCCGCCGCTCCAGCAGCACACCGGTGATCTCGCTGCCCACCTGGACCCGCGATACGGACACCACGCGGCCAGTGGCCACCACGGTCTGCACCAGCGGCCGCGATTCGACCCGGTAGGCGGCGAGCCGCGGCCCCTGCCAATAGCGCAACGCGGCTGCGCCAAGCGCCAGCAGGAGCAGCGTGGCCGATGCCACCGCCAGCGGGCGCCTCATCGCCGGCACCTGCAGGCAGACAGGGCACGGTCGCGGTCATCCGACCGGCGCATCGGGCGAACCGGCCTGCTTCGATTCATGGCATCGATGCCCTGCTGTGATGGTTGCTGCGCCGGGAGAATAGTCGAACGCCCGGCGCATCGACGTGAACCCGCCAGGCGATGCCTCGGCGAGGATGGCGGCAGGAACCATTCGGACGGCCGATCGGGAGACCGACCGGTCCGCACCCGGCGAGAGCCGCGCGGCATGCGGGGCGCCAGGGAATCAGCCCGTCCGCCGGCACGGACGGCACGACGCAGCCGCGCCCGCCTGCACGGAGCCGCCGGCCGCCGCGTCCCGAATCCCGACCGCCGCCAGGCATGGCCGCCGGCGCTTTTTTCCACGACTGATCTGCATCAGTGCGGCCCGCATGAGCGGCCGGTATAAAGATGCGGTTTTCGGCCAACCCGAAAACGATGCGGCCCGAATCCGCCCGCATCCCATTTGATCTTGTCCATATGGCGCCGCACCGTGCCATCAGGCGGGTGTGTTTTCAAAAAGACCCATTCAGTCGGAAACCGGATTTTCGCGAAATGAATGCAGCACACGATCCCGGCTTATCCAGACCGACCCCGAAACAGGTATTCCCGGAATAAGCCTGCGTCAGAAAGACGCATCCGCGAGGAAAGCGACGCCATGCCGCAACAAACCATCGGACTGCTGGTCATGGCGTACGGTACGCCGCCCAGTCCCGACGCCATCGAGGCCTTCTATACGCACATCCGCCACGGGCAAAAACCCTCCGGCGCACTGCTGCAGGAGCTCAAGGACCGCTATCGGGCCATCGGCGGCATCTCGCCGCTGGCCCGCATCACCCAAGCGCAGGCGGACGCGCTGGCGGCAGCGCTGAACGCCCGCGGCGCCGGCCGCTCGTTCAGGACCTACCTTGGCCTCAAACACGCCGAACCGTTCATCGAGGATGCGGTCGCGGCGATGCACCGGGACGGCATCACGCAGGCCGTCGCGGTGGCGCTGGCGCCGTACGACGGCAACGCCAGCGTGCAGGACTACCACGCGCGCGCGCAGGCGGCCGCTGCGCGGCTGGGCGGCCCCGCGATAACGACCGTGTCCGGCTGGTACCGGCAGGAAAAATTCATCCGCTACTGGGCCGGACAAATCGAGGCGGCCCTGGCCACCATTCCCGAAGACGAAATGCGCACGACGACCGTCGTTTTTTCCGCGCACAGCTTGCCTAAAACCATGCCGAGCGTGATTGAGCATTACCAGCGCCAGCTCGAAGAAAGCGCGCTATCCATCGCGCAGGCGGCGCGGCTTGGGCATTATGCGACGGCCTGGCAGAGCGCCGGAAAAACCACGGATGTCTGGCTCGGCCCCGATATCCGTGAATTGACCCGTGATTTGCACCGCCACGGCGGTTATCGCAATTTCGTTTATTGCCCGACCGGATTTGTCGCCGACCACCTCGAGGTTCTCTACGACCTGGATATCGAATGCCGGGCCGTGGTGAATGAACTGGGCGGCCGCTATATCCGGCCCGCCATGCCGAACGCCGCGCCCTTGTTCATCGACGGCCTGCGTGACGCGACCATGGACGTACTGGCGCATGCGCTGGGCGTGGCCGCATGAGCACGGAACCGCTGCACGCCGTCATCGTCGGCGGCGGCATGACCGGACTGACTGCTGCCTTCCACCTGCAGCGCCGGCTGACCGAGCAGGGCCTGGCGCCGCGGCTGGCGCTGCTGGAGTCGGAACCCCGCCTCGGCGGCAAGATCCGGACGTCTGCCCGCGACGGTTTCCTGCTCGAACACGGCCCCGACTCGTTCGTGGCCAGCAAGCCCGGCGCCTACCAGCTCGTGCGCGATCTCGGCCTGGAAGACGAGCTGGTCCGCAACCACACCGGCCAGGCCTTCATCGCGCGAGGTCATCGGCTCTATCCGATTCCCGCCGGCACGATGATGGGCATTCCGATCCGGCTGGGCCCCCTGCTCCGCTCGCCGCTGCTGTCCCCGGCGGGCAAGCTGCGCGTCGTCGGGGATCTGCTTGCGTTCCGCAGGGATACCGACGACGACCAGCCGGTCGGCGATTTTTTCCGGAAGCGCCTCGGCAACCAGATCGTGGACCGGCTGATCGAGCCGCTGCTGTCGGGGATCTACGCCGGCGACATCAACCACTACAGCCTGCAGGCACTGTTCCCGCGGATCCACCAGCTGAGCGGTAACCAGCGCAGCCTGATCCGCGCGATGGGCAGCCTCTACGGCCACGCGAAGCCGGCCCCCGCCGGCAAGAGCCGCGGGCAGTTCCTCACCTTCAGGACGGGCCTGCAAGCCTTGCCTGCGCGGATCGAACAGCGGCTGACCTCGTGCGCAATCCTCAAGGGCAGCCCGGCAAGAGCCATTCGCCAACAGGGCGGACACTACCGCCTGGAGCTGGACGACGGGCGTTCGCTGGACGCGCACGCGATCGTGCTGGCCGTCCCGGACAGCGCCGCGATCGAGCTGCTGCCCGCCGCCAGGCACGTCATCGCGCCGGCACTGGCGACCGCGCCGACGTCCGTCGCCAATGTCGTGATGGCTTTTCCGCAAGGCACCACCGGGCTGTCGCTGGACGGCACCGGTTTCGTCGTGCCGCGCGGCTCGGGCCATGCGATCACGGCCTGCACCTGGGCGCATCTCAAATGGCCGCACGTGGCCCCGCGTGGCGCGGCGCTGCTGCGCTGCTATATCGGCGGCGCCCACGACGCGTCGCTGGTCGACGCCTCCGACGCCACCATCATTGAGGCGGTGATGGCCGACCTGCGACGGCTCACCGCGCTGCGCGAAACCCCCGCCTTCTGCCAGGTGACCCGCTGGAAGCATGCGATGCCGCAGTACTCGGTCGGGCACCCCGACCGCCTGGAGCAGACCCGCAAGGTCATGGCCGCGGCATTCCCGGGCGTGTTGCTGGCCGGGGCTTCGTATGGCGGCGTCGGCCTGCCCGACTGCATTCGACAGGGCGAACAGGCCGCCCACGACCTGTTCGATCACCTGGAACAACGCAACCTGCTGGACTCACGAGAGGCACTCGAATGTTGATTGAAAACCTGGGCAGGGCCCGCAACGCACTTCTGGACAGCCTCGACGCCCTGACGGAGGACCAATTGAATGCGACGCCGCCCGACGGCGGGCCATCCATCGGCCAGCTCGCCCATCATCTGCAGGCCAGCGAGCGGGCGACCGCAGCGCTGATCCTCGATGCGCTGCAATCGCGCAGCGAACGCGTCGAGGAAAAGGAGCCGTCGTTCCTCGCCGCCTGCCTGCAGCAAGGCTGCAGCCACGGCCACGTCGCCAGCGGGCCTTTCTCCAGGGCGGAACTGATTCGCCTGCTGGAGACATCGCGCTTCCGCGACCTGCAGGCGGTATTCAACGAAACCCACGAACGCGTCCTGGCCGAGCGATCGCTGGAGCGCCCGCCGTTCGGCCGGGTCAGCCTGAAGAACCTGCTCGACACCATCTGGATCCACGACGACCTTCACGGCAAGCAGATCGCGGCGATCAGGCAGTCGCTCTGAGCCATCACCTCATCACGGAAAGCAAGCACCATGCAAACTCAGTACACCGCGCAGCTGGCGATCAAGTTCAGCCCGACATGGCAGGAAGCAGACAGGGACGACCGGGCCGCAGCCATCAGGGAAGTGGTCGACATCTTCAAGAAATACGAGGATCGCGTCGGCTTGCGCGGAACCTACGTCGTGCAGGGCTTCCAGGCCCACACCGACATCCTGTTCTGGATGTTCGCCGATCGTTTCAACGACATCCAGGATCTGCAGCTGGAGATCCGGCGCTCGTCCTTCGGCCGATACATCACCACGCCCCACGCGTTCACGGGCATCACCAAGCCGTTCGAATTTTCCGAACACCCGACGTCCTTCGCGATCGGCATGCGGCCACGGGAATACCTGTGCTTCTATCCCTTCATCCGCAAGCCGGAGTACTACCTGCTGCCGAAGTGGGAGCGCAAGGCGCTGATCGGCGACCACGGCGACATCGGCCACGAGTTCACCCCCGACATCCTCACCAACGGCGTCTACGGCTTCGGGCTGGGCGACTACGAATGGCTGCTGACCTTCGAGACCAACGAGCTGGGCCGGCTGGTCGACTGCGTGCGCAAGCTGCGGGAATCCAAGTCGAGGCTGTACATGCAAGATGAGCATCCCTTCATCGTGGGACGCTATTTCGCGCTGGAGGACGGCCTGTCGCAATACGCCTGACCGCCGCGGGCGTCGGGGACACGACGAGCCGCCAGGCGGCCGCCGATCGCGCGCGCGGCGCGGCGACGGCGCGTCGATGGTTCCGCTGTCGCGCCGTCCTCGCCGGCCATGGTGCCAGCGACCGCCAGCCAGCCCGGATCGACTTCCGGATATTGTCCCCGACGCCCTGTCTTTCCAATGCCGTCACCGCGCGCTTACGTATCGAGCCGCAGAATGACGCTGCCGCCCCTCGATCTACGCCCCCGCCGCCCGACCCTTCGCGGCGGGCGCCGTAGATGTGCCCGACGCGATCGCGCAAAGGCCTTCCTTTCCTCGTCCGGAAGAAGGAAGCCCGAAGCGGAGAGCGCGCCGCCTGCTTCCATCCAGTCGAGGAGAGCAACGATGAAATATCCAGTCCGTAGCGCGAGGCTTGCCAGATACATGCTGCTTGGCGTCGCGTTCGTCGCCATCCCGGTCGCGGCCTCGCAAAGCCAGGACAACGCGAGCCGGGTCAGGCGCGGTTTCGCGTTGAGCCCGGTGCCGCTCGATCTCAACGGCAAGAATCCTGCACTGGTCGGGCTCGGCAGCTACATCGTCAACACGGGAGGCTGCAACGACTGCCATACCAATCCGGCGTTTGCCGCCGGCGGCAATCCCTACCTCGGTCAACCCGAGCAGATCAACACGGCCGAATTCATGGCGGGCGGCCGTCTGTTTCCGCCGTCCCCGTTCAAGTCGGCCAACCTCACGCCCGATGCCACCGGCAAGCCGGCGGGCCTGACCCTCGATCAGTTCATCATCACGTTGCGCACCGGGCACAACCCGCTCGACGCGCCAGGGGAGCTGCTGCAGATCATGCCGTGGCCGGCGTTCGGCAAGAAGACCGACCTCGACCTCCGCGCGATCTACGAATACCTGCGCGCGATTCCATCGCTGCCCGACAACCCGCACCCCAGCCCCAATCCGTAAGGGCAACAGGCGCCAGAGCATGTGGAGCACTGGCGCCCCGGCCTATCCCGGAAGCAAGGCCGCCGGCGGTTCCCCCGCTGCACCCCCTGCGAGGGAACGCCGACCAGGCCGAAACGCCAAAGCCGGACCATGCGCAGCAGCGTCCGGCCTCGGTCCGGCGGCGGCCGTCAGCACGGGTGCACTGTCCCCTGCTCCCAAGCCCTCGACCGCCGTCAGAGATCGTCACCGGCACCTTCCTCTGAGGCGGCTGGATTTCGAATCCAGGGCCACGCCCGCCCGGGCTCATGGGTCGTCAGTCGTGCCTCGGTCGCGCATACGCACGTTCGGCATGACGTCCGCCAGCTGCGCTCATTCCCCCAGCGCCGGGTCCAGCAACAGCAACGCAGCCGCCGTGGCAGCGAAGTACGCGCGCTGGTCGTCGGCAAGCGTGCGGTCCAGGTGCACGCGGCCGCCGTTGAGCACATCGACCACGGCGAGCGTGCGGTCGCCGTCGGCGATGGCGTAGCCGGCCGGCTCCATCCCGGCAATCGGCGAACCGTCGTAGCCGTGCAGGTCGCGTACGGCATACTCGCGCCCCCACGGCGCCGACAGGCGGCCGTGCAGGCGGCCGCCCTGGCGCGCGACTTCCAGCAGCTGCACGTCGTGGCCGTCCGGGCGCAGGCCACAGGCCAGCAGCGGGCCGGCCAGCGCGGTGAGGTCGGCCGTGGTTCGCTGCGACTCGCGGCCGACGCCCGCCGTCCACGCCCGCGTGCGGCACTGCACCTCCACCGGCGCCTGCCCCGGCGCGGTCAGGGTGTAGGCGTACGGTTTGGTGGTGCGGCCCACGCCCAGCGTGTTCAGCGACACGCTCCACGCGAACGTCGAGCCCTCGCGCATGGCTTGCGCGCTGTACGGGCCGAACCGCACCGGCTGGTTGAAGCGACGCGGCGAATGACCGCTCACCTCGTAGGCCACCGCGTGCGCGCCGAAACCTTCCGGCAGGCGCACCTGCGCCGGGGCGCAGGCCGCCAACGCGACGGCGAGCAAGGGGGGGATCACCGCAAGGCGGACTGCGTGCATGGCCAAATTCTTTCAGGGAGGTGGGCGCAGACTAGGCGGGTTGCGCCCACGCCTCACCCTGCCATTGGTTGGCCCCGCGCCGCTCCGTTCAGCCGCCGGTTGGCGGGAAAACCGGGGATGCATGGAGCGTCTCCGTGCCGCGGGGCGGCCGCGTTGCCAGCGCCCGTTCGACGGCCTGCTGCGCCAGCCGCGCCATGATCGCGTAGCCCGTGGGCGTCGGATGCACGCCGTCGGCGGCCAGGCGGGAGTCCATGCCGCCGAACGCGTTGGTCAGTGCGTCGTAGTAGTCGAGATAGGTGGCGCCGCTCGACGCCGCACAGGACTCGATCCACGCGTTGAGCGCACGGACCTTGCCGGCCGGCCGCAGCCCCGGATGCCAGGGATAGTCGCTGACCGGCAGCACGGAGGCGAGGATCACCCGGATGTGGTTGGCCTGCGCCAGCTCCGTCATCGAGCGCAGGTTGTCCTCGATCATCGGCAAGGTGGCCAGGCCGGTGTTGCCCGCGATGTCGTTGGTGCCGGCGAGTATCACCACCGCCGCGGGACGAAGCGCGATCACGTCCTGCCGGAAACGCAGCAGCATCTGCGCCGTGGTCTGCCCCGCGATGCCACGGTTGACGTACGGCTTGCCGGGGAAGAAGCGCGTGCCCTCGGCGCGTCCCCACGCGTCGGTAATGGAGTCCCCGAAAAACACCACGCGCGCCTCGCCGGGCGCAGGCGCCGGCAACCGTGCGTTGTCGTCGCGGTAACGGCCCAGCTGCGGCCAGTCCATCAACTGCTGCTGCATGGACGCGACCTGTTCGCTGCTGAGCGATGCCGGCAGCGCGGTGTAGAGCGGGTTGATCGCGAGCGACGCCGCGGAGGTGGCGGCCGCGGCTGGGCCGCTGGCATGCAGCGGGCCGGCAAGGCCGGCGAGCAGCGCCACGGCGGCGAGCGGAGGCAACGGGAATGCCATGCGGAAATCTCCAGGGAAGCCGGCGCCAGAGTGCCCTGACCCGGATGCTGGCGCCACCGCGGCGGCGGCGCCAGCGCGCCGATGCGCTTGCCGCGCGACGACAATTTTCTTCCCGTCCGGTTACCCTGCGGTGGTCGCACCTGCGCCACCGGCCGTGCGGCACCCGTCATCCCGGGCCCCGCGCATGTTGAGCAGCATCCGCACCACCGCGCCGCTGTTGTCGAGCACCGTGTTCCTGTTGATGGGAGTGAGCCTGCTGCACACGCATATTGCGTTGCAGGGCGAGGCGCTGGGCTTTTCCGTGGCGATGATCGGCGTGCTCACCTCGGCCTATTACACCGGCTTCCTGGTCGGCACCTACACGGTGCCGAAGCTCACGCACCGCTTCGGCCACATTCGCACCTTCGCCTTCTGCACCTCGCTGCTCGCGGTGGTGGTGCTGCTGCAGGCGTTGACCTCGGCCTACGCGGCATGGCTGGTCATGCGGGTACTGCAGGGGCTGCTGCTGGTCGGCCTGTACGCGATCATCGAAAGCTGGTTGAACACCGCCGCCGAGCCGCGGCACCGCAGTTCGGTGTTCGCGGTCTACATGATGCTGAACCTTGGCGCCAGCGCGGTGGCGCAGCAGTTCCTGCACGTCCGGGGCGAGGGCTTCGTGTTGTTCTGCGTCGTGGCGATCCTGGTGTGTGCTGCCAGCCTGCCGGTGACCGTCACCCCGCAGGCGCAGCCGCTCATCCGCGCGGCACCGCGGGTGCAAGTGAGGCAGATCTTCCGGCTGGTGCCCACCGCGCTGGTCAGTGCGCTGATCTCGGGCATGGCGCTGGGGGCGTTCTGGGGGCTGCTGCCGTTGTACGCGGCCGCGCGCGGTCTCGGCGCGGCCGAAGTCGGCACCTACATGAGCGCTGCCATCGCCGGCGGCGTGGCGCTGCAACTGCCGCTGGGACGCCTGTCCGATCGCATCGACCGACGGCTCGCCATTGCGCTGATCAGCGCCACCGCGGCGCTGGCGGCGCTGGCCAACCTGGCCTGGCCCACCACCGGGCACGCCGCCATGCTGCTGGTGTTCGCCTTCGGCGGCATGAGTTTCGCCCTGTATCCGATCGCGGTGGCGCACCTGGTCGACTACCTGCGCCGCGGCGACCTGCTGTCGGGATCGAGCACGGTGCTGCTGGTCAACGGCATCGGCTCGACCGTGGGACCGCTGCTGGCAGGCGCACTGATGACCTTGACGCGCCCGGCGCTGCTGTTCGGCTGGTTCGCGTTTCTCGACAGCCTGCTCGCCGGCTACGCGCTGTACCGCTTCATCCGCCGCAAGCGCGAAGTGACCGCGGACGACCACTTCGTGCCGCTGGTGCACACCACCCCGGGCGCGATGGACCTGCATCCCGATGCGCCGGAGCAAGCGGGCAAGGCAACCTGATGCACGGCCCTGCGGCTGGCCGCGACTGCCGGCTCAATCGAACAGGCGGCGCTCGCGCCCTTCGTGGTCGAGCAACCAGCGCTTGCGGGCCAAGCCACCCGCGTAGCCGGTCAGCGAACCGTCGCTGCCCAGCGCGCGGTGGCAAGGCACGAACAGCGACATCGGATTGCGCCCCACCGCCGCGCCCACCGGGTGGAACGCGCCGGGCCGTCCGATCGCCCGCGCCAGCGCCGCATACGTCGTCGTCTGCCCATACCGCACGTCGCACAGCGCGCGCCACACCTGCCGCTGGAACGCCGTGCCTTCCGGCGCCAGCGGCAACGCCATGCGCGTCAGCTCGCCCGCGAAATACGCCGCCAGCTGCCGCCCCGCCTCCCGCAGCAATGCCGTGTCGGCCTTCCGCCAGTCCGCTTCCGGCGAGATCCTCGGGAAATACTTCTGCCCCTCGAACCAGCCGCCCTTCAGCGCCCCGTCGCGCTCGGCGACGAGGAAAACACCCAGCGGCGTAGCGACGGGAAGGCAGGCAAGATCGTCAGGCACGGTGGCGGAAGGCCGGGCACGAAGGTTGTGCGAGCCACGGTACTCCTTGCGGTGTTCCAGCGGGGCCAGCTCGGCTTTCCGACGCCGTGTTGACCTGAATCAACAATCCAGTCCCGTAGCGCGCAACACTTCCCGTACCGAACTGCCAGCTCCCTCGACCGCCATGCCCCAGCGGTGCAACCGGCGCACTGTCGATGCGCCGACGCAGCATTCGCGCCGCAGGCCGCTCGAACCCAACAGGAGACGCATGATGCAACGGTCAACGCTGATTTCCTGCCTCGCCCTGGCCTGTACGCTGTCCGCACCGGCCTGGTCGCAATCGAACCCCATGAAACAGGCGCAGGGCCTGTTCAGGCCGCTGCCCACCCAGCCTCCCGCGATACCCGGCAATCCGGCCTCGCCGGAGAAAGTGGCGCTGGGCAAGATGCTCTACTTCGACCCGCGCCTGTCCGAAAGCCATGCCATCAGCTGCAACTCCTGCCACATGATCGGCATGGGCGGCGTCGACCTGCAGGAAACCTCGCTCGGGCACCGCTGGCAGCGCGGCGGGCGCAACGCGCCGACCGTGTACAACGCGGTGTTCGACATCGCGCAGTTCTGGGACGGTCGCGCCAAGGACCTGGAGCAGCAGGCCGGCGGGCCGCTGGTCAACCCGATCGAGATGGACACCACCGAGCAGCACGTGATCGAGCAACTGAAGGGCATCCCGGGTTACGCCCCGCTTTTCGCCAGGGCCTTCCCCGGCGGCGAAGCGATCACCTTCGAGAACGTGCGCCGCGCGATTGCGCTGTTCGAGGCCACCCTGATCACGCCGAACGCTCCGTTCGACCGCTACCTGCGCGGCGACAGCAAGGCGCTCGACGCCACGCAGACGCAGGGCCTGGCGCTGTTCATCAACAAAGGCTGCGCGGGCTGCCATAACGGCATCAACATCGGTGGCGGGCAGTACGCGCCGTTCGGCGTGGTCGAGCGCCCCGGCGCGGAGATCCTGCCGCCCGGCGACAAGGGGCGTTTCGCCGTCACCCGCACGGTCAGCGACGAGTACGTGTTCCGCGTGCCGCCATTGCGCAACGTGGCGCTGACGCCTCCCTATTTCCACTCGGGCAAGGTGTGGGATTTGCGCCAGGCCGTGGCGGTGATGGGCAACAGCCAGCTTGGCGCGAAGCTTACCGACACGGAAGTGGACCAGATCACCGCCTTCCTCGGCTCGCTCACCGGCGAGCAGCCGCAGGTAACGCTGCCGATCCTGCCGCCGAGCGTGGCCGGGACGCCGCAGCCCAAGCCATGAAAAGCTGTCCATAAAAGGCTGTCGGGGACCATTGGAGCGCGCGTGCGGGCGGTCGAACGGCCCCACCGCGGCGAACCGACCTGCGCGTGCCTCGACCCACGCACGGAAGCAGTCGGATCCCATGCCTGCGCACAGACCGCCAGGCTGGGATTCAAACGGGTGCAAGCGAGCCTTACCCCGTTTTTGATCGCGATCAACATGGCTCCGGTCGGCGCGACCGAAGATCACGGTGCGGTTCTTGTCACCGCCATTCGATGAGGAGTCCACCATGCATTCACGACACATACTCGCCCTGGGTGTGGCCATCGCCATGGCAGGCGCGCTGCCGGCGATGGCTTATCAGTCCCGCGGCGGCCAGGGCCAGCGCGGCCAGGCGCAATCGTCTGCGGGTGCTGCGCAGGGCGTCACTCAGCAGGATCGCCTGCATGACAGGATGCACGATCAGGATCGCCTTCACGATCAGGATCGCCTTCACGACCAGGATCGTCTTCGCGACCGCGACACCATCTACGGCTCGCAGCTGATGACGTCGGCGGAGCGCGCCACCTACCGGAAAAAGATGCGCAGCCTGAAGACCGCCCAGGAGCGCGAGGCATTCCGCATGCAGCATCACGAGGAAATGCAGAAACGCGCCCAGGAACGTGGCGTCAAGCTGCCCGATGAGCCGAACCAGAACCGGGCAGGCTCCGGTGCGAACGTCCAGCAGAGCACGGAACAGCAGCAGCGCAATCAGCAACTGGATCAGCGTATCCAGGAGCAGGAGCGAACCCGTCAACAGGAACAGCAGCAGCAACAGCAGCAGGATCAGGGTTCGCAGGGACAATGAGGCCTGTCGGTGCCGGCAGGAAGCCGGCAATCGACGTGGGCGCCCCCTGCTGTCGGAAAAAAAGACGCCAGGGGCAATTTGAGCGCGCGTGCGGCCGGCGGAACGGCCGCACCGCGTCGAACCGAGCCGCACATGCCTCGACCCGCGCACGGAACCGGTCGGATCCCGGCACCCTTTGCTGCTGCAGGTCACAGCGGGTCTCCGTGACCAGTTCGTCCGGCAAGGCAGCCGCAAACAAGGCCCGATGGACCGCCGCACGCGGCGCCGGATCGACACCCAGCGCAAGGTACTCGGCATGCGGGGGCGGCAAGGGATCGGCCCGTTCGCCAACATGGGCAGCATGGCTCGACCACGGCCAGTCACCCGGTTGAGCGACCATCCACGCGCGCACCGGATCGAGCTCGACCTGGCGGCTGCAGGCAAGGAAGTGATGGGTCGAGTCCAAGCAGGCTCGCCTTGTAGCGCCCGCTTCGTCCCAGGCCCTCAACCGCCGTCAGAAATTGCCCCTGGCACCTGTCCCGGCACTTCATATCTCCCAGGCAACCAGGCGGCGCCGGCCGGCTTCGGTCAGCGTGAGTTGGCGTGACTTGCCGGCCAGTACCCAGCGTTTGCCCAGCATCGCCTGCAGCAGCAAGCGGCCGAAGTCGCCGGCGAAATGAAATTCCCGCTCGGACCAGTCGAGACAGGGCGTCGACTTGACCGGCAGCGTGTCGCGGGGGATGCCGAGCTCGCCGAGAAAGTCCGCTGCCGCCGCGGTGACGGCAAATTGCGCCCCGGCGTGCGTGGTCCAGCCGCGGCTGGTGAGCGCCCGGTAGATCCGCACGCCCAGTGCCCCGGCGATGTGATCGAAACACGTGCGGGCTGCGCGCAGCCGCGCAGGGCAGCTCGACACGATCTGCCGCGGCAAGGGCGCATGCTGCAGCGACAGGATGGATTCGAGCGTGCGCGCGACGTCCGGCCCGGCCAGCCGGAAATAGCGGTAGCGGCCCTGCCGCAGCAAGGCGAGCAGGCCCGCCTTCGACATTTTGTCGAGATGGAAACTGGCGGTTTGCGGCGTGATGCCGGCGGCACGCGCCAGTTCGTTGGCGGTATAGGCCTTGCCGTCGAGCAAGGCCAACAGCATCGCCGCGCGCGACGCATCGCTCAGCAAGGCGGCAGTCGCGGAAAAAGCAGCCGATTCTTCCATACTTCGATACCCGTCGAACCTGTACGCCGTCGGGCGTGGTTAGAGTTCCGCTCCGCAACGATGGAGCGCCACACATGATGTCACTACTCGCACTGGGAATGGCCTCGGCCCTGTCCACGGCGACGCCGCGGATGGAGACCATTCGCCTGCCGATCGAACCGGGTTCCACCGACTACGTCGCCCTGCACTGCCTCGCCCCCGGATCGAGCGCGGCCCGGTCCGCGCCCGCGCCAGGCGTGTTGTTCATCCATGGCGCCAGCTTCCCCACCCTGCTGGCGTTCGGCTTCGAGTTCGCCCCGGGCGATTCGTGGATGTCCTACATGGCCGGCCGCGGCTACCTCGCCTGCGGCCTGGATTTCCTCGGCTTTGGCGAGTCCAGCCACCCGGCCGCCATGAAGGCGGCGGCGCAGGGCGCGCCGCCGGTGGATCGTGCGCCCGAGGCCGCGCGGCAGATTGCACTGGCGGTCGACTACCTGCGCCGCCAGCGAGGCATCGCCCGACTGCACCTCGTCGCGCATTCGTGGGGCACCATCCCCGCGGCGGCGTACGCGGCCGCATCGCCGTCGACGGTGGCTTCGCTGACGCTGTTCGGACCGGTGGTGCCGAAGCCGGACAAGCATCCCGAAAAGGTGGACGTCGCGTGGTTGCCCCTGTCTGCGCAGACGCGTTACGAGCAGCTCAAGTTCACCGACGTGCTGCCGCCGACGATGCAGCTGCTCGAACCCGCGGTGCATGCGCGATGGGCCGGCCAGTTCGCCGCTTCCGCGCCGCCGTCGTCAAAGGCGTCGAACGGCGACCTGCGCATTCCGGCCGGCCCGCTGGCCGACCTGGCCGCCGCCGAAGCGGGCCGTTATCCCTACGCGCAGGACAAGGTCGCCTGCCCGGTACTCGTGGTGCTGGGGGATTACGACACCGTGGTCGATCGCGCGGGCGGCGCCGCCTTCCTGGCCCGATTCGTCGCCAGTCCGCTGAAATGGCTGGTGCAGATCGACCATGGCACGCACGTCATGCACCTGGAGAAGAACCGGCATTCGCTGTACTCGAGCGTGCAGGCCTTCATCGCTGCGGTGGAGGACCGAACCCCATGAAGCGCGCCTGCCCGATCCCGCCCAGCACCCCGATTGCGCTGCACGCATGGCAAGGCAGCGAGGAAGACCGATGATTGCCGTGATCTTCGAAGTGCGGCCGCACGATCAGCGGAAGGCCGCCTACCTGCAGGCCGCCGAACGACTGCGTCCGCTCCTGGACCAGGTTGATGGCTTCATCTCGATCGAGCGATTCGAGAGCCTCGCGTCACCCGGAAAAATCCTGTCGTTGTCCTTCTGGCGCGACGAGGAAGCGGTGCGCCAATGGCGGAACAACGATGAGCACCGCCAGGTCCAGACGGCCGGCCGCGATGCCATCTTCGCCACCTACCGTCTGACGGTCGCGGAGGTATCGCGGACTTACGACATGCACGATCGGGCACAGGCCCCGGAGGATTCGCGTGCGGCCCACGATGACGCATCGAAGCGATCTCCGCGCCCCCAAACCTGAAAGAAAAGTGTCACCATTTCGCCGTCCGTAGTCAATAGGCCCGCACTTGCTCTTCCCCGGTGATCCCGAAGAGTGAGTGCCCGTCTTGCCGCTGACCACCCGCCGTTGTGTTTCATGCGGCGCCAAGATCGCGCCAGTCA
>Ga0209941_1000074_pt1 | contig 213895 bp, 202 predicted proteins | sample ThiBiot_300_plan_FD_183945 | JGI IMG/M metagenome (GOLD analysis project Ga0209941, IMG submission 183945) | Wastewater bioreactor microbial communities from Cape Town, South Africa - Thiocy_solids_1 (SPAdes) | ecosystem: Engineered > Bioremediation > Thiocyanate > Unclassified | place: South... | reverse complement strand
ACCCATCAGGGCCAGCAGTCGGTTTATCTGCAACTGCGCAAACAGGCCGGATATAAGACTGCAACCGTTCTCGCCTAGCCACACATTTCAAAAATTCGATTGCCACACGGGAGGCGTCCATATAAGAACAGATATGAAACCAGAAGACGACGCCAGCACGGCGCCAGTTTGTTGGCGACTACGTGCAGACAAAGGCGTGCGCCATTGCCTTCACAAAATCGCTGGCGAAGCAGGTCGCCAAGCAGGGTATACGGGTGAATGCGGTGGCACCGGGACCATTCTGGACGCCGTTGCAGACAACTGGATGGGTGGATCTGAGCAGGTTTGGCAAGGAGGCTCCGCTTGGGCGTCCCGGCCAAACGGCGGAACTCGTCCTTCTGTATGTCTTTCTCGCGTCACAGGAATCAAGCTACGCAACCGGACAGATGTACGGTGCTTCAGGCGGGGAAAGATACCCCTAACACAGCTGACAAGGTCGGAAGCAGAACGGCCGGCCTCCTTCCAGGATCAGGATTCCTTATTTATGCAGGATCGCCTCAGGACGAACCTCATTATTCCATAAGCGAACCTTATCCATTGTCATTTATCAGTAAATAAAAAGGAGTTGCAAAGTAGATGCTTGCAACTCCTTAATCTGTCGATGTTTCTGCTGAAATTGAATCTGCGGCCAGGGGATTATGAATCCTTGGGAAGGGTGGCAGCCGTCCATGCCCGGAGTCGGAACCTGTAGCCTCCCCAGGAGTTTGCCGCTCGTAACCGCTGGGAACGGAGGTGGTCTCTTCGCCGGTGTTCGTCTCTCTCCTGCAACGTCCGCGACCGTTGTTGCAGCATTATCTGTTCGTACCTTGCATGTCCAGCACGCTGCAAATCCTGCAAACCGTTGTATTTCTGTTCGATACCGTCATGCTGCGCTTGAACTCCTGATGAGAATGCGAAAAGGCCTCCTGCCAGGAGTACCATCGCGACTTTCATTTTTCCTCCAAGGATGTGAACGAGAGATAATTTTACGAATTGCATTCTAGTCCTTGGTCAGAGAGAATAAATTGTACTTAAGTACATGTTCCCGGATCAAAACGCTATCGTCTCGAGGAAAAATCAGGGTATCGAGGAATTGATTTATTTTAGATTGCAGCAACAAGAAAGCCCGGCGTAAGCCGGGCGTGGATACTGCATTCGTCCCTCTCTTCGAGAAGAGAGAAACGAGTGGGCAGGTTAACAATATAAAGGAGGCTCTACCGTTAAATATTTAACGTATGGAAATAAAAAAACGCCGAGGCGGGTTGGAGAGGGGATAAAAACCTGTTCAGTCGCATAAATAAGATAAGTAGGGCATGCGAACGCTATGGCAGAGATTTCCCCCGCTCTGGCCTTTAAAACTCGTCTGTTCTCAACTTCGTGCAGACCTAGAATCTGCCAGGATGCGGCATTCCATAGTTGTAATTACCCTGTTGCCGCATGCTGTCGAATCGCTGCTGCTGAGACATGAGATCCATCTGTAGCATGAGATCTCTCTGTAACTCTCTATTTTGTCCCTGCATCGTGTGATCCTGGGGCGCCAGTTGCTGCTGCCGCATTTCGAGTTGTTGCTGTTGCTGCATCATATCCTGGGAGCGCTGCTGAATACTTGGGTCAAATCTGTAGTACTGCGCGCTGGCGGTAAAGGGAAGGGCCAGAGTGAATAGGACGGCGAGAATATGTTTCATTTGTAGAAGCTCGGTTATTGATTCAGTCCTTTGAGCTGCTTTGTCCGCCGCCGGATTGCAACCAGCGCTGCTCAAACCGCCCAAAAAAGAGAAAAAAGTACTCACAGCCTGCACCCGGCGATACAGGCGCATGGTCCGCTCGGCAAGCCGGATCGCCTAGCGTATTTCTCCTTTAAGTTGAACATGCTCTTTCATGCTATCTGTTTGCTTGGCACTGGAGACGGAGGCTCTGGCATAGGATGGGACGCAGGGAGCGTACAATCTCCAGTTATTCGAACTCAGCATAGTTATTGTATTTGAGTGCTTGTTTTGGCTGCGGTTCGCCTGGTACGCCTTTTTTATCATTTATTATCGAGCCGGGTATTCCGGCAATCGTTTTTATAATCCGGTAGAGAAAATTCTTGTGAACAGCAAATAAGGGCTTGCCTGAAGAAGAGAAGGTTCATCACACTGTGAGGAAAGTGCAATGAACCCCGGAATATAAGAGAAGAAGATGATATGGATTTTGGAAATGAACGATATGACAGGCTAAAGTGTTTTGAGATACTCCAGCAGTGCTTTTTTCTCTTCGGCCGAAAGCTTTGTCCCAAATTCATGGCCGCAACGGCTGTTTCCGGAATTTCGATCGCTACAATCCGTAGTTTCCAACATATAATTGAATTTATTCTGCTCTGTGGCCAGCCCTACATTGACAATATCGTAAGCCGGACCAATCTTGAACGAGCTGATTCTTTCAGCCGCAGGCTTCAGCAACTCCGCCAATGTCGGAACCGATCCGTTATGAAGATAGGGAGCAGCAGCCCAGATACCCTGCAGGACCCGTGATTCATACGAATAGGACGGTTTGGCCTCGGCTGGGCGTGCAATGAAAGCATCTCGAAGAGATTCTGTTTCTGGCGGAAAGGGAGGCTGCGTGCTCTTTTTCACCCCAGCTTCTTCTTCAGTTTTCATGAGCACCGGAACATAGTGCTGGAGGATGGAGCCGAGAACGGATGTTCCCAGGACATTGAAGGCCGTATCCACGGGTTTGAGCGGTGCCGCGAAAAATGGAATCTTCGCACCTTCAAGCACACCTGTCTTAACAGTCCGTGCCAGTATTTCATATTCTTTGGAATCTGTGCCGACATCCATGAGGGGCGTAGCCCAGGTTTTTTGATCCGGAAACCGTGTTTGCCCTGGCTTAATGCCGTGGCAATCCGCGCAACCACCCTGCTCACTCTTGCGGGCGAAGATTTCCTTGCCCTTATCGGCCAGCGCCTGATCTATCTTCCAGGGCCATTTAGGGGGACTGATTTTTTTTACCAGATCTTCCAACGCCGCCAGATCCTGAAACTCGGCCGAATTGTTGGCCAGGTAATCAACCCCCAGTAGACGCCATTTGTCCTTCTTAGGGTGGAAAACTCCAAATACGCCGTAAACTTCACCGAGATTTCGGGAGAGGGCGAGAATATCATTGCCATTGCTGGCGAAACCGGGCCATTGAGTCTTATCCTGGATCGAGGCATTCCAGAGGAATGGGTAGCGTACCGGTGCGACGGCCGGCTGGATATTTTCGGGAATCATATACGTCGGTGGAGAACCGATATCGAGGCCAGCCAGTCGGTTGAAGATCATCGATACCGCATCAAGCCGGGCCGGACCCCAGGGTTTTGCCGGAAGTGCGCGCTCGATCAGCGTATGATAGGGTAAATACCACGCTTTCAACGCTTTCTGCAGCTTTTCCTTGTCCTTCGGGGTTGCTGACGGGCCAAGGACGGCGCGTGCAAAATCCGTGAATGCTTGCTTGTCCGTCAAAACGGCTTTCACTGCCGTATCGAGATCAGCCAGAAAACTCTGGAAATCGACGATTCCCGGTCCACCGTCGATCAGGTATGCGGTACCATCGACCTCGATCTGACGCGTATGACAGGCAGAACAGTTCATGCCGATTTCCTGTCCTTCGCTTCCACTTGCAACGGTGAATCCCACGGGTAATCCAGCTGGTTTGCTGGCCTTATTGGGAAGGTAGCCATATCGGCCCAGGCTTTCGGCCATGAACGGCTGGCCATCTGGTTGCTTCAAGGCAGATATCCAGCGCAGTGGCATGATACGAGAGCCCTGATCCCGACTATAGAAATCCTTTCGGGCGGAAGCTGTCCACTCTGCCCCCTGATCCATGATTACCTGTTCGGCTGCCGAAGAAACCGGCGGCACGAGCAAGGCTAGTGTGGACAGGAAGCTTCCAGTCCAGAATAGGAACTTGATTTTCAATTTTTATCTCCCTTTAGATTAATGAATGATATGTTTTGAGGTCCGTTGTGCCCTTGCTACTCGTATTGCATAACTGATTTTGCCGATCGAGCGATGAAATGTGCCGATACGACCATACTGGGTCAACGGCTATCAATCTTCGTAACGCGGACCCGGGTAATATTGACGAACATTAGAAACATCCTGACTGCTTGAACTGACTGGTGTCAGATATCAACTGGATGTTTGGTGGTACGTTGCGCTGCGTTTTTTAATTGTTGATTTGGATTCGCCCTTCGCCACGAAGGTACTGCGACTTTGTTACTACCTTCAGGCAGGAAGGAGTAGAAGAACTCATCGCTGATGACTGGTAATACAGCCGCAGGTCTCGGCCTGCTGACCCGGATCAGTGCCTGGAAAGGGTGATAGGAAGTATGGTTGCGTGAAACAGGAGGTTATACGCGAAAAAGAAGAGTTTTATCCTCGCTGTTCAAGCTTTGGGAGGAAGTTCTATTGGTTTATCCGTATTTTTCACGAATAGCACATGAATAAGAAGCATGCTCAGAAAAAGATCAGGGGTTAAAGACTGAGTCAATAAATCAAAACCCGCTGAAAGCGGATTTGGGAGGGAAATGTTTGGAAGGCTGATTTAAGACTGTCTATCGTGCCCTTACGGCTTTTTCTTGGCGTCTCCATATTTCTTTCGGGCTGATGGTGGAGCGGTCGAATATAGGACGGTTAAGTCAAGGGATAATCAAGGGATAATCAAGGGATAATAAAGCACTCCGCTGCAAGCAGTGGGGGTATTAACTGCGCTTTTACAATCCGCTGGCTTTCAGCCAGTCTTCGCCCCAAGAAGCGGGGAATTAAACCCCAAGAGATTAAATCCCACTTGTAACATAAATAAATAGAATATCCGAATCTTATATCCTGGTGTCTATGGGGCACTAGCGGGATATATTTGAAATAGATGGACTTTTTTGCCCTTTTCTGAGCGGCGTAGAGCCTTAGCGTATCGCATTATCTAGGCAGCTCAATCCCGCTTTCTTATACGCCATACCCATACTGATCCTCCGGTGTACTTCGGGACAGTGTTTAATATTGCTGAGGTCTGTAAAATCCCTTTAGCAATGAGAACGTGCATCTCGGTGGAGCGGGGAACCAGAAGCTAACCGGATGTCTCGTTCGTCAGCCTATGCACTCTTGCTGGAAGTTCATATCACATTCTGCGTCCATAGGCGCGCCTAACATTTCACCCACTCGATAATGCTTTCAATTTTGGCTTTAACTCTCAAGAAAACCCTCACGCTGTTCGTGCTGATGGGTCCTGTTTCCATGATCCCGGTCTTTCTCGCGGCTACGGAAGGTTTTGATTTGCGCAGTAAGAACCGCTTTGCCAAGACTATTGGGTCGAGCGTCACCGTGGCGTTGCTGGTGGCAACATTTCTGGGGATGCCTATTTTAAGATTGCTCGGCATATCGCTGGGAGCGATGCAAGTTGGCGGAGGAGTTATTGTCTTATTGCTGGCAATAGCAATGGTTCTTGGGAAGGAATCAACCTTCAAGGGATCGCCCCGTATCGCTAATGAAAATGGGGTTAGAGAAGCGGCCATCGTCCCTTTGGCTGTACCATTGCTGGCTGGTCCGGCTGCATTCAGCTATGTCATGGGAAATAGCGCGTGGCAAACCTATGCCGATTTAATTCATGTGGTGGTGCCTATCCTTATCGTAGGTATCGTATGCTGGATAACTTTTTACATGGCCAGTCAGGCGGAAAAGAAGATTCGGCAATCTACTATGGATGTGGTACAGCGCGTCGGAGGATTTATCCTTGCGGCGATAGCCGTAGAAATGATGGCTACTGGGTTACGTGGACTGTTTCCGATGCTTGCTCCAACCTAGTGTAAAAATTCTTATCAGAGAAAGATTGGTTGACCAAGAAGGCGAAAACGGAAGCTTACAATTGCTCAAAAATGGATTGGTACAACATCGGCAGCGGTATTTTGAGAGGGAAATCCCAGGATAACGCGGGGTAAAAGGTTCTATTTATTAATAATTCATATAACCGATATTCGATTTTGACCTCAAGCAACACAGTGTCCCTGGTGGTTAAGCATTAGGGTGATTGTTACAACAATCACCTTTATACTTGAATTTGGTGCCGGAGCCTCATTCGAATAAAGCAAGTAAGTTATTGTTTTTAATATTACTTAAATAACAAGAAATAATGAAATACCGTTAAAAATACCGTCCTGTAACTCTACCTCAAACACAATAAATCCAAGTTTCAGTACTCAAATTCTACAGCTCTGGAAGAGATTCAGTTCTGCCTGTCCTACGCTTCACTGGGAAGGCTCAGGTTGAGTTTAATCCTATTTTTAATAGTAGGGGAGCCACCCCTCAATTTAAATCGATTGTAGGGCTTCTGGTAAAGAGAAACCCCGAGGGCTGGCCCACCGGGGTTTGATCTCTTACCAGCCGCGCAGCTCTGGAGCCAAGCCGCCGCAGGTTGTCGGGGTTAATCGCACTCGCCGACTAATCGGACGCATTACGGCTGCGTCTACCGGCTGGCATTAGATAACTCCCTGCCTGCCCAGGCGATCAACCAGCTCCGCATTACCCTGTCTCACTGCCCGGGAGACGAGCGCATGAACCTCTGCGCGGTCGGTGCGTGAATCGATATTGATGGTCTGGTTGAGAACGATACCGCCCCCACTTCTGCCCTGAACTGACACCCCGAGCCTTCCTTGTGAGTCGCGTTTGAGCGGCATGATTGCTTCCGGGCCTGCCTCGCCCATCAGACCAGAGCGGAATGCGCCACCCTCAGCGAACCGGAATGGCGTAGGTGAGTCGACTATCCCGCCTTTAGCGAACATACGGGGTGCACCAAGGCCGCCATAGCCCGTATAGCTCGCTGTGCCACCACCGGCGCCACCCCCGCCGAATAGGCCCAGCACAGAGCCGAGTAGAGATAATCCTTTCCCTAGAAGACCGCTTCCGCCTGTGCCATCTGCGCCGAGAAGCAACTTCGAAAGATTGGCGGCAGCAGCATCAGACGCCATGCGGAGCAAGAGAGATTTCCACGACTTCCCAATATTATCGAACTTGCCTTCGAACGTGTTGAATAGCTGATCCCCCAAGTTTCGCTGGAAATTGAACGCAAAGTTATCCCATACTTTTTGCGTTTCAGAAGCAAAACTCTTATGCTTATTGATCTGCTCCTCAAGCCGTATCGCTTCTTCCTCGCTGGCTTTGGCCTTCAGGATCGCTTCTTCCTGAATCTTGCGTACCGAGTCGCCGGTATCAAGACCATCCAGTTCTTTCAGCCGCTCCTTGACCTTGACCTCAAGATCGTACAGAGCCAGCATGCGCTTTTGCTGCGCTTCGGATTTGTCTACAAGACCCAGCTCAACCTTGAGCCGCTCAACTTTCTCCGCGGCGGCCTTGTTATCCTTCGCTACCGTGCCGATAAATTTCAGGTAAGACTCGGCGGCTTCCGCGTAGGACTCGCGCATGTCCTCCAAGACTTTCTGCTCAACCTGGAATGCTTCGATCCGCTCCGCATTTGCGCGTACTCCATCAAGCCGTGCCCCGGTGATTTTAAGTAAACTGGCCTCGTAAACTTTCGCCTGCGCAGCGGTCATGCCGAGGACTTTCGCCTCTTTCTCAAGGTTCTCAATGAAGTTTTTCTGCTGGCTCGCAAGTGCTTTTGCGGCTTTTTCTGCCTCTTTTTGCGCCTTGATCCTTTTTTCTTCCGCTTCCGCTGCCTTTGCGGCTTCTTCCGCTTTTTTCTTTGCAAGAGCCGCCGCTTCTTCTGCAGCCTTTTTTGATGCCTTCTCAGCCGCCTCGGAATCTTCCTGCACTTTTCGCAGGTTCTTTTGCAGCTTTAGAGCCTCTGAATTAAATTCATTAAGAGCATTCGATCTGAACGAAGACGAATCAAAACCAAGATTGCTGATCAACTTCCTTTGCGCCAGAATGGCGTCCATCTCGAAGCGAATGGCCTCAAGACGCTTAACGATCTCCTGTTGATCGTTGGGCGTGATGAAATTTTTCCACGCCTGCACACCTTCGGTAATTAATCCAATGGTTTCCGCTACTTTTTTGCTTGCCCCGGTTATCTTGTCGATTTCCCCCACAGCAAGCAGAGCTTCGTTACCCAAAGCAGTGAAAGCTCCGCCGATGGTCTTAGGCAGGGTTTCGGCCTCAGACCGGAGCTTTCCAAGCTGAGATTTAAGAGCATTGGAAATCAGTTCGAAAGACAGTTTCTGGTCATGCGCCAGCTTCATCATTTGCTCGCCAGTTATACCTGCGCCATCCTGGAGGGCTTGAATGAATCGTTGAGCATTTTCTGTCAGGGCCGTGAATTCGTCACCAGACATCTTGCCCTTAATGGCAACTTGCGAGAACTGCTGCAATGCGCTTGCCGCTTCTGAAGCAGTTACCCCAGATATTCTCATTGCCAGCGCAAACGCTTCCGTTGTGTCTGATATTTCTTGTTGTGTCTTTCCTACTCGGATCATCTCCGCAGAGATACGGGTATACAGCCGCGCCGTCTCCTCAAGAGGCGCCTGTGTAATTGTTGCGATGCGGATTATGTTTTCATTCGCCTTAGCAAATTCGTTAGCGTCCCTGGTTGCGAGTTTTAGACGCGCTTGAATGTTACTAAATGAGTCGGCCATTTGACCTAACTCACGCAAACTCACTGCAGCAGCGATTCCGCCAAAAACGCCTTGCAACCCTGAGCCAAGCCGCTCAAACGACCTGTTGACATTCTTGCTGATGCGATCCGCGTTCGTCTGGAACTTGGCAAGATCGTTTGTCATCCGGTCTACGGACGAGGTGAACCTGGCGACATTTGCATTGAACTCGATAACGACGCCTTTAGCCATGCCCCTGCCTCCTCTAATTCACCAATCCCTGAGCGTCTTCCTTTGCAAAGGAAAACAGGGGATCGCCTACGGGTTGGTTGTGCCGGTCAAAAGCGAACAGATCAAGGCCATTTTCCTGTACCTGTAACACCAGCTTTAGATTCTGCGATTTGATCATCTGGCCGATTTCCTCAGCCTTCGCGGTATCCTTGCGATAGAGGCCAAGCAGGATAATTCCCGTGATCTGGTTGGCCGCCTGGATCATGTTGTTGAAGGCGAATCGCGCCTCTTCCTCATCTCTATTAATCATTTTTACCTTTCTCAAAAAAACCGTTTTTCTGAACTGGCTGCGTAAAAATTTGACTACCTGCGCGCTCTAGAGCAAAAGGTCGCCGTGATTTTGTCAGTGGTCCCATGGTCTTACTCCATCAGGCTTGCTGCCTTTGTCCCAGGCTGTTTTAGGCTGCCAGCGCGATTGCTGCGTCAGGCGAAGTTTGGTTGCGAATGACTGCATTAACCGGGCTTGGCGCTCTTGCATCGCATACAGTCTGTTTTCGTCTTTTAGCTCCAGCGTCACACCACCAGATTCAAACTCATCGACTCGCTTGGAAAGCGCCTCGTGAGAGGCAATGGCTTTCACGTATCCAACAAGCAAAGATTGCATGTCTCTTGTGAACCAGTTCGCAGGCTTGGAATTCGTGATCTCCCTCCAGAGCTGCGCCTGGCGAGTAGTCAGGAATCGAGGAGCGGAGAGCCGGGAATCTTTGCCGGTTGAAGGCGGGACAATAGAAAGATTAGCTGAGGATTTTCTGCCGGCCATTTTTAGAAAAATTGATTACGGTTATGGAAGGAAGGCTGCGCGACCGGTTTCCATCTAGGGGTTGCCGTGATTTTTCTGCTTGACCCCCACCCCCTTCAATTTCGCGGGTATGCACGCGGAGGGGACAGCGCGCTCTAGGTCGATGCGCTCTGGTGATTTCTGTCATTGAGCCGCCTTATATCCTCATCGCTTAGCTTGGGAAGGTTTTCAAGTCTGCGGACCTCATCAATGAGTAGCCATCCATCCGCGATCCCCTTGCTGTAGAAGTCAGCCCTGTTTGAACTATCCCCGCGCAACAATCCCTCCACGCTGTGCTCTGCAAAATAGATTCTCCTGCCGGCAGAGGTAAGCAATGATGAGCTGATGGACTGCTCCCACATAGTGAGGTGCCTGCGCAGTGAGTTGGTCACAAAGAACCTATTCATCTCCACGCTATTTGAATAATTTGCCTCAGACAACTCCCCAATAATCGTTGGCGGAATACGGAAAAGCCGTGCTATCTCCTCTACAGAGAATTTGCGCGCTTCCAGCCACTGTGCATCTTCCATGCTCATGGAGATAGGCTTGAACTCCATGCCTCCTTCGAGGATTGCAACATTCCCCACATTGGCCTCACCCCCATACATTCTTCTCCAGGCTTTGGAAATCTCGATTACCTTTTCCGGGCCAATACTCCTTTCTGCTTGCAGTACCCCGGAAAGTCTCGTGCTATTAGCAAAGGTGGTGTTTCCGTGGTCACGCTCGGCCAGTGCCAGTTGAATAGTCTCCCGGCTTGCCGTGATAGGTGCCACGCCTACCAGGCCGTTATCCGAACGGTGTCGCAGGTGGAATACTTCCTCTTGCAACAGTCGCCTTACTTTGCCTTTCGTATCCGTAACGTCATATGCAAGCCGTCCATTATCGAGCTGCAGTGTCGTTACCCGGTCCGGCATCAAGGGAATCAGGGCTCTTACCTGCCCATCATTTCCCCTTATGATTTCAGCGTGAGCATTGCCGCGCAGCAGCACCATTGCCGTCATCATTTCCCGGAACTCAAGGGCGGTCTGTAGCTCGTTCGGCTGCTCGTGCAATACCCGATAAAGCGGATGATCCGGGGCACGCTCCCTGCCCTCGTCAGGGGTGCGCCGGTAAAGGATCAGGGGCAGGGATGCAATCGTTTCACTGATCGCCGATACACACGCGTAGACGGTTGAGAGACTTTCTGCCCTGCCAGGCGTGATGCTCCCGCCACGCAGCAGGGGATGGTTCCATGATGGATCCTTGGCGTTATACGCACGCCGCTCCAGGCCAACAAAATTAAGTGCGCGGTCTAGTAGATTCGAACGCATCGCCTTCCCATCCAATCGTCGTCATCGTCGTCCACCGTTTCCAGCCAGCGGATATTTCCTTCCAGCTGGCTACCTCTCCACTCTTCCATGCTGCGCTTGGCAACAGTGGTATCGAGATAAGCAGGATTCGCGGTGATGGTTATTTCGTGCAAATCAATGGCAATCAGGTCCCGCGTTAACTGGCCTGATCTCATATCCCAATTAGCGCCTCCATCCGGTACACGAAAACCGAAGGAGCAACCCGATATATCCCCGCGTTCAACTAGCACGCCAAGATCACGGGCATAGCTGGTATCCGGCAGGGATAGCTCAAAGTACAGGCCTTTCTTGTCTTCCTGAAGGGATAGGGTACGTGCCCCCACTCGGCCTAAAAGACGCTGGGGATCATGCTCGAGCAGTGCGCGGATATTGTCGGGTTTCGTAAGAGACTGCTGGAATGCACCGGGCAGGATGCGCTCGACGAAGCCCCCCAGGTCCTGGCTTTGAGAGTTGAATATTGCGGCGTATCCAGCCAGCTTGCCGGGAGAGACTGCGCGCAGGTCGCTCCCTGATCTGATTTCCAAGGTTTCCATATTCACTGCGCGCCTGTCGATCACGATACGGTTATGTCGTTCGCCAGGACAAAGGCGGTAGGTTGCCGCAGGGCTATGTCACAAGTTGCAAATGCGCGGACTAAGACTCCCCCTCTGGCATAAGCTGTTGAATCGAAAGGGTTAACTAACACCTCTAACTCAGACCACACCCCCAGCAGCACTTGCGACCAATCGCCCAAAATAAGCTGGCCTTTCGCCGGTGAACCGGTCGTAAGCGGAACCTGCTTTGTGCTGTGGACTGGCAGATCGGCCATGCGGCCATTCTCGGAAAGGTAGGTCGCTCCTGCCGTTGCTGATTTCAGCGTGACGCGCAGTTTCTTGGTAACACCCGGAGAAGTGAGCCATGCGCCTGCTGTGGCGTTCGCCAGTTCGATTTTTTCAATCATCGAAGCGATACCTGCCCAATCCAGAGTTGCTAAAGAACTGGTTTGGATACCTGTCGTGCCGATGATCCCTTTTGGCTCTGCTGTTCCACCACCTTTGATCAATGCGTTATCGAGCGCGGCAGCAATGGCGAAAGACATGTCATCACGCAACAACTGCTCGATGTCAGGGCTGCTCTGTTGGATCAGTTGACGGCTCATTTCACTCAATGCGCCGACATGCTTGGGGGAAAGTGACTTGCTGTCAAAGTCCATGTCTGAAGCTGTGAGAGAACCGTTTTCCGCTACCCATCCAGACGTAACACCAGATTCGTAAGCAGGAACGTTAACATCGCCTTGCAGGCCGCTTAAGACTCGTACGCCAAGGGAGCGTGCCAGGAGCTTGTTGCGCAGGGGCTCGATGAACTGATCAGGTCTATGCTGGGTTGGAACAATTTGACCTGCGGTTGACGTGAGGTTTACCCGCTTCTCCAGCACGGAGAGGGGTACGAACGTACCGCCAGCTTTGCGGCCTGTTCTGCGCTCGATCTCCTTCGAGTATTCAGCTTCAGCGCCGGATAGTGCCCGGCCTTCCATGCCAGAGCGGATCACGCTCAAGAGGCTGACGTTGTTTTCCAGTTCGGTAAAAGACCTGTCCCCGCTAACCGGAGTACCGCTCATACGGCGCTCGGCTTCTGCCAGGAAGGATGCGCGAGCTTCCTGCCCTTCGAGGTCGGTAACTTTCGCTTTCAGGCTGTCGAATTTCGAGGCCTCATCAGCAGAAAGATTGCGTTTTTCGGCTGATGCCTTCTCTACCAAACCGCGCATTTCTGCGACAGCTAAGGCACGTTGTTCCTTGATGTGGTGGATCATAAATACTCCTAAGTAGTTGACCTAGAAGTATTTATACCACAAGGACTATGCTACTGATATAACCCGCTAAAGATAAAACTTCTATTTACATGGACTTACAAATGAAAATCCGAACGAGTATTTACTAGCAAATTAGGAGGCAGCAACTGGGAGGAACCTCCGGCAATATTTGCCGTTGGCAGAATTTGCAGGGGTGGTATCCATGCTAGGGGTAGCGCTGGTGCTAGGGGTGGGGTGAACGACGTTCACTACCTTTTGGGAAGGTCATGAACTACGTTCACCGCCTTCGGAATGACGTTCACCGCCTTTATTTGGAAGGTCATGAACCTCCTTCACTGCCTTTTCCGAAGGGGGTCCACGTGTTTTCCGAAGAGGTATTCGCTTTTCCGAAGGGGTCGCCGCCTTTTCAGCACATGTTCAACGGATGTTGAACGGGTGTTGAGAGGTAACGTTACTGAACGTTACGTAACGCGTGACATTAACGTGACCTCGCGTGACATTTCGTGACGCATCGACCGCCTCATTTTTTTCTATACAGATGGCAACTCTTAGAAGGTGTACGGTAGGCGTACAAACAAATGGCATAAAAAGGCCCGTTTAAGTACGGTAGGCGTACCTAAACGGGCTAATTTGCAATTCCTATTGTACGGCAGGCGTACTTACAGAGGGGGTATATGGTACGGCAGGCGTACTGGGCGATTTAATTTTTAAAGGTGAATGTTTCCGCCAAAGATTAAGCGGTGAGCGCGTCGCCGACACGTCTAACTTGCCGTCGCATTCATCTATTGCGAAGAATGTGACGGCATATAACGAACACTCCCGCAGGCCGCCTTGTCTGGTGATGATAATAAAGCCCTTCTCGAGAAGCTCTCTACGCGCATTGTTGAGCGTTTCTTTACTCCTCCAGCCCCTAGGCTTCATGACGTGCTCAAAACTCATCCCTAGGTCGCCATTGTTTCTTAAGTTGTACTGCTGGAGCAGGTCAAATAGCAGTTTTGTCGCGTAAGAACTTAGAGATGCAAACTCAGTGCTGCGCAACACGTCAAAGGTCAGAGGAATGAACGGCCCGGATCCTCTTTTTTGCTGCGCATCCTTGAGTGCGAGCCTCTTAGACTTGTTCACGCCTCATCCCGACGTAGGAGTACCGCTTTACCCGCGTTTCTTTGTTAAAGCGGGTGGGCACATGCTCCCATTGGTCGTAAAACGAATATCCTTTGCGCCGAAGGGTTGCGATGGTCGAGTGTAAGCAATGGTCTCCAAGACGCTCAGCCTCGAACCTGTTTAAAGTACGCCCCGAGCTTAGCTCTTTCAAAATGCGTGATTCCTTGGTATTCTCTTGCTTGAAGCACTTGGAAGGCGCGTTCTCTTGGTCGGGGGCGGCGCCTTTTATTTTGCCGTCATTGGTCATTTTTATTTCCTTCTTGAGCTTTTGAATCAAGCCAAGCGCACACAGCCTTAACTTCCCATGCCGTGATTCGCGCTGACAACTTCACCGGGCGAGGAAATTCGCCCGATTTAACCTTGCGCCAAAGAGTCGCGTGTGAAAAAGGAACAATGGCAGGGATTAGGTCAGACTCACGGATATAACCCCCGATCGGCAGATTGTTATTCATTGGTTGCATTTCCCTTTTTGTTTTGTTGTTGAATTGAGCTCATCCGATCTTCCCACTCCTCAGCCGCACGTCGTGTTATAACTACTCGCCGCCCTAAACGTAATTCCCTGGGAGTCAATCCCTGCTGTTTAAGGGTGTAGTAGTGAACACGGCTAAAGTGATAGGCATCGCAGAATTGCGGGATTGTGTAGCTTGCTTCCACCTTCTTTTCTCCTTCTATATAAAAAGCATTGTTCGAAAATCTGCCTATGTGACCTCGCTGTATTGTTTAAGCCTGTGCGATACACAGAGATATGATTTCATATTGTAAGTTACTGATAAACAACAATTCTTTCTAACTTTTTAAGGAAAATTTAGAAAAGGTTACTTGCGCTTGAATTTGTAATAAGCAAGCCGTGCCGTCTCGTAGGAAACGCCGTGTTTCTCGGCCACCTCTCTTATCACACCCTCGACCTTCCCTCCGCTGCGTATCAACTCCCTGGTTATTTCTTGATAGATATTCATGCTTCGCTCTTCGGCTTTCGTAAACACGCGGTCGGCAGGACTCCACGGCAAAGGGAATGAGTTATTCAATGATGTTTTTTCAATCAAGCTTCCAATAAACGCCGTTGCAATCTCGTTCATGATCCAATCAGGAACATCAGCAGGATTTCCAGCCTTCCAGAAATCCGCGCAGAACTGTTCCATCAACCGCATGTTGAATTCCTCCCACTCTTTTTCGCTAGCAGTGTTGCTTGCTCGATAGCGAGCGAAAAAGCTTTCATTTGATTCGGGTTCATTGCTCATTTTCTTTCCTTTAAAAATTGGCCGACGAGCAGGTACCCGCCGGGCCAGTGGTGGCTTAACTTGGCTATAAGGCGGCTTTCCCTACAGCAAGAGTCGCTTTCATGAATGCTGAGAATTCAGGATGTGCTTTCTCAGCTTTTTCCTCGATGTCATCAAGGAAATACTGCTGCCGCTTTGGGTCAAAATATACTTTCCCATCTTCAGCCAGATCCAACAGGTCGCACATAAGATCATTTGCCTGCTCAATCACTTTGCGTGAATAGTGGTAGCCATTATCAGCCCGCCGAAATAAATTAAAGACGCCCTCCAAGCAAGCCTTGATAAGATCTTTTCGAGCTTCCCGAAAATCCTGAGGGCTTTTTGGGGCCCTATCCAATGCTCTTTTTTTCTCGGCGTGCTGCTTCTCTATTTTTTCCTTAAGGAGCCGTCTATTCTTTTCCTCTTCGCTAAACCCAATCCGAACCTCAAATTCCCGCTTATTGCGCTTGAAAATTTGTACCAGGCCTTGTCTTCTTTGCTCCGATGTTGCCGCTTTGCCGAACGGGAGAACCTTCATTTCTCCGTCAACCATAGCAATCCTACTCGCAGTTTTTGCAGTTCTCGGGCCAGGAAACCATTCAGGTTTTACTAGCCGAGAAGCAATAAGATCTGCTTGTGTGCCTTTATAAATTCTTCCCCAACAATACTCATCGACCTTGAGACGATCTAGGGGCGTGCGGATAGGTGTAGAATTGGCGTTAGCCATGATGTTAACCTCCTGTTTAGGTTACGTTGTGGTCAGGGGTGTTTGGTGCGCTAACACTTTACACCCCGCTTTATTGCCTGAAGTCCGTCAGGCCACGGTGTTGCTACCTTCTGTTTTAAGCCTGCCTAGATAATCGGCCCAGGCTTGCATCATCTCTCTCCTTTTCGGTAGGTGCTCGGCATAGTTGTATGCTGCGCTTACTTTGTTTCGTTCGGCGTGCGCGAGCTGTCTCTCGATTGCCTCATGCGGCCACCCCTGCTCGTGCAATATGGTTGAAGCCATGCTCCTGAATCCATGGCCAGTCATTTCGTCTTTCTCGTATCCCAGGCGCCTCAGAGCCGCATTCACGGTGTTTTCGCTCATCGGTCTGGCCCAACTTCTGACGCTTGGGAAAACATATCTCCCGCGGCCTGTAAGAGGATGTAGCTCTAGCAATATGGATAAGGCTTGTCTGGATAAAGGCACTAGGTGAACAGCCTTCATTTTCATCTTAGCAGCCGCTATGCGCCATTCTGCTGCATCAAAATCAATCTCTGACCATTCAGCATGCCTAAGCTCTCCAGGGCGCACGAAGAGGAGGGGGGCGAGCTTAAGAGCCTGCTGCGTAATAAATGATCCGCTATACCCATCCAGGGTTAGCAAAAGGTGTTTTATCTTCTTCGGGTCGGTAATGCTTGGATGATGCTTTTCTTTTACGGGGATTAAAGCGCCTTTCAGGACCAGGCTTAGGTCTGCCTGTGCTCGGCCAGTGGCTATTGCATACCTGAATATTTGGCCGCAGGTTTGCATTGCTCGATGCGCTGTCTCTATATTGCCCCGCTTCTCGATCTTCTGAACGGTGCTCAGAAGGCTTCCAGCAGTTACCTCGGCTATCGGAGTTTTGCCAATGGAGGGGAAAATGTCGCGGACAAGTAGACTCAGAATTCGAGCTGAATTCTTCGGTGACCACTTAACAGACTGCTTTTCGTGCCACTCCCGCGCTACAGCTTCAAAGGTATTGAGTGAAAGCTGCCTAGCCCGTTGCTTCTCAGCTTGCTTTATCGCGCCCGGATCATCACCGTTCGCAATAAGCTTACGAGCATTACTGCGTCGGTTCCTTGCATCAGCCAGGGAAACATCAGGATAAACACCGAGTGCCAGAGTCTTGCGCTTTCCAAGATAGCGATAGTCAAAGCGCCAGTATTTGCCGGCGTTATTGACCAGCATGTAGAGCCCCTCACCATCCGTTAGCTTGTATGGTTTGTTAGTAGGCTTTGCGTTGCGCACAGCCACATCGGTAAGGGGCATGACGGTATCTAAAACTGACGGTATTTAATATACCGACAAAGATACCGCTAAATATGACGGTATGTCAAGCGATACTTTGATACGTCAAGACACCAATGTTTCTACAAGTATCAGTTTTATTTATATTTTTAGGATTTACTGATACCGTCTGAAATACTGAATTGGTGCCCGGAGCCGGAATCGAACCGGCACGGGCGGTTAAGCCCGAGGGATTTTAAGTCCCTTGTGTCTACCAATTTCACCATCCGGGCATTGATTTAGAATGATTTTATGCGCCAGGCAGCGCCACGTTTACTGTGTTTCTATTGCTGCGTCGGTACAGAAACGGGCAGAAAATTAAACGACAAACGCATAACATCATTTTTCTTTGCGCAGCATTTTACCCGAAGCTGCAACATCCTGCTTCAGATGATTTGTCTCAAGGTAGGAGTACAAATCCACCGTAATCGCAATGGTAGAGTGACCTTGCAAATCGCGCAAGGCTTGCCAGGAAACAGGAGAATGAGGTTAGTAACATCTCTTCTGGAGGCCGGGGAATGGTTAAAAGAAGATTGCGGTAATATCAAGTCTGGTAGACTGATATCGAGCTCAACAGCCGGGATTCATTATGAAGAGGACATTAATACTTCTGATAGCGGCCGTGGCGTTATCAGGATGCGCAACCAAAGGCGGATACGAAAAGAAATTAGCCAGGTATAACGGCCTGTCAGAGATGGATTTGATCATATTGCTTGGAACTCCTCAGCAAGTTTACGAGGAAGGAGGCAAAAAATTCCTTACTTATTCCAGGGTCGTGACGGTTCCGGCTGAGCAGGGAAGTATCGGAAATACCAGGTCATGTGAAACTACCTTTGAAGTTGAGAAAGGTATCGTTATCGGATCAACCTGGAAAGGTAACGCCTGCAAAGGATAGCCCGCTAAAACAGGATCACCAGGCCGCCTTCGGGCGGTTTTGTTTATGTGCGCCCAGCATGTCCCTGGTCGTGGAGGTAAGAGTCCTCAGCGGGCGCTCACCTCGCATACTTCGATCACCTGGGTACCTCGTCTCCCGTGACCTCCATTTCTCGAACTGCCCGATGCCTGTCCGCATGCCGGGTGATGTGACAGGGGCGCGGCCTGTAATAGTCAATCCCTATGTCGATTTTCCTGATTTTCAGCTTTTTTGAGAGTGACTTCCAGAACTCTCTCATTCGGGAGATTTATTTTCATGACATATGTTGAACCATTCCCGTGCAAGGATTGCTTGACACCAACATAAATGCCATTGAGGTCTTTGGCTAGTTGGGACAGTCCGGATTTGAATTTTTCGTAGTCGACAATGATTTTGTAAAGGCCCGCGAGCGATGCGCCGATCGTAATGGTGGTGATAACGCAACCGAGTTTGTATTCAGTTCGGATAACCCCGACATCTTCCGCATAGGGGCTCTCTGCAAGGCGTGATTGAAATAGCCCGGAGACCTGAGATGCAATGTATTCCGCTTCCTCGGGGGAAAGAAACTTGCCTGGGGTAACATTTGTGCAGTAGGTAACGGCACCGATCTCGTATAGTTCCAAGGCTTTTTCCCTTAATCGGTTTTCTTTAAGAAACGCTTCTAAAATAGAAGCATGGATGCGGGACAAAAAATTGAAGACAAATCTGTTGGGTATAAATCAAAGACTTGTCTCTTTCGGAGGTTCAGAATCTCCAAATTTGGCAGCACAGGCTTCATCGATCGCTCGCGCAGCAAGATCACTGCCAATACCCTTCATATGCTGGAGAATGCAGTCATTATAGTTAGTAGCTTCTGGTGCACGATGGTTGCTGGATTCCGCCTGGTGGCTGCAAGAAGCAACTTGAGTAAGTAATAGCAGGAGAGCCAGGGGAGTCAGTGATTTCATTAATTAATTTATCCTTTGTTGCTCCGATTTTATCGTCTGGCGAACAGAGTTTAAATTAAACATTCCTTCATTCAACCATATTATAGTCGTGGATATGGTTGCAGGTATGATTGTTTGAATCAATTTCAGGTATCTGATAAAACTCGGTTCCGTAAACGATAAGGTAGCTTCAGTCTGCAAGTGAGGAATTGCCAGGCGATGATGATGAAATAGATGGTTTTTCGATCAGAATTTTTTTGCAGAATTATTAAAAATCTGGTTTTGACGTTAAAGTTTCATGAAGAGTTGACGTTGATCAACCAAACCGCGTATCAACCAAAACCGCGTAGCCTGCCGCCTGCCCTCTGTATCGCATTCCAGGCAGCATTTGAGCGGGTTATGCAGCTCCGCTGGCATCTCTCGAGTGGCGGTTCTATTGTAGGAAAATTTCCTACAAGGAAATGCTGTCATTTTCTACACCCAAATCGGACAACCTCCGGTTTTTTCCCTTCTTCCAAACCTCCACAATGCACCCATTCACTGTGATGGAGGTAAAAATGAAAGCCAACGAACTGACAACGGAAATCAAGGACTTTAATCTGACTTATCTCATGCTGGCCCAGCAGATGGTAATCGCCGACAAGGATATGGCGATTTTCAGGCTGGGGATAAGCAAGGACATCGCCGATATTCTGGAAGTGCTGACTCCAGGACAGATACTCAAGCTGGCAAATTCCAACATGATGTTGTGCCGGATACGTTTCGACGACAACCTGGTCTTCGGCATGCTTGCCAACTACACCAAAGACAAATTGATGGCGCAATCTCATACGGCAATCCTGCTTGCAGGGCAGCCGGTTGAAGAAATTTCATAGAGTATTTCCTGAAATATTTGCCGAGAATTTTCTGGGCAAGCGAGCTTTCTGAGCAAGAATAAGGATAGGGGAACCATTATGCGCAAGAAAAGCATTGTGTCGGAAGCCAACGAGATAAAGACAGCGATCGAGTTGATTCGCCTGGGTGCGCGCCTTCAGTTGCTGGAATCTGAAACTACCCTGAGCCGCGAGCGGTTGATCAAGCTTTATAAGGAACTGAAAGGCGTTTCTCCACCCAAGGGGATGCTGCCGTTTTCCACCGATTGGTTTCTTACGTGGCAACCCAATATACATTCCTCCGTATTCGCCGACATTTACCGCTATCTGGTTGCTCATGGCGACTGCCGGGGAATCAGCGCCATTATCAAGAGCTATAAGCTTTATCTGGAGCACTGTCAGGTCAGCGAGATGGAGCCGATACTCAGCCTGACGCGGGCCTGGACGCTTGTACGCTTCTTTGAAAGCAAACTGATGCAGACCACTGCATGCAGTCAATGCGGCGGGCATTTCGTAGTGCACGCGAACGATCTCCATCACCGCTATGTTTGCGGACTGTGCCATATGCCTTCCAGGGCCGGCAAAACCAACAAGGCGCGGACAGCAATGGTGGCAGAGGCAGCTATATAGCTATAGCACCCGGCACTCCATTTCCGCGCAATTCCTTGCGGGTTCCGTGCGGAGAACAGCGTTCTCCGCCAGCCCCTGATCTCTTTCTCTCCTGAGCCGGAATTCTTTCCGGCTTTTTTGCTTTTTCCGCTTACGTTCCCGGGAGCAATGAACACACGTATCTATGGGCTATGGGCTAAAGTCCGCCGGGTTTGACCCGTTATAGAGGACACGATCCAGGATTTTGTCTGCCTTGCCGAGTTTTGTCTTAGAAGAACCATGATGAGGCGGGATGGCAGCACGATCTGAGCGCGAGCGCTCCTGACTGCCGGCGTGCTCCTAAAACTACCTGTTCCAGCAATGCAATAGTCGATACAGGAAATATCAGAAAAAGATGTTGGCCATTATTGGATCTCTCGTCGTGCTGGTTTCGGTGTTCGGCGGCTTTGCCTTGGCTGGCGGACACCTGGCTGCACTGTTTCAACCGGTCGAGCTTCTCATGATCGGGGGTGCGGCAATGGGCGCATTTACCCTGGGCAATACGAAAAAAGCCCTCAAAGCCACCTTCAAGTCACTTCCCAAGGTTATGCAGAGTCCCCGGTATACCAAAGCCTTGTATATGGACTTGATGGCGCTGCTCTATGATCTTCTGGTCAAGGTTCGCAAGGAGGGATTGATGTCGATCGAGCCTGATGTCGACGATCCCAATGAAAGTGCGATTTTTGCCAATTACCCCGATATTCTTGCTGAGCCCGTTGCGCTCGAGTTTTTGACCGACTACCTTCGCCTCATGGCCGCAGGCAACCTCAACGCATTCGAGCTGGAAAATCTGATGGACAACGAAATAGAGACTCATCAGCAGGAAGGCGAAATTCCGGTGCATTGCATAAGCCGACTGGCAGACAGCATGCCGGCGTTCGGTATCGTCGCGGCGGTAATGGGCGTGATTCATACGATGGCGTCCGTGGGATTGCCGCCTTCGGAACTGGGTGTGCTTGTCGCTCAGGCGCTCGTGGGAACTTTCCTCGGTATTCTTCTGGGATATGGATTTGTGGGACCCGTTGCCACGATACTGGAGCAGAGGCTCAACGAATCGACGAAGATGCTGCAATGCATCCGGGTCACCTTGCTTGCGAGCATCAATGGCTATACGCCTGCAATAGCAGTCGAATTTGGACGAAAAGTGCTTTACTCGACGGAGCGGCCCAGTTTTGCTGAACTGGAAAGTCACGTCAGACGGGCAAGAGACAAGTAAGAAAGAGGGAAGAGGTCAGCCGTGGCTGGAACGCAGCATCGTATCGTCATAAAGAAGGTAAGGAGGCAAAGCCAGGGGCACGGAGGCCAATGGAAGATTGCCTATGCAGATTTTGTCACTGCGATGATGGCGTTCTTTCTGCTCATGTGGCTGCTCGGTTCCTCGACACGGGCGCAATTGCAAGGTATTTCCGAATACTTTCTGAGGCCTCTGGAATCGATACCGGAAAGAAGTCCAGGGAGCGGCGACCGGACAAGTTTGATCCAGGGGGGCGGGAAAGATGTGACCCGCCGGGATGGGCAGGTACAAAAGGTGGTCGCGGACAGCACTGAAAAACCGCTCAGCCTCAAAGCAGCTCAGCTTGAGCTGGAGCGGCGCGATGCACGCCGGCTGGAGGACTTGAAGCGCCGCCTGGAGCGCCTGATCGAATCCAATCCCACCATGCATGAATTCAGGAAACAGTTACTGCTGGATATTACGACGGAAGGCCTGCGCATTCAGATCATCGATGACAAGAATCGACCAATGTTTGCGCTTGCCAGGGCTGAACTGGAGCCGCACACCCGCGAAATTCTGCGAAAACTTGGCAGTGTGCTGAATGAAATGCCCAACAAGCTGAGCCTTTCCGGTCACACGGATTCAACTCCCTATGCGAGCGGCGAGAAAAATTACAGTAATTGGGAGCTGTCTGCCGATCGTGCGAATGCCTCCCGTCGGGAGCTCATTCTAGGCGGCATGAATGAGCAGAAGATCATGCGCGTGGTGGGCCTGAGTTCCGCGGTCCTGTTCGACAGGAATGATTCGACGAATCCCGTCAACCGGCGTATCAGCATTATTGTGATGAGCAACAAGGCTGCCGAGGCAATAAGCAAGGAAGGTGCTGAAACAATGGAAGTCAAAACGAATGGCACGGTCAATGCCGAAAACTTGCGCAGCAGGGCCGGCTGAGAAACTGCTGCTATCATTCCGCAAATCCGGCAACAGCTCTTTCCGGCGTAAAATCTGGCGCAAAACACTCCTCTCACTTCACTGGTCCTGGTCCTGCTGGGTGCGGAACTCTCTCTGCACCGCGTAAATAACCCCCTGCGCTGATCCCCTCCGCGATGCTGCGAGAATTGTGGGGAAAATCGTGTTCTTTTTCCCCGATGGCACACTTCCGAGCTGCTCAATAATGCTGCATGTCATCCACGCGCAGTAATTCCACGTGGAGTTATCAGTCATTCGGGTTGTGACAGGAATCTGCGGTGAGCGAAGAGAGCGATCAGGAACGAACGGAACCGGCGTCCCCCAGACGGCTGGAAAAGTCTCGTGAAGAGGGACAGGCGCCGCGCTCCACGGAACTGTCGACATTTGCCCTCCTTATTACAGCCGGGGCCGGCCTTTGGCTCATGGGCGGATACTTGAGCAGCCAGCTTGCCCGATTGATGAAGGAGGGGATGCATATCCCGCGTGAAACCGGATTTGAGCCGGCGCGCCTGGTCGAGCGCCTGTTCGACCAATCCTTCCATGTGCTGATTACCTTCGCTCCCTTCCTGATACTGATGATCCTGGTCGCACTGGCGGCGCCCATGCTGCTTTCCGGATGGCTTTTCAGCTGGAAGTCGCTCAATCCCGATTTCAAGCGGATAAATCCGCTGAATGGCTTAGGCCGGATGTTTTCACTGCACAGCCTGATCGAATTGGCGAAAGCTCTCCTCAAAGCCGCGCTGATCGGGGGTGCAGGGGTATGGACGATCTGGCATTACAAGGAATCCGTGTTGTCGCTCATCGCCCGGCCACTTGTCCCCGGCTTGACTCATATGGGCGAACTGGTTGCTTTGAGCTTTTTTACCATCGCAGGCACCATGATACTGATCGCCACGGTGGATGTGCCGTTCAGATTGTGGGATCACTACCGCAAGCTCAGAATGACGAAGGAAGAAGTTCGTCAGGAAAACAAGGAAACGGAGGGTAATCCGCAAATCAAGGGACGTATCCGTGCGCAGCAGCGCGAAATGGCAAGAAAGCGCATGATGACCGAAATTCCCAAAGCGGATGTGATTATCACAAACCCTACCCATTACTCCGTCGCGCTCAAATACGAAGATGGCAAGATGCGCGCGCCCCGCATCGTCGCCAAGGGTGTCCATCTGTTGGCCCTGAAAATCCGCGAGGTAGGACATCAACACAAAGTGCCGGTGCTGGAAGCCCCACCGCTGGCCCGTGCCCTCTATCAACATGCCGAGCTGGGAGATGAAATTCCCCAGGCACTCTATAACGCTGTCGCCGAGGTGCTTGCCTATGTCTATCAATTGCGTCGTCATCAGCAATATGGTCAGGCTGGCGGCAAGGCGCCAGTCCTGCCGGAACTTGCCGTGCCGGCTGAGCTGGACCCGGAAAATAAAGCATTCAAGAAAGCGGGAAGAACTGGAAAACCTGAATAACGATGGCTGCGATGACAAAACTGACTTACCTGTTTAGCGGTGCGAGGGCGCGCAGCCTTGCAGGCCCGCTGCTGATATTCATGATCCTCGGCATGATGGTGCTGCCACTGCCTGCATTTTTACTGGACATGATGTTCACCTTCAACATCGCGCTTTCCATTATGGTGCTGCTGGTCAGCATCCATACACACAAGCCGCTGGATTTTGCCGTGTTTCCCACGGTGCTGCTCCTTTCGACGCTGCTGCGGTTGTCACTCAACGTGGCGTCTACCCGGGTGGTGCTGATGCAAGGCCATACCGGGCCGGATGCGGCAGGAAAGGTCATCGAGGCGTTCGGTCATTACCTCGTCGGCGGAAATTATACAGTCGGCATAGTAGTGTTCGTTATTCTGGTGGTGATCAACTTTATCGTCATTACCAAGGGTGCAGGCCGCATTGCGGAAGTTTCCGCGCGCTTCACGCTGGATGCCATGCCGGGTAAGCAGATGGCGATCGATGCGGATCTCAACGCGGGCCTCATAGGTGAGGAGGAGGCCGGCAGGCGGCGCGTCTCCATTGCGCAGGAGGCAGAGTTTTACGGTTCCATGGATGGCGCGAGCAAGTTTGTAAGGGGAGATGCGATAGCGGGAATTCTCATCCTCTTTATTAATGTCATCGGCGGATTGATAGTCGGTGTTCTGCAACATGATCTCGATCTTGCCACAGCCGCCAGAAACTACACCCTGCTTGCCATCGGTGACGGACTGGTGGCGCAGATTCCCGCGCTTATTATCTCTACCGCTGCCGGCCTGGTCGTGAGCCGCGTCGGCACCGATGAGGATATCAGCACTCAACTGGCAGGCCAACTGTTCTCAAATCCCCAGGTACTGGCTTTGACTGCCGCTATCATCGGCCTCATGGGTCTGATACCCGGCATGCCTCACATCGCCTTTCTGCTGCTGGCTGCATTGTGCGCTGGCGGCGCCTATCTGATGGAACAGCGCCGCAAGCGGCTTGCATCGCAGGCGCCGACAGCGCCTGTTATTCAGGCAGAGGCGCAGGATGCGAGCTGGGATGATGTCATGCCCGTGGACATACTGGGACTGGAGGTGGGTTATCGGCTGATTTCGCTCGTGGACAAGGCCCAGGACGGGGAGCTTCTCGGGCGGATCAAAGGCGTGCGCAAGAAATTCGCCCAGGAGGTCGGGTACCTTCCGCCGACTGTTCATATCCGTGACAATCTGGAATTGCGCCCTAACGGTTACCGGATAACGCTCAAGGGCGTCACTATTGGAACCGGTGAAGTCAATGTGGGACAGTATCTCGCCATCAATCCGGGCATCGTATCCGGCAACGTGCCTGGTCTTCCCACTACCGACCCCGCCTTCGGGCTGCCCGCCGTCTGGATAGAAGCAGGCCAGCGAGAGCGCGCCCAGTCGCTCGGGTATACGGTAGTCGATGCAGGCACTGTCGTTGCCACCCATCTCAATCATCTGGTGCACAACCACGCTGCCGAATTGCTCGGTCGTGCCGAAGTGCAGCAACTCGTGGATCGGCTCTCAAAGGATTCTCCCAGGCTGGTGGAAGATATGGTTCCGAAACTGCTTCCGCTCTCCACTTTGCAGAAGGTGCTGCAGAATCTGCTGGAAGAGAATGTGCATATACGCGACATACGAAGCATCGTTGAAACCCTGGCCGAGCACGCCCCGAAAGTTCAGGATGCGTATGAACTGACGGCGCTGGTGCGCATTGCGTTGGGACGGTCAATCGTCCAGCAGATATGGCCGCAAGCAAGCGAACTGCAGGTGATGGCGCTTGATTCCGGACTGGAAAGATTGCTGACGCAGGCTTTGCAGGCCAGCCCGACCGGGGCGGGAATCGAACCGGGACTCGCCGATACCCTCATTCGGGAGGCAGCTGGAGCCAGCCAGAGGCAGGAGCAGGTGGGACTGGTTCCCGTGTTGCTGGTGCCGGCACCGCTTCGAACCTTGCTGGCACGTTTTCTGCGTCGCGCCGTACCCCAGCTGAAAATACTGTCGCATGCGGAAGTACCCGATTCAAGCAATATTAAAGTCACTTCGATCCTTGGAGCCAGAGCATGACTATCAAACGATTTTTCGCCAAAACAACCAGTGAAGCCTTACGCATGGTACGCGATGAGCTCGGGTCAGACGGAGTGATTCTGTCGAACCGGGCGGCAGACGATGGGGTCGAGATATTGGCCTTGAGCAATAGCGATATATCTGCATTGCTCCCGCCGCCGGAACGTCAGAAAGAGAATGAGCAGCAGCAAAGGCGGCGTGAGGAGAGCAGGGATGGGCTTTATGCATTTTCGCCCGAAGTGCCGGCACCTGCGCCTTCGGTTTCCAGGAGCGAGCCAGGAAACCCTGCTGTATATCCTGCTGCGAGTGCGGAGCAGGCGGCAAGCATTGAAAGAAGCGTTGAAGATGCGCCTCAGGCTGATTCGCCTCCTTCAATGCGAAAGAAGGCGCAAGAGACGGGCCATATTGCCAGAACCAGCAAAAAAACCGTTCCACAAGTTTCCAGCAAACGCCCTCGCGCAACTACGGGACGCATGCAGTCTCCGAAGAGTGGAGAAGGGTTGACGAAGAAAAGCAGCAGGGGAACAACCCGCATCAAAGCGAGCAGCACGGCGGGAAATACCGATGTGTCCGATTTTCGGAGCTGGCGTAAACGGTCGGAGAATACACGCCGCACGGCAGACGGGATGAATCCCGGCAGGCAGCGGCGATTTGCGCTGGATTCTCTTCAAGTCGCGGACAAGGTTGCGGCCAGTGTTCTCAAGGAAGTCCGTTTCATGCATTCGACATTGGAGCAGCAACTTGCCTTGCTAAGCCGGAGCGAGCAGGAGAGGCGCGACCCGCTGCGCGGGCAGCTATTCCGTCAGCTGCTGGCAGCAGGACTCCATGATACTTCCGTGCAGGCGCTGCTGGATCGATTGCCAGGAAATCTGGACGCAAGCGCAGCCATGAACTGGGTAAGAACGACACTGACAGGCAGTCTCCAGACTATCGGGAATGAGAACGAAATTCTGGAGAGGGGAGGTGTTTACGCACTGGTGGGGCCGACCGGGGTGGGTAAGACGACGACCACCGCAAAGCTCGCAGCGCGTTGTGTTGTCCGCCATGGAGCAAGCAAGGTCGCTTTGCTGACGACCGACAGCTATCGCATAGGCGGACACGAGCAGTTACGGATTTATGGCAAGATTCTCGGGGTCACGGTGCATGCGGTGAGGGATACGCAGGACTTGACGCTCGCATTGAATGAATTGCGCGGCAAGCATATGGTGCTGATCGACACGGTTGGCGTCGGGCAGCGCGACCAGATGGTGGCCGAACAGGTGGCCATGCTGAGCGGCTGCGACAGTGAAATCAAGCGCCTGTTGCTGCTCAACGCCGCCTCGAGCTGGCATACATTGGATGAAGTCGCGGAGGCCTACTGCGGCGATGGTCTGGCGGGCGCCATCATCAGCAAGCTGGATGAAGCGGTGATATCGGGTTGCGCGCTCGATATAGCCATGCGCCACAGCCTGCCTCTCTATTACGTTGCTCACGGCCAGCGAGTCCCCGAGGACATCGAGCTTGCGGATGCTGCGTCTCTGGTAAATCGCATGTTCGACGATCTCTCGCAGCTCGCTCACTTTCCTCAACTCCCGGATGCTACGTCTCTTACCCCTATCGATCATTCATGTTCGATAGCCGGGGGAAGTGGCGAGTGTGACGGAATCGGGCCGGATACGAACGAGGTGTTCCTTGGCTGAGCCGATCCATGACCAGGCGGAGGGCCTGCGCCGATTGCTGGTTCAGAATTCCCTGCGCATTGTCACACTCACATCCGGCGGGACGAGTGCGGGAAAGACTACAGCCGTGATCAATCTTGCTGCGGCTCTGACGCGCATTGGAAAAAGCGTGCTGGTAATCGATGAGAACCCGGGCGCAGGCAACGTATGCGGACTGTTGGGGTTGAATGCGCACCGCGACCTGCTGGATGTCATTCGACGCGACAAAACCGTGCAGGAGGTGGTTGTCAGCAGTGTCCATGGATTTTCGATCCTGCCCGCGGGGCGAGGCATGCGAGTCCTTGAAAAACTCAATGCCGGCGACCGCGCTCATCTGATCGGATCTTTCGCGCATATAACGCCGCCATTCGACGTGGTCCTGATCGATGCTGCGCCGGGCAGGGCCAGCCACTCGCTTTCGCTTGCTCTTTCAAGTCATGAAATCGTCGTGGTTGCTTCGCCCGAAGCCGCTTCCATTACTGCGGCCTATGCGCTGATCAAATACATCGGCGGAAACTGCCAGAACAAGCGGCACTACCACATTCTGATCAATAAAGCGGTTACAGAAACTGAAGCAAATACCATTTTCAGCAATATGGAGAGTGCCGCCAGGCGTTATCTGGGAATCTCGCTCCAGTTTTTGGGATATATACCATACGAGCATAAGCTTTGTCCCGGTAACCCGTTGCCCAAATCTCTTTCGGCTGCGTCCTTCGGAGCAGCGTTTCAGCATGCGGCGGAATCGTTGATTCAATGGCCATTCGAAGAGGATGAAGGACGAGGTCTCGAACGCTTCATGCAATGTCTGCTGCAAGGCAGTCCCGGCGGTCAGGGGACCAGAATGAATGTGGTTGCAGCAGAGTCATAGTGAGGAACAGCATGTACACTTCGGCCGGCACTATCGATAAACAGCAGCAGATCGTGGAGTTTACTCCGCTTGTAAAACGGATCGCCAATCACATGATGGCGAGATTGCCTGTCAGTGTGGAAGCAGACGACCTGATACAGGTCGGAATGATAGGCCTGATGGAAGCGTTGAACCGGTATGAGGAGATGCCCGGCGCACAATTCGAGACATATGCGCAGCAGCGTATTCGCGGTGCCATGCTCGACGAACTGCGCCAGCTGGACTGGCTTCCACGAGGAGCCCGAAGGGCCATGCGCCAGATCGAGGGCGCTATTCATACGCTGCAGCAGCGCCTCGGCCGCTCTCCTTCGGAGCGGCAGATCGCCGAGGAACTCGGCGTGTCGATCGAAAATTACCAACAGATGCTGTTTGAAGCAAGAGGAACCCAGCTCATCCATTATGAGGATTTTTCGGACGATGAGGACGACGATTTTCTGGAGCGCAACTGTGCCGGCGATACTGCCGATCCGCTGGCGGCGCTGCTCGACGGCGATTTGCGCCAGGTTTTGATCAATGCGATAGAGACCCTGCCTGAACGCGAAAAAACGCTGATGGGGCTGTACTACGAGCAGGAACTGAATTTCAAGGAAATCGGCACAGTTTTGGGCGTCTCCGAATCGAGGATATGTCAAATTCATAGCCAGGCTGTTGCCCGGCTACGCGTGCGACTCAAGGAATGCGCATGGACTTCAATAGCATAATCGGTATCGGTATTGCACTGGTTGCTGTTTTTGGCGGGCAAGTGCTAGAAGGGGGACACCATGCATCGCTCGTTCAGGCCACTTCGCTCATAGTCGTGCTGGGCGGGACGCTGGGAGCCGTTCTGCTGCAAAGTCCGGTCCGCCAGTTTGTACTTGCCATGAAAATGAGCCGCTGGATATTTGTTCCGCCAGTGCTCAACCCCGAGGCGGTAGTACAGCATATCGCAACCTGGAGCGCCGCTGCGCGCAAGGAGGGTTTGCTGGCACTCGACAATCATGTTGAAGGCATAGACGATCCTTTCGTGAGAAAAGGACTGCAGATGGTGGTGGACGGAACCGAACCCAAGGTGTTGCAGCGCGTGCTGGAAGTGGAGATCGAAACGTTCGAGGATCTCCATCATCAGGGGGCCAAGGTGTGGGAAGCGGCCGGAGGTTATGCGCCGACCATCGGCATCCTTGGAGCGGTGATGGGATTGATCCAGGTAATGGAGAACCTGTCCAATCCTGCCGACCTTGGGGCGGGTATCGCGGTTGCATTCGTCGCGACCATTTATGGCGTCGGCCTGGCAAATCTTGCATTTTTGCCTATTGCAAACAAGCTGAAGACCCTCATTGCCCGCCAGGTATTGCTGCGCGATATGCTGGTCGATGGTCTGGTTGGAATTGCGAAAGGCGAGAATCCACGGCTTATCGCGGAACGGCTGAAGGGATATGTTGTATGACAACCTTCCGTTCAAATGAATGCCGTCCAGCGTTATGGATAAAGGAATAAAACGGAAACCTTTAATGAACAGCCAGGCTTTCAATTGATATGGCTCGCAAACGCAAACTGGAAGAGCGTGAAAATCACGAGCGGTGGCTCGTATCCTATGCCGACTTCATCACACTGCTGCTTGCGCTGTTTGTCATGATGTATGCGGTTTCGCAGTTAAATGAGGGTAAATATCAGCGGGTAGCCGGTTCGCTGGTGAGCGCATTCGGTGCGCAGTCGAATCGAAGCGTACTCAGTACGCCTGAGTCCGCGCCCTTGCCGCCTGCCCAGGAATCCCCGCAAGAGGACCGGGCAATAAAAAGGGCACACCGTCTGGCCGAGGCGCAGCGCCGGCAGCAGAAAGCAATGGAAGTTATCGCAAGGGATGTCGTAGCGGCCTTTCAGCCATTCAGCTCGCTCATCGAGAACGGGCAGGTGAGGGTGATTCCGAGCAGCCGGGGGCTGGCTGTGGAAATCAATGCCAGGGTATTATTTGCGCCGGGGCAGGCAGTTCTGGAACAGAATTCCGCCCGGGTTCTTGAAGCGGTGGCGCAGGTGCTGAAAGATAACGACTATCCCATCCAGGTGGAAGGCCATACGGACAGTATTCCGATCGTCACGGATAAATTTCCTTCCAACTGGGAATTATCAGCAGTGCGGGCCAGCAGCGTGGTTCGATTGCTCATCAGTAACGGGATAGAAGCGGCACGGCTGACTGCCGTGGGTTATGGCGAGAACCGGCCTGTAGATTCGAACGATACCGAAGATGGCCGCACGCGTAATCGGCGCGTTACCGTCATGATTCTCTCCAGTCCAGAACGCGATCCGTTGTCCGATAACCTTGAGGACGCGCCACAGGAAACCGAGTCCGCGATGGCAGCGGATTATGGGAGAACCGCTTGTTTTCTTCGGCGAGAGAAACTGGCATAAGTTTTTCCTGCGGGGAGCCAGGGCCCCTCCCCATTCAAGATTTCCGCATTTCAAGACCTTGACTCCAAGGCCTGCTCCAATCTTATCAATTCGGCGAGCAAACAGTACAAATCTCTACCGGCGGAAAGCCGGTATTAGTGACGTTCAAAGCATGCCATTATTGAACTGGGCTGGATTCCGGGTCAGGCTGGGTCAATAGTAAAGAAATTGCCGATTATCCAAGCAGCCAGCTTTAACTGGAATAGCAAAACTCAAACCATCCACGTAACGGTTATGTGATAAGGGGGGAACTGCATCCTGTTTTGCTTCCTTATATCTCGCCAAGCCGGCGTCCGCCGGAAAAGATCTGCGGCCGACCGTTAGAGCCATAAAGAACATTATCATGGAGACCACGGGCAGCAGACTGTAATGCGGAGAGTCTTTGCTGGTTATAGCGGAGGCGCTGGTTTACGAGAATACCGTTGATTTCGTTTATCTGGTGGGCGATTTCAGTCAACTGAAGCAGCTCCTGCCAGGCCATAGCCGCGGCAGGGTGATCTGCCAGCCTGCGTTCCATATCGCCCTCGGGGGAATCAGGCACTGCAAGCCACTGCTCACGGGCCTGGGCAAGTTCGGCAAGCTGCTGGGCATGACTCGCTTTTTCCGCGGCGAGCGGCAAGAGCATAGACACATCCGCCTGCTGCAAGGCATGCTGCTCCCTGCGCAGCACTTCGATGAACGCTCGTATGGCATCACGCTCGTCAGCAATGCCTGCAACAGGATCGAAAACAGTGTTATTCAATTTATCCTTATCTGCTGCGAATCAGGTCGCGGACAGTATCAAGTAATCCGTCAGCCACTTTGTCCGCGTTGACTGTAAAACGGCCTTCACTGATGGCCTGCTTGATTTCTGCTACCCGCTCAGCATCAAAAACCTCACCCTTCGACAAATTTTTCTCGATATTTTGCAGTTGCCCACTCAGTTGAATATGGGTACTTATGCTATTCGCACTACTTGTACCACTTATGCCACTTGCACCCGAGGTGGCAGCATTTGACGCAGCGCGCTGTCCTGATTTACCGGGAGACGGCTGCCCCTCGTTAACCGGCTTGACAGACTCCGTTTTGATTGAGTTCTCTATTTTCAATTGCTTGTCTCCTCAGTTTGACTGTAGACAGTTTAACGGAGAATCCGGAGAAAACTTGAGGTTTATCAGGCCCGGTTACCGATTCCTAACGCGGAACGGCAACCCGGAAACCGCTGAGTAAAGGTCATCTTTTTATTTCCTGCGTGCATAACCTCCGTAATGCTGAATTCATACGCGGTTTCCCGCAGTCAATAAGCTACTTCGACAATGGCGCCTGCCCGGGCAATGCCGCTTACAACCGTGCCCGAAGCGCTTCGAACTTTAACCGGCTGACCCTCTGTTGCATGGGTAAGCGCTTTGCCTTCCGCGCTCACACTGAACCCGGGTCCGCTGGAGACAAGCTTCACAGTCTGATTCGGTATTACGGCTGTCTGAGCGCGAAGCATATCCTGGCGTAGCGGACTTCCGAAAGGGAGGCTGCCTCCCAAGGTTCTGCCAATGGCCTGATTCCAGTCTGTGACGATACCCGGTGGAAGCTGGGTGAGATCGCCTTTCCGGCTGGTCAGGTCCGAAGCCGCAATTACCTGTCCCTGTCTCAGCGGCCTGGTGGTTACCAGATACTCGGCCATGACTTTTACGGTAGCGCGGACATAAATGGTCCAGGGGTTGGGCGCCGTACACTGCACCATGACGGTTGTATTTCCCCAAGGACGGGTGCCCGGCGGCAAGGAGGGTTCAAGCGCTGTGCAGACCGGCAGCGCCATCCGCGTATCGATCGATCCCGGCGTGATTTCCACCTCGCCGGGAAGACCGATCGACTGCATCTGCAGGAAGCTCAAAACCGCCTGCTGGACAGCATGCGGATCCTGCCTTGCAATTGCCGGGGCAGAGGCTGCTGCGAAGACGGACGGGAGGAGAATCAGGGGCAGGAGAATGAGCAGGCGCAGGCTACAGGAGAATAACCCGGATAGTAGTCGAAGATGGATGGCAGACATATGAGCTCTCAAAAAAAATGCTTCCGGTGTGCGACTACAGATTCTAGTGCGCATGAGTTCCGGGTAGCGGTGGAAATGAGAGGTGTTTTTTCCGCTATTCAGGACATTATCCGGAACAGGTATCCATATACGATATCACTGTGCGATTGCCTGCTTCCTTACGTGATCGCTGCTGCAATGGAGCCGTAATGGACCCGCAGGCAATTGGAGAGGGGGAAATCCAGAAGCTGCAACGGCTGCGGAATCTGATTTCAAGGTCGAGATAAGGGGATTTAGGGGATTTATCCCCTTTTGATCCGGCTTTTGGACAATTTACATCCCTAATAAGATGCTTTCGTTTATCCATATCAACACGAAGTGGAATTGATAGAAGGGGGAAATTTCCGTGATCGATAAGCTTGACCATGCATTTCGATTTTATCAGGACGCGGCCGGTCTTCGGGCGCACAGGCAGCAATTGATTGCTTCAAACATTGCGAATGCTGATACGCCTCAGTACAAGGCGCGCGACATCAACTTCAAGGATGCGATGGAAGGCGCGTTGACCGGAAGGCGCGGCGTCATCCTCGTCACCAGTGCGCCGAATCATATTGCTTCTCCAGCAGGGACAGGAGTGGCGGCGGGACAGCAATTGCTGTACAGGACCGCCGTACAAGGCAGTGTGGACGGGAACACGGTCGATATGGATGTGGAGCGCAACCAGTTTGCCGATAACGCCATTCACTATGAGGCCAATCTCACATTCATCAGCGACCAGATCAGGCAGATGCGGACTGCCATCCAGGGTTAGGGAGAAAGCGGAATATGTCTCTTTTCAATATCTTTACCGTGGCCGGGTCGGCCATGACAGCCCAGAATCAGCGCCTCAATGTGGTTGCAAGCAATCTGGCAAACGCGGACAGCGCGGCGAGTTCCAATGGGCAGCCGTACAAGGCAAAGCAAGTCGTGTTCATGAGCACTTCGCCTACAGGGGATAACGGTATCTCCAACGGTACTCATGGCGTGAGGGTCTCCGGGGTAATCGAGGATCAGTCTCCCATGAAGATGGTATACGAACCTTCGCATCCGATGGCGAATCCGGAAGGATTTATCACCATGCCGAATGTAAATGTAGTGGAAGAGATGGTCGATATGATTTCCGCTTCGCGCTCGTACCAGAACAATGTGGACATGATGAATACCGCGAAGACACTACTGCTGAAAACCCTGACGATCGGACAATAGGAAACCTCCATGAGCACTATTCAGAATACACAGTCGGCAAGTAATCCATTTGCCGCTTATGGAACCAGAAGCGCTGCCAAACCGGCAGGAGAGGATCTGCAGGACCGGTTTCTCAAGCTGCTGGTTACCCAGATGAAAAACCAGGATCCGCTCAATCCTCTCGACAATGCGCAAGTCACCACGCAGCTTGCCCAGATCAGCACCGTGAACGGTGTCGAGAAGCTTAATGCAACCATTCAAGCCATTGCCGACAGCTTTACTGCCGGGCAATCGCTGCAAGCCGCCGGCATGATCGGAAGAGAAGTGCTTGTGCCCGGCTCCGCCTTGCAACTGACCGGCGGGGCGACGCGGTTTGGCATCGAACTGACACAACCCGCGGATGAGGTGAAGGTAAGAATACATGATGCGGCCGGCCGTGAGATTCAAGTCATGAATCTCGGTCCGCGGGCGGCAGGATCCCTCGAATTGGCATGGGATGGCAAGACGAGTGATGGCAGCCAGGCAGCAGACGGGAGCTACAGCATAAGCGTTGCCGCGCAGCGCGGCGATCAGAAGGTGGAAGCACAGGCATTGGCTGCGGCAACCGTTCAGGGGGTGTCCCAGGGAAATCAAGGTGTGCAGCTGGATGTCGGCCCGCTGGGAATGGTCGGATTGGCTGATATCCGGCAGATTTTTTAGGTTGTCAAGGGTAGGGAAGAGTCAGGAAGGCGGCCGAAAGCCGTTTCAGGGCCAGGACATTTGGCATTTATCACGGTACTCCGTACTAACGAGCAGGCAGGGGAGGCGAAAATATGAGTTTTCAGCAGGGTTTGAGTGGTTTGAATGCGGCATCGAAAAATCTCGATGTCATCGGTAATAATGTGGCCAATACGAATACTGTCGGCTTCAAGCAGTCACAGACACAGTTTGCGGATATGTTCGCCAGTTCGCTGTCGGGCGGCGGCGGCATGCAGGCCGGCATAGGTGTCAAAGTGGACGGAATCGCTCAGCAATTCAGCCAGGGAAGTATTACCGTATCCAACAACCCGTTCGATATCGCAATCAGTGGTGCGGGTTTCTACCGCTTAAGCGACCAGGGCACGATCAGCTATTCGCGCAACGGTCAATTTCATCCGGACAAGGATGGTTATATCGTCAACAGCAGTGGCCTCCGTCTTACCGGCTATATGGCCAACTCAGCCGGACAGATCAATTCCGGCACACCCGCCGATTTAAGGCTTTCCACTGCGGACCTGTCCCCTGTCGCCACGACGCAGGTGAAAGCATTGGTCAATCTCGATTCGCGCGAAACGCCGTTGAGTGCGGCCGCCTTCGATCCGGCGGATCCGGCGACTTATCAAAGCTCAACCTCGCTTTCGGTCTATGACAGCCTGGGCAATTCGACTCCATTATCGACCTATTTCGTCAAGACGGCAGCCAACAGCTGGGATGTGTTCGCTGCCAACGATGGCACTCTCCTCAATGGCGGCCTGTCGATTGGTACATTGAATTTCCTGTCCAACGGTAATCTCGACCCCTCGAGCTCCAGCAGCTTCAGCGTGACGTCTCCCGTTACCACCGGAGCCAATCCCCTCGCTTTTGATATCGATTTCGCAAGCACGACCCAATTTGGTTCCAGTTTCGGTGTCAATGCGTTATCGCAGGACGGGTACGCTCCCGGTCAGCTCACCGGTTTCTCTATCAGCGAGGATGGGGTCGTACGCGGCAGTTATTCGAACGGTAAATTTCTCTCCATGGGACAGATCGCACTGGCCAATTTCGCCAACCCCCAAGGCTTGCAGGTGGCCGGCAATAATACCTGGAAAGAAACTTCCGCTTCAGGCGCGGCGCTGGTAGCCGCGCCGAATAGCGGCGGCCTGGGTGTGCTGCAGGCGGGCGCAGTCGAGGATTCGAACGTGGAGCTTACCTCCGAGCTCGTCAATATGATTACCGCGCAACGCGTTTATCAGGCCAATGCCCAGACGATCAAGACTCAGGATCAGATACTTCAGACAGTAGTGAACCTGAAGTAATCCGGTTAGCAGGCAATCATTGGAGTAAATATGGACCGCATGATTTATGTCGCCATGACGGGGGCCAAGCACACGCTGGGACAGCACGCTGCGGTATCCCACAATCTGGCGAATGCGAACACTCCCGGATACCGCGCTGAAATAAATGCCCTGCGCGCTGTGCCGGTGTTCAGCGATGCCCTCGCTACGAGGGCATTTGTGGTGGATTCAAGTGTCGGGGCGGATTTCCGTCCGGGCACTGTGCAGAACACCGGACGTGAACTTGACGTGGCAGTACAGGGAGCCGGATGGATCGCAGTGCAACTGGCGAACGGCAGCGAGGCTTATACCCGCAATGGCGATCTTCATGTCAGTGCCAACGGCGTATTGCAGACCCGCGACGGATTGAACGTGCTGGGCGATACAGGGCTGATTTCCATCCAGCCCAATGCGAAAGTTGCCATAGGCACCGACGGCACGGTTTCCACGGTGCCGGCCGGGTCGGGAACGAGTGAGCCTAATCTGGCTATTACAGTGGGTCGGATCAAGCTCGTTGATCCCCCTGAGGCGCAACTCGTTCGCGGCTCTGACGGACTCTTCCGGCTCAGCGGCGGTGGCGAGGCGGAGGCGGATGGAAACGTTACCTTGAGCAGCGGGACCCTGGAGGGAAGCAACGTCAATGTCGTAGAGGCGATGGTGGACATGATTTCCCTTTCCCGCCAGTTCGAGACGCATATGAAGCTGTTGCAGAATGCAGAAGGCAATGCCCAACGGGCAAGTCAGCTCCTGTCGATCAGCGGGTGAGGCAGGGAAGAACTCCACACACTTACTTCCGTAATCGCGAGCAGACAGTACGAACGTCAGACTGGCGGAAGCCATGTCCGGACGTTCAAAGCACGCCATTATTGGTTTGGCTGGATTCCTGGTCACCGATTGAGAGTCAGGTCTGGAATGAGGGGATTCATAGTATTTTTCCGGCCGGATCGATAGGGATTGTAACCAGATAACAGAAAATAACTTTTCATGGAGTTGACGTGATTCGATCACTTTGGATTTCCAAGACCGGGCTTGATGCGCAGCAGACGCAGATGGATGTCATTGCCAATAACCTGGCGAATGTCAGCACGAACGGCTTCAAGCGGTCGCGCGCCGTTTTTGAAGACCTGCTGTACCAGACGCTCCGCCAACCGGGCGCACAATCCTCGCAGCAAACCCAGCTGCCTTCCGGCCTGCAGCTCGGAACCGGTGTCAGGCCTGTTGCCACCGAGCGTATATTTACCCAGGGAAACCTGCAGCAGACCGGAAATTCCAAGGACGTCGCTATCCAGGGACAGGGATTTTTCCAGGTGCTGCGGCCCGACGGATCGACAGCCTACACCCGGGACGGTTCATTCCAGACCGATTTCGAGGGGCAGCTGGTGACCTCCAGCGGCTATTACGTTCAACCCGCGATCACTATTCCGCCGAACGCCCAGAGCATCACCGTGGGCCGTGATGGAGTCGTTTCCGTAACCACTCCGGATTCCGCCGCGGCCGTTCAGGTGGGCAATCTGCAGCTGGCCACATTTGTCAACCCTGTCGGCTTGCAGAGCGTGGGCGAAAACCTTTACGTGGAAACAGCATCGAGCGGCACTCCGAATGTTACCAATCCCGGTACGGATGGGGCCGGGTTGCTCAATCAGGGATATGTGGAAACCTCCAATGTCAACGTGGTGGAGGAACTGGTCAATATGATTCAGACGCAACGGGCGTACGAGATCAATAGCAAGTCGGTGCAAACGTCGGACCAGATGTTGCAGCGTCTGACCCAGCTATAGATCGGCAGTAACCGGTCGAACTTTCAAATCTCCAGGGCTGAAGCATCGATGGCCAATCAGGAATCATGGCGGCACAAAATGGTTTTGAGTTTCTCAGCGAAGCGATGCGCACGGGTCCTCGGTTTCATGACAGGGATGCCGCTCGCGCTCTCCGGTTGCGTCACTCTCCCCCCGCCTGTGCCGATCATTCACCAGCCGATGTCTGCGCGCGCGGCACCGCCCCCGGCGCTTCCCGGCAACGGATCGGTTTATCAGGACGTCGATCAATACCACTCCTTGTTCATTGACCGGCGGGCGCGCCAGATCGGCGATACCGTGGTGATTCTCCTCACCGAGCGAACCAATGCGAGCAAGCGCTCCAACAGCAGCGCCAACAAGAATGGTGATTTGAGTTTTGGCATTCCGCCAATCGTGTTTGGTGTGCCTATCACAAAGAAAGTTGATCTCGGGGCGTCTTCATCCAATGATTTCGCAGGTAAGGGCGAAGCGGCTTCCGCCAATAATTTCAACGGCACGATTACCGTTACCGTGATCGATGTGCTGCCCAACGGCTATCTGGTGGTAAGTGGCGAAAAACAGCTGGCAATGACCCAGGGCTCGGAGTACATCCGTTTTTCCGGCGTTGTGCGCCCGCAAACCGTGATCAATAACACCGTATCATCGATCCAGGTGGCGGATGCGCGCATCGAGTATAAGGCGAACGGCTATATCGACGAGGCGCAAACCATGGGCTGGCTTTCACGCTTCTTTCTGACTGTTGCGCCGTTCTGAAGCGGTGCATGAGGTGAATCCATGAGATATCCGGTTTCAACAGGAATCGCTGCTCCGGTCTGGTTCGGCTTCTTCTGCGTATGGGTGGGTTTATGGACCTTTTCCATGCCTGTTCAGGCAGAGCGCATCAAGGATCTCGCATCGATCCAGGGCATACGCACCAATCAGCTCGTCGGCTACGGGCTGGTAGTGGGGCTGGATGGGACAGGCGATCAGACCGTTCAGACACCATTTACCACTCAAAGCCTTAATAACATGCTGATGCAGCTGGGCGTCAACGTGCCGCCCGGGACGAACATGCGGTTGAGGAATGTGGCGGCCGTAATGGTCACAGCTGCGCTTCCGCCACTTGCCCAGCCAGGCCAGGTGATCGACGTCACGGTATCCAGCATGGGTAATGCCAGGAGCTTGCGCGGGGGTACCCTGCTGATGACTCCACTCAAGGGAATCGACGGTCAGGTCTACGGGGTGGCTCAGGGTAACCTGCTTGTCGTTGGAATAGGCGCCGCCGCCAGCGGAAGTAAAGTCCAGGTCAATCACCTGAATGCCGGTCGTATTCCCGGTGGAGCGACAGTCGAACGCACGGTACCGGTAGCACTGGGACAGGATGGCATGATCCGCCTCGAACTGAATACCATCGATTTCTCCACGGCGAAACGGATCGTGGATGCGGTCAATACTCGCTTCGGCGTGGGTACGGCCGCCGCGCTGGATGGCCGGGCGATCCAGGTACGGACTCCCGCGGAAAGCGATCAAAGGGTGGCATTCCTGGCGGAGGTGGAAAGCCTTGCGATCAATCCCGCGCAAATGCCGGCCCGGGTGATCGTGAATAGCCGCACCGGTTCAGTGGTCATGAATCAGGCGGCAACGGTGGATCAATGCGCGATTGCTCACGGGAACCTGACGGTCGTCATCAGTACGGAACCCGTGATCAGCCAGCCTGGGCCATTTTCGTCGGGGCGGACTGTGCAGGCGCAGCGCTCGACTATAGAAATCAAGCAGGAGTCGGGTATGTTGACGATGGTCGAAGGCGCTTCGCTGGCTGAAGTAGTAAAGGCATTGAACGCGATCGGTGCGACGCCGCAGGATCTGCTGGCAATTTTGCAGGCGATGAAGTCAGCCGGTGCGCTGCGGGCTGAGCTGGAAATCATCTGATGGCGGCCTCGGTCGATCTATCCACACGCTTCGCCCTTGACGTCCAGGCGGTAAACGGGTTGCGTGCAGAATCAAAAAAAACCGGCGAGGCTGGTCTTGAAGCCGCAGCCAGGCAATTCGAGGCGCTCTTTCTGAACATGCTGCTGAAAAGCATGCGCGATGCCACGCCTAAAGACGATCTGATGGAGAGCGAGCAGAGCCGGTTGTATCTCTCGATGCTGGATCAACAGTTTTCCCAGACCATGGCTGCGCGCGGCATCGGCTTGGCCGAGATCATGGTGCGCCAGTTGCGCCACGCCGCGCCGCCCGATCCGGCGGAAAAAGCGCAGGCTCCACAAAACTCCGGGGGCCATTCCTTGGATCAGTCAGCACTACGCTCTCCAGCGGAGGCGGGGAAGCATCCGGGTTTGCGGGGTTACGGGGCGACAGTGGAGATGCAGGAACGACTGCATCAACCAGGGTGGCCTGGAGCGGGACGGTCAGATTCATCCAGGCTGGAACAGGAGGGTTCACAGGCGAGCGAAGTGCCAGCGCATGTGTCCGAGTTCAAGGCAAAGGTAGGTGCATATGCCCAGGAAGTGAGCCAGGCAACGGGCATCCCGGCCCAGTTCATGCTCGGGCAGGCGGCACTGGAAAGCGGATGGGGAAAACGCGAGCTGCGCGCTTCGGATGGAACCCCCAGCCACAACCTGTTTGGCATAAAAGCGGGCGCCGGCTGGAAGGGGCCCGTAGTGGAGGCGGTCACGACAGAATATATCAATGGCATTGCACATAAGAGGGTGGAGAAATTTCGCGCTTATCCCTCCTACGCCGACGCTTTCTGTGACTATGCCAACCTTTTGAGCGCCAATCCGCGCTACACGGAAGCACTCAGGCAAGCAGTGCAGAGACTCGATGCCGAAGGATTTGCCCATGCCCTGCAGCGGGCCGGCTATGCTACGGATCCGGCCTATGGAGACAAGTTGGGCCGGATTATCAAAACGACCTTTGGTCCTGAGTCATAAGTGATGAGAGTCTCCGGTAAATCCCTCGGAGGATTTCACTGCTTCCCTAAATATTTTCAACCCGATGCCGTCAATATATGCACGACATTCGGATCAGGCTTACGGCAGACAAGGTATAACCATGGCAGGGTATAACCATGAGTAATGGCATTTTCGGCATTGGACTCAGCGCGCTCCAGGCTGCCCAGCAAGGGTTGCTCGTCACGGGACATAACATCAGCAATACCGCGACTCCAGGTTACACCCGTCAGCAGGTTATCCAGTCGACGACCGACGCCAGGGCTACGGGCAGTGGATTTATCGGTCAGGGTGTGCAGACCGATACAGTAAAGCGGGCTTATAATCAGGTTCTCTCCAGGCAGGTTGCGCAGGCTGGAACTGAATCCGGTCAGCTGGAAACATATTTTTCCCAGATGAAGCAGATCGATGGGCTGCTGGCCGATTCCATCGGCGGTTCGGGGCTGGCGCCCGCCTTGCAGGGTTTCTTCGGCAGTCTCCAGGAAATCGCGACAAATCCCGCTGAAGCGGCATCGCGCCAATCCATGCTGTCGAATGCAGAGGTGCTGGTGCGGCAGTTTCACTCCATGAACGACCAGCTGGATGAAATCCAGGAGGGGGTAAACAGGCAGATCGCAGACAGCACTTCGCTTATCAATACCCTGGGAGCGCGAATCGCAAAATTGAATGAAACCATCGGCATGGCGGAGGGCTCTGCCAACGGCCAGCCGGCAAACGACCTGCGGGATCAGCGCGATGAGCTGGTGGCACAGCTCAACGACGAGATTCGCGCCACAGTGGTGGTACAGGGTGACGGTGGATATAGTGTTTTCCTGGGGGCGGGCCAGCCCCTGGTAATGGGTTCGCAAACGTTTCAGCTTGCTGCCAGGCCGTCCGCAATGGATCCGGACCGCCTCGAGATTGCCCATGTTATTGGCGGCAGCAGTATTCCGCTCAAGGAGGCAAGCCTGGATGGAGGCAAGCTTGGCGGGTTGCTGCAATTCCGCAATGAGATCATTGATGCAGTGCGCAACGGGTTGGGTCGGGTGGCGATCGGTCTGGCGGGAACCTTTAACGAACAGCACCGGTTGGGACAGGATGCGCAGGGTAACCTGGGAGGTGATTTTTTTACCACACCGGATCCGGTGGTAGTGGCGTCGACAAAAAATACCGGCAGCGCAGTCATTGACGCTGAAATCGTCAGTTATCGCGATCTGGACGTCAGTGATTATCGCTTGAGTTTTGATGGCACCAACTATACCCTGAAACCCATCAGGAATGGAGTGGAAGGGAATGCCCGGACTTTCGCTGCCTTTCCCCAGACAGTGGATGGCGTGCGCTTGAACCTTGCATCCGGAACAATCGCGGCGGGAGATGAGTTCCTTGTGCGGCCAACGGCCAAGGGTGCCGGCCAGATCGCGGTTGCAGTTCAGGATACTGGCAAGATCGCCGCGGCGGCACCGATCCGGACGAGCGCACCGGCTACGAATACCGGTACGGGGCGCATCAGTGCAGGCACGGTGAACGCGCCGCCTCCTGCTGATTCCAATCTGCAACAGGCAGTCACGCTTACTTTTACCAGCGCCACCACTTTTGATGTAAGCGGTACCGGCACGGGAAATCCCACCAGCGTTCCCTTTACTCCGGGTGGATCGATTACGTTCAATGGCTGGACTGTCCAGATTACCGGAACGCCCAAGCCGGGCGATACGTTCAGTATCGGCTCGAACACGGATGGAGCGGCTGATAATCGCAATGCCTTGCTGCTGGGAGCATTGCAGTCAAGCAATACACTGGCCGCCGGGGGAGCCAGTTACCAGGGCGCATACGGGCAACTGGTCAGCCAGATGGGTAACAAGACCCGCGAACTGGAGGTCACGGCCGATGCGCAGGCTGCCCTGCTTGCCCAGACCAGAGCTTTGCAGCAATCGGAAGCAGGGGTCAATCTCGACGAGGAAGCAGCTAACCTGTTGCGCTACCAGCAGGCGTACCAGGCGGCAAGCAAGGTAATACAAACGGCTAATCAGATGTTCGATGCGCTGCTCGACATAATGAGGTAAAAGCGCGCTGCAAAGCAGCACCCGCTCGCGAAGGCGGGCCCTGACCGCGAAGGCGGGCCCTGACAACGCTTGAAGCGGTGTAATCAGTGCAAGCGCCGGCCATGGCAGGAACATGATCAGCATGGGATGAAAATAGAAAGAAGGAATCAAAATGCGCGTCAGCAGTAATACCAGTTACGAGGCGGGACTTGCCGCCATTCACCGCCAGCAGTCGGCACAGATGAAGACCTTTGAGCAGATAAGTACCGGCCGCAGCGCGCTCACGCCGTCTGCAAATCCGGCGGCGTATGTTCGCGCGCTCGATGTTACCGAGGCAGACTCTGCCAACAGTCAATACGCGTTGAACCGGCAAAATGGCATGGGCAGTCTCAGCATGCTGGAAAGTACTCTTGGCGGCATTACAGCCTTGCTGCAAAGGGCGCAGGAGCTTACAGTGGCTGCCGGAAACGGTACGCTGAATGACAGCGGACGCGAAACCATTGCCACTGAACTGCGCACGAGTCTGGGTGAACTTCTGGGTTTGTCCAACCGAAAGGATGTAAACGGACAATATCTTTTTTCCGGTTATCAGGGTTCAACCCGGCCGTTTGAGGATACAGGGAGCGGGGTGCAATATGTTGGCGACGAAGGCTTGCGCATGATACAAGCCAGCTCATCCCGGCAGCTTGCAGTAAATGAGTCAGGACGAGAGGTGTTCGAACGCATTCCTGCGGCGGGAGGCGGCTACCAGAGCATGTTCAAGACGCTATCGGATCTGGCTGATCTGCTCGAAACGCCGGCAACCGACCCGGCGGGCAAGGCAGCCTTCGCCACCGGCCTGGATACCGCGCAGGCAAACCTGTCCAATGCGCTCGACAATGTGCTCAAGACGCAGGCATCGGTAGGAACGCGCATGAAGGAAATCGACGCCTTGAATGAACGCGGCGAAGACTTGAATATTCAGTACAAACAGCAGTTGTCGGAATTGCGGGATGTGGACTATGTTGCGGCCATCAGTGATCTGACTCAGCAGCGGACCTACCTGGAGGCTACGCAGAAGGCATTTCTGAAAGTGCAGGGCCTTTCCTTGTTCGATTATATACGCTGAGGGCAGCAAAATATTTAATGCGCGGATTCTTCACCCGGAAAAGAATTTCCTGCTGATGGTTACCATGCACCGAGTCGTTCCACGGGGAGATGAACTATCCGCCCGTGGCTTTGACTATAGATCGAGGCTTGACCGCTACCTGAATTTTCAGTCGAATAGAGACTGACAGATGATTCTAGATACGACTCCACACATTTCTCTGGTCGCGCAGGTAAAGGAATTTTTCCTGGCTCGTCAACCGATTCTGGATCGTAACCAGAATCTGATCGCTTACGAGTTATTATTTCGCCGCACAGGAGTCAGGACACCGGTTAGCGCCGAGGATACACGCGGCGCCGCTTCCATCATCGCACATACATCCGAACTGGGCATCGAGAACGTGATCGGGAGTGCACTGGGTTTCTTCAACGTGAATTCCACGTTGTTGATGGGAGACCTGGTTAATTTCCTACCGCCCGAAAAAGTTGTGTTCGAGTTTCCTCAAACGGACAAGATCACTCCCGAACTTGTCCGGCGTGTTGCAGAGCTAACCCATGCAGGATACCGGTTTGCGCTGGATGATGTCATCACCCTGTCCGAATACATAAAACCGTTACTGCCGTTTGTTGAAATCATCAAGATCGATACGTCCGTGATGACGTGCGCCGATCTGGCCACGCTCGTTCGCCAGTTCAAACAGGCGCACAAGGTGCTGCTCGCTGACAAAGTAGAGACGATCGAGCAATTCCAGAATTGCCTTGAACTCGGATTCGACTATTATCAGGGTTACTACTTCGCAAAACCGGCTCTTCTGTCAGGCAAGAAGCTTGCAACTTCGCAGCTGGCGATCATGGAACTGATGACTCTGGTAGCCAGAGACGCCGACACCATGGAAATCGAGCAGCGCATCAAGAAGGAAGTGCCGCTTTGCCTGTCCTTATTACGACTGGTCAATACGCCGGGCATGGGTGTTACGAAAAGCATACATTCGTTAAGCGAGGCTTTGATGGTCCTCGGCCGCCGCCAGTTGCAGCGATGGTTGCAAATTCAAATCTATGTCGGGCCGGATCCTCAGATGCAGTTCGGGTCGCCGCTTCTCCTGCTGGCGGCGACGCGCGGCAGGCTTCTTGAACTCGTCGCCAGAAAACTTCAGCCCGCAAACAGAAGCATGGCTGATATTGCCTTTACCGTGGGTATTTTATCCTTGCTGGATGCTTTGTTCGGGCAGCACATGGAAAGAATTCTCCGTCAGATCGTTCTGAGCGAGGAGATCACCGAAGCCTTGCTGTATCGGACGGGGTTCTACGGGGATTTGCTGAAGCTTGCCGAATATCTCGAAAAACCTGGCGAAGCCGGCCGACTGCTCATGCCCCTGCTTGCCAGACTGGAACTGGCGATTGAAGAGCTTTATCCATTCCAGCTGGAAGCATTTGAATGGAGCAACAGTTTGTTGCCTACTTTATAGAGGCCCTGGTTTCTCCCGCCTGGCAGGTTCATATGCCCGGGGGAAGCATAAAAAAATTCCACTTCACCTTCCCGGAAGACCGGGCTTCCGGTTTCCCGGCCTTCCGGGAAACCGGAAACCCTGGAGCGGTTATAATACAGGAATGAAAATGGATAGTATTCATGGCAGTGAGCCAACCCGTGCCGAGATCGATTCGCTCCAGGGTCCCGCTCTCGTCGAGTTCGGCGCAGCATGGTGCGGATACTGCCGGGCTGCGCAGCCGCTGATTGCTTCAGCCTTGTCCGGAGCTTCACCGGTGCGCCATATCCGGATCGAGGATGGAAAAGGTCGACGGTTGGGGCGCTCGTTTGGAGTAAAGCTCTGGCCGACCCTGATCTTTTTGAAGGACGGAAAAGAAATGGCTCGCCTGGTCCGGCCTGAGAATTCCGATCTTATTCAACGGGCTCTTGAAAATATCTGCAAGGATACTTGATCTTCAAGGGCGCGTGATCGCCGTATCCTACGGCCAGGCAGGATCTGTCGCATTATAGCTTGAGCGGTCACTAACGTATCAGCACTCCATGAAGCAGAAAAAGGAAAAATCAGATCCCGTCCATATGGGGGAAGCGTATCCTCCGGATGTTGCCGCCAATTCTCCGGGGATGGTTTTTCAATACATACAGAAGGAAGACGGTACTTCCTCCATGCCTTTTATCAGCGATCAGTGCATAAGCGTGGTCGGGATTTCGGCTGCAGAACTCAAAGCCAATCCCTCGCTGCTTCTGGATCTGGTACTTCCGGAAGACCGGGAGAGCCTGCAGCATTCGAAGGCGCAATCCGCAGCTAATCTGACAACGTGGAATTGGGAAGGACGTCTGTGGATCGAATCCTACGGGGATATAAAGTGGGTCAGCCTGCGGGCGAGCCCGAGGCGGGAGAAGGGCGCGTGCGTGGTTTGGGAAGGCATTATCATCAATATCACCGAGAGCAGGCGCCGGGAGACAGAACTCAAGGAGTCCCATGAGCGGCTCAAGGAAGTGTCAGCGCATGTCATGGCGGCAAGGGAGCACGAGCGTATACGCATTGCCAGAGAAATACACGATGATCTGGGAGGAAACCTCACTGCCATCAAGATCGATCTCGACTGGCTGGTGAGACGGATCGATGCAGCTGCCGGCAGCGCCGAGAACGCAGCATTACTTGCAAAAGTGCGTACTGTTTCCGATCTGGTGGACCGCACCATACATTCGATACAACGTATTTCCCGGGACCTGCGGCCAGGCATCATGGATTTTGGCATTTTTGCGGCAATAGAATGGGAAGCGGGTGAATTTGCAAAACGCTATGGCATACCTTGCAAGGTATCGTGCAACGAGGCGGATATCGAGCTCGAATCTGACATGGCCGTGGCCGTATTTCGAATTTTTCAGGAAGCGCTCACCAATATTGCGAAGCATGCACATGCTTCGCAGGTCTGGGTCGGGCTGGACGTGAGCCAGGAATATCTGGAGCTCAAAGTGCAGGATGATGGCTGCGGGATTTCCCCAAACGATTTCAGAAAGCTTGATTCGTTCGGGATCCGGGGCATGGTCGAGCGCGCAAGCCTGCTTGAGGGAAAACTGACGGTCAGCGCAGGGCAGGGGCATGAGCGGATTCAGGCCCGGCCAGGTCAGCCGGGGCTTCAGCGGGAACAGGCAGGAGAGGAGCAGGCAGGTGAAGGCACTCTCGTGCATCTCTCGATTCCACTTCCTGCGGAAGCGCGGATAACGCTCCTTGCAACAACTATTTCACGGAAATCGACCCGGTCATGAATGTGCTGATTATTGACGATCACGCCATCGTGCGTCAGGGCTTGAGGCAGATTCTGACCGAGAGCGGAAAAATCGACATCATCGCGGAAGCGGAATCGGGTGGAGCAGCGATGCGGCAACTGCGTGAGGGTGAATGGAGCGTGGTGGTGCTGGATATTTCCCTGCCCGACAGGAACGGCATCGAAGTGCTGAAGCAGATCAGGAAAGAGCGCCCCAAGTTACCTGTGCTCATGCTGAGCATGCATGAGGAGGGACTTTATGCGATCAGGGCACTGAAGGCCGGAGCCTCCGGTTATATAACCAAGCAGAGCGCTCCCAATGAGTTGATGGCCGCCATCAACCAGGTCGCCAGGGGGCGCAAGTATCTGACGCCCACCATGGCGGAAGCCATGGCTGAAAGCCTTGGCGCTGATCACGACCGCCCGCCGCACGAAATGCTGTCCGATCGTGAATACCAGACCCTGTGCCTGATCGCTTCAGGCAAGAGTCTCACGGATGTGGCCGAGGAAATGCATCTTTCGGTCAAGACCGTGAGTGTCTATCGCGGCCGCCTCCTGCAAAAGATGAAGCTCAGGAACAACGCGGAAGTGACTCACTACGCAATCAAGAACGGCCTCGCCTGAGCCGCTCAGCTCTCTGCGGCTATTTCAAAACAAAACATCGTCTCCGCTCCGGATTCCGGTTTTGCGGCAGTAGATAAGCAGCGCCGAATATACGGCGCTGTTCACCCCGTTAATCCGCGCATTGCGCAGCCCCGCCTCCTCTTATCATTAACTTCCTGTCTGCCCACTGGCCGGGAAATCTTGCCTCCAGCCGGATAGCTGTGCTGAATGAACTCGGGAAAGAGTGGGGGACAGCTGCGCCAAAAAAACGTGACGATGCCATTAAATGTTTCTCCGGGACCACCGTTAATAAGCATAACAGCAGTTGATTGGCTTCGGTAATTGAGGCGAACCAAAAGTTGACGGCTGTAGGTGTAATTTCATGAAAAATTAGTCAAGGAGATTTACATGGCTGCAATCATTAATACAAACGTCATTTCCATGAATGCGCAGCGCAACCTCAACGGTTCGCAGAACGCACTCGCCACCACACTGCAGCGCCTGTCTTCCGGCCTGCGCATCAACGGCGCGAAGGACGATGCTGCGGGGCTGGCGATTTCGGAACGCATGACTTCCCAGATCAGGGGCTTCAACCAGGCAACCCGCAACGCCAACGATGCCATCTCGATGTCCCAGACGGCGGAAGGCGCGCTGGGCGAAATCGGCAACAACCTGCAGCGCATACGCGAACTGGCGGTGCAATCGCGCAATGCCAGCAACAGCGCAAGCGACCGCACCGCGCTCAACAATGAGGTTCAGCAGCTCAAGGCGGAAATCGACCGTGTTGCTTCCACCACGACGTTCAACGGCATCAAACTGCTCGACGGCACTTTCACCAATCAAGCTTTCCAGGTAGGCGCCAACGTGGGGGAAACCATCAATATCAACAGCATCGTCAACGCACAAAGCTCGTCCCTGGGCACTACCACGACTTATTCCGCCAATGTGGTGGGAGCTAGTGCTCCGTCGGATTTTGTGGCAACGACGGACGATATCGCGGCAGGCGATCTGAAAATTAATGGTGTGGCGATCGGTGCAATTGCCGCCGCTGGTGCTGCTCCCGCACAGGGCGCAGCCGTGGCAGCGGCGATCAACCTGATGACTGGCACAACCGGTGTTACCGCTTCAGCAGATGCGGCTGGTATTGTCACGTTGGACAGCACGTCGAGTGCTGGCATTAAGGTGGAGTTTTCAGGAACGGCCACTGCGGCCAGAACTGGCTTGGCCGCCGGTACAACCACAGCAACGGCGACCACTGTCGTTGGCTTCGCTGGACTGAAGATAGACACCACCACTGATGCCGATACCGCCATCGCTTCGATGGACTCCGCATTGAGCTCACTCAATGCCGCCCGTGCCGACCTCGGCGCCTACCAGAACCGGTTCTCCTCGGCGGTTTCGAACCTTCAAACCGCCGCCGAGAATCTGTCCGCTTCGCGCAGCCGCATCATGGATGCCGACTTCGCAGCGGAAACGGCGTCGCTCTCGCGCAACCAGGTGCTGCAGCAGGCGGGAACGGCCATGCTGGCCCAGGCAAATGCCATGCCGCAAAGCGTATTGACGCTGCTGAGAGGCTAATCGCCGGTACACGGCCTCGCCTGAATGGCCGGGCGCGTGATGAATGGGGATCGGAAGCAAGCTTGCGGTCCCCATTCAAACCTTCTGGAGTAAATGATGAAAATAGAACAATCCGGAGCCGCCATTCAACCAGGGGCCGGTTCCAGAGCAACCGAAGGCGAATTCCCGCGCACCGATGTTCGCCTGCCGGCCGGGGAAGGAAATCCACCAATACTCCAGACCGTGCGGGTGAAACAGGAAATGGAGAAGGAAGCAACGCTGCTCGCTGGCTCAAGTGGCTCAAGTGGCTCAAGCCTGGAATTCAGCGTCGATGCCGACACCAACAGGATAGTGGTAAAAGTCGTAGACAACGAAACCCGGGAACTGGTGAGGCAGATTCCCATGGAAGAAATGCTGGCCCTGGCAAAGGCCATGAATCAGCTGCAGGGTTTGTTGCTGCGCACCAAGGCCTGATGGCAGGGCGGGCACGACCGCCGAAAACAGGAAAACAGAAGAGGACAGGAATATGGCGATTAGCGCAGCGGGAGCAGGTTCGAACCTGGATGTAAATGGCATAGTCAGCCAGTTGATGGCGGCCGAACGCACGCCGCTTGCTTTGCTTCAGAAGCGCGAATCCGACTATCAGGCAAAACTATCCGCTTATGGAACACTGAAAGGCGCCTTGTCCACTTTTCAGACGGCAATGCAGGGCCTGGCTGATCCTGCGAAATATCAGGCTATCAGTGCGAGTGCGGCGGACAGCTCCCTGCTGACTGCAACCGGAAAGGGCGACGGCAAGGCGGTGCCGGGTAATTATTCGGTGGAAGTACAGCAGCTTGCCCAGCAGCAGAAAATCCGTTCGGACGGTTTTGCCGGCACGTCAAGCACTGTGGGCAGCGGGACTTTGACGATACAGTACGGCACTTATGATAGCGTCCTGAACACTTTTACTCTCAACGACGCGAAACCGGCGCAAACGATAACGATCGATCCCTCCCGCAACACACTCTCCGGAGTGCGGGATGCCATCAATGCAGCCAATGCCGGCGTGAGTGCCACGATTGTGAATGACGGGGCCAGCAACAAACTTGTGCTGACCTCAAAGGATACGGGCGCGGCGAACAGCCTGAAGATTACCGTCAGCGATGATGATGGCGGCAATCTCGATGCAGGCGGACTCTCCAGCTTTGCCTTCGACCCAACCGCAGGAGCGGGCTCCGGCAGGAATCTCACCCAGGTGCAGGCCGCGCAGGATGCGAAGCTTAAGATCGACGGAATCGATATCGTCAAATCCTCGAATACGATTACAGACGCAATTGAGGGCGTGACACTCAGCCTGCTCAAAACGAATGCAGGCAGTCCGACGACATTGAATGTCTCGCAGGACACCGCTGCTGTCAAGACAGCAGTCGAAACATTCGTAAAATCGTACAACAGCATCAATCAAACGCTTTCCGACCTCAGTTCTTATAACCCGGCAGCGAAGAGGGGTGCAATATTGCAGGGGGATGCGGCCGCATTCTCGATTCAGCGGGGCATTCGGGCGGCGTTAACGGCCATGACCGGCAGCGGGAACAGTTTCACCTCCCTCTCCGAGATCGGCGTTACCTTGCAGAAAGACGGCAGCCTGGCAGTGGATGCCGCAAAGCTGCAAGCGTCGATGGATACAAAATTTGAACAGATCGGCAAGCTGTTTACGATAGGCGGCACTTCCACCGACAGCCTGATCACATACGACGGCGCAACGGACAAGACAATGGCTGGAAATTATGCCGTTACAGTTACACAACTTGCAACGCAGGGCAGCCTCAGCGGAAACCAGGCGGCAGGGCTGACGATAACGGCAGGAATCAACGACCGGCTCAATTTCAATGTGGATGGGGTGGCAGCGAGCATTACGCTAGCCGGGGGAACTTATGCTTCGGCGGATGCTCTGGCGGCCGAAGTGCAGAGCAAGCTGAACGGTTTCTCCGGCCTGGCTACTGAAGGAATTTCAGTATCGGTTTCCCAGTCCGGCGGCGTATTGAATATCGTTTCGGCGCGCTACGGATCCGCCTCCAGTGTCGTTCTCAAGGGAGGTAATGGCGCGGGCAATCTGCTCGGGACCAGTCCTGCGGGAGTGACGGGAATGGATGTCGCAGGCTCCATCAATGGCATTGCCGCTACAGGATCGGGACAGATGCTGACTGCCACTGGCGCAGGAACGGCCGAAGGTCTGCGCGTCGCCATACACGGCGGTGCGCCCGGCGCCCGGGGTGCAGTCGAATTCTCGCGCGGTTATGCCGAGCGACTGAGCAAGGCTGCAGAAGAGTTTCTCGCTACCGAGGGGGTGATCGCCGGCCGGGTCGATGGGCTGAACGCCAGTATCAAAGACATCGATCGGCGCCAGGAGGATTTCAGCCGCCGACTGGAAATGGTTGAGGCGCGTTACCGGGCGCAGTTCTCCGCGCTCGACGCCATGCTGGGCAGCCTGACGCAGACGAGCCAGTTTCTTCAACAACAGCTGGCCGCGCTGCCGACTCTCAACGAAAAATGACAGAAGGGTGAATATATGTATCCAGCATCTCGCTGCGGCGTAAATGCCTACGCCCGGGTTGGTCTTGAAACAGGTGTGATCGCCGCCAGTCCTCATAAGCTCGTCCTGATGCTGTTCGAAGGAGCGCGGATAGCATTGGCTTCGGCGCTTGCTCATGGGCGAAGCGGCCAGATCGCGGCCAGGGGTGAAGCGATTTCCAAAGCCATTGCAATCATCAACTCCGGTTTGCAAGCCAGCCTGGATATCAAAGCGGGAGGAGAGCTCGCACAGCAATTGAATGCACTTTATGAGTATATGGGGCGCCGGCTGTTGCAGGCCAATGTTCATGACAAACCGGAATACATCGAAGAGGTAAACGGTCTTCTTGGCGAACTGCACGAAGCATGGGAAGCGATCGGATCGCTCACGCAGCCAGGTGAAGAGGGAAAGGTGATTTCATCCGTCACTCATGACGGCATTGCCAATCTGAAAAAAGCGTAATGATAATGACAAGTGCGGAAAACCTTGCTGTATTTCAGTCTCTTTCCGATCTTACCGGAGAGATGAGAGAAGCTGCCCAGGCGAGTGAATGGGACCGGCTTGCGGGATTGGAGCGGCGCTGCGCAGCCCTGGTGGCACAGCTCGAAGCCGCGGAACCGGTGCGGCTTCCGCCGGATATGCAGCGACGGAAAGTTGAACTGATTCACAAGATTCTGGCCGATGATGCCGTGATACGCGAGTACACGGAGCCATGGATAAGACAGGTTCAAGCTCTGCTCGGCACTGCCAGCCGCTCGCGGTGCGTGCGTCAGGCCTATGAGTCGGGAGCGTGGAATACTTGATGGGGCACAGATAGAACTGTTTAGGTTCGCCCAGATATCCCCGCAGATGGGTCAGCCATCGGAACAGGAGAATTCGATCTGCATGCATCCGGCACAATTACAGCAATAACTTCAATCCGCCCGGTCCAGTCTTCACTTCAAAGACGTGAGGATTTTACTGCGTTCCTCGCCGGGCTGGAGCCAGGGCGCTTTCTGAGAGCGCAGGTACAAGCCCTGCTTCCCGATAACGAATTCATCGTAATGCTGTACGACCGGGAGGGACGAGACAGGCGGGCGTTACAGATGAAATTGCCCCGGAGCATGCATCCGGGCGAAACTTTCAATCTGGTTTTTTTGTCCCGCGCGCCAAAGCCGACGTTCGGGCTTGTGCCCGACGCTCCATCATTGGCTTCGCAGCTGAGTGAAACCGGGCGTTTCATCAGTATGCTGCTCCAGCAGCCGCTTCTGCTTCCCTCCGACAATCGGTCCGCGCAGCCGAATTCTGCACAGGCGAATGCGGCGCCATTATTTTCTGCGCCGCCACGCGAAGGTACGCCGGCCCAGCATACGCAACTCGCTCAGGGACTGATGCAGGCAATCAGTTCAAGCGGGTTGTTTTATGAGTTTCACCTGGCGCAATGGGTGGCCGGCAAAAGATCATTGGCAAGCCTGCTGCTGGAACCGCAGGGACGTTTATCGGGAAACCACCTCTCACAGCTACCCGGTACTGCTTCGCCTCCGGCTTCACCGACAGGCGAGCTTCGTTTACCAGCTCTTCCGCATCAGGATTACCCGAATCCCATGCATCGCGATACTCAAGCGCTCTTGCGGCAGCAACTGGATGTCCTGGAAAACGGACATCTTCATTGGCAAGGCGAAATCTGGCCCGGCCAGGCTATCGAGTGGGATACAGTCGGGGAGAAGATGGATGAACCGGAAGGCGAGGGCGCCACCCGATATCCCGTATGGAAAACCAGTATACGTCTTTCACTGCCGAATCTGGGATATATCAGCGCAGTTCTGAGGCTTGGTGAGTCCGGGATCGAGGTTCGTCTTGCTGCAACCGAATCGTCCGCCGCGATCCTGCGTGCGGGGGCAGGGCACCTCGTCGCAGGACTGGATTCTGCAGGAATCAGATTATCGAGTATGGGTATCGAGGCGAATGAAAAAGCTGAATCGGTCTGAAGCTGCTGTTGCGCTGGCGTATCGTGCCGGCGATCATGCGCCGCAGGTTGTTGCCAAGGGATGCGGTCTGGTTGCCGAAAATATTATCCGGGAAGCACGAAAACATGGAGTTTTCGTTCATGAATCCCCCGAACTGGTGTCCCTGCTCATGCAGGTGGATCTGGACCAGCACATTCCCCCGCAGCTCTACCGGGCGGTGGCGGAATTGCTCGCATGGCTCTACAGGATAGAAGCCGGGGATCAGAACAACGAAGAGTCCCCGTCACTCCCTTTCATCTCCTAAACCGGCATATTCATAATATCCTGGTAGGCTGCAACCAGTTTGTTGCGTACTTGCACCGTGTACTGGAACGAGATGGATGCTTTCTGCAGCGAGATCATGGCTTCAGTCAGATTGGCCTCGGGCGCGCCCAATTCAAAATCTCTGGCAAGCTTCGATGCATGCTGCTGAACGTTATTGACCTGATCCAGCGATCGCCTGAACACGGTTGCGAAATCGACACGTCCCGCTTCATCTCCGGTTTCGTCTCCATTCGCTATTGTCCCGGCTGAACCCGCTTTGCCGCCAGCAAGCGCAGCTCCCGCGCGCAACTGGGCGAGCATCGAATCTATGTTTGAAATATCCATGGTTTCCCGCAAGTACCTTTGAAAGGCATACAAGATAGCACTCTCTCCCGTATTCCGTTTTTTGAAAAGGCCGTAAAACCGGTTTCTTTTTCCCGTATTGAAAGCTGCAGCCATGGTGATAATGGCGACTGTCAAGAGGTTTACCAGGGTACGCCTATCCATTTATCCATATATGACAAAGAAAAATAAACGCGATTCGATCCGGAGCGCGGGACTGGGGAGAAACAGGTGACATCGGGTACGGATGCCGTAACAATGAACGGCGCAATGAACGGCGCAATGAGCAGCGCCGCAAACAACGCGGCCAGTGGCGCGATAAGCAGCGTTCAGGGGCGACTGCAAAGCTTTCTGGCGCGATTATCCAGCCAGCAGAAAATCGCGCTCATGCTGACCGTTTCTTCTGTGGTTGCGTTGCTGGCGGCGGGATGGATGTGGACGCAGGCACCGGACTACAAGGTACTGTTCAGCAATGTTTCCGACGGTGATGGCGGCGCGATCATCGCATCCCTCCAGCAGATGAATGTGCCCTATAAATTTGCCGAAGGCGGCGGAGCGATACTCGTCCCATCGAACCAGGTGCACGACACCCGCCTCAAACTTGCGTCCCAGGGGTTGCCAAGGGGAGGCCTGGTGGGCTTCGAGCTGATGGAAAAGCAGAAGTTCGGCACCAGCCAGTTTCTTGAGCAGGTCAATTTCCAGCGTGCGCTGGAAGGTGAACTGGCCCGTTCCGTCCAGGCGCTGGCGGCTGTCGACAGCGCCAGAGTCCATCTGGCGATCCCGAAGCAATCGGTGTTCATGCGGGAGCAGCAGAAACCCAGCGCGTCCGTACTGGTGAACCTCTATCCCGGCCGCACACTCGATCCCCAGCAGGTCAATGCGATCGTCCACCTCGTTTCCAGCAGTGTTCCCAATCTGCATGTGAAGAATGTGACGGTAGTGGATCAGCAAGGCGATTTGCTGACCAGGATCGATGAATCGAACGCCAATACGGGACTGGATCCAGCCCAGCTCAAATACTTGCATGCATTGGAGCAAAGCTATATCAAGCGGATCGAGGCGATTCTTATTCCCATCATGGGCCAGGAAAATGTCCGTGCCCAGGTCGCGGCCGAGGTCGATTTCGCACACTCCGAACAAACCAGCGAAACGTACAGGCCCAACCAGGATCCCGCAGGCTCCACGGTCCGCAGCCAGCAGACTTCAGAATCCACGTCTGTCGGCACCCAGAACGAAGGCGGTGTTCCGGGCGCGCTTTCCAATCAGCCTCCGGTTCCGGCAACCGCTCCGGTCACTACGCCGCCGCCAGCACCTCCCGGAGCAAATGCCGGAGCAAATGCCGGACAGTCAACCGGGACAACCACATCACAATCCCGCGCTCCAAGCAGCACGCGTAAGGATGCCACCACCAATTACGAAGTCGATAAAACAATCCAGCATGTGCGCAAACCGGTCGGCGGTATAAAAAGACTTTCTGTTGCAGTCGTGGTCAACCACCGCAAAGTCGTGGACGAGAATGGCGTCATCAGCGCCAAGCCGCTGAGCGAGGTGGAGAAATCCCAGATTACCGATCTGGTGAAAGAGGCTGTGGGATTCAGCAGGGAACGCGGAGATACACTGAACGTGGTCAACAGTCATTTCACAGGTGCGGAACGGGAAGCGGTGCCAGAGCTTCCATTATGGAAGCAGCCCGAGGTCATTGAACTGGCTCAGCAGATCGGAAAAACGCTTCTGATTGGCGGGTTGATTCTGTATCTGGTGCTGGGTGTGCTGCGGCCTTCGCTCAAGCGTATCAATCAGCCGGAGCCTCCACTTTTAGCCGAACCCGGAACAGATGAGCAACATGTGCAACCTGTTCCTGCACTGACGCCCGCACCACAACCTTCCGAATACGAGCAAAGACTGACGCTCGCGCGCCAGCTCGCAAAAAAAGAGCCGAAACTGGTGGCAAACGTCGTCAAGCAATGGGTGGCCGGTCATGAATGAGGAGGGTATCTACAAGAGCGCAGTCCTGCTCCTGTCATTGGGCGAAGACGAGGCGGTGCAGGTACTGAAGCATCTTAATCAACTGGAGGTACAAAAACTCGGCGCTGCGATGGCCAAGCTCCGGAACCTGAGCCGGGAACAGGTCGATAGTGTTCTGAGCGATTTCTGCAGCCGCGTCATACGTGAGCCGCTTTTTCTGGATGTCGATCCGGAAAACTACGCACGCACGGTGCTCGAAAGAGCTTTGGATGAAGATAAATCGACAGACAACATCAGCCGCATTCTCGAGGGACACGACACGAGCGGGATCGAGGGACTCAAATGGATTGATTCGCAGTCGGTCGCGGAACTCATCAAGGGGGAGCACCCGCAGATCATTGCTACCATTCTTGTCCACCTCGACCGTCACCAGGCCAGTGAAATTCTCGGGCAACTGAGTGAACAGCTTCGCAATGACATCCTGCTGCGTATTGCCACGCTCGAAGGCATTCAGCCTTCCGCATTGCGCGAACTCAATACGGTACTGACCGATTTGTTGTCCGGCAGTGAAAATATCAACAAAAGCTCGGTGGGCGGTATTCGTACCGCAGCGGAAATCATCAACTTCATGGGTAGCACTGCCGAAACCTCGGTACTTGATAATTTGCGGGAATTCGATGCGGATCTGGCGCAAAAAATAATGGACCAGATGATTGTATTCGAGAATCTCATGGATATTGACGATCGTGGAATTCAGACGCTGCTGCGGGAAATTCAATCTGACATCCTGGTGATCGCGCTGAAAGGCGCAGCCTGGGATCTGCGTGAAAGGATTTTCAAGAATATGTCGAAACGCGCCTCTGAAATCCTGCGTGAAGACCTGGAAGCGATGGGACCTGTAAGGGTAAGCGAAGTCGAAAACCATCAGAAGCAGATATTACAGGTCGTCCGGCGACTCGCAGATGAGGGACAAATCGTGTTCGGCAGCAAGAACGAAGAAAGTTATGTATGAGTAAGGTTGGGGCCCAGGCAAAAAGTCGCGGCGAAAGGCCAGGAATGACATCTCGGGCAAGCCAGATCATTCTCAAGGAAGATTTGCCGAGCTATCGTCGCTGGGAAATGGATGTCCTGGAGCAAGGTGCAATGCTCGAAGGGCCAGTGGACGCTTCAGTTGATACCAGGGACGAGGCAATGCCTGAGCAAATACAGGTTGCGCTGCCTACAGTCGAGGAAATAGAAAAAATACATCAGGAGGCCCGCCAGGAAGGCTATGACGCAGGCTATGAAACCGGCCGGGAAACCGGTATGAAAGCCGGTTACGATGCCGGCTGCGAGCGCGCCCGCCTTGAAGCCGGGCAATTGATGGCTGCATTTCGCAGTCTCCAGGAAGCCCTGGCAAGCGCTGACCAGAAGATTTGCAATGCCCTGCTTTCCCTTGCGCTCGACGTCGCCAAAGAGATGGTGCGTGAGGCATTGCGGGTGAAACCGGAACTTGTTTTCGCGGTCGTTCGCGAATGTATCCAGTCTGAACCGGCACTCGGGCAGTCGGCACAGCTATTTTTGCACCCGGACGATGCTGCCCTGGTACGGACACACCTGAATCAGGAGCTCGACCATTGCGCCATCAATCTCGATCCTCGCCTGGAGCGGGGAGGGTGCCGGATCAGGGTGGGGCCCAGCAATATCGATGCCACCGTGTCCACACGCTGGCGCCGCATAACCCAGGCATTGGGACAGCATAGTGAATGGCTGGAGCGTCACTGATGGAAGCCTTGTCCCACACCGAGCGATGGCAAGGATTTCTCAAAAACTGCGGCGGACTGGCCGCGGTATCGCCACCCTTCCAGGTTTCGGGAAGTCTCACGCGCGTTACCGGCTTGATAATGGAAGCAACAGGCCTCAAGCTGGCTGTGGGCAGTGGATGCACCATACTGATGCCCAACGGCAACAGCATGGAGGCTGAGGTGGTGGGTTTTCATGGTGACAGGCTTTACCTGATGCCGGCTCACGGCATGTTCGGATTGGCTCCCGGCGCCAAGGTGGTGCCGTGGGATCGCACCGGCATACCTTTCAATCCGGTCAGCGGGACTCGCCAGCGGCGCCGGGCGTCCGACCAGATCAGCCGGTTTCCAGTGGGAGATGCGCTATTGGGAAGGGTGGTGGATGGCACGGGCCGTCCCCTGGATGACCTTGGCCCGTTAGAGGCGGAACGTTCGGCTTCGATCGCAAATTCACCTGTCAACCCGCTCGACCGGGAACCGATCAGCGAGGTCCTCGATGTAGGGGTGCGCGCGATAAATGCCCTGCTTACGGTGGGACGCGGTCAGCGCATGGGCCTTTTTGCCGGTTCCGGTGTGGGAAAGAGCGTCCTGCTCGGCATGATGGCGCGCTATACCCGCGCCGATATCATTGTCGTGGGATTGATCGGTGAACGCGGAAGAGAGGTCAAGGATTTCATCGAGCAAATCCTGGGCGCTGAAGGATTGGCGCGTTCGGTGGTAGTGGCGGCACCGGCAGATACCTGGCCTCTGATGAGATTGCAGGGCGCGTCCTATGCGACCTCTATCGCTGAATACTTCCGGGACCAGGGAAAAAATGTTCTATTGATCATGGACTCGCTTACCCGTTATGCAATGGCGCAGCGTGAGATCGCGCTTGCGATCGGGGAGCCCCCCGCGACCAAAGGGTATCCGCCTTCCGTATTCGCCAAACTGCCGCAGTTGGTGGAAAGGGCAGGGAATGGGGTCAAGGGCAGCGGTTCGATCACTGCATTCTATACCGTGTTAGCCGAGGGGGATGACCAGCAGGATCCCATCGCAGATGCCGCAAGGGCGATTCTGGACGGGCATATCGTGCTTTCGCGGCAACTGGCGGAAAGCGGCCATTATCCTGCCATCGATGTCGAAGCCTCCATCAGTCGCGCCATGACCAGCCTGATCTCGCCTGAATATTTTGAGCAGGTGCGCAGCTTCAAGCAGCTTTTTTCACGCTACCAGCGTTCGCGCGACCTCATCAGCGTAGGAGCGTATTCTCCGGGGAATGACCCGTTGCTGGACCGGGCGATCGCCCTGTATCCAAAACTCGAACGTTTTCTTCAGCAAACCATGATGGAGCGCGCAGGGTATGAAGAGAGTACCCGCAGCCTGGGGGCTCTGCTTGCTTCAAACTTCAATTAATCTCAATGAACTGCCTGATCATGCCGAAAATTTCTGCGTTGGAAACCCTCATCGAACTGGCACAGACCCGCACGGATGATGCGGCGCGAAAATTGGGATTTTTGAATGCTCAAGGCCTGGACATGGAAGCCAAGCTGGTTTTGCTGATCCAGTATTCGGACGAATACCGGGCCCGTTTTCGGGCTTCCATGCAGCAAGGCCTCACGGCGTCGGGGTGGCGAAATTATCATGAATTCATTGACAAGCTCGACGCTGCGATTTCCCAGCAACAGGAAGCTTTGGCGAACATGCGGCAGCGGGTCGCTGCCAGTGAAGCTGCATGGCAATCGGAGCGGCGTGCTCTCAACTCTTATGACACTTTGGCGCAGCGCCACAGGCAGATCCAGTTGACCCGCCAGGCAAAGCGTGAGCAGCGGGAAACAGACGAGTGGGCGAGCAGTACGGCTATCCGGCCCGGCTCGATATAGTTGAGCCGTACAAGATAATAAACTCCTGAAAAATCGAATTCCGAGAGCAGCCTATGCGACCTGTATCATCCAGCCCCGCTTTGCATTCCATCAAGGATACTTTGACCGAATCGAGAAGCGCTATCCAGGGATCGGATGCCTCCGATTTCCGCAAATTGCTTGCTGCCGGAGCGGGCGATGATGGTGAAGCGCCGGATACAGGCGGCAGCGGTCGGCAAGTGGGCCGGGCGGCGGATGCCGCCGGAAACGGTCCTGGCATACCCGGAAATCCATCCCTGAAAGATTCTGAAGACACGAGTGGTAAGACAGAGGCTAAGGAGGAGGATCGCAGCGGCAAGGAAGGGAATGTGACGGCTGAAATGCTGGCAGGCGGCTTCCAGCTCTCTCACCCTGCCACGATCGCGGCGATACCAGGTGTCGCGGATGCTTTACACCTCCCTGGTGCCGGCCGAACCTCGGATACCGCAGTCGGAATTCAGACCCGAATCCCTGCCGGCAAGCCGGTCCAGCAGCAGCTGGACGCTGCATTCGGTCAAAGGAGTGCGAGCGATCCACATCGGTCTGCTGCCGGAAGGATCCCTTCAGTTGCGGCCCCGATAGCACACGGGGCAGGTCGCGAGGCACGGGCTGGGGGAGACGCGAAGTCATCCGATTCCTCAGGATCGGCACTGGGAGAGAACGTTATCAGCACAGCGCAGATCATGGAGAGTGGAATGCACCTGAGCTCCGGTATTGCGGGAGGCTCTCAGGAGGGACAGACGGCTGTTCGAACCGCTTCCTCCAGAGGCGTATCTGCCCCCGCGGCGGTCGGGAAGCTACCGCAAGATATGAAATTCACGGGAGCCGCAACGCACGCGATATCTCATTCTGATTCGACCTCCTCGGAGAGCAGACTGGCGGGAATCTCCGGCAGCATCGGCGATTCCCCGCAGGATGTTGCACATCTGCATCCAGGTTCGACCGCAGGGAGCGATACTTCTTCGCTCCCTGCGTCAACTGCACCCATCGTGCCCCATGAACTCCTGACTCCGTCCCCCTCTCCAGGATATCTGACAGTCGAGCTAGGTGCAGTGCCTGGTATCGCAGATCCGGGTGATCCTTCTTTGCTCAGGCTGGAACCACGCGTGGGAGCAGGCGGCTGGGATAATGCTCTGAGCCAGAGAGTACTCTGGATGGTATCTCACCAGCATCAGATCGCTGAACTCAATCTGAACCCACCTGATCTGGGGCCGCTGCAAGTCGTCCTGTCCGTGAGCAACGACCAGGCCAGCGCAGCATTCGTCTCCCAGAACCCGGAGGTCCGGCAAGCACTGGAAGCGGCGCTGCCCCGGCTGAAGGAAATGATGGCGGAAAGCGGAATCGATCTGGGCAATGCGACAGTCAGCGACCAGGGATCCCGGCAGCAAGGGGATTTCGAGAGGCAAAATAGTGAAAGGTCTCATTATCGGCAGGAAGAAAGCCGGATGGCCTCAGCAGGAACAAGCCTCGGAACGGGCCGCGGCACTGCTGATATTCGCGGACACCAGCTTGTGGATATCTTTGCATAAATCCGAGCGTGCCTGGGGCCGGGCCAGCTATGGAGAATCCCTGTTTGGAGCGCCGGAGGCTGCAATCTCCAAATTTCGAGATAACCTGTTTTTTCCCGTTTGTTTCTCACATTGAAGGCAGGGCATCAGTTCAATAATGCCACCTGCGCAAGTGTAAAACGGCTAACAGGGCACAAACATGGCAGTCAGACCAAATAAGCAAAGTAAAGACCCGAGGGAAATCAAATTGGAGCAAAAATCCGGGAAAGGCAGGCTCGTTCTGATTATCACGGTGTGCGCCCTATTGCTGGGAGCAGGGGGCGGGGGCGCAGGATGGTATTTTAGCCAGGTCTACAATGGGACAGGCGCGCTGCCGAAGCCTAAACCTCCTGTGTTTCTCAATCTGGAAACCTTTACTGTCAACCTCCAGCCGGAGCACAGCGAACAGCATCTCCAGACCAGTCTTACCTTGAAGGTCGAAGATGAAAGCGTGGTGGATTTAATCAAACTGCATATGCCGGAAGTGCGCAACCGCGTGCTGCTGTTGCTTTCGGGCAAGACAGCCACGCAGATTTCGAGTATCGAGGGAAAAAAGAAGCTCGCCTCTGAACTCACTGCCGAGATAAATCACCAGTTCAGCGAGGGGCGTGTGGCAGGATCGGTTGAGAACGTGCTTTTTACTTCGTTCGTGATTCAGTAGCTCCATGAGAGAGGATTTCCTTTCGCGCGAGGAGGTGGATGCTCTCCTCAGGGGAGTGGGCAGTGGATCCACTGCAACCGAACAGAGTACGGCTAATCCTGGTTTCCGCCCCTATAACCTGGCGACGCAGGAGCGCATCGTGCGGGGGCGCATGCCCACCCTCGAAATCATCAATGAGCGCTTTGCGCGCCTTCTGCGCCTCGGACTGTTCAATTTCATGCGCCGCAGCGCAAATGTCACCGCAGGACCGGTAAGGGTTATCAAGTTCAGTGAATTCGTGCGCAACCTCGCCGCACCAAGCAACCTGAATCTCGTGCATATAAAACCTTTACGCGGTACCTCGCTGTTTGTATTCGATCCGACACTGGTATTCCTTGTGGTTGACAACCTGTTCGGCGGCGATGGGCGCTTTCTTCCCAAGACTGAAGGCCGCGATTTCACTCAAACGGAGCAGCGCATTATCCAGCGCTTGCTCAATCTGGTCTTCGACAGCTACGGCAAATCCTGGCATCCGGTTTATCCGATCGAATTCGAATACTTAAGGGCAGAAACGAATACCCAGTTTGCCAACGTCGCGACACCGAATGAAGTCGTGGTCGCAACCACCTTCGAGGTCAATTTTGGTTCCGTGGTTGGGGAAATGCATATCTGCATGCCCTATTCGATTCTCGAACCGATCCGCGATCTGCTGTCGAGCACTTTGCAAGGCGAGGCATTGGAGGTGGATAAACGCTGGGTCGGTCGCCTTTCAAAACAGGTGCAGTCGGCTGAAGTGACACTCCTGGCAAATCTGACGCATGCCCAGGTCAGACTCGATCAGATCCTGAATATGAAGATTGGAGACGTTATTCCCCTGGATATCCCGGAATTCGTTACTGCAAGCGTGGATGGAGTGCCGATCATGGAATGCAGATATGGAATTTCGAACGGCCGTTACGCTTTGCGTATGGAGAAAATGCTTGCTTCCGGGAGCAGTGAATGAGTGAAGTTGAACGCCGCGATCTGTCCAGGCGGCCTTTTGTGAATAAAACTGAGGAGATGAAAGTGTCTGTAACACCAGCCAATTCCGCGGCCCGAACACCGGCGGACCAGGATGAGACAATCGGGGCCGGAGATACCGGCGCAGGGCAGATATTCGAGCAATTCCAGAATACGCAAAAGGTACAGATCCAGAATGACATTGATCTGGTCATGGATATACCCGTTCAACTCACTGTGCAGTTGGGGCGCACCAAAATCGCCATCAAGAACCTGTTGCAGTTGGCGCAGGGTTCCGTGGTGGAACTGGATGGGCTGGCAGGGGAGCCGATGGATGTTCTGGTAAATGGTTATCTGATCGCTCAGGGTGAAGTTGTCGTAGTCAATGAGAAGTTTGGCATACGCCTGACCGACATCATCACGCCGAGTGAACGGATACGCAAATTAAACCGCTAATCATGAAAAGAAAACATCAGAACCCGTTTTTGCCCCGGGTGGCGTTCCGAGGTCTCCTTTCAGCGGCAGCGCTCTGGCATTTCGCCTCACCGGCCATGGCGGCCGGGGCGAGCGACAGCACAGTTGCTTCCAGCGGCAGTCCCTTGCAGGTCATGCTCGGCCTGGGAGTGGTGCTTGCGGTGATTGCAGGTTGCGCATGGCTGCTCAAGCGCATGGGCGGGGCATACAATGGGCATGCAGGAGTGGTCAGGATAATCGGGGGATCGGCGGTGGGACAGCGCGAGCGCGTCGTTGTGGTCGAGGTGGCCGAAACCTGGCTTGTCATTGGTGTTGCACCCGGACATGTAACGGTATTGCACAACATGCCCAAAGTCGACATGGGTGCAGGCATGCTCCATGTCTCCGGAACGCCACGGCATGCTGAAAAAGATTTGAATTTTTCAGGCTGGCTGAAGCGGTTGGCGGAAAAACACGGTGGATAGCATGCCAGATAAAAAATCCCGCTCCAGCATACACATTGCCTGCGGAACCATGGTCGCAGCCCTGCTGCTGGTTACGCCCATAGTTGCGCTGGCACAGGCAAAGGGAGGGTTTCCTGCCTTTAGCAGCGTGCCTGCCCCCAGGGGCGGGCAAACTTATTCACTGAGCCTGCAAACACTGCTGCTGCTGACGTCGCTGACATTGCTGCCAGCAGTACTCCTGATGATGACGGGTTTTACCCGCGTCATCATCGTCCTTTCACTGCTGCGGCAGGCTCTTGGCACCCAATCTTCGCCACCCAACCAGGTGCTCGTCGGGTTGGCGCTGTTTCTGACTTTTTTCGTCATGAGCCCGGTATTCGACAAGATTTATCAGGACGCATACCAGCCTTATGTGGAAAACAGGATGACGATGGAGCAGGCGTTGGAGAAGGGTGCCGTGCCGCTCAAAGCGTTTATGATGAAACAAACCCGTGAGGCCGATCTTGCACTGTTCGTCAAACTCTCGGGCAGGCCCCAGTTGAACGGACCGGAAGAAGTACCCCTTCGGGTGCTCGTCCCGGCCTTCGTTACCAGTGAGTTGAAAACCGCATTTCAAATCGGTTTCGCAGTGTTCATTCCTTTTCTGATCATTGACATGGTCGTGGCATCGGTGCTGATGTCGATGGGGATGATGATGGTATCGCCGGCTCTCGTCGCACTGCCTTTCAAGATCATGCTCTTCGTGCTGGTCGATGGATGGCATATGCTGATCGGTTCGCTGGCAGAGAGCTTTTATTGAGAATGCAGCATGTTTATCCACCGGACGAAATGACGGAAAAGAACCATGACACCTGAAAGCGTAATGACACTCGGCCAGAAAGCAATGGAAGTCACCCTGATGGTTTCCGCTCCCTTGCTGCTGGCCGCTCTGGTCACCGGATTGCTGGTCAGCATCTTTCAGGCTGCCACCCAGATCAATGAAATGACTCTGTCTTTCATTCCAAAACTCGTGGTCCTGTTTGCCATGCTGGTGTTTGCAGGGCCGTGGATGCTTTCGGTGCTGCTCGATTATATGAGGCAGGTGCTGGAAGGAATTCCCGGAGTGATCGGATAGTTGTCAGGACCGCCCGGAAAAAGACAGGCGAGAGCGGCATCCAGCCTGTCACATCCGCCCCTCCGGTGCCCGCTGGACCGGTAGATAAAGCAGAATTTCATTATCGTTAAATGATCACGCTCAGCTCGGCCGACCTCAATGCGTGGCTCATTTCCTTTTTCTGGCCTGCCGCCCGTATTCTGGGGCTCCTCTCGGTAGCGCCGGTATTGGGAAATCTTGCAGTTCCTGTCCGGGTGAAGGTGGGATTGGGTATCCTCATCGCGCTGGTCGTAGCACCCACCCTCGAACCTCTGCCAACGATCGAACTGGCGTCCGCTCCCGGCCTGTTGGTCCTTGGTCAGCAAATCATGATCGGACTGGCAATGGGCTTTGCCATGCGCATCATCTTCAGTGCGATTGAATTGGCGGGAGAAATTGCAGGCTTGCAGATGGGCCTGGGGTTCGCTACGTTCTTTACGCCTCACAGCGATGGCAGCAGCCTCGTCCTGGGGCGTTTTCTGGGTCTGCTGGGAACGCTCGCATTTTTATCATTCAATGGTCATCTGTTGATGCTGTCTGCGCTGATCGACAGCTTCAATGCCTTCCCGATCTCCACCGAACCTTTTTCAAATATGGGATGGAAAAGGCTGGCGGAGTGGGGGGGTATTATTTTCAGCGTCGGCCTGCAACTTGCGCTGCCGGTGGTCGCGGCATTATTGATTGTCAATCTGGCGCTCGGCATTCTGACTCGCGCGTCGCCTCAACTGAACATCTTTGCGGTAGGTTTTCCGATTACCCTGATGGTTGGAATGGCAGCGCTCATATTGTCGCTGCCGCACTTTACCCCTGTGATCGAGCGATTGATCACCGAAGGGGTGCAAACCATGCTCGAGGTGGCGCATAACGCCCATTGAGCTCAGCAGTTTACCCGACGACGAACGAAGGCAAGGCTGGCAAGGCCTATACCGAACAAGGCCAGAGAACCTGATTCCGGAAGCTCATTGATTGCAACGATAGCGTTTCCTCCAGCAGGATCTGCAAAGTCGAGAAGTTCAAGACTTGATTCCAATCCTTTCTTGCTTTTTTGGGGAAAGGATATATCTCCTATGGCCTGGATAAGGCCTTGGCCGCTTGAGAAATCTCCGGAGATAACTTCTGTTCCGTATAGTCTTCCTGAATTTTTGCCTCCATCTGCGTTCCGGAAGCGTCCTGTTCCGCCTGTTATATCGAAGAAGGAATTCTTTAATGTAAATATGGATGAGCTGACAGGGACGAACTGCCCCCAGTAGTCGGCAAAAATCTCATCTCCGCCGAAGAAAGTAAACGTCATTTTTCCTTGAAAGGAAAAATAACTGAGATCTACCGCAGGTGTGATGCAGTCGTTGGCGGTGACAGAAACCACACCGAAAGATGAAACTCCACTGCCAGTGATCGTGCCGCCCGGCAAACTCGGGCCTCCCGGGAAGGGTGCACATCCGGACTCCGGTTGAATATGTTCCTGTATGACTGCGCTTACCGTGAAAAGTGTTGCTTCGGCGCCAGAAATGGGCGCAAGCGCCGCCATGCCGGCGGTAATTGAAGCGATCGAGCGCTTTATCAGCGTTGTATGGGTTGCTTTCAATTCAAGCTCCTTTTAATAATTTTGGCGCCTCAATTATTCAAATCTCAGGTCAAAGAGAGTGTAAAAGAATCCGACGTGCCGCCAATCTATAATGTGTCACTTTTCACGTCAACCCTGCGGATTGAATTTTCCCTATCTGCTGCTAAATTAAAAAAACGGAAAATAGAAATGAATCAACGTCGTCACTGGCAGCGGCAGGAGTTCGTATCAATTAGGGGAGGGGAAAATGTCCACGCTCGATCATGCCACTTTTATTAATCGCCTGAAGGGAAAATCGATCAACACCAGTGCGTTGAGGCAATCCTGCCCGGATTTGAACTTGAGAGGATTGCCAGTCGACGGGATGATGGAAGGCACCCTTCCAAACCTTGAGAGACTCTGGGAGATTATCGATAACTACGATCACGACGGGAACGTCAATACCATTTCCGATCCTCCCGCCATGGCGATTGCCGAGTGGTTGTTTGCCGGAGCAGGAGGCGCCGAACCTGCGAGGGGTGAGCCGATAAATTGGAAGGTGCTTGCGGAACTGGGTGACAGGAGTATCACGAACAATAGCAACGCGCATAAAACGGCGATCGAGCGCACGGGCATCGGCTTGTATTATGGCGACCACTCCCAGTTCCATGACGACATTTTAAGAGGAGATCAGACCGCGCTGCAGACACAGATCGACGCCATGAGCATGGGTAACTGGCGAATCGGATCGATTGAACCCGGATACATCACGATTGAAAAAGCTTCAGGAGAAGCAACTCGTCTACGTGAAAGTTCGTGTATCGGATGGGTGATGGAAAATGTTCAGGCAGCCTATGAGGGAGCGGGCCAGGAAGCGCGTTTTGCAGAAATAAACGCCCGGGTAAAGGAGGCGGACTTACGCGGTACTGTCCTTTGTGAAGAACTGCAAAAAGATGGGTGGGCCGCCGTATTTTATAGTCCGCGGACAGCCGAAGACCTTTCTGCTGCGGATGAGCATGAGAAAGTTGGTGCGCTGAATATGGCCAAGGCGGGCGCGCGCATCTGGAAGTCCCCGGTTTCGGGATCTACCGGCGTTCGCTGCGATGCGGTCGTTTCCGGTTACCGTGGGGTAACGCCGGACGGCAAAACCGAGGCGTTGCTGGAAAAACTGGAAAATGCACCATTCTTCGTAGGAGTGGCGAATGGCGGTCTGCATACCTTCGTGGGACATAACGGGAGCGTGTGCGATTTTCACTGGAGGGCGCAGCCGGATGACAGGGACGCGATGACCGAAAATCCTGTTCGCCAGTGGGAGTGGGACACAGGGCTCTATATGATTCCGCCCGGTTATTGGTAAGAAAGCTCCAGGTGTAACAGGTGCAATAGTAGGTCGGGTTCCGTTTCGTTCAACCCGATCTACCACTTTCCCGATTCGGCGAGAAATCGTTTTAAATGGAAAGTTTTTGCCGTGTTTATCAGCTGCAAGGCGTTTTTTCAGCCCAATAGCCTTGCCATGCGCCCCAGTGCGCTCTCCAGGTTGGGCATTGCGGTGGCAAAGGAGAGCCTGATATAGCCTTCGCTCCCAAAAGCGGAGCCCGGCACCACCGCGACACCTCCTTGTTCCAGCAGATATTCGCTAAAGGCGATATCGCTGCGATCCTTGATCATCCCGCTACCGTGCAAACGCGCAATTACTTCCCGTGCATCGGCAAATGCATAGAACGCTCCTCCGGCCAGCAGGCAATGGAGGCCGGCGATATCATTGAGGGCATCAGTCACGAAACGGTTCCGCTGGCGGAATGCCTCTACCATCGGTGTGATACAGGATTGATCACCATTCAGAGCCGTTTCAGCTGCGACCTGGGAAATAGAGGCAGGGTTCGAAGTGCTCTGCGACTGAACATTCTCCATTGCGGTGATGATGTGAGCGGGACCCGCGCAATAACCGATCCGCCAGCCCGTCATGGCATACGCCTTCGAAACCCCGTTGAGCACCACCGTGCGGGGATACAGGGCCGGACATGCATTCAGAATATTGACGAACTTGCCCTCCGATAGCAGGATGTGCTCATACATGTCATCCGTGGCAATCAGGATATGGGGATGCCTGAGTAGAACTTCTCCCAATGCCTTGAGTTCGTCCAAAGTATAAACCCCCCCGGAGGGATTGCTGGGACTGTTGATAACGAACATCCGGGTTTTCGGTGTAATGGCCTGCTCGAGCTGATCCGCTGTGATTTTGAAACCCTGCTCGATACCCGCCTCGACAATGACTGGCTTGCCTTCGGCGATCAGGACGATGTCGGGATAAGAAACCCAGTAGGGCGCCGGTATGATGACCTCATCCCCTGGATTGATGACAGACAGTGTGAGATTGAAAAAGCTTTGCTTGCCTCCGCATGAAACCAGAATTTGTCCCGCAGTATAGTCGAAGCCATTTTCGCGCTTGAACTTGGCGATGATTGCATTCTTGAGTCCCGGTGTTCCACCGACAGCCGTATATTTCGTAAAGCCGCGATCAATGGCTGCAATCGCGGCATCCTTGATGTGCTGCGGGGTGTCGAAATCGGGTTCGCCGGCGCCCAGCCCGATAATATCCCTGCCTTCCGCTTTCAGGCGTGCGGCTCGGGCAGTGACAGCCAGAGTAGGGGAGGGCTTGATGGCCTGAACGCGCTTTGAGAGTTCCACAATAATATCCTTACTAATGTCCTTATGCTAATGGCTTGTGCTGCGTGATAAAATCAGCCGAAAGAAATAGAAATAATCGAGTCGCGCGCGATGCTCCATGCGCTGACTGGAGGAGATTGACCGGCTGCCCCGCGCATACTTGCGAAAAACACAATACGTTTCTCCAGTTTGACGGGTCAGGCGAAGCGGAAGCAATGCTGCAAGTCATGGAATTAACTGAGAAACAGTAGGCTACGATAGATTTGGATTATACCCGTGATTATTACCTTTCCCAATAGCCCTTATAAGCTCAATCAGCTGTTTCAGCCCGCAGGCGATCAGTCTGCGGCAATCGAAAAACTGGTGGAGGGAATAGAGGATGGACTGGCATTCCAGACACTGCTGGGGGTTACGGGCTCCGGCAAGACCTTTACGATGGCCAATGTCATTGCGCGGCTGGGACGTCCCGCCATTATCATGGCGCCAAACAAGACTCTGGCGGCGCAGCTGTATGCGGAAATGAGGGAGTTTTTCCCCGAAAACGCCGTCGAGTACTTTGTATCGTATTACGACTATTATCAGCCGGAAGCGTACGTCCCTTCGCGGGATCTTTTTATCGAGAAAGATTCCGCCATCAATGAGCATATCGAGCAGATGCGCCTGTCCGCCACCAAGGCGCTGCTCGAGCGGGATGACGCCATCATCGTCGCAACGGTGTCGTGCATCTATGGGATAGGCGATCCCGTGGATTATCACGGTATGATCCTCCATCTGCGGAAGCATGAAAAGATCACGCAAAGGCAGGCGATACAGCGCCTGACAGAAATGCAGTACGAGCGTAACGAATTCGAGTTCAGCCGGGGAACCTTCCGGGTGAGGGGAGATGTGCTCGATATCTTTCCCGCGGAAAGCTCGGAAACTGCCGTGCGTGTTTCCCTGCTTGATGACGAGGTGGAAAGCATGACATTGTTCGATCCCCTTACCGGCCGCACCTCGAGAAAAGTATCGCGCTATACCGTTTATCCTTCCAGCCACTACGTGACGCCGAGGAGCACCACCTTGCGCGCCATCGAGACAATCAAGATGGAGTTGAGGGAACGCATGGATTTTTTCCACCAGAACAACAAGCTGGTGGAGTTGCAGCGTATCGAACAGCGCACCCGTTTCGATCTGGAAATGCTCAACGAACTGGGTTTCTGCAAAGGCATCGAGAACTATTCGCGCCATCTGTCAGGAAAGAAACCGGGGGAGCCGCCTCCTACCTTGATGGATTACCTGCCGCCCCGAACGCTGATGGTAATCGATGAAAGTCACGTGACGGTTCCGCAAGTCGGAGGAATGTACAAGGGTGATCGGGCTCGCAAGGAAAATCTTGTCGATTACGGGTTTCGCCTGCCTTCAGCGCTGGATAACCGTCCCCTCCGGTTCGATGAATTCAGGAAAATCATGCCGCAAACGGTGTTTGTATCTGCCACTCCGGCGGAATTCGAAAAGGTACACAGTGGACAGGTTGTCGAGCAGGTGGTGCGGCCCACAGGCCTCGTAGACCCGCAGATCGAGGTCAGGCCGGCCAGCACACAGGTGGACGATCTGATGTCGGAAGTAAGGCTGCGCACGGCCAAGGATGAGCGGGTGCTGGTAACGACGCTTACCAAGCGCATGGCTGAAGACCTGACCGACTATTTTGCCGACCACGGCATCAGAGTGCGATATCTGCATTCCGATATCGATACGGTGGAAAGGGTGGAAATCGTGCGTGACCTGAGACTGGGGAAGTTCGATGTGCTGGTCGGCATCAATCTGCTGCGGGAAGGTCTGGACATGCCGGAGGTATCGCTGGTAGCCATACTGGATGCGGACAAGGAGGGCTTTCTTCGTTCAGAGCGCTCATTGATACAGACTATCGGTCGCGCAGCGCGTCATATCAATGGCACCGCCCTTCTTTATGCGGACAGGATCACTGACTCCATGCGCCTTGCAATGGACGAGACCGAGCGGCGGCGCAACAAGCAGATCCTGTTCAATCAGGCGCATGGTATTACGCCGCGAAGCGTGCACAAGCGCATCAAGGACCTGATTGACGGCGTTTACAGCATGGAAACAGCCCAGCAGCAGCTCAAGGCAGCGCAAACGCAGGCGCGGTATGAGGCCATGAGCGAGACGCAGCTGGCAAAAGAAATCAAGTCACTGGAAAAACAGATGCATGAGGCAGCAAAAAATCTCGAATTCGAGAATGCGGCGGAATATCGGGATGAATTAAAAAGATTAAAAGACAAGCTCTTTGTAGGGTTTGTGGAACCAGAGGATGGGAAAGAGGCGAACGCGACCAAATCTCGCGGGAAGCCGCGAAGAGCGGTGAGATAGCGACAGATTGAATGCCGGGAAGCGTCAACAACGCTTTTTCTGTGCTAATTGATCACCGTGGCCGAGTTCGCAAAAATAATTTCCTTGAAGGTACGATTGTGGGTCTTGCTGTTGAAGTTTTTCATGACAAGACTTTGATCAAAGCGTACCCGGTCACCCACTTTAACCCGCATCGTTGGCGCCGCGATCCAGAAACGTTTCTCGGTATTCGCCAACTCCATATAGGTATAGCCCGGCGCATCCAGCGTGGAGAGAACCTTGCCTTCATTGGCCGGCATTCCTGTCGCTGCGCCGGATGCCGAGGCACCCGTGCTGACGCCGGTATTTTCCGCAAGGACTGGCAGGGGGCTGAAAAATAGGATACCAATAAAAAAAGCTGTCGCAAGATAAGTTGTCTTCAAAACGACTCTCCTCGGTAAATAATAGCGCGCAATAATACACCCCAATCTTCCCGCTTCCAACGGAAAATTTTCCGGGAAAAAGCGGGTACAGACTTTTCGGGTCTCAGGAATGTGCTTCAGCGCGTTCCCGTCCAGGGGTCTGTCGGCGCATCATCATGATGCCGGCTACCCGTTGCGGGAGCATTCCGGGGATCGAAAAGAAAAAGAGAGGGTGTCGAGCCATCCAGCACTGTGGGAGTACCGGGAACAGGCCGCTGCATCACCGTAATTCCGGGCGCTACAGCATTTGAGGATAATGATCCTGCCACGGATCGATCCTGCTGGTGCGGCACACTGCCGGCGCTCATTCCCCCATGATCGTATTTGCGGGCACATATAGCAGCGCCTTCTACTATGCTGCGCCCCGCTTTCTGCTCCGAAGCCTCGCAGGAAAGCTTTTGATATTCCGGCATGTATTCCGAGGCTTCCTTGTAGCGGCCTGCCTTCATCAATTCTCTTACATGAAGTTGTGCATCGCGGAATTTACTTTGGGGATCGGCTTGTTGAAATGTCAGGGGCACATCCTCCGCGAGAGCACCTGTAATCCACACCACGGAGATAGCCACAACGATGAGTCGCATATCAGCTCCTTTCAGTGAATGGAATTTTTGAGGAGTAATGGAATTTCTGAGGGATTATAGAATGATGATTTCAGAAAAAAAACCCGCTGCACTTTAGGTATTTGCTTTTCAACTTTTCCATTTATCACGCTGCGTTCCTTTCTTTTACAGGCTTCTTCTACAGGCGTGCCCAGGTGTGCCCTGAGCATCTGGGCGGACATGAGATGAGGAATATCAGGAAGGATTGGAAAATGAAGGATACAAAAAGAGACCCGGCAAGGAGTAGTCGGCCTTTACCGGGTCAGTGGCATCCACTACAAGAGGGAGAAAAAAGCGGATGCCTGAGTATCATTTTCCCTTAGTCTGATTATGGTTTCTGTGCGCAGGCGCACATAAAATTGAATTTTCTTGCTCTGGCATTCCCTTACAAGGAGAAAGCATGAAAAATGTTCCGGCAGCCAGCAGCGCTCCGGCAACGAGCCCATCCTGCTCCAGGCAGCAGATATTCATGTCATGAAGAGCCGGTTGCGGAATACCCACTCATTTCTATTTCCTTAATTTGCTCATAATGTATATTATGTTAAATTTAATGCATAAAAAACGTTAAAGCATGGATGAGCATGGATGGCGCCGCTGATGGCTATTATAGTAGTCTAAAGGCATGAATCATGCGTTGACGGATGCAATGCCCAAGGGCTTATCCAAGAGCCGGAGTGCGCGCATCGAGCCAACAACCACAACTTTGCCATCATGATATTCCCGTCCTGCCCATTATGCCATCCATCCCCAAGTCACTCAAAATCTGCGCGGAATACAGCCGGGTTTCCAGCGGCTCTATTTTCTCCCCGCGCAACCACTTGGCAAGATTCCCTTCACCCCAGTTATAGGCTTTAAGCGCGAGCTCCCAGGTGCCAAATTTGTTATACAGCCTGGCCAGAAACTGTCCCGCGTAATCGATGGCTTGCGCCGGGTTAAGGGGGTCTACGCCAGGATGCCAGCGCGTCACGATTTGCATTATTCCCATTGCCCCGGCACTGGATACTGTGCGCCCGGAAACAATGTCATCCCGAAAATGCGACTCCTGCCATGCCAGACGCGCCAGCATGCCGGACGGTATTCCGTAACGCTTTTCCGCTGCCTCAAGCAATGGCTTGTACCTGGCGCCGCGCCCGTTCAAATCATCGACCCAATTCCCCATACATACCTCAAAATTTCGTGGCAGCGTTTGACAAAATCAGCGTACTTCTTTCGCCGCAAGCCCCCGCACCCCGGATCTTGCTTTCGAATCCGATGATTCATTACCTCGCTTTGCCCATATTTATCCATATAAAAGTTGAACAAGTAGTCATATTACCTGTCCTAGTTAGGGTGGCATGTAGAATATCTGAGTCATCCCATTCTGCACAATGACCCTGATGAAACGCCAGAGCGATTTGCCAACATGAAGTACTCGGTGGGTTACGATCCCCCGGTGGAGCGGACAAACCGCTCCGCGATACTTGCCAGGCCGATCGAACCCATCAAAGAACTGCTGATCAAGGGCATCCGGTACGATGGTTCGACCTTTCGCCCAAGCGACTGGGCCGAACGATTATGTGGTGTCGCGGCGCTACTGGACTCGGATGCGACAGCGCCAATCCGTGCGCATCAAGCAGCTCGCCCAGGTTTCCACTGCTCTTCCCACGTACGTCCTGCCATCATTAGCGGTGTCTTTTGCGTGATCGTCGACCTGCGTCTGCGCGACCTGGAGAAGCGAGTCTGGGATTTCGTCACAGGCTTCGCGTACGATAACAATCTCATCATGCTCGAATATTGTCAATTTGCCGGAGGCCTGGTTTAGGGCACAATAAAGGATTGGCTTTTTAGACGGAAGGTTATTCCTTCTTTATTTCTGTTCCCGCCAGTATCGGCCATTTGGCAAACGCAAGAATCCACAGAAGAATCAGAATGCCCCCAGGGATCAAGGCAATCCAGGATAATGCCGGTTTGAAACCTGCTCTTTCGAAGATTCTCCAAAATGGAACGACGAAAAAGAGTGCGGATACTATCAGCCATTGCAGGATCGCAAATTCACTCATCTTACCTCCCAATATTCAATGTGATCCTTGCGGTTTCAACCACAAGAACCCCTTCATTATTTCAACTTTACCTGTCCCTATATCTGATGACAGTTTTTTCAAAAAAGCTTTAAACTGCTTATCGCCTTGCTTCTACTGCCTGCCACTCCTAACCGTAGCATAAGGTCTTATATTTTACTTATCGTCGATATCTGGCTTCCCCTGCATATTTTCCGCGATAATCGCGATTTCAGTCACAACAAATAAGATCGAGTCCGTTCATGCATCTTTCGGTAATCATTCCGGCTTTTAACGAAGAGCTTCTGATTGAAGCGTGCCTGAAATCCGTTCATGCGTCGCTTGCGACAAATGCCAAGCCCGGCCTTACTTCGGAAATAATCGTAGTCGACAACAACTCCACGGATAACACGGCTGAGATTGCGAGGCGGGCCGGTGCGCAGGTCGTTTTCGAGCCAGTCAATCAGATTGGCCGGGCGCGAAATACCGGAGCTGCCGGGGCAACAGGAGACTGGTTATTATTTGTGGACGCCGACAGTATTCTGAATCCCGGATTATTTGGCGATATCCTGCGGTTGATAGAAGAAGGCAGAATTGTAGGCTGTGGGAGTGCCATCAAAATGCAGGATCTGCCGTGGTGGGCCAGTGGCGTATTGCGACTCTGGACCGCAACATCCGTGCTCTTTCGCTGGGCGGCCGGCGCACTTGTCCTCAGCCGCGCGGATGCATTTCGTGACGTAGGCGGTTTCGACCAGGAACTTTATGCCGCCGATGAAATAACCCTGAGCGAAAAGCTGAAAAAATGGGGACGGCCGCGCGGCCTGCAATTCCCGATCCTGACGAAACATCCGCTGGAGTCCTCGCCGCGGAAGGTGCAGCTCTACTCTGCGGGAGAGATTTTTGGCCAGATCGCACGGGTCATGCTGAGCCCCCGCCGCTCTCTGCAAGACAAAAAGCACCTGTCAGTCTGGTACGATGGGCGGCGCTGATTTGTCTCACGGGTGATAGCATCAGATAAGTGCGCATTCCCCTCCCCTTTGCCAGGGTCCTGCACCGGCCGGGGCCGGTGCAGGAAACGGAAAAATCGCCACGCTAAGCGCGGGTCGAAGCCGGCATCCAGCGATACAGCGTCGGGATGGATACGCCGAGGTTTCTGGCCACGTCCCTGGGCGGGATACCGCTGGCCAGCAGCTTCCTGGCGGACTCGATCTTGCTGTCCGTCATCTTGGGCTTGCGCCCGCCCTTGCGGCCGAGTTGACGGGCGATCTCCAGCCCGGCGCGGGTGCGCTCGACGGTCAGCTCGCGTTCCATCTCGGCGAGACTGGCCATGACATGGAAGAAAAACCGGCCGGAGGGCGTGCCGGTATCGATGGCATCCGTCAGGCTCTTGAACTGAATGCCTTGCTTGCGCAACTCCCCCACCAGATCAACCAGTTGCTTGACGCTGCGACCCAGTCGATCCAGTTTCCAGACGACCAGTGTATCGCCCTCGCGCAGCATTTCAAACGCCTTGGTCAGGCCAGGACGCTCGGTTCTCTTGCCGCTCACCTTGTCCTCAAAGATTTTCTGGCATCCGGCCTTGGTCAAGGCTTCCCGCTGCAATTCAAGGTTCTGATCCTGTGTCGAAACACGTGCATAACCAATCAACATGTATTCTCCCCTATCGAAACTCGTTGAGATGATAGTCAATCAAGAATAGAATTTCAAGAGCTATTTTCGAGAATAGCAATGCCTTAATTCTGTGTCTCCAATCAGCTGGCCGGTGGAGCTTCTCGAAATCCCTCGTTTATAAGAAGAAGGAATCTGCATGCCCCGCCGTTAGATCCTGTCCGCCGCCGAGTGGCATCCCTTCGGATGCAAGCGCGTCCTGCTTGCCAGCGACTACTACCCTGCCCTCGTGCGCTCCAACGTGGAGCTGATCGATACTCCTATCGAACGAATCGATCACAGCGGCATCGTCACCCGAGACGGGCGGAAACGTGAAGTGGACGCGATTATCTGTGCGACCGGCTTCAATGTAAAATATATGTTGTCGCTAGAAATACAGGGTTTGCCGGGCTATCGCCTGAATGAGGCATGGGCAGGTGAACCCAAGGCTTACCAGGGAGTCACAGTGGCTAATTTCCCCAACCTTTTCATACTCCTGGGGCCAAACACGGGGCAAGGACACGCCTCCGCAATCCTTTTTATAGAGACCCAGGTGAACTATGCGCTGAAATGCATCCAGGAGGTTGCCAGGCAGCGGAAGCGCTTTCTTTCAGTGAAACCGGAAGCCATGGATCGGTATAACGAGGAATTGCAAAAGACTTGATCGACAACGGTATGGGCTGCAGGATGCCGGAGCTGGTACAAGACAGAATCCGGAAAAATCATCGGGATTTATCCGGGATTCTCTTTCCAGTACGCAAAGCAGCTTCGAGAACCCCGATTCGAGGATTATGTCATGTGTTAAGCCTCATGCGGCTGGTAGCTCCGTGCAGTCAACCACTGCGGCCTACCACAGATCCCCGAGCACCCTGTTGAGTATGAAAAGCACCACCGCCAGTCCCAGCAATCCCAGCAGCTTGCCGCTTTCCTCCATCCTGTCTGTGATCAAGCCCGAAACCTCGCCAGATTTGCGGAAGAAATACAATGCAACCGCAATGCCGACCACCATTGCTGCATACAATATTTCCACATAGCCGATCTGAAAATACCATTCACTTTTGTCCACGCGTGGCATTTCCTTTTCTGTTTATCTTGCTTCCTGGCTGGCAGGAAGCGCTTCTCCTGCCTGTCCTCTCGATGATGAATATCCGGCAGATTCTGCCTTTTATGCGGCGACGACATGGAGCAGCCGCAGCAGCTCTTCCGTCGCAGGTCTGGAAGAAGCCGGGTTCTGGCCGGTTATCAGCTTGTCGTCGACCTTGACGTAGGGCGTCCAGTTGTCTGCCTTGCTGTAAATGGCGCCACGCTCCCTCAATCGGTCTTCCAGCAGGAACGGAACAACCGGGGTCAAGCCGACTGCTTCTTCCTCGGCATTTGAAAAACCGGTCATGCGCATCCCTTTGACCAGATACTCCCCGTCTTTTCCGCGCACATTGACCAATGCGGCGGGAGCATGACACACTGCGGCAATCGGCCTATCGGCTTCTATGAAATCCTCCAGCAGTGAAATGGATATCCGGTTATCCGGCATATCCCACATCGGGCCATGCCCTCCGGGATAAAAGACCGCATCGTAATCGGCTGCCGAGATATAGTTCAGCTCTTTCGTATGCGCAAGCTCAGCCTGCGCGGCGCCGTCTGTCCGGAAGCGGCGGGTCAGGTGAGTCTGGTTTTCCGGCAGGTCGCTTTTCGGATCGATCGGCGGCATATTGCCTTTCGGCGAAGCCAGCGTGATTTCCGCTCCTGCATCCTTGAACGCATAATAGGGGGCAACGAATTCTTCCAGCCAGAAGCCGGTTTTCTTTCCAGTGTCGCCAAGTTGATCATGGGATGTCAGAACGATGAGAATTTTCATGTTCATCTCCTTTGTGGAAAAACATCGAAACGCCAACGGAAAATTGGAACAGTTAACCTATAGCAGGTATTGGCACCGCTTTCAAACTCGACAGTCGACCCACGATGCTCGCAATTGAAATACAACATCCGGGAGGACCGGAGATGCTGGTGCCTGCGTCCCGCCCGGTTCCCAAGCCTGGCCCTGGTGAAATTCTGATCAAGGTGGCAGCGGCCGGGGTAAACCGACCCGATATCCTGCAGCGCCGGGGGCTTTACCCTCCCCCTCCGGGAGTTTCGGAAATCCCGGGACTGGAAGTCGCGGGGGAAATCGTGGAATCAGGGGAAGGCACAATCCGATTCAGGCCGGGAGAAAAGGTTTGCGCGCTTGTGGCAGGCGGCGGCTACGCTGAATACTGCGCGGTGCACGAGAGCAACGCCCTGCCGATACCATCGGGCCTCGACATGATCGAGGCAGCGGCATTGCCGGAAACCTTTTTTACCGTCTGGACCAACCTGTTTCAGCGCGGCAAGCTCAAATCGGGCGAGACTGTACTCATTCATGGTGGCACCTCGGGCATCGGCACCACCGCCACAATGCTGGCGAAGGCTTTCGGCGCCATTATCCTGACAACAGCAGGTTCGGAGGAAAAATGCCGGGCATGCGTTGCCCTGGGCGCTGATTTCGCCATCAATTACCACACGCAGGATTTCGTCGAGGAAGTCCGGAAGTTTACGGATGGCAAAGGAGTCGCTGTCATTCTCGATATTGTCGCCGGGGACTATGTGGCAAAAAACTACAAGGCGGCTGCGCTCAATGGCCGTATTGTCCAGGTCGGTATTCAGAACGGTGTCGCCAGGGAACTGAACCTGATGCCCATGCTGGCAAAGCGCCTGACGCATACCGGCTCCACCCTGCGATCTCGCACGGTGGCTGAAAAGGCTCAGATTGCGCAGGAACTGGAACAGCAGGTCTGGCCGTTATTGCATCAGGGAAAAATAAAGCCGCAAATATTCAAAACATTCCGGCTGGAGGAAGCTGCCGGGGCGCATGCGTTGATGGAATTGGGCGCCCACATCGGAAAAATCGTTTTGACGACAGGAGCGATTTAAGAACTGTCTCGGAAAGCGAAAAAACAAGGTGCGTCAAGCTTGCAAAAGCTGGACATCCAACGGCGCGCACAGGAATCCCCGCTTGATGCTCACAGGTGGCTAAAGAATGCCGGTGGACTGGCCGTATTTAACGGCCTTCCGGAGTTGGCTAACCCCATTGTGGAATTTTGGGACGATCCGGTTCCGGCGTTACAGGATCGGTGGCTCGCAGGCCGGGGGGCACATTGCTTTCTGCAATGCGCTCCCAGAAGCTGTCCAGCCCGTTCCCCTCGAACACGCGGGTCGCCTGGAAGAATCCGAAGGCGGCATTGCTCAACATGTGCCCGGATTCATGCTCGAACGTAGCCGGAATAATCTCTCCTCCCACATAGCGCGCAGTATTCACGAAGCTGAAACCGCCGAAATTGAAAGCTCTGCCGTCCAGTTGACCCACCCATCCGCCCACCGTGAAAATGTTGCCGGTTTTCCAGTCGACCTGCATGTCGCGGATTCGCAACCTGTCCACCTGACCGAAAGTGACGAGATAACCGACGACGTTCAGGGCGAACAGGACAAGGCCGATGGCGTGGCCCGGCCAGCTCATGGGCATCAGGTAGCTGGTCCAGCCAAGTATGCCCTGGTAGACATCGCTCTTCGCTACCGGTGGGATCACTGCCAGGAAGGTGATGATACCCAGTGCCGCACCGATGATCGGACCGAAAATCATGCCGCCGATCATCGCATTGGCGCCTGCGGTAAAGCCGATCAGCGCACCGCGCAACGCGCCTTCCCAACTTCCATAGGCGATACCGCCCACGACAGCTCCGATGGCCGCCCCGGCGAGCCCTGCCACTGCCGCGTAAGCCAGGAGCGTGCCAAAGCCGATTGCGGTGCCTACTCCGAAAGTCAGCACAGAAACGGCAACCACGGCAACCACGACGGCAATGGCGATGACAATGGCGCCCAGCACGTCCCAGAAGCCCAGTCCGCTCGGATCGACGTAGCGGACCGGATTATTGCCCGCGTACGCGTATGGGTTCAGGCGCTTTGGCTCCTGCAAGCCCTGTTCCGGCTGATAAAGATAGAGCGGATCGGGTGAGATGAAGCGCCCCATTAGCGGCGAGTACCAGCGCGCGTTGAAGTAGTACAACCCGATGTCCGCATCGAGTTTTTTGGTCGCGAAAGCCGGCGGAAGTGCGCCGGAGGGAGCCACGATCACGCTCCCGAATGGATGAAAAGCGGTTTCCGTCAGAAGATTGCCACCCGCATCGGTATAAATGACGGCACTGCCCAGGTGGTCGTTATGTATAAAAACAGTCGTTCCGTCCGCAACACACGCGACCGGCAGGTCGCCTGCGAGAATCCAGCGCTGCGTGGAGCCGCTGCCCGGCGAACCCCGCGACTCGAACAGGTTATCCATGTAATGCGTCGTCTCGGTCGAACCCGCCGAAGTTGCTTCGCGCCGACTCAGCACGCCCTTGTGGTCATAGAAGAAAACCACATCGGCGCCGCCTGCAACCTGCACCCGCGAGAGTTGCTGCTTGGCATCGAAGGTCAGGGTGTGCCCGGGCATGGAAGTGACATTGCCATTCGCATCATACCCGAACAGGGTAACGGCATTGATGCCATCATTGTGACCGCTCAGGCGGTTGCTGTTGCCCCCGTTCTCGTAGAAGAGCGGATTGGAACTGATCAGAGGATTGCGAATGAAGTTCGCTGCCTGGTCGTATTCATAAACGTGTGAGTAGCCGGCGGTCGGATCCGGGCTGGAAGCCTCTAGAAGATTGTTGAATGCATCGTACCCGAAGCTTTGCGTCCGCACGAATCCGGCCGCTGCGGCCCGCAAATCCTCGATCGCCGCCACATTCCCTGCCTTGTCGATGTCATACCGGGTATGGAAATAGACCGCACCCGTTTCCGGCCGATGAGTGCGAAGCTCCCGCAGCCGCAGGGAAGCCGGATCGTAACCGTATTCGGTCCGCACCCCATTCTCATACTGCAACGCGGTTCGCACCCCTGCGGCCGTGTATTCGATAGTATCGACTACACCGGGAATGCGCCGCAGCAGGAATCCCGAATAGTGTTCGAAATCGACAATGGCCCCATCGGGATAGCTCAGGCGGGTCATACGGCCAATCCTGTCGAATGTGTAATTCAGCGCAAGGGCTTCGGTCTGGCCGGGTGCCAGCCGGGAACGCAGGATGACATTGCCGCGCTCATCGTAGCTGTAAGTGGTTTCACCGGCGGGATCAACGGTCCGCGCCAACCGACCAGTCAGGTTTGTGCTGCTCCCTGCATCGTAGAAATACTGCTCCGGCTCCACTCCTCCATATGCGGTGGCAGTGATGCGGTTCAACTCATCGTAAGTCCGGTTGATCGGCTCACCTGCGGCATTCACCTGAAGCGCGAGATTTCCAGCGGCATCGTAGGCCAGCAGGCGGTTGCCCGCGTCCACATGTTCGATCCTGATCTCCTGTCCGGTGAGATCGCGGGTGAGACGGCTGAGGATAATATTGCGGGGATCGGTGATCTGCCGCAAGCGTCCTGCGCCATCGAGTTCATAGCGAGTCGTGCGGACCGTACTTTGGTCATGCTCTTCCACTCCGACCAGGCGGTACCAGGAATCGTAGAGTTCGCGCCGGGGCGTTCCAAACGAAACCTCCGCGTCGGGATCGTTATCTCCGCCATCGGAGAAAAGCGTATCGAACGGTCGATATTCCGCGCTCGATTCACCCCCGTCGGGGTGCACCGTGCGGATTGCCCGACCGAGTGCATCGAAGAAAAAGCGGCGCCGCGGTGCGGAAGGATCAGCCGGATATGGCTCAAACTCCAATCCCTCGGCATAGAAGGATTCCAGCTTTTCCGCCATTTTCCCCCGTGTATTGGTCGCAGCCTGCCCGCTCACCGAAACCATGGTGCCATCATGCTCTGTGCGGCGTTGATACAACGCGCCGACTCCATCGAGATACTCATTGATCGCGATAGTGCGGGAATCTCCGGAAATCACGCGATAACGTGTGCTGCGCAGCGCAGGCAGTGCTGAAGTTTCGTACGAATAGGTTACGCTGGGGATGGCAAGCGTATCTCCGGGTGCGGCGACCAGGGTAATGCGTGCCAGAGGGTCATAGCGCGACTCAGTTACTCCGCCATTGGGGTTCACCATGCGTCTGGGTCTTGCAATGCGAAGATCATGCTCGACGGTTGCGATGAAACCTTTCGCATCGGTGATCGAGGTCGCAAACAACCCGAATTCATCAAAGGTGTAGGTCGTGTCGTTCCCGCGCGCATCCCGGCTGACCAGGACATTGCCACGCTCATCGAGGCTGAGCCGTTTATGGTCATACAGCCATGCAGCTTCGCCATCCTGATCCTCTCCATCGCGATATCCCAACGCCAGAAAATCCGGTTCATGAGCGCCATACACGGAAGTAGCCGTGCTTTTATGCAGGGCAACCTTCTCCGTACGTGTGAGCAACCCTTTCGTAACCTGGCTAAGGGGCAGACCCTCGAAGGCGGGGCCGTCATAGTAATGCCGTAGCTCGTTCAGCAGATTGCCGCCACCATCGCGCTGGACGATACGCGACACGCAATCGCGGATGCGGCCGGTCGGGTCCTGTGCGTACTCGGCCCGGGTCGTCACGATCAACGGAACTCCCTCCCCTCCTTCTCCCCGCCGCTCCTCGCCTGTGACGTTTCCAGAGGCGTCGAACGAGAATGCCCTGCGCTCGATACGGGCCTCGGGCCGGCGCTCGGATGTCGATGTGGTTGTCTCTTCGACGAAGGGAAACAGCACGCGACGGCCATCGGGCAGCGTCTGCTCGATTCGCACCATCCACCGGCTTTCTTCGACCCGGTAGGGATCTGATGCCAGCGGACCCGCATCTTCGCCGAAAACCTCCACCCGGAACAGTTTCCTTTTCAGGCTGCGGCGCAGCTCCGGATCCGGCTCGGAAGCTTCGGTATGGTAGTGAAAAACGGTCCGACAGGAAGGAATCGAGGCATCCCCTTCCTCGATCTGTTCCGAGCGGCCGAATCCGTCGAATTCGCGGCGGTATCCGTCGTAGTGACCTTCGTGATACCGGTAGCGGGTCGTGTTGTGCAGACCGCTGATCGAGTCGTCGATGGTAACGGCGGATACGACCTGTACGGGAAACGGAAGAAACGACCTCCACGGTTCCCCCTGCTCCTGATCGCGCCTTGCCTCAGCGGTCGAGGTCGCATATTCAATGGTTGTAACGCGGCCCAGGCCGTTATCGATACGATCAAGCAGACCCGGCTTCACATCGCCGGTAAAGTCGAGGTAGCGATAGTCGGGATACGGGCTGGTCCACAAAAGACCAGCCGTTCCGGTCCCGCTCATATCTGCAACCCGCAGGGTATCGGCCCGTGAAGTGGGTGGAGTGCAACGAATGGTCTGTGGAGGACTGAATGCATTTCCGGATTGGTTGATCCAGTAGGTTACCTCGTCGTAACCGATAAAAACCATGTCGGCCAGCCCATCTCCGTTGATATCAGTGATGAACACCCGGGCCGGATCGAACGGATAAGGGAATCTCGGTGCACCACTCATCTTGCGGGATTCAGAGAAACGCCCGCCGCCGCGCGAAGGCCAGTATTCGAAATAGCCGCTGCTGAACAGCACCACATCCGGTATCTTGTCGCCATTCATGTCGGCCAGCCGCACGCGCGGATCACCGGAGGAAAGATTGGGAACGGGTGTCGGCAGGTCGTCCTTTGGTACCAGCCGCGGAGGCTCCCAGCCTGCCGCCCCGCGATTGTTGTAGACCTGCAAGCCGGTACGTCCGTCGTGTACTGCGTCGACGAGTCCATCGCCATTGACATCCATCAACTGTAGCCCGCCTGTTTCAAAAGCAAGCTGCGGTGAGCGGACATATCGGTTGAATCCATCGAAAGCGCCGGTTCCCTCGTTGCGATAGAAACCGCTGAGTGTCCCGCTGCCGACAAGCACATCGGCTGCGCCGTTTCCGTCCATATCGGCAAACTGCACGCGATCTTCCGCCGTGGAGAACACAGCCGGGAATTGCGGCAAGGAACGAGGCGGTTCCCACTTGAGCTGGCCGGTATTGGACCAGTATCGCGCAATACCGTTTTCGATCGACAGGACGCCGGGCAGGCCCCGTCCATCCAGGTCGATCAATTCCAGGTTGGGCTGGTCGAGCCCGGGAGGCGCGGCGCCAATTTCAGCCGTGAACTTCCTCAGACGGCGGCTCGAAGGGGTAAACTCCGTATAGGAAAACTGGAGCGGCGGAAGTGATGCTGATTCTCCCGTTTCCGGATCATTGCCCGAGAAAGTGACCGAATGCAGAAGCGACAGCCCGGACAACGACGCCAGGTCATATGCGAGTGACCATGTTCGCACTGCGGCGGGTCCCAGGGGTTCGACATGGAGCGTAATCCGCTTGCAACGCAGCGTGGTGCGTTGTTCGAAGCCGCTGCGGAAATCGGAGAACGCGTCGGGCCTGCCCTCATATTCGAACCGGATGACATAGATGGCGTAGCGGATCTCCTCGATATACCGCTGCCCTTGTTCACTGCGATACCGGTAGGTAATGGCATTGCCCGTGGTGTCTTCAGTACGCTCGACCAGCCACGCGAACACGCGCGCGGTTCCGTTATCGTCAAACTCGATACGGCTTTCGGCGGTCGTGCCGAAGGTATGGCGTATGCCGGACTTCTCTGTAACCTGCCATCCGGTTTCCGTCCGGCTGAACTGTTCGAACCCATTCTCGACCGAAGCCCGGAAAGTGCCAGGACTGATGGGCACAAGGTCTGTCTGCCCGGCGAACAGGAATGTGTCGTCGTCCGTATAGGATGGAGTGCCCCGAAAAGTGCGGCGACTTATAGTGGCAAAAGGCAGGGACCAGCCGAGACCCCAGGGACTGTTGCCGGCGCCGGTGCTGTAGCCGAGCGCAAGGCTCGGCTGGAAATTACGGATGCCGGGCAACAGATCGAGTGGAATCCGGTAATTGCCGACCCCCGAGTTCAAGTCCGGCTGGAAAGTCTCGCCCAGACCCCGGATGTCGCCGCCCCCGGCGGGATTGGAGGTGGCCTGGCGCTCGACCGGAGATTTATTAGCCACTGCTTACTCCCTCAGGTCCATGGTTTCAGAGAGCGACAATCCGGAAATTGTCGAAGTGCGCGCCTGCGCTGCCCCAGCAGAAAAGACCGGCACGGCCTGCACCCGGCAGCGAAGCATCCTGCCCGAGAAGGATTTGCTCATCATTGAGATAGGCCCTCATCTCCGGTCCGCTGAGGCGGATTCTCAGCGAATGGGTTGTACCCGCCTCATACCCATGCGTCGCATCGAGGGCCTTCATATCCAGTTCCTGGAATACGCCGCCCACCTTCCTGCCCATGCGGCGGTAGTTGCGCTGCCCATCCATGAGGAAGTAATAGAAATTGTCCACATCCTGCCAGCGGAATACGACGCCAATACCGCCGTTATCCTCGGAACTGACATCCACTGCAACGATATGATTCTGAATCGCCGGGAGTTCCGTCGTGGTTTTGCGCACCAGGTAAGTGCCCGGCTTCTCGGGACCCGTGGCGCCAGGCTCGAATGCGCCCCCATGTATACCCGAGGTCTGGTCGATGCGCTGCGCTGCCGCATTGAAAACCCACTGCGACGGTGCCGACACCGTCGCCTGCGGATCATCGACCGCATCGAAATTTGCGAGCGGATCGGCGTCAAAGCGATCGAGCAGCAGAAGGTACGGCTGCCCCGGAATGCGGCGAGGGGTGAATTCGTACTCTGTTGTCATTACAATGTTCTGTACCTGCGACCATTCGAAACCGACATCGAAACGAGCCTGGTTCTCGGCGACCGGTATGGTTATCTTCCACTCCTGTAACCAGGGCTTGCCAATGAATGCATTGAGCGGATTCGATCCGCCTGTCGAAAGCGCGCCATCCGCTGTAGTGGACTGGGTGGCGGTCGTACCATCCGCGGCGGATACGATGACGGTCAGGTTTTCGGCAGAAACGCCCTCCTCCGTTTCGATCAGGAACGTGAGTTCGCGCACGCGCGGATCGAGGTGATAGAAAGGCAGCATGGTCGATCGAAGCGTGAACGTCACCTCACCCGTATCCTGGAACGCAAAGAACTCGTCGAAAAGCTCGTACCGAAGCGCGACGGTACGACGCCCGGCATTGACCTGTGTGACCGCGAGCTCTTCAAGCACCCTGGGTTTGAGGTTGGGATCGAAGAACGACTCGTAATAGATCACAAGTTTGATGTCGGTGACGTAGTTCAGGACGATGTCGTTGGCCGCGGGATTGAGTTCGAACACCCATGAGGTCGAGACCGGGCTATGTTCGAAGATGGCCAGCATTTCTACATCGGGCGTGAAGATCACCGCGTCGGCGGCGATGCGGTATTGCGACAGCAACAGCGTTTCCGGTTGCAGCAGGCGCATTTTGATGCCGCCATTGCGCATGCGCGAGAGGCAGAGCCCGGTGTTGGTGAGGCTGGCATGGAGTCCTCCCCGGCCGATCAATCCTTCGATGATGACCTCGACACGCTTGATGCGCTGGAGATAAGCGCCGGGATAATTCCGGTCGAAATCACTCAACTCCGTGCGGAAACCCATGGTTCCCGTGCGCTGGAAATCGCGCAGGAACTGGACCGGGTAGCGGTCTGCCAGTGAAATGATTTCCTTCATGGGTTGCTTTTTCTCGCCGAGAATGATCCGCATGAAGGTGAATGAGTCAATGTCGCGCAGCAGGAAATCGCCGGCCAGAAGACCCGCCAGATCATTCCGGTTATACGATGGCTTGATGATATTCACGGCCTTGCCGATCTCGTACTCGTATGCCTGCTCCATCAGCCGGGCTATGACGATCGCCTGGCTGAGGTATGACTGGGAAATCTGGCGAATTTCGTTTGCCAGGCGATTCCACAGATCGGGCGTGAATTCCTGCGAATCGAACAGCGCCAGTTGCTGCTCGGCCTGCTGCTTGCGCAGGGTGGCGATGTTTTTCTGGATATCGGCAGCTTCTTTCTGTTTGGTAGCGATATCCACCTGCTCATCGGCGACCCTCTTTGCCGCTTCCAGCTCGCTGATGCGCCGGTCCATGTTGCTGAGTTCGAAATCGCGCGATATCTCGCGCCGCCGGCGAGTCAAGGTCCGCAGCACCTCGTCGACGCGATGGGTCCCGTTCGAGATTCCATATTCCTCATAACCCGAGAAGTCGTATTCGGTGGTAGGCGCGCCTACGTAAGTGATCTCCGCATCGAGCGCCATCTCTTCCAGGCTTACATCCGCATATTCCTCTTTCAGATCCCGGGCATTTTCGAGCTGTGTATTCGCATAGGCCTGATTCGCCTCGATGGCCTCCTTCTGCTCCTGCGCAATTTCGACTTTCTTGATCTCGAGCTGTTCGTTGGCGGCCTCCAGGTCGACTGCATTCTGCAACATGGCGCGCTGGAATTCCTCCTGCTCGGCGCTGGTCTTGAAATTGATATAAGTCCGTTCCGCCTGAATCGCATGTTCCGCGAAATAACGCGCGGCATTCTGCAGATAATCGAAGCGGAATACCGGGACCTGCTCGCGCGCCAGGCTGAGCAATGGGAAGTCGATGCCATCCTGGATATTCTGGATGTTGAGCTTGGCCAGCAGTATGACTGATGCAATCGAAGGGTTGTGTACCTCAGGATCAAGCGGCTGCGGCGCGGCCAGAATCGCCTGCACCTGTGCCGCAAGGCCGTCGAAAACGGGTGATTTATACAGAGGTGAAGCCGGATCGAGGATGGGGTCGGTCAGGCGCACGATCTGCTCATACCGCGTTCTCGCTTCGGCCTTCTGGCCCCCCTCAAACAGGAAATGGCCCCAGCGGAGATAGGCGTTGGCGAGTTTCAGCCAGACCATGGGCGCCTCGATGGCCTGGTTGAGATACGGATAATCCCGCGCCTTTTCGTACCAACTGATGGCTTCCTCATAATCACCCAGTTCGAGATGGCAGTCACCGAGACTCAATGGAAGGGTGAAGCCGTAGGTATGAGGGATGTAGGCGATGAAGTTGGTTTCGAGAATTTCGAAAGTGGCGAGCTCCGTGAGTGCCGTAGCGGTGATACGCGGCTGGTAGAGGGTTGCGGTAAGGTTTGCAACCGCATCGCCCTGAAGATCGACACTCACGACCCGGTCTCCCTTGAATACCCCGAACTGCTGTGCGGCGCTTGTGGCAGAAACAGCGGGAGACACATTCATGTACTGGCTCGAACCGGAGGGTGAATTAAGGATGAAGCCGAGCCCTTCGCTGCCCATCGGCCTCTGCATTGCAGTAGCGGTGCCGGGGTTGAGCGGTTGTGTAAGCGTCCTTCCGAACGAAAGCGGAACTGAATCTCCCGCCGCCTGGAAAGCCGCGCCAGAGCTGCGTGCGTCGCCCGTCAAGGCTGAAACCACGCCGATGTTATTGCTGATTGCGCCCAATTCCGCAGTTCGGGCGGGCGGTACAGCCGCTGCAGCGCCCTCCCCTGCGACATCCGTGATGCCCGGTATGCCGGCCACCCCCGGTCCTGCTGCCCCCGGCGCGGTACCCGGCGCTGCGCTCACGCGTCTTGCCAGCTCGAACGCTTTAGCGAAATTGTCCCGGGCATTGTCAAATTCGCCCCGTTGAACACCAGCAACGCCGGATGCCACCAGCAGGTTGGATTCCAGTTCCAGATCCCGTCCCCCATTGAGTTCGAGTGCCTGCTGGATGATGGGCTGTGCTTCGGAAGTCGCCCCGGCCTGAAGATATACGGCAGCCTGTTCGTAAAGAATGGCTGCGGGTGGCGCGACAGCCGAACTGCCTGTACCGCTGAATTTCTGTACAACAGAGGAGATCTCTCGCGGGGGGCTTCCAGCTGCGACAATCGGTCCGGCGGCGATAGTGGAACGATATTTCGCTACCTGCGCGGTCGCAGCAACCATTGCTTCAGTCAGTTGCAGGGGCTTCAGAACAGCAGTTGCGATTGCAGTAACGCCTACCGGAAACTGCGGGTGAAGAAACTTGTGCAGCAGGGCGTAGGCAGTCTGATACTCGTTGAGCGCGTTCTGAAATTCATCCTTAAAAAAATAGCGATGTCCGCTCGCGAGATGCTCCTGCACCTGTTTTTCCAGCGCCGCTTTAGGATCAACTTCGATTACCCCGAATTTCAGAACCTGGGGGACAAATTTATAGCTGTAATAATTGCTGAGGTACTTGGTTGCCATATCCGGTTCCTTTGCTCTTGTCAAGTAGCCGGCAGAGGTCGGAGGTCGGCGACGCGGCTATTCGGGGTGTTCCAAAATAAACATAGATGCTGCTTCCGGGTTAGTCAAACCGCGTTTCTTCCGAATTCAATCTGGGAAGCGGGTGATTGGAATATCTTCTTGAGCTTTTAGCGTGTCTTTGAGCAACTGTTGCCGTCCTCTACGGTATCTTCGATCCCGGCAAGCCCGTTCCGGGCCCGCCGAAGGGGCTCGGGACAAAGGGCTCAGGACGGGTGGCGCCGGCGCGAAATTCATCATCCTTACTCACAATTAACCATCCACGGTATGCCGAACTGATCGACCAGCATGCCAAACCGGGCAGCCCAGAAAGTAGGCTGGAGCGGCATCTGCACGGCTCCATTTTCCGACAATGCCTCGAATATGCGTTCGGCTTCTTCCGGTTTTTCCGTATTCAGGGCTATCGACATCCCTTTGGTTTCTTCATACCGTCCCGGCGGCGCGTCAGAAGCCATCAGGACGGCCTCCCCTACCGTCAGGCGCGCGTGCATGATTTTGTCATGCCATTCCGGCGGTGTTTGTTCCGCCATGGGGGAACTTCCGAAGGTAAGCATCGCGGTGATCTTCCCCCCGAGACATTTTTCATAAAACTTGAAAGCGCTCTCGCATTGACCGTTGAAATTGAGATAAGGGTTCAGTTGCATGGGGGAAACTCCTCCGGTTGGTTGACGATTCCAGTTGAATTCATATCTCTCCCGCTGGAGGGATACGTATATTTTAGGTCAGGTACCCGTGGTCGAAACATGAAACTCACGTATGGACTCGATATTCTGCAAGGCTTTTGCAAGTCCCGCAGCTCTGCCGGCATTCGTCGTCCGGACATCCATGCGGTATTCGAACAAGCCCGCCTGGGTAATACGGTAACTCATGGTTGCAATCTCAAACCCATGGTCGATCGCCAGCGCACGAACCTGATCTTCCGGCATCACCTCATGGCGGCCAAAGCTTACGTAATACTGGGCGTATGACTGCCGCGGGATCCGGTCTTCGATCAGGCGGAAAAGCGAGAGTATCCCGAGAGTCAGCAGAGTTCCAAAAATACCGGGAAGGAAAAAGCCTGTACCCATCAGTATGCCGATACCGGCTGTAATCCAGATGGAAGCGGCAGTGGTCAGGCCGCGAACATTCAGGCCCTCCTTGAAAATAACCCCGGCTCCAAGGAAACCGATACCCGTCATGATGCCTTGCGCCATTCGGGTTGGATCCATCCGCACGGCCTCCATCGGCATACTTGGCGGCAGCCATTTCCACTGATAAAGCGTGACCAGCATCAGCAGGCTGGATGCAAGGCAAACCAGTGCATATGTCCTGAAACCGGCGGGATGCCCATGCACGCTTCGTTCAAGACCGATAGCTGCGCCCGATAAAACTGCTGCCAAAAGATGAATAGCAATCGTGACGGAATCACTTGCGTTCGTTATCGCTTCCAGAATCCTTCCTCCTTTTAACCCTTCATAGTAAGTAGTAAGCCGAAATCGCTTCAACTGCCCTTCCCCTCTCCCATCGCAGTATGCTTCACGTTAATGCGAAACATTATTGTTGTGATGTGAGGGATACAGGGATTTGCCAATGGACGGGGATGGGCGAAGAATTGGCTGGCGGATACGGTCGGATTACGCTGCGCTAATCAGGCATGCATCGGAAGCCGTCATGGGAGGCAAATGCGCTTTACTTATGACATCCTGTGTTTCTAAGCCTCAGCTAGGTCGTGAGGGAAGTGTCGAATCTGTCAGGGCTTCCTGGAGTTTTTTCTCCTGCTCGGGAGACAGGGACGTTCGCAGGACCTGGCCTTTAACGTCGGTGAGTTCCGCCAGAACCTTTTCCGGTTGCGCCTCGCGTACCAGAATGAAAAGCGCTGATGAGTTGGCGGGGATGGTTTCACTCAACGACTTGATGAAATCATCGTTGATGCCGTAGTCGGCGAGAGAACCGGACAGCGCCTCTGTTCCGGCGCCGATTGCGCCGCCCAATACAAAGCCTGCAACCGGATGCATGAACAGCAGTCCGATCAGCCCTCCCCATAAGCTGCCGGAAGCGAACATGAAGCCGGTCGCTGCTGCGTTGATGGCAGGACTAATGCTCTGTTTGAGATGAACCCTGCCGGCCTCGTCGCGGATGACGACAACGGCATCCTCAAGATCTATCAGGTGTTCCTTTTTCAGTTTGGCAAGTCTAAGCAAAACACGATCAGCTTCTTCGGCATCTTTAAAACCTACTACCACCAGCTCAGACATGTCTTTCTCCTGTCATGAAGTTTTTCTGTTTTCGGAGCCGATTCCGGGAAGAGGCAATTTGCAGCGCCGGATCTCCAGCCAGCGAAACGGTTTTTACGCCGCGCCTCCACTGGCGCTGATGTTCTGTCCGGTAACCCAGCCGGACTCCTCGCTCACCAGAAAGAGGACAACTCGCGCTATGTCTTCCGGCTCTCCTACGCGCCCCAGGAAAGACATCGCTGCCATCCGTCTTATCGTTTCTTCGCTTTTTCCCGTAGTGAACATTTCCGTATTGACCGGCCCTGGCGAAACGATATTTGCAGTGATGCCTCGATCCCCAACTTCTCTTGCGAAGACGCGCGTCAGTTGTTCGACAGCACCCTTGCTGGCCGCATAAGCGCCATAATTGGGAAGCATCAATCGTGTCACAGTGCTGGATAAATTCACCACCCGGCCTCCATTCCCGAGCCGGACAGCAGCTTCCCGCAGAGCATAAAAAACGCCTTTCACATTGACATCCAGAACGCGGTCGAACTCGTCATCGCTGATGTCAGACATTTTCCTGGACAGGAGCACGCCTGCGCTATTGACGAGGATATCCAGGCGCTGAAAACGGTCTATTGCGGCATCGAAGAGCCTGCAAACTTCAGCGGAATCGCTGACATCGGCCTTGATGGCAATTGCCTCTGCGCCTGCCTGCTGGATTGCGGTGCAGACCGCCTCGGCCGCTTCCCTGTTTTTAGTATAGTTCACGACTACGTTTGCGCCCGCATCTCCTAATGTGTGCGCTATTTCGGCACCAATGCCGCGTGATGCGCCCGTGACAATAGCGACTTTATTGTGTAGCGGTTTGTTCATTTCATTTTTTCATCAGTTATGGATGAAGGCGGCGCTGGCCCTCCTCTTCTGTTTTCGCCTGCAATGGCAGCCTGATTCCCGTCCACTCGTTTATTCCGCAAATTCAAGCTGCAGGGAAAAAATTCCGGAATCTATTCTGCGGATTGATCTGTGAGTTGATCGGTAAAGCTCAATTCGATGCCATTTCCGGCAGGGTCTTTAAAGAATAGCTGAATAATGCCCAGCGCAGGTACCTGGCCTTTTCTGAACAGGATGCCGTGCTGCTTCAACCTTTTCTCCATTTCAGGGCGTCCGTTGCAGGTGAATGCGGCATGATCGAAAGTAGTCGATATATGGGTATGCCGCACTTCATCCGCGGCTGCTTCACTCAGGTGAAGCACGCATTTATCGCCGGCATAAAGCCAGTACCCGAAGCTGTCGAACGGGGGGCGAAAACCCTGCGTGAGTCCCACTACATCGCAATAAAAAGCCTTGAGGCTATCAAGCAATTCTCGTGGGGCACGCAGATTGTAGTGATTGAAGTCGAGGACTCTCACTGCTTACTCCTTTGCTCCGCTTGCTTTCAGCAATTCCGCCACGTTACTGTGATTTTTGCTCAATGCCCATTGCAACGCGGTTTTGTCCCATTCATTCCTCAGGTTGGGATCGGCGCCGTTTTTCAGAAGAACTCTTGCGGCTTCCACATGTCCGCCTCTCGCGGCCATCATAAGCGCAGTCGTTCCATTATCGGAGGTCGAATTGATCGGCACTCCTCCTTCCAGCAAGAGCTGGATGATTCGCGGGTGGCCTCCTGTTGCGGCATAAATCAGCGGATTCCATCCCTCATGGTTGATTTCCGCCCCCTTGATGTACAGTTTTCGGACAATATCCTCCAGACCATGCAGGCTTGCGAGCATGATGGCTGTTTCGCCATAGCGGTTGCGCAGGTTAAGCCGGGCACCGGCCTGAACGAGCAGATCGACAAGATCGGTATTTTTATGACGGACAGCAGCCATTAAAAGGGTATTTCCCTGCTCATCTGGGGTATTCGGATCAGCGCCCTTTGCGAGCAGTTTGCTGATATCGGATGCATTATTGTCTTCAGCCGCCCAGCGCAGATCTTCATAAACCCCACCCATTGCATAAGGCTGCTGCGAGAGACTGGCGGCAAGCGCCAGACCAGCCATAAATAACTTTCTGGATGAACTCATGATTCAGGCCGCCTTGAACAAGTTGAAAAAGTTATCGGTAGTGATCCTGCCGACTTCCTCGACGGGGATGGCGCGCAGCGCCGCTATTTCTTCCGCGACGTTTCTCACAAACGCGGGTTCGTTTGTCTTGCCGCGATGCGGCACGGGAGCAAGATAGGGTGAGTCCGTTTCTATCAGTATCCTGTCCAGGCTGATTCTTCTGGCGACGTCCTTCAACGCAACGGCATTCTTGAACGTGACAATGCCTGAAAACGATATATAGAAATTCATTTCCATCGCCTGCCGCGCTACTTCCCAGCTTTCCGTGAAGCAATGCATGACTCCCCCCACCTTGTCCGCACCTTCCTCCGCCATGATCCTCAGTGTATCGGCAGCGGCTTCACGCGTGTGAATGATGAGTGGTTTCGAGCATTGCCGGGCAGCACGGATATGCTGGCGGAAACGTTCCCGCTGCCATTCGAGATCGCCCTTGAGGCGGAAATAATCCAGTCCGGTCTCACCTATCGCCACCACCTTTGGATGATCAGCCAGAGATGCCAGTTGTGCCGCCTGCGGTTCGGCGAGGTTTTCATAATCGGGATGGACGCCGACCGAGGCATATAAATTGGGATGGTTCTCGGCAAGAGTGCGGACCCGGGGAAAATCCTGGAGATTGACACTCACGCAGAGTGCATGACTGACGTCGTTTTCCCGCATTCGTGCCAGCAATTCATCCAGCCTGCTCGCGAGATCGGGAAAATCAAGATGACAATGGGAATCGACAAACATGGTGGAACCCGGTCAAAAAGGAGAAAGGAAGAAATGACGACAACAACAATTATTCCTCTGATCCAGGAATGCTGGCTTATGGGCGTCAGTTGATTATCGCCGCTATTGATTCCAAATAGTCGCTTAATCGAACATATCACACGGAAAAAAATCCCGATAGTAGGCACTGTATATTAACGTCTTCAATCACCGCCAGGGCGTGAATTGCTTCCACTCTGCCTCAAAGCAGTATCCAGGTGCAAAAATGACGTCACAGGCTTTAACTACCGGTATCCGGTACTCGCGACCATAACGGCCGATTGATTTCAACCCATTTTTGAATCCGCCCCTTCTCCTACAGAATCTCCTGTTGTTTTTATTTCCAGAGGATCACAAATGGATTTCCGGGAATTCAAATCTGCAACACCTTCTAATGCCTTGAATACCGGGGATGCAGCAGAATTCGGAAAAGGTCGCACGCTAAGGTTTTGATGCCCCGTTTTTCCCCTTCCGGCGCAGCAGCGTCAGTGCGGCATTAGCCTCGAACCGCCCAGCTTCCTCGATGTATCCTTGCACGGTGCCGTCGTGCCGCCAGCCACCCTGCCGCTTGATGTCCTTGAAATCAGCTCCGGATCGATGTGCGCTGGTGGCCAGGCCGCGCCGCAAGCTATGGCTGCTGAGTTCCGGGACGTATGCCAGATCCGCCGCTTTGGCACACGCCTCCAGGATATCGTTGATACTGCTGTCGCTCAGCGGATCGGTACCGATGGCACTCCAGCGGGTGACGCGCCGGAACACTGCCCCCGAAATGATGTTTGCCGCTTCCAGCCAGCGCTTCAAGGCGCGAACCGGGCAGCATATTCCATCCGGACCGCCGCAGGGAATCGCCTTGCTGACACCTTCCCCTTCCTGGTCGGTCTTCGAGCGCGCGAGCGTGATTACTAAACCGTCCGTTTCCCAAGCCAGTTCCTCCACCATCAGCGCAGCCAGTTCGCTGCGGCGCAGCGCGCCGAAAAAGCCGATCTGCAAGAGTGCATTATTCCGTATCGCAATCAGGCTGGTGTCCGGCTCCAGCTTGGCTACGATCGCTTCCAAGTCCTCAATTGGCAGCGCCTTCGCTTTCTTCTTCGGCTTGCCATGGATGCGCGTGATGCCCTTCAAGGTCTTGCGCACACCCGGATCGGCGGTCGGGTCCGGGAACCCCTGGAACGCATGCCATTGCGCTAGCGCCGTCAGCCGCAGGGCCAGCGTGCGCGGGTTCAGGGAACTGGAATAAGCCAGCAGATACCGCAGCACTGCCCCCGAATCACAAGGCAGCGCTCCGCCCCAGGCGTAGAAATGCCGGATCGCCGAGCGGTAGGTGCGGCGAGTGTTTTCCGAGGTTGCCGCCGAGATAAAACGCTGGTGGCGCTCCCGCATTTCGTGCTCGGAAATAAGCGCACCGGTGTTACGTTCTGACAGATTGCCAGACAAAGCGACATTTTCCGGCTTCTTTTCTTTCATACCATTTGTCGCTCACTTTCGCGGTTTTTGGCTGCGTTACGCCAATATTACGCCAGGAGTGATACAGAATTCGACATTAAGTCACGATAACATAAATTATCGCAGTTATTATTTTTAAAATTATTCCTATATTTTTAACATAATTTATCGTAATATTACGTATAACGTATTATCTTACTTTATTTGAGAGAACACCATGGCCCGCGCCGGTATTCTGTATTCTCATGTCGCCCAGGCCGCCGCCCAACTGGCAGGGGCGGGCAAAAATCCCACCGTCGACAGCGTCCGCGAAGCTTTGGGCGGCACTGGCAGCAAAAGTACCATCGCGCCTTTTCTCAAGCGCTGGAAAGCCGAGCAGCAGGACACCATGGCGGCCGTTGAATCCGGCTTGCCGGCGTCGCTTCTCCAGGCGGTCACGGGACTATACGAACATATGCAAGCCGAACTGGCGCGCAAGCTCGATCAAGCCAGGCAGCAGCACGCCGAAGAGCTTCGCGCTGCAGGCGAACGCGAACAGCAGTTCAATGATGAACTGCAGGCTGCTTTGAAGACCAAGGCAGATTTGTCGGAGGATCTCGCTCAAACGCGCCGTGCACTAGCACAGTTACAGGAGGCGCATCACGCTCAGAGCCTGTTGCTCGCCACGGCTCGGGCGGAGAACGCCGGCTTCCAGCAACGCCTGGCCGACCGCGCCAGCGAGGTGACGACGCTAGACCATCAACTGACACAGACACGCGCGCAGTTCGAGCATTATCAGGAAGCGACTGCGGCCCGGCGCGCTGAAGAACGTCAAGCATACGAGCAACGTATCGCTCGCCTCGAACAGGATTTGGCCGGCGCAAACCGACAGGCCGCTGTACAGCAAACGACAATCGGCCAGCAGGAAATACGCATCGCCAATTTTATCGCCGAGTGTGACCGCCAGGATCAGGCCTTCCATGCGACACAAGAGACATTGACAGCGGTACAAGAGAAATTGACAGCGGTGCGCTCGGCGCGAGACCGTCTTACCGACCAGGTTCGGGATATGATGACAGCGAAAGACGACTTGGTCGCGGGATTGACAGCCGCACAACAGCAGCTAAGCGACATGCGGGCAGCGCTGGCAGCCCAGGAACAAGCATCCAGTATGCTGACCGACCAGGTGCGCCGCGCCGAAGAGCGCGCCGATCATTTGGCGCAGGAAAAGCACACTTGGCTGCAGGATCGCGGCGCGCTCGAGCAGCGTTTGTTGTCGGCTGAACAAAAATTGATCGATCTTACCGATTCAGCCACCACAGCATAAAGTCGGCGAGATCGGCATGACGGGAAAATGCGCCCATGCCAAATTGGTCTCTATTCCAGAAACAGCCGTCGCAGGTTCTGGCAGATTCTTTCTGTCAGCTGACTTTACCCCGATTCCTGGGTTTCCCGGATAACACCGTCACATAGGAAAACAGCAGTTCTTCCAGAAATAACCTTGGATTGAGCGGATGCCGGGCAAGCTGCTGCGTTTTATCCAGGGCTCGCAAATAAGCTGCCATTGAGTGTGGATCAAGCCGGGGGGCCAGGGACTTTATTTGCGCGAGCATGTCCAGATGATAGCGGACTTTCTGCGCCATGCGAAAACTCATCAGATCGTAGCACCACTTTTGCAGCCAGCCGACCACCATGACAAGGTCGGATTTCTGCATTTCCTCCGCCAGCGCAAGCACGTCGAAACTTGATGGGATGCTGATTTGCTGGATAAAAGCGCTGTACCGCGCAAGATAATCTTCGTTTGCGAATTCCAGTGCGGTCAGGGGGGCGTAGCCAGCCGAGGCCAGGCATCTTTCAGGCGCTTTGACGCCTTGCTGTTTTAACCACAGTACTGCGGAGGCCACATCGGGAGCTGGCATGGCGACTTGACGGCAACGGCTGCGGAGGGTCGGCAATAAGTACTGCGCCTGATGCGTTACCAGTATGAACAACGTTTGGAGCGGCGGTTCTTCCAGATTCTTCAGAAGGGCATTGGCAGCAGCCATATTCATGGTTTCCGCCGGATGAATCAGGATGATCTTATAGCCGTTCTGATGGCTGGTAATATTGACGAAGTCGCCCAGTTCCCGTATTTGCGAGATGCTTATCTGTCTGCTGGGTTTTTTTGCGGGCTTGCCGCTGCCGGTGGCCGGATTCGCCGCCCTGGAAAAAGATTGAGCTTCTGCCTCATCTCCAGGTTCCACACCCTCCTCACTGGTCCCCTCCCCCGAGCCAGACGTGATCGCTTCGGGCTCGACAAGGCAGAAATCCGGATGGCTGCCTTGCTCAAACCAGTGGCAGCTTGAGCAGACTTCGCACGCCTTTCCTTCGACGGAGGGATTTTCACAGAGCCTGGACTTCGCCAGATAGCGGGCAAACGCAAGCTTGCCCAGTCCCTTTCTACCTCGTAACAGCAGGGCGTGGCCCAGCGGACGCGCAAGTTTCCGCCATACTTCTTCCTGCCATCCGTAAATATTGCTCATACGCAAATCGTTGCAATACTTTTTTCAACGGACCTCCTGACATCCTCCAGAGACTGGTTGGCGTCTATCACCCGTATTCTTTCAGGAAATTTTTTTGCCCGCTCCAGATAAGCCTCCCGTACTCTCTGGAAAAATTCATCCTGTTCTTTTTCAAACCGGTCCGCCTGCCTGATGTTGCTGGTTCGCCGCCTTCCCGATGCGACAGACACATCGAGATAAAGGGTAATATCCGGCTGAAACCCACCCTGCACCCACCGTTCGAGGTCATTCAATTTCTGCAGGCATAATCCCCTTCCCCCGCCCTGATAGGCAAAGCTGGCATCGGTGAAGCGGTCCGATATTACCCAGTCGCCGCGGCTCAAGGCAGGCAGGATGACCTTGTCCAGATGCTCGCGCCGGGCGGCAAACATCAGCAGTGCCTCTGTTTCCGCGTGCATTACCTGCCGGCCATCGATCAGGATGCCGCGCAATGATTCGCCCAAAGGAGTGCCTCCGGGCTCACGCGTGACAATCACGGTATTTCCTTTTTCCTTCAGGAGTTGCTCCAGCCACTTGAGATGCGTGGTCTTGCCTGCGCCGTCGATTCCTTCCAGAGTGATGAACTTGCCCCTCATTGGCGTGATGTCATTCCTGAAAATTAAGATACTGGCAATGCTATGTTTGTGGGCCGGAGGGAAACATATCCGGTCAGGCAGGACCTGATCTGCTTCGAGGCGAGTTTAACTTATACTTGTGGAAGGTAATAGCTGCAAATCCATTTAACCGGGCTGGAGAAAAAGAAGCTGCAAGCCGCAAGCCCGGACAAAGGTAAACAGTTATACTGTTCCACAGTGCATACAAAAAAACACAAAAAAAGCGCAAATACAAAAGGCAATCAGGAGTTCATTCATGACTGACGATATTGGAAGCGTATTCGCACGCCGGGCGGTTTTATTTGCACTGGTGCTCAGCACCTCGATTCCCGGCATTTCCAGCGCCGCTGCCCAGCAGGCGGAACGTAATCGGCAGGATAAGCCAATAACTGATAAGGCTGAGTCTGTTTCGCGTCCGCTGGAGCCGCCCTTGACGGAATTCCAGAAGATGCAACTGCACCACCGGCGCTATAGTGCTGCTGCCAACAACATGGCGCATTTGTTCAAGCTATTGAATCAAAAAATCCAGGAAGTATCTTTGGCGGCAAAAACTGTCGAAGCCAAGGACAATTCTCACAACAGGCGCCAGCTGGAAATCCGGTTACAGCAACTGGAAAGCGCGCGCGTGGCTTATAGCGTTCAATATCTGCAACTGCAATCACAGATGCAGAATGAATATCGCAATTATGCTGCGATCAGCAACGACCTGAAGGCAAAGTATGATAGGCCTGCAAGGAGCCGGGGAGAGAGTGCCCGGGATGCCGGCAGTGCGAAGGCGAGATCCGGCGGGAGCAAGCCAGCTAAAGCCGAGGGTATGGAAAATAAGGATACAGGGAGCCATGCAAAGACGGAACCTCGCATCGAGGAGCAGTCTGTCTCCGAGTCAGTGGCCAGGGATCCGCGTGTCCTGAATCTAAACACCAAGGAGGTCAGGGCAAGGCGCGAGGGACGCTCGAAAATTGAACCCTCTGAGAGCTCCCAGCCCGCCACGGAACAACCGTGAAGTCAGCGCATTCATCTCGCTACCCGCTTCCGGCCGTCGGGCCCGCAAGTGCTTCCCGCAGCCTTTTCTCCTGATCATGCGACAGTGTTGTCCTGAGGACTTTGCCTTTAACATCCGAGAGTTCGGCCAGGATCTTTTCCGGTTGTACTTTGCGAGCGAGAATAAAAAGCGCCGATGAGTTGACAGGAATTGTTTCGGCCAGCGACTTTATGAAATCATCGGGGATTCCGTAATCGGAAAGAGAGCCGGACAAGGCACCCGCACCTGCACCAATCATCCCGCCGATCAAAAATCCGGCTGCGGGATTGAGAAATACAAGCCCAACCATTGCCCCGAGCAATCCCCCTGAAAGCAGACCTGCGGATGCATCATAATGGGTCAGGTTGATGCTTTGTTTGAGGTTGATCTCACCCTTTTCGTCCCGAACCACAACCACGGCATCATCAAGATCCAATAAATCCTGGCTTCTCAGGGCCCTGAATCTCCATAAAACTTCCTCAGCCTTTTGCGTGTTTTCAAATCCTATTACCACCAGATCGGACATGCTCTACTCCTTTCAAGCTTTTCCAGAAACCTTACTTCGGTCTTATGCTTCCTGTCAGTCAGGTATATCTCTCAAGATTAAAGGTGATTCCATCAATCAGCCTCATGCCATGACCCCCTCTTACTAAAAAGCTTTTGCACACAAAGACGGACACTACCATCTCCGGTAATTAAAAAACAGTGTACCGTGAAAATCGTTGCTCTCCTTTCTCCTCCCCTTCTCTTTGCTCCCTTTGCTTGATCTCACTTTTCAGGTAAGGATTTTTCCAATTGTTGTTATAGGCGGGCAGGCGGTTTATCAAATTTTAGTCGCATGCCCTGCGCTCATCATTGCTTTCCGGTTAAGCGAGCAGGAAGTGGATGCCTCATAAAAAAATTAATCTACACTGTAATTTAACGAATTCTTTATGTAATGGAAACAGTTTCATCACACAGCTTGTGTTAAATCCAACTGAGCCCAAAAAATGATATATCCGTGCCGATGAGTTTGGGGACTGTTGTATCCGACTCGCCGCACCACTTCTATTCGGAAAAAGGAACAGGAGGCAGATAAGGGACAAAGAGGGACAGAAGCTGGCTGTGTGGCACTGAAATTCTTTCTTATTAATATTTAGGGGAAATAGATTCGATCCTATTTGCCTTCACTTACAGCAGGCGTCGTGGCATCCCTGCTGACCTTTCCTGCCGGGGCGGTTACATTCACACCCACCAATCTTGTGACCGATGATCAGCTCGCTCATGCCGCACAGATTACCGATATCGATCTCAAAAATGCGTGGGGAATGTCCTATGCTCCTGGCGGACCCTTCTGGGTCTCTTCAAATGGTGGCGGAACAGTCCGTTTGTATGGTGTGAATCCAGCCACACAGGCGACTGCACAGCGACCCTTGACAGTTTCCATCCCGGGCGAGAGCAGCGTGACCGGACAGGTATTCAACAGCACATCGTCATTTGGAGACAATCGTTTTCTCTTCGTAAGCGAAGATGGCACAGTTTCAGGCTGGCGCCCCGCCCTGGGTACGGCGGGTCCGATACCGGCAGAGACACTGGTGCCGGCATCCGCGAGCAATGTTTATAAGGGTGTCGCTCTCGGCAGCACCGGAGGGCACGATTATCTTTACGCGGCCAATTTCAAAGCGGGGACGGTGGATGTTCACAAGGGAGATGCGGGGGCGCCCTCACTGGCCGGTTCGTTTACCGATCCCGGGCTTCCCAGTGGATATGCTCCTTTCAACGTCCAGAATCTCGACGGATCGCTGTATGTGACCTATGCCCTACAGAATGCAAGCAAAGATGACGATGTGGCTGGGGCAGGGCTGGGTTTTGTCGACCAATACACTCTGAACGGTGATTTCGTTGCGCGGGTTGCATCCGGCGGAACCTTGAATGCCCCGTGGGGTTTGGCTGTAGCGCCTTCTTCGTTTGGTTCCGCTGCCGGTGATCTGCTGGTAGGAAATTTCGGTGATGGCCATATCAATATTTACGATGCCAATACGCATGCTTTTCTCGGCCAGGTGCTCGATGCCAACAATCATCCTGTAGTAATTGACGGTTTGTGGGCTATTTCACCGGGCAACGATACCATGGCAGGCAGCAGTCATCTGCTGTACTTCACGGCGGGACCGGATGATGAAGCCCACGGTCTGTTTGGCGTCCTCACACCTGTCCCCGAGCCTTCCGTTTACTCAATGATGATGGCAGGACTGGGCGGGTTGATACTGTTGATCAGGCGCCGTACACTGGGATGAAGTTTTGATGAATGGAGGAATCACGGCGCCTCAATCCAATGTACTTTATTCTTGACTTTATTTGTAACAGTTTTATCATATAAGCCGTTGGACAAGTGATCCCTCCTTTGTAAGTGGAAACTTTAAACCCGAAGTCGATAACGTCTTCGGGTTTTTTTATGCCCACGAAACCTGATCTGTTCCAGTCAATCTGCACCTTATTGGCCATGGGATCGCCTGACGGTGCGAGATCGATGCTCCTTTCCACAAATCCTGGATAGCAATAAATTCGTACTCCGCTTGTTATTTTTTGTGCCCGAGCATGAGCCCCGCGATTTCGATGCCGAGACCAAGGATGAAGAGAAGTGCGCCGATCCAGATATCTTCCGGCGCGAAGAACATCAGTATTCCGCCTAATATCATAAATGAGGCAGACAAAATCCGTTTGGTGCGAACACGAAGGGTCATGGCACACAGCCTTTTCACACAGCTTTTTGCAAGCAGATTCAGCAGATTCCGCTGAAGCGGATATCCGGCATCCTTATACAGACAATATAACTATAGACCCTGACCACGAAAATGCTGGAGAAGGAACTCCTGGATCCCGTATATAACTCCGACCAGATGGAACAGGCAACTGTTTATGAGAGTACTTATTTTGCCCTTCTTTCAAGCTCAAAGACCATTGAATCAGCAAGGGAAAGAAGTGGCTTTATGGCCTGATCAACTTTATCCGCAAGAGCCGCTGGCGCTATGTTTTGTGCCAAGGAGACCTGGAGCGCCTCTTGCAGACGGGCTGGTTTTTCAGTCGACAGGGGGTGCGGGTCAGCGGGTAGCCCCTGACGTAACAGGCTATAGATCACAGCCGGCTCCGTGGCGTAATGAAAACACCATTGATCATCAATCCGAAGGTAGTCCAGGTGCTCCAGCGGAATACCTGTTTTACCTCCAAGGAAATTTAAATCCTCATCGGTCAATTGGTGAACAGGCTCACCATCAATAAGCAGCTTCAGCGCGGCAATATATCGCTCATACTCGGATGATCCCCGGAATTTTCCCGATTTGATCTTCAGGTCGACTGCTTGCTGTAGTGGAGCATTGAATATGATTTCTGAAAATCCGATCTCATCTCCTGTTTCTTTGCCTTCGCTATCGTACAGTTCGAAAACGCGCACGATCAGATCCGCTTTGTCCTTCATCCGGAGCTTGTTTGTGCTATATATAATCTGATAGCTTCCTTCCGCATCCGTGATTGCCTGACCCAGCAATGCCTCTGATCGCATGTCCCGATCAAATGCACGGATGAGGAGATGAGGAAGCGGGAAGCCATCCACCTGGCGAATTGTGCCCCGAACGATACAAAGCGTTTTAACTGTGATATCGAGAAACTCCTGAATCGCAGCCGGGTTCTTCCTTACTTCAGCTACAATGCCCCCTTCCGGATCGAATACCCGCACAAGCAGATCAGGGCCTTTTCGTCCATTCGAACGCCAGGCATAGTCGATACGATAGAATCCATCACCCTGAACCGCGCCTATTGCGCCACACCGCACAAATGTATTCGCCGAGAGCGCATCGAATGCGCAAACGGTAAAGCCGCTTGCGCACAACGGCGCTCCATCTTCCTGAAAAATCTGCCCGCTAACAGTATAAATCCTGGTCCGTGGAACATCCGGACCGATGGTCACGGTGGCGATGGCCGAAAACTGATTCCTCAGGTTTTCTGCCTGATCCTGCGATAGCTCTTCAATCGTAAAGCCGCGTTCCCACAAGATTCGGGAAAAATCATTCTGTTTGCGGGAAACAGGCATCATCAGGTCGAACAGCGCGCGAAGTTCCCCGTCGGTAACGAAAATACGCACCGAGTTGTCTATGACCCTGGCCTCCAGGTAATTTATACCCGCAAGCGCCCGCTGCACATTCTCTATTTCGCCTGAATTCAACCTTTCCAGCAATATGCCCTGCTCCAGAATGTGCTGGCGCAGATTTTTGAAACCTTTAACGAAGCTGAGCAGCTTTTGTAGAATGTCGAATTTCTTGTCTGGCTGACTGAACTGGATGGTAGCTCGCATGGTCAGGTCGGTTTCTATGTCCGCTATCGGTTATTTTTCAATACTTGATCAGCCCATTCGGGGAAAACAGCGAAGGGAGGGAGGACTCACATGCAGGAATCTTTCTGATGTTCCTTGCGCCTGGGAACGATTTCCAGACATGGAAGACCTCTTCGCAAACCGTTGTCATGAGAGCCGATGGAGAAACTGGTTCAGTACAGTGTACAGCAGTTTATGTATCCCGGGCTCCGAATATCTTCTGTTGCTGCAACAAGCATAATCGCTGGTTATGCTCTCGCATCAAATGAGTAGTCTTCCCACCATTAAACATAGCTGATGGGCATGAGAAATCAAGTTTTTTTCTGCCTGTGCATTCAGAACTGGAGCTTATACATGTCTTACCGATATCCGTGGTATTTGTGATGAAGTGGGAGCAATCAGCCATGACCATCATTGTTGATGGGCTACGCTTTGCTTCACCCATTCAACAAAAGTACATCAGGAAAATAGATCAATTTATTCAAAAGTCATGAAAAGTTTTTCTATCGCCAGTGCCAGGAGCAGGAATTTTGAATGGCGCCTGGCCAACCTGCCGAAGCCGGCCTATCCCGAAGACCTCCCCGTAGTAGCTCTACGGCAGGAGATCGCGCAGGCGATCCAGAAAAACCAGGTGGTAATCGTCAGCGGCGAAACCGGCTCGGGCAAGACGACGCAGTTGCCGAAAATCTGCCTTGAGCTCCAGCGGGGCGTGCATGCGATGATCGGGCATACGCAGCCTCGCCGGATCGCGGCACGGACTGTGGCGGCACGAATCGCTTCGGAATTAAAGAGTCCCTTGGGGCACGCGGTAGGGTACAAGGTGCGCTTTTCGGACAAGGTGAGTCCGGAAACGTATGTCAAGCTCATGACGGACGGCATTCTGCTGGCGGAAACCCAGGGCGATCCGAATCTGCTTGCCTACGATACGATCATCATCGATGAGGCGCACGAACGCAGCCTGAACATCGATTTCCTGCTCGGATATCTCAAGCAACTGCTGCCGCGCCGGCCGGATCTCAAGCTGATCGTTACTTCCGCGACCATCAATGCCGAACGATTCTCCGCGCATTTCGATACCGCGCCTGTCATTGAAGTATCCGGCCGCATGTATCCGGTGGAGGTACGTTATCGTCCCATCGAGGTCCCGGCTCGCGCTGCTTCCGCCATCGCGGAAGATCGGAATGAAGACAAAGCCGGAAACAGGAGCAAGGATAAAGATAAGGACAGGCAGAAGGATAAGCAAAAGGATAGGTATAGGGATAAGGATGAAGGTGGCATGGAGCAGGCTATCCTCGATGCAGTGGATGAAATCAATCGCTGCGGGCCGGGGGATGTGCTGGTGTTCCTGCCTGGGGAGCGGGAAATCCGCGATACCGCGGAGGCGTTGCGCAAGCATGCTTTTGGTGGGCCCGGCACGGGCCGCGCGGGTGCCGAAATTCTGCCATTGTTCGCGCGCCAGTCCTATGCCGATCAGGAACGGGTTTTCAAGCCTGATGGCAGCAGCTTGCGGCGCATCGTGCTTGCCACCAACGTGGCGGAAACTTCACTGACCGTTCCCGGCATTCGCTACGTGATCGATACCGGTGTGGCACGCATCAAGCGCTACAGCTATCGCAACAAGGTGGAACAGTTGCAGGTGGAGAAGATTTCACGCGCCTCCGCCAACCAGCGCGCGGGGCGCTGCGGCCGGGTGATGAGTGGTATCTGTTTCCGGCTTTATTCCGAACAGGATTACCTCGCCCGCCCGGAATTCACTGATCCGGAAATCCTGCGCTCTTCGCTGGCCTCCGTGATTTTACGCATGAAATCTCTCAAAATCGGGTCAATCGAGAATTTTCCTTTCCTCGAACCGCCCCTGCCGCGCATGATTGCGGACGGTTATCAATTACTGACTGAGCTCGGCGCGGTGGATGACAACAACGCCCTTACCAGCATCGGCTGGCGGCTGGCCAGGTTTCCCATCGATCCCAGGATTGCTCGGATGATCCTGGCGGCGAAGGAGGAAAACTGCCTGAGCGAGGTGCTTATCATCGCCTCTGCCCTGAGTGTGCAGGACCCGCGAGACCGTCCGTTCGAACGGCAGGAAGCCGCAGACCGGGCCCACCAGAGCTTCCAGGATGAGCGCTCCGATTTTCTGAGTTATCTGAAGCTGTGGGATTTCTTTGAAGACCTGCTCAAGCATAAGAAATCCAACCGCAAGTTGATCGAGCAATGCCAGGAAAACTTTTTGTCGCATCGCAGAATGCGCGAGTGGCGCGAGGTCCATGGTCAATTGCATACGCTGGTAGTGGAAACAGGATTGAAACCCAACGAGATACCGGCGAACTACGATGAAATGCATCGGGCGCTTCTCGCAGGGTTGCTCGGCAACATCGGCTTCAAGATCGACGAGGATAGCGAATACCTCGGAGCGCGGGGCGTCAAGTTTTCGATTTTCCCGGGTTCCGTGCTGAAAAAGGCCAAACCCAAATGGGTGGTAGCTGCAGAACTGACAGAAATCACCCGGCTCTATGGCCGAAGTGTAGCGAAAATCGATCCTGCCTGGGTGGAAAGGATTGGCGGAAAGTTATGCAAAAAACATTATTTCGATCCGCACTGGGAGAAGAAATCAGCGCAGGTATCGGCATTCGAGCGGGTGACCCTGTATGGATTGACAGTAGTACCGAAGCGGCGTGTTTATTATGGAAATGTCGATCCGGCAGAAGCACGGAAGATTTTCATACGCTCGGCCCTCGTAGCAGGGGAATACATTACCCAGGCCCCATTTTTTGATCATAACCGTGAGCTTATTGCCAGTGTTGCTGCGCTGGAACATAAAACCCGCCGACTGGATGTGCTGGTGGATGAACAGGAAATTTTCGCGTTTTACGATGCGCTTATCCCTGAAGGGATAAGCAACGGCGCAGCTTTCGAGAAATGGCGCAGACAGGCTGAGCGTGAGAATCCCCGCCTGCTCTACATTACCAGAGAATACCTGATGCGCCATACCGCGCAGAGCGTAACGGAAGAGCGGTTTCCAGATACCATGCTCGTAGATGGCTTCCACCTGTCGCTCACCTATCGCTTCGATCCCGGACACGTGTTGGACGGAGTCACCATTACCGTACCGTTGCCGCTGCTGAACAAGCTGGACGCGGCGCAATTCGACAACCTCGTCCCGGGACTGATCCGTGAAAAAATAACCTGGTACCTGCGAGCGCTTCCCAAGCAGATACGCCGCTACGTTGTCCCTGTCCCGGAGTTTGTAACGCAATTCCTGGAAAGCGCGGAACATGCAGCAGCAACTTCACCGCCTGCACCCCTCCCCTTGCCCCTGGTCGAGACACTGGCCCGGTTTATCCGGACCAGAACCGGCATTACCGTTCCACCGGATGCCTGGGGAGACGAAAAGCCGCCTCTGCATCTGATGATGAACTACAGAATCGTGGACGATGCGGGGCAAGAGCTGGCAATGAGCCGGGACCTTGGGCAACTGAAGGCCCAACTCGGGCAGGCGGCGCGATTGATGTTCTCCCACTCCGGGGCAGGCGAGCATAATCCTCTTGAACGCGACGATGTAAAACGCTGGGATTTTGGTGATCTGCCGCAGGAAATTACCTTCAACCGTGCAGGCAAGAACATGATCGGCTTTCCTGCTCTTGCCGAACGGGATGGAAAAGTATCGATCCGCCTGTTCGACACGCGGGAAGCGGCAGAGGCCAGCATGCGTAGCGGTGTGCGCCAATTGCTGTGTCTCGAACTGAAGGAGCAAATGAGGCAGCTGGAAAAAGATCTGTCAGGACAGGGAGGGAAGGATGGAAAGGGCAGATACCTGGTGCAGGCGGCCTTTCAACTGCATACACTCATCAAGCCTGACCAACTCAAGGAAGATATATTGAATGCGGTCGCAGACCGCGCCTTTATTGCGGATGATGCGCTGCCCCGCAGTGAAAAAGAATTTGCCGCGCAGCGCCAGCGTGCCCGCGCGCGACTGCCTGCTGTGGCTGAGGCTCTGTCTCGAATCGTACAAAGCGTTGCGGACGAGTACCAGCCGTTGATGGCCAAGGTTTCTTCAATCGGAGGAACGGGCAAGGCTGGCATGCAAAAAACCGGCGTAGCAAGTGGCGGCAGTGCCGGTAATCCCGGAGCCGACTTGGTGATCCAGCTCCGCAACCTCATTTATCCGGGATTTTTGAGCGCCACTTCCTGGGAGCGCTTGCAGCATTTACCGCGCTACCTGAAAGGCATGATCTTCCGTCTGGATAAGTATGGCGCCAACCCTGAGCGCGACGCGCGCCATGCTGCTGTCATTGCCGGATTATGGAACCGGTATGAACAGCGCCTTGAAAAACATCGCAAGGCGGGAATCGAGGATCCCAGGCTTGTTGAGTTCCGCTGGCAGATCGAGGAACTACGCATTTCGCTGTTTGCCCAGGAATTGAAAACGCCTTACCCTGTTTCGGTCAAACGACTGCAGAAATTATGGGAGGAAGTCAGTATGTGAAGAAGACTGAAAACCAGCCGGGCAGATGTTGTGCGAGATAGATGGTCGCAGAAGCGAAAGAAACTGAATCAAATAGACTTGGCATTATTTTTTTGCCAAGATAAAAACCAACTTTTAGGGTTTTTTTGTTGGCGCAGATTGTCTGGAGGCAACTTTTATGGCGCCATCATCGTTGAACAAAGATATTCAGAGGTAGGTTTGTGATCTCACTAGGCGACATTTACGACAAGGACGTCAACTTTCTTTTCGGTGCTGGCGCATCCTCCGGCCTACTTCCAACACTTCGCCTGGGGATCAAAAGTGAGCAAGCTGGTGAAAGCTGGACGTTGGAAGAGCTCGCCACTAGGTTCAAGAACGACGATGGACTGCGAATTCCGCTGTTCATGCATTATTACGAGACGTGCATCAGACCGGCGGAGCTTCTCAATGTGTCGGCTGCCATCATGAGCGCTAAGGGTAAGGCGGTCATCGAAAACTATCGAACGTTCCTCGAAACCGTTCTTGCGATGCTTCAACGCCGAAAAGCCCTTGAGCGGCGCTGCAACATCTTTACCACGAACTACGACGGCTGCTTTCCGCTCGTCGCGGACGAAATCCTCAAGCGTGGCCATCTCGACTTTGTCCTCAATGACGGCACACGTGGTTTTACTAACCGCACCCTTCAGGCACGAAACTTCAATACCTACCTTTGCCAAACCGGCGTCTTTGGACGTCATCAGTCAAGCATTCCGCAGATCAACCTCATCCATCTCCACGGTTCTGTGTACTGGAGCAAGACTGATAGTGGGACGATTCAGGTCGATTATAACCTTATTGCGAAAGAGTCTCTGCTTGATGAGGCTGCCAAGGAGCGCTTGAAGCCGTTCTCTCAAACTCTGAGCAATCCAGCGGCTGAGGTTGGCGACTTGGCAAACCCTGGCTTTGAGCCGGAGTTTCTGGCCTCATTCTATTCGCAGTACGAGCAAAAGCCAATTGTGAACCCCACTAAGTGGAAGTTCCATGAGACGGTATATGAGGAGCACTACTATCAGATGCTGCGCCTGCTGAGCTACGAGCTTGAGAAGCCTAATGCCGTGTTGATCACGTTTGGTTTTTCGTTTGCCGACGAGCACATCCTCAATTTGGTAATGCGCTCGCTATCAAACCCGGGACTTCAAGTCTTCGTTTGCTGCTATAACCAAGCAGATTACGCCTCGCTCTCCGAAGTGTTCAAGGCGTATCGCAACGTACTGTGCCTTACGTTGCCCGACAACGTGCCGATGGACTTTTCTGCTTTCAATCGGCAGGTATTGACTTCGCCCACCATAGCAAAAGGGAGTTCATCCGACACTGCACCGCAGGCTGCAGAAGTGGCCGCTGCCGCAGGGGATACAGCGTGAGTATTCGGATCGGGGCAGTCATTGGAGTTCACGGGACTAAGGTCATTCTCAAGATTGATGAGCAGTCCAGCAAGGAGACGCTGTTTTACGGGGGGGAGAAGTACAAGGGAGTCTCTATTCGAGAGTACATCTCTATACAGCGGGGCTTTCGAGACATCATCTGCATGGTCGAAGGCGAGTACCTGGATGAGAGCCGAGTAGAGACCTCTAGCGGGAAGACGATCTACATTCGAAAGGTTGAGGCTAGGCCAATCGGATTCTTCGACGGGAACGGTTTCAGTCAGGGTATCAAGTACTTGCCTATGATTCAGGATGCGGTTTACCTGCTTGAGGAGAAGCGGGTCCGATCAATCTTCGAGAACAAGACGCAGGGCAGTGAATTTCAGATCGGACGCATGCTAAAAGAGGACATTGCCGTAGATCTACCATGGAAGCGGCTCTTCAATAGCCATATTGGTATCTTTGGCAATACAGGCAGCGGTAAATCTAACACGCTCGCAAAGCTCTACACTGTCCTTTTCGAGCAAAAGCTCCCTTTTATCCAAGGCAAGAGCTGGTTCGTCATTCTTGACTTCAATGGCGAGTACGGTGGCCAACAGCTAGCGTCGACGGATGCCAAATGTGTCTACACTTTATCGACGCATGGTACACCGGACCCCAACTCTCCCACCGCGCGCTTTCCGCTTGCGGCGCAGGAGTTTTGGGACGTTGAGACGCTTTCGCTGCTCTTCCAGGCCACCTCTAACACTCAACGACCGTTCTTGAACCGCGTTGTTAGAGGAAAAGAGAAATATGAGACGAATGCTCAATCGTTGGGTCAATATGCTAAAACAATTTTCCGTGCGGCATTCTGTGCCGGCGAGGTGCGGCCGGTAACGCTCGATCTGATGAGGACAGTTGCTCACTGGATGAACAATGACGCACTGGAGGCGTTACTGAAGGACATCGTATGGCACACCAAGAATGCCCGATTCACGGGCCGAAGGGCGTACTTTGACACGGACGGTGCAACGTATGATGAGATCGTCAGCCCGACTGTTGGAACGCTTGACTCTACAAACCTTGATGTCTTCGAGCGATTAGTCGTTCGTATCAATCTCCAGTTGATCTCAGACCTTATTTCGGGCTTTGTCCAGTTCGATCACATACAGCCGCTTCTCAAGCGTGCCGAGTCGGCGCTGAGTAGCTTGCGTAAAGTGCTTCGCATCGAAGAGTTATTGGCAGAGGATCCTGTTCTCACCGTCATCTCGTTGCGGCGTTGCAATAACGAGATGAAGAAGGTGCTGCCGCTTCTTTTCGCCAAGCACTATTACAACGTACACAAGGCCATCGTCCAGACACCACCCAATCGGACTGTCCACCTTATCATCGATGAGGCTCATAACATCCTATCTCAGCAATCCAACCGCGAAAGTGAGAGCTGGAAAGACTACCGGCTTGATCAATTTGAGGAAATCATTAAGGAGGGGCGCAAGTTCGGTATGTTCGTGACCATAGCAAGCCAGCGTCCAGCGGACATTTCACCTACGATCGTCTCACAGCTCCATAACTTCTTCATCCACCGTCTAGTCAACGATCGAGACTTATTTCTGATCGATAACACAATCTCCACTTTGGACGCGTTGTCTAGGGGTTTAATCCCCGGATTGGCCCAAGGCTGCTGCGTCGCCACTGGCACTGCTTTCGAGCTCCCAATAGTCATACAGGTTGACCGTCTTCCTACCGAGAAGCAGCCCGCCAGCGAGGATGTCGACCTTGAATTGCTTTGGGGTGAAATCGGCTAGGTGTGCTCCCTAAAGGAGCAGACTGTCGAACCGGAATTTGTCCCGAGCCTTGGCGCCAGGGAGTTGCCGCAGCTCTTGTCAAAGTTGAATAATATTGCCGCCTAATAAATTAACAGATGAGGTGCCAAGCTTGCCACAGAAAGTGTGAAGGCATAGCAGATGCGCAGATGCATTGGGGAATCTCGACGAGGTACGCAACTGTGAGGAGAATATAGCTATATTGCTGCTCCGAAAATAGACTAACGATGGCGATAAGGGCTCGATTGGAAAGGCGCTAGAACTAGAGTAATCTGGTGCTCGTCCTCGATCATCGCGAAGAATGAGCATGACAGCTAGGTTTCCGTAAAATAGGATAAAAACCAGAGCTGGCACCGCTCTACTTTTAACGATGCGAACCTTATGACACCCCAACCGCACGATTGATTGCCAAAGCCCCATAAAGATGTTTGCTAAGCAACGGTCCTTGCAACACCTCATTGATCAGGAAGGTGAGCAGCTTCTACGCTCAATACTCCCAAAACACTGGGTAATACGCGAATATCGGCCGGATTACGGTCTTGATTTCGCTATCGAGGTGTTCAAATCAGCTGTACCGGTTGAAGGTAGAGCTGCAACGTATGAGACTTTAGGTGAGCATTTTTTTATCCAATTAAAAAGCGTTGCAGAACTAGAAGCTAAACCCTTGACTATCTTTGGTCGCGGGAATGTAGAGAAAGGTCCAGAGGTTCTTGATCAGTCCGATAAGGTTGTCGATTTAGATACCTATCGTTTCCAGCTTGAGACCTCAGAATTGGTCACAGTAGAGCGAATGGGAATTGGTATTCCAGTGTTGCTCGTAATCGCGGATCTTAAGGTACAACGCTGCTCCTTCGTCTGTTTGAACGATTACATTGACAAGGTATTGATCCCACGCCACGCGGACTACCGTATTAAGCAGAGTCGCACCATCCATGTGCCAGTAAGAAATGAAATTGGGACAGAGCATGGCTTGGTGGCACTGCGCTGGTATGCGAAGCGTTCCAAATTGCTAGCGGCGTTTCAGCGCTTTATTTACCAATATTCCGAACTTAAATGGGCTGCGGATTCAAACTGGCGTGAATTAGCAGAGCTTTTTGCTCAAAGGATTGCTCGGTATGACTTTTGGGATGATCTCGAAATGTGTCTGCCGATTGGATACAACGCAGCCGGGCTACGGCGATTTATTGAGACAGGGCAACCTGAATTCTATAAACAGATGAAAACTCCCCCAGGCTTTGATGAGGTTGAATTCAAGGAACACCTTAGGAAACAGGACGTTTTTGAGCTTTGGCGGCTGCTTTCCCTTCTTCCAAAAACTTATGAGGACGTTTGGCGCGAGTGGTTTTTGCCAACAGCGTTGGGCCATATAGCTTCGTCACCTGAATAGAAGGTTCAGCGAGAACAATGAAGAACATTCTTGCGGGAACGAGCGAAGCGCCGTGCAATCCGCAAAGGTTCTCCCGGAGTTTACAGCTTCGGAGCAGTTAAAGTGTTGCCTCCTGGAGGAGAATATTTGCCACTACTCAGTTAAGCAGCTGGTTTCAGCTCGGGAATGTATCGCTCTACTAGGTAGTTTGCGACCACTCTGCATTCGCCGCCGGGAGGAATTTCCACCACTTCTGACCCAGCATTCGCGGTTTCAACGCAAACGAAGCGTTTGTAGTCATCATCCTTCAGGTCGCCCATCTGGGCAGAAATTTTCGCCCAGGGATTCCATACGACAGCAGTCCTGCTGTCGCTCGCCCGAATACGAATCCGGCGATCACAAGCAATATCGTCGATCACCAGCTCTTTCGGTACATCCTGGTAAATGCGATCGACTTCGGAATTGATCGTTATTGCCCCTGCCTGGGTTTTTTGAGCGTAATTGTCGACTTTATCGAGATACGCGACCCCTTCAAGACCGAGAATGGTAACCTGATCGATATGTCCGACCTTGAAGTAGGTATGCAGCGCCTGCGTGATTGAAAAAGGCGCGGTATCCTTATTTTGCGTGATCAATTCAAGATTCAGAGATTCTCCCACTGTGACTTCGAGGTCCAGATTGAACGAATACGGCCAGATAGCTCTTGTTTCCGCTGTATCGGTCAAGCCAAGCGTCACCTTGCTGTCGCCATTTCCAGTCGCCTCCGTTTTAATGACGTTCCAGAGCCGGTTGCGTACAAAACCATGTACAGGACGCCCTTGCTGTTCCGGATCAGGACCGAACCAGGGCCAGCAGATGGGAGTGCCGCCCTTGATACCTTTATCTGCCTCATAATAGGCAGCTTCGCTCAGGAACATCAGGTTCTGCTCATTTGCGGGCTGAAAAGACAATACCTGCCCCCCATAAACAGAGATCACTGCGCTGCCCCTGGCATTACCGACCATGATAAAGGGAAATCCTCCTGTCCCCTCCATGAATTTGACCTGACCCTCGATCCCGTGATTTTTATTCAACTCTTCTATATTCATTTCATTCCTTATTCGCTTCTGGAGATGCCTCGTAGCAGAGGATCATAATGGCCCCTGAACATTTTGTCATCAACAGCTGTCAGCGAAGCAGAACCAGCCTCGGAATTGCTTCCGCCTCCATCCAGACAACCGCATTTTGCCCGAATTCCTTTCCAAGCGCCTTTGCTGTTTCCAGATTCAGTCCGAGCACGAGAAAGCTTTTTTCCGCCGACCATGCTCCGGCAGGATCGATGCCTTCACCTTCGATAATCTGGTTCTGCCTGGCAACATGTCGGTCGAGGCTCTTCCGGAGATCCAGACATGCCTTCATGTTCACTTCATGGCTTTCCGCCGCACCGAAGGGATTGCAGGCAGTGATGAATGCGGCACACCGGTGGCCGGATGCTGCCAATAGCCTTGCCAGGGGCTCGGAATACTGGTCCACATGCAACGTTATGACCTCACGGCCTAAACCTGCCCGGTAGTAAGCCGAGCGATAGGCATAAATCAGATCATCAGGGATTTCAGTGTATGGCAATGGTATCTCCGGCGAAGCTTCCCATCTCCAGGCGTTTTATGAGTACTACATTTATCCATTGACGCGGGGCAGTCAGGATAAGTTGCAACTATGCGGGGAGAGCTTTTTATGAAAGGTGACGTATCACTCTGCAAGGATTTCCTGCAGCGAAAACGTTCGCGGGAATGTTCCTGGTAACAACGCTTCCCGCTCCGATAGTCGTGCCCCGCCCGATCGTGACGCCAGGATTGATGATTGCTCCACCGCCAATCCAGACGCTGTCTTCCACAATAATAGGTTTAGCGGCTTCCAGGCCGGTATCACGGTCCGCTGCCGCAAGGGGGTGGGTGGCAGTATAGATCTGCACCGCCGGGCCCAGAAAGACGTTATGCCCCATGATAACCTGCGCGCAATCCAGTATGATGCAATTGAAATTGGCGTAGAAGTTGTCCCCTACCACGAGGTTGTAACCGTAGTCGCAATAAAAGGGTGGCTCGATATAGAGGTTTGACCCCGATGTTCCGAGCAGTTCCCTCAAAATTGCAGATCTTTTTTCAGCCTCATCCGGAAGACTGTCATTGAAAGCCTTCGCTAATCTTCTGGCGCGCTTTCTTTCCTCGACCAGCAGTCGATCACTGGAGCGATATAGTTCCCCATTCAGCATTTTCTGCTTTTCGGTCTTATCAATCATGCCATCTATTCAATAGCGTTTGAAGAAGCTTCAGAAAAAAGCTTTTTCGAGGAAACATCCGGAAACACCCCTGCGCTGCCACCCCAGTCAGGTTTCAGACATTCTGCCGGTATGCTGCGTCGAGCATGGCTGTTTATTGCTTTCAGGGTCATACTTGGCCCCCCAGTGTATGAGCGCATGAAGAGCCGGGGACAAATCCTTTCCTTTTTCCGTGAGCGTATAAATGACCCTTCTTGCATTAAGCGGATCGCGCTGCCTTGAAATGATATTGCACTCCTCCAGCTTTTTCAGGCGATCTGAAAGAATATTGGACGCAATTTTTTCAGGTGAAGCGAGAAAATCTCGGAAATGCTGCTTACCCTTGAACAGTATGTCGCGAATGACAAGCAAAGTCCATTTGTCACCCAATATATCCAGTGCGCAGCTGACAGGACAGGAAGAACGCTTGTTCTGGTCTTTAGTCATGCTCACATTATTTATGTTTGATTTTTCCGATACGATTCATTTATTATACTTTCAATATGCAACCAAATACGAGGATTGAGACTCTATCTGATGGTTGCCGGTACATTTTTTTCAGCCCGGAACGACTTTATTTCTCATCTGGATCAGATAGCGCGTTATAGCTTGTCCAGCGAAAGTTACGCCTTTCCGGAGGGACGATATAAAGCTGAAAGGCAGCGGCAAGCAAATACAAATCAAGAGGAGTAGATGATGAAGCAAGCGATACAAGCCGGTGTATCGGTTCTTGTCCTGGTAGCAACGTTGTACAGCGGTTCAGCGACCGCTCATGGAAAAGTCTCGATGGAGGAAGATAGCTGCATGCGACGGCTTGGCGACAGCAGCATGGTTCATTTAAGCGCCTATCAGCCGCAGTATGAGCCCGCAGATCAATACTGCACCGAAATTCCCAAAGGGGGAAACACGTTTCTGGTGGTTGACCTCGTGGATCCCGCATTACGGGATATTCCCATCGGGATGCGAATTGTAAGAGGAAGCAATGAAACAGAAGATGAAACGGTATCTTATGTGAGGCCGAGCTATCATCCTGATGGAGTGATCAAGGGGGAAACCGCCCTGGACAAGGGGGAGTATACGGTTTTCATAACCGGTGAGGCAGTGCCTCCCGTGCGCTATGAATATCCGTTGCGCGTAGAAATGATCAATTACGCAAAAACTTTTCGTGCCGCGGTCGGCCCAATGATAGCCGCCCTGCTGCTGACCCTGCTTGGTTACAAGATCATGCAGTCCAAGCGGGTGAGGCAATGGAGATCTTCTCGCGAGTCATAGCACTATGAGGCTTAGCCAGTTAAGTAAAGCTTAACGATAAGGGTCTGGGTTGCCGCACATTTCTTGATCAGGGTATAGCACGGAGGATTTTGAACCAAAGCTTTGATACCTGCTTACTTGATTAACTGACTAAATCGGTAGCTCAGCCCTACGGATGCCCTCGCTTCTCTTCCTTCATGAAGCAAAAATCAGCGCAGACTCTTCAGTGGAGACAAATGCTGATGCCCTTGTGGTGAAGGGATCATTGTACGGGTGAGTTTCTCATCAAGAAGACGTATGAAGCCTTCTGCAAATCGCCGATCTGGGAGGACAGTATGCTCATCATCACCTACGACGAGCATGGCGGCTTCTACGATCATGTGGTTGCCCCCGCGGCAAGGGCAATCGGTTCCAACAGGCGCAAGTACGGATTCACCTTCGATAGGCTTGGTCCGTGCGTCCTCGCTATTATCGTCTCACTGTGCATTCCCAGGAACCTGATCGATCTCACCCCTACGAACACTCCACAGTCGTCTCAACCCTGAATGGGGACTCTGAGATTGTGGGGAAGATTGGAAATGGGAGTCGCTGATGTTCCCGCGCATCACTGAAAGTACCGGGCCCGCCACCATTCCCTTCGCTTTCTCTGGCAAATGCTGCCTGATCCTTATAGTCTCTGAGCCAAAGTCCCTGTATCATCTACGATACGGAAAATGAGAAGAAAATGGCGGGAAAAAATGGGACAGTAAAAGGCGTGTCTTTTCCCAGATTTTAAAATCCTGTCCTCGATATGTTCATAAACGTACTCCCGAGGGCCTGAATTTCCGCATAACTCCAATCTACTCGAAAGGAATAAGTCGTGTGGAGTTCGTAATAGTCAGCTACCCAACTCGGAGGCAGGTATATGTCGACGGCGATTTGACCGGATATACCAATGAAGTCCTCCAGATGGATGCAGGCACGCACAAATTCACCCTGGAGCCTCCGGAGGACTGTGATCCCGCCTTTTGCGAAGTCATGGTTAAAGGAACCAATGTCCTGCTTCCCATGAAAATTGCCTTTATCAAAAAATGGTAGGCATGGGTACCCGGCTTTGCACATGCCTGGCCATGCTTGCTGCAGCCTTGTTGCTGGTCGGATGTGGCTCCTTTCAGGTAAATCCGCCCCTGGACAGGTACGATCCCTCCTCAGGTTACCGTTTCGAAAAACTGGAGCAGGGAAGCAATAGCGATAAGCTGTTTGTCATTCTGGTTTTTTCGGGCGGCGGTACACGGGCAGCAGCATTATCTTATGGAGTGCTGGAGGCTCTCCGCGACACCCGGATCCAATGGGAAAACCGGAAAATGTCGCTGCTGGACGAAGTCGATGTAATTTCATCGATATCCGGGGGAAGTTTTCCTGCCGCCTATTACGCCCTGTATGGATTGAGGATTTTCGACGAATTCCCGAATCGCTTTCTCTACAGGCCCATTCAATCCGAATTGATTGACGCGACATTGACTCCAGCAGGATTATTGAAGCTCGGCGGAGGAAGCTTCGGGCGCAGTGACCTGGCGGCGGAGTTTTATGACCGGGAGGTATTTGGAGCAGGCACATATGCGGAAGTAATTGCCCGGGGTGGGCGGCCTTTCGTAATCCTGAATGCCACGGATATGACGACGGGAACGCAATTTCCCTTTACCCAGGACCAGTTTGATCTTTTATGCTCAGACCTGTCAGGAATTTCACTGGGACGGGCAGCAGCCGCATCCTCTGCGTATCCGGGAGGACTGACACCCCTCACTTTTCAAAACTACGCAGGCAAGTGCGGCTACCATCAGCCTGAATGGGTGGACCTTGCCGTTCGGGACCATAAGTCGCGCATCAATATACGCCGGGCCGTACGCGCGGAAAACAGGCTTTCGTATACCGATACCGGACATAACCCGCGTAAATACATTCACCTGACCGACGGCGGCGTGGCAGACAATATCGGGCTGCGGGAGCCGCTTACGGCAATTAACAGTTTAAATAATTCCTGGAGCGTGCTTCGCCTGATAAACCAGAAGAAGGTGGATAAGCTGGTGGTAATCGTGGTGAATGCGGGCACAAATCCCGCCACAAGCCGGGATCGGACTCCAGAGGTTCCCGGGCTCGTTGATACTCTGACTGCCGCAGCCGTGGTCCCGCTGGGCAATTATTCATTCGATACCCTTGAATTGTTGCGGCAGACGGTAAACGAGTTCAACGAATCGATGCGACTGGTATCCGGATGCAAGGAGCTGGCTGCCAGCAAAGGTCCGCAGTGTGAGTTGGATATTCCCATGCCGCACCAGATCGAATTCTTTCCGATCGAGGTAGCATTCGAATACATCGATGCGGCCGACGAGCGAAACTGGTTCAAAAATCTTCCTACCACCCTGGAATTGCCCCGGGAAACGGTAGATAAGCTACGGAAGGTCGGGCAACAAATACTCAACGAAGATCCCGAATTCAAGAGACTGATAGAAGCGTTGCATGGATGCGCAGCCCTTGCAGGGCAGCGTTGCTGATGGAAAAATTCCATGGGATCACACCCCAGCTCACCAGGAAAGAAAAGGAAAGAACATGACGAAGATTCTCGGATTCGCCGCGCACGGCCCCAGGCAGAAACTCGAATCATTCACTTATGATGCCGGCCCTCTCGCACCGGAGGAAGTGGAAATTGCGGTGGAGCATTGCGGTCTTTGTCATTCCGATCTTTCAATAATGAATAATGACTGGGGTATCACGCGGTATCCCGTTATTCCCGGACACGAGGCCATCGGCCGGATTGTCGCTATGGGAGAGCAGGCAAAGGGATTGCAAATCGGGCAACGGGTAGGGGTTGGCTGGAATGCGGGCAGCTGCATGCACTGCCATGAATGCATGAGCGGCGATCACAATCTTTGTGCAAGAGCCACCGCGACAATCATCGGGCATTACGGGGGGTTTGCCGACAGAGTGCGGGCGCACTGGGCGTGGGCCATTCCCATACCTGAGAAGCTTGAAAGTTCCTCCGCAGGCCCGTTACTCTGCGGGGGGATTACCGTATTTGCACCGCTTGCGGCCCATGTAAAACCGACCGATCATGTAGGTGTCGTCGGTATTGGCGGCCTCGGGCATCTGGCCCTGCAATTTGCGAATGCCTGGGGCTGCGAAGTTACGGCCTTCTCTTCCAATCCCTCAAAGACGGAAGAAATGCGCACACTCGGCGCTCATCGTGTTCTCTCCAGTCACAAGGGCGACGAAATTCGCTCGGCAGCACGCTCACTCGATTTTCTGCTGGTGACCGTCAACGTCCCGCTTGACTGGGCATTGCTGCTCCAGACGCTGAAGCCGAAAGGACGCATGCATCTCGTTGGCGCAGTGCTCGAGCCCCTGCCCATCCCCGCTTTCGAGCTTTTGAGTGGACAGAAGAACGTTTCAGGGTCTCCGACCGGTGGGCCTGCGATGGTTTCAGATATGCTGGATTTTGCCGCCCGCCACGGCATTCAGCCCCAGGTGGAGCGTTTCCCCATGAGCAGAGTCAATGAAGCGGTTGCACATCTGGCTGCTGGAAAGGCGCGCTACCGCATAGTCCTTGACGCGGATTTTAATCGGCAGCAGCCAGGAAGTGCGAATGCATGATCAGCCGCTTCGCAGCAATTCAACCGTCACTTCATTCGGACATGATCCATCGTGCTCAAATACGGTAATGTTTTGTAGCGTGGTCTGGGCGATGCTTGCCAGCGCCTCAGCGGTAAAGAATCCCTGATGTCCCGTTATCAACACATTCGGGAAAGTGAGCAGACGTACGAACAGATCATCCTGTATCACCTGACCGGTTAAATCCTGAAAGAACAAGTCACCCTCCTGCTCATACACATCCAGCCCCAGATATCCGATTCTCGAGGATTTCAATCCGACAATCACCGCTCGTGTGTCGATAACAGCTCCACGGCTGGTGTTGATGAGCATCACGCCCTGTTTCATTCGTTCGACTGCGGTGGCGTCGATCAACCGATGCGTTTGCGGATTGAGCGGACAATGCAGCGTGATGATGTCACTCTCTCCATAGAGCGTCTCCAGCGGAACATATTCGGCCCCCAGTTCAGCGCACGTGGAGTTCGGCTGCAGGTCGTAAGTCAGCAGGCGGCAACCGAAGCCGCGCAGTATCTGGGCAACCGCGGAGCCAATGCGCCCGGTACCGATAATACCGACAGTTTTACTGCGCATTTCAAAGCCAAGCAATCCCTGCAAGGTGAAGTTCCCATTGCGTACGCGATTATAGGCTTGATGAAGCCGGCGATTGAGTGCCAGCATCAGCGCGACCGTATGCTCCGCGACCGAATGCGGCGAATAGGCAGGTACCCGCACCACGCGAATTCCCAGTGCGCTTGCTGACTGAATATCGACGTTGTTGAAGCCCGCGCAGCGCAGGGCGATGAGACGCGTACCCTCTGCCGCCAGCGTTTCCAGCACTCTGTTGTCTAGCGTGTCGTTGACGAACACGCATACGACGGGGAAGCCTGCCACCATCTGCCGCGTTTCTTCGGATAGGTGCGACTCGAAAAATACCAGTTCATGATGAGCATCACGATTGGCAGCCAGTAAAAATTGACGGTCGTAGGATTGAGCGCTGCAAATGGCAACTTTCATTGATTTCCTGCCTGCTTGTCCCTTCTTCGGGATGTTGAAATCCGATTTGAAGCTCTTTTCCAAATCATGTATGCCATCATACAGCCGGACTAAACATCTAGCCTCTTCCAGGCATTATCTGAAAGAACTTTACCGGTAACAGCGGCGGGCTCACCTTCGACAGGCTCAGGGCTCTTCGGCAGGTTCAGGGGAGGATGAACAGCACGCCTGCATCTGAACCGGAGGGCATTTAATGGACCCGAAGGAACAAAAGACGCAGCAATCGCCTGGACGAGGCCGCAGCAGCGCCTTGCAGGCTTCGCATTCATAATAAAACTGGCAGGAGTCAACCGGCATGATCTCGCGCTTGACGTGCTTACAGTAAGGACACGTCAGTTCCGATTCCAGAAGAAGTATGCTATTCGTCAAAAGAATTCCCGAGAGTTGTAAGAAATTGTGGCATCATGTTCTCCAGTTTACTGCCGTTTCTACTGCTTCGCTTCCTCCGCCATCTCACGGTGAGACTCCGCCATCCTCCTGTTTTCCTCTGCGGCTTCCTCATAGATGCGGGCGAGCGCCTGGGCATGTTCTCTCACATCGATGGTTTTTCTGCCATAGTAATATCCGTGCTTCCGATATTCGGTCATGCACCTTTTCTGCTCATTTGCCTTTGCCTGCATGGCTTCCGCCGCAGCCTGATAGTGCCGGGCCAGGGCATAATGATCCTTACTGGTTTTTGCGCTCCGAATGGCGCTTGTCATATCCATGGAATGGGGATCGATGTGGGCACAGGATATGAGGGCCAGAACTGCTAGAATTAAAAAAAATAAGCGAATTTTCATTTGCCGTCTCTCTGCTGGCTGATCCTGAAATGATATAACACTGTAAGTTATAGCAGTATTTCGCAACTTTGACGCAGGTACTCGAATGAAAATCTGGCCAGGCACTCCCTACCCTCTTGGGGCGACATACGATGGGGCGGGAACCAATTTCTCGTTGTTTTCCGAAGTGGCGGAACGCGTCGAACTGTGCCTGTTCGATGAAGCCGGTCGCGAAACCAGAGTGGATTTGCCCGAGGTGAGAGGATACTGCTGGCACGGCTACCTGCCTGGGGTGGAACCTGGACAGCGTTATGGTTTTCGGGTGCATGGGCCGTGGGCCCCGGAGCAAGGCAATCGTTGTAATCCCGCGAAACTGCTGCTCGATCCCTATGCAAAAGGGATCGATGGCGACATTACCTGGGATGAAGCTGTATTCCCCTACCTTTTCGATGACCACGATGCACGGAATGACAAGGATAGCGCGCCTTTCATGCCCCGCAGCATCGTTCATCAACCGTTTTTCGATTGGTCAGGGGATCGCCAGCCCCGGCGCCCCTGGCATGAAACTGTCATTTATGAACTGCATGTCAAGGGATTCACGGCACAGCATCCGGACATACCTCCTGAACTGCGGGGCACTTATGCAGGTCTCGCGCACTCCGCTTCCATCGAGTATCTGAAGCAGCTTGGGGTCACGGCTGTCGAGCTGCTGCCAGTACACTACTTTGTGCAGGACAAACGTCTTCTGGATCAGGGTTTGCGCAACTACTGGGGGTATAACTCCATTGCCTATTTTGCCCCCCATAGCGCCTATGCCGCGGACAAGCGTCCAGGAGCCGCAAGCGCCGAATTCAAGCAAATGGTCAAGGCTCTGCATCAGGCGGGCATAGAGGTTATCCTCGATGTGGTGTACAACCACACTGCGGAAGGCAACGATCTTGGGCCGGTGTTATGCCTGAAGGGGATCGACAACGCCTATTATTACCAGCTCATGGAGGATCGGCGTTACTACAGGGATTACACTGGCACCGGCAACTGCCTCAATATGAGGCAGCCGCATGTGCTGCAATTGATCATGGATTCTCTTCGCTATTGGGCGCTGGAAATGCATATTGATGGCTTCCGCTTCGATCTCGCATCTGCGCTCGCACGCGAACTGCATGAAGTGGATATGTTGAATGCATTTTTCAACATCATCCAGCAGGATCCTGTTACGAACCGCATCAAGCTGATCGCGGAACCCTGGGACCTGGGAGAAGGCGGCTACCAGGTGGGGAAATTTCCGTCAAGCTGGTCTGAATGGAACGGCAAGTACCGGGACTCTATTCGCAATTTCTGGCGCACTCAGGAACCCACGCTAAGCGAATTCGGCTACCGTTTTACCGGAAGCTCAGACCTTTACGAGGGGAACTCGCGTCATCCTTTTGCAAGCATCAATTTTGTCACCTCGCACGACGGCTTCACGCTGCGTGATCTGGTGTCTTACAACGAAAAACACAATCTGGCCAATGGCGAGGACAACAGGGACGGCACGGATGATAACCGTTCCTGGAATTGTGGAGTCGAGGGTCCTTCGGATGATACGAAAGTGCTCACGCTGCGTGCCCGGCAGCAGCGCAATTTCCTGACCACCCTGATGCTGTCACAGGGCGTGCCCATGTTGCTCGCAGGAGATGAATCAGGCCGTACCCAGCAGGGGAACAACAATGCATATTGCCAGGACAACGAAATTTCCTGGCTGGATTGGGATAAAGTGGATACCGGCTTGCAGGAATTTGCCAGGCGCCTTGTTCGTTTCCGTCATGATCACCCGGTTTTCCGCCGGCGACGGTGGTTTCAGGGTCAACCCATCCACGGCGAGGGGCAGGACGATATTGCGTGGTTCAATCACATGGGCGAACAGGCGAGCGAGGAGCTGTGGGTCGGCGGCGGGATTCAAAGCCTGGGAATTTTTCTCAACGGAGACAGTTTTCCGAATCCCAATGCACGAGGAGAACCGGTGAAGGATGACAGCTTCTACCTGATTTTCAACGCGTACTTTGAGCCGATCGATTTTGTTCTGCCCCCGACCCGATGGGGGCCGCGCTGGCAGAAGATACTCGATACCGACAAGGGCTGGGTAGAGAATGCAGATAAACCCGGACTCGAGGCTGGAGCGACCCTGTCAGTCGCACCCCGGTCGCTGGTGCTTTTGCAGCGCCAGACATGAAGCGCTCTCATCCCGGATGAGTCTCTGCAAATATCTCTGCTTCATCCCGTTGTCTGCTCGAAAGGGAATAGCAACGCATAAGGAAACATCCCGAAAAGGTGAGCCAGCTCAAGTCCTCTGCACGCCTCCCCCGTCTTCTGCACGGAAAGGATATCCCCAGTCAACACATTGATCCACTTCTCGCGCAACTCGTCTGCAGGCAGTTCCGCCCAGGTGTCGATCCAGATGGATTTGCCGATCGGGAATTGGTGTTGCTCTCCAAGGAGGCGGCCAAGCAATCGCGGTACGGCAACGATAAGAATTTCACTTTCCCGGCGTCGTGCAAACACGCATGCATGCTCGCTACATTCGCCATGCACTTTTAGCGGCAGGTAGTCGCCCTCACGAAAAAGCTGTTCGTGCTCCCGGCGGAATGCAAGCGTTTTCCAGGTTAGATAAATCTTGATGCGGCCATCTTGCAGGTTTTCCATCAAATGCCGGGCGCATGCGCCGGAGCCTTCTTCGGTATGCATCGAGCGGATGGCCTGCAAGGCCCTGCGACGAGCCGTATAGTCCACAGGACGCCTGTTATCAGGGTCCACGAGGCTGAAATCCCACGCTTCATTGCCCTGGTAGATGTCCGGTACTCCTGGCGAGGTAAGTTTGAGCAACACTTGTGACAAGCTGTTGAAGGCGCCCACCCATGCAACTCGCTGCTGGAAAGGCAGAAAGTCGCGCAGGAACAGACTGGTGGGCTGCTCGGAGAGAAGCGCATGCACGAAGTCCTGCATTGCTGCCTCATATTCGCTATTCGGGTTGATCCAGGAGCTGCTCACCTTCGCCTCTCTCGCGGCCTTGCACATATAGGCGGCCATGCGGTCGGACAACTCTGCCAATTCCTCATCGTCCGGTTTGTGGAAAGGCCATATTCCCAGCAATATCTGGTATAGCAGGTATTCGTCGTTGCGACTTGGAGCATAACTGTCCTCCAGTTCCCGACGGCTGCTGCGATTGAGCCTGTTCCATCGCTTGAGAGCCCGCGCCCACTGATCGGGCATTTCGGAGAGAACGCTTATTCGCGCGCGTACGTCCTCCGAGCGCTTGCTGTCATGACTTGAAGTGGACAGCATGGCATGGGGCCAATGGGTTGCACGCTCCTGATTTTCCCGGTGAAACGCTGCGAGGGATACGCCGAATCGCTGCGGCTCGTTGCCGACCTCGTTGAGCGATACCAGCCGGTTGTACTGATAGAAGGTCGTATCCTCCATTGCCTTGGCCATTACCGGGCTGGTGTACTGCTGAAACTTCATGGCAAAGGTGCATATGGTGTTCCTGTATCCCTCGCCTTGACCTTTGGCCTGCCTGGCCAGCAATACATCGCGCACGAAGTCGAAGATCGTGGTGTCGACCGCCTGACTGCGCTTTTTCGCTACCTCTACGGCCCATTCGACATAGCGGACATCTTCGGCGGAGCTTTCGCAATCGGATACATAGGTACGATAGACAGGAAAGTTGGCGACAACCTGGGCAAGTGCGCTGTGCTGACTGTTGAAGGTGAAATCGCATGTATGGCGGTCACCCTTGGCAATGCGTGCCAGCTGTATGGCCAGTACCTGAAGCTCGCCTGCCAGCGCACGATCCATGATCAGATGCTTGTTCGCCCGTATCATTGCATCGAGATCCAGGCGTGCCCGAATAAAGCGCTCATAGAGACGGGTAAACTGCCCCGCGGCATGCGTGTCGACAAAAAGACCGGTGCAAACCGCGGCAAAGTCGTATCCCGTAGTGCCGTGAATGGGCCAGGTCTTCGGAAGATGTTCATGTGACGCAAGTATTTTCTCCGCCACGATGTAGAACGACTTGGCGCCTTCCTTCACTGTTCCCGGAAATAATGCTGCGGCGGCCATCGCCTGCAAGCGCTCAAAGTATTCCTGGGGATCGTATAAACCATCCGGATGATCGATGCGTAACCCGCTTATATAGCCGCGTGCGACCAGTTCACGAACCAGGCGGTGCGTGCTCTCGAATACCTCCGGGTTGTCCATGCGCAGTGCCGCCAGATCATTGATATCGAAGAAGCGGCGGTAATTGATCTCGTCCGCTGCGGCGCGCCAGAAAGCCAGGCGGTAGGCCTGTACATCCAGCAGCTCATGCAGCAGATCGAAATTCCTGGGCTGCTCCGGCGCATCGCCGTTGAATATAGTGATATTTTCCTGGATGAATTGGGCAATGTCGGCGCTCTTCACGAACAGTGAAGCCAGATGGCGCTTGTGTATCTCCTTGTCGCGCACCCGCTCGGCGACCGCCTCGGGGGAAACGCGCTCTCGCAGCGGCAAATGGGTTAATGCCGTAATCAGGGACTGGAGTTCCAGGAATTCCGGGTGCTGCTCCCCCAGTCGCATCTCGAGACGTCTCAGATCGTGACCAAGAATACGGGGATATTCACGCGGGTCTACAGGAAATCTGTGTTCATGATAAAAAACACTGAAAGAACCTTGTTCGGTGTCGAACGCAAGTTTGAGCTCACCGTTCTCCAGAATCGTGCCATAGTGATCGCCCAGAACGGGCAGCAGTACCTGACCCGGCAGGTGCTCTCCCATCACATACCAGTCAATATCAAAATAACTGGCAAAGCGGGATGCCGGACCATTTTCCAGTACATCCAGCCACCATTCGTTATCAGCGCCGGTGATGCACATGTGATTGGGCACCATGTCCATGATCTGGCTCATTCCATGCCGTTTCAAGGCAGCAGCAAACCGTTCGAAGTCCCGGGCGCTCGTGATCTCCGGATTGAGCCTCCCATGGTCGGTTACGTCATAGCCATGGGCACTGTCAGGGCGGGCTTTGAGGAGAGGCGAAAGATAGCAATGGCTGATACCCAGCTCATCCAGGTATGGGATCAGTGCGGTTGCCTGCCTCAGGTTGAAGTCGCGATTCAATTGCAAGCGGTAAGTTGCCCGCGGAATCTGCACCTGTACATCCTGTGCGACCTCGCCTTCCGAGGGGGTGGATGCCTGCGACAAGGGGCGCTCCCGCCGCAATGCCAGCATTATTCCCTGCAGCCACGCGCTTCCCTGCCACTCCTCCAGATTGAGGGGCAGTTTGAGACGCCAGGATGGGTAAGCGCCTTCTGGCGCACCGGGCAGATTCGGTTGCTCAAGGACCCCGAAACCATCTTCGAGTTGCAGCAACAGAAGTTTCGACGGTGCACGGGCCAGGTAGGTGTACACCGCTGCCGAGAGTTCCGCCGTCATTTCCGGAAAACCGACCTGATGAAGCCCCCCTCTCGACGGCAATACGCCTTGACTCTCCAATGCCACCAGGAGCTGTGCGCGGTCTGCCGCGCGCTCCACGATTTGCCTGTTACGCATCTCGTCCTCGGGAAACAGACTGTGGCGGTCGCGCAGGTCGATATCGAGCCCCTGCCAGAATCCTGCCAGGGTTGGAAGGTCGTGGGTTGTTACCGCCACTACGGCATTTGCCGGGTACTCCTGCGGCGGCTTCAGCTGCCCGTCGTCGCGCCGCTCGAAGTATAATAAACGTGTGGACATCACGTTTGCGGGATGCAAAGCTTCGCGTACTTCCGGCGGTACTGTCCCCAAATCTTCACCTACCACCAGGCAGCGGTTGCGCTGGCTCTCCAGCGCCAGGATGCTCAGCATATCTTCAAAGGGATAGCGTATGTACGCACCCTCCGTCGCGGGCAGCCCGCGCACGACCCAGAACAGGCGGCGCAGGCCCATTACATGATCTATGCGCAGCGAGCCGCTGTCCCGCATGTTGGCGCGCAGCACTTCAATGAAAGGTGCATAAGCGGATGCAGTGAGTTGATGAGGAATCCAGGGCGGCAGGCCCCAGTTCTGCCCCAGGCGGTTGAAGTCATCGGGGGGCGCCCCTGCACTGGCTTCAAGTGCGTAAAGTTCACGGTGGGACCACGTTGCCCCGCCACCTTCTGCTACGCCGATCGCCAGATCGAACATTAAGCCAATGTTAAGACCCACTTCCCATGAGCGTGTGCCGACCGCTCCCAATTGCAGGGAAACCTGCCACTGCAGGTACTCGAAATATTCCACGCGATCGAGATGGGCCTCGCAGAATTCGGCCACCTCCGGAGCTGCCGGATCACGGTAGGCTTCGGGCCACACGCGCCATCCCCATACAGAACTGTCCCCTGCCCGAAAATATTTCTGAAGCGCCTCGAACAGCGCCTGCTTGCGAAGAATCTCGCCGTGCTCGGCCTGGAAGGCACGAAAAGCACGCGCACGACCGGTATTTTGCGCCAGATGGGTACTACGGAAATGTCGATACAGGCAGACGAGGACTTCCGATTTTGCCTCCGCAACGCTTCTATAATCCACCTGTTCGGTAGCACGCAGCGCGCGCAGCCGCGCCTGGAATTCCGGCGCGAGCACTATCGAGCGCGCCTCCCCGCATCCCGCAAATTCGGGTATGGCTTCCACATCCAGGTAAAGCGGGTTGAACCAGGTGCGGCTGGAGGGACTGTAGGGACTGGTGTGTTCCGGAGCATCGGGAAATAATGCATGAAGCGGGTTGAGCAGCAGCGTGCTCCCCCCCGCGCTGGCATAGAATTCAACCAGGCGCCGAAGATCGCTGAAATCCCCGATGCCATAATTGCGCTGGGAACGAATACCGTATAGTTGAAGAGCGGACCCCCACACCCGCCTCTCACCCTCGATCCCGGGGGGCCAATAACAGATGGCAGGAGCCACGATAAACGGCATTTCAGCCAGACCGTGGCCATCGCTCCTTTCGATGGAGAGACGGTGATACCCTGGTTCCACAGGGAGATCCAGCACCAGAATTCGCCGCACCAGTTCCTGCCCGCCGGGATCATCGAAGGCATCGAAACCGCCGGGAGCGGTGAAACGATAGCGCTCGACCTCCTCCAAGCCATCAGGAATAAATTCGTCATGGTCTTCAGCCCCGGATTCCCTGTACAAGCGCCAGCGATGGACTCCCTTGCCCGCGGCGGCCGGTAGCGCGACTGCAATGCGATAAGGTCGCATCCACTCCCGTACTACTTGTACGGGCGGCAGCACATGCTCCCATTTGTGCCTCAAGAATGCGAACAGGGAGGCTGAAATTTCCTCTTCCGTGGCCGCTGCAATCCCCATTGCCCGGAGCAGGGCACGCTTTGCCTCCTCCGAGGTGTGGCGGGTATTTCCCCAGATATCGCTGTAGCAGGGTAGCACGCCATATAATTCGCACAACTGGTCAAGTGGATCGCTCATGCCTCTCCCTTGGAATTCTCATGTGCTTTCCCTTCATCCCAGCTTCTGCTTCTGTCATCAGGTAAAACTGCTTTTACTTTTATCGGCAACCGATTCGAGCATCCAAACTACCGAGCGGGGTGCCAGGATACTTTTCGCCAGGGTACTTCTTGTTGCGCGGGTAGGTATCGGTATTGCACCTGGGGATGCAAACACGATCTGCCCGGCGGATTCGGGAGCAGTTACACTCGCATTGGAAAAATTCGCCAATAACCGCAAGGTGGAATCGTCCCCCAACTGCCAGCAGACGCGCAGGCACCTGGACGCGAATACCTCAAAATGTGCCGAATTACCCTTCATACCGCTCAGGCGCGGCACGATAATTTCCTTGCGAAGCTTCATAAGGTTGCGGTAATACTCCAGCCAGACGAGGTGCGCTTCGTCGTTGAGTGAACCCCAGTCGATTTTCGAGGCAAGAAAAGTCTGAACAGCATTTGGATCGGGTATTACCGTCTTGGCCATGCCTTGCCCAAAATGCGCAAAGCGGGCGAATTCCCTGCGTCGGCCCTGCGTCACGGCTTCGCGCAGATCTCCTCCAAAGTCGCAGAAAAACAGAAAAGGCGACCTTGAGGCAAATTCCTCGCCCATGAATAGCATGGGAATGCTGGGCGCCAATAAATAGACGGCTGCTGCCGCACGTGTCAATGTTTCCTCGCCAATATGGGTAATACGCTCACCGAGCGCACGATTGCCTGCCTGATCGTGGGATTGCAGGAAGGAAATGAAAGCTTGGGGCGGCAGATGAAGGCTCGCCTCTCCACGCGCCGTATCATCGCGATAAGCGGATATCTCTCCCTGATAGGCAAATCCTTCCGCCAGGCAGCGTCCGAGGTGACGTACCGGGTTGTCGGCATAGTCCGTATAGTATCCATCATTCTCCTGCGTGGAGAGCACATGCAGGGCGTGATGCATATCGTCGTTCCACTGGGCGTCGTACCAGCCGTTTGTCAGGTAACGGGCATTGTTGGCATCGTTTTCCAGAATCAGGTGCACGTGGCGTTCTGCATCGACCTCAGCACGTACACGCTCCGCGATCTCGATAAGAATGTGCGGACTGGAATGGTCGATGATCGCATGTACCGCATCGAGCCGCAGGCCATCGAAGTGATACTCTTGCAGCCAATACAGCGCATTGTGGATGAAGAAATTGCGTACCTGTCGACCTGAAGGGCCGTCAAAATTTATTGCCGCACCCCATGGAGTGTGATGATGCTCGGTAAAGAATTCTTTCGCATAAAGGTGAAGATAGTTTCCTTCCGGCCCAAAGTGATTGTAGACGACATCGAGCAGAACCATCAGGCCTCGTTCATGTGCGGCCTGAACCAGTTCCTTGAGATCCTCCGGGCGTCCGTAACGGCTATCCGGCGCATAGGGCAGGACTCCGTCATAGCCCCAGTTTCGCGCGCCCGGAAAATCGGCAACCGGCATGAGCTCGATGGCGGTCACACCGAGTTCGGCCAGATAGTCGAGCCGCTGGGACACACCCTTGAAAGTACCTTCGGGTGAGAAGGTGCCTACGTGCAACTCATAAATTACCGCTTCTTCCCATGGCAGTCCATGCCATTCCGCATCCCGCCAGGCAAAGGCCGAAGGATCGATCACCTCGCTCAAGCCATGCACATCATCCGGATTGAAGCGCGAGGCGGGATCGGGAACGCGGACACCGTTCACGTCGAACCCGTAGCGCATCCCAGCGCCTGCTTCCGCCACAGTCGACTCGAACCACCCCCCTTCCCGTGCATCCATCGGGCGCATCGATCCGTGCCGTTCATTTATTTGTCCGCCTGCGAGATACAATCCTACCTGCTTGCAATTCGGCGCCCAAAGACGGAAGCGTACTCCGTGATTCGTGATTTGCGCGCCATATGGCATCTCATATGGCATTTCGCGGGGCCTCTGATGGATTCTTGTCGGCACGTTTTCCCCTCTTCACCTGTTCTACCTTCTGCGTTGCACCAATTGCATCAGCCGCTGCAAGGTTCCGCTGACAGATTTCGATTGTTGCGCGAGCGCGTTACTCACGCTGGCAACAGCTTTTTCCACCATGAAGAGCGTAACCAAAGCATCGGCTACTCCGGCATCAGCGGGAAACAAGGAATTTCCCTTCATCGCCCTGCGATAGCTTTTGAGAAAATCGGCACTGGCAAGCGTCCGCCATTTATCAGCTTGTGGCGCAAGCATAACGGCTGGTTCCGGATATTCATCCGTCACATGCTCCAGTGCCGCTGCCGCCACCTCGGAAAACGAAAACAGCATGCCTGCCACATCACGGAGAGGACTATGCTTCCAGCGGCGTTCATGCCATGCGCGTTCGGGACCGCTGCCATAATTTGTAATCAGAAAATCATTGTTCGAGAGCCACACCTGACGCAGGCTGTAATCTCCGTGGCAGCGTGCCTTCAAGGCCTCGGGATGTAGGGCTGCCATCCGGGTGATACGACGATAGAATTTCGGCCGGGCTGATAAAAGGTCGTTGCCGATCGCCTGCGCGACTTCGGGCAGACCCGGCCGTTTCACTTCCAGCAATTCGTACATTTCATCCATCTGCGCGCGCACGATGTTCACCCACTCCGCAAGATCCTCGATGGTAATGGGTTCGACACCGAAGGCACCGTTTGCATCCGGCTGCGCCAGTGCCTGGTGAAATTCAGCCGTACGCAATCCCAGCGTAGTGATAAGGGTCATGTAGGCAACATGCCGCGCATCAATGGGACGCTTTTGTTGTGTGCGGAACTCATCCAGGTAGCGTTGCAGATAGTCCTGCGTATACGCCCAGCCGCTCCCCTGATTCTCGGCATAGTGCTCGAGGATTGCCAGAGTGGAATTGCGTCCCTCGCCGTCCATGTACTCCACGGTACCCGCCAGTTGCGCCATGTGGGTAAATTTTGGGGTTTCCGTCAGAAAGCGCGACATCTCCAGCTCGGGGTGCACGCCGGGAAGAAGCCAGCGGTATCCCTTCAATATCAGTCGGTCGCCCATGTTCACGAACAATCGCCCTCTTTCCGAAACTGTCCGCGTCACCGTTGGTGACGCGCCTGAAACCACCAGCCCGGGAAACGCGCTGGTTGCATGGAAAGACACCTGCCCGTCATCAAACATGAGTGCTGAGCCAGCATGCATACTGGAGGCCACGGCGCGGCAGAAGTCATCATCCCAGAATGCGTCGAACAGCACGCCTGTTCGCGCGTGGTGTCGTACTTTTGCAAGCGTGGCATGCAGCAGCGTGCTCACGATCGCCTCGTCTTCGTCCTCCCAGACGCGCGCCAGAGGCACGGCAAAGCGATAGGCTTCGCCATTGGCCAGCGTTAAGACAACGATGACCAGCAACCAGCTTCCCTGTTCTGTCGACCACTCATGCATCTCCCCAAGCTCAAATTTTCTGACGGGAAGATTTCTCATCAAAAACCAGGGTTGGGAATAAAAGAAGCGCGGCATGATCTGCTCCTCGAGTTGTTCCCGGGCACGGCGAGCCATCAGGTCTTTCATGCCTCCGCCACCCTCCCCACGGTTCAACAGCGTGCCCCAACCCGACTCCATGAGCACAAGAACAGGCAGATCCGGCGATACCTGCCGCTCCTCATGCCAGGCAGGGGCAGCCACGTCGCCTGCCAGGCGAAAAGCATAGAAGCCATGAGCGCTCAAGGTGAGCAGATACGGCAGTTCACCCATGGGCGGGAATGCCGTGCGACCCATCAATTCAACCGGTACCTTTCCCTTGAATTGGCTTAAATCCAGCTCTACCGGCTGCGCGACCCGGGACAGATTGGCCACGCACAGAATCGTTTCATCCTCATGCTCACGCAGATAGGCAAGAATCTTGCGATTGCCGGGCCGCAAAAAACGCAGCGTGCCCCGGCCAAAGGTCCGGTGTGCCTTGCGCATTGCAATCAGGCGCTTCATCCAGTTGAGCAGGGATGATGAATTGCGCGCCTGTGAATCCACATTCACTGCCCCAAACCCATATACAGGATCGACGATGGCCGGCAGGAAAAGCTGCTGGGAATCGGCTGTGGAAAACCCGCCGTTAGCCCCCCCTGACCACTGCATGGGTGTGCGCACACCATTGCGATCACCGAGAAGGAGATCATCCCCCATGCCGATCTCATCTCCGTAGTAGAGCACGGGCGACCCCGGCATGGTCATGAGCAGCAGGTTCATCAATTCAATTCGATGCCGGTCATTGTCCATCAGCGGCGCCAGACGCCGTCGAATACCGAGATGCAGGCGGGCCTGGGGGTCGATTGCATAGGTTTGATGAAGATAGTCCCGCTCGCGATCCGTGACCATCTCCAATGTCAGTTCGTCGTGGTTGCGCAGAAACACAGCCCACTGAGAATTCTCGGGGATGTCTGGCGTCTGCTCCATGATCTCTACGATGGGGTGACGGTCTTCGCGCGCAATAGCCATGTACATTCGCGGCATGAGTGGAAAATGGAAAGCCATATGGCATTCGTCGCCATCCCCGAAATACTCCCGCACATCTTCCGGCCACTGGTTCGCCTCAGCCAGGAACATCCGGTTGCGGTAGTGGTTATCCAGTTCGGAGCGCATGCGTTTGATCACCGCATGAGTCTCCGGCAGATTTTCGCAGGTGGTCCCCTCGCGCTCGCACAGATAGGGCATGGCATCCAGCCGCATGCCATCGACACCCGCATCCAGCCAGAACCGCATCACATGCATCATGGCGTCAAAGACATGCGGGTTGTCAAAATTCAAGTCTGGCTGATGGAAAAAAAAGCGGTGCCAGTAATAGGCTTTGGCAATATCATCCCATTCCCAGTTGGATCCCTCTGTGTCCGTGAAAATACTGCGCGCACCCCTGTACCGGGTGTTGTCGTCGCTCCATACGTAATAGTCGCGCTTGACGGACCCCGGCGGGGCGCGCCGGGCTGCCTGAAACCACGGATGCTGATCTGAAGTATGGTTGAGCACCAGTTCCGTGATTACGCGCAAACCCCGGCCATGAGCTTCCGCGATAAACCGGTGGAAGTCCTCCAAGGTGCCCACATCCGGGTGCACACTGTGGTAATCGGAAATATCGTAACCGTCGTCCCGCCCCGGAGACGGATAGAATGGAAGAAGCCAGAGCGCGGTGACGCCCAGTTCCGCCAGATAGTCGAGCTTGGAGATCAGGCCCGAAAAATCTCCTATGCCGTCGCCATTGCTGTCGAAGAATGTCTTGACGTGCAACTCATAGATAATGGCGTCCTTGTACCAGAGCGAGTCTTCTTCTCGTTCCATGCTATTTCGACCGGGCTTTTTGTTTCAGATGAACAGAAGCTCTTCTGGCTGCCTCCGCGGCTCTTGTAAAGTTCCTTTTTTTCGCTTCCCCGATCGCCTTATCCATTTCCTCGAATGTTTCTACATCATGTTCCGCTTTCGGAAACTGCCCATATATCGATATGAACGGTTGGGTATAAGGATGTTCGCGGTTTTCCTCGATCAGGTGCTTCTTTGCTTTTTCGGTATGGGCGATAATGCCTCCTGCGTCCTCATTTTCAGCGCTTCTGACTGCCAGCGTCAATTCCTGGAGAGCCTTGCTCTCATGTTCATCCGCAGCATAATCCATCGTAGAACATCCTGCGAGGAAAGCAAAAGCGATCAGGAGGCAGGAAAATGATTTTTTCATGAAATTTCTCCTGATAAACAATCCAAAGGCCTGCCCTTCCTGGTTCAACCATGAAACGCGCAGACAATACCGTGCGGACCGTGTCTGAGTCTCCCGCCCGAACTCGTTTCAGAGTTGAATACGGTTCAGCCGCAAAGCATTGGTGACGACAGACAGAGAACTCATCACCATAGCCGCGCCGGCAAACATGGGGGATAACAGCAGTCCGAATGCCGGATATAAAACGCCGGCTGCCAACGGTATGCCGAGAGCATTATAGCCAAATGCAAAAACGAGATTCTGCCGGATATTGCGCATGGTGGCGCGCGAGAGCAGCATAGCTCGTTCAATGCCGAGCAGATCACCCTTGACCAGGGTAATACCCGCGCTTTCCATCGCCACGTCGGTACCTGTTCCCATCGCGATTCCCACGTCCGCCTGCGCCAGCGCCGGCGCATCATTGATACCGTCTCCCGCCATCGCCACCGTGTGTCCCTCAGCCTGTAGCCGTTTGATGTGATCGGCCTTATCCTGAGGAAGCACTTCGGCCAGCGCTTCATCGATGCCGAGTTTCCGGGCAATCACGTCCGCAGTGCGTCTGGAATCTCCTGTGAGCATTACGATGCGTACATTCATGTGCCGGAGAGCGGCGATGGCTTCCGGTGTGCTGTCCTTGACGGGATCGGCCACGGCAGCAATCCCGGCGGCAATCCCCTCCACGGCAAAGAACACCACTGTCTTGGCTTCGGCCCGCCAGGCTTCCCCTTGTTCTTCCCACTGCCGCGTATCGACGTTGTGCTGCGAGAGAAAGCTGCGGCTCCCTACGAGCACGCGCTTGCCGCTAATATCAGCCTGCACACCCAGGCCGTTGACTGCTTCGAAGCTTTCCGCGGACGGAATCTTCAAGCCGCGGGCTTTGGCCTCCTCGACGATTGCATGCGCTATCGGATGCTCGGAGGGCTGCTCCGCCCCTGCCACGAGTGCAAGCGCCTCGTCACGATCCATGTTTTTGACGGCAAGATCCGTGAGTGCGGGACGCCCCAGCGTCAGTGTACCGGTCTTGTCCACCACGACAGTATCAATGTCACGCATGCGTTCGATCGCCTCGGCATTGCGGAACAGGATGCCCGCACGCGCACCCTGCCCCATCGCGACAGTCATGGAAATGGGTGTGGCGAGACCGACGGCGCAGGGGCAGGCGATAATAAGCACGGCAATGGCATTGATGAATGCATAGGTGAATCGTGGTTCAGGGCCGACAAACCACCAGGCAAGCGCGGTGAGAATGGCAATAGCGACCACGATCTGTACAAAGTATGCCGCGATGACATCGGCGAGTCGCTGGATAGGCGCGCGCGTGCGCTGCGCTTCTCCGACCATCTGAACGATGCGCGCCAGCAGCGTATCCTTGCCCACGCGCTGCGCGCGCATGATGAGCGAGCCAGTGCCATTTACCGTCGCGGCAGAGACTTTGTCATTCACAGCCTTGGCGACCGGTACCGGCTCTCCGGTGAGCATGGACTCATCCAATCGGCTCGAACCTTCCAGCACGATACCATCTACAGGAATTTTTTCTCCCGGTTTAACGCGCAGCCGGTCGCCTACCGCCACCGTTTCAAGCGGTACCCGTTCTTCCGCTCCGTCATCGCGCAAGCGCCATGCCTCGTTGGGCGCCAGCTTCAGCAATTGCTGAATGGCCCGGCTGGTTTGGCCCATCGCCCGCGTTTGAAGGTAATCGCCGAGTATCACCAGGGTGACGATAACCGCCGCGGCCTCGAAATAAGTGCCCACCGCACCATCGTGCTCGCGAAACTCTTGCGGAAACCAGCTGGGCACAAGCACGGCAGCCAGGCTATACAGATATGCGAAGCCAACCCCCAGACCAATCAGCGTATACATGTTGAGCGCGCGATGCACAAGCGAAAACCAGAATTTGCGCAGGATAGGCCAGCCTGCCCACAATACAACGGGCGTGCCTAACAGGAATTCCACCCATCCGCGTGAACGCGGCGCGAGTCCGAATGGCTCTTGAATGCCGATCATAGGTGACATCGAAACCACTATCAGGGGGATCGACAGCGCAACGCCGACCCGTAGCCGGCGGGCGAGATCGCGCAGTTCCGAATCATCCGGCACCCCTGCACCTGTGCCCGCAATGGGCACAAGCGGCATGCCGCAGAGAGGGCAGTCGCCGGATGCATCGCGCACAATCTCCGGGTGCATCGGACAGGTCCACTGGACTCCCTCCGCTGCTGCTTGCGACGAAGCTGGGGGTGCAGCATTCCCATGTGGATGACTGCGATAATGCTGACGATTAGCATGCGACGAGTGTGAAGAATGATTTTCTTCAGGCTGCATTCTGATAACTCCCTGGCTGTTTCTCGATTCAAACACATTGAACTGTACGGACGGAGAGCCCTAGTGGTACTGCCTGGTACTGTTCCTTTGCGCTAATTCATATTAGGCCAGCTTTTATCGTTCAGACGATTTTCGTGCACTTTCGTGCCGCCTGCTGCCGTTATTGTCTTTGTTTCGCATCCTCCCTCCGCCATCTTTCGATGATCCTTTGCCATATCCAGGTTTGCCTCCGCAGCCTGCTCATAGCTGCTGATCAATTTCTGGCAATGCGCCTTGAGGTCCTGGGCGCGCTTGCCATAATAATAAGGACGTGTCTCATATTCTTCGAGTTCCTTTTTGTGTTCCTGCACGCGCAATCGCATATCTTCTGCTGCCGCTTCGTAATGCCTTGCCAAGGCATTATGGTCAGCTTCAGTTTGTGCACGTCGAATCGCGCTGGTCATATCCATCGGATGCGGATTCAATTGCGCGCAAGAAGCCAACAGAACGACAATAGCGAAAACCGCAAGGAATTTTTCTGTATTCATAGGGAACTCCTTGAGTAAAATTTGAATACTTGCTCCAGTCAAATAGCTATTTGACCTTGGTCACGAGGTAGTCTGAGCCTTGCTGTATGAACTCGACTGCAACCTTTTTGCCAACCAAGAGGTTGCCGAACAGCGACCCCTCCTTTACTGAAAACCTCATCGTCATTGCCGGCCAGTTCAGGCTTTCAACCGGCTCATGGGCAAGTGTTACCCTGCCTTTGGCCATATCCACGGCTTTAACGACCGCGTTCATTTGATGGGTTGTTGCTCTGGATTCATTGGTCTGGGGCTTATTGCCCATATCCTTCACCTTCATGCCTTTCATATCCATATTTTTCATATTTTCTTGATCATCAGATTGTGCACTAGCAAGGCTGGAAGCGGATAAAGCTAAAACCAGGGGTATGACGCTGATAAGTTTCATTGCACTCTCTTTATAAACAGTTAAAAGATAAATCTGGACAACAGTTCTGGATGATTTCCTTCCAGTCAAAAGCATTTGCGAATGCTCCGTTCCTTGATCAACGCGTACACCGCGGGAAATACGACCAGCGTCAGCACTGTGGCGGTTAACATCCCGCCCACCATGGGCGCAGCAATGCGTCGTGTCACCTCAGACCCTGTGCCCGTACTGAGCATGACGGGAAACAGACCGACAACGCTTCCAGCGATGGTCATCATAACCGGACGTATCCGGTATACCGCGCCCTGGATCACTGCCTCGTAAAGATCTTCAAGGGTAACTCTTTTGCCTGCGGCTTGCCGCGTCGCCGTAATATTCGCCAACGCCCGATCGAGGAAAGTGAGCATGACCATTCCTGTTTCAGTCGCGATACCGATGAGTCCGATAAAGCCCACCGCCGCTGCAATGCTCATGTTATAGCCAAGCAGATACATGAGCCAGATGCCGCCAACCAGGGAAAAAGGAACCGAAAGCATGACGATCAGCGTCTCGGTAAGTCGATGGAAGTTGAGATATACAAGCAGGAATACGATCAGGACCGTGAGCGGCACGACTACCTTCAGCTTCTCGACAGCACGTTCCATGTATTCGAACTGGCCACTCCAGGTTACGTAATACCCTGGTGGGAACCGCACCTGCTCACGCACTGCTTGCTGGGCTTCCGCGACATAGCTGCCGATGTCACGGTCGCGGATATCGACGAAGATGTAAGCCGACAGCAGCGCGTTCTCCGTACGGATACTCGGTGGGCCCTGGAGGAGTTTCACCTGCGCGAGTTGCCCGAGCGGGATCATTGCCTGATCCATGATGGGTATCAGCACCTGGGTAGCGATTGCCTGGGGGTCACTGCGCAATGCACGCGGATAGCGTACGGCGACAGCGAAGCGTTCCCGCCCTTCCACAGTGGTAGTTACCGTTTCCCCCCCCAGCGCCACCGAGATTACGTCCAGCAAGTCCCCTACAGCCAGCCCATAACGCGCAAGCGCCATGCGGTCCGGTTCGATATCGAGGTAATAACCGCCGGTAATACGTTCCGCATAGACACTCGTCGTTCCGGGCACCGTTTTTATTGTTGTCTCGATTTGTCGGGCCAGAATTTCGATTCCATCCAGATCCTTGCCGAACACTTTGACGCCAATGGGCGTGCGTATGCCGGTGGCAAGCATGTCGATCCGGTTCTTGATTGGCATGGTCCAGGCATTGCTGACCCCGGGCATCTGGAGGGCCTGATCCATTTCAGCAATCAATTTATCCACAGTCATCCCGGAGCGCCATTCAGCTTCTGGTTTCAGGTTGATGATGGTTTCAGCCATCTCCAGCGGTGCCGGATCGGTTGCAGTATTGGCCCGCCCCGCTTTGCCGAGCACCGAAACCACCTCCGGAAAGCTCTTGATGATCCTGTCCTGTGTCTGCAATATCTCAACTGCTTTCGTCACGGAAATACCCGGCAGGGTCACTGGCATGTAAAGAAGCGTGCCTTCGTTCAATGTCGGCATGAACTCCGTGCCCAGCTTGAATGCGGGATAAATGGTTATCCCAACCGCAGCAAGCGCGGCCAGGACGATAGTCTTTTTCCAATGCATTACCCAGCCTGCTACCGGATGATAGGCCCGGATCATGAAACGGCCCAGCAGATTATCCTGCTCACGCGGAATACGGCCACGGATCAGAAGCAGGATCAAGGCTGGAACCAGGGTGATCGAAAGCAGGGCAGCACCTGCCATGGCGAAAGTCTTGGTATAGGCCAGCGGCTGAAACATGCGCCCTTCCTGCGCTTCAAGGGTAAACACAGGCAGGAACGACACGGTAATGATCAACAGGCTGAAGAACAGTGATGGACCGACTTCCTTGCAGGCATCAATGACGGCCTCTTTGCGCACTGCACTTGAAACTTCCACACCAACGCGAGCAAGATGCTTGTGTGCATTCTCAATCATGACGATTGCCGCATCAGTCATTTCCGCAATCGCGAGAGCGATACCCGCAAGGCTCATGATGTTGGAATTGATGCCGAGGAACCGCATCGCGATGAAAGCGATGAGTACGCCGATGGGGAGCATGATGATCGCCACCAGGGCGCTCCGCACATGCATGAGGAAGACCGCGCAAACCAGTGCTATGATAATGATCTGCTCGACCAATACTTCGCGCAGCGTCGTGATGGCGCGCTGGATCAGATCGGAACGATCATAGACGGATCGAATTGAAACACCTTCCGGCAGGGCCGGCATGATTTCGGCGAGTTTGCTTTCGAGATTGCGCGTAATATCGAGAGCATGTTCGCCATGCCGCGCCACCGCGATACCCGAAACGGCTTCTCCCTCGCCATCAAGCTCGGCTATGCCGCGACGTTCCTCAGGAACCAGTTCCACCCGGGCGATATCACGCAGCAGAACGGGCGTGCCCTTCTCTGCCTTGACGACCAGTTTCTCCAGGTCCTCAATGCTGCGCAGATATCCCCTGCCCCGCACCATGTATTCGGTCTCCGTCATCTCGATCACGCGCCCGCCGACATCGCGGTTGCTGGCGGCGATAACCTCGGATACCGTCCTGAGTGATATGCCATACGCTTGCAGCTGCCGCGGGTTCACCGTGACCTGATAGCTTCTTACAAATCCGCCGACGCTGGCCACTTCCGCCACGCCCTCGGCTGAAGTCAGCTGATAGCGCAGGAACCAGTCCTGGATGGCGCGCAACTCGTCGAGGGTACGGTTCTTTGCAGTCACGGCATATTGATAAACCCAGCCTACTCCCGTGGCGTCCGGACCAAGTGAGGGCTTTATATTCCTGGGCAGGCGCGCGGTTGCAAAACTCAAGTATTCCAATACGCGCGAGCGCGCCCAGTAGATGTCCGTATCATCTTCGAAGATCACGTACACGAACGAGACGCCGAAATTAGATATGCCTCGCACTACCCTGGATTTGGGCACGCTCAGCATCGCAGTGGTGAGCGGATAGGTAACCTGATCCTCGACTACCTGGGGCGCCTGCCCCGGATATTCCGTATAAATGATGACCTGCACGTCCGAAAGATCGGGAATCGCATCCACAGGTGTCTTCCATACCGAATACATGCCCCAGGCTATTACGAAAAATGTCCCGATCAGCACCAGGAAGAGGTGCCGCGCCGACCATTCGATGATATTGCCGACCATCTCAGTGCTTCTTTCCCTGCCTGGCAGCAGCACTGTCCTGTGACGGTATGTGAACGATGACGTACTCGCCCGGCGACGCTTCCATTATCTCGAAAGCAATCTCCTGGCCGGGTTTCAATGTTCGCAGCAATGCACGGTCCTGAATCTTGAAATCCATTACCATCGCAGGCCACCCGAGGCTAGCGATCGGCCCGTGGGCAAGGGTTACCGTTGTATTGACCACATCGATCGCTTCGATGGAACCTTCGCCATGATGAGTAGTTTTGCCAGCTTGGACAGGGAGGGCTTCCTGCTTCTCTCCCGGTTCACTGGGCATCAAACCATTCATGGGGCCAAAACCATCCAACGCCGCCCTCAGGTTGCTTTCCGCATCGATGAGGAAGTTCGCTTTTACCACAGCCATTTCCCCGGCCTTCAGCCCATCCAGGACTTCCACGTAGCCATTCGCGTGCTTGCCCAGCTTCACGAGTCTCGGTTCAAAGCGGCCCTCGCCCAGATCCACCAGCACGGACTGCCGGGTACCGGCATCGAGTACGGCCGATTCGGGGACGGCGAGCACGCTGCCTTCATGCTGGATTGAAACGAACTCCACCTTCCCGTACATCGACGGTTTCAGCAGTTCTTGCGGATTGGGCAACTCGATGCGTACCCTGGCGGTGCGGGTTTCCGGATTGATCGTGGGATATATGAACGCCACTTCGCCCGTGAATATCTCGTCTGGATAGGCCCCGACCCGGACGGTGGCGCTCTGACCTGCGTGTATCATGGCAAGATCCTGCTCAAACACGTCTGTGAGCATCCATACTCTGGAGAGATCGGCGATCCGATACAGGATTTCTCCCGCCATGAAACGTTGTCCCTGAATAACGGGCTTATCCAACACAACGCCATTTACCGGGGAACGCAATGTGAGATATTGCCTGATATGGCCTTCTTGCCGGAGTGTCTGTAGATCAGCCTCCGATATGTTCCAGTTGCGCAGTCTCTGCAAGGCACTCTCAGTCAGCCGTTCCATCCCCGCCTGGACCTCAAGACCGCCATCCTCCACGTCCTTTGTTCCTCTCCGGGCGATGAGATATTCGTGCTGTGCCGTGATCAGATCGGGGCTGTATACGTCCATCAACGGCTCGCCCTTTCTGACCGCTTGTCCAGTCGTATTGACATGGAGCCGCTCGATCCATCCCTCGAACCTGGGCGCAATGATATGCAGCCGCCGTTCGTCCGCCTGTACTGTCGCTACTGCCCTTACGGTACGGGTGAGTGCGCGCATGCCGACCTGCTCAGTCCTTACCCCCAGTTTTTGTATCCTGTCGATGCTGATCTTCACTGACGCATCCGCGGAAGCCGATTCCTCGCTTTCGTAAACAGGCATGTAGTCCATGCCCATGGGATCTTTTTTTGGTGTTGGCGAAGTGTCCGGCAAACCCATGGGATTGCGGTAATAAAGAATCTTCTTCTCACGCTTACCGTCGGCTGGAACCGTATTCGAAGAATTAACCGCAGAGGTCGAAGGCCGGGTTGCGCCCCACCAGTATCCTGTGCCAAGTAAGGCTGCGGCCAGAACGACAAAAGCTGTTGATTTGATGATGAGCTTCACATGCGCTCCCCTGACATGGACTCCGGAGGAATGGGTGACGAGTTGACGGGCGTTTTACCCGCGAGCAGATCGATCTCCGCGAGCGCCTTGTTGTAACCCGCCATGGTCGTCGCCAGGCTGATTTCGGAGTTGAATACTGTCATCTGGCTGTCGAGCAGTGTCATGAAATCGACCCGGTTAACCCGGTAAGCCGCGAGGGTAGATTCGACGGCAAGCCGCGCCTGCGGCAGGATGGCGGTCTGGTAGAGCCGTGCGGACTTCAGGCTTTGCTCGGCCAGCGCTGTCTGCTGGCGCAGTCTTGCTGCCACCTCATTGCGTTGCGCTTCATAAGTGCTCAGGGCCTGATCACGCATTGCCAGCGACTCCGCTTCGCGTGGCTGGAGTTTGTCGCCACGCCACACGGGGAGATTCATTGCCACCGTCAGGCTCACCATGTCCGGCCGCCGGCTGTTGTCCAGCATGTTGTCACGCTGTCCGTAAGACATGCGCACATCGAAGTCGGGATAATAATTTTTGCGCGTAAGTTCCAGCGCTTTATCGTTGCGCGCAACGAGACTTTGCAATGCCAGCAATTGCGGGCGCTGGGTCAGGGCGGTCTCAAGCAACGATTCCAGGTTCAGGATTTCCTCGCGCAATTGCGGCGGTGCGGGCGCTGGCAGCGGCTTATTCCCCCTCCAGCCGAGCGCGCGTATCAGTTCGGCTTCGATTACCGGTCTTTCTCTTGCAAGTTTCAGCAGTTCATCCACCATTCTGGATACCTGCGTCTGGGCCTTTAGCACATCGGCCTGGTTTCCTCGCCCTACCGCATAGTGATCTTCAGCAATATGGAGAAGCTCCTCCAGGATGAGCTTGTTTTTTTCGACCAGGCGGGTCATTTCAAGGGTGAGGCCCAGATCGAGATACGTAATCTTGATATCGCGCACGACACGGTTCACAGTCTCCTGGTAACCATATTCGATGGCTTCTGCGTCCCTGGCGGCCACATCTTTACGTAAACCGCGTTTCCCTGGAAAAGGGAAGCGCTGGGACAGGCCGATCATTTTCATGGTCATGTCCTCACGGTTAAAAGTGGAGGATGCCAGCGGGGCATTGATCACCCCTGCTTCCAGAACAGGATCATCCAGCGCTTCGGCAGGTAATATTCTCTGCCGGGCTGCCTCCCGTTCCCGCAGCGCGGCCTGGATTTCCGGATTATTCTCCAGGGCTTCCGCAATCAGGGTAGCCAGGGAGGCCAAGTTTTTGGGATTTGCCGCCGCAAAGGTTTCCGCAAATTGCTCTGGAGCCGCCTGTGTAGACACTCCTTTATCTGTCTGGGATAAAACTTCCGCGCAGGCATATGCAGAAAACATGATGACGGCAAGCACAGGGGCGATGAGTCGGATGGGAATCATCGCGAGCTCATGGATCCTGTTGAAGCTTGCTGCCGCCACTTGACGATGATGTAATCTGGACCTGATTTCATCCTGATCTCCTTGAAAATATGTAACCATCGTGATTTACCGATTCAGCGACAGAAAAATAGCCGGCGGAATTTTCAGCGGGGGCAAACGACCCATACAAAAACGCTGAGCAGCAAAAGATCCGCCGTCCGGCTACGGGTGTATACGAGTAAGAGATTAAACCAGAGGAGGTCGCTGCGGCTGCTGAAGAACTGGCGAGGAGAGGCGGGAAACAGGCAAGATGGCGTAACAAAATCCATCAGGAAGATTGAATGCAGACGCAGAAGGTGGCAGACCGTTACCGCTTATGTGGCAAACAACCCCATCGCAGGAAAGGGTCAAATCCGCTCTGCCCTCTGCGCTGTCATTATCCGGCTGCCCGTCCGGCTGTTTGTGATCGCTACTGTCATGCAAGGGACAGGTTGCGGATGGGACTTCATGATCAATTCGATTTTCAGGTCCCCCGGATATATTTCTGGCTTGAGCGCATAACGGCATGATAGCGGCCAGAGCGCTCTGCAGGGGCAGCGACAATATGATCAGAATCGATAGGAATGTGCGCAGACGCGGCATCATATTATACAGTATGAGGCATCTATCCTGTCAGAACAAGCGTTATATGTTATAAAGGAAAATCCATATCCTGTGATTCCGATTCTTCAACAATCCAACTCTTCAACAACGATTGGTTTATCGTAGTAGAGGGCTGGATAAATTCAAGTTGAACTCTATCCTATCGACACTTGATGTCTTCGCATCCTCTGGCGATTCGGATTTTGTACGGAGCAATACCTGACCATGAGCAAAAAAGAAGGCAAGAAAGAGAACAAAAAGGAAGACAGGAAGGAGAAAGAAGCACGTGCGCCCGAAATATCCAAGGAAGACTATGAGGACACGCTATACAAACTCCAGATTGAACTTGTTAAGCTTCAACGACACTTCATCGAACGCGACGACAAGATTCTGATCATCCTGGAAGGGAGGGATGCCGCCGGCAAGGACGGCACGATCAAGCGGATCATCGAGCACCTGAGTCCGCGTGAAACGCGCGTCGTCGCACTCGGCAAACCTTCGGATCGCGATCGCAATACGTGGTATTTCCAGCGTTATGTCCGGCACCTTCCCGCAGCGCAGGAGCTTGTGCTGTTTAATCGCAGCTGGTACAACCGGGCGGGTGTGGAGAAGGTAATGGGTTTTTGTACCGAGGCCGAATATGAAGAATTCATGGGTTCAGTGGTCGAGTTCGAGCTCATGCTCAGACGCTCCGGTATCAAACTCCTCAAGTACTATCTCGATATCAGTAAACCTGAACAGGAAAAAAGGCTGAGCCAGCGCAGGAAGGACCCTCTGGCGCAATGGAAAATCAGCGCGCTCGACGAGTATGCTCTCGAAAAATGGGATGAATATACATTAGCGCGCGACAAGATGCTGACACATACGCATAATCTGATTACACCCTGGATCATCGCGCATGCAGATGACAAGCAGTTGACCCGGCTGAATGTCATCAAGGACATGCTCAGCCGGCTGGATTACAAGGATAAGAACGAGCACCTGATTTTGCCGGATCCGCAAATCATCTCAACATTTACCGCCTCATTCATAGAGGAAGGTCTGCTGGCGGCATAGGCATACTGTTTTATTGTACGCGCAGCCTTTCAGAAACCATTTTCATTTCAATCGCGGCTTCCTCCGGGGATCCATCAAATGGAGCAGCGGCGTCTCTCCGTCATGATCCGCTAAGAGGGCCGGAATACATCTCCTCCCGTCAGATGCAATACCAGCGGAATCACTCCCTGCCTTCTCAAGACTTTGAGACACCACCGCATTCATTTTGCGCAGTCTGACCGCCTTCATTCTACGTAGAGGCATATCCACGCAATAAACAACTTATGACTTTCAAAAGCCAGGTTCGGTTCTGGTTTTAATGCCCACTTTTATTTTTGTTTCAACTGTTCCATCCTCTACTTTACATCTTCTTTGGGGGTTGAGACACTTTAAACATAAAAAAGTTGACAAAGTACCCTCCGATTGATACCCTGTTCCATAGGCCGAGCGTCCGTATCGCGTACTTCCCCCGGTTCAACCCAGCTTCAGATCAGTGCCCGTATGACAATAAGAAGTTTTCCAGCGGTTGTATTCACGCTCGTGCTATTGTCTTCATGTGCCCCCATGAGTCCATATGAAGCAGTCAACAGTCCCGCTCTCCTGAAAACGGTGGAGGAGGCCAGAACATATAAGGATCATTACGCGTTGACAAAGCGTTTTGAGAATCTGGCTGAAGAGATGCGCGCGAGAGCAAGCGAACAACGAAAGCTGCTCGATCACTATCAGGAAAAAAGTTACCTATATGGACGGCTGGCGCAGGATCAGCAATCGCATACCTGGGCGTTGATGCAGAGGTATGAGCAGGCAGAGAAGGCAAGCCTAGGCAAAGCAGCCCTGCACCGTCAAATAGCGGCAAGGCTCGAACAGGAGGGTTACGTTGTACCTTCGCACCAGGCAGCCGGTGGGACTTCCAATCCACAACAAGCCAATAACTGGAGTAATTGAGTTGCTGCAAGACATCATCTTTTGGCATTGTCTTTGTGTATGCGGGTAATTCGCAGGAAATAAGGCCCAGTGACGAGTTCCTATGTGCTATCCTATCGTCAAAACGGCTTTTAATCGACGATATAAAAACAGTCGGCATAGGCCATGGAGGTATCATTGTTAAAAAGGTGGTTCCCGCTGATAATTCTGGTTATCTTTGCGCTGCTCAGCATTGGAACGCTTAACCGGCTGGCGCGCAATATGGCGCAGAAAAGAGACTTCTACAGCGATCCGTTGTGCTGGACGTTTTGGGACAAAACCCATCAGGGTGCTCTGAATGCTCGTTATGAAAGGGCACCGGAAAAATCTGAAGTAATCAGGAAAGGACGTTTTCATGAAAAGCGGGACTCTTATCGCACAGATCTGAATATTTTCCGAAGCCATTCGAAACCAGGGTCAACAGTGGTATAAATCGTTCCAGTTATAGCCCCCTGTCCTTGCAATACCCATAGCCAGGATGCCTTATTCCTGACGCTGCGATATCATGGCGGAAGGTTGATTGATACCTTCCATGCCTGATATCAATTCTTTTTTCTCTGGCGGTGGTGCTTTGGCCCGTAGTGTGCCGGGCTATATAGTGCGTTCACAGCAGAGGAAAATGGCTCAGGCAATTGCCGATACCATTGCCTCCAACACGATCCTGATTGCCGAGGCCGGGACGGGTACAGGCAAAACCTTCGCCTATCTGGTGCCTGCCTTGCTGACAGGTGGAAAGGTGATTATTTCCACTGGAACAAAAACCCTGCAAGACCAGTTGTTCAACCGTGACATTCCTACCGTGCGCAGCGCGCTCGAGGTTTCCGTTACCGTGGCTTTATTGAAGGGGCGGGCAAATTATGTTTGTCACTATCATCTGGAACGTACGTTCCGGGAAAGCCGTCCTGCCCTCGCCAGCCGCGAAGAGGTGAAGTATCTGAACTTGATTGAACGCTATGCCAAGGCCAGCAAGAGCGGGGACAAGAGCGGTTTAAGTGAAGTACCAGAAAATGCGTCCGTCTGGCAGTATGTCACCTCCACCCGCGACAATTGTCTTGGTTCGAATTGCCCGCACTACAAGGACTGTTTTGTCATGGAAGCACGCAAACAGGCCCTGTCAGCAGATGTGGTGGTGGTAAACCATCATTTGTTCTTTGCCGACGTCATGCTACGTGATGAAGGGTTGTCGGAACTGCTCCCTGCCTGCAATACAGTGATATTTGATGAGGCTCACCAGTTACCGGAAACAGCCAGTCTATTTTTTGGGGAATCGGTCAGCACCAGCCAATTGCTGGAGTTGGCCCGGGACAGCGAGGCTGAAGCGCTGCGGAGCGCAAAAGATTTTGCTCCCCTACCCCCTGCTATTACGGCAATGGAAAAGGCCGCGCGCGATTTCCGCTTGACTGTGGAAGGTGAGAACATGCGCATGCCAGTAACTGCAATCAAGGCAAACGCAAAATTTGTCGACGCGCTGAGTGATTTGCAGGAAAAACTGGGCAATCTGGTCGATCTGCTTGAAAAGCAGGCTGAACGCTCGGATGGCCTGGAAAATTGCTGGCAGCGTTCACGGGAAATCGCCAGCCGCATAAAACGCTGGCAAGAGCAGGCTGAAGCCGAAGGCTTCGTGCGGTGGGTTGAAGTATTCAGCCAGGCACTGCAACTCAATGCCACCCCGCTTTCCATTGCGGAGATATTCAACAAGCAATTAAACGGGCCTCCGCGCGCGTGGATATTTACTTCCGCAACCCTTTCAGTCAAGGGTGACTTCTCTCATTACAATGATCAAATGGGGCTGAATACGGGAACCATTCCTTCGCATTCCGCGTGCTGGGAGAGTCCTTTTGATTTTGCCCATCAGGCTTTGCTCTATGTTCCCACCGGCATCCCGGAACCGAACAGCAGCAGATATATGGAAGAGGTGGTGAAGGCAGCACTACCGGTGTTGAAGGCCAGCCGGGGAAGGGCATTTTTCCTGTGCACCAGTCTGCGTGCCATGCAAAAAACATATGAACTGCTGCTGGAGGCATTCAAACAGGAAAGACTCGACTATCCTCTGCTGTTGCAGGGCCAGGGTTCGCGCTCCCACATGCTGGAGCGCTTCCGGAAGATGGGCAATGCGATCCTGATCGGCAGCCAATCCTTCTGGGAGGGTGTGGATGTACGTGGAGAAGCATTATCCCTGGTGGTGATCGACAAACTTCCTTTCGCTCCTCCCGATGATCCGGTGCTTGCCGCACGTATCGACAAAATCAACAAGGAAGGCCGTAATGCCTTCATGGAGTATCAATTGCCGCGCGCTGTGATCAATCTGAAACAGGGAGCCGGCAGGTTGATCCGGGATGAAACCGACCATGGCGTACTGATGATCTGCGATCCACGCCTGATCAGCAGGCCCTATGGCAGGAAAATCTGGCAGAGCCTGCCACCCATGAAGCGCACACGCAATCTGGGTGAGGTGGAAGAGTTTTTTCGGCAAGTTCCACCGCAACCAAGGTGCGAGGATTGAAAGAAGGAGGTTTTCTATGAGCGGTCGCGCAGTTCCGTTACACCTTCTTTTTCTGCACAATGATTGCAGCAGAACATTGCCCCGCTTTTCTCCAGGCCGTGCCCGATGATTCGAACACCACAGTGGGTGCAGGTAGGCGCAAGCTGGTTGATGGCACATTCGAAGCTGTCGAACGTGTAGGTTTTATTCGAAACAACTACCTGAAAAGCTTTATCGTAGTCGTTCCCGCATCCGTCACATTTCGGCATACGCCCCTCCTCCAAGGCTGAAAACGAGCCTTCCAACAGGCCCGGCTGCACTGCTGCAATTAAAATCCGAAAAAACTCCCATTCCACTACCTCGCAAGATAGGAAATCATTTGTTCCTTCCGGTTATAAAAATGACGCTTCCCGGAAGCATTGTAGCCCAAGCCAGAAAAAGAACTTATCCTGATGCAGGATTGCCGCGGGCTGAACCCATCAATCCTCAATCTGGCGAATTGCTTATCCGAGACGAAACCTATAGACGCGCCCAAATACACTCTACCTCTGCGCGGCTCGGTGCGCTATCGAACATGGTATCCAGGGAGAGAATAGAGATATTTTAAATTTGAATTTTGTTATACCGTAAAAGGTACCAGTGAGACAATATGGCCCTTTTTGTCTTTGGCGGTTCAGATCTGGTTATTCACCGCAGCTGGCCGTGATTCACATAGAGCTCTGGATATTTTGAACCTCAGCTACGCCTCAGTCGGCACTTCTTATATCTCTGAGACTCGTCCTATCCCGGAATCCGAATCCTATGCTCTGCTGCTAGCGGGGCCGGTCTTCGGTCTTATTACGTTCATGATACGGTACTCTTCAAGGAAGTAAATGCCGGTATGAAGTAGGGAAGTAGTGAAATAATCTGTTTTTTTACTCAATCCCGTGCGGCACCGTACAGAAAAATGACAATGGTAGAGATTATAGTGACACCTCGAAAATTACTGAAGGAGGTAATCATCATGAGCTATCTGAAACCCGTCCTTACCGCAACGATGCTGGCACTGGCGCTCGGGCTTCCCGCCTGTAAATCCAAGCAGGAATCAGCGCTGGAGCAATCCTTGGAACAGAAGGCCGATACAAAGGAAGATAAGGCGGATGTGGTACGGAAGGAGGGGGAGGCAGCTGCGGACAGAATCGAAAAGCAGGATCCTGGTATGGATTCCAGGAGCACGGATCGAGCCGCCGATGCTGCCCGTGAGTCCTCTGAGACTTATGCCGACCAGTTGGAAGATCAAGCCGATCGCCTGCGCGAGCAGAAATAATGGTAACCCTGGTTAACTGCATAAAGCTTTGTTAATCAGGGTTATATTTCCTCATACAGTTCGGTTTTCTTCAGGTCGTTCCAGTAACCCAGCAGGATACCGGAATTTTAGACGTCATGCTCGCCAATACGAAGCTCTACGCATGGCAACGCGTTACCCCTTGATCCCGACTACTTTCCTGCAGCAAACTGGCTATCAGAACGAGGAAGCTTGAGTCAACCCATACCCTTGCAGAAGCAAGCAAACCCGGTCAATGAAATGAGGAATTAAAATGGGTCAATTTCCAGGCATTTTTATGCCAGCCGGCTCTTTCGCCGGACCATGAACCTGGTCAGGATCAGGCCCGCAAGCATCAAAGCATAGGATTGAGGTTCGGGGATAGTGGGGATAGTGGAAGCGTGGGTAAAAGCAATGATCTGTCCCATGCTATTGATACCGGTGGCACCTGTCAGAACAATTCCGGCCGGCAGCTCAACCAGCGAATTGAGGTCTGTCATGCCCATGCCATTGGGGCCGGTAATAAAGGCATGCTCATCACCTGCGGCCGTGTCGGATGAACCCACCACCCGCCCGGCATCATTGATGGCATAGGCACGACTGTAATCTCCACCCAGTGTCCCAAGATCAGTCATGTCCACGCCATTGGAGCCGGTGATGAAAGCGTGCTCATCACCTGCGGCCGTGTAGGATGAGCCCACCACCTGCCCGGCGTCATTGATGTCAGAGGCGTGACTGAAGTATCCACCCAGCGTTCCAAGAAAGGTCACGCCCACGCCATGGGGACCGGTGACAAAAGCGTGCCAATCACCTGTGGCCGAGAGGGGCGTGAGGGAGTTCCCCACCACCTGTCCGGCATCATTGATGGCACGCGGGCCGTCCCCCATCATTGTCTGCCCGGCGTCATTGACCCCAATCGGGCCGTCGCCACCTCCACCCGTTTCGAGGACAGTCATGCCCACGCCATTGGGGCCGGTGATAAAAGGGAGCGAGGCGGCCACCCCCACCACTTGCCCGGCGTTATTGATGTCACTGGCCTCACTCCAACCTCCACCCAGTGTCCCGAGGTCGATCATGCCCACGCCATTGGGGCCGGTGATAAAAGCGCGCGGAATACCTGCTGACCACCCCGCTACCTGCCCGGTGTCATTGATGCCAAGGGCGTAACTCCTGTTACCTCCCTCCAGCGTTCCAAGATCAGTCATGCCCACACCATTGGGGCCGGTGATAAAAGCGTGCCAATCACCTGCTGCCGTACGGGAAGTTCCCACCACCTGTCCAGCGTCATTGATGTCGTAGGCACGAGTGGAATCTCCTCCCAACGTCCCAAGATCAGTCAGTGCTTTGCTATTGATATCCAGGATGTATGAGCGCCCCGGCTGTAGGAGTTGTGCAGACGCAGGAGAAACAAAGCAAAGTCCGACACCCAGGGCTGCCGCCAGCATCAGGCTCTGGATTTTAGAGCTGCGGGTAATTCTCATGGCTCTTTCCTATTAGAGAAGGTTTTTCATCGGTCCTTTCGTTACCGTAAAAGACTTATTAATTAATTTTCCAAGTCACCAATTTCACTAAAATTTCACTAGAATGGATCAGATTTCCAGGATTTTTATGCCAGCGGGCTCTTTCGCCGGATCATGAACCCGACCAGGATCAGGCCCGCAAGCATCAAAGCATAGGATTGAGGTTCGGGAATAACAGCAGTGACGATGACCTGCCCTGCGTTATTGATATCGAGGGCACTGGCTAGAACAATTCCGGCCGGCAGTTCAAACAGCGAGTTGAGATCTGTCATGCCCTCACCATTGAGGCCGGTAATAAAAGCGTGCCCCAAACCTGCGGCCGTGCTGGCGAACCCCACAGCTTGCCCGGCATCATTGATGGCATAGGCACGACTGTTATCCCCACCCAGCGTCCCGAGATCGGTCATGCCCACGCCATTGGGGCCGGTGATAAAAGCGTGCAAGTGATTTTCGGCGGTGGTAGACCATCCCACTACCTGCCCGGCGTCGTTGATGTCAGTGGCTTCGCTGGAATAACTGGAATGTCCATCCAGCGGCCCGAGATCGGTCATGCCCACGCCATTGGGGCCGGTGATAAAAGCGTGATCATGCATCATGGCTGTCCAGGCCCGCCCTACCACCTGCCCGGCATCATTGATGGCAGTGGCAGAACTGTGAATTCCACCCAGTGTCCCGAGATCGGTCATGCCCACGCCATTGGGGCCGGTGATAAAGCCGTGCTCATCACCTGCGGCCGTGGGTGACTGCCCCACCACCTGCCCAGTGTTATTGATGCCCTGGCCGCTACTGAAGAAGCCTCCCTCAAGCGTCCCGAGATCGGTCATGCCCACGCCATTGGGGGCGATGATAAAAGCGCGCTGATCACCTGCGGTCGTGCTGGACGACCCAACCACCTGCCCGGCATCATTGATGGCAGTAGCGGAACTGTGAATTCCACCCAGTGTCCCGAGATCGGTCATGCCCACGCTATTGGGGCCGGTGATAAAAGCGTAATAAGTACCTCCGATCGTGATGGAGTACCCCACCACCTGTCCAGCGTCATTGATGGCAGTGGCGGAGCCTCCACCCAGCGCCCCGAGATCAGTCAGTGTTTTGCGATTGATGTCCAGGATGAATGAATGTTCCGGCTGTACGAGCTGCGCGGAGGCAGGGAAAACAAAACCAAGTCCGATACCCAGGACTGCCGTCAGCACCAGGCTCTGGATTTTAGAGCTGCGGATAATTTTTATTTTCATGATTTTTTCTCCGGTAAGAGATTATTTTTAGAGATTCAAGCCTCCGGACTTGGAAGTGCGCCGAATCAGTGTCGGATTAAACTTTGACTATGACATGAAGATGAACGTTTACACACCCATCTTCATCCGGCGTGACTTTCGAGTTTTTCAAAGAACGGGGATATATTCCGCGATACCTTCAAGATTCACGGTTTCATAAGTGAGCTGGGCCCCGACGTGATCCACGATAAGGCCAGGGCCGTGAATCAGGATGCCCATTGTCTTGAAGGCTTGTCGCAGTTCTTCTCCCAGATCAACTGGCGGCAGAACCAGTGCGAAATCCAAAGAAGGTTCATCCGCAGCGCCGGACCTGAAATTTACTGAGATAAGCATTCCCATTACTGTTTGCTGCTGAGTAATCTGTGCTCCGCGAAATACGAAATGGCCTTCCGGACCTGTATATTCGAGGGAGGCCTCTTGTGGTTTTTCTTCCGTACCCAACGAGCCCAATGCTTGAGGAAAAAAAACGACGCGTTTTACACCTTCCTGATCAACAAATGTAAAACGACTGGGATTTCTCTTCGGATGTTCAGAATTGTCAAAGCTGGAGTTTCTCTTCGAGTGCGCGGAATTGCTCAGGCTGGAATTTCTCTCCGAATGTTCGGAATTGCCCAGCAATGCCTTTTTTGAATCGTGTTTGACGTGTATCCGAACCCCCTTGGCATCGGGAGGCAGGGGGTCCCAGAGGTGAACGACACCGATAGGCGTAATTGCGTCTGTGGCAGATTCTTGATGCGGTGGATCAGCGACAAAATCAAAATCATAAATGCCGTCTGGAGGCGGCTGAATGAAGACAAAAGGTTCTAACCGCGGATTTGTCCAACCCTCGCCAGGTATATTCCCTGACGCGCTAATTCTCAATTTAGGCGGATGATTTTCCAGGACAAATAGCTCGACATCAAGAACTTCCAGAATTTTTTCCATTTTTGACTTCCCCCGTCATTTGAAATGAATGGAGCGTTCTGCGACAGCAACACTTCGGCTAGTGCTACTGCCATTCTTTATAGCCAAGGAAAGTAAAATAACAACCACATTCGCATTATCTTTATAACGGGTTACAGCAACCGGTTGCGAAACAGCCATGCGGCAAAAGGTAGTGTAACCGTCGACATGATCAGGAGCGGAATCAGATCATAGCCGACCATCATCAAGTCAGCTCCTTCCAGATACACGCGCTGCATCAGATCAATAGCAAAACGGAGGGGATTAGCCAGAGTAATAACCTGAAGAAAATCCGGCATGTTGCGCACCGGCGTCGCCAGGCCTGAAAGCATTATGAGCGGCATTACCAGCATGAAAGTATAGAGCATGGCCTGCTGCATAGTGGTACAAACTGCTGAAATGGCCAGACCCAGCCCTACGCTGGCAATCGTAAACAATGTCAGACCGATATAGAGTGTTACCAGCGAGCCGGCAAGCGGCACCTTGAACCAGTAGAGCGACACCAGGAGGACGATGGTGGATTGCAGCAGACCTATCGCAACGATCGGAATCACCTTGCCCACCATGATTTCCATGGGTGAAAACGGTGTCACCAGTAACTGATCGAATGTACCGTTCTCACGCTCGCGGGCCACGGTGAGCGCAGCCAGCAACATTGTTTGTATCATGCTGAGCGAGGCGATCAAACCCGGCATGAGATTCCAGCGGGTTTCCAGATTGGGATTGTACCAGGCGCGCGTCTCAACCGTGAGGGGCTGCCTCGGGTTGCCACCTAACATTGTATTATACGATTCGATAATTGAGCCGACATATCCAGCGGCAGATCCCGCACTGTTTGAGTTGCGCGCATCGAGAATCAGTTGTACCGGAGCAAGCTCGCCTGCATTCACCTGCTGCTCGAAGCGCGGCCCGATCTGTATCACCATCAGCGCCTGCTGCGAGTCGATCACTCCCGCAATATCCCGCTGTGTTTGCAAGGTTGCGACACGCTGAAAAACACCGGTTCCATCCAGGCGCGCTATCAATTCAATGGAGGCAGCACCGCGGCTCTGATCAAGCAAGGCATAAGGCACATTGATGAGGTCAAAAGTGGCTGCGTAGCCGAACAAAAAGCTCTCCATCAGCGATGGGACGATAAGAATGACTCTGTTCGCAGGATCCTTCAGGATCGCCAGAAACTCCTTGCGACACAGGCTGATAATGCGGCGCGCGAGGTCGAGCATGAGGTCAATCCAGTTTTTTGCGGGTGACGAAGCGCGCAAGACCGAGCAGCAACACTGCATAGGCCGTGAGAATCGCATAATTCCGTATTATCACCGGCCATACATCGCCGGCGAGATACAGCGTCCTGATCAGTTCCATGAAATAGGTGGCCGGAAGAATCTGCCCGACTACCTGGATGAAGGCAGGCACATTACGCAAATCAAAGAGAAAACCGGAAAGCATGAGCGCGGGCATGAAACTGCCAATGAGCGCAAGCTGACTGGCAGTGAACTGGTTTTTGGTAATGGACGAAATGACCAGGCCGAAACCCAACGCCACCAATAGATAGAGCATCGAACCGCCCAGCAGGATCAGCAGGGAGCCACGCATGGGTACCTCGAACAGAAAATGCGCCGCGGCCAGGCATACCCCAAGACCCATCATACCTACCAGAAAATAGGGAACAATTTTCGCCAGCAGGATTTCTGTGGGGCGCACGGGCGAGACGAACAATGCTTCCAGGGTGCCGCGTTCCCACTCGCGCGCCATCACCATCGCGGTGAGAAAGGCTCCGATGAGTGTCATGATCAGAACGATCAAACCTGGCACTAGATACCATGTACTGGAGTTGGCGGAGTTGAACCACAAGCGTTCCACCAATGTGATTCTACCCCCGGTCGCCGCTTGCGAGGCTGCTTTTCGATCAGCCTGCCGCAACGTCCATTGGCCAACAATACTATTGATGTAGTTTCGAATGATTATTGCGCGGGTGGAATCTGTTCCATAGGCCAGAAACTGGACTTGTGCTTCGCCTTTCCCCAATCGCCGGGAAAAATCGCTGGGTATCCGGAAGATTCCCTCTACTTCGCGCGCTAGCATCAAACGCTCAGCCTCCTGCATGGATAGGACTCTTACAGGTGAAATATACGGGGAAAGTTCCAGGCCTGAGACAACCTCGACCGCAGTGAGGGATGCATCTTCCAGTACGATTGCAACGGGCGCATTCCTGACATCGAGTGACAAACCGTAACCAAAAATGAGAATTAATATCATGGGTAAGCCAATTCCAACCGCGAGATTGCTTTTGTCTCGCAACAGTTGGCGTATTTCCTTTCGGATCAGGGAAATGAGACGCAACTGAAAGCCGAGATAATTCCGCTGACCCGATTGGCTGTTTTTTCCACTCATAAGCTCGGCGCCCTTTCAGTGGATTTGTCTTGTTCCCGCTCGCGCGCAACGATACGAATGAATGCCTCTTCCATCGTCAGTGTGGCATCGCCCTCCCCGGCTTGCCCGCGAACTTCATATGGCGTTCCCATAGCCACTAATCTGCCGTTGTCCTGGATTACGATACGGTCACAATACTCCGCCTCCTCCATGAAATGGGTTGTAATGATGATGGTGGTACCCATTTCCGACAGTGCAGTAATGCGACGCCAGAACTCTCGCCGTCTGAGTGGATCGATCCCGCTCGTGGGCTCGTCCAGAAACAGGATTTCAGGCTCGTGCAGCAGACCAACCGCCATGGCAAGTCTCTGGCGGAAACCTCCGGGTAATATGCCACTGGGAGATTGCTCTCTCCCGGCAAGATCGAATTGCTGGATGACGGCCCGAATACGCTTGCGTAGCCGCTCGCCGAAAAGACCATAGGCACCCCCGAAAAACTCCAGGTTTTCCTGTACGGTCAAATCGCCATAAAGTGCAAACTTCTGGGCAACATAGCCTATCCTTCGACGTGCGGGAGCACGCGCATGCCGAAGGTTGACCCCCGCCACCTGGAGAAAACCGCTGCTTGCAGGCAGAAGACCGCAAAGCATGCGAAAGGTCGTGGTCTTGCCTGCTCCATTCGGTCCCAGCAACCCGAAAATTTCACCGCGCTGCACCGAGAAGGACACATGATCGACAGCGATAAAATCTCCGAATTTTCGTACCAGATCGCGCACCTCAATGATCTTTTTATCGGACTGCCGATTTTCTCCCGAGGTAGTTGCAGAGAGTGCCGGCTTCTCGAATAGGAGAGTATCTGGTGGAATCATCCAGTGCTGTTCACGCAGCAGTACCATAAACCCGTCTTCAAGACGCGCTTCCACCGGAATAGCTTCAATTCCGCTCAATAGCGCATCGATATCCCGCTGTCGTATATGAGGGCGGCGGATAAAACGCACTGCCCCACTTTGGGGCACGGCATCTATGATATTTCCGGCATCATCCAGAAGTCGCGCCTGTAGAATCCGTGAAGGCTGACCTTGGGGTGGGGCAGCGACAAAGCAAAGATCATGCGCGTACTGCCGTATCTCATCAGGTGGGCCTTCGGCAAGCAGTTTGCCCTCCTCCAGCACATGAATCCTGGTGCAACGCTCTGCTTCATCGAGGTAGGCTGTGGTGATCAATACCGTCAATTGCTCCTCATCGATCAATTGCCCGATGATTTCCCATAACTCTCGTCGAGACAACGGATCGACACCCACTGTCGGCTCATCAAGCAGCAGCAGATCGGGAGAACGCACGAGCGTACAGGCCAAACCCAGCTTCTGTTTCATGCCTCCTGACAACTTTCCCGCAGGACGCTGAGTGAAGCGGGTGAGATCGGTCATTTCAAGGAGTCGGCGATAGCGCTGCCGGCGTATTTCCTGCGGGACACCATGCAGATCTGCATAAAGATCGAGATTCTCCTGAACGCTCAGATCCTCATACAGGCCGAAGCGCTGCGGCATATAACTTATGCGATCCTGCACTGCCTGCGGGTCGGTTACGACATTCATGTCCAATACCTGGAGGTGTCCATCATCCGGCTTTATCAAACCTGCGAACATGCGCAAGAGAGTAGTCTTACCGGCCCCGTCCGGCCCGACCAGCGCAGTAAGCGAACCCGCAGATACTCTCAGGGAAACGCCTGCGACAGCCTGCACGATCTGGCCGGTTTTTTTGACGGAAAAGCGCTTGTAAATATCATTTGCTATCAGTGCGGGCTGCGTTTGCTCCATCAATGCTTCGCTTCACTGGAACTTCCATTATTTCCGAGAGCGATGTGCACGGTGGCGGGCATGCCCAGACGCAGCCTGTCCCCCGCATCTTCCACATATACCCGTACCTCGTAGACGAGGCTGGTGCGCAGTTCCTCAGTCTGCACAGGCTTCGGGGTAAACTCGGCAACCGACGAGATATAGCCGATACGACCATGAATGGGCTCCTCTGGATAGCTGTCGGTAACAACCTCTGCACTCATGCCGGGCTGGATGCGGCCGAGATCGATCTCGGATACGTAGGCTCGAACCCATTTTGGATCGGTTATTGCAAGCGCGTAAACCGGACGCTGTGGGGAAGCCATGTCCCCCGGTTCGAGCAGACGTGAGCGTATGACAGCATCAACAGGAGATTTCAATTCGGCCAGATCAAGCTGGTGCTGCAACAAGGCCAGCTCGGCACGAAAAACATTCAGTTGCGCCTTCGCCTGCGCAATATCTTCCTTGCGTGGCCCGATCAATGCCAGTTGCAGCGCCTTTTTGCGATTTTCGAGCTGCGCTATGGCCACTCGATGGCGAGACCTGGCATTGTCGAGATCCTGCTTGCTGACGGCAGCACCCGAGTCACTTTCAATCTCCATCAAGCGGCCGAGAAACTGTTTGGCGAGATCAGCATCGGCCTGAGCGGAAACAACCTCAGTCCGGGCCTGTGCTATTTCCTCGGGGCGGGTGCCATTCTCAAGTCGCAACAGCACCTGCTCCTGAGCGACAGCCTGAGCCTCGGCTTGCGCAATTTGCAATGTGAGAATCCGGGTATCCAACGTTGCGAGAACTTGTCCCGCCTTGACTCGATCTCCTTCCTCCACACGCATTTCAGTGATCCGGTCGTTTCCGTTGAAAGCGAGAGAAACCTGTCGGATATCTACATTGCCAAAGAGTGTCAGGAACTCATCATTGCTCTCCTTATGGGTTAAAAGCCAGCTTGCCGTTCCCACCACCGAAATCAGGGCAAGCCCTGCTGCTATTCTTATAAGGACGAATTTTTTATTCACCGATGATGTCAGATGCAGTTACGCTACTTTACTGAAGCGGGTGATTGCATGGAAACCGCACAGTTGCCGATGCAAAAACTCCTGTTTGGACAATCAGCTGTTTCGCGGATCAGTACCGCCAACGATAGCCTCAGCCGCATCTTCCAGAGCAACGATTGCGGAAGGAAGTGACGCCGCGTTGCCTGAATAAACTGCGCCAGCCAGAAGAACCAGTGCGGATGCAAGATCAAGCGCCTGCTTCAGGGTGGTGATATGCTTTACTGCTGCTTTTGCCTCCTTGACGCTCGATCGCAGTCGCTCAAACGCAAGCCGGCTATCTGCCAATACCAGCCCTATTGCAATGGTATAAAGGCTGGAGGCGGTATTCAGAAGCAAAATCTCCTGACTATCGAGCTCATCCCACTCTGCCTTGCTCAAGCTGGCACGATGCTGGATGCGCCAGTCTCCGAGCGCAATTGCTGCATCCCGGAACTGGTTGCCCAATTCGAAAGCATCATCGGACGAAAGCTTGTCCATGCGTTTATTCTCTTTCTTTGTCAGTCTTTTAATGCGAAACATCGAGCAAACGCCGGTAAGCCATGCGAAGGTCTGCGACATAGGGCTTGAATTGGTCATCCAGCTCATTACTACCGATATTTTTGCGATGCTCATACAGATACTGATGTGCATTAGCGATTTTATCCAGCACGACAATATAACCTTGCGCACTCCTGATCCGGGTATTGACACGGCCCAGCGATTCAGTCTTCGCCTCTCTTGCAAGCGCCATTGCCACAGGTTCCATGGGATTATCCGGCGCATACATGAAATTGTCATAATATCTGCCGAGTAGCGCCGCTTCTACCTGTAAATCGGCAATCATGCCCTTCTCCACGATCTTTCGCGTAGCCTGAATTACATATTGAAGCGGCTGATTTGCATCACGGACCAGTTTCCTGAGTTCATGGAGCCGATAACCCGCGGTTGCGGCGCGTGCAAGCAGCATAGATAGCGCTCCCACCGCCTCTTTCTCTTCTGAAGCCAGCAGTGTTGCCCTGCTGAGATTCGTATTCAATTCTTTTAGTGATTTATCATAGGTATGAGTGTTACCGGCGGCCAGGTTGCCTAAATCTTGCATGTAGTCTGTCGCGGTTTGCTGGAGCAGGTCCAGGCTGGCTCGCTGCGCCTCCCGGCGCATTTTCTGTGCTTCCAGCTCGCTGTGGAATTTCTCCGGCTGATATTGTTTGCGGCGATCAAGCCCGGCCACATAATCCCTCGTGAGCGAATCATAACTTGCCGCACTTGAAGAAAGAGCGGCAAAAGCTTTCACTTCCCTGAAACTGCCACATCCGGAAACAAAAGATACGAGCAGGAATATGCCGAATGCTGTCCAGAAGTTTCCGTGTATACCAATCACATTGACATCAAGAGCACGGGTCATCGCATTTCTGTAGCTCTATCGGGAGCAATGGTTATTTCTTTATCTTAGCTGGGAAAACAGGGAGTTTTATTATATTTCAAGGCTTGGCGGCAAAAAGCGGCTGCGCCATGGACAGCGCGTTTTCTGGCTGTGGATAATATGCGGTTTCCCCGATCTTCCTCCAGTAGCTGATACTCATGAGAATAATCCTTCTTACTACCCTTGCCATCCTGCAAATAAGCTATGCCCCTCCACTTCGCGCCGCTGACTCCGCAAGTTTTATTCTCAATTATATTGGTCAGCAAATCATACCCAACCAGACAAAATTTAAAGGGACAACCGTTGGCGGGTTGTCATCTCTGGACTACAACGCAAGCACTGCCCGTTACCTGTCCATTAGCGATGACCGCAGCAGAACCAATCCGGCGCGGTTTTACGAATTATCCCTGGATCTCGCTAAATTCCAGCGCTCGGCCGATGCCGGTATGGCGGGCGTGACCTTTCATGCCGTAACCACGATCCAGCAATCCGGTGGGGGTGCGTTCGAGAAAAACTCCGTGGATCCGGAAGGTCTCCGTTTTGATGGCAGCCGCAACAAGGTTTATTGGAGTGAGGAAGGTCGCCGGGAGATAGTGGATTTCCGAAGCCCTGCGATACGCGAAATGAATGTTGATGGCAGCCATTCGCGCGATTTCGTTGTTCCCGTTTACTACTCTCCCAATGGCTCCCGTCTGTGGAGATTTACCGGCGGCAAGGGCGTTTACGACAATATGGGATTTGAGAGTCTGGCAATCTCCACCGATGGTACAATCCTGTATACAGCCACCGAAAATGGCCTGGTTCAGGATTCTCCGCCTGCCAATGCCTATAGAGGCTCACGCGCACGCATCCTTGCCTTCGACATTGCCACCGGGAAACCGGTCGCGGAGTATGCTTACGATGTTGAGCCTGTTACGTCCGCACCGTCCTTGCTCGGCAGTTTCGCTATCATCGGGGTGAGCGACTTCCTTGCCATCGGTGACCGTCAATTCATCACTATCGAGCGCGCCTTATCCCCTGGCGCAATCACGCTCGGCCGCATTAATACAGGATATACCGTCAGGCTTTATTATGCTGATGCAAGGAACGCCACCAACATTTCCGGAATGGAATCGATCGCGGGCAAGAGCATCGCTCCATTAAGAAAAGTTCTATTGCTCGATATGTCAGACCTGAAAAATGCAGATGGCTCGGCTCTAGCTATTGGTAACATAGAAGGTATTACCTTTGGTCCCGAATTCAAGGGTAAACGCACTATCGTTCTTGTAGCTGACAACAATTTCTCCAGAATGCAATTCACCCAATTTGTCGCATTGGAAATCGCCTCTGAATCGGAGCTAGTGGAGCGGCTACAAATAAAACATGAATTCTGAAAGGATACTGCCTATTGATTTTTTTCTTAAGCTTTGTTGTCGATTACACCGGGTATGTCTTTCGTCGGTTGAGCAAACCGGCCTTTAAGGTCATCAACGCCCGACTGCGGTTTGGCAGGTGTTTTAAATCTGCACGCTGCCTGCGCTTTTCCCCGCTGTCTATTTTGCCATTTCCCACGTCCGTCCGTACGGTGGCACACAGGAATGAGCTATAGCAATATGCTAAAAAGGCTACTGAACATATTTCTTCAAGAATTCTCCAGGGAAATAGCGGTTATTCACTTCCCATCACAATGCCTGCTGAATAGAGCAATTCAGCTTGAATTCAGCCTGGGTCCAGCCCGACTCTTCCTGCACCGCAGCTTCCCTCGCCTATCCTAGAATGCATAATTTGCATTCAAACCCACTATTACGTTCCGCCCCGGTGCCGGTTCGTAAAAACGTCCGTTGCCTTCATTCACGATTACCGCGCCGACATATTTTGCGCCGCTTATATTGTCCATTCGAATGAATTCGCTGAGCTTCAAACGACCCAACTGGTGTGAATAAACGAATCGGATGTTTGCCATGGCGTACTGTTTTGTGGCTTCTGTATTGGTATCGTTGGCGTAAACCCTATCACGATAGATTGCCTCGATCACTGCCGAAAATCCTGGCAGGCCGCGCCGCCAGGCCAGTTCGGCATAGGCGGTATTGCGTGGTACACCGGGAACGAAGTTGCCATCCGCTACAGTTACGAAAGGAATGCCAGCTCGTGGCTGATAGGTATAGGAATCGCGAAACCGGGCATCAAGAAAGGTATAAGACAAATATGCAGAAAGATCCGCACCGAAGCGGTGGACAGCGGCAAGCTCTATGCCTCGTCTCCTGGTATCGGTCGCGTTCTGAAAAGTAGCTCTACCTCCAATATTGGTTGCCGGCAGAATCTCATCGGTAACCACGGTCTCAAAAAGCGCAAGATTGATGCGCGTATTATCCGTAGCCAGCCACTTGAATCCCACTTCGATATTGCGGCTCTCGCTGGGTCGAAGAGAGAAATTGAGGCCGGAGGCACCGTCCCGCCGATAGGCAAGTTCTGTGAAGGTGGGTGTTTCGAAACCCCATCCGCCGCTCGCGTACAGGTTGAGCGTCGGGGTCGCCTTGTATAACAAGCCCAGTACTGGATTCACGTTACGAAAGCTCAGGCTGCCGCTGTCATCACCATTGCCGGGGCGGACAAAAAAATCCTCGGACTTGAATTTCACATCGGTGTAACGCACTGCGGCCGAAAGCACCCATGACTGCGTAAAATGCCACTCGGCCTGCCCGTATTGACTAAGGCTGCTGACCGTATTATTTTCATTCCGGCGCAAATCTCCCCGCACGCCAAGGGTGGCGCCGGAGAAATTCTCGAACCCCTTGCGGCGCTCCTTGAAAATTTCATACTCGACACCTGCGGTCAACGTGAACGGACGTTCTCCCGTGCTCCGGTAAGTCCATCGCAAGCCTGCTCCCCCGAATTGCCGATCAAGATCGACCACGCCGCCCGAACTGGTTGCAGGAATCTGCGCGCCACGTGGCACAGCAAGAAACTGCTCTATCTGCCGGCTTCCCGCATAACCAATCAGCTTGATCTTGTTCGAAGCAGAGAACCTGTATTCATACACCGCACCGCCCTGAGTATTATCGATGCTCTTGCGAGTGTTGAAAGTGTGAGCGCTGATATCCGCCTGGCGGCGATTCTCGATAACCTGGGCATGTGTGAGTCCGAGCGGATCCTTCGTGCTGCCCTGATGCAGTTCATTGGCTACGAGAGTGAGTGTCGCGTCGTGGTCAAACCTGTACGTGGCTTTTGCGCTGGCCTGATAACGCGTTGCCGCACTATGGTCGCGATAGCCGCTTGTCTGAAAGCGGGAAAGATCGACGACGTAGTTGAATGGACCAGTTGTAATATCCGTTCCACCCAATGTACCTCCCAGCTTGATCTCTCCGCGAGAGGTGCCGTAGCTGCCACCCAGGAGAGTTCCGGATAACGTGGTTTCATTTGGGCCATCCTCCGTGTATGCCTGTATTACCCCCCCTGAGGCATTGCCATAAATGGCAGAGAATGGACCGCGCAAAATCTCGATACGTTTGGTTGAACCGAGGTTGATATTCGCCGCCTGACCTTGACCATCCGGCATGGTGGCAGGAATATCATCGACGAATATGCGTATGCCGCGAATGCCGAAAGTGGAGCGCGCGCCAAAGCCGCGGCTGGATACTTGCAGATCCTGTGCGTAATTCTGACGGTTCTGAATGACGAGACCTGGAACGCGAGAGAGAGCCTCAGAAAGATTAACTCGGGGCTGAGCCTCCTGAATAACCTTTGTTTCCACTACGTCGATAGACATCGGCAAGGAGAAACTCGATTGTTCAGTGCGGGTGCCGGTGATAACGACTGGATTGAGAACTGGCAAAGACTTCCCTGATAATTCGCCTGGCTGTGCCTCGGCCGCCGTATTAGTCGGAGTCTTGGGTTGTATAGAAGGCGAATCCGATGCAAGCACAAGGTTTGGCAAGCCAGTCCCGATAGCGACGAGCGCAAAGTTCAAGGTTTTCAACGGTTTTCACTTTCCGCCGGGACATCGGCCAATTGAAGAAGCAGCGAGAGGCTGACTGAGCCTCTCCTGTTAATCAACAAATCCAGATCAAACGGGAACTATCCTTATTTCTAATAGCCCGGCTGACCACCCATGCCGCCCCCAGGAGGAGGAACCAAAGAGGGAAAAGAAGAACCTGACGATGAACTGGAGGAAGTCTGTTCCACCTTCTGCTTTCCAGCCGCTGCCTCTTTATTAACTTTCTCCAATGCTTCATTTATTCGGGACTGCTCGGAAGTGGCTGACCTGTTAATGGCGGCGTTATCGGCATTGGCCTCCTTGATCATACAGTCATGGTAAGTCTGTATCTGTTTCTGCCACTCATTGATCTTCCCCACACTCCGGTTGAAGGCATCAACACTGCTTGAATCCACTACCGGCATTTCAGGCATCGCGCCGCAGCCGCTGGCGGACCAGGCCCCTTTTTCGAGGGTCCCCGCGTTTGCGGCAAAAGCGGTAATGAGTAGTGCAACTGATACTGAAATATAAATGATTCGACTCATATATAGCGTCTCCCGTGATTGACAGAATTTGATTGCACCGGCTCAGCCATAATTCCTTCTTTCGCCCGCCCAGATCGGAAAGATTGCGGCAAATCAGAGAAATGTGCAAAGCGAGCGACTTATATTCCTGCTGATATCGCTGCAGGTCAGTTGGCGATTGAAGAACATACGCCAGCATCTTATAGGCTAATATAGCCGGTTTGTAAACGGCAAGAACGAATCATGTCAATATCTGCCCATCCCCTCAGCCTTATGCAACCCACTGCAAACGCCTGGCGCGATGTGCTGGCAAAGTCCGTGCTATTCTTTTTTGGCATAGCGCTCTGGTACAAAGGGTTGAGCTTTTATGCCTATTATCTGCTGCCGCTCGCCTGGGTGATAGATGGAGGACTGGGCCGCTTTGGAAAAACAGCCAGGGAACCTCTGGTAATCGGTATGCTTCTGTTATGCTTTGTTCTCGCCCTTGGCATACTCTGGAGCGATCGCCCTGATCTTGGCTTCAAGGTCTGGCGAAGATACTTTGCCTTTCTCGTTTTTATCCCTTATCTAGGCCTTTTAAATAAAGAACGTCTACCTTGGGCAATCTATGGAGCACTCCTCGGTTATTTTGGAGCGCTACTTATCGGTTTATATCATTGGCTGGTGATGGGTGTACAAGGTATTCCGACTTTGGGGATGCCTTATCTCCATTTTTCGTCAATGCTTGGGATAGGGGGCATGCTAGCGCTTTACCTTGCAAGCACGAGCAAAAACACAACAGGAAAAGCACTTTTTTGGGCTCTCGCTCTTTTTTTATTTTTTATTCAGTTTAATCAAAATGCGCGCGGGATTCTCATAGCCACTCTCATTTCCTCTGTATTTCTAGTTTTCTTCCTTTGCAAAAAAAAAATCACGGGACTCCTTACCTTTATAGCGATTCTCTCCTTTGCTGCAAGCTTCTCTGCCTACAATAGCTCCAGTTTTGGGGAAAGATGGGGTCAAGCAAAGCAAGACATTGAGCTTTTAGAACAAGAAAACTTTAATAGCAGCATAGGGTATCGGCTCGCCCTTTGGGATGTGGGCATCCAAGGGATTAAGGAGCATCCCTTTTTCGGTCATGGCACCGGGATGGCCGCAGCTTATTTCGATAATGCAGTTGGAAAATATAAGGGTGGTCTATATAAAAAGGTATTGCAGTTTCATAGTACTACTTATCACTATCACAATGATTGGATCGAGATTGGAATGCACGTGGGATTTCTCGGTCTGATGGCTTATGCCTTGCTCTTATGGGGTTGGTTTCAGACTCTAGCTATGCGAGGGCATTCAGCACTCGCTGCTGCTTTAGTCAGTTTTATTTTTGTGTGTGGTTTGGCTGATAATCTTATATTCTTTCGACAAATTATTTTCCTCCTTATTGTAGTGACAGCCATCTTCATCCTGTATAAAGGAATAGGAAATACTTCAACTCGAGGCTTTGCTAACACACATAATATGTAATATGTGTTCAAGAATCAGTAAAAAGAACTGATCGAAAACTAAACGTCAAATGCGAGTTTGCTTTGTATCCCATACTGCCCGGCGAAATGGGGCAGAATTAGCTCTCCTCGAATTACTGCAAGGGTTACGTGAACTCGGTGTCGAGTGCCTTGTATTCGTACCAAAGAAAGGCCCGCTCCTTTCAGACCTGGATGGGCTAGGCGTAAAATGGCGCCAGTTGAATTATCGCTGGTGGTGGAAGCCAAAGGGGAAAGCACTCCCTCTTCGCATTCTACGCACTCTGCACGGATTAATAGCAGCCCTTCGAATGGCGTGGATAATTCGGAATTGGGAGTGTGATTTAGTTTACACAAATACAATTGCTGTAAATACAGGCGCCCTTGCTGCCTGGATAGTTCGGAAGCCCCACGTGTGGCACTTGCATGAGTCAGCATATAGAAATGCAGATTTAAAGTTTGACGTGGGTAATCATTGTGCAGCATTCCTAATAGATCGCTTGTCCACCTTTATAGTCGTAGTTTCGTACTCTCTTGCAATCGACTACTCTCGTTATATCAAATTAGAAAGAATGCAGGTAATTTATCAGTCTATATCCCCTAACAGTAGCAGCGATAATAAATCTTATTTAGATTTGAACAAAGACGCATTTCAGTGTGTGGTCGTAGGTTCTTTACAACCTGCAAAGGGCCAAGATGGAGCGATTTCAGCAATAGCTGAAGTGGTTCAACGCGGCATAGATGCTCATTTAATCTTGGTTGGTGATAACGAAATAGGTTTTCGCGGGGAGTTAGAACGGCATGTGAAGGCTCAAGGCTTGGAGTGCCGTGTGCATTTTATTGGATATTCAAGTAGCCCGATTCAGTTTATCCGAATAGCCGACGTTGTTCTAATATGTTCGCAATGGGAAGCTTTTTCTCGCGTTACGATTGAAGCAATGCTTGCAGGCAAGGCTGTGATTAGCAGCGGGCGAGGTGGAACAGCGGAACTCGTTAGAAATGGTGAAAATGGTCTTCTATACGAATGGGGAAATCACATTCAATTAGCTAATAAAATACAGTTTTTATATGAGTATCCGACTGAAAGATATCGCCTGGGTATGGCTGCCCACGCCTGGGCTCAGGGGAGATTCATCCAGGAGCGGTATGCGAATGAAGTATTCGATCTTTTAAGTAAAGCAGTAGAGAATAAAACCTAATGTTCTTTGCATAACCTTTTTTACCATTTATAAAGTTTATCCCCATTCCTACTCCCAAGATTGTTGTTCTGAGATGCGCATTTGTTTTATATCGCACTCTAGCAGCCGCTATGGCGCTGAACTCGCACTGTTAGAGCTATTACAAGGTTTAACAAAACTAGGTATCGAGTGTCTAGTTTTTGTCCCCAAAAAAGGACCCTTTCTTCTCGAACTTGATCGCTTAGAAATAGAATGGCGACAATTGCGTTATCCTCCATGGGTATCGCGCCGGAGTGGGTTTCATCGTCGCATTATAAGAGCTATAAAAGGTGTGATAGCGACTGCGCGAATGATACAGATAATTCGTAGTTGGGGCTGTGATTTGATTTATACAAATACTACAGCTATCAGCGTTGGTGCATTTGCTGCATGGGCATTACGTAAACCGCATATATGGCATTCCCATGAATCATCGTATCACAGCCCTAAGTTGAAGTTTGATTTTGGGAAGCGGATTTCCGCTCGCATAATGGATCACCTTTCAGCACGTATCGTTGTGGTTTCTCGCTCCTTAATGGAGGATTATTCTCCCTATATTGAGCAAGATAGAATGCGGTTAATTTACCAATCAGTAACGCTGCCCTACACAATAATGCACGAGGATAAAATAAGGCCAGATAAGAAGTTTTTTCGGTGCGCCATTATTGGCTCTTTGGATCGTTGGAAAGGGCAAGACGAAGCCATTGCGGCCATGTCAGAGTTAGTTCGGCGTGGCGTTGATGCTCATTTATTGATAGTTGGCGATGGAAGCCAGGGTTTTCGGGAGGAATTGCATAAGCAAATAATGCAAATGGGGTTAGAGGAACATGTGAAATTTGCCGGTTATATTCATGACCCCCTGCAATTTATGCAAGATGTTGATGTGGTACTTGTTTGCTCGCACTGGGAGGCATTTGGTCGTATAACAGTAGAAGCGATGCTAGCTGGGAAAGCTGTAATAGGAAGTGCGAATGGAGGAACCGCCGAGCTAATTAAAGATGGCAAAACTGGCCTTCTATACCAACATGGAAACCATCTTCAACTCGCGGATAAAATACAATTCCTGTATGAAAACCCGGAAACCAGATTAGAATTGGGAGGAGCGGCACGCCGGTGGGCAAGTGGACGTTTTACTAAGGAGCGATACGTTAGAGATTTACTTAAGCTTTTTGAGCAGGTTCTAATGGAGCATCGACATTCTTTTTAGGTATGAATATGACGACTTGATCGGTCAAACTTGATCTTAGAAAAATTCTCCACTCGATCAGAGGCTTTAATCGAGGAGTTAAAATCTCCAATAATCAGTTCATCCCCCTGATTTTCGATGTTATCGACGAAGGAGACCAAAGGAGGCGAAAAACTTACCTTCATTTGAATTTCGCTGTAACCCATTTCTCGTAACTGATCGAAGCTTCTCTCAAAAGGTGAATGTAATGCCTCACTATATTGGACGATTATTCCTGCCATCAATTCATCGGTAAGACTGGTAGTTTCCATAATTCGATGTATTTCATCCCAGTGAGCACCAATTTTTCCATGGCGGTCAGCTCCCATCCGCCTGTACGATTCAACCCCATATAAAATTTTTTCCCGCAACTGCTCTTTTGTACGTATAGGTAAGTGATAGATCGGGAAACTTTTTTTTGCAGGGAATTTAACTTTTGAAGAGCGTGCTCCCATAAAAAGCGAATGATTACCTTGGGCGATAAAATAATTTCCGGCAGGTATACGGCTGGGCTGAAAAGCTATTTTATGATGCCGAGAAGGCCTGGAAGGTTTGAGAAAAATTCCGTCCATTATCCTGCCGCTTTCCATATCTAATGGCACCAGATTCAGCCACGGTAGAGAAATCACGGGAAAAGAACCGAATTCCAAGAGTTTTGCTTGAAATTCCTCTCTTGAATTGAACAGCAAAAACTCATCGGCGTCGAGAAAAAATACCCACCCCGGTGTTTTGTTAGCCACAAGATTTTGCACGGCCCATGTCATTAATTCCGACTGATAATAACCAGGCTCGTCAAAAAAATAACATTCTACGCAAGGATGTCGTTCTGACAGAAGCTTTACGTACTCTCTCGTGCCATCCGATGAAAGGTGATCAATAAAAATGACACGATCAAATAGAGATAAAGCATGTCCGCAAAAAGTTTCTAAGATACGCTTCTCATTCCTTATCATCGAGATGAGTGTCGTTTTTTTCCTGGTTTGATCCGCCGTGTGACTCAAATTTCCTAATACGTTCGAAGCCCATAGAAGTCTCCATTTGACAATAAACTTTGATGTTAAGAGTTTTTTCACGTCAAAAACGACCTTGGGCAAGAGAAGAAAGAGCCTTGGAATCACCAAAACGGCTGCGCTTAATGTGAATCTTAAGAAATCAACGAAGACTTCATGTTGTTTAGTGACCAAGATCTGATTGTATTTTAAAAATACATCTCCAAATTCTTCTCCTGAGTTTTCTCCAACTGGGATCTTAGAAGCTGCCTGATTACTTTTGAACTTGAGAAGGAAAAAACCTTCTCGCAAATTCCTTCAGATCGATTTCCGTCTCGCCGCCATCCATGAATCGGAATCTCCATACAGTCTGTTGCCCGTCTGAACCCAGTCGCAAAGGATCATCTGCAAGCGCCAATCCGCCTTTTTCCAGAATTTCTCTGGCTTTCCTCGCGTTTCCTGCTAACAGGGAGTTCAGAGCATCCGGAATTCCCCTTTTCTTCGCTGCATAAGCTTTGTTCATCCAGGGCGCCATTTCTTCCAGGAGGCCATGTTTTCTGTAAATGTTCGCCATGCGCGTCAGTTCATCCGCATCTTCAAGCAGGTTGCCAGTCAGCATGCGCCTGGCGATCATTTCATCTGATGCAATCTGTATTGCGGATTTGCTCAGCCTGGAAAGTCCTCCAGCACCGGCATCTGTGACAGCAGGCACTTTCGTCAAGCCGTTGTTCAGACCCGGGATTCGCTCCTGTTTTGGAGTAGAAGGCTTTTGCTCGTCCTGCTGCCACGGAGCCGCTATCTCATCGTTGGCGGCACGAAGCCGCTCTCGTTTTTCCCTGTTAAAATCTGCCTTGCCGATCCTCGCCCGATGCAACTCCTCCTCGCGCTCATCCGCCTTTTTCAACCGGTTGGCATCCTGCTGCCGCAGCTTCATATCCTGTCCCGTGCGCACGCCTTGTGCAAGGCCGCCAGCAAATGCGCCCAAACTTTCAAGCATCATCTCTCTCCCTGTTGTGTTTATTTTCTGTCGCTTTGCGCTTCAATTCTGATGCACTATTGAGCCGGTGAATGAAATCCTCTCCTACCAGTTCCACTGCTTTCCTGTTAAGTACCGCTTCGCCGTTGGATAACCGGATGGGTTGCACGCCTTCAATCGAAGCTGGAATGGAATCGCTGGTGCCGGTACCGGAGCCTCGTACTATGCCGCCATCCGCATAGCCTTCACGTTTCAATGCGGATAAGCCATAGGCATTGTAGTTCCTGATGACACCGCCCGTTCGCAAGCCCGGCGTCCTCATGAGATAGGCTCCGCCCACAGTGCCAATCAGGTTGCCTAACCCGCTGAGTCCTCCCGCTTTATTCTGCTGCTGTTGCTGCCATGCATTCAGTTGGCCCTGATATTGGTTCAGCATCAGGTTGCCAGCGGAGTTATTCGCGCCGAGAGCGCCGTCATACCAGTGTTGCGCTGCATTCATGCCAGTGGTATGCAGCCCGGCTTTCGTTGCCAGATTGTCAGTGGCGGCGTTACCTGCATTGAGCGCTGCCGCATCGGTAGCTATTCCCGTAGTGGGCATATTACGCCCGAATTGAGCCATGCCTTGCCGCATGGCCATGCCCTGCAATTCCGTCTCGCGGCGGGCCTTGTTCATTGCTCCTGCCGTATCTTTGGCAAGCCCAAGGCTGATCTCGTGGGCCAGACCTTGAAACTTGCCTGAATTGGGATTGACTCCCATGCGTGCCATCGCCCGTTGGCTCGAGTCCAGGGCACTCTCATAATTTTTTGCGATATCCGCTCCCGCCTCGGCCGCCATTCGCTCTTTACGCTCGATTGAGTCGAATTCGCTGGCTTCTCTTACCATACGCTCTTCTATCGGCGCAAACAGGTTGCGGTATGCCTGCCATTGCGATTCGGCCCTCGCTGCATTGGCTTCGCCTGCCGCAATCTGCTGATCAACAATTTTCTGGATCAGAGGGTCCTGCACCCTGGCTCTGTCCTTCTCCCATTCAAGCTGCTGTTTTGCCACATCCAGGTGTTGTTGCGCGATATCAGCCTGTTGTTTTGCCGCCTGCCCAATGAGCGGATCCGGTCTTGGTGGCTTCGAACTACACATTTTCAATCTCCAATATTTTGGTCAATCCATTTTCTACATGCCTGTAGCCTAGCAATCGGAAAAATCGTGAGGCCTTATTAACTGTCTTTACGGTAATATTGATTTCTCGAACGCCAAGCAATTTCATGGCATTCTCGACATACCTTACAAAACGCTTGGCAATAGTACCGCGTCGTGCCTCGGGCAAAAGATATAGCGTGTCTTCCGTGGCAATAAGTGTTTGCGTGTGGGCACTCTTGTCCAGATACATGGCGCAATTGCCCAATAACTTCCCTTCGCTCCTTACGGTAAAAAGAAGGTAGCGGCCTGCCTGCTCATACCGGATAAAAGTCTCGTAATCCGGCTGAAGCGATAGCCGGTGTCTGTGTCCCTCGGTCTCATTCCAATGGGCGCGATGCAAATGCTTTATTTCTTCAGTAATGTTCTCGATACGCTCTACAGCAAATACCAGGCGGGCGTTATATCGAGGCTTGATCTGTGCAATATCTCTCAACTGCGCAAGTGTCTCCATGCGGTTGGCGGCAACGCAGATATCAGCGGCCAGATCAGATGTCAGGGTCGAGCCTACATTTGCCTTGAGCAGCGAAATCAATTCAGTATTCATCATCCATCCATACGTGAAATAAGCTGTTCGAGAGAATCGCGAACAGAATTTATGTACGCATACAACGCCTCGCATTCAGCCTGAGTGGGAGGAGCTGAAAATGTAAGTGTGCGAAAGGCGGGAAGCGTTATTCGGTTTCCGCGCCGCCCGGTCAGTATCTCAAGCATGATTTTCAGCCATGGAGGGGTTCCAACCGGAATGCCGGGCTTCTTGACATGAATTGCTTCGGCAGGTTTGCTGATAAGCGCGGATTCAATCAAAACTCCATCACTTATCGCTTTGGCGCTTGCTTTATTGACTTGGCTGCAAAACGTAACGACAAGACCGTGTACCTGGGTAACACCGCCCGTTCCACTAGCATTGGCTTGCGTGGAGGGTTTTCCGACAAGCGTTCCACTGCCGATGGATATGGGGAGGATGCCGCCTGCGTTAAGCTGCGCCAGGTTGGCTTCAGCCAGGGTATGAGTTTGCGTGATTGCTTCGCCTGGCAGTGCCTTTCCCTCGGCCAAAGCGCCCACGCCGAGCATGTGCGCCTGGCTTACTTTCCCCACGCTCAAGGTTCTGCCCGGCGCGATTACAGCCCCAGCCAGAGCAACACCTCTGGTAATGCCAGCAGCGCTACCCAGATTGGATTGTACGGGGGCAGCCGTCGCAAGAGTCTGGTCCTGTTCGATCTTTCCGGCAGTGGCGCCATCTGCTCGCGTTAATCCCGCAACAGCAAGCACGTGGTGTTGAGTAATTTCTACCGCGCTGCCGCTATTTACCTGTATTGCAGCTAAACCGCTTAATCCGAGCCCTGTATCATCAGGCCACAGCTTTCTTGCAGGAACGTTGAACAACTGCCATGGGTTTTCGCGCAGCGCGAATATTTCGGCGGGAGCAAAAGTCCGGTCAAAAATCCCGACCGTATCGATGTCGCCATTAAATGCGTAGGATGGGGCACCGCCAAGGCCATACGCCCCTATGTAAACTGTCCGTGCGACTGACGGCGCGGTAGCCGGGCTGATGGCGACCTGGATACCATTCACATACAGTATCCGGTTCGATCCATCGAACACGCCGCAGACGAAATCCCTCTGGCCTACTGTTGGGGCGCCGCCTACGCACCCCTCGGGGGTGGCACTGTTGACGATCCAGCAGTATTTGCCAGAGGTATTGAGTCCAAGGAAAAAGCCGCTGGCATGGTCTGTCTCGACAAGGCGCGCATAAGCACTCAGAGCAGCCGGACGGCACCATGCGAATACCGTGAAAGCCGCCCCCGGAGTTATCGCCCGCGCGCTCTGGAGCCTGGTTGTCGATCCGTTGAAATACAGCGCCCTGCCCTGGTTCTTTGCCACGAGGACGGGAGCCGCCGCAACTCCCGGTGAAAAAATATTGCCGGTGGCAATATCGCGGACGAACTGTTCGGTCAAGGGTGCGACAATGACCGCACCCCGTTTCCACTGAGAGGCAAGCTCGACCGGGGCTTGCGGCTGTACCTTGAACCTGCGAGGCAGGATTATTTCAGCCACTTAGGCAGATGTCCCTGTAATGTCGGCCCGGTAGATGCCGCCCGAAGTCAGCGGCACGCCCATGTCGTTCTTGACCACGAGCTTCAGGTAGCGCGCGACGGGCAAGCCCTGTAGACTGAATATCTTTCGATGCATGTTGGTGTCGTTGCATGGCAACGTGCCGATCCAGTGCAGGTCGGCCTCGTTGGTGGCATCCGTCCCGCTTTCCGGTCCGCTGCTGAAGTTGACATTATCGAGAGAGAGCTTGGCAAAGAGCACGAGCTGCTTGTTGCCTGTCGGCGCTCCGTTGGGATCCGCTTCGATCTCCAGGGTAACATCGAAGGGGATGTTGGGGCCAAGATCAACGGCAGGGGACACGCCGTAATAGCCACTTGCCATCGTGCCAAGGTCCAGTATCCGGGTGCGCACTCCCTGTGCTTGGGTAAATGTTGCCATAGTTTAATTTCTGGAATATCACCGGTTGGTTAGGTGGGCTGGGAACTGGTGTAAGTCAGGCTCGGGAAATTGACTGTATTGCCGCTCGTTACCACCTGATCGGTGGTTTCATCAGTTACCAGCAACACTTTGCTCACGTTGTCCGTGAAGGCAATGTGAAGATCGGGAGCGGCGCCAGAATTGGCTGATGCTGTTCCGCTGCGGGCCGCGATCGTCAGAATGCGAGCTGCGCCATCAGCGCCTGCCAGCGCATAGTCTCCGGGCGCCATTGCAACCGCACAAATTGCATTAGCATTAACGGTTGCATAGCTGTCAGCAAAGGAATATGCCTTCAGCAGAAGCATGCGGCTCGCATTGTTCTTTATCGAATTCAATCCACCATCCAGAACGTCGGAATGAACGTATTTCGCCATACAAAATCCCTTTTTAAAGTAAAAAAAGCCGCCCGAATAGGAGCGGCTCGCATTTGAGTGACAAAAATCAGGAAGAAGAAAGCTGCTTGAAATACCTTGAGCGGTTAGAGAGATCTAACCGAGAGCGTCAATCCGGTTGTCAATTGGGACTTATGGCAGTTATGCCTGCTTCAATCCATCCATTGTTTCAGCCAGGACGACGCTGTTTACCTTCACATTGCCAGATAGCACAAACTCGACGTTATCGGCCTTATAGCCGCCGGGGAGTCGAAACGCTCGGTTATTCCTGATCTGTTTGGTAAACTTCAGCGCCCCATTGCTCCATAATTGAAATTGCAGGGAATCCATGGATAAGAGAGGAATGTCCTGTGCAGCATCGCCCCCAATTTCGTATTCACCAAGGCATGCGTCTGCCAGCCCGTCGTTCATGGAATAAGAACTGATCAATGTCTGGTTGGCAGCGATAGTCTCGTTATAGGAGGATTGTGCTGCCGCTCTTTCTTCTTCGGTCATTTCAAAATCGGCATCAATCTTCCCCGCACCATAATTAACCGGTGGCGCAGTAACGAACCGTTTACTTTTCCACTCATAGAAAAGCTTGGTGCCCGTATCCCCTTCCCATTCGTAGATTTTCCTGTTTGTAGCGACGTAAAGCTTGCCGGTTATGGGATCCGTCCAGATGCAGCTGATGTTCTGGTTGATTTTTGAAAAGGATGCGTTCTCCGCTTTATCGATCACGAACATGAGAGAGCTATCTCCAGCCGAATAGCCGCAGTAGTAGCGGTTATCGGCAGAGGTAGCGATAAAGGTGTCAGGATTCAGTTCGGACCATTCCTTCTGGGTAAACAGGTCTTTTGTGACAATATCACTACTTGTCCCAATCATTACCATCCCTTGTGGAGCCGGATATCCAATGCCAAACGCAAAATTCGCCACTCCTCGCTTCGACATGCAGGGCCACGCCACCCCCAGCTTCTCCATTCCTCCACCCATGGTCGCAGGCTCGACCCCGGTAATGGTGAAAGGACTGCCCTTGGTCATGCCAACCAGCGTGGCACCCATCGCAGCGATCGCCACAATTTCCTGATCGTATGTCTGGCGATACGAGGTGGGCCAGGCGTAAGGTTTGAAGGGTTCTGAGAAAAGTACTTCATTACCCGTGAATCCTGCGGCAATTCCATTCGCAAGCATAACAATGCCTTTCATGCTGGCCGGGGGCATTTCCCAGTTCGCGGAGGGCAATACTTCTCCTAGTGCAACCACCGTATCAGGAACAGTATCACTGTAACTTTTCGTAACCGCTGAAAGCGTTGCGACGTAGCGATACTCGCTCCCTGACGAAGTGGTAAGCGTCCGATAGATACGTTTGTTCATCCCCCCGGTATTGTGTGGGGCCTGGCGCTTCCACTCCCCACCCCCATCGTAGACCTGGTCTGTAGAAAGAGATATGACAACCTTTTTCGTTATCGGATCTACGCTTATCAGGGTAAATCGGCCGTTCAAGTGGGTCATGCCTGATACCGATTCAAACCTGATTTCCTCATGCGCTCTTAAGCCGAAGACGGTATCAAGGCTGATTTCCGCCTGGCCGGCAGCTGGAGAATTCCTGGAAACAGCAATAATTGCCCCGGAGTTGGGAGGTGCTGCATCCAGATTTGAAATCATCCAGGTTGCGTCTATCTTTCCACTGGTCACTATGGAAGCGGGGGAAGGCTGCGACTCCTCCCCCCATTGCGTGACAAATGTGTAAACATAGGCCCGGGAAGTCACTACTCCGCTTCCACCTGACGCCATTACCAGTGGTTCGTTGGCTGGGGGTGTAACGCCAAGTACGTAGCAGGTGGATGGATAAATCCCGGAGCCGGCAGTCGCCATTTCAAAGTCAGAGGTGCGAGGTTCTCCGTCACCTGTGTAATAGAATCGCTGCGGTGTATTCCCCGCAACAGGCGAACGGGCTACATCTACATCCCGGCTCCACGCTAGCCACTTCTCGTTTCCATCCTTTTCGATCCTGAACATTGACCGGATCTCGCCATCTATCTGTGGAGAAAACACAAGTAGCGCCGCGTTTCTGGGTCGCAAATCTCCACCGGCAAGATTGCAATTGGTCGCCGTTTGCGCCTGATTCGAACCAAGCAAATGCTTTGCCAGCCGTGGCACAAGGCCGGAAAATCCGGAAATCCTGAATGCGCTCACTTCGCCAGATCTCCCCTTCCGGAAGAACTATCATGCCTTAAACCAGATCTTCGGCCCTCGCATAATGCCCGTTCCTCAGCACGCCTCTTCACGAGCCCTGGTAATATTTTTTTGCCGGGACCATATTTGAATGCCTCTATGCGCGCACACGCTTCCGCATACCGTCCGGCATTGATCAGGTCGATAAGATTAGGCGGTTTTCCAGGTAAGGCCTTTCGACAGAAAGCACTGACACCGATGTTATAAGCCAGGCTCACATACGCTTCATACTCGCGCTGATAGAGAGGCACAGTCACGCAGCGCCTGACTCCGGCGGCATAAACACCTTCTATTTCGTCCAGCAGCCTGACCAAAGACCGCTCCGGCGTTGTCTTGTCTCCCATTTTCACGCCAGTGGTCGTGCCAAACCCGATAGTAGGAACATCCCCTCGCACAGGGATATACGCCTCATCCTTATACCCCTCATGCACCGCGATTCCAACCAATGTTGATGCCGCCAGCACGAGTAACGCTACAGCGGATCTTGCCTGATTAAACGATGGTTTGCTCATCTCACGATCCCTTGTGTTCCATGCTTATTTATCCGTACCGGGTACCCTGTATCAGGGAGTATTTTCTGTGATGCAATCCAGCTTTGCCTTTATAGTCTCCTTCAGATCGCCTGCATCCAGCGTAGCGCAGGAGGATATTTCCGAAACGGGAGATGCTGTCTTGGGCTTTGGCTTCGGAACTTCTGCAGCGCTCATTGACGTTTGCGGTTGTACCGTCGAAATGTCTGGCTCCATTGAGGTTCGGTTTGTCACCAGCGGTTCATTCGTCACCAGGGGCGTAAGCACGGTGCACGACGCCAGAAAGAAGGCTCCGAGCAAATACCTCATGCCTTTCTCCCCCTCGCCCATTTCTCGATGATTCTGTCGAGTTTGTCATTGAATTCCTTCATCGTTTCACGCTGCTCGGCTCTCACCGATTTGAGTTCCTCATCAAGGCGTTCATTGGTTCTTTCCTGATACAGTTCGCCTCGCTTCAGGGTCGCGATATCATTTTGCACCGTGTTATATGTCGCTACGCCGGATGCAACCAGACCCGCCACTGCAATAATTCCACTGAAGGATAATGTGTAGGTGGATGGCCCGCGCCGCCTCTCGATCCTGTTTGCGATCTCATCATCGCCTTTCTCATCCGACATAATCAGGACAAACTCCACAAAATTACGATTGCAAATACGACCGCACCCAGCAATATTGGAACGGTCCATTTCGATTCCTTCAACTTTTCCAATAAACTATCTGCGCGGGTGTCGACTGTGGCATATTGACTCTCCACTTCTTCCTGGATGGCTTTGATGCGTTTGCGTTGAAACATGGTCACAATAATTCCCCCTGGGTATTGAATAAAAAGCCCGTTCGGGCAAAAAAAAAGCGGCTACGCCGCGTCTTGCTGTCTTTTCAAAAAGTTTCGATCATGTGTTTACCATTGGATGCCATCCAATTGCTGCTGGGTGGGAAAATCGCCAAGGGCAGCAATCATGTCCTGTAATCTCTGCCTCTTACCCGTCAGTTGGCCATGCGCCCTTGCAAATGCAGTAGCCTTGGTGGTAATTTTGGCCGCCAGATCTGCCTTACTTATACTTCGCGCCTCAGCAACGCTATCCAGCCAGGGAGTACGGGCTTGAGGATTCGAAAACCATGCCTTTGCTTCCGCTTCCTGTAACGTCCAGCTCTTCACTTCTTCCTCTGGATAAACTGCTGTCAATTCCCTTACCTTGGACTGATAAGCAGTGTTGATACGAGTCACGGCCGCTGCTTTCATTTGATCCGGATTCAGTGTAGTCACCGAGGAGATTTGTTCTGGCCTCGCGGCTTTCCATAAATCCACAAATGACTGAAACTCCGCTATGTTTGTGAGCAGCATATTTGCAGTATCGTCATACTCTATGTGACCGCTCGTACCGTTCCACTGCACAGCGCGCACATTGGCCCTCAACGACGATAAGTCGACTCGCCTGAATACGCCATCAACCCCAACCGCGCTGTCGTCCCGAATGATTGTCACTCGCATATCTCGCTCTGCTCCAATAAACCGTTACCCTGGACCTTCCTGTTCGTCATGTGCGCCGCCACACGCAGCACTTGTTGCGTTTTCTCGCTGTGCTTCACCATCTCATTACGGAAGGATTCTGTGGCTGCGGCGCCCTTGCGGGATTCGTTGGCAGTATTGATCATCAACGTGGGCAGCCAGCCTATAGCGCATCCCCATGAATCGGTTTCCTGTCCCGTGTTTACATTTACGCCGCGAACCTGCACATACCATGGGCAGCGATAGAGGACAGGTTTGCTGTTTTCGAGCTTAAGCTCTTCACACTTTGCTCCCAGGGGACAATCTGCTGTACGTATTTCCATCAATCCTTACTCGCTATGATTATGTCGATGTATTGCACGGCAAGGTTGATGGCCGTGCCGGTAAAAATATGGCTGTGTGAACCCCCGCCACCTGTGTTTTCGAACGAATTTATATTACTGACAAATGGGCCAGAGCCGGCACAAACAAAGCCGGTTCCGGCTTCATCCCCATACGTCGAAATCGAGTGGGTATGCGCTGGTATCTGTGCCGAAGTCAATGTCGTTGCGCTGTTCCAACCCGAAACCGCCTGCGATGTGAAGGCTGACGTGAAAGCGACTGAGCCGCCGGAACCGCCACCGGTGCTTCCCACAACACGCAGTGCCTTATTATGGTGCGCTGTGACCTGGGTCCAGCCTGCCGGAGCCGTCGCCTGAAAAAATGACATAACGGTTCCGGGGGGGATGAGGCTGGCAGGCGCGGCGCCTAGTGTCGCTCTCGCAGCCGGCGCATCATCATCATCCAGCAAGCTTCGGATATAGGAACTCAGATTCGCCAATGCGACTGTGCCTGGTCCAGTGAAATACGCCATCTTATCGGCCGACGTTTCCAGGGCGCCAAGCGCCTGGAGATTCGGATTTGCAAGGGATTCCTGCAAGGCGATGCTGGTCACACCGGCAACGAAGTAATCGCCTGCTGCCCAGGTACGGGGAACCGTACCGTCCAGTCCCCGTCCTCCTTGCGCGATGATTAAGCTGTCGGTCGCGCGTGCCTCGATTTTCACAATTTCCCGGTTGCCGGAAGCATCCTTGAATATGCCATAGAAATAATCGCCGATGCCTGGCGATGGAAAAAGAACGCCTTTTCCGGCCTCCACCGTGAAGCTCAATCCTGTTGTCCCACTGGGAGCGGAGCTGATGATGGCCTTGCCAAAATTTGAGAACTTGAGTCCCATGTTTTACCCTCGCCTCAGGATTGCTGTCTGGAAGGGCGCTCTGGCATAGCCTCTGGCTACCCTCATGCCCGCCGCCGCCGTCTTGATAATGAACTGTTGCTGGTGATAGGCGGCTAGCTGGATATTGGTATAGGGCTTTTTAGGTGACAGCATTAGCCGCGCCATCGAGCCGTGAATGATGGCTTCGCGGTACTCATGAAATAGCGCGTCGTCAATCCCTTTACTGATGGCCGAAGGTTTTAACGCGACTGTTATTGTCAATACCCCGTTGCTATCCGGAGTTGGAACCAGGGTCAGCGAAGATGGACCGCCAAGAACATATCGTGGTTTGCCAGTTTGTCGGCGCAAGCTTTTGATCGTGATATTCTTCCCCCAGGAAAAAGGTTCTACTTCTTCTCCATCCAGCACTGCATGTATGATGGCATGAACTGCCGCGCCTTCAGGGGGGGAGTAGGCATATTCCGCAATACCCCCCTTTACGAGGACAGGCAGATGTCCGGTTTGCCAGGCCAGGGATTGCTCACAGAATGCTGTAGCGGATTGGCGCAATGCACCATCGGCTGCAGCAGCTGGGCATCCAGGCAGATCTGGCATAAGCAGATCATAAAAATCGCTCCAGAATTTCATGGCTGCGTCTCGGAACCGAACAACTGCATGAACAGAGCCGCACGTCCGGAATTGACATGCTCATCGTCAGACATTTCTGCTCTGGCCGTGACATAATCTGCTACTGTCTGGAGACATATGGGCGGTAGTGGAAAAGCATCATCCAGGGCGCGCTCCCCATCGGGCAGGTTGTTGAATTCACCTATGAACAGATCCGGCCGCCGTCTGAGAATCTGCAACATACCCTGATTGGCAAAGGACAGCAGTACAGTATCCGAGTAACGTGTTTTATCTTCATCATTCAACGGAATACGAGCCAGCTCAACGATTGACTGATATGAGAATGACATCAGTCCGGCATCTCATTCTTGGAAAACAGGGCAATCACTTTATGCCGTATGGTTCCCTCGTTTTGGCGCTTATCCAGCCGTTCGTTGTATTTGCACTCGGCGAACTCAAGCAGAGCTTTTTTACTCATGGAATGAAAGTCGATCACCGGCAACGGTTCTTCAACCGGTTTCTCTGCTAGCGCCAGTCCGATCGGCACAACGTTATCCAGCGTCTCGTCGTGGACGCGCATCCAGGTATCGGAGTAGACGAGCAGCCTCTCGGCAACTTCGGCGCTTACATTTCGCACTTGATCCGGTACCCAGCGCAGCCCTACACCATTGATGCTGTCAATCTTGATGCTGGTGGCAATATATTTGATTTTTGGCATATCAAATCCTCATAAAAAGGCGATTCCCAGAGATATGGGAATCGCCTTTGACTTCCTGATTGCTGCTTGCTTTTACTTGATGCCTGCCGCCTCGCCTGTAACGATTGCAGTGATATTGCCCGACGCAAACGCAATGGCCGGTACAGTTACCGTCAAGATGACGTATACGTCCTTTTCGAATTTGATGGGTTGAAATCTCAGGTCGGTAAGAGCCGGTCCGGATAAAATCGTTGTAGCTGCGGAAAAATAATCATCATCCTCGACAGGACCTTGCCCGGAGTCGACTGGGGTATAGCCGATTTTTACAGCAAATGTGGTGCCCCCTGTATCCATATCGTCATTTACTATCCGTAACGCCGTAACACTCATGCCAGCCGGGATTCTGACCGGACGGTAGATGCTTCCAGCCACTCCGGATGAGGGCGTTGCTGTCCCATAAACCACTGTGGCGTTGCCATAATTGCCCATGGGCATCGCTTTGCTGTTCAGATCAGGTGCGCTAAAAGTAGCCATTTATCTATATCTCTCGAAAAAGTGATGGTTGAAAGCGGAACATTAACGCCCCGCTTTCACATATCGAGTTAAAACGGATTAAAGTGGTACAACCGAGTCAACCGCAATCACACCGAAGTCGGTAGGTACCTTGAAGCCTGTTCCATCGTCGATAGAAAAACGGGTTTTCGCCTTACCACAAACCTTCTCGCCCATCACTTCCAGGTTACTTTCAAAGTTATACCAATGCTCCTTCCATCCGAACTGCATTCCGCTGACTCTGGTTTTGCCATAAGCGACACCCAGTGCTTGTGCGCCCAATAACAATCCGCGCTCAATCGCATAGCCGGCTGTCAATGCTCCATTGACAGCTTGGTCGGTTTCTGTTGCAGTTGCCGCGTTTGCTGCAGTAACTATCTTCGTGTTTTCGCCAGGCATAAAGCGGATCGCGCGCTCATTCTTGATCACCAGAATGCCATTCCACATTCCAACCTCACCGGCAAACAGCGGGTGGCGCTCGTCAAAATATGCCGCCCGATTGATGGCGTTCTGCTGGAATGCGCGTAACGAACCTTCGGTCAAAAGGAGCGAGTACTGATTGGGTGTGGCGAGAAATACCCACATCTTGGAAGTTTGCGCGGCCCTATCCCCTGCCAGTTTGACGGATTGCAGCGGCTGATCCATGTCATCGAGCCTCTTGCGCAGCAGATCAAGATGTGACAAGCGCAGGGCATCCGTTGAAACGATGGATCCCAACTGTTGCCCCCCTGAAGTCAGAGAGGCGCCATTTACTACAAAATGGCGATTATAGGTAGGTGCCTTCACGGGGTTCACCATTATGGCACCGAAGTTCGGGGCGCTTTGAAGCGGTACTGTCCAATCCGAACCAGTTTGCGATCCGCGCGCACCGGCGAGATGCACCAGTGTTTCCTGGGCGTCGAGACGAGGAAAATAACCTGACAGCTGCGCCAGGGCAATTTCACGCAACTGATGTTTGGTGCGCTGCTGCGACATGCTGCCACCCGCATCGATGACCTTACTGGATAGATCGATCTTGATCTCCATCGAGGAGAACGAAAGCGCACTGCCCCGTCCTTCGCGATTGACATCACCCATCAGCGGTTCGCCACCCACGGTATCGACCAGGTCGAGCGATACGACATCGCCAGCACTCTTCATCAAATTATCGATACGCACAACAGGCATGCCTGGATTTGTCTGTCCGGCAATTTTCTGCATTGCTACCGAAGGCTCAACCGGACCGACAAGACTGTCAATCGCTGTGGATCCCTTAAGCGTGTTGGCGAAAAGCGCCGCGCTATAGTGCTTGACTGCCAGTGAACTTCCGCTTGCTACGTTTGTTTCAGCCATTTAATCAATTCCTTAATCAAGTTCGGCTCTCAAGGCTGCCGCCTGATGCGTGGGCATCTTCATCAGCTTCTGAGCCAGTTCAAAGGGGCTCAGATTCTCAAGCTGCTCACGTTCAGAGGCTGGATTTGCTCCACCCTGAATATCCGATAAAGTTACAGGCTTCCTCACCGGGGCTGCCTCAAGCTTGGCTTGCACATTCGCTTTAATCATTCCCGGATCAGGCTTCTTTTTTGGAGTGGAGGCTTCCGGCATAATTACCCTGACACGCCGGACAACCTCCTGGAACCGTTCCGCATAAGGCTTTCCCGCCCATTTCGTACTGGTTCTCAGAATTTCGTCCTGCTTCAGTGCTTCTTCCCAGGCGTCAGCGTCATTACTTTCCCAATGCACGAGATCAGGGTTATTGTCTTTTGCTTCAGCGACTTGCTCTGCAGTGCTCTGCTGACTCATGCGCTCGGATTCCTCCTTCTCGCGCTCCAGTTCCCGCAGTGTTTGCTCCAGCCTTTCGCCTTGCTTCCGACTCCCCTCGAGTAGCGCACTGAGTACCTGATGAAGTTGAGGCATCTCTTCCTTCAGAGCCTCAAGGTGCATCTTGAGTTTTTCATCCAGCGTAACGGGCTCTGCTTCCTTTGCTTCCTCTTTCCGCATCAGGAATTCGTCGAGTTTTCCTTGCGCGGACTTTAGCTGCTCACGCAGCGCTGAGTTCTCTATCCGCAGTTCCTTGTGCTTCTTGTAGGGAATAGTTCCCTTGCCGCTCTTGTTCAGAACGACAGGCTCATCTTCACCTTCATCGTCGCTCACTTTGCTGAACGCATCGTCTTTCACATCAGAGCTGGATTTCTCCGCTCCTTCTTCCCCGGGTACTTCCCGTCCGCCTAGAATTTCCGCAAGCCTGTCCGGGTCGCTTTCCAATATCTCGATTTGTTCCGGTGTAAGATTTGCGATTTGCTCATCCGTAAGCTGATCCACTTCCATATTTCCTCCAAACTACTTAACCCAGTGAGCGGGCCTGCCCTTGGCAGGGTTCAAAAAAAACCCCTGGACAAGCACAAGAATTGCGTTATCCAGGGGTTTCGGGGACTACCACTACAATAATGTTGCCGCGAGTGCGTGCGTATGAGCGAAAGCCAATAAAAAGCGCCTATTTCCAAAGACGGCTCGATAGGCTCTGATTAAACGTTATTGCTGCAACATCCTCAAAGGAGGTACTGGCACTCCGCCCATAGCCGTGGAGAAGTTTTCATTTCCAGACCATTGCCTGGCGTTCCGTACCCACATTCTCACCATGTCATAGTTCTGGACGAGTGTTCTTGGCCCCATCTTGAAATAGGGACCCTTTGCATCCTCATAAGCCGTAGGCACGTTGTACTCTCCGAAAATCTTCACACGATCCAGATAAACCTCACGCCACCCCACAGCAGTTGTTTGCAGATTTATCCGGATCGTGATGTTGTACCAGCGCCCTTGCTGTAGTTTCGTGACTGCAACTGTCCTGCCGATATTGCTTACAGCAGGCAACACCGCGGCAGGGACATTCACAAAGAGCGTATCTCTATCCACGAGACGCAAACCGATATTGACGTGCTTGACAAGCAACTCTTCCCCGGCATCCGGTGTCGGATACCAGGAACCGATAGTAGCAACGTTGTTCGCCGTCCACAGCGGATCAATCATGAAATCTACCGAGGACCAGCACTCGCCAGAATTAGGAAATGTTCCAAACGTTATTTCAGTCCTGTACCCGTAGTTTGTTTGACGGTCCGCACCGTATAACGATGTTCTGGCTACTCCGTTAATAATCTCAAGTCGATCAGAAATTCCACTCAGCATATTATCCCCCCGACCATCGATACCATTCGCCTGTAAGTACGTACCGGCGAAGTCGACGTCCAGAGGAAAATTGAATAACTGAGTCATCAGAACGCACTCCTCAAAATGGGATTGCCCGGATTCGAGCGAAGCTGCTGAAAAACACCTGTCAAGGTTCCCACGGAGGGCATCGGATAGCTGGCAGGAAGCCTGAGTACTGCCAAAGCCCTCGTCGCCGTCGCGACACCCGAAGTGGATTTGGCAGACGCAGCATATGATGTGCCGATGTTGAACGTGTTGGAATTGCGCGTATCTATCCCGCGGGTTAGAGAAGAGTATGAACCTTCAGAGAGAGAATACTCCTCGTCCACCCATATACCCTGTCGCGCACCCCCGCCGTCCACGGCTATTGCAAAACTGTGGAGATCGCCTGAAATGTTCTTGTGCCCATTTGAAGAATAGGCTTCGGTAGCGCCCGATAGTACGAAACCGACACGACCGGTTGTGTACAACACAATGCGAATGCCCCGCTGTCCCGCGGGTGTACCATAGCCATCGCCCATTATGTGAGCGGTCGTACTCTCGACCGTGACTTTGCCAAGCCACCAGATAATCAGCTTCTCACCGGCCGCATAGTCATAGTTCAGATTGGGAATACGCAGTACGGAATCAGTCGCGCCATTTGCTGGGTCAATCGTGGACGCATAGCCGGGATTTTTCGTCCACAGCTGCGAAACTGACAGATTTCCGCCGCGCGAAGCATGATTTATTCCTGTCAGATCGTAAAATTTATCGTCGTCCGCGACCTGGTTTCCCGCGAAGCCGTGAAAGTGATAATAAGGGTGGAATGCCATGGGATCATATGCTTCAGCAGACCCCAGCGAAATCAGGGTACTCTCAATAATTTCATCGAAGGACACAACAAGTCCTTTTCCGTAGAGATATCCTGCTACAGTTGCATCATTCAAAAGTCGAATCATATTTGTCCCTTCCGTTTATTCAATATCAAATCGTTCTTTACCCGCAATTCCTTGTGCTTACGAATTAAGCTGATTCATTTCATCTTTCCTCCAAACTACTTAATCCAGTGAGCGGGCCTGCCTTGAGCAGGGTTTCAACACTACGACTACATAATCGCCGCTTGCACGCTGCATGAACGAAAGCCAATAAAAAAGCCGCCCTGTTTCCAGAAGCGGCTCTTGATTGATTCTGTTTGGTTCTATCTATATCTGAAGGTATAACGCGGCGTGTTCGTTACGTCTTCCACTGCCCCAATATTGGGGGTGTTATAAAACTGTTTTCCGTAGTAATCCTTGCCTCCAAGGTAAGCTCCAGTTCGTTTTACTTTTGAAGAGTGGGGACGATAATTGGGATCGAGATCCGGGTTTATATTGAGACTGGAAGCATTCAAAGCTTGAGTTCCTGATTTGAAACCGAAAAACACATTGTTTGATTCCTGGTTCCAGGATCCTGAGTCATAACGAATATCAAATGCACCAGGATTTTTGGCTGTGAATATGTTGTTTTTGCAAAAATTGGAATCGGCGGGAAAGGTTGTTGGATTTCCGTGTATCCCTGCCAGATCGCAATTTATGAACGTGTTATTGAAAATGCTGCTCACTCGCCCGGAAGTCTGGTTGCCGTAAAAAACTCCCATATGACAATTCTTTATGACGTTCCCATAGCATGTGATGTTGGTGGCTTCATAGATGATTCCGATTCCGGCCCCGGCTGTGAAATCAGCGGGACCGACCAGGTTTTCAAGGTAGTTACCATAGGCGATGCACCCGTCTGCCCCATGATCAAACAGAAGGCCGCAACCATCATAGATAACCGAAGCAATATTCTTCGCAGAATTGTGTCTTATGATGTAGCTTCCATACATGATGTTGGCAAACCCTGTCGTACCCTCCAGGCCGTCCGCTACATTATTTTCGATTACATTCTGTCCAAAGTCCGAGGTATCTGTTTGAATGAACCCACCTACAACAATACCTCCGCCAAGATCACCCACTCTTTTCTGGTTGTTTATCTTATTCCCATAAATCTTCACTCCTTTATTCTGGCCGGTTTTGGGGACATACGCCTTGATGGCAGCACCACCGCAATTAATGAAGGTATTTCCGCTGACTTCCAGGTCGTAAATGTGGACAGTAGGTGCCGATGTTGGGGTTGCCAGAAGCACGATCACCCCTTGAGCCGCCGAACATCCATTGAAGGTGTTGTTCGTGATTTTCAGATTTTCGTGATAAGTATTCACGGCACTCTGCGGCCACCAGCTAATGGCAGCTCCGGCACCGCCGCCAACTCCGCCATTGAACGTGTTGCCGTCGATTGTGGTATTAACCCAACCCCAAGTATTTATCGAGAGAAATTCGATACACGGAAATGACGATCCGTTCAATGTGCAATTTTTAATTGAAAAGCCAGTCATTGGAGTTCCACCAGGCACAATGCATCTGTTTTCAGACGTAATTGTCAGTGCCTCAACGGTTGTCGAAGAACGATTTACATTGAAATAGATATTGTTGCCCCTAAAAGAAAGCGACCCAGACTCAGATGAGTGATCCCCCCTGATAGTGACACCAGTAACGTTACCTAACGCAATAACTGAAGTATATATGTGTGCTCCACAGATGTATAAAGTGTCTCCGGTATTTACCCCTGAGGTACCCCAAACAATCTCAGACCAGCCTCCCCAGGCAGAAGCGTAGGATTGTCCATTGCGCATTCCGCTGTGTGATGTATCAGAACGAACAAACCACTCAGCCATTTAATCCCCCACGAAATGCAGCACTCGATAGTATTCGAGTTTAAGCGTATCACCGTTGTTTGCTCTCTGCCCGGTAATATCGATTGTGACATTGTTTGCAAAATTGATCGTATAAGTAGCCGGGGCGCTCGATCCACCCATAACATACATGTTGTCCAAGGGTTGTATCTGCGATAGCAGGGAATTACGGTTTGCCAGGACGATCAGCGGCGCTTCTTTAACAGACGTAGTGCGCGTGGCACTGTAGACCGTCACGCCGCCAATCCTGACTTTCAGAATCTTGTTATTCGCGCTGTTGGTGAACGTCCAAAGTGGTTCGATCTGTATAATGCTGTTGACGCCTATGATTCCCGCGCGGACAGTGAACGATCCCAGAACCTCATCCGCCGCCGTCAACGCACATGAGGCAGCCACAGCCGAACTTGACAACACCTCTACCGGCTTGGTAACTGCTGGATAATCTTCAGCATCACCTTGAGCAATCAAAATCGCTTCAGTCACATCATCAAACCTGGAAATTGCACCCTTACCGTATCTGTATCCCGCTACAGTTTCGTCATTCAGAAACCGAATCATTTTGTTACTCCTTTTATGCGGATAATGCGTTACCTATATGACAATCAGCAATCCTCTCCGTCCCCAGGCGGAGTTTTGCGTCATCCATATCCTCTTTGTGCGCCTGCACACGCTCTTTCAAATCAAGTTCACGTGATTTGTCCTTAAGCTGCTGCTCAGCTTCTCCTAATCTCTGCTGCAACTCGCCAATCTGCTCTTGCGCCTCCTGCATCATCTGCCGCATGGCCTGCAATTGCGGGCTATCGCGCATGCCAGCCACCTGCCTTAACTGATAGGCCAGCTCATGCCGGTTCGGAACATTGGACAGCTCGAGCATTACCGGATAAAGCACAGCCTGGAACTGAGGGGGCGCGGCTTGTACGATTTGCGACATAGCTTGCAACTGCTGCGCCCGGAATGTAGCAGTGGCGGGAATATCCTCAAGCACAACTTTGACCATTGCAGAAGCAATGTCGTTGTGTACCAACCCATCGTTCAGCTGGCGATTGAAATAAACCACCTTGGGTTTATTATCTTGCTGGACCGTAATTTGCGCTGGTCTTCCAATCATGTCCTCCTTGATCAGCGCAAGAAGCTGCTGACCAACAAGCCGGCGAGCATGGCGAAAATTATCATTGGGCTCCGCCAGCACAGTCGAACCCTGTTCCACCAGACTGTTGATCGCCACCCCGCTGCTTGCCGAGCTATGTGCTCCCAGCATAGTACGATAGATTCCCCCTACTTCTTCGATTCTGCGCTTGCGTTCCTGCACGAGCTGAAACACTTGGGCTGCGAGCTGATGCTCACGTATCACTCGGAAGCCGCTGGCATTCCTTCGCTGAGAGTTGAGGATGGTCATCGAGCGCAGACTGCTTATATTATTGGCAACCTCCTGATAAGAATTCTGGCTGAGATCAAGCGCATCATTGTCCACTTCAACCTTCACCGAATTGAGGACCTCGTACAGAAGAATATCCAGATCGATTATCTGATCCTGGGGTCCTCGCATGTCGCGAATCAACCCATAGGGAGCTCGACTCCTATCCTTGCGAAAGCACCAGAATGGAACATATGGAAAATCTGAATGAGGTAATGGACTCGGAACATCCATGAGTTTATGGGGCCCAAGCCAAATTGAAACCCGCATCCGGGTGAGAACCGACTTCTGAACCTGCACAAGACCCTGGGCAACCACTGCCTGATGATATGGATTGTCCTCGCTGTATTCGATTACCTTCCCATCAGGCAGTACCAGGACGTATGCATCCTCGAAATGCCGATACCATAATTCGGAAAGCCTGACCATGCCCGAGTTCCGGTTCAGGTAGTCTTCCTGGTTGCGACTCCATGCCTGCTCGATTTCATAAGCTCTCGCCAAGCCGCTGTCATAACCCTCATATACATCGGTGCCGTTCCACCCCTTCCAGCTATTTGTAATGATTTCCGCCTGGTCGGGGAACATAAGCCCAGCCTGAAGCCGGTCGATCCACTTATCTCGTCTCAAATATCGCGCATCGGACAGGTCAGGCTCTCTTGAACTCCAGTCCCAGTAAATTTCGTTACGATGCACCTCCCGGACACGATAGGGGTACTTGAGCGCATCAAATTCCCGGGATATTTCCACCCATCCGATACCCGCGCGAATCATGCTGGAATACGCATCTGACATGGCTCGGTCCGCGCGTGACTCGGTTTCGGCCTCCTTGATTTTTGCGGAAAGACCTTCCGCAATCTCTCCCTGGCTCTCATCGTCCGCGGTTACCCTGTAATCCGTCCGGCTACGCGCTTCCAATCCCAATACTGCATTGATCGTCGGCTTGATCAGATTGGAGTCCTGAGGGGGAATGCCTGCCATCTTCAACCGCTCGATCACCTCTGCGCTGGTTTGCGCGCCGTCGTAATAATCACAGTCCGTGTCCGAGTCCGCCCGCCACTTCGGCTGATCCCGAATATCGCGGCATATTTTGTCATAGGCCTCAATCGAAATATCTGCCGTAACACCTGCCTCAGTCATACCCGCCAACCTTTCATATTAATGCCTCGTGCACTCACAGCCGGTTTATCCTCCTCGATTGCCACAGCAAAATAGCGAAAGGCATCTGCTGCATGACTGTGATAATCATGTAAGGGTCTTGCGCTGAATTGACCGGAATCGGGATCGACATCAAATCGATAATGCCTCAGGCTCTGCAGGCCTTCTGCACAATTCAGCTCATCAAAATAGCAACGTGGAAAGACAGTTCTCGCCGCGTTGATGCCATCATAAATGGAAAGATTTGGCACGATTCTTACTTTTCGCCCCGCTGCAAGCATAATTTCCTCCACGCTACGTCCGGTTGCCAACGTGCGAGCCCTGGCATCGTGTGGTAACCAGTCTGTACCATACATATACCCTTTGTTTTGCAGCACTGCGATATAATGCTGAATTGGCATCTGGCTATTACTGTAGTAATCGATCAACCTGAGTTCGTTGCCAACGGTCTGTGCAAACCAGATGCTGGTGTTGTCGGCCCAGCCGAGATCAAAGAAGGTGTGTACCGGCTTTGTCTCGTCATATGACACGCTTCGCATCCTTCCGTCTTCCTGTGCCAATCGAAGCTCCTTCGCATAAACCGCTCCATCCAACGTTACCCTGCAATTCCCTTCCCATACGTTCTGGTAAGCATCCGGGTCACGCGATTTCAGTTCATCCTTTTCCCGTCGCAGGGTCTCCGGGAACCATGGGTTGTCATTCCAATTGATCTTTACTACGACAGTGCCAGCAGGGGGAGTCACTACAAACCGCTGATGAGTTTCATCGGTATTGAGCTCAGGGTTGTAAGTCACCCATATTTCCGATCCCTCTTTACGAATAGTCGGAATAAGCGTATCCCAACTTGTCTTGCTCACTGTCTGTGCTTCTTCCACCCAGACCCTGTCCACGCCCTCGAACGACTTGATCCTGGTTATGTTGCTACGCAGACCGGCAAAGATGAACTCGGAACCATTTACTCCGCGGATAATGCTGTTTTGCACTTCGTAAAATGAGCTTAAACCGATAGCCTCTATCTGAGCTTTCAATAAATGATGCACAGATTCGACGATAGAATTCTGAAATTCTCTTGCACACAAGATGCGCAATGGGGTTGCAGCTGCCTGAATCAATAATGCTCTGGCAACGCCCCAGCTTTTTGCAGCCCCTCTTCCCCCATATAAGATCTTGTAGCGTGCCGGTTCAAACAGAAATCTGAGCTTTGATGGAAATTCAGCTCTATGGGGAGTCATAGCACTCGAGCCGCCATTTACGACGATACATTTGGCTCATTGCCTCTATCTTCTGGAGCGACAAAAGCTATCGCGATGTTATGCGCCGCGGATTTCTTGGCATCGCCGCCTTCGTGTATAGCAGGTAACTTGTCGCCATATTTCCTTGGGGCCAGTCGTGCGGCATACCACTTGCGCGCATCGATGCGCAATTGCGCGCGGGCAATAACCTCCCGGTTTATGACCTCCCGCCCCTTCTCATCAACATACGTATCTCTTGATCCCTCGTCCGAAATTTCGATGATTTCCTCCGCATAGGCATCCACGCAAAGCTCCTTGGCGCGTTGATATTGGCGCATAAGTTCTTCGTCACTCGCCAGCCAGTTCCATAAAACCCTCTGACTGACACCGACTTCCACGCACATCGCGCGAGCCGACTTTCCAAGTGAAATGCCAGCAAGGATCGCGTCAAGTACCTCACGTCTCTTTATGGCACGACTGCTCTTCTTCGAACTCGCAGGTTCTACGCTTACTGCACCCTTTTCTGTTTCCTCGCTGGATACTTCACCCTCAAGTTTCCACATATCCGGCTTTATCAGCGCTTCCCTTTCTCTTTCCATTTCCTTTTACATACTCCTCATACCTTTCTTGCATCCTCTCAACGCGGCAAGTAACTTGACCTCACAGGCCGATCTTTCTTCTATTTCTGTACGCAGCGCTCTATTGATTGTGAGGGGATCGTCCTTGATTGACACGCGATCAATCGCATAGGCCGACTTGCACTCAGACGGAGCATCAACGAGACAAGGGACAGCAACAGGTTTCTCGATCACCTGAGTCTGAATCACCGGCTTCCCTGCACAACCGGTCAATAAGGTCGCAAAAACCAGCGCCAGGTGGGCTGGCAGGCAACGATTGAATCGCGAGGAGGTGCTACGGGAATACACGGGGTTGAATCTAATCATCTTGATGGCGGCTCTGCACATACTCTATCTGCTCTCTCGTGATTACCTCATACTGATGCTCGGGCGCTACCGGTGGAAAGGCGCGTATTTTCTTTGCCTGGCGCGTGTGCTTTGCCGCAGTGGCAGCCGCTTGACGCATTGCTTCGGCTGCACTTTTTTCTCTCTCAGCCGCCACTTCTGTCAACGTACTCATCGCTGCCCTCACTGATCGGATATCCAACGCACACTTTTCGTTTGCCGCCGACAATACTGCATTCTGCGAACCCAAGCGCTGTACCTGCGCTTCAGCTCGCCAATCACTGACAAGGTATCCGCCGGTAAAAGCAAGCGCTGCAAAAATGGCAGCCAGGATTACCGTAATCCTTGATCTGATTGCCTCAATTACTGGTTTGATGGCACCAATCATTGATTTGATTGCCGTAATCATTTTCTGGTAAACATTTGTATTACTACCTTGAAAAATCCGCGAGAAGCGGGCACAAAAAAACCCGCTCAAGGCGGGTTGACTGTTACTGCAAATATCGGATAGGAGCTTATCGGCTCGGCAAGAAAATATTATGAATCTCGTCATCTGGCCTCGATCCGAATCCAGGTCACGCCCAACAATGGCGTGCTTTGACTTTCTTATTTGATACTATGCGTGAACATCAGGCTTCGACAGACAATAAAAAGCCCGCTTAAAAGCGGGCAATAAAAAACCCGCACGAAACGGGTGGTGTACAACCGCTGCAGCGGAGTTTTTAGTTTTGTGATTGCGCACGAAAATCCACAATATAGGGGCGTATTATACACCGTTACCGGCTATTGTCAAGCTATTTGTTGCCATTAACTTGACCTTAAGGAAAAGGGATTTTTTCCCGTGAATTATCCAACCACAACAAAATTGATTTTTCTCCCGCCAGTGTTATAAATTAAAGATCGCGAGTCGTCCACTAAATGCCATCCTATCTCCTGCTTCCAAAACCCTTATTCATACTTTTAAGCGAAATTCTGTGATAAAAAAACTCGTAACGCTTCTTATATCTGGTCTGCCATATTCAAATGACGCAACAGCACAAGAGCTAGGATCGGGGAAGGTGGATGTGCAAGAAGGCACTGTTCTGATAGCCAGAACCCCAGCGGAATTGACGCCAAGTGTCCTTGGCAGTTCTTTTTTCCCGTCCTTTTATTCCCCAACACTCGTAAATCAGCCTGGTGTATCCGCGCAAGCTCATGGTAGCCCCCTGCTCAATGCGCATTCGTTTGGCCGGCCAGTCATTGTGCTGCCCATGCAGCCTTATATTGATAAGACATCCGGCTTTCAATATCCCGGCAGTTACATGCCGGCCGGGACACCTCTTCACAGATTCAACGGCTATATCATCTGCAATCCTCCAACTCTGAACAGAGGCGCAGTTGCGGAAACAGCGACAGGAACAGGTACTCAACGAGTAATCAAGATCACCTCAACGCGATCCCCCTCAATAGCGGAGCATTCAGGACCCTGCCCCATCTACACAATAAATGGCGAGCTTCCACCGCAGAAAAACCACAGCACAATTTTGCCTCCTGGCAAAACACCACCTACGCAACAACAAGGGGAGCCTCGATGATCCTGCCGGCATGAAGGCCCATAAAGGCCTTTGGAAGAAGAAAAAATCCGAAACATGCTTATCGCATGCACTGCCGACCTGATTGTCCTGTCAGATTGTGCCAGCTTGCAGGGTACACAGCATTTCCCCCTTTTGTCTGAATTGGGGCGTCAAATCCTATTGCAAGGCTGTCATACAGACCTCACTCTTATCACATCGGTATCATCCGCAAACTCCAATAGCAGACGGCGTACACGTTCCTGCCATGCCTGCGCAAATGCCGCCCGCTGCAAGTCGGTGGCATCACCCTCCAGAATGGCCGCTAACCGCTCTCCCTGAGCGGGATCTGGCGGCACCGACGAAACGTTGAGATAGACCGCTATACTCGCGCCCGTATCGAGGCGTTTAAAGGTAATCGCCTCTCCTTCCCGTTGCTCCGCGAAAGTAAGCAAACCCTTACGCCTGAACTGTCCCCGAATACCATGAAAACCGTTGCCGGAAGCAGCTCCTGTAAGTAAGGTCAGCACCTGCGCCATGACGCCCATCACACCCTCGTGCTCAGGTGCCGGCATGTGCACGGCAATATTGCCGCGTTCAGCAGGCTCATCAGGGTACAAAGCAGCCAATGCTGCCCGTCCGACCAGAAACGCGCCTGCAACCGTAGGACAGGAATGTCCGGCAAGGCGTACGGCATCCGCATAACAGTATTCCAGCACGCCATCACGGGCGGCACCCAGCATGGCAGCAAATGGGTCGCGAGTGCGTACAACAGGCGCTTTTTCATAGAAATCCGGAAAATTCATACGTCTCCTTTCTCCTAACCGGTTAACAGGTTTTCTGGAAAAACGTGAACGGTCTGCACAGGCTATGTATCCGCATTGATAATGCCCGGATGTAATTGCAGTTGTGGAAAAACGATTCGTTCCTCATAACGTACGTGCGAACCGAGAAGGTTGCTGAATCGGCGCAACCGCTCCATCGGATCAAGCTCGCAGCTATTGCAGCCCAATCCCCGTAACTCTTCGTGCTCTGCGCGAATTCGTGCTGCCACTTCTGCGTCGAGCACGCCCCCCGCGATTTCCAGCAGCCGCTCCTCCACCTCGAAATGCCGGACTAGAAGCGTAGCCCAATGGCTCTCGATACGCTTGATAGCTGCGGATAATGCGGCTGGGTCGCCGGTACTGGCTGCACGTCGCGCCTCCCTCGCCACTACCAATGATGTATGGTGTTCACGGGATAACGAAAGCAATGTGCCGATCCTGGGCATTTCAAGAGCGATAATGAAGTTGACTACGATAAACAGGATTAAAGCTCATTGTCGCATCGTCTTCAACGCCACCGCCCATTTATGGAGTTCGTTGAGCAAGGATGTGCCCGAACTCATATGGTGGTCGTTCGGAATGAAATTTTCGACATCATCCAGATGTGCCGATACATTCTGGATCGCAACCGCCTCCATCATGGGCATCACTTTCAGTGTCGTAAGAGTAAGTTTTTCAACCAGTGCCGCGCGCATGCCACCTGATACTCCACCATAGCTTACCAGTGCCGCAGGCTTATAATTCCATTCCTTGTAAACATAATTGAGTGCATTCAGGAGAGAAGGCGGAGTCCCGAAATTATATTCCGGCGTCACAAATACATAAGCATCTGCCGCATCGACACTGGCTGCCCACTTCTTCGTATGCTCATGCTGGTAGTGCTGACGAACTGGATGCTCGGGCTCATCATATACCGGCAGATTGAATTCCTCCAGATCGACCAGGACTGCCTCAAATTTTCCGTGTTGTGTGGCAAATTCATGAAACCATCGGGCAACGGATGGTCCCACCCGGCCGGGCCGGGTACTGCAGATAATGATGTGAAGTCTAAGAGTCATGATTTTCCTTTCTTCATTGTGATAGCTAAAAGCGAAGGAACCAATTCCTGCTATCCGCCCGCACCGGGTCCTGCCCACACATTTGCATTAAAAACATACTGTCGCGGCTTGTGCTGCACAGAAACCCATCGGTCTGTTGTGAAGGCTGAAACCGCCCAGGATCCGTTGAAGCGACCGATGCCGGAATTCTTTTCACCACCGAATGGACTATAGGGCAGATCATTTACCGGCTGATCATTGACATGCGCCATGCCCGTCTCCAATTCTAGGGCGAAGCGCAAGCCACGCTCTACATCACTGGTAAAAACAGCAGCGGCAAGGCCAAGATCCGTATCGTTGGCAATATTCAGTGCTTCCTGCTCATTTGACGCGCGCAGGAATGGCGCGATTGGACCAAATGATTCAGTACGAGCCACCGACATCTGATTCGTCACCCCGGCAAAGACATGGGGAGGTAGGACAAGACCTTGCGCTTCCCCGCCTACTACTTGCTTCGCCCCTGAGGAAACGGCCTCCTGGATGCGCTGGCGAAGCCCGTTTAGTTGTGATTGATTGATAATAGGGCCAATCATTGTATCCGACTCCTCCGGGTTTCCGAATTTCAGTTCGCGAACGCGCTCGGCAAAGCGCTCAAGGAATGAATCGTAAATGGAATCGTCGATAATAAAGCGATTGATACTCATGCAGGTCTGGCCCTGGTGCAGAAACTTGCCAAATACCGCTGCCTCTGTGGCGCGGTCCAGATCAGCATCTTCGAGGACTACGAAGGGTCCATTGCCGCCCAGCTCCAGTTCAAGTCGCTTGAGGAGAGGCCCTTCTGCCGCAAGCCGAGCGATACTACGTCCTACAGGAGTCGATCCTGTAAAGGAGATTACCCGCGAAACGGGATGGGTAACAAAGGCGTCCCCGATCTCGCTCCCCGCGCCCACCGTTACACTCAATACACCCGGCGGAAGACCGGCTTCCTCAAAGATCTTTGCCAGAAGCAAACCGCCTGTCACCGGAGTATCGCTCGCCGGTTTGACGACGACCGCGTTACCTACTGCAAGTGCAGGAGCTATGGAGCGGGCTGAAAGTTGCATGGGCCAGTTCCAGGGACTAATGACTCCCACGACACCCACCGGTTTCCGGTACATTCGGCTCTCTTTTCCAGGAACGTCGGAAGGGAGGATGCGTCCTTCAACGAGATAAGGTAGTGTTGTCGCCTCCAGCATGACTGCGTGGACCGCTTCCCACTCGAGATTGGCCTTGATGCGCGTACTGCCGGCTTCCTTAATCAGCCAGGATACGATTTCCTCTCGTCGCCCCTCCATGACTTGCGCCGCACGCCGCATTACTCCTGCACGCTCTCCCGGTAACAGGGCAGCCCAGCCAGGATAGGCCCGCGTTGCTCCGCTATGGGCCTCCTCCATGTCATCCCGGCTCGCTTGCTGAATTTCGGCAAGAACCTCGCCATTATAGGGATTGGTATCCCGTAAAACTTTCGTTGCTTTCCCAGGGCGCCATTGTCCATTTATCGGCTGCAGATGGAAGCCTGTGTAAGGCAACGGAGAATTTCCCTTCGTTTCTGAATTCATGGAGCAACTCCTTATTTCTAATCATTTCATATAGATAAGGGCAGTGAAGAATGAAGCAACAAAACGGAATGCCTCTAATTTCACCTCACGACTTCCCGCGCTCACTCACTTTTCTTCCCAACATCAAGTACTAATGGTCACTACCCGACTGAAAATAGCTGTCGCCCCGCGGGAAACAGCAAACTGGAGACTAATGGGTTATCTGCCCGAAGCGACCGCTGTTGAAATCATTCATGGCCTGGATAATTTCCTGCTGGCTGTTCATCACGAATGGACCGTGACCGGCAATGGGCTCATCGATGGGTTCGCCACTTAGCAGCAATACTACAGCGTCATTGTTGGTTTCAATCGAAAGGTCTCGGCCCGTCCGATCCAGTACTACCATCTGCGCCTCGCGAGCGACTGTTTCGCCATTCACGAGCACGGTCCCATGCAGAACAATCACTGCCACGTTCCATCCTTCGGGAAGTGTCAATTCGGTTATCCCCCCCTGTTTCAACCGCATGTCCCAGACATGCATTGGCGTGAAGGTTCTGGCGGGACCTGCATGACCAGCATACTCACCTGCAATCACGCGAACCGTTCCCGCCTCGTCAGGAAGTGCCACTCTTGGAATATCACGGTCGAGGATGGCTTGATAGCCGGGTGCCGTCATTTTGTCCCTGGCTGGCAGATTCACCCACAACTGTACCATTTCCAGCATGCCTCCGGATTCAGTGAATGCTTGGGAGTGAAACTCCTCATGCAGGATGCCTCCACCCGCCGTCATCCACTGCACGTCACCTGGACCGATAGTTCCACCTTGTCCGGTCGAGTCGCGGTGCGCCACCTCGCCTTTGTAAACGATGGTGACTGTCTCAAAACCCCGATGAGGGTGCTTGCCCACGCCGCGAGGCCTGTCAGCAGGTGAAAAATCGGCTGGCCCTGCATAATCGAGCAACAGGAAAGGACTGAGTTGCTTGCCGTGACCTTGGTACGAGAACATGGAACGCACGGGGAAGCCGTCTCCCACCCAATGGGAAGGAGGTGCATTGTAGACACCGAGAATTCTTTTCATGTCGAACTCCTGATTAATAAGATGTAGTAAAAGTATAGATTCGAAGTGTGTAGGCTGCTAAAATAGCTATCAGAGTCCTGTTTTCAGGACGATAGGTGACTGGCTGTGCAAGATTTGAATGACCTGACCTTTACTATTACGTTCAGGCAGTCGATTATGGCGGCTTTGCGCAGGCGGGCCGGGCACTGGGAGTGCCCAAATCAAAGCTCAGCCGTCGCATCGCAATGCTGGAAGAGCGGCTCGGAGTGCGCCTGATCCAGCGTTCGTCACGGCGCTTTGTGGTTACTGAAATCGGGCAGACCTATTACGAGCACTGCAAAGCCATGCTCGTGGAAGCGGAGGCCGCCCAGGAAGCAATAGACGCAATGCAAGCTGAGCCTCGGGGTGTCGTCCGTCTGACATGTCCCGTGGCGCTGCTGCACATGAATGTCGGGGTAATGCTGGGGGACTTTATGGTGCGTTATCCGCGCATCACGCTCCATCTTGAGGCCACCAACCGGCGTGTGGATGTGCTGAGCGAAGCAGTGGATGTAGCCATTCGCGTGCGTCCCCCACTCTTGCAGGATAGTGATCTGGTCATGCGCGTCCTGGCTGATCGGGGACAGTGTCTGGTGAGTAGTTCTGCACTTGTACGGCACTTCGGTTTTCCTCGCACGCCGGGCGAGTTGAGCAGTTGGCCCAGCCTCGGGCTGGGAACGCCTCAGCAAATCTACAATTGGGTGCTGCACGGCCCGGGTGGCGCCCAGGCAACGCTTCATCACATGCCGCGTTTAATTACTACCGATATGATTACCTTGAGAAATGCGGCATTGGCTGGTGTGGGAATAGTACAGCTGCCTGTGCTGATGGTACGTGATCATCTGGCGGCAGGTTCGCTGGTCAGGCTAGTTCCCGATTGGACCCCTCGCCGGGAGATTGTCCACGCTGTATTTCCATCCCGGCGCGGACTTCTGCCATCGGTGCGAACGCTCATTGACTTTCTCGCACAGCGTTTTCGCTTACTGCATGAGGATTGAGTGCAGTATCGCGGAAGCGGTTTCCCTCCCTGCCACTTCCCGCATACGCAAGAAGTGGGGCTATAGGGTTCTTATGATGCCAGCCTGATAATCGGCTTGATGGTGATACCCTTCTCGCTATCCTCTGCCGCCTCATTGATCCTGTCAAGAGGGTAAAACTTCACGAGCTTGTCGAATGGAAAGCGCCCCTGCATATAAAGCTCGACAAGAGCTGGTATGAAGAGGTCCGGCGTGCTATCGCCTTCGATGATCCCGATGATGCGCTTGCCGGTGGTCATTACGCCATTCACATCAAAGCTGGCTTCTGTCCCAAGAGCGGGTGCGCCGACAATGCCGCAGGTGCCGCGGATAGTCAGCGCATCGATAGCCTGGCGCAATACCTCCGGGCGGCCGCTGGATTCAAGAGTGTACTCTACGCCGCCGCCACTGATCTTGCGCACCGCTGCGACGGGATCGGTTTCGCGGCTGTTCACCGTGTGGGTTGCCCCGAGCTCTCTCGCCAGTTCGAGGCGAGATGGAACGACATCCACAGCAATAATCGTTGTGGCGCCCGCGACGCGAGCCGCCATTACCGCACTCAGCCCTACCGCTCCCCCGCCGAAAGCCGCAAAACTGGCGCCTGGATAAACTTTAAGCGCATTCATCACTGCACCGGCCCCAGTTTGAATGCCGCAACCAAGCGGACCAAGAAGTTCCAGCGGAGCTTCCCTCGGCACCTTGACCGCATTACGTTCGTGGGTAAGAGCAAAGGTACTGAACGACGACTGGCCAAAGAAATGGTCATGAAGCGAACCATGTGCATCGTGAGTGGAACTGCTGCCGTCTTCCCTGGCGCCGCCAAAATTCAGTGCATAGAAATTCTGGCAATAGGTTAAATCACCATGAAGACACGGTCTGCAGTGTCCGCACCACATATAGGTCAGCACTACGTGATCTCCTGCCGCCACTTTTTTCACGTTGCCGCCTACCCGTTCGACAACACCCGCCCCCTCATGCCCAAGCACGATCGGCAGAGGGACATCATAGAGTTGATCGCGCGCTACCATGTCGGTATGACACATGCCAGTAGCCACGATACGAATCAGGACCTCTTCCGGTCTTGGCTCATCCAGAGTCAAATTCTCGGTCCTGAAGGGTCCACCCTTCTGTCGAATCGTCGCTGCCCGGATTTCCATCATATACGCCTCCTCTATTCATCTATTATGAACTCAGTTCGCTCTTTCGCGTAGAAGCGCGACAGAAGTTTCCGCCCATATAAAAAATTACCTCATCCTCAATTTTAGCTATAGAATTCAATTCCAAGTGCCACATTCACAAAATGTTTTAGCTGATTCGCAACTCTCTAACATTAATAATACAAGGAGCGATAGATGAAAAAGCTTGTTCTGACAACAACTCTCCTGTTAGCCATGCCCGCCTATGCGGGCCTGAACGGTGCCGACGTCACCCTTCGAACAATCCTTCAGGAAACATCATCCAGTTCCCCCGTCATTACCTCTCTTGAGCGGACAGTGACCGCGGGACTAGGAGTCGAATACCCTCACGTGGCAATAACGACCCGACAACTGATCCCCGAGCATAGCAGCCCGACGCAATTCATCATGAACCTTCTCAGTCCGGCCGCAGGAGGGCAGCCTGAATTCGCGCCAAATCTTGTTAATGCTGCTATCGATATCGCCAACGACCACATTACCATCGACTTTGCCAACTCAACCCCTTTCGCACGGCTGGGTGCCGGGTTCCAGAACACAATTGTTTTTCAGTTTGGCAGCGAAACCGCGAGGAGCATTGCCGCAGCAGAAATTGACAACAGCACGACAACATTGGGATTGCAACCATCGGATGTGCACCTGGTGGGGGATGAACTGCTTATTAATGTCGAGAACCTTCGATTCAATCCTTCCACTTCTGCCCGTGTGAATCTTGTCATTGAAGAAGGGCCAGTATCCCCTGCTCCTGAGCCTGAAACGTATGCGATGATGCTTGCCGGACTTACATTGATCGGGTGGATCGGGACAAAAAGAAGCCGGCGCGAACTATCCTGATTAAAAAAATGGCCTCCCTTAATGGAGGCCGGCTTCACTGAAAATATATTGTATTGTCCCGCCGGCCGATTTAATTTATCGGCCAGCCAAAGGTCAGCGAATGCCCGATTTTCCCGGTGCCAGGATACCGTTCGGGTCCAGCGCCTTCTTTAGCGTTTTGTGGACTTGACGTTGTACCGGTCCGTATGTTTCCGCCACCTTGTCCATAAAGGCCGTATTGACTCGATAGGTTCCATACCCCTGCGCAGAAAAGATTGTCAGCAGTTCATCGAAACACTGGTATGCCGCCTTGACCTGGCCCGGATCGGTCCTGTCATAGAGCACATCTACGATATGATGCATATCGCGCATTCCGACGATGAATTCCCCGGAATAATCCAGACCATACTTGGCAAGGATTTGCTTGGTTAACGCCATCTGCTTCAGCGTCTCGCTTCCCCTTGCTTGAGACACCGGGGCAAACCACATGGAGCCGCCGCCCCCCCGCCAGTTGTACAATGAAAACTCCTGAAGTGTCATGTCGCCGCGCATGAGAGATGCGCGATATTTAAAGGCAGGATCGTCGCCCGCCTCCCGCTCGGTCAGAATCTTCGCTTTGCCGGATCTACCGAACGCCTGAGTTACAATCTTCCAGTTCACCTCGTTCTGCTCCGGCGTGCCATACAGTGCGGCATATACATTCCAGATACCCAGATGATGATCCTTCGCAAGCTTGCGCACTGCGGCATCCGGAATAGACCCTGGGCCGGTCACATAGTCACTGCGGCGAGCCTTGACAGGTGCTTCATATAATGCGTGGGCAATGACAACTGCATTTGGAATCACCCCGCTGATGCGCAGTGGACGAATGATTTCCACGATCTCCACGATATCTTCCTCATTCTCGTACTGAATGACGAAAGGCTTGAAAGCAGGTGGAGCGGGCATGAGCCAGAAGCCAAATTTGGTGACAATGCCATAATTGGATTGAGTGAAAATTCCATCCAGATAGGGTCCGTATCCCCACTTGAACACTTGCCACGTATTGGAATTCGGCATCGATCCCATTCCGGTGCGTAGCACTTCGCCATTTGCCAGCACCACCTCCATACCGCAGGCAAACAGGAAATGTTCTCCATAGGGAGTATAGCCGACTCCACGATCAAGCGTATTGCCAACCGGTCCTGCAATTGCGGAAGGAGCGGGCATGGATAGCCACAATCCCAGCTTGTGCTCGGCAATATAGTCATAGAGCTGCTTGTAGGTCACTCCCGGTTCAACCAGGGCATAAGCCAGGTCTTTGTCGACTTCCAGTATGCGGTTCATCCGCTTGAGATCGAGGACCACCTGTCCGCGTTCAACTGGTGCGGCCGAGCCGTAGCCCAGATTTTTTCCAGTGGAAATGGTCCAGATGGGAATCTTGTACCGGTTACATATGCCGACAATCTTCTGGATCTCCTCCACCGTCGTTGCCATCAGGGCGGCGGATGGAGTGTGGTCCGAATCAGGCACGGGCATCATCGTTTTGATATAAGGGGCAAGCTGCTGCGCGCTGGTAAACACGGCTGGATCGCCGAGCACACTGCGGAAATCCGCTATGGCAGAATCGAAAGTCTTTTCGGATACTCCTTTCGGCAATGCGATATATTTATTTGACATTTTGAGTGCCTTGCTCCTATCAGGGTTAGGTCTCTATCACGAATGAGGCAAATCGTTCAGTGCGCACATTCCGCCGAGGATGCGGGCTGAGCGGTAGCTGATGTACAAATGCGCGTTGAGAGCAAGGGATTTGATATGAATGCAATCCTATCGCGGCAGTCATGGCAGCATATCCCACGGACTCAATCCAGCCGGTCAATTGCATCTGCGCATGCCTCAGTCGCGTTGAACCCTCGTCCGATTCCAGCTCTTGTCCTTTAAGGGGCACCCACGTGCCCGCCTTGCTCCAACCCACCGATTCACAACCGTCTGCTGCCGAAAGACCGGAACAGTGAAGATGAATATCATCAAATCCATCCAACCGGTAACTGAGGAAGCCGGGTTTGGGTTTATTTAATCTCCGAGCATACACCCCGGCAGCGGAATGCTCGCTTGAAAGAAAATCCTCCACAATAGAAAAACTGCTGTAACCAGGAAGAAGCTTCTCCGCAAGAACATCCCCTGCACTGAATTCTGGCGATGCGGCGGTCCACACATGCCGAAGCTCGGGAACATCCCGGGAGGAGTTGGAGCGGCCGAAGGCGCCATAACTGGAAAATGCGTGTGAACCCCGAAGAATCAGTCCTGCACCGGCATTGCGCATCAGTTCCATGAAAACCGCCGCACTGCCATCATCCATGACGGTAATCCAGCGCACTCCACGGGCACCTTCCAGCAGTTTCGCCACTACTCCATACTCGTTAAGCAATCCGCCTTTCAGTTTTACCACGCGAGGTGGAGAGAACCAGGCTTTCCCAATCGACTCCGTTCGCCCTGCTGCCTCACTTCCGGAAATTCCGTTTAGCCGTGCATTAGTGCTGAGAGCATAAGCAGTGCGCACTCCTGCTGTGAATGCCGCGTCTACTGGAGTATTTACCAGGAGTAATCCAAATTTCCGCACGCTTCCAGCCATTGTGCTTGCAAACACTCGTGAAGGGAGTCCAAGCGCCAATAACGCTCCTCCCCCCACCAGGCCTTTCATGAGATTACGTCTGTATACGTCCACGATTTCCCTCCTCAGCCTCAATCTTGCCGATTAATTGCGCTGGATATATTCGGCCAATTTCGCCAGCGACTCATCGTCGATTTCCGACTGCCGGAATGGAGGCATCGCCCTGTTCCCGTTCCGTACGATGGCACGGATGTATTCCGGCTGAAGTTCTCGACCGAAAAGGCGGGGTCCTACCTGGCCTTCATGGCAATAACTACAAACCTTGGAATAGACTTCTGCGGCATCTCTCCACCGGAATCCCTTGTCCGTGTTTGTTTCCGCAGCTGCGCGCGCGATATCCGCCATCATCGCCGCGACGACTGATATTAAGAGCATGAGCGCGGTCGCAGTCCTTGCGGATTTTGTCTTTCTCATATTATTCCTCCTGGCAGAATCCTAGCTGAAAAGACATTCCATTGCTTTATCGGGGGTTACGGATAAGCCTTTATGTTTGCGTGGATAAAATATGGAGTTTACCTGTTCCGCATCAGCTCTCTTATTATAGATTACATCGACTCTCTGCCGTACCGGTCTTGAGTTGGGAAAACACTATAACAGACGTCCATGACATTAGAAAAACAATTCAATAATCAAAGCCAAGTTTTCCTGGCAACTTGCATTTCCTGGGCATATCCCCTGCATCTCCAGGTGGCTTTGCGGGGAGAGGAGGACAGAAATATAAACTACCTGCAAAAGTAGAATGTGAAGGAAGAGCCGATTGAAAAAATGCCAGATGTCAAATTCAGAATTTCCAACTGAGGTTTGCCCGAATACCATGGTCAGCAATATTGTGGAGAATTTGTCCCTGGTAATAAATACCCAGGGTCGCTGCTCCGAGAACATGCGCATCAATGCCTCCGGCGAGGACTATTCCGTTGCGGGCAATAGGCACACCGGTCGTAGCAAAGGATGAGCCATTGGCAAAAGCAAAAGTCGAAACAGGCGTCATCTCACCGAAGGCATGCCGCCATCCGAGGCTTCCACGAAGCGTGGTAACCATCTTTTCCAATCGGGATAACGTCTTCGCCACGTTGATGCCCAGAGTGGTATATGCAGCATCCTGCCTGCTACGATCGCTGCGCAGGCTCGATATTCCTCCACGCTCCTGAAAACCTTTTGTCCGCAGGTTTACGTAAGCAAGCCGTGCAAACGGTTCGAGTGAGATGGCATTCAGAGGCAAATCATAACCAACCTCGCCGAACACCTGTACGCCGCGCGCATTGTATTCGGCATTGAGGTGATTTGAAAAACCTGGAAAGATCACGTCCCGCCCTGTCTCCAGATCGTGCCAGATGTATGCGGAGCCAATGCGCAAGCCAAGAGGCCCCCACTGTCTGCCGCCATAAACGGAAACATGATAGCTGTCGCTCGAAGCGGTGAAAAGGCGTGCTCCTTCATAGGATCCCTGCGTGTATCCTCCAGCAATCCCGAAAAGAAATTTATCGGCGACCTGTATATCTCCACCCACAAAAATTCCAGCAAGGGCGCGCCCGATACGAGAGGCATTGAGGTTTCCGTCCCGATGGCCGAACGAACCCAGGACACGTCCCCACAATGCTCCATCGGCAGCAGAGTTCTGCTGAAGAATATGTCCTGGAGTATCAGAGGACTGCGCACTCGCCAGATGGAAAGCTTGCCTGATCCGGTCTGAAACCGCTTGCCGTATAAAACGGCTGTCTTCAATGATCATGCCCTGAATGCTCGCGTGCCCTTCGCCGGAAAGACTGTTAAAAGCCTGACGCACGCCCTCCTGATCTGGCTGATGAACAATCGCTTTATAGATGGGATTGCTGGCACCTAGCCGCTCGGCTGCGCTTCCTGCAGCGCACTGATTAGGCGTCTCGCCGATATCGCAAAAGTGCAAAACATCGAGATAGACATGAGTAGGATCATAGGAGATACCCAAATTGATGAGGCTATGCGTGAGTGTATCGAATTTTCCGGTCAAGCCGCTATTCGCCGTCAGGATGGTGAAGCGACTGCCAGGTGTGAATTCCTCGCCTGCGGGAATAACAGAAACCGTTCCCCCTTGTATATCAGCAATATCTGTAACAATGACCTGATCGCTGGCACCGCCCGGATCAATTTCTACCTCATAAGTGGAACCATGAAGCTGGACATAATTGCCGTGAACCATGAGTGTGCCGATCGAATTTCCCGGGGATACGGTTCCTTCAACCGTCGTGGCTCCTATATGCCCGGTGCCGTGAAGAAAAGCATGAGGCAATACGTGCAGCGTTCCACCCAGCATCCCATTTGCCGCCAGGATGTTGTCTTGGGCAGAGATATGCTCATTGAATACTCCCGAATCTCCTGATAATGTCGGTATACCCAGACCGGCTTTATTCAGGAAGCTCGGACCCGAAATCGTACTGTCATGATGGGCGCTGTCCTGCTGATTGAATATCAGGTGGGAGGAGTCATTCACATTATTCGTATTATTCTGAATTGTATCTTCAGTGTTACTGCCAGACCACGTTTTGTAGACCCATGGCTGAAAATTCATGCCATTAAACCAAATAGTAGAGGTTGTGGTCCGGATATCGTTACTACGGCTCATCCCCATCTTGATACTGCTTACATCCAACCTAAGGCCTTGCTGAGCCCGAGAAGATAACGGTGCAACCGTAATCACCAACGAAGCAATGATGAATTTCGCACCCAGAGAAAGAGAAGCTGATTTTTTTCTTTTTGCCATGCTCTACAGAAATAATCCAGCCCTGGCTCCCGCTCTCCTTTTCGAGGAGTCGTCCAGATTGACGGCAGTAAAAATACCTTACCGCAGCTGGAAATGCGGTTCACGGCAGGAATAAATTTGAACTGAGGAAACTACCGGCTCTGCAGCTTTTCAAAGATCGAAAGCCAAAGTTATGACGGTGTTGAAATTATGACGGCGGGGCGTTACACCCGGATTGAGGTAATTCTTGAAAAGATGCGGAAACGTACTCAGGCAGACAATGAAGTGAATCTATCGAAAAGTTTTCCTGATATTTGAGGGGCAAATGACAGCAGCACATGATGGAACCAGAATAAGGTACAGGCAGATTCAAGCAGAATCCCTTGTTAATCCATGAGCATATTACAGAGCGACGCTTAAAGCAACCCCTTGGATCCTTTATCCTTAGGTTCTTATGTAAATCGCTTCACGAACACATGCAGATTTCATATTCCCCCCTTTCAAGCGATAGCCTTTCCATCCAGCATTTGATTTGAGAGAATGCTGATTATCTATGGTGCAGCCTGCGGAAGTGAAATGTACCTGCAAATATGCCTCCGCTCGCCGAGAACGTGCACTCTGAAGGAAATTGCCAGGCGAAAAGTATAGGTGCGATTCTACCGAACGAAAAAGGATGAAAATTAATATCGCTTCAGAGGAGCCGGACCGGAATCGGGGTGCTCGTTTCTCGGATCGTGGTGCGCTTCCGTTCCGGTAATTGATTTTTTCGCGTCCTCCCGAGTTTCCTGTTTCTTGGTTCCACGGTTCCCTATCTTTTCCTGAAGTCTGTTTCCGTGGGTTTCCTCACCGACGAGCACATCCTCATCCGCTTCATCCGGCCTTTGAGCCATTGCCTCGTCTTCCCTCAATTCCTCATCTTTGGTTTCACGTGAATTTTCCATAATGGCTCCTGCAAGGTTTATCGGTCAATCACCTCTATATATGTCCTATTTTCCCCTCACTGATCGCCAAAACTCGGTGCGATAGCGCACAACGTCCACGCCACGTATAGTTGTGTCTGGTAGCGCACAGAAACTTTCGTAACTCAGCCCCATCATTGTCATGTAGCGGTTTCCGCTACACGTTCCTTATCAAGGCCTTATTTTTATTAACGCAAGCATTCCAAACACATCATCCTTAGGAGAAGAATTATGAAAAAATCGGTCATGCTGGCAATGGCTCTGATGCTTCCTGCGTTTACCCTCAGCGTACAAGCGGCAGATACCCAGGGCGCTCTTACTGACGCGGAGATCGCACACATTGTAGTAACTGCGAACACCGTTGATATTGAAAACGGAAACCTGGCCAAGAAAAAGGCCGCGAACCAGGACGTTCACGGATACGCGCATCGAATGGTCGCGGATCATACGGACAGCAACCGGCAAGCGACCGAGCTTGCGAAAAAACTCAATGTAACCCCCAAGGACAACGCCATCAGTCAGAGCTTGAAGGACGGCGCCAAAGCCGGTCTCGAAAAACTTAAGGGATTGAGCGGGAAGGAGTTCGACAGAGCATACATTGACGGCGAAATCGCGCTTCATAAGAAGGTGATCGAAGTTGCCGACAGCAAACTCGTGCCCAATGTCAAGAACGAGGAACTGAAGGCATTGCTGGTCAAAACACGTCCAATACTCGTCTCGCATCTCGAGCACGCAGAAAAAATCAAATCTGCTTTCGACCAGTGGTAGAAAATCCCCGAATACTTCTCCATCGTTCTGACACTTTCCTGTGGAAGCTATGAGAGAAGTAGAATGTTGCGTCACGCGACGCAACATTCATTTGCCAAAACCAGAGCCAACAGCCATATCCTTTGTCCTTATCATGCGTAAGCCCAAAGCTGTGCTCGCCACTTCGCTGGAACCCGCCCAGCTAATACGAGCCTCTTCTCTGGAAGACGCAACCCCTCACCTGCTTTCACTCCCCTCGATACCTGAAGTCAATTTGCAAATGGAGTCGAGTCGTCCCGTCTGGTCTATGGAGCACACCGTATAATGAACCTCCCTCGGATTCTGCACCGACAATGAAGAGGAGGAATCTATGGCAAAGGATACGGACCGGCGAATACCCACCGACGTACTTCTGGGATATGGGAGAAAAGGTACGTTCAGCATTATAGGCCCGACCGCACCTTGCGCATGGACGAAGAAACTAATACCCGCCCCCAGATTGGCCGGATGATCCTCCCCCCTGTGATCCTCCACCCTGTCCTGAGCGTTTTTCATAAGATTTATCATGCATATCATGCTTTTTGTCATGAGGCTTGTCATACCCGGCCTGACCGGAACCCTGCCCTGAATCAGAACCCGATTCCCGGTAACCCCGTGGCTCGGGCGCCTTGCTCCCTTTTCCCTGCCCGGACATGTCTCCATATTCTCCGGTCTGCTCACCGGTACCCGCCGCCTGGGCTACACCTGCAGCACTAAAAGCGATTGCGCCGGCAAGCACTCCAGACTGCGCCAATTTTTTCAGTATTGAAACATTTTTCATGATAGCTCCTTCAGATTGATCCAGCAAAATTGCTGAACTCAAATGCTACTCAAATCGTTGAAGCTTTCAGTACGCTTACGCACACACCCAATACAAAGCAAGGAAGGGTATATGTATAAAGGGAGAAGAGTCGTTGTATCGGATTGATCGTCCCAGCTTTTTGTAGCTAACTTCAGAGTTAGTCCTCGGTCGTATTTTCTCTTCTGAATTCCTGTTTCAACCAGTGTTGGCGCGCGAATTCAGCCGGCGCAGTTTCTCCAAGCGCCCTGTGAGGACGACTCACATTGTATTCCTGGCGCCATACGGCGATCTGCATTTTTGCGTCCTTGAGTGATTCAAACCAGTGGGCGTTCAGGTATTCATCCCGAAAATGTTCCGTTGAATGACTCGATGAATGCGCTATCAGTTGGCTTTCCTGCCCTGCTGAACTCGATCTTGACCTTGTTGTGGTACGCCCGCAGATCAAGAATCTGGCCCGTGAATTCGCTTCTGTTATTGCAAAACAGAACTCCTGGCAGGCGTCCGCTCTGACGTATCCTGTTCAGTACTGTCACCACGTCTGTACCTGATAATCGCTGCCCAACTTCAATTGCCAGACATTCCCGGGTAAAGGCATCCACAATGGTCAGGCAACGAAACCGGTTGCCGTTAGAGAGTTGATCCGCTACAAAGTCCAGACTCCACGCTTGATCTGGCCGCGATGCCGGTTTGTGTTGTGGTCGCGTTACCTGGGCTTTGGAACGACGGGCCGGGCCGATAGCATAGAGACAAGCCTTCCTCACGGTAAACACGGTACAGCATGCCCATGCTGTGAGAAAAGCCCTCATGCTTGAGCAGCGTGCCGATCTTGCGATAACCATAGCACATCCGCGTCATCGCCAGCTCCTTCATGCGCAACCGCAGCACCGTCTGCGGATCCTTGCAACTCTTGTAGCTGTAGGCCCGTCGGGCAATTCCTGCCAGCAGCATGCACCCCGTTCAGATGCAACATAGCAGTTCTTGAGATAATCCACGATGGCACGCCGGGAAGCGCCTTTCACCACTTTTTTAATAACGTCAGTCAGCACTGCCTTGCCCAGACTCGATTCCGCCACAATCTTCTTTAAGCGTTCATTCTCCTCCTGCAGTTGTTTGAGTTGCCTCGCCTGATCGCTGTCCAGGCCGGCGTACTGCTTCTTCCAGCGATAAAATTGTCACCGGCAAATGTAAATTGATACAGGGTGGCAAGTGAGAATTGATACACCTCGACATAGGGATAATTGCTGCTTTTTGAGCGGCGATGGTTTCATACGAGGAGTACATGCAAATCAAGATACTGCACAAGCAAGGCAAAAGTCTGCGTGCCATTGCATGCGAAGTTGGCTGTTCGGTCAATATCGTGCGCAAGTATTTGGTTGAAGATTCGGCCCCTGCGTTCAAGGCCCGTCTTCCCCGCGTAACCAAGCTTGCGGCATTTGAAGCGTATCTGCGGCAGAGGGAGGCATCGGCTGCGCCGGATTGGATTCCAGCTACCGTGCTATGGCGGGAGATACGGGAAATGGGCTTTACTGGTTGTGAACGGACGGTGCGCAACTTTGTTGCCACATTACGGCCGGCTCCAGCGCCTGACCCTGTGGTGCGTTTTGAAACAGCGCCTGGTGACCAGATGCAGGCAGACT